>Ga0308156_1000038_pt1 | contig 524912 bp, 403 predicted proteins | sample PhyAR2_FD_201041 | JGI IMG/M metagenome (GOLD analysis project Ga0308156, IMG submission 201041) | Phyllosphere microbial communities from UC Gill Tract Community Farm, Albany, California, United States - DLSL A.R2 | ecosystem: Host-associated > Plants > Phyllosphere > Unclassified | place... | reverse complement strand
ACACGGAAGCCCTTGCTGGAAACAGTCAAGGGCTTCTTCGTTTTAGGTACTTCCGTAATCCCCTGGCGTCATTCTGCCATAGTGGTATGACGAACCGTTATATCCCTTAAACCAAATGCCCGCTTGCCATTCTATCTCCGCTGATCCCTTACCATTATCTCGTCTAGACTAAACTTCCTTATCCAAATTGATCCTCAGCGGGCGGATGCCTTATCTCTATAATCCTTAAACTGGATATTCTATTGTTCATGAGAGACCATATTAATAGTTTTATATTTATTGGTAGGCTGATAAACTTTACTGTAATATACTGTTTGCTTCAGAACGTAAAACTGCGAAAATTGCCTGTTGAAAGTTTTGAAAAGAGCCGTATATTTGAGGATATTAACTTATAAATGAAAGAAGCTACATTATTCAAGTTATGCCAGATGATGGCACTTATTTTTTTGTGTTTACTTGCAACAGCAATATATGGTCAGAAAAAATACATTGATACCGATAGCATTATTATGATGGACGGGAGTAATTTATATGGAAAAGTTTCTTCGGTTACAGATGATAAATTGACACTGGATGATGGAAATGCAAAGATGGATTTTTATCCAAGCCAAGTTTATCGTGTTTATCAAAATAGTAAAGGAAAAATATTTGCTCCTTCTTATATAGAAAAGGGTTTAGAAAAGGTGAAAAATTCTAAACCTCAGATGTTTCGCATAAATAAGGAAAAGTCAGGAGAAATAAGATTTGCGGAATTAGTCCAAGATGGAGAAATAATGGTCTATTATTTCAAAAGCTCCGCTCTTGCAGTGGGAGGAGGGACATCGGGGGCTCTCTTTGGATTTACAACAACGAAGTATTGGTGTGCTCTTAAGCGTTCTTCGGGGCAAATAATCGAATTAAATGATGTTGTAAAGGATATATTAGGGCACGATGTGAAAGAGAGAGCCAAAAATTTATCCGTTTTGATAAAAGACGAACCTAAGTTATTAGAGCAGTTTCTGCTTGAACGAAAATATAGTTATAAATTGTTTTTAGATTATATAAAGAGGTACAATGAAATTGTTTGCGCTAACAACTTGAACGAGCACACTCTCTCGGAACGTTTAGTTTATTAAGTTACAGGCTTCATAATTGAAGCCTGTAACTAGTTTTTATAATCAAATAAAATCTACTCTTCCGTATAAAAGTCGATCAACGAGGCGATATATGGATCTTCCCATCCATCTGAGATATTTTCAAAGTCTTCATCAGGTATATTTGTCTGCCTTATTTCTAGGGAAGTTCCTTTTTTATGTTCATGCAGCTTTAAGGTCACAATAGAAGGAGCTTCTGTCTCCCCGAAATACCATTCTTGTACAATTTTTGTGGAGGGCTCTAATTCCAGGAACCTGCCACTAATAGCCCCATCCCATAAAGAGAATTCTCCATTGACAGTAGCGTCGATAGACACAAGGTCGCCTGTCCATAGACGAGCAGTAATTTCGGTCGTTAATGCAAGATACAGCTCTTCTGGAGTTGCAGGAATGATTGCATATTTCTTGAATTCTTTCATGGTGTAAAGTTACTCTTTCTTGTAATTTACCACTTATTTTGACTTCATTTTTATTTATCTTAATTTTATCGCAAACTATTAGGACAACATGAGTAATTTTCTGCCGAATTCTTTAGTGAAAAAATTAGGGGCCAATCCATTATTTGATACCAATGCATTTATTAAGATACACGAAGAAGGTATTCGGGCTACAGCAATACGCTTGAACCCCAATAAACTGGAGGATTGCCCGTTTCCGAATACTGGACAGGTTCCTTGGTGTAGTGTTGCTTATTATCTTCAGGATCGACCAGTATTTACATTAGATCCTTTATTTCACGCTGGAGCATATTATCCACAAGATGCTTCTTCTATGTTCATAGATCATATCAATCAAAGTTTAGAGTTACACACAGACAGTATCCGGGCCTTGGACTTATGTGCTGCCCCAGGAGGAAAGTCTACTTTATTAAACAGCAGTTTACATCCGGAATCGCTCTTGGTTGCAAATGAAATTATTAAAACGAGGGTTACGATCCTACAAGACAACTTAATGAAATGGGGAAATGCAAATACAGTAACCACAAATAACGACCCCGCTGCATTTAATCGTCTTCCAGGATATTTTGATTTGATGGTTGTTGATGCGCCGTGTTCGGGTTCTGGAATGTTTAGAAAGGATGCCGACGCCATAGATGAATGGTCTGAAGCGAATGTGAAGCTTTGCAGTGAAAGACAGCAGCGAATTTTAGGTGAAAGTTTGTCCGCTTTAAAGAAAGGTGGGTATTTATACTATTCGACTTGCTCCTATTCCGTAGAAGAAAATGAAGATATCGTCGATTGGCTATTGGATAGTGGTGATTTTGAATCCATTGAAATACCTATTGATGAAAACTGGGGTATTGATCATACAACTTCTGATAAACATCATGCTCATGGTTATCGTTTTTATCCTCATAAATTAGGTGGAGAGGGTTTTTTTATTGCTGTTTTGAAAAAGATCGGTGAACAGGAAACTTTCAATAGAAAACGAATTAAACCGGAGAAATCAGATGTACCTAAAGGGATTTTGGATAATTGGTTTTCGGATAGCGAAAATTTCCATACCTTTCTTCATCATGAAGACGTCTATGTTTTCCCAAAAATGTATGAAAGTGATCTGAAGTATCTCCAAAATGTACTTTACCTTAAGAATGCGGGTACGAATGTCGGTAAGCTTAATAGAAAAGAGCTGATACCAAGTCATGCATTGGCTTTAAGTAATCATTTGAAGAGAGACTTCCAATCTGTAGAGTTATCGCTTGAGGATGCTCGAAACTACCTTAGAAAAGAGAACGTGGCAGTTGATACAATTCCTGCAAATATTCAAGGCTGGGCTATCGCCAGTTTTCAAGGGAGATCATTGGGTTGGATGAAAGTATTGGCCAATCGTATTAATAATTATTACCCAAAGGAATTGAGGATTGTAAATTTATAAGACTGGGGGGCTTAGTTCGTAAAAAGCGGTGTGAGAATTAAGTTTAGGAAAGCTTTACGATAATTGAACAGATGTCTTTGGCGACTTCTTCTTTTGATTTTAGACTAAACTCATTGGTATTTCCAGATCGATCGATGATGGTAACCTTATTCGTATCTGTGGCGAAGCCAGCTCCTTTATCCTGCATGGAATTGAGCACAATAAAATCCAGGTTTTTCCGGATCAATTTGTCTTTTGCATTTTCGAGCTCATTATTGGTTTCCAATGCAAATCCAATGAGTAACTGCTTTTCTCTCTTTTTCGCCCCTAAAGTAGCCAGAATATCCGCTGTTTTCTTTAGTTCGATAGAGAACTCATTTTCTTTCTTTTTTATTTTTTGAGTAGCAACTTCAACTGGCGTGTAGTCTGCAACTGCAGCGCTCATTACAACAATATCTGCATCTTCGAAATATGTTTCACAAGCGTTTAACATCTCAGCAGCTGATGTTACCGAAATTGTATGAACACGATCTGGTGCTTTTAGGGAACTAGGACCTGATACCAATGTGACGTCTGCACCAAGTATTTCAAGTTGTCTGGCGATAGCATAGCCCATCTTTCCGCTAGAATGATTGCCAATGAAACGGACCGGGTCTATAGCTTCATAAGTGGGGCCTGCAGATACTAAGGCTTTCTTTCCAGATAAAGGCAGTTCCTGCGCTGAAAATTTAACCAAAAAATTCATTATTTCTTCGGGTTCAGCTAGACGTCCTTCGCCTACTAATCCACTAGCTAGTTCTCCATTCCCCGGGGGAATCAAGATATTGCCATAAGAACTGAGTTTACTGATATTGGCCTGCGTGGATGGATGTTTCCACATATCTAAATCCATTGCTGGCGCAAATAGCACCGGACATTTCGCTGATAGATATACGGCTGTTAGGAGGTTGCCGCAAAGTCCATTGGCCATCTTGGCAATTGTATTTGCTGTTGCAGGAGCGACTACAATGTAATCCGCATTTAGTGCAATTTCGACATGATTATTCCATTCTCCGGTATTCGGCTGATAATAATCTATCAAGACAGGGTTTTTGGAGAGTGTGGAAAGGGTAAGCGGAGTAATAAAGGCTGTAGCCTCTTTTGACATGATTACATTAACTTGGGCATCTGCTTTTACAAGAAGGCGGATGAGGGATGCAATCTTGTATGCGGCAATACTGCCGCATACAGCAATTACAATATTTTTCCCAGCTAAAGCCATTTTCTAAGGATTAGTCCTGCTCTTTTGAAGGATTTCTGTAGTACACTTTATCGTGTAAAAATTCATCGATAGCAACCAAAGTAGGCTTTGGCATGCGCTCGTAATGTTTTGAAATCTCTATTTGCTCGCGGTTTTCGAATACCTCTTCCAAGTTATCGTTGTTACTTGCAAATTCAGCAAGTTTTCCGTTCAATTCTTCTTTAATGTCTACTGCAATTTGGTTCGCGCGTTTAGAAATAACTACAATAGATTCATAGAGATTGTCAGTTCCTTTGTCCAATTGTCTCAAGTCACGTGTAACTGTAGAGTTTGGAATTGAATTGTTATTTTTTTGACTCATCTTTTTGGGTATTTTCTTTTTCTTTTTTCGCCTTTTGTTCTTTGATATAAGTTTCCTGCTCTGCAAGGGCCTTATTATAATCTTTTACTTGAGAGAGGGCCGTTTTAATCCCTTTTTCCGAATCTTCGCGAATGGATTCTGCCTCTTTCATGTGTTTGCTATTTGGAAAATTACTTGCGAAGTTACGGTAATAATCCAAGGCTTCATCAAATCTGCTTTCTTGTTTCAGGAAGATACTTTTAGATGCGTAGATATATTGCGCTTTTAACGTTAAAAACTCAATTTCTTCTGCGTATTTTGTATCCGGATATTCTTTTAGTACGTTCTGTAATGCAATAACGGCTGCTCTATAATCATCATTAAGCCCCATATCGTAATAGAGTCTCGCGTTGGCAAAGGCTTTAAGCTCAAGCTTATCTCTCAATTTCTGTATAAGATCTGATGCTTCTTTTGATCGTTCCGATTCTGGATAAAGATTGACAAAGAGCTGTAAAGCATCAATTGCTTTCTTCGTATTAGCTTGATCTAAGGTCGATCTTGGAGAATCCAAATAATAACAATAGGCATGCATAAATCTACATTCCTCTGCTCTTGGACTGTTTGGATAAACATCCGAAAAATCTTTAAAGTGATAGGCCGCTGAAGTGTAATCTTTCAGACGGTAGTTGGCAAATGCCAAATAATAGTAAATATTTTCTGCTTCAGCTTGTCCACGGAATTTGGTCCGCAAGTCATCAAACAAAACTAATGCCTTTGTATATTTCTTTTTCTCATAAAGTTTTACTGCCTCTTCGTACTTTTGAGCGATATTATTGCTTGCGCGCAATTTCTCAAATTTACTCTTACAACCAGTAAACACCAATAGAAACATCATGCCGGCACAGATAGCCGCTATACGCCTATTTAAAAACATTTTACAAAGATAGTGAATTTGTTATACTAATCAATTAAATTTTACTGCGCAATATAGTTTAATAATTATTTGATCGCAAAAACAACATTTCTTATTAACATTCTTTAACTCGATTGAACCAAATATCCAGGTATAATGTCATATACTTGTTGTTTTTCTGCTGGTAGTGCCGGTTAAAAATATGCATTTTGAAATATTTGATTATCTTTACATATTACAATCATTGAATAGCATTAAGAGTATGACTTTAAAAGAAAAAGTTGAGCAAGCATTAGATACCTTGAGACCATATTTGGAAACTGATGGCGGAAATGTGAGTGTTGAAGAGATTACAGCGGATAATGTCGTGCGTTTAAAATTATTGGGAGCTTGCGCTTCATGTTCAATGAGCATCATGACCTTTAAGGCTGGTTTGGAGCAAGCAATTCGAAAGGCTGTTCCTGAAATTACAGGAGTGGAGGCTATCAATTTAACGGATCCCGATTCCCCAGACGCAACTTTACCATCTGCTAATTAGTTTTTCCTATTAACACAATTTAACGGCTAGCTCGGCTACTTTTGCTTAAATTTGTTTTATGAAGTTGCTGATTTCTATATTATCCACTGTATTTGTACTTTTTGGATCCTCTGCATTACGTGCTCAGGAAAGAAAGATTATCCAATATTCCGGTATTGTAACAACGGTTGGGTCAGGTCTTCCAGTGGGTTATGTGACTGTTACAAATTTGTCTTTTAGAAACGAAGCTTTTGCAGCAAATAACGAAGGGTATTTCTCTTTTGTAGCACACGTAGGGGATACAATTCGTTTTACTTCTGTTGGTTTTGACCCTTTAGTCGTTACTATTCCTGAAGTCTCAGGAGATAAATATACCGCAAATATCATAATGCAAAACTTAGTTACGGAACTCCCGATGGTAACCCCTTACCCATGGGCAAGTATCGAAGAGTTTAACATTGCATTTATGAATCTAGACGTTTCTGAAGATAATATCGTGAGGGCAAGAAGATCATTGTCTTACGAGTCTTTAGCTGCGATGGCTGCAGTCATACCGCGTGATGGTAACGAAATGCGCTCCATTAACAATGCGCAGAGCTTTAATACAATGAATAATAAAGTCATCAACCAACGTTATGCTAATCCGTTGTTGAATCCATTTGCATGGGGTAGTTTAATCCAACAGATTACAAAAGGAAATCAGAGCCGAAAAAGCTCAAATTATTAATCAGTAGTCTTTAATTTATTTAGTTCTCGGACACTTAGCGTAGCTGAGAAATAGGAAACTAGACCGGAGATTCCGGTGACCGTTAGGAATACCAAAACATAGTCACCCCATTTACTGACCATAGGATAACTGTCAATAATTGTATTTGCTCCATCTTCAACCCGAATGATTCCATAGGTTGATTGAATGTAATTAAATATGCCGCCAATCAACAAACCGAGCACACAGCCAATAATACCTATCATAAGACCTTCATAAAAGAAAATACGCTGAATTAGATGATCAGCTCCCCCTAACCCCTTCAGAATCGTCATATCCTTTTGTTTATCCAGTACAAGCATGGTTAAGGAGCCAACAATATTAAAGATCGCAATCACACTGATTAAGGTCAGTATAAAAAAGACGACCCAGCGTTCGACACGGACATTTTTATACAATGTAGGATTTTGTTTTTCTCTATTTTTGACAATGTAATCAGCGCCTATTTTCTTTTGCAATGTCTCCCCAAACGAGTTGACATCTACACCTTCCTTTAAATAAAATTCGATAGATGAGACACGGTCATATTCCCCAAGAACTTCTTTAGCAAATGAAATCGGTGTGATAATTAAATTGTCGAAATCTTGTTGATAGCGCAATACCCCTCCCGGAGCAATAGATCGAATATTGAACTCCTCAGCAGGATTGGATGAATTCTTTACACCCTTTCTTGGGGAATATACTTGAATCAGTTCCGAAGAGTTTTGCATGGGAATTGCCAAATTAGCCTGTACGCTTGCACCTAGCATGGCCAGATCGCTAGAGTCACGGGTAAGTTTGTATTGACCATCCACAATGATACTGTCGCCGGTCCTTTTACTTAGGGATTGGGGCTCGATTCCTTTTATATTTGCTATAAATTGCCGATTTGAATATTGTAATAACACTTTCTCTTGTAGAACCTCGGTATAGTGAATTACGTTGGAATCTTTTCGTAGTTCGTTGAATACAGCCTGTTTGCTATCAAAAAGTTTTCCTTTCTTGGGTTCGATTTTGAGTTCAGGTGCAAATTTACTGTACATAGACAGGATGAGTTGTTCCATTCCATTGAATGAAGACAACAAGATAATCAATGCAGCACTACTTACCATGACGCCTATCACACTAATGGATGAGATAATATTAATGGCATTAACTGATTTCTTAGAAAACAGATATCTTTTAGCAAATAGAAACGGCAGATTCATGGCTCTTATCCTTGAATAAATGGATTGGAATTTTTTTCAAAGCCAATCGTTGTTGATGGCCCATGCCCGGGATAGACAACTGTGTCATCGGGTAAGGTATAAAGTTTGGCTTTTATGCTATCTAAGAGCTGTTGATGGTTTCCTCCAGGAAGATCAGTCCTGCCTATGCTGTTGCGAAATAGTACATCTCCTCCTATCAAAAATTTCTGATCGGCCGAATAAAAGCAAATATGTGCAGGTGAATGACCTGGTGCTAGTATAACTTTTAGTTTATCATTATCTAAGGAAATAGTATCACCATCATTTAGAAAGGCTTCTCCAATTGGAGAAATGTCATACCGGAAGCCCATTTGAGGCGCATAATTCTGAACGGCTACTAAAATCGGCACCTCACCTTCATGGAACTGCGGTAGCAGACCAAATTTCTCATGGACAAAGCTGTTGCCTAAAACGTGGTCTATATGGCAATGTGTATTTAAGAGAATTGTTGGCTTGAGTCCATTATCTTTAATGAAGGCCGTTAATTCTTCCTGCTCTTGCTCACCATACATTCCAGGATCGATAATAATTGTATTTCCTAAATCGTTATACAGCAGGTAAGTATTTTCCTGATAGGGGTTGAACGTGAATGTTTTGATCGTAAGCATAATGGTAAAATTACAGTTTTTATTGATTTCTCACTATTGAAAGGTCACTATTCCAGATTTCCCAGTTCTTTTCTGCCTGAAGAACCAACATTTCATATCCATTTTTGATTCTGGCCCCTTTTTCTTTGCTTTTTCTTAAAAATGCAGTCTCCTCTGGGTTGTAAATGAGATCATAACAGAGGTGGGTCTCATTTATAAATTCGTAGGGAATTTTTGGAGATTCTGTTATATTTGGAAATGTACCCACTGGAGAACAGTTGACAATTATGGTATGCTCAGCTAAGATCGAGGCATCGAGCTCGTCATAAGTAAACTGGTCTGCATGTTTGGTTCTACTGACCAGCTTGTGTGTTATTCCTAGCTGATCCAGCGCATAGATTACGGCTTTTGCTGCGCCCCCATTTCCTAGAATCAAAGCCTTTTTGTCAAGATGTGGATTTAATAAAGGTCTTATCGACGCCTCAAAGCCATAAGCATCTGTATTAAATCCTTTTAAATGCGTTGATCCATCTGCTGTGTGGCTGATCCTGATGCAGTTTACAGCTTGTATTGCCGTAGCTTCTTCCGAAAGCTCATCCAAATAATCCATAACCTCTATTTTATACGGAATGGTCACATTGACACCATAGAAATCTTTATTAGAAGCAATTGCTTTAAAATCAGCTATTTGAGGAAGTGCGTATAGATCATAGTCTACATTGGTAATATGTTCTTGCTGAAATTTCTCTAAATAATATTTTTTTGAAAAGGAATGCCCTAATGGGTACCCTATTAAACCTAGTTTTTTCATTGGAATGTTGACAATATCTTTAGGAATCAGAAATGTATCTTGAATTTAAACCTCCGGCCATTGTAGCGCAATGACCGGAGGTGCGCCTAGTTTATGTTAATCTTTGGGCTTTGTATATTTTTTTACGATTTCAGTAATGATCTGATTCCCTTGTAGCTGTGGGAGATAATCGAAAAGAATATGATGCTTGTCAGGATCAGTGGCTAAGCCAAGCTCCAAAAAGTTTAATGCTTCATTGTATTGTCCATTGGCAAATAGATAAGCAACGACACGATAGTATAACTCTGCAGCATTTGGGTTTTGTGTAATAGCATCGGATATTACATTAATGGCTTCATCAATTTTACTTTGTTCAAATAGAATTGATGAATAATCAAGCCATGCATCTATATCTGTTGGATTTAATCCAACGACCTTTTTATACGCCTCTTCTGCCAGATCTATTTGTTGTAGCTTGTAGCGGGCATCGGCAATAGCAAACCAGTAATCTGGGTTTGTATCTTCAAGTTCCAGTGCTTTTTTATAAAAATGGAGTGATTCAAAATAACGCTCTTCAAAATCTAAAGTAACTCCAATACCGAACCAGGCATCAGCAAGTTCTGCATCCAATTTGACAGCTTTTTTATAATAATTACGGGCCTCCTCCATCTGCTCAAGTTTCTCATAGCATTCGCCTATCGCGCAATAGGTATCCGCACTTGGCTGTTCGTATTCAAATGTTTGTTTGTAAACATCCAATGCTTCTTGATAGCGATCTAGATTAACAAGAGCATTCCCTTTATTAAAATAGGCCGAAGAAAAGTCTTCTTTAATTAATATGGCATAATCATAGGCATCTAAGGCCTCCTCAAACCGGCTGATTTTATGGTAAGAATTTCCTAGATTATACCACGCGTAGTAGGAATAGGGGTCTGAATCAATGTATTTCTTATAAAAGGATATACTTTCCTCTTGTCTATCCAACACATCGTAACAATAAGCCAATTCATAGAGCGCTTCCTGGTAGTCCATATTGAGTTCAAGTGCTTTCTTTAGATAAATTATTGCCTTATCATAGTTCATTTGTGCTTGAAAGATCATCGCAACATGGAAGTATACCTCATCTTTATTATCTAATAGCGGAAGTGCTTTAAAAAGCTGTTCCAAAGCATTATCAAATTGGCCGACACTACCCAATATGCCGCCACGAATCAGGAAAATATCTCCTTCAGAGGCTTCCAATAATTCTGCTTTATCCAGTGCTGCAAGCGCATTCTGATATTGCTGAATCGTTGAAAATAGTTGCGCCTGTTTCAACAAAAATGTAATATCAAAAGGATGTTGGCTGATGGCAAATTCGGTAACCTGTAAAGCCTTAACAGGGTCGTTTTTTTCCGCGTAGTAATCAATAATTCCTTCAAAAGCCTTGGAGTCAAAAAAATACTGATCCTCGTTTCGAAGCATTTCCTCATATCTGTCTACCGAGATTTTTCTTTCCTCGGGGTTTTCAAATTCAAAATCCTCTTCCATTCTCAAAAGTTTAAAACCAGTATTCTGTTCCTTAATTCAAAATACTAATTTCTTATCTAATTTGTTCGAACTAATTTTCCACAAATTGGATATCCTCCACAAAGGTAAGGATAAATACGTGTAAAATAAAAAAGCCGGCTTTAAGCCGGCTTTTATTATAATGGTATAAATTATATACGATTATTTTTTGATCTCAACACGACGGTTTTGAACACGACCTTCTTCAGTAGCATTAGATGCAACTGGATTTTTCTCTCCGTAACCTTGAGCAGTGATGCTTGATGAAGAAACACCAGCATTTACTAAATATTGTTTTACAGAGTTAGCACGGTCTTTAGATAAAGTCAAGTTATATGACTCAGAACCTTCAGCAGATGCATAACCATCTAATTGTACAGAAGAGTTGTTATCACGTAACTCTTTAGCCAATTTGTCTAATGTAGAGTAAGATGAAGTTTTCAATACTGAGCTATCAAATTCGAATTGAATTGGAGCATAGTAACCATTAGAAGTTACATTTTCAACAACTGGCTCTGGGAATTTGATTGGACATCCTGAACCATCTACTGGAGTACCAGCTGGAGTTCCAGGGCATTTGTCAAATTTATCAGATACACCGTCACCATCAGCGTCAGCGCTTAAAGTGTTAACTGTACCTTCTAAAGTGCTTACACGTTGTTTTAATGCTTCAACTTCGTTTCTCAATGAAGGATCTTTCAACTCATCATACATTGTAGCAACTGGGTTAGCAAAAGTCAAGTTTTGTTTGTCTTTCGAACCTAAAGTGAATTCTAAACCAGCCATAACTGTAGAGAATTTACCTTTGTAAGAAGATTGACGAGCTGGACCATAGATTTGATCATCAGCAAAGTTCATCGTGTAACCTAAGTTCAATGCTACTACTTCAGATAATTTGAATTTAGCACCAACACCTACAGGAACGAACGCTGTCAATTTATTATCACGGTCACCTTTTTTATCGCGGTCACCAATGATGCCTTCACCCCATTTACCTGAATTATCATAAACTACTGTTCCTGAGAAATCATTGTTCGCATATTGAACAGGGTTGTAAGCCATAGCTCCCAAACCTACTTTAGCGTAGAAGTTAACAGCATTTTCTCTTCTCAAGAAATCGATTGTACCCAATTGGAATACACCGTTTAAGCTAGCAGCCCAGTTTACGCTAGTTTCTACTGAACGAGCACCTCTAGAGTTTTCGATCGCAGGACCAGAAAGATCATGGTTGTAAGTTTTGATCTTACCACGGTTTGCTTCAACTTCTAAACCGAATAGGTGAGAGAATTGTTTACGTACTGTCAAACCATAGTACTCACCTACTTTATTTTGGAAGTAACCTACTTTTTGACCAAAAGCGTTACCGCCACCGATTACGTTGTTCGGTGTAGTGATACCACCTTGAACTCCGATAGACCAAGTTCTGTATTGTGATCTACCACCGAATACTTGTTGAGCTTGTGCTGTACCAGCGAAACCTAAAGCGGCAACTAATGTAGCAGCAACAGCTGTTTTTTTAATTGTAGAATAGTTCATACTCTTGTTTTTAAGGTTATTATTAATTTTAATTGTTTTCAAATTTAATTATCGTATTAACACATGGAACAGTACAATTGCCGTGCCAAAGTCTTAAAGTTATGTTAAAATTTTGTTTTTGCTATATTTTGTACTAAATTAAGTATTTAATGTGAAACAACAAAACAAAAATTCGGTACGAAAGTACCAAATTTTTGTTTTGTTTCAATAGGTTTAAGAAAAAAATTAAGGTTTTTTTTTCTAAAGCAAATAATGTACGACTAATAACGACAATCCGCCCAGCAAAGCCGAAACTGGAATTGTCAATATCCAAGCCCATAACAGGCTGATTGTTACCCCCCAACGTACGGCTGATACACGTTTGACGACACCAACACCGATGATTGCACCTGTGATGGTATGCGTTGTTGAGGCTGGGATTCCAAAATGTTCGGTGATACCCAATGTTACCGCGCCTGCAGATTCAGCACAGACACCTTCTAATGGAGTTACTTTGGTAATCTTGGTTCCCATTGTTTTAACAATTTTCCATCCTCCGCTCATTGTTCCTGCTGAAATAGCAGCGTAACAAGTCAATGGAATCCATTCTGGCATGTGTTCAGTTGTTGGGACATAACCTCCGGCAACCATAGCCACCAAGATGATACCCATGACCTTTTGTGCATCATTACCACCATGAGCGAAACTCAAAGCGGCAGAAGAGATCAATTGTAAGATCTTGAACCACTTTTCGGCAACACTTGGTCGTGATTTTCTAGCCAAGTTTATAACAATCAATGTGATGATGACTGATATTGTCATACCTATAATGGGGGCGAGTACAATAAAGGCAATAATCTTTAAAGTAGCATCAATATTGATTGCGTGAATAGGGTCTGCACCAAGAATAAATGCGTACGCCATACCTGATCCCGCAAAACCTCCAATAAGTGTATGAGATGAACTTGATGGTACACCATAGTACCATGTAAATAAGTTCCATCCAATTGCTGCAAGTAAACCCGCAAAAATAACCTCTAAGGTAATGTATTCTTCCAATACTGTTTTTGCAATGGTATTGGCTACTTTATGATCTGTAAAGTAGAAGTAAGCTGCAAAATTGAATATCGCAGCCCATAAAACGGCCATTGCTGGCGTTAAGACTTTTGTTGATACAACTGTCGCAATGGAATTGGCCGCATCATGGAATCCATTGATGTAGTCAAAAGCAATTGCAAGAACAATCACAACAACGAGTAATGTTGACATCATAATCTCGTAGAATTTTTGTGCACTTAAATCGAATGATTATGCGTTTTTAACTAGAATGCTTTCTAATACGTTAGCAACATCCTCACATTTATCGGTTGCATCTTCCATTGCAGACAACACTTCTTTGTGTTTAATTAATGAAATGGCATCTTTTTCAAATTCGAAAAGGTCAGCTACTGCTTTATCAAAGATATAATCCGCTTTGTTTTCTACACTATTGATACGAACGCATGAATCCGTAATATTGCGGATATTTTTCAAGTCTCTAAGCTCATGAATAGCTTTTGATACATGCTCGGTAGCTTCAACCAATAAGTCTGCAATTTCAATCATTGGCTCGGTGGCTTTTTCCACTTTGTAAAGGTCCATTCTATTCGCAGCACCGTGTATGAAATCTGCGACATCGTCCAACGAGCTTGCCAAAGAGTGTATATCTTCACGGTCAAAGGGAGTGATGAAATTCTTTCCTAACTCCAAATGAATCTGATGTGTGATATTGTCGCCTTTGTGCTCCAAATCTTCCATCTTGCGCGTAAAATCTTTTTTCTTCTCAGGATTGTTTGAGTTAACAATATCTTTTAACAACAGTGACATTTCGATCAAATTGTTGCCTGCTTGTTCAAACAAAGGGAAGAATTTTTTGTCCTTTGGAACGAAGTATTGAAAAATGCTATTTAAAGACATATCTTAAATTTATTTTTGCAAAAATAATACCTTAATGTTAAGTTAATGTTAACATTGATTTTGTTTAAACACAAAAGTGTCATCAAATGTTTAGTTTCCTGACTGAACTTTTTGTAAAGTAAAGCCAAATGTTGTTCCAATGCCTTCAGTACTACGTACATTGACATTTTGCTGATGTGCTTCGACAATATGTTTTACGATGGCCAATCCCAATCCTGACCCTCCGATATCCCGAGATCGACTTTTGTCAGTCCGAAAAAAGCGCTCGAATACGCGACTGAGATTTTTTTCTTCAATTCCGTAGCCGTCGTCGGTAATTTCGATGAGAACCTGCTCAAATAGTGGAAAAATCTTAATTTTCGTTGTCCCACCTTCTTTCCCATATTTAAGAGAGTTGTCGATCAAATTGTATAATACCTGATGGATTTTATTGCGGTCTGCTTTAACCCAATGCGGTGTGCCTGTTTTAGGCTTAAATTCTATGTTAATATTGTGCTGGGTAGCTTTGTCCTCTAAAGAATAGGTCGTGTCTTTGATCAGGTCAACGATATCGAATTTCTCAATATTAAGGACCATTTTTCCGGACTCCAGTTTGGATATCTCATCAAGATCCTGAATCAGATAATTTAGTCGGTCTAGATTTCGAGCCGCTTTATCTAAGAAATTCTTTGCCATCTCCATATCTTCTTCGATAAGCCCATCTTGCAAGGTCTCAATGTAACCTTGGGTGGCAAATAGTGGAGTTTTGAATTCATGAGAAATGTTAGATAAAAATTCTCTGCGGAATTTCTCTTGTGATTTTAATTGCTCGATTTCGTTTTTTTTGTCTTTGGCCCAAGCTTTGACGTCGTTCTCCGCATCTGTAATAGGATCTTCACTGACGTGTTCTCCGATAGCATCTTTGAGGTCCTTACCAAGCTTTAGGTTATGAATTAGTTTATACATCGTATTGAGTCTACGATATATATATTTTTCAAATAGATAGTTAAATAGAAGGAAACTCGTTACCACAGCAACCAGGAAAATGATCAGAGCTGTCTGTAGGTCATGTTTATAATAAAAGCTGATCGTGGATATTGCAATGCCGACAGCCGCGGAGTTTGCCAATAATAATTGTCTAAAATTCATTTGTTGAATAAAAAAGGCCCCTGATTTGGAGCCTAAGTTACTTATAATGATATTAATAAATTGTTAAAATTTTCCGATAATCGTTTTTGCTCCAGTAACCTTGTCACCAATGTTAACATTGATTTCAGTTCCTAAGGGAAGAAATAAATCTACGCGCGAGCCAAATTTGATGAATCCAAATTCGTTACCTTGTACAACTTCATCTTTTTCTTTCACATACCACACAATACGACGTGCCAGGGCTCCTGCAATTTGACGGAAAAGAACTTCTCTTCCAGCCTTATCTTTGACAACGACCGTTGTTCTTTCGTTGTCTGTAGATGATTTGGGATGCCAGGCTACTAAAAATTTCCCTGGATGATATTTGAAGAAAGTAACCAGGCCGCTGATCGGATTTCTGTTGACATGCACGTTAACCGGTGACATAAATATAGACACCTGTATCCGCTTATCATGAAAGTATTCATTTTCTTCCGTTTCCTCGATAACAACAACTTTTCCATCTGCTGGACAAAGAATTATTCCATCCTGTGGGACGACTAACTTTTTGGGGCTTCTGAAAAATTGAACAACTGTAATGAATAAGAATGCTGATAGGGCATAAATAAACCATTTGGCATATTGCGGAACGTCATAATAATCCGCAACGGCATTGATAATGAAGATAAAAAGTACAGCGATTGCTAATGTGGTGTATCCTTCTTTATGAAATTTCATATCTATTTATTTCTCCTTATTTCTGCAAAGATAATTATTTAGTCGAATTGTCTATTTGTCTTTCGATTTTAATTGAATGGGTATAGATTTTTCCGTCACTACCTTGTGCTATTCCTCCAGTCACTCTAATGATGTCATCTTGGGGCTGATTTTCTTTATAAGTAGGGAAATAAAAATCAATACTTTTTGCAATCTGGCTCAAAATACCATCAAAAGATTCATTATTGGAATCCGAGCTTAATTTGAGATTTTTCAGGTTGGGCATTCCAGATTTCTTAACTTCTACGAGATAAGAAAAGTTAACCTGATTGGTGACATCCAGGCCGGTTTTATTCAGCCTATCGTTAAAGCGTTTTGCGATGAAGGCATAAAAATTGGAATAGTCATCAAAGCTACAAGACTTGCCATTAAACAGCTCTGCTCGGATAAAATAATCATATGGCAGGATACTTAGCGACATAAAATCCTCATTATTAAGGTCTCCATCGTCATCATAGGTGGTTGTTAGCACACCATTTGTAAAACGTTGGGTCATGGCATAAATTGGTTGCTGGCCTACATTATAAAAGTAGGTGTTCCAGTTGCCCTGAGGCCGACCATTTTTTACCTTTCCTTTTCGTAGATAGAAATCAAAACCAAACTCCGTGAAACCTTCAAAAGGAATAGAAAATTCATAGTTGCCTTCGCCATTCATGACCTCTTGTTTACCCCTGTTGTCCCAATAGTCTTTGATAAAATAACCTTGCTCATTATATGTAACGCTCAATAGCGGTTTTCCATCGGGGTAATAATATTTCCAATCCCCAGCCGGATGGTTGTTTTGGAAATTTACTTCCCATTTCAACACTCCATTCGGATGGAAGGCTTGAAATAAGCCTTCTTTTTTACCATCTTTATAGGAGCCAACGAGTATTCTCGCTCCATTTGGCGCAAAATCGCGAAACTCACCATCAAAAACTTGTTTTGCAAAATCAAATTTGCTTACACGTTCGATCGTTTTAAACTCGCAATCTTTCGAAACTAGATAGTAGAATTTGTCAAAATAAAAACGAATCAGTCCCTGGTCTAATTTTTCATAAAATACAGGTTTTTCGTCCTGTGCATATAGCTTTGTAAAACTACATACAGAAAATAATAACAGGATATGGATGAGTTTTCTAATCATATCATTAGTGTGCTTCTAACCAATTTTTGCCTTCTCCAATTTCTACGATCAATGGTACATTTGTTTTAATAGCATTGGTCATTTTATCTAGAATAATCTTTTTGAATGCTTCGACCTCCCGTTTAGGCACGTCAAAAACCAATTCATCATGTACTTGCATGATCATTTTGCCAGATAATCCCTGCTGTTCAATTTCTTTTTGAATAGCAATCATGGCAAGTTTGATTAAATCTGCTGCTGACCCTTGGATCGGCGCATTGATGGCGTTTCGTTCAGCAAATCCACGAACAGTCATATTTGCTGAATTGATATCTCTAAGATAACGTCTGCGTTTTAGAATTGTTTCAACATAGCCATTCTCTTTTGCAAACTCGACGGCATCACTCATGTATTTTTTGATACCGGTATATTGGTTAAAATATTCATTAATGATATCAGAAGCTTCTTTACGTGAGATGCCCAGGTTTTGAGAAAGACCAAATGCCGATTGACCATAAATAATACCGAAGTTTACAGCTTTCGCGTTGCGTCGTTGTTCAGAAGTAACAGCTTCAAAATCCATATGATACACTTTCGCGGCTGTTGCCCGGTGGATATCATGGCCTTGGCTAAACGCGTCCATCATATTTTGGTCTTTACTTAGCTCGGCAATCAGGCGAAGTTCAATTTGCGAATAATCGGCTGAGAGGATCACATGATCTTCAGACCGAGGGGTAAAAGCTTTTCTGACTTCTCTACCCCGTTCAGTGCGGATCGGGATATTTTGAAGGTTTGGATTGGTTGAGCTCAGGCGTCCCGTTGCGGCCACTGCTTGATTGTAGGAGGTGTGGATAAGTCCTGTTTCGGGGTTTATAAGCTCTGGCAGGGCATCAACATAGGTTGATTTGAGTTTTTGCATTTGCCTGAAGTTTAGGATATCTTGAACAATGTCCGATTTATGGGCCAGTGCCAATAGTACATCTTCCCCCGTTTTGTATTGGCCTGTTTTTGTTTTCTTAGCTTTTGGATCCAAATGGAGCTTGTCGAACAGTACTTCTCCCAATTGTTTTGGGGAGGCGATATTGAAATTTACACCTGCTTTTTCAAAAATTGACTCCTCGAGATTTTTAATGTCCTGCTCTAGTGTTTTTGAAAATTCCTCAAGCGCCGGAACATCTATTTTTACACCATTTCGTTCAATTTCAGCCAGTATATAAACTAATGGGAATTCTACCTCTTGAGCGAGCTGTATGGTGTTGGTCTCAACAAGAAGCGGATGAAATATATTTTTTAGCTGTAAGGTAATGTCTGCATCTTCGGCGGCATATTCTTTTATTTTTTCAATTTCAACGTCACGCATATTACCTTGTTTCTTGCCCTTTTCACCAATAAGTTCGGTAATTGATACAGGGCTGTAATTCAGGTAATTTTCTGCGAGCACGTCCATACCATGGCGAGTGTCCGGATCGATCAGATAGTGCGCAAGCATGGTGTCAAATAGTGTGCCTTGCACTTTTACGCCATAACGCGCTAACAACAAAATATCGTATTTGATATTTTGTCCCACTTTTTCGATGTTTGGGTTTTCCAGTGCAGTCTTGAAAATATCGACTACAGCCTGTGCTCCATCGCGGTCAGCTGGTGTAGGAATATAATACGCCTTGGTATTCTCGAAGGAAAATGATAGCCCAACAATGTCCGCCAGGTTGGCATCTAGACCTGTTGTTTCTGTATCAAAGCAAAAGCTATCTAAAGAAGCAAGTTGCTGGGCAAGTTCTTCTTGTTTTTCTCTTGTATCGACCAAAACATACTCATGCGCTGTATTATGGATGTTATTTATCGCAGTATTTTCAACGATTACCTCAGTAATAACCTCTGTTGTTGTCACTGTAGTTACCGTTGCAGAAAATAAATCCATTTGTCCACTTGCGGGGGCGCTTTTGTCAAGAACGGAGAAATCTTCGCCGAAAACCCGTTTTCCAAGTGTTCTGAATTCCAGTTCTGCAAATAGCGGTTCAAGAATTTCTTTGTTTGGATCTTCCAGTTCAAGAGATTTTTCATCGAGGTCAATTGGTACATCCAATAAAATGGTGGCTAATTTTTTGGAGATAAGTCCTTGTTCAGCAAAATTTTCTACGTTTTCACGCATCTTTCCTTTCAGTTGATCTGCGTTGGCGATAATGCCTTCGACAGATCCGTATTCCTGAACAAGTTTTTTCGCTGTTTTCTCACCGATACCGGGTATCCCAGGGATATTGTCTACGGCATCGCCCCAAAGACCTAGAATATCGATGACTTGACAAACATCGGAAACTTCCCATTTTTCCAGAATTTCTTTGACACCTTGCACTTCTGCGCCATTACCCATACGGGCAGGTTTGTAGATAAAGATATTTTCAGATACGAGCTGCCCAAAATCTTTATCCGGTGTCATGCAATAGACCTGGAAATCTTGCTTTTCGGCTTTTTTTGCCAGCGTGCCAATAATATCATCGGCTTCGTACCCATCCATTGTGATAATCGGGATATTGAAACCTTCGATTAAACGATTTATATAGGGGATAGAGGCTGCAAGATCTTCAGGCATTGACTCGCGATGCGCTTTGTAAGCTTCAAATTCAATATGTCGAGCGGTAGGTGCCGCTGTGTCGAACACTACTGCTATGTGGGAGGGCTGCTGATTTTTCAATACGTCCAACAGCGTATTGGTAAACCCCATGATTGCTCCTGTATTTAACCCTGTAGAGGTAATTCGGGGAGTTTTGCTCAAAGCAAAATAAGCTCTATATATAAGAGCCATTCCATCTAGAAGAAATAGTTTTTTCACAAAATTGAATTTTAGTCTCCTTACAAAGGTAAGAAATTCATCAAAGGGTAAGTTTAATAAATTTTTCCGATTTTTGCGCTATGACACATTTAATGCAACAGGATTTATGAGAGGATTGGTAACTAAATCGACAGGTAGTTGGTATCAAGTTTTGGGTGAAGACGAGAAAAGATACGATTGTCGTATCAAAGGAAAGTTTCGTACCAAAGGAATAAAGACAACTAATCCTGTTGCTGTGGGTGATTGGGTACATTTTGATGTGGAGCCTGATCAGGAAAGTGCGGTTATTTATGAACTGGAACCTCGTCGAAATTATATCATTCGGAAATCCGTCAATCTTTCCAAGCAAACTCAAATTATTGGAGCAAACTTGGATCAGGCTTTTTTAGTCGTGACACTTGCCTCGCCCCCAACTTCTTTAGGGTTTATCGATCGCTTTCTAGTGACAACAGAAGCTTACGGAATACCTGCAATAATTATCTTCAATAAATTGGATCTTTTCAGCGATGAAGGATTGGAGATATTGGCAGATTATAAAGCTATTTATGAAAATATTGGTTATCCCTGCTTTGAGGTTTCTGCCTTAACGGGGACAAATATAGATGTTGTCAAGCAGCTGCTTAAAGATAAAATAACCTTAGTGTCAGGCCATTCGGGGGTCGGTAAATCAACATTAATCAATGCAATTGTTCCCGAATATGGATTGAAAACGGGGGAAATATCCGACTGGTCGGACAAAGGAAAGCATACAACCACTTTTGCTGAAATGTTTGATCTTCCTTTTGGAGGCAAGTTAATTGATACACCTGGGATTCGTGAATTGGGAATAGTCGATATAGAGAAACAAGAGTTATCTCATTTTTTTCCAGAGATGCGCGCGTTCATGAATCAGTGCCGATTTAATAATTGCAGGCATATCAATGAGCCCGGTTGTGTTATTATGGAAGCAGTGGAAGATGGTCGTATCGAAAGTTCGCGATACGATAGCTATCTCAGCATCTATCATAATGAAGACAGCAGATCCTAATAAAAAAGCGGCTTCCATTTTGCAGTGCCCCCAAAGAGTATCTAACTTTTTGGGGGCACTGCATTTAGGAAAATCTTTTTTCTTATCAGGGCAAACCTTAGCGTATCGCTTGAGTTAAATTCAAAAAGTCGCGAAGGTAGGTGCACTCTTTTGAAGCGATCGTAAAGAATGGTGTATCCTTATATTGTGTATTCAACTCTTTGAAATATTTGTTTTGCATCGAAAAGCGGTAAAAAGGATTTTTCAATGGTGAATCATAATATTGCCAGCGTGATTCATTGGTATAAACAAAATCTTTCTGCTCGCATTTGGCTAGCATAAATGTGCATTTCGCTTTGAATTCTTTATCAGTGCTAAGCGAGCTGGCTTTGCTATACCATTCTTTTGCAGATTTTGTCTGTAAATAATTGCGTTGCCAATGAAGTGTGGAGGCCGCATGACTATCTGTCGATGACCAGTCATAGGACACCATTGACCATGCATTTCCATAGGTACTTGTCTGGTAGATACCTGTTGCCATCTGGAAGTAATACTCCGCTTTTTTCTGATTATCTTTTTCTGTTTTTATTGCATTTTCCAACCGGGCCATACGTTCGGCGTATTTCAGTTTGGTTGTGTATTCCTTCCCGTATTTTTTTGGATAGTCATTTATGGTGACAATAAAGGGATTGGGTTTAATATCATCTTCATCTTCGCTATACCAATTTTTAATTTCCTTTATTTTATGATCTTTCGGAAGGCCTGCTAGCGTTTTCGCTGCTTTTTGGAAGTCCAGTTCCCGCAGATAGGTTGTCCCCAATAATTCTGTGAGGTAGTCTTTATTGAAATGCTTGATATCTTTCAATAAGAATTTGGATAACGTCTGCTGCTGGGAGTTGTCCGATAACAAATTTCTTATTTTCAATAAGGTTTTAGGTGTAAGGCTATTCTCCCAAAAATGCATTGTTGTCCATTGCATATTGTCCTCCAGAGAGTCTTTCACAAAACCATAATTGTAAAAAGCATCTGCCTTCACGGCTGCTAAGCTGGCCATGGCCGTATCCTGTGTATTTAAATAATGTTTTACCACAAGATTTTGCAAAATATTCCGGCAGATTAAGCTATAGTTACTATACTCAAAAGCACTATAACCCCAGCTTTGTTTTCTCGTGTCTTCTTTTCCGTCAAGTCTTGCCTTTTCTTCTAGCCACGTTAAAGTTTTGGTCAATTGAACTTCATCCAGCTGTTTGCTGCTCTGCCAGTCAGTCAATTGGGTAAGCAATCGGGTAATTTGCAGCTGATCAATCAATTTCGGACTAAGATCAGTCTCTTTTATTTCGGAAAGATATTCTTTTGCTAAAGTATTCTCCTTATTCATCCAGCTAAGGTACGCAGCAGTAATAAGTCCCAATTGAGGTTGGACATATTTTTTGTCGCGATAGATTTGTAAGGCAAAATTGCGGACAGAATCCAGATGTAGTTTAACTTTTCCTTTATCTTCATTTCTTGTGTAATAATTATAGTTATCACTACTGAGGTAAAAGGACTCGTTCATTTCTGTTTCAATCTTATTGACTTCACGTCCTAACAGTACAGCATTGACTGTATTGGCAGGGTCAAGCTGATAGCAGGCGGTCAGATATTTCAGGGCATAGTCACTTGTCCCAAAGCCTATGATTGCATTGATATTGAATTTATCCGCATCATTTTTTGCATATTGAAATATCTCGGCATCGCTAGCCGTAATATAATGGAAATTAGCGTAAGCGAGGATGCGCCGTTCTGGACTGGCAGTGAATAACTTCGAAAAGAGATAGGCAGATTTTGCGGGATCGCCATTTTTGCGGACAGCACCGGCATAGTTGGATAGTGCCCAATTGAGGATGGCATCATCTCCTTTAGCAGATTGCAGGTACTTTTCATAGACCGTCATACTCTTTGCGTATTCCTGTCCAAATAGATATAAACGGGCGGCTTGATAAGCATACCGGATATACAGAAAGCTATTTTTGGGATATTTGGTGATTTGCTGTTCGGCGAGCTCAGCAAATTGTACAATTTCTTTGAAATTCCGGGTATCCGGATCCCAATAGTTATGCTGAATATTCGTGATCGGTTCCTGCTTTTTGGTAAACATAAAATAAGCACGTTCAGCTTCATGTTTTCCGTCGATCAATGTGATTAGGAAAGTATTTCCTTTGATTGAGTCAGGGAGGTTGGTCCAGGCAGCCTTTTGTTGGTTGCTCGCTAAATTAGCGGTTGCATCATTGCTATTGTACATCAATTGTTCGACATCCTTCGCTTTGACCTGTGCACCAAGGTGCCGAGCCCAGGCTTCGGCGTTGATTAAGCTTTCCTTGACTGGCGCTTCTTCGGTATAAAGAAACTGATAAGGAATGAATTGAAAGGCAGAAAATCCATTATCCTCCAGATTGGGGAGGTAATATGTCGTTTGATTGTCGTAAGGATCCACTTCGGGACCACAGGCGATATTGGTTGCAATCTCCCCAAAGAAGAAAGCTAATGTAGTGCTAGAAAGCAGCAATAATTTTTTGTAATTCGGCATTGCTATGGTTTGCTAGTGTAGCTTGATCTAAATGATAAAAAATAATCCGGTGTTCTTTTCCTTTCAGCTCTCCCCTCAAAAATTTTGCCGTTTGTAGGAGATCCTCCTGATTTATGGATTCAAAGCGTATGACATCACCTTTTTTAAGATTTGCTTTTGGGAGATCTTTTGTTAAAATATAGAGGTTCGTATTGGGATTATGTGTAAACAATGAGGCGTCTTTAATATCCTCCTCGTTGATGTATTTTGAAATGCCTATATAGTTGTTATTTCTGAAAACGACAAACCACTGAAATAAAGGTAAGGCAATATCCATTTCCATCGGATAGTTGCGCAATGTTCCGCTGAGGTAGGTCTTGAGATCCTGTTGATTTAAAATGGAGTTCTGATTGCCGAATTGTCTGAGATTTCCCATGTTGTAACACATTAGCATGACCTTTTTTACGGGGGGAATACCACTCGTAACGGTATTTTTGACTTGATGCAACCGCAGTGTAGAGCTCACCATAACTTCTTTTAATGCCGGTAATTCCTGTAAATAGGTGAGCAGATAGAAAAATTTATCACGGGATGTCTTTGTCCAATCGCAGTCCAGTTGGAGTTCAGTAAACTTATCTTTTCCAGCCTGTTGTATTTTGGCTGTCACAAACGGAACAATTTTATTAGCCAATCCTCTGATCTGTAGACTATCCATTTCCGCAAAAATACGTTGATTGACAAATACTACAGGAATCAACTGTTGTTCTCTTGGGACATGCTGTGTAAATGTAATGGGGCTAATAGGGACGGCTTGTACACCCGATGGATCGAAGTCAATATCCATGATGCGAACATAGACAGATTTCGCTTCAATCTCTTTTAAAGCACGGTTTTCAATAGTATCCAACTGGAATACCGTCTTCCAAAAATAGAAGCCTGTTTCATGATTTGTTTTGGTACAGGAACTTAAAAAAAGTAGAGATAGCGGTACAAGAAATGAAAATAGTTGTGTTTTGCGCAGCATATTCGCTTTATTTAGTCGTAAGTCAAACAAAATGGGCTTAATTTTGTTTGTTATTCAATAAAATAAAGACGAAATTACAAAGAGATTGTGACTTTATGAAGCCTATTTTTAAATGGATCCTTGGTATTGTGGTGTTTATCCTCCTGGCTTTGACTGGCGGTATTTGGTATTTTAGCAATAAGTGGAAACCTCTTTTAGATACAAAAATCAAACAGCTGGTGTCGCAAGCAACAGACAGTCTGTATTCAATTCACTACGACGATATTGATGTCAACTTACTTCTCGGGAATGTAACAATAGAAAATTTACGACTGGTGCCAGATAGTTCGGTCTATAAAAAGTTGGAACTGGTCAAAAAAGCACCCGACAACCGCTTTGAAATTAACGTAAATAAGCTGAAAATAAAAAGCTTCGGTATCCGAAGGGTATTGATGGATAAAGAGCTTTTTTTGCATGATATCACCGTTGAAACACCAACCGTTCATGTCATTAATGAGGTGCATAGTTATAATGATACGGTAAGCAGAGGGCCTAAAAAACCACTATATGAGAAGATAAAGGATAATTTAAAAAAAATTCAGGTACGGGCTGTCAATTTAAACGACATTGATTTTAAATATACGCAAGTCCAAAAAGGAGTTCATCAAGATTTCGAGATCAAAAAGGTCAAGGTTCGGATAGATGATGTTTTGATAGACTCAACTTCTGAACGGGACAGGCAGCGCTTTTATCATACGAAAATGATTGATATTGAGGTGCCTGGTTTCACCTATAAAACTCCGGATGGCTTTTATAAAGTAAACTTTGATCAGTTAAAAATCAATAGTAAAAGCCGCAATGTTCTGCTGACTAAAGTTGCTTACCAGCCGACGCTAAATAAGGCCGCCTATTATCGGAAGAAAGGAGAAGGTGGGAGTTATATGGTGCTGAAAATGGACACCCTGCTTTTGACGGGATTCAATTTTGCCGAGCTTTCCCGGGATAAAAAAATATATGCACAAAATGCGCGGTTAAAAAATGGCTCACTTTCAATTTACAGTGATAAGCATTATAAGAGTCCTCCAACCAGTCAGATTGGAAATGCTCCCCATATGAAATTAATGCAAATGTCGACGCGTTTGGGAATTGATTCGTTGATTTTGGATAATATCGGTATTTCGTATTCTGAAATGAGTGATGAGTACAGTCAGATCGGTACCATTACTTTTGATCACACGTATGGTACAATCTTGAATGTGACAAATGATTCGACGAAATTGCATAAGCAGAAGCTGATGCGGGCAAATTTGAGTACTAATTTTATGAATGCCGGCAAGCTTTCTGCCAACTTTGTTTTTGATATGACCTCCAAAGTGGGAGCCTACACCTATAAAGGGACGCTTGGGAAAATGGACCTGACAGTTGTCAATAAAATGATCCGCCCATTGTTAAATGTAGAGGTTAAATCGGGCAATCTCAGTCAGATCACATTTGATATATGGGCTAACGATTACCGTAGCAAAGGAACCTTTAAAATGGATTATGATGACCTCAAAGTAAATATCCTGACGGAGACAGGAGACGATGGTCGTCGTGAGAAGAAGGGGCTACTTTCCTTTATGATCAATCAGGTTTTGTTCAACCCCGGCAATCCAGATTTATATGGTAAATACACGGTAGGGCATATTAACAAGCATCGGGATCCCAATCACCCGTTTTTTAAAGCGATGTGGCAGACCTTGTTAGTTGGAATTAAACAATGTGTCGGCCTCGGTCCAGAGCGGGAAGCTAAACTGATGAATACGGCTGGAAAAGTTGAAAAAGTCGTTAGCGGAGTCAGTAAGGCCAAGAAAATGATTTCAAGTATATTTAAGAAACATAAAACTCCTGAGGAATTGCTGAAGGAAGAAAAAGAAGACGAGGCCAAAGAAGCAGCAAAGATTGAAGAGAAACGGAAACGAGACCGTGAAAAAGCTGAAAAGGAACTCGAGAAAGAAGGAACGGGAAATTGAGGGACCGTTTCACGTGGAAAGGCTCCACACTCCGAAAATGTAACGAAGATAGATTTGTATTTATCGACAGATTTATCTTAGTTTGATACATTATGATAGATTCGATTTTAAGTTTTATCCGATTTGTTTTCAAGTATAAAAATGGACTTGTGGACAAGATCATGTTCTATGTAAGCATGATTTGCGCTGCAATTGTTATTTTTAATGTGGGCTATGTCACTGATCCTACATTGGGTAAATTGCTGGGTAAAACGATTCATTCTCTTTTCTTTGTGCTCTTTTTCATGATTGCTCTCCGCGAGTCATCGTCCATTTACGCCCTTAAAAAAATTGCTGTGGAGCATTACTCCGGCTTGGTTATCCTAATTTACTTTGTATTTATTCTTATTGCCCGCTTTGCAGGATTTGGAGCTCTTTCTGTTTTTTCTAAGGAACAGTGGGTTTATCTTGGGATCTATCTTATTTTTATCGCAGAGCTATCAAAGAGCACCCTTTTCTTTGACAATTTTTATTTTAATCCGACGATATTATTTGTCATCAGTTTTCTGGTTCTTATCTTGCTTGGGACCGTATTATTGATGCTGCCACGTACCACGGTAGAAGCCCCGTTAAGTTTTGTAGATGCCTTATTTATGGCCACAAGTGCCGTTTGTATTACAGGCTTGTCGGTCGCCGATATTTCAACCAATTTTAGTATGTTCGGACAGACTGTGGTCATTGTCTTGATACAGGTTGGAGGATTGGGTATTATGACATTTACAGGTTTTTTTGGCTATTTTTTTTCCGGTGGATTTTCGTTTAAGAATCAATTGATGTTTGGTGAAATCTTAGGCGAAAATAAGGTGGCCTCTGTCATTAAAACCTTATTGACCATGATATTTATTACGCTGCTGTTTGAATTTCTCGGAGCGATACTGATCTTTAGTACCTTGGAAAGTGCTAATTTTCCAAATTTGGGGAGCATGGTTTTCTTTTCGATCTTTCATTCTATTTCGTCATTCTGTAATGCTGGATTTTCGATCTTATCTGGAGGGATTACCAATGAAGCCTATAAATTCAATTACCCATTCCAATTGGCATTATCCTCACTCTTCATTCTTGGCGGTTTGGGTTTTGGAATTGTATTGAATTTTTACACCTATATGAAAGAGTCCATATTGCTTTATTATCACCGATGGATCACCAAGAAAAACTATAAGCACAAAGCATGGAGCTTTAGCTTTAATTCTAAGTTGGTGCTGGCCTGTAATGCGATCATTATAGTAAGTGCGACTTTGTTTTTCTATTTTCTGGAGCGCGGGAATACACTTTCTCTTGAAAAGGGAATGGATGGTGAATGGGCGACTTCCTTTTTTATGGCCAATGCGGCGCGATCGGCGGGTTACAATAGTGTTGATTTGAGTTTTGTTGGGGCGCCGACAGTTTTTCTGATTATGTTTCTGATGTGGGTCGGAGCCTCCCCCGGGTCTACTGGCGGAGGAGTCAAGGTAACTACCGTTGCTGTTTCACTATTGAACATTATTTCTCTGGCTAAGGGAAAAGAATATATCGAGATTTTTAAAAGGAGAATAGCCGGAGAGTCTGTTAATAAGGCTTTTGCGATTATTCTGTTATCGCTTTTCGTGGTTGGGTTCAGTTTTTTTGTGCTCATTTTTACAGATCCGGATAAGAGTATGAAAGCACTCCTCTTTGAATCTTTATCAGCCTATACAACCTGTGGGTTAAGTTTGGGGATTACACCCTCGCTCAGTATGGGCGGAAAATTAATTATTGCCTTAACGATGCTGGTTGGACGTGTGGGCATGTTGACGCTGCTGGTTGCTTTTATTAAAAATACAACACGGAGAAATATTGTATTTCCGGAAGAAAAGATCTTATTTTAAGTAGACTTGAAAAATGTTTTCATTTTCCTAGCTGGGATGATGAGAAATATGAATCTGTAATTCGAAAGAATGCTTGGAAATAAAAGTAAATTTATATTAGTTTGAGATATGAAGTATATTGTTTTAGGATTGGGGCATTTTGGACGTTCTTTGGGTGTGCATCTGACTGAACTCGGGCATGAGGTGATTGGTGCTGACCGAAATCTCAGCATCGTTGAACAATTAAAAGATAAGATTACACACACGGTATGTCTGGATACAACCGATCGAGAAGCAGTTTCGTCATTACCTCTTAAGGACGCACATGCTGTCATTGTTGCGATCGGAGAGGATGAAGGAGCTTCGCTTATGACCGTTGCCCTCTTAAAGCAACTGAAAGTAAAGCGGATTATTGGACGTATCGTTTCAGATCTACAAAAAACTGTTTTGGAGGCAATGGAAATCAACGAATATATTATGCCCGAAGAAGAGGCTGCAGAGCGGTTAGCGATGCGCTTGGACAATATTGATATTGTCGATTCGTTTAAGGTTTCGGATAAATATTCCATTGTAGAGACTAAAGTTCCAACGCGTTATGTGGGCATGACATTACGTGAAGCGAACCTGACCAATTTATACAAGGTTATCGTGTTGACCACCGTGAAGATAACAGAAACGAAGAAGGACGGTGTGACGAAAGAACAAAAGGAGGCTTCGGGAATTGCGGCCTCGGAAACGATCATGGAAGAAGGCGATATTTTAGTTGTTTTTGGGGAGCTATCCAATATTAATAAGTTAATTCAAAAAGGAGAATAAAATATGTTATTAACAACAACAGGTACTATTGAGGGACACCAAATTGAACGTTATTTGGGGATAGTCTCTTCCGAAGTGGTTCTGGGAGCGAATGCAATCAAGGATATGATGGCGGGGTTTCGCGATTTTTTTGGCGGGAGATCCAACTCTTATGAACGCGCATTCCAGGAAACTCGTGAAGCAGCGCTGCGCGAGCTTGAAGACCGTGCACGCGCATTGGGCGCAGATGCTGTCGTTGGGGTTCGACTGGACTTTCAGACAGTAGGTACGGGCGGAATGATGATGGTGGGCGCAACCGGAACGGCGGTAAAAATGAGATCTTAAACGGAAAAAGCCCTAAGTAATTTGAGGGCTTTTATTTTTACTGAAAATTAGAAAAAAGGTCGTTACACTGTTTTTATGCAAAATGTATTGTCTTTTCGTGTGTAAAAGAGATAATGTGGTCCGACCGGATTTAAAATCTATTATGAACTTTCTGTTAATAGGAATCTGAGCGATAATTATAATTGTATATAAAAACAAATTTATCTAAGTTTGGCTTTTAAGACTTTTAAACAACCTAAGAGGGTAAATGAGACTGTCGTAATTAAACAAAGTGCATGTAAAGCGTTCATAAATACTGAAAAGTAGGTTATACGTGAACATTCACATTGCAGGATGAAATATAGGATAGCTTCATCACCTTTAAATGACAAATTTATACGGATGAAAAATTGGTTTAAGGCGAATTCGGCGCATTTGATCGTTATTGCGATATTTATTACGCTCGTATTTTTTTATTTTACTCCTGTCTGGCAAGGCAAAACACTTGCCCAGTCGGATGTGGTACAGGCGCAAGCAGCACAGAAGGAGTTATTTGATTTTAAAGCAAAGGATGGAAAAGCCCCATTGTGGACAAATTCCATGTTCGGTGGAATGCCTACCTATCAAATCTGGCAGGAAAATGAAAATAACATTGGTACTTATTTCCTAAAAGCCGTTAAGTTTGCCTTTCCAAGCCCAATGGACACTGTTCTTTTCTATTTGTTGGGTGCATATTTTCTCTTTAGTGTATTACGAATCAAACCCTGGTTGGCTGCGGTCGGCGCTATTGCCATAGCCTTTACATCCTATAATTTTATCTATATAGAAGCAGGCCATATAACGCGTGCCAATGCGATTGCATTTATACCGCCTGTAATTGGGGCCGTAATTATGTGCTATCGGGGCAGCAGACTATGGGGACCTGTGTTATTAGCCTTATTTCTCTCGTTGGAAATCCGTGTCAATCACTTGCAGACGACCTATTACCTGCTGATGGTGCTTATGGTATATATGATTTTCACGTTTATAGATGCTTTTAAACAAAAGCAATTAAGGGGATTTTTTATTGCTTCGGGCAGACAGATTATCGCAGTTGTCATCGCTTTGATGGTAAATGCATCTATTTTATTGCCGACTTGGGAATATAGTAAATTAAGTACCCGTGGGCATGCCAATATCACTAAGGTCGATAACAACAATACCAAAGAGAAAGGGCTCGATAAAGAATATGCTTATGAGTGGAGCCAAGGAATCGGAGAGACAATGACCTTTTTAATTCCAAATGCTTATGGCGGCTCAACTGGTGGTCAATTGGACGAAAAATCGCATGTAGCGAAGTTTCTGATGGAAAGAGGAGGAGTCTCCGAGATTCAGGCTGGGCAGTTTGCACAAGGTATGCCTACCTATTGGGGTGACAAACGTTTTACTTCGGGGCCTTGGTATTTTGGTGCTGGAGTTTTCTTCCTATTTGTTTTGGGCCTTGTTATTGTTAAAGATCGCTTCAAGTGGTGGATTTTGGCAACAACAGTTTTAGCGTTGCTTTTGTCATTTGGAAAGAATTTTACGTTGATATCGGATCTGTTTTTCGATTATTTCCCGATGTATAACAAATTTAGAGCCGTTGAATCTATCTTAGTAGTCGTTTCCATTACGGTGCCTATGATGGCCGTTATGGCGGTCAACGAACTGTTGACACGTGCAAAGGAAATTCCAAATTTGGATAAAAAAGTTCTATATACCTTTATTGGCGTGGGGGGATTCTGTTTGCTCATTGGCGTGTTGCCGGATCTATTTTTAAACTTTAGAAATGCGGGACATAGCAATTTGATCGAAATGTTAGAGCATAATATAGGCGATAAGGGCTTTGCAACAGAATTAGCAAACCAGTTGGTTCTGGATCGCAAAGATATTGCAAGCAAAGATGCTTATCGTTCTTTTGTCATTGTCTTATTAACATTCGGTTTTGTTTGGATCTTTTTAAAGAAAAAGTTAAGCGAGGGGATATTGTTAGGTAGCTTGCTTGTTTTATTCTTATTTGATTTATGGAGTGTAGATAAACGTTTTTTAAATGATAAATCATTTATGGAGAAGGGTGCTACTGCACAACAGGTATTCCAACAACGGGAGGTGGATCAATTGATTTTAATGGATAAGGATCCAAGTTACCGCGTCCTTGACCTGACTTCGGATCCATTCTCGGATGCTCGGCCGTCTTATTTCCATAAGTCACTGGGTGGGTATCATGCTGCAAAATTAATGCGCTTCCAGGAAATTTTGGAAAATCAATTTAATGGTGCTCTTAATGAAGATGTGTTGGATATGTTCAACGTACGTTATTTGATTACGACAGACCCTCAGAATCAGTCGCAACGTATCGTAAGAAGAAGTACAGCTGCAGGAAATGCTTGGTTTGTGGATAAGATAAATTTTGTGAAAGGAAATGCCGAGGAAATGCAAGCTATCAGCTCTTTTGATCCGCATAAAGAGGCTTTTGTCAATCAACAATATCAAAATGAGATTAAAGCTAAGACTTCGAATGCCTCAACGACAGGAGAGATTAAGCTGACCTCTTATCATCCCGATAAAATGCAATATGAATATACTGCGGCTCATGATGCGTTTGCCGTATTTTCTGAAGTATTTTATGATAAAGGATGGAAAGCATATGTGGATGGAAAGGAAACACCGATTATTCGTGCTGATTATATCTTAAGAGCGCTGCAATTGCCTGCGGGCACGCATAAAGTGGAATTTGTATTTGATCCAGAGTCACACAAATTTGGTAATCTATTGACTTTGATCTCGTCTATTATTCTTGTATTGGGAATAGGGGCTGCGATATATCTTTCCTTTAAAGGGAATAAAAAAGAAACAGCGGCTTAGGTGCTGTTTCTTTTTGAATTGTTTGAGCTTTAGAATAATTTGAGCTGCGGATCTGTTATTCTAAAGCTCTTTCTATGATGTGGTGTAGAGCCGTACGCCAATACGGCTGTTCTGTGCTTAACTGTTGGGTACCCTTTGTTGGAGAGCCAGTCGTAATCGGGATAATCCAAAGCGATGTTGTCCATGTACTCATCCCGATACGTTTTAGCTAAAACAGAAGCTGCTGCAATGGACAGGTATTTTCCGTCTCCCTTGACGATGCAAGTATGAGGAATTTGCTGATAGGGAATAAACTTATTCCCATCCACAATAATATACTCCGCTTTGATCTTTAAGAGATCAAGTGCCTTGTGCATCGCTAAGTAGCTTGCATTATGAATATTTATACGATCGATTTCTTCTGCAGAGACGCTCGCAACAGCATAGGCAAGAGCCTCGCGCTCAATGATAGGGCGTAGCGCCATCCTTTTTTTCTCACTCAGTTGTTTGGAGTCATTTAGCAATTCGTGGTGATAGTCTGTGGGGAAAATCACAGCCGCCGCGAACACCGGTCCTGCCAGACAACCTCTTCCTGCTTCGTCACAACCGGCCTCTACCCACTGCTCCTGATAATATGATAATAGCATGTTCAGTCCTTAAAATAGCCGAAAATACAAATAAATTTAGAGTTATCCATTGTAACTTCTGTGTGAATTTTGACCATTTACATTAATTAACACTAATAATGTCTTTTTTTGTAAAGATTTAGAACACTAGACTATTAAATGCTGGAATAATTTCATTAGCAAAATAAAAGGTTGTTCTAGTTTAGGCCATATTGTGTCAAAATTAAACTTGAGCACTGGTTTTGGTGTCAGAGATTTATCAATTATAGAAATATAAAAATAAGTATTATGAGAGGCTTTATGCTTTTTTTGTTTAGTATGCTGATGGGATGGACCGTTTATGGCCAGACGAAGAGTGTACAGGGAATTCTGAAAGATGATAAGAATCGAATTGTTGCCGGGGCGACAGTTAAGCTGACGTCAAAGTCGGATTCGATGACTACAGGATCTAATATGGCCGGGATTTTTATCTTTGATAAGATCAAAGCCGATACCTTTAAAATTACGGTTTCAAACTTAGGATTTGAGCGTTTTGAGAAGGAATTTAGTATTCCCAAAGGAGAGTCAAAGTATATTATCCCAAGTTTGACCTTACAGCAGAACTCACAGATGTTACAGGAAGTCGTTGTCGATGGTGTACCTACGGTTGTTGTGAAAAGCGATACCCTGGAATATACAATGAAAGATTTGAAGTTGCGCGATGGGGCTGTTGCCGAGGATGCGTTGAAAAAATTACAGGGGGTGGAAGTTGATAAAGACGGTAATGTAACAGCACAAGGAGAATCCGTGAAGCGGGTTCGTATTAATGGTAAGGACTTCTTTGGTGGGGATGTAAAGACAGCTACACAGAATTTGCCTGCAAATATTATCCAAAAGATGCAGGTAATTGATGATTACGGAGATATGGCCAATGTCACCGGTAATAAAACGGGTGACTCTGAAAAAGTGCTAAATATCCAAATTGATCCCAAATACAATACCGGACATATGACTACCTTACGGGCAGGCGTTGGAACAGAAGATCGCTATCAGGCAACGGGTATGTGGATGGGAATGCGCGAAGGCGAGCAAATTTCTGTTTTGGGAAATTTAAATAATACCAATGCGCCATTATTTGATTTTAGTACTGTGGGCGGCGGTGCACGTCGGGGGCAAGGCGGTGGCGGCCGTCGTGGCGGTGGCATGTTTGGTGGTTCGGACGGTTTAACTAAAATTGGTTCTATTGGACTGAATTACCGGAAAGACTTTAATGATAAATTGACGGTTTACGGTAGTTATAGTTATAGCCATAGCAACAATACAACACTTTCGCAGCGTTTTCAGGAAAATACACTGCCTAATATCATGCAAACAGATAGTGTTCAATCCAATTCCAATACGATAGGAGCAAGCCATCGTTTTGAAGCAAATGTTGAATGGAAGCCTTCAACGAAAGATTATATCAAAATTTCTCCTCAGTTTGGTTACGACAATAGTGATGTGACAACGGGTACCAATTCGCTCACTTACCGTAGTGGCGCATTTAATAATTCACAGGCTCAAGATATTGTTGCAAATTCGACTGCACCGAGATTTGGGATCAGTGGATTGTACAACCATAAATTTAATGACAAAGGAAGAAATGTTTTTGTAAACATGAACTTCAATAATGCAAAAACAACGAAAGATCAAAATGCAATTTTAGATCGATTATTGGCCGATCCAAATAATGCAAATGCTCCTTTAGATTCGATTTATGAAAAGACGATTCTAGAAGCAAATAATAAAAGTTGGAATGGTGGAGCTTCGGTTAATTACACGGAACCGGTTTCTGAAAAGGGAAAAGTGGAATTTACCTATGACTTTAACAAAAATAAGTATGACAATTCGAACAAACAGCAAGGGTTTGATCGGGATGGAAACTTAATTGCAGAGGATCCCAAATTGAACTTTGATTACAATTATGATTATTCCTTCACAACACATAAAATAGGTGCTAACTATTTGTATAGCGGCGATAAAATAACCTATTCCATTGGGGCTGCAGCTCAGCCTTCGCAATTGCGGGGAGATGCGATCAGTTCAGGTTTAGTGGTACCAATTCATAGGAATAATATGAACTGGATGCCGATTGCCCGCTTTGAATATAAATTCTCTAGACAGTCTAATATTTCGGTGAATTATTCTGGAACACCAAATGAACCTTCGGTAACGCAAATCCTGCCTTTCGATATGAGTACAAATCGGACCAGTATCGTGATCGGTAATGCTAATCTGAATCCGGAGTTCAGCCACCAATTGAATGTACGGTTCCGTAAAAATGATTTTCAAAAAGGAAACAACTTTTTTGCGTTCGTCAATGCCGGTTTGACCAACAATAAGATCGTGAGCTTGAGCAAAAGCTATTTTGATGATTTAATGGATTACCAAACGGGTCAAACAAATTCAACTTTAGTTTCCGAAACCCGCTATTTAAATGAAACAAGCGATAAACCGTTTAATGTAAGTTCGTTCTATCACTATGGAAAGTCCTTGAAAGAAAAAACATATAATATTATGTTGATGGGCGGGATATCCTACAATAAAAATATTGGATATGTGTCTACGGAGAAAGATGATAATATTGGTCAAAAGAATGTCGCCCGGAATATTGTATTGAATCAAGGTCTAATGTTTAGATACAATCCTTCGGAGAACCTGGAAATTAATCCAGGGGTACGCTATCAATATAATCATACAGAAAATTCATTGACAAATCGTACGACGAATGTTTCTTCTTGGACACCAACTTTGATTGGCTCCGTTAACATCACAAAAACCACTATTTTCGGAGCGGATCTATCCAAGCAATTCAACAATGGTTATGGTGCCGGTATTAACGCCAATCCTTTTGTCATAAACACTTACCTGGAACAGAAGTTCCTGAGCCAACAACGCGGTACAGTACGTCTACAAGCATTTGACTTGTTAAACCAGCAAACGAATGTTTCTAGAACAGTGAGTGAATCGATGATCACTGATAGCCGTACCAACCGCTTAGGACGCTATTTTATGATTTTGTTTACATACAAGTTCCAAAAATTTGCCATGGGAAATCCAGAGGGCGAAAACAGATTCCCCGGAGGGATGAGACCACCACGTATGTAATCTAAATAATCGGGATATAAAAACGGTCATAGTGATTTCGCTATGACCGTTTTGCGTTTAAAAATGCCTAGTTTTGTGACGACTTCATGCGCCCATACGATTTGAAGATTGAGCCAAGTGGCAAAAAATGTAAGATTATATATTTTTTGTGTTAGGGGAGATGGTCAAGGCTAATGGGCGCACAAAAGTAGATAAACTAAAAGAAGCTACAGCAAGTTTGTACTGCATGGAATACGAAATTATTAGACTTTCAAATGGGATACGCGTAGTATTTCAATATCAGAATTTACCGGTTACACATGTATGCATGGTAATCAATGCGGGGTCTCGAGATGAATCTGCGGGGAAGTATGGCGTTGCTCATTTTATTGAGCATTTGCTGTTTAAAAGGACCGAAAGACGCTCTACACAACAGATTATAAACCATCTTGAATCGGTCGGAGGAGATTTGAATGCTTATACGACGAAGGAATATACCTGTGTCCACGCTTCTATACTTAGGCCTTATTTAGATCGTGCATTGGATCTTTTCGAGGACATCTTTTTTCATTCTACTTTCCCTGAAATAGAAATGGACAAGGAGAAATCCGTGATTGTGGATGAAATGGCTTCTTACCTGGATAGTCCAGAAGAGTCAATCGTTGACGATTTCGAAGATCTTATATTTCAGGGGTCTGGATTGGGACATAATATCCTCGGATTGGAAGATCAGCTTCTCGCATTGCAAAAGAACGATATCACCGATTTTATGCGGGCAAATTATGATACCAATGAAATGGTTATTGGTATCACCGGCAATTATACGCTTAAAGAAGTTGAGCGATTATTGCACAAAGTGTTCGGGACGGTGCCTTCAAATACAATAGAACGTCTTCGCAATGATGTCAGCCCAATTGTTGAGCAACATATCGCGATTGCAAAACCAATTAATCAGGTTCATTACATGCTTGGATCTTTGGCTTATGGTTATCGTGACGAGCGTAAGACAGGATTGCTACTTTTGAACAATATGCTTGGCGGCATGGGAATGGGATCTATCCTGAATCTATCTATTCGTGAGAAGTATGGAATTGCCTATACGATAGAATCTAACTATACTATATTCTCGGATACAGGTTTATTTAGTATATATCTTGGTACCGATGAAGAAAAAGTAGAGAAAGCTAAGAAGCTTGTCTTTAAAGAACTTGCTAGGATGTGTGAACAACCGCTTTCTGAGCCAAAAATAAAAAAGGCGAAACAGAAATTCATCGGACAGATTGCATTAACGGAGGAGAACCGGATGAGTATGATTATCTCGGCGGCCAAAAACGTGATGGATTACGATCGGGTTATTTTATTGGACGAAGTTGTTGAAAAAATCCAGGTATTAACCGGTACAGCGTTATTGGAGATTGCACAAGAAGTATTTGATCCGAAAAAAATGTTATCGCTTAGTTTTGTTCCTGAAGAGTAGAAACAGTTGTTTGCAGGATAGATGCCGGCTGCCGGATTTGTCTATTTGCATATAAAAAGCAATTTATCTAAGTTTGCGCTTAGGGGAATTCGTTCTCCTCAACCATTGACTGCCACAGGCGGTATGAGTACCTATGATAATAGCAAATAATGAATAAACAATAAAAGGATGAAGACAGCATATGTATTTCCCGGTCAAGGAGCCCAATTTGTTGGAATGGGACAAGACCTTTATAATTTAAATGATGAAACGAAAGCGTTGTTTGAACAAGCCAACGATATTTTAGGGTTTCGCATTACGGATATTATGTTTTCCGGTACAGACGAGGAACTAAAACAGACTAACGTAACCCAGCCCGCTATTTTTTTGCATTCGGTTATTTTGGCTAAAGCGTTAGGGGAGTCTTTTCAGCCAGATATGGTTGCAGGGCACTCATTGGGTGAGTTTTCAGCTTTGGTGTCAGCTGGTGCATTGAGCTTTGAAGATGGCCTGAAATTGGTTGCACAACGTGCCAATGCAATGCAAAAAGCCTGTGAGCTTCAACCCTCAACGATGGCCGCAATATTAGGGCTGGAAGATGCTGTCGTAGAAGATATCTGTGCTAAAGTTGATGCGGTCGTTGTGGCAGCTAATTATAACTGTCCGGGACAATTGGTTATTTCGGGCTCCATTGAAGGGGTTGACAAAGCCTGTGCTTTGTTGACAGAGGCAGGTGCTAAGAGGGCATTAAAATTAAATGTGGGCGGTGCATTTCACTCTCCATTGATGGAGTCTGCGAAAGTGGAATTACAAGCGGCTATTGAAGCGGTAGATATCCTTTCGCCGAGATGCCCGATCTACCAAAATATAGATGCAAAACCGCAGACAGATCCTGCAGTTATTAAACAGAATCTTATTGCGCAATTGACTGGAGCTGTACGATGGACACAAACGGTACAAAATATGTTGGCCGACGGTGCAACAGCTTTTGTAGAAGTTGGCCCGGGCAATGTATTGCAAGGATTGGTAAAGAAAGTCGATCGTCAGGTACAGACTTCTGCGGCTTCTGTAACCGCCTAAGGATAGAATTCGGTATAAAAAAAGGATCGTATGATCCATTTGTGGTCGGAAGATTTTTCTTCCGACTTTTTTATGCAGATCACAAAATGTAGTGTAAAATATATACAGTAATCTGTTCGGTATAAGTAAGCCTATTTAAATATAAGACAAGGGTATTAAGTTGAGACCTTTTTCGGCCTTTAGTCGGTGCTTGTTCGGTACTTCTTCGGTGCTTGGTCGGAGCTTGTTCGGTTGCGACCGAACAAACACCGTTTAATCTCCGAACAATATACGTTCAAGATCCGTGTGAATGGCGAACTTGGTAAGCGGCAAATTTGAAGTTTTAAGGCTACTTGTCCTTAAACATCGTATAATGGTCTTTCATGACCTGTAAGACAAAATCATTGGGAGTCATTTTTTCAGGATGTTTGACTTCCATAACCGCTTCAAGACGCTGTACCAAAGCAGTTAAAATTCCTACATCTCTTCTGTCAAAAGCTGTTTGATAGATTTCTTTGACCGAATTAGCATCCTTGTCACTTAATTTGATCACTTGAGGAAATAGAATGGGGTGGTTGTCGAAAGTCTCCTCGTAGATTGTGTCGCTCAATTTTAAGGTTGGCTTGAGACTGATTACAGAAGTTTCTCCGGCAATATCGCCGATGCGTTGCCCATTTTTGGATAACACAATAGAAGTTATGGCAACACCACCCATCGTCATCCAAATATCTACGATCGATAGGCTCCATCTGGACAAGTATTGATAAAAGTTGGCACGAGAGCCGTCGAGTTTGACAACCTTTATCTTCATGATTTTCTTGCCTACTGTCTGCCCGCCAAAAGCAGTTTCGGTAATCAATGTATAAAAAAACGCCGGTAAGGTCAAGGCCATCATAATCCCATAAAACAGATAGGGATCACCACTTTTGATATTGATGCTGTCCAACAGGAAAAAGCAAAAGAAATAATAACAGACTATAATAAAATAATCTATTGCAAATGCGATCATTCTTGAGCCAAGACTGGCAAGATTATATTCAATTTTCACATTTTGTGCTGTATTTATCTCAAGCTTATTCATATGTAAATTATTTGAATTTAATGGCAATATAGGATATCTAGGTCATTTTAGCTCCAATTTGTGCTTTTCAATCATGGATATTTCATATATTTGGTTCAGCCAGTTAAAAAAATTAATGAGAGAAGCATCATTTGTAGAACGAAATAAAGAAAAATGGACGTTAATTGAAAATAATTTGTCAATTAATATGCAGGTTGATCCAGATGAGCTGGCCTCAAATTATATTGAGCTCACGAATGATCTGGCTTATGCACAGACTTTTTATCCTGAAAGTAAGGTAAGGGCTTATCTGAATGAATTGGCGGTGACCGCACATCAGAAAATTTATAAGGATCAGAAAGCTTCCAATAATAAGTTCAAATCGTTTATCAATGAAGAGATCCCGCAGGCGATCTGGTCGATTCGTCGGCCTTTGTTGTATTCCTTCCTAATTTTTACGTTGGCTTCTGTGATTGGATTTTTATCGTCTGTGTATGATATCGACTTTATTCGTCTTATTTTGGGCGATTATTATGTAGATTCGACTATAGAAAGTATAAAAGCAGGAGACCCTGCTGCGGTATATGGCAAGGGCAGCAATTTTGGATCGGCAATCTGGATTACGATTAACAATGTTCGTGTTGCTTTTATGGCTTTTGCTGCTGGTTTATTTTTCAGCGTGGGAACAGGTTACGTTCTTTTCAGCAATGGCATTATGCTTGGTGCATTTCATCAGATGTTTTTTCAGTACGGGGTCATGGGAAAAGCCATGTCCGCAATTTGGATTCACGGTACCATTGAAATTTCCGTAATCATTGTGGCGGGGGGATGTGGATTGGCGATCGGTAATAGTATTTTGTTTCCAAAATCATTTACACGTTTGACCTCTTTTGTCCGCACAGCAAAGATTGCGATGAAAGTTCTAGTCAGTACAATTCCTTTTTTTATTATTGCCGGTACATTGGAGGGTTTTGTAACAAGGTATTATAATGTGTCAATTTGGTTATGCCTTTTGATTATCGCTTTATCCTTACTGGCTATCCTTTACTTTTATGTTATTAATCCTTATCGACTAGCAAAAAGATTTCAATGGAAATAGACTTTGAATTTCAAAAAGAACGGAAGGTGGGGGACTTTATCCAAAGTTTCATAGATCTTTTTAAATTGATCTATAAGCACTTTGTTTCTACTATTTTTGGTTTATCTGCAGTACCACTAGCGGGGATTGCTTTAGTTTACTATTTTCTTTCTACAAAAATCACTTTTTCTGCCAATAGCGATTCATTTGAGGACATAGATGCTTTTACCTGGGCGGGAGTACTCATTTTGGCATTGATCGCGCTGGGATTGTACGTTTATGGCATCTCTATCGAGTATTTTATGCTATTAAAAGAGCGTAAAAGCACCGCATTTTCAGGAACGGAAGTCTTCACGAATTTCAGATCGAACCTCGGTAAATACTTTATGTTTTTGATCGCGATGATATTAGCTTTGATCGTTGTCTTTATTCCGCTGGCAATTGTTGCTGCGATCTGTGCTTTTATCCCCTTCATTGGAAGTTTTGCCATTGGCATATTAGGGTCAATGGTCGGAATATGGTTGTTTTGCTCTTTTCTATTTTACCGGGAAGGTTATTCGGATTTGGGGAGTTGTTTTACAGACGCCTATGTCATGCTGAGCAAAAAATTGATTCAATACGGTATCGCTACCTACATTGTGAATTTTATCTTCCAAATGGCTGTCATGATGATTTCTATCGTGCCACTAATTATCATGGGACTTCTGTCATTCAATTTCTTGGGTATAGATGCCGCATTTTTTGACTCATCCTGGGGGAAATTGCTGATGACAATGGGTGGTTTATTTATTACCTTATTTACCCTATTTCTGTACATGTCTGGTGTTCTGGCCAACGGTATTATTTATGAAACAGCCAAGGATCTCAAATTTGGCGAACGTATCTATGGTATGATCGAAAAGATTGGAGGAAAAGGTGAATAAACTTTTATCTTTTTTCTGCATTGTCTGTTTATCGGTTTTTTATGCCTGCGATCCTAAGCCAAGGAATACGGATGCTAACAGCGATAGAATCGATTCGCTCAATGTGCGGATAGACTCCACCTTGGTGGCAGCCGATTCGGCCGGGGTTGACTCTATTGCAGCTGAAGCAGCGCTGGGGCAACCGGAAAAGGACGAAATTGATATTTGGGACCCGACATTATTTGACTCGATTCCAAAATATACCGAAGAACGTGCATTTAAAATGGATCCCTATCAGGATATCATCAAACGTTACGAGACCGACGATTTTGTCTATTCCGAAAATATTAAAGATCGGGTAGGGGTCTTGCAGCGAATCCTTGCCCGGCTCGCCGAATGGCTAGGTAGTATCATGCCAGATAATCCCTATAAATTTCGGGAAGAGTTTGGGTATGTATTTGCATTTTTGGCTGTTATAGCGTTGGCATTTATTCTCTATAAAGTACTTTACAATAGAAAGCAATATTTTATTAAGCACCATGAAGAGGAGAATGGACTTGACGTTTTAGCGTATGTAGAGCGAAATTTAATGAACAGCAACCTTGATCCATATATTCAGGAGGCTGTTGCACAAAAGAATTATGCACTGGGAATCCGCTATCTGCAGTTGTTGAATATTCAGAAATTGGCGCAAACAGATCATATAAAATGGAAGCAGAGCAAAACAAATGCTGAATTTGCGCAAGAGATTCAAAACGAGGAACTGCGCCGTGGATTTTTGGAATGTACAAGAATATTTGACTATGTCTGGTTTGGTCAATTTGAATTAACCGAGGTTAACTTTAACCAATATCAGGAGTTGTTTCACCAATATCAAAATCAAATTAAATGAAGGGATCGGTAAAATTTGGATTGATATTATTGGGTGTTGTGTTAGTGCTAATTGCCCTTATCGATGCAACGAGTAAGAAACCTATTATTTGGAACCGGACTTTTGATGCAAAGGATAAAAACCCTTTTGGAGCTTATGTGTTACGTCAAGAGCTGAAGCATATCATTGACCAAAAGAATACAACCATTGAGCGACCATTATATGAATATCTTGACAGTGCAAAAAAGTAGATGCTAATTTATTTTTTTACACATCCTATTTTTCAATGGGCGAAGCGGCAGAAGATAAGTTACTGGATTACGTAAATCGAGGCGGGAAAGCAATGATTGTAGCCGAGGATATTGATCATTATCTGTTGGATTCTCTGGGTGTGGAAACAGATAATTTCTATGGTTATAAAAAAGGCGTAGATATAAAAAGCCAGCTGCGCGTGCGGTTAATGAACGATAACAATAAAATTCACTATGGTAAATCGGATCTGGGTGAAGTATTCAGTAAACTTCCTAAAAATGCGACCATTCTGGGCGCAATAACCTATAAAGAATTTGCGCTGCCTAACTTCGTAGCGGTTCAATTCGGTAAAGGAACTTTTTATCTGCACCTGACTCCTGATTTATTTGGAAATTATTATTTATTGAATTCTGCTTTGCAATATGCTTATGTTGCTAAATCTTTATCACACTTAAATGATAAGCCGCTCGCTTGGTATAATTTTAAGGCGAATGTGGACCAATATCAGACACCCCTTCGGGTATTGCTAACCAATGATGGTCTTCGGCAAGCCTGGTATGTTTTATTAGGCGGATTGATTCTTTTGCTCGTCTTTCGAAGTAAGCGCGAACAGCGGGCAGTGGCGGTCGTGACGCCGGAACCCAATCTCTCCAAGGAGTTTTGTGGAACCATCGCTACCTTATATTATGAAAATGGTGCACCCGGGAATATGGTTGCAAAAAAAATAGATTACTTTCTCCATGATCTTCGGATCCGATTTCATTTGGATACGCTGAAACTGCGGGAAGATGAATTCAGTGAAGAACTGGCTGAGCGGTCTGGGGTTTCCCTTTTGGAGACACAATCTTTAATTAAGCTGATTGCCCGTATGCAAGATGCTAAACAACATGACTTGGCTGATCTTAAATTAATTAATGATACGATAGAAGAGTTTAAACATAAAGCAAAAATGATATGAGTGACTTCGATAAATATATATCTTTTGAAAACCGGATAGATGTCTCGGTTTTATTCGATAAAATGGCTCAGGTAAAGTCGGAGGTGAAAAAAGTAATCGTTGGACAGGATCAGCTGATAGATATGCTCCTGATCTCGATCTTGGCCTCAGGGCATTCGTTGATCGAAGGACTGCCCGGAGTAGCAAAAACGTTATCGGCAAAATTGATTGCCAAAACGATTCATAGTGAATTCAAGCGGATCCAGTTTACACCAGATTTAATGCCTTCGGACGTAACGGGATCGTCGATACTCGATCTGAAAAGTAACGAATTTGAATTTCGTAAGGGGCCGATTTTTGCAAATATTGTTTTAATCGATGAGATCAATCGTGCCCCAGCAAAGACCCAAGCGGCACTCTTTGAAAGCATGGCAGAGCAACAGGTTTCGGTCGATGGAACAACCTACAGATTGCCTGCTCCCTTCGTAGTTTTTGCGACGCAAAATCCTATTGAACACGAAGGGACTTATCGGTTGCCAGAAGCTCAGCTCGATCGCTTCTTGTTTAAGATCAATGTGGACTATCCTGAACTTGAACAGGAGCTGGAAATATTAAGGGAACATCATGCCCAAAAAGCGCTGAATAAAGAAGATCAAGTTCAGGCGGTTGTGTCGGCAGCAGAAATCTTAGAATTTCAGAAATTGATCAAATCCATTTTTGTCCACGAGGAGCTGCTGACTTACATTGCACAGGTTATCATAAAGACACGAACAAATCCAAGTTTGACATTGGGAGCATCACCGAGAGCTTCTATTGCTTTGCTGGAATCGGCGAAGGCTTCTGCAGCGGTCAACGGCAGAGACTTTGTCACTCCTGAGGATATTCGAAAGGTCGCATCGGCAGTGCTTGGGCATCGTGTTATGTTGACTCCAGAAAGGGAAATGGAGGGATTTACCACCGCTTATGTCATTGACCAAATCATTAATTCTGTAGAAATCCCAAGATAATGAAGAAACTAAGACAGCTCTTTCTAACAAATCAATTCTTCTATTCGCTATTGGGTATAGCGACACTCTTTACAGTTTCTTTTTTTATTAAGGGCTTGTTGATTGTGGCTTGGATTGTTTTTTGGATCTGGCTGGCTGTGTTGGCTTTTGATTTTATAGTCTTGTTTTCTGGAAAGGGACGAATTGAAATTACGCGTGTATATCCAGAGAAATTGTCGAATGGAGATGAAAATCCAATGAAGCTAATTGTGAGCTCTTTTTATCCATTTGCAACGAAAGTGGATATTTTGGAGGAGTTTCCAGTGCAGCTCCAGATTCGGGATATGGATTTTGAGTCCCGTTTACTTGCCTTTCAGCATTCGGAAATCTCTTTCTCCTTGCGGCCGACACAGCGAGGGATTTATCAGTTTGGTCGTTGTATAGCTTTGGTTAAGCGTTATGGATTTTTCAAAAGAAGGTTTGTTACCAATCAGGATCAGGAGATCCCCTGTTACCCGTCCTATATTCAGCTGAGAAAATATCAGCTTCTGGCAACGAGCAATCGGTTAAATGAGTTAGGGATAAAGCGCATTCGACGTATTGGTTCAGCCATGGAATTTGATCATGTACGGGAGTATGTTCAGGGCGATGATTATAGGCATATGAACTGGAAGGCATCTGCGAAAGTAAAAAAGCTGATGGTCAATCAGTATGAGGAGGAGAAATCTCAGCCGATCTATTCTTTTATTGATTTAGGGAGGGCAATGCGTATGCCCTTCAACGGTCTTACCTTATTGGATTATTCCATTAATGCTGCACTTGTTCTTTCCAATGCGACCATCTTGAAGCAGGATCGGGCAGGGTTATTGACCTTTTCAAAAGATATCAATGTATTTATAGCCGCGGAAAAAAGGAATAACCAAATGCACAAAATTTCGGAAGCACTGTATCAGGTGTCGACCAAATTTGAGGAGTCTGAATTTGGAAGATTATATAGTTATGCCAATGCTCATATCAATAAACGTTCGCTTATCTTTGTCTATACAAATTTTGAAACCTTAGATTCCTTAAGACGCCAGATAAATTATCTGGCGATGTTGAATAAGAGCCATATTATTGTTGTTGTGGTCTTTAAAAATGTTGAAATAGAGGATTTGGCAAAGAGTACGCCGAAAAAGACAATTGACATTTACAATCAGGTCATTGCTGAAAAGTTTATCTATGAGAAACAGCTTATTGTACAAGAGCTGATTCGCAACGGGTTTCAGACAATTTATACTGCGCCTGAAAATCTAACCATCAACTCCATCAATAAATATCTGGAAATTAAGGCACGGGGCCTTATTTAATGATGGAGGTATCTTTGACCGTTACTTTTGTCCAGAGATGCTGATATTTTTCGATAGCCTTCAAATGAATTGGATGTGTCTCGTAGGTGGTAATATCTTTAAGGTCTTTGAAAGTGACGATCAATGTGTAGTCAAAGCTGTTATCGACGACTGGGCGCGGATTTGTTTTTGCCGGAATCCCATAGTTCAATGTTTTGATTACTTCAATTTTACGAAGTTCTTCAAAGAATCCAATGAAATTCTTTTTGTCTTTTTCACTGAGATCTTTTTTTAGCCAGAAATTAACCACGTGCACAATGGTGCTGGGTTGGATTTCCTCATCCGACTGAACTGTATTTGCCCATGTTGGAGCAGTGATGAGCACCATTGGTGCTAGCAGAAAATTACGTCTTTTCATGATTGAAACGGTTTAGAACCATTAAGATACAAAACCTTCGTGATTTCACAAACAACAATAGCGATAAGACCGGGAGAAGAGTTGCTCTGGTTAATAAAGAATGTATATTTCAGCAAACAAAAGAGGAACCCAAAAAGTTCGTCCAAACCGTTTAAGCGTAGAAGATCTGAAGGTACCGTAAAGGGATACTTATAAAGTTTAATAAAAAAGGGACTATCCAAAAGTAGATAGTCCCTTTATATTTTGATGAAAAAATAAGGGGCTTATAAGCCAAACTCCTCTTTCACCTTCTCGATATAATCCAATTTTTCCCAAGTGAAAAGTTCAACCTCGACTTGCTTTTTCTCGCCCGTTGAGCTTTCAAATTCTTTGGTTACTTTTCTTGGTGTTCTTCCCATGTGCCCGTAGGCTGCAGTTTCTGAATAAATTGGATTTCTAAGTCCTAGACGCGTTTCAATTCCGTATGGGGTCATGTCAAATAAATGTGCAATTTTTTCGGCGATCTGGCCATCCGTCAGATTTACTTTGCTCGTCCCATAGGTATTTACATAGATTCCCATAGGATCTTTTACACCAATCGCATAGGAGATCTGTACGAGAATTTCATCCGCAACACCTGCTGCTACTAAATTTTTGGCAATATGACGCGTTGCATATGCCGCAGAACGGTCTACTTTAGAGGGGTCTTTTCCTGAGAAAGCACCGCCACCATGTGCACCTCTACCGCCATAGGTATCTACAATGATCTTACGGCCGGTAAGCCCCGTATCCCCGTGAGGTCCGCCGATAACAAATTTACCTGTTGGATTGATGTGAAACTTAATTTCATCATTAAATAACAATTGAAGTTCTGGTTTCAATTGTGCTTTAACACGTGGAATTAAGATTGTTTTGATATCATGTGTAATTTTATCCAACATAGCTTGTTCGGTATCGAAGTCGTCATGTTGTGTCGAGATGACGATTGCATCAATCCTTTTTGGTTTGTGATCGTCGCTATATTCAAGTGTAACCTGAGATTTCGCGTCGGGGCGCAAATACTTTATTTCGTCATTTTCGCGACGCAATTCTGCCAATTCGTAAAGCAGACGATGCGATAAGTCTAATGCCAAAGGCATAAAATTTTCGGTTTCGTTGTTTGCATAACCAAACATGATACCCTGGTCACCCGCGCCTTGTTCTTGTCGTGTCTTGCGGTCTACTCCTTGGTTAATATCAGCAGATTGCTCGTGAATCGCTGACAATACACCACAAGAGTTTGCTTCAAACATGTATTCAGATTTGGTGTAACCGATCTTTTGGATAACCGAACGGGCTATTTTCTGAACGTCGAGGTATATGTTTGATTTAACTTCCCCGGCCAGGACAACCTGCCCAGTCGTTACGAGCGTTTCAATAGCGACGCGTGAATCCTCGTCCCATGCTAAAAAATTGTCTATTAGTGCATCTGAAATTTGATCCGCAATTTTGTCCGGATGCCCTTCAGAAACAGATTCCGACGTAAATAAATAAGCCATGCTTTACGTAATTTTTAATATTGGATTTGCGCTAGAATGAAATAACAGCAAAGTGATAAGAGCCGTGATAGCGAAGGGTTTTTAGCACTTTTTTACTGTGGTTGCAATCTCCTTGTCGTTGCTTGTAATGCAACAGCACGCAAATCAGTCCACATTCTATTTTTTGTGCGACAAAGCTACGATACTTTAAGGAGTATTTAAAATCAAATTTATATTTTAACTTTTAAAAGCTTATGTAATCGCTTCAATAAGGATAAAGATTACATTATTTTAAGAAATTGGTAATTTCCGCTATCTTTGGATATGTCAGAACGTAAACAAATATTGTTTGTTATTAATCCTATTTCAGGAGGAAAAAATAAAACTTCCTTTAAAAAACAGGTGCTGGATGTGCTTGATCTGCAGAAGTTTGACCCTACCTTCCAACAAACCGCCAGACCGAATCATGCTTATGAAATTGGACTGAAAGCGATCAAGGAAGGCTACGATGCGGTCATAGCTGTCGGTGGTGATGGGACGATTAATGAACTGGGCTCTGCTTTGGTTGGATCTGGGATTCCATTGGGAATTATTCCGGAGGGCTCCGGCAACGGTTTGGCGCTCTACTTGGGCGTGCCGATGAATGAAGCCGCGGCTATCCGCCGGATAAATCGTTTTGAATCAATTGAGGTGGATTGTGGTGTAATTAATGATAGAAGGTTTTTTAATATTGCCGGTTTAGGTTTTGATGCATCCGTGAGTGAAAATTTTGCCAATGAAAATATTCGTGGACCCTTGGGCTATATGAAGTCGGTTTTTAACGTGCTCAGTAAATACCAGCCTGCACATTACAAATTGACGATTGATGGAAAGGTCTACGAAAGACAAGCCTTTATGATCAGCGTGGCGAATTCTCCTCAATATGGGAATAACGCCTATATCGCGCCACAGGCTTCGGTTAACGATGGTATCCTAGATGTCTGTATTGTGCACAAATTTCCACTTTATATTCTGCCAAAGATGATTTTTCATCTTTTTAATAAATCGGCAGATCAATCCAGTTATGTCGAGATTATCCCCGGAAAAAATATACAGATTGAGGTCGACAAGATTTCACCTGTTCATGTGGACGGTGAACCGATCGAACTTGGGGATAAATTAGCTATTTCCATTATGCCGAAGGCATTAAAGATAATTTGTTAAGATTATGAGTAAAAATAAAAAACAATCCTACGAAGGCGTTGTATATTCGACAGATGACAGCTTCAATTATCAGCTTGCTGATTTTTTTCAGGAAGAGGATACTTTACCTATCAATCAACAAAATTTAAAAGTACAGCTTGATCGGAAAATGCGCAAGGGGAAAGTTGTTACGTTGGTTACAGGTTTTGTTGGAAAAGTGGAAGATCTGGAGAGTTTAGGTAAATTGTTGAAACAGAAGTGTGGAGTTGGTGGAACAGTGAAAGATGGCGAGGTCATTATTCAGGGAGAGTTTAAACAAAAGATCTATGATTTGTTACTAAAAGAGGGGTATCGCGTAAAATTAGTTGGTGGTTAAACAAGTATATCAAGGATAATAGTGGTAAATCTAATGAATTGTTTATTAGGCAAGTATGCTTTGAGTGGAGCTTGTTGAGTTGTTTCAAAACATGAGTAATCACTTACTTTTTGTCGTCTAAAATCCTTGATTTTCTTGCATATCAAAAAAAAAATGGCTTTCATTGTAAAATAATTATTGCGAATAAGCGATTTAGCATAGAGCAATAATGATTATATAACGGGAACTGCTGAGAAAAATAACACTGATTAATGGTGTGTTCAGTTTGAAAAAACAAATTTGATTTTTTTTATATATTTAAGATGAATATTTTAAATTTGACATTAAATATTAAATTTGCTTTGCAAAATTGATTTTCAAAGGCGAATAAGAGTGCATATAATTTAAACAACATTATATATTTAAACAACAGTAAAAAACTAAAAATTAGAAAAATGGCAAACGCACCTAAAACTGCTGCAAAACAAGAGAGCAACAACGGAGGATCTTTCTTTGCTCAAGCTGCAATCATCATCTGTTTCATCGTGGGTTTCTGTGTATGGAAATTTGTGATGGGTAATCCAACTAACTTCGTTGACAACAATCCTGAAAATGCTCCAAATCCAGGTAACTACTTAGGAATGGTTTACCATGCTGGGGCTATTGTACCTGTTTTGCTTGGTTTATTCTTAATGGTATGGGTTTTCTCAGTAGAACGTTTAATCGTTATCAACAAAGCATCTGGAACTGGAAACGTTGGAAACTTTGTTAGAAAAATCCAAACGTTGATTAATGGTGGAAACATCGATTCAGCTATCGCTGAGTGTGACAAACAAAAAGGTTCAGTAGCAAACGTAGTAAAAGCTGGTTTATTGAAATACAAATCAGTATCTGCAGATCCTGAAGTAAACACTGAAAAAGCTACTATTGCAATTCAAAAAGAAATTGAAGAAACTACAGCATTGGAAATGCCAATGTTAGAGAAAAACTTAAACGTTATCGCTACATTAGTTTCTATCGGTACATTATGTGGTCTATTAGGTACAGTAACAGGTATGATCAAAGCGTTCTCGGCATTGGCAACAGGCGGTGCTCCAGATTCAGCTAAATTGGCAAACGGTATCTCTGAGGCCTTGATCAATACAGCAACTGGTATCGCGACTTCAACTTTCGCTATCGTATTGTATAACATCTTTACTGCAAAAATCGATAAATTAACTTACTCTATCGACGAAGCTGGTTTCTCAATCGTACAAACATACGCTGCGAACCACAAATAAGAACTATGGTGAAAATTTTTGATTTTATTTTATGGAAATCAAAAATTAAAAGCATCATAGATTAGAAGATTGAGTTTTTAATTTAAAAGGAAGAATTTAAAATGGGTAAAGCAAAAGTAAAAAGAGCCAGTACGTCGATCGACATGACAGCGATGTGTGACGTATCGTTCTTACTGCTTACGTTCTTCGTCTTAACGGCGACAGCGCGCCAACCGGAAGCATTGACGGTGGATACCCCAGCATCGACTACGAAAGATAAGTTACCTGATTCAAATGTAGGTATGATCACAATAGGCGATCAAGGTAAAGTTTTCTTCGGTACGACTGATCAACAGGTTCGTGTAAAAGCACTAGAAAGAATGTCAGCAAAATATGGCGTTGGCTTTTCACAAGAAGATTATGATCGTTTCAAATTGATGGAAAACTTCGGTGTACCAATGTCTAAGTTAAAAGCATTGTTGGCCTTGGATGGAAGTAAGCGTACAGAAAAAGGTGTGCAAACTGGTATCCCAATTGATAGTACAGAAAATACTTCAAATGAGTTGTATTACTGGGTTCAAAATACCCGTCTTGCAGCTGAGGAAGTAAATAAGGAAAAAGAGGCCGCGGATAAAAATTTCGTGCATCCTGGACCTTTAAAAATGGCTATCAAAGCAGATGCGAATGAGAAATATCCTTCGGTTAATTTAGTTATTGAAACATTGCGTAATCAAAAGCAAAACAAGTTTAGTTTCATAACAGGCATGCGTGCTGAGGAGAAATAATTGACGATTTAATAAGAACAAACAATGGCAGAATTAAATCAGGATAGTGGTAAAAAAGGCAAAGGCGGGAAAGTAAGATCCAAGAAAAATGGTGGTAAGGTCGATCTTACAGCCATGGTGGATCTGGCGTTCTTGTTGATTACCTTCTTCATGTTGACCACGTCCTTAAATAAACCGCAGGCAATGGATGTGGCTATGCCAGACAAAAATAAAATTAAAGAAGAACAAAAAGATGAATTGCTTACGGCAGATAATCGTTCCCTGACAATTTTATTGGGTTCTGACAATAAAGTCTCTTGGGTATATGGTCAAGTAGCTAATCCGATCGAAGGTCCTACTGTTGCTGGTTATGGCGCAGATGGGATTCGTAAGGTCTTGATGGAAAAAAAGGCTTATGTACCTCGCGTTTCAGGCGGTAAAGACATGATTGTAATCATACGTCCTAGTGAAAAATGTACACAACGTAATCTGGTTGATATTCTTGATGAGATGAAAATTGTAGACGTGAAACGCTATATGATCGGAAAGATTACACCAGAGGAAGTCGAAGTGTTAAAACGTGACAATATCTATAATGATTAGTTATTAGATTGACACAAAAAACTAAAATAAAATGATAGGGTCAAAATTAGATATTTTTAAGAAAGAATGGCTTGACGTCGTTTTTCAAGGCCGCAATAAGGAGTATGGAGCTTATGAGCTCCGTAAGCTTGCGCCTAAAGCGACTAATAGAGGGCTGCTTGTCGTTATCGGCTTTGTAGTGCTTGCAAGTCTTCTTCGTCTTTTCGGCGATAAAATTTTTCCGAAAAAGCCTGTTGAAGCACCTCCAGCGGTAACTGAGGTTACTTTGGAAGACCTTGAAGAAATCAAGCCACCAGAACCACCAGAAGAGGAGCCTCTTCCGCAAGAACCGGAAGAAAAACCTCAACAAGTGGCAATGGATGTGCCAAAAGAGGATTTGGTTCGTTTTCCGGAGCCTAAAGTAGCACCTGCAAACAAAGTTGTGGAAGAAGTTGCTTCTCAGGAAGAGTTGAAAGATCCAAATAAAACTCCGGCGCGTATTACCTTGAAAGGTAGTCCGACAGGTACTTCTGTTGCACGTGGAGAATTTGGTTCGAAGAAACAAGATGGTGCGATCACTGGAGCAAAAAAAGGAGATCCCAATGGTAATGGAGATGAAATTCTTCCGTTTAATGCCATCGAGGTTCAGCCAACTCCAATCGGTGGTATGCAGGCATTTATGTCTTGGATTGCTTCAAACTATGAGTATCCGGCTGCCGCAACAGAAAACGGTGTAAATGGTGTTGTTGAAGTTTCCTTCGTTGTAGAAAAAGATGGTAGCTTAACAGACATCAATATCAAACGTGATTTGAAATATGGTACTGGTGATGCAGCTGTAAGGTTGCTTAAGAAAGCGAAGAAATGGAAACCAGGTATTCAAAATGGTCGTCCAGTTCGTGTAGCCTACACTTTACCAATTCGATTGAACCTTCAAAATTAGAATGACAAATTTTAATTCGAATAACAGTTCAAATTATAGACAGAAATCGCCTCTGAAGCGGTTTCTGTCTATTTTAGGACTTTTTATGTTTGGCTTTTATTTTGTTTTGGGCCTATTGATTATTTTTTGGGATAATTTTCCCATTGAGATCAATCCAACTTACAAAACAATTTTTGGTGTCGTATTGATTCTGTATTCTTTTATGCGGTTTGTACGGCTTTGGCAAAATAACTTCAATTAATCGCCTCTTTCTTTTAACTACAGCCAAACTCTCTCTTCAAAAGTTAAACTATTCTTTATTTAAACTGTCTTATTTTATGATGTATCGTATGAGAAAATATAAAATGGTTCTTGTGATGCTGGGCATCTGTATGGGAGTGTTTGTTTCCTGCAAAAATAAAACGAAGAGTACAAAGGAAGGCGAGGATATTCTGACGGGTAAACTTCCGGTGATCGTGGATCAGACTTTGTTGCCCATTATTCAGGAATCTGCAGATGTTTTTGAAAGCTCCTATCCAAATTCGAGTTTGGAACTGATGGCTAGACCGGAGATCAGAGCGGTGAATGCTTTGCTCGCTGATTCGGCTTATGTGGTTGTGTTGACTAGAAAGTTGACGAACGAGGAAGATAGCTACTTTAAAAAACGGGGTATTCAGCCTAAGATATTTCAAATGGCTTCGGATGCCGTTGTGTTGATCAATAATCGCAACAGTGCGGATACTATAATGCCACAAAAAGACGTTAAGTCTTTGTTGGAAGGTAATTTAGCCGGACAACGTTTGATTTTTGATAATGCGAATTCAAGTACACTGCGCTATTTGAAAGACTATTTCAAATTGAACAAAATTGATCCGAAAGCTGTTTCTGCAATGCAGGACAGTGAAGATGTCATGAAATATGTCAGTGAGAATGCGAATACTGTGGGTGTTATCGGTTACAATTGGTATTTAAAGGCTATAGAAAAAAATTCGAATTTATTGGATAAAATTCGTACATTGAGCATCGAAAGTGCTGGTAAGGAGGGTGAAAAGGCAAGTTTTTACAGACCATCCCAATCGACTATCGCTGACGGCTTATATCCTTTTGTAAGACCTGTCTACATTATGAACTATCAGCCGAATATGGGCTTAGGTTTGGGCTTTAGTGCTTTTTTGACAGGAGATCGCGGGCAACGTATTGTATTGAAGGCTGGATTGGTTCCTGCTACAATGCCTGGGCGTGAAATCATTATTAGAGATGAAAGTTATATTAAATAGATAATAAATAGTACAAAAATAGATTATGACAAACAGCAAATTATTATTTAGTCTTTTATTGGCCGGATCTGTGGGCACAGTAAGTGCACAAAGTTTGAAAGATGCTAGAGCAGCCATCGAGGCTGAAAATTATGGTAAAGCGAAAACTATCCTTCAACAGTTAGTGACTAAGCAGCCTAAGAATGGAGATAATTATTTCTATTTGGGTCAAATTTATTTGGTAAACGACAGAGCGGATTCTGCCGCTGCGATTTTCAACCAAGGTTTGGCTGCTGATCCAAAGGCTACAATCAACAATGTAGGCTTGGGTTATGTTGACTTAATGAAAAAAGATAAAGCGAGCGCTGAATCTAAATTCGCTTTGGCAACTGCAAAATTAGGTAAGAAAGATTACGAGCCATTATTGGAAATCGGTCGTGCATATATTCATGCACCTGAGCCGGATTATGCAAAGGCATTGGAGTACCTGACTCAGGCTAAAGAGAAAAACAAAAAAGATGTTGCTATCCCTATCGCTTTAGGAGATGCGTACCGCGGCTTGAAAGAAGGTTCGTTGGCTTATACAAGCTATGGTGATGCGACAGATATCGATCCAAATTCGGTACAAGCGAAAGTTGGACAGGCGGTGATTGTACGTGGAGCACAGGCATTCGATGAGGCTATTACACAATTAGAAGCTATTGCCACTGAAACACCAACGTATGCCCCTACTTACCGTGAGTTAGCTGAAACATACAATCAATGGTCAAGACTTCCAGGTACTTCTGACGAGAAATATGTGGAATTGAATAAAAAAGGTGTTGAGCAATACAAAAAATATCTTGAGGTAGCAGGTGATAATTCCTTGGAGGCTAAAATCCGTTATGCCGATTTCTTGGTATACGCGCGTCAATATGACGATTTGAAGGTAGTTTCTGAAGAATTAGCTCAAAATCCGTCTGTAGATCCAAAAATCTATCGTTATTTGGGTTATATCGCATTCCAAAAAGCAAAGGATTATCCTAAAGCGCTTGAATACTTGAATCAGATGTTCAGCAAAATGGAGAAGGATCGTGTAATTCCTTTGGATTATATGTATCTAGGTATGTCTGAAATTGCTGCAAATAGTCCAAAACCAGCTGCGGCAGGTGCAGATAGCACGGCTACTGCGGCTCCGGTATTGACTGCTGAAAATACAGCCAATATTCAAAAGGGTATTGCTGATATTAAGAAAGCAATTGATTTGGACAAAGAATTGTTAGGAGAAACAGCAGAGCTTGCTTTTGCTAAATATCAAGAACAAGAATTGCAGACAGCTGCCTCTTTATTCGAACTGGTTGCTTCTTACAAAGACAACAAAACGTATTTGTTTGACGCAAATTACTATGCGGGAGAAGCCTATTATCAAATTGGCGCTAAAGAAGATGCTGCTAGTAAGAATGAAGAACAGGTTGTAGTTAACCAGGACTTAAGAAACAAAGCAATTGCTGATTTGCAAAAAGCACAGACTTTCTTAGCTGTTATTGAAACGACAGACAATAAAGAAGCGCAAGATAAATATTTAATCAATGCACTTTATTACAAAGCTTTTGCAGCATTAACTGCAGATAATTTGGAACAACCGAAAGGTGATTTCGTAGCGCCATTCCAAAAATTGATCGAAACAATTAATCAACGGGGTGCACAAGAGAAGAATAAAAACTATTTGATTGATGCAAATACATATATTGGTCTTTACTATTACGTGAAGCAAGATCTTCCTAAAGCGAAAGAAAGCTTCCAGAAAGTATTAGCTATAGATCCAGCAAATGAAGCTGTTAAAGGTTATTTGGAAGGCTTAAAATAAGCTTAAGTAAAATCATTCTAAATTAGGCGTAGATAGTAATATCTACGCCTTTTTTGTTTTGTTTTTTACCTTGGAATCTCTATATTTAAAGACAGTTACCAATATAAATTTTAATTGAGATGGAGCAAGCCAATAGTATGCCGATAGACTACTTGCCTATGTTAATACAGCTTTTAGTAGCTGTAGGATTTGGGGTAGGTACCATAATTATTACACATCTTATCGGGCCAAAAGTCCGCACAGAAAACAAGCTTGGAGCTTTTGAATCAGGTATTGAAGTTGTCGGAAATGCCAGACAGCCATTTTCAATCAAATATTTTTTGGTTGCTATCCTATTTGTCATATTTGATGTTGAGGTCATATTCATGTATCCATGGGCTGTCAACTTTCGGGAAATGGGGCTGCAAGGCTTGATCGAGATGTTTATTTTCATGGGACTGCTCTTGTTGGGCTTTATCTATGTTATTAAGAAGAAAGCCTTGAATTGGGACTAAACGTTCCATCAGTGGTTGATCCTTTGGATCAAGGATACTTAAACCTTTATAAATCGACTTTTCATGAGTGATATAAAATTGGCAGAGGCTCCTCCGGGAGTAGAGGGCGCAGGTTTTTTTGCGACGAGTTTGGATAAAGCCATCGGGTTGGCCCGTGCCAATTCATTATGGCCTCTACCTTTCGCGACATCTTGTTGTGGTATTGAATTTATGGCAACAATGGGGTCTACTTACGATTTGGCAAGATTCGGTGCCGAACGTCCTAGTTTTTCACCGCGTCAGGCAGATATGTTATTAGTGATGGGGACCATTGCCAAGAAAATGGCACCGGTGCTTAAGCAGGTGTATGTGCAAATGGCCGAGCCACGTTGGGTTATCGCGGTCGGGGCTTGTGCATCCAGTGGAGGGATTTTTGATACCTATTCCGTTTTACAGGGAATCGACGAAATCATACCGGTAGATGTTTATGTGCCGGGGTGTCCCCCTCGTCCAGAAGCAATTTTAGATGGTGTATTGCGCTTGCAGGATATCGTGAAGAATGAATCGTTGAACCGAAGAAATACACCAGAATACAAGGCTTTGCTTGAAAAGTACGGTATACATACAAATAAATAGATGATGGAAAACAGTTTTTTATTGGATAAGCTCCAGGGAAATTTTCCGGCAGGGATTATCGAAGTCCAGGATGCTCACAATCTATTGACGGTGGTTGTTGAGCAAGAAGATCTGATCGATGTGCTTCGTTTCTTGAAATCGAATAACGAATTGCAATTTATCCATCTAACGGATATTACGGCGGTACATTATCCGCATTTAGAAAAAGAGTTTGCTGTAGTTTATCATATTCACAGTCTCGTTCATAATATCCGGATCCGGGTGAAAGTCTTTCTGCATGGTCCGAATCCTGAAATTCCGACTGCAACGGTTGTTTGGAAAGGCGCGAACTGGATGGAGCGTGAAACCTTTGATTTTTTTGGTGTTAATTTTATTGGACATCCCGATTTGAGACGGATTTTGAATGTGGATGATATGGAGGTGTTTCCCATGCGCAAGGAGTATCCGCTGGAAGATCCGAATCGCGTAGATAAGAAAGATTTGTATTTCGGCCGTTAATTTATACGATATGAGCGAATTTATAAGCAAGATAACAGCTAATCAACCCGTCTTCGAGGATAATGACCCACAGGACGAGCTGATTACCCTAAATATTGGCCCGACGCATCCAGCTACACATGGTGTATTTCAAAACGTCGTGCAGATCGATGGCGAACGTATTGTAAGCGGTGTGTCTACAATCGGTTATATTCACCGTGCATTCGAGAAGATCGCTGAACATCGACCTTTTTACCAGATCACGCCTTTGACGGATCGTTTGAATTACTGTTCGGCTCCGATCAATAATATGGGCTGGCACATGACCGTTGAAAAGCTGCTCAAGATTGAGATTCCTAAACGTGTACAATATATGCGCGTTATTGTTATGGAACTTGCCCGAATAGCAGATCATATTATTTGTAATGGAATTTTGGGTGTGGATACGGGAGCCTTTTCGGGCTTTTTGTACGTCATGCAGGAGCGTGAATTTATCTATGAGATCTTTGAAGAAATCTGTGGGGCACGTTTAACAACTAATATTGGTCGTATTGGTGGGTTCGAGCGGGATTTCAATGCAATAGCCTTTGAAAAAATACGGGAATTCCTTAAACGTTATCCGCCGGTATTGCGGGAGTTCGAAGATATGTTTGTTCGCAACCGCATTTTTATTGAGCGGACTTCCGGTGTTGCTGCTGTCACAGCGGAAGATGCATTGGATTACAGCTGGTCTGGTCCTATCTTGCGGGCTGCTGGTGTAGATTATGATGTGCGCGTTCAGAACCCTTATTGTTCTTACGAAGAATTTGATTTCGATGTGCCAGTAGGTACAACAGGTGATGTCTATGATCGCTTTATGGTTCGGAATGCTGAAATGTGGCAATCGCTTCGGATTATCGAACAGGCCTTGGATAAGATTGAGAAAGAACCCAAAGGAGTTTTCCATGCGGAGGTGCCCGATTTCTATTTGCCTCCAAAAGAACAGGTGTATACGAATATGGAAGCTTTAATCTATCACTTTAAAATTGTGATGGGTGAGGTGGATACACCAAAGGCAGAAGTCTATCATGCCGTAGAAGGAGCGAATGGTGAACTTGGTTTTTATCTGATCCATGATGGTGGGCGTTCACCTTATCGCCTGCATTTTAGAAGGCCTTCGTTTGTCAATTATCAGATGTTTGCGCCCATGAGTGCTGGAATGCTGATTTCTGATGCCATTATAAATATGAGTAGTCTTAACGTTATAGCCGGAGAATTAGATGCTTAGTGTAAAACAACATAATGAAAATGTAACGTTCTCTCCAGAGTTGCTGACCAAGTTTGGAGAAGTAGTAAGCCGTTATCCCGAAGGGAAGCAGAAATCTGGGTTATTGCCCATTTTACATTTGGTTCAAGCAGAATATGGCTGGGTAAGTGCGGATGCGATGGACAAAGTTGCTGTTTACCTGAATATATTACCGATTGAAGTGTATGAGGTTGCGACATTTTATACGATGTTCCTGCTTCAGCCGAAAGGAAAATATGTGTTAGAGATTTGTCGTACAGGTCCTTGTTGTTTGGTTGGTGCAGAACGTATTATGGGACATTTAGAACAAAAGCTAGGCGTAAAAGAAGGCGAAGTCACATCAGATGGACTTTTTTCGTGGCGCGGTGTGGAATGTTTGGCGGCCTGCGGTTTTGGACCGGTCTTACAGATTGGACCTGAATATACCTTCTATGAGAATCTGACAGAGGATAAAGTCGACAAATTGATTGATAATTTAAAAGCTAAAACAGAATAAATATGGCACGTAAACTTTTGTTGACTCATATCGATGTTCCTGGCATCAATACCTTTGAGGTCTATCGGCAAAAAGGTGGTTATGTTGCTGTTGAGAAAGTCTTGAAGACTATGTCTCCAGAAGATGTCGTCGAAGAAGTTAAAAAATCTGGGTTGCGTGGTCGTGGAGGAGCAGGTTTTCCTACGGGGATGAAATGGTCCTTTCTGGCCAAACCCGAAGGTGTGCCTCGTTATTTGGTTTGTAATGCTGATGAGTCTGAACCGGGTACATTCAAAGACCGTTATTTGATGACGCATATTCCCCATGCACTTATTGAGGGGATGATTGTATCCAGCTTTGCTTTGGGGGCACATACCTCCTATATCTATGTGCGTGGCGAGATGATGCCACAGATCAGGATTCTAGAGCGTGCTATTGCTGAAGCGAAGGAGAAAGGCTTTTTAGGAAAAAATATCTTAGGATCCGGGTACGATCTGGAGATCTACGTTCAACCAGGAGGGGGAGCTTATATCTGCGGAGAGGAAACGGCCTTATTGGAATCTTTAGAGGGAAAACGTGGCAACCCACGCATTAAGCCTCCATTTCCGGCTATAGCGGGTTTATATAACTGCCCTACGGTGGTTAATAATGTGGAGTCTATTGCGACGACCGTTCCCATCATTAATTTGGGCGGAGAAGAGTATGCCAAGATCGGGGTGGAACGTAGTACCGGTACAAAATTGATTTCCGCTAGTGGAAATATTGTAAAACCGGGCGTTTATGAAATCGAACTCGGTCTACCCGTCGAAGAGTTTATCTACTCGGACGAATATTGTGGCGGTATAGCCAATGGCAAGCGCATGAAAGCCGTCGTAGCTGGGGGCTCCTCAGTACCTATTCTGCCGGCTAATCTGATTTTGAAAACAGCGGCCGGAAATAGTCGCTTGATGACCTATGAGTCGTTGGCTGACGGAGGCTTTCAGACCGGTACGATGCTTGGATCTGGCGGTTTCATTGTTTTTGATGAGGACCAGTGTGTGGTTCGCAATACATGGAATTTTGCCCGGTTCTACCATCACGAAAGCTGTGGACAATGTTCACCTTGTCGTGAAGGAACAGGCTGGATGGAGAAGGTACTGCATAAGATCGAGAGCGGCCATGGCTCGATGTCGGACATTGATTTGCTGTGGGATGTTCAGCGAAAAATTGAAGGAAATACAATCTGCCCATTGGGAGATGCGGCAGCATGGCCAGTCGCGGCAGCGATCAGGCATTTTAGGGATGAATTTGAATGGCATATCCTTCATCCGGAAGAATCACAGACGAGGAATTTTGGATTAGCGCATTATGCGGATCCTTTAGAACCAATAGTATCATAATAATAGCTGTAACGATAAATAAATCATATCATGGCAGAAGCGGAAGATGTAAAGTTTAAGGTCTCCATCGACGGTATACCTGTAGAGGTTGCTCCTGGGACAACCATATTAAATGCAGCGCGGCAAATTGGTGGGGATATCGTCCCTCCTGCAATGTGCTACTACTCTAAATTGGAGGGGAGTGGTGGTAAATGTCGTACCTGCTTAGTCAAAGTATCCAAAGGATCTGAAAAGGATCCAAGGCCTATGCCTAAATTGGTTGCTTCCTGCCGCACGACAGTGATGGACGGTATGGAAGTACAAAACATTACTTCCCCAGAAGTAGTGGAAGCGAGAAAAGGAGTTGTGGAAATCCTATTGATCAACCATCCATTGGATTGCCCAATCTGCGATCAGGCGGGTGAATGTAAATTGCAGGATCTTGGTTATGAGCACGGCAGTGCCAATACACGCTATGAATTTGATCGTCGTACTTTCGAACGTATTGATCTGGGCGATAAGATCCAATTGCATATGAACCGTTGTATCCTATGTTACCGTTGTGTTTATGTCGCCAATCAGCTGACCGATCAACGTGTACATGGCATCTTGGGTCGCGGCGATCATTCGGAAATATCTACCTATATCGAAAATGTAATTGATAACGATTTCTCCGGCAACGTAATCGATGTATGCCCTGTGGGTGCCTTGACGGATAAAACTTTCCGTTTTAAAAATCGGGTTTGGTTTACAAAGCCTGTGGATGCACATCGGGATTGTCCGACATGTTCAGGCAAGGTAACCTTATGGTATAAAGGTGAGGAGGTTATTCGGGTGACAGCCCGGAAAGATGAGTTTGGTGAAGTGGAAGAGTTTATCTGTAATACCTGTCGCTTTGATCAGAAAAAAACAAGCGATTGGATTTTAGAGGAACCGACAGAAATAGATCCACATTCTGTTATTTCTGCCAATCATTATGAATTGTTTAATCCGCCAAAAGTCATTAAGGAAAATCCTATACTTCAGGAACAAAATCGCGAACAGTTGGCTAGAACAGAAAAATTGAAATAATCACAAACATGGAGTGGTCTTTTGTCATAGAAAAATTAATATTGGTGTCTATTGTTTTCGTTATCACTTTGGTGATCGCGATGTATTCGACACTTGCGGAACGTAAAATTGCAGGTTTTATGCAAGATCGATATGGTCCTGACCGGGCTGGTATCTTCGGGATCTTACAACCATTATGCGACGGAGGGAAGTTCTTCTTTAAGGAGGAAATTATTCCTGCAGGTGCACATAAGGTGCTGTTTATTTTGGGTCCTACAATTGCGATTATAACGGCATGTATTAGTTCCGCTGTTATTCCCTGGGGACAGGAATTGCAAATTGGAGACCGTACGATTTCTTTGCAGGTTGCGCAAGGCATCAATGTTGGCGTATTGTATATGTTTGGTGTAATTGCATTGGGTGTATATGGTATTATGCTGGGGGGCTGGGCTTCCAATAACAAATTCTCACTTATGGGCGCAATTCGTGCGGCATCACAGAGTATTAGCTACGAGATTGCCATGGGGCTATCATTGATCGCTTTACTGATGGTCACGCGTACATTGACGCTAGAGGAAATTGTCGCACAGCAGTCTGGCTTTGTCAACTGGAATATCTGGGCGCAACCACTGGGTTTCATCATCTTTATGGTCTGTGCTTTTGCAGAATGTAATCGGGTACCTTTTGATTTACCGGAATGTGAAACGGAACTAGTGGGAGGGTACCATACGGAGTATTCTTCTATGAAATTGGGGCTTTATATGTTTTCCGAATATATCAATATGTTCGTTTCCTCGGCACTGATGGCATCACTTTATTTTGGCGGCTATAATTTCCCCTTTATGAATGATCTGGGATGGTCAGCCAATATGATCACTATTGTTGGTGTAATCGTATTCTTCGTGAAGATATTGTTGTTTATCTTTTTCTTTATGTGGGTACGCTGGACTTTACCACGTTTCCGATATGATCAATTGATGAATTTGGGCTGGAAGATGTTGATTCCATTAGCGATAGCAAATATTGTACTCACGGGAATATTCACGTTGATTAAAGATACCTATTTCTCCTAGGGAATATCCCTCCTGAGAAGCAAATATGCAATGGCACCGATTGGATATTCCATAGGACCATTGAAACTGCCAGAGGGCAGCATGATGCCTTAAGAAAGTAAAAGGCTCATGAATAAACAAAACGAGCATAGTGAGCTCATGAAATAATTTATTTACAGATGAACGAGTTTTTATGCAACTGACCAATCGTAAAAAGGTAATCGAACAAAAGCCGATGACATTCTCGGAAAGAATTTATTTCCCGGCCATTATCAAAGGTTTACGTATTACATTAAGGCATTTTTTTAAGAAAATCCCGACTATTAAATATCCGGAGGAAATAAGGCCGTATTCGAAAAACTTCAGGGGGCAGCATTCGCTTAAGCGTGATGAGGAGGGGCGTGAGCGCTGTACAGCTTGCGGGCTATGTGCTTTGTCCTGTCCGGCGGAGGCGATCACCATGACTGCTGCTGAACGAAAAAAAGGGGAAGAACATCTTTATCGGGAGGAAAAATATGCCTCGGTATATGAAATAAATATGTTGCGTTGTATTTTCTGTGGCCTTTGCGAAGAGGCCTGTCCGAAGGAAGCCATCTATTTGGATGGTCCGCATGTGACGGCAGACTACCTCCGTAAAGACTTTATCTATGGAAAAGATAAATTGGTCGAACCAACTTTTGATATTACCAAATTAAAGAGCTAAACCAGGAAATTATGACAGTATTTTATTTTGTAGCCTTCTTGTCTATTTTCTTTGCGCTGATGACCATTTTTACAAAAAATCCTGTGCATAGTGTATTGTATCTAGTCATCACATTTTTTACGTTTACGGTACATTATATACTCTTAAATGCGCAGTTTTTAGCTGTGGTAAATTTCATCGTCTATATGGGAGCAATCATGGTCTTATTTTTATTCGTGCTGATGTTGCTCAACCTGAATAAGGATACTGAACCTATGAAATCCAATTTGGTCAAGTTTATGGGCGTTATCGCTGGCTGTTGCTTGCTGGTTACTTTTTTCGGCGTCTATCGTGTCTTTGATATTTCGAACCCACTGACCGTCGTTAATCCGGAAATCGGGCTGGTTAAGAACCTAGGTAAAGTGTTGTTTAACGAATTTTTGCTTCCTTTTGAACTATCATCACTCTTGTTGTTGACGGCCATGATCGGAGCGATATTATTAGCTAAGAAAGAACCTAAACAAATCTAATGGAAACAGTTGTTCAACAGTTGCAGGGGGTACCCATAAATCATTATTTGATTTTTTGTGCGATTATTTTTGCTATTGGTGTTATTGGTGTTCTTATTCGCCGTAACGTCATCATTATCATGATGTCCATTGAATTGATGCTTAACGCAGTCAATCTTCTTTTGGCTGCATTTTCCGTGCAGCATGGCGATTCGTCAGGACAGGTGTTTGTCTTCTTTATTATGGCATTGGCAGCAGCGGAGGTTGCTGTAGGGCTTGCGATTATTATTATGGTATATCGGAATACGAAGTCTGTGGATATCGATTCCTTGAATAAACTTCGTTGGTAGAACTTAAGAAATAAATACGATGAGTGAATTAGTTTGGTTGATTCCCCTTTTGCCCCTAATCGGGTTTATAGTGAATGGATTGGGTAGGAATACGTTGTCCAAAGGTATGGTAGGCACCCTAGGAAGTGCTGTAGTACTTATTTCTTTTGTGTGCAGCTGCATTCTTTTCGCTGAAGTGTACCAGGCAAGGCAGGCTGGACAGGCAGGCATTATTGAACAGCATCTGTTCGATTGGATCACGGTAGGTAATCTGAAGATAGGACTTTCTTTTTTGGTAGATCCTTTGAGCGCAATTATGCTTTTGATTGTTACAGGCATTGGTTTCCTGATTCATGTTTATTCGGTCGGTTACATGCACCATGATACAGGCTTTGGTAAGTTTTTCGCTTATCTAAATCTGTTTATCTTTTTTATGTTGCTATTGGTTTTGGGTTCCAATTACTTAGTGATGTTTATTGGCTGGGAAGGTGTAGGACTTTGTTCCTATTTATTGATCGGGTTCTGGTATACGAATAGTTCCTACGCAAATGCTGCAAAAAAAGCGTTTGTAATGAATAGAATAGGGGATCTAGGATTTTTACTTGCCGTATTTTTGATACTCGGAACTTTCGGGTCATTGGAATTCTCGACAGTATTTCCTGCCGCCAAAAATTTTGCGGTCGGTGATATTACCGTTGTTAGCATCACAGTCTTATTGTTTATTGCAGCAACAGGTAAATCGGCGCAGATACCTTTATTTACCTGGCTGCCGGATGCGATGGCTGGTCCAACACCGGTATCGGCACTGATCCACGCGGCAACCATGGTTACCGCAGGTATTTATATGATTGCACGTTCTAATGTCCTATTTATACTTTCTCCGTTTACCTTGCAGCTTATTTCTGTCATTGCAATTTGTACAGCCTTGTTAGCTGCTGCTATAGCCTTGACACAGAACGATATTAAAAAAGTTTTGGCTTATTCTACTGTTTCGCAATTAGGCTATATGTTTCTTGGACTTGGGGTAGGCGCATTTACTGGAGCCTTTTTTCACGTATTAACTCATGCTTTTTTCAAAGCTTTGTTGTTCCTTGGAGCGGGATCTGTAATACACGGCATGAGCGAAGAACAGGATATGCGTAACATGGGCGGCTTAAAAAAAGCGATGCCTGTTACGTATCTAACGATGTTGATAGGAACCATTGCGATTGCGGGAATTCCACCATTTTCTGGCTTCTTCTCCAAAGACGAAATATTGGCGGGGGCATTTATTGCTAGCCCAGTTTTATGGGTTTTGGGTTTTATTGGCGCTTTAATGACTGCATTTTATATGTTTAGAATGCTATTTATGACATTTTCCGGTACATTTCGGGGTACAGAGCAACAAAAGCATCACTTGCATGAATCTCCAAAAAGTATGACAGTGCCGTTGATTGTATTAGCGATACTTTCTGTCCTTGGCGGTGTCATCAATTTACCGGCTGTTTTGGGGGGCAACCATTGGCTTGAGAATTTCTTATCGCCGGTTTTTTCAGAAGGAAAAGCGCTAATGCCTGAGACACATCATTTGGAGCACAATACAGAGTATCTATTAATGGCCGTTTCTGTGGTTGGTGTATTGATTATGGTCGCCTTGGCTTTCAATAAATACGTCAAACGTGGACACCTACCAGAAACGAATGATAGCGCGAGAGGGTTCTTAAGCAATCTTTCCTACAATAAATTTTATGTAGATGAGCTTTATGATAACATTGTTGTACGTCCAATTAATTGGTTGTCGACGTTCTTTGGGAATGTCGTGGATCAGAAGGGAATAGACGGTGTCGTGAACGGTGCTGGAAAGGCAACATTTGACACAGGAAAAGTATTGCGCTTGCTCCAGAATGGTAATGTTGGTTTTTATTTATTGATGATGGTAATTGGAGTAATTGCCATTTTCATCTATGGAATGTTGAGTCTTTAATTTTGGTATAATCGATGGATAACTTGTTTTTACTTATTTTATTGCCGTTAATCAGCGCATTGATTCTAGCTTTCTTAAAGACTAATGCTGCAAAGTCAATAGCGTTAATTTTATCGGTAGTTTCTTTGGCGTTGACTATTCCGTTTCTTTGCGCTTTTGACGCAAATGGAGGGATGCAATTTGAACAAAATTGGCTATGGATTTCTTCCTTGCACATTCATTTTCATATCGGTGTTGATGGAATTAGTCTGCCTCTTGTGTTATTGACCAATGGGTTGATGCCTTTAATCATTGCAACAACCTTTAAGAAAGGCTATAAAGGAAACTTCTATGCCCTGATGGCTTTTATGCAATCAGGTTTATTGCTTGTATTTACGGCTTTGGACGCATTTACCTTTTATGTGGGATGGGAGATTGCCTTAATTCCGATCTATTTTATTTGCGCATTATGGGGAGAAGGAGATCGTATTCGTGTTAATTTAAAATTCTTTATCTATACTTTTTTGGGTAGTCTTTTGATGTTGATCGGGATTCTTTATCTCTATCAACAAGTGCCCAACCGTGATTTTGAATGGACATCCTTTATCGCATTAGATTTAGGGGAAAATACACAGCGTTGGTTATTTTGGTCTTTCTTTGTGGCTTTCGCCATCAAAATACCAATTTTTCCTTTTCATACTTGGCAACCGAATACGTATACCAATGCACCAGCGGCTGGTACCATGCTACTAGCTGGTATTATGTTGAAAATGGGCGTTTATGGTTTGATGCGCTGGTTATTGCCAATTGCACCAGCTGGTGTGGCTTTATATGGACATTTCGCGATGATCTTATGTGTGATTGGGATTGTTTATGCTTCGATTATTGCAATTAAACAAGACGATGTGAAGCGATTGATCGCCTATTCATCTATCGCACACGTTGGCTTAATCAGTGCCGGTGTCTTTACGTGGAATACAAATGGTCTAAGCGGAGCAACTATCCAAATGCTGAATCACGGTATTTCGGTGATCGGACTTTTCTATGTGTTGGATATTGTACAGCAGCGCACACAGACACGTAGTCTTTCGGAGCTGGGCGGGATAGCCAGCAAGGCACCGCGGTTGGCCATATTCTTTCTGATTATTTGTATGGGCGCAGTGGGGCTACCCTTGACCAATGGATTTATTGGAGAGTTTCTGTTATTGAAAGGTGTTTTTCAATACGGGTTTTGGTTTGCTGTTTTCGCTGGTTTAACCTTGATTTTGGGAGCAGTCTATATCCTTAGGCTTTATCAGGGAACGATGTTGGGAGAGACTACTGAGAGAACTGTACAATTTGAGGATGTAAGCGGTACGGAATTGGTGGTATTGACCCTGGTGTCCGTCTTGATCCTTTATATTGGTATATTTCCTAATTTCCTATTAAACCTTTCTGCAGGTTCGGTGGAAGTTTTAAGTACATTTTTAGGCAGATAATAGATATATTTTTTTGTATGGGTGCAATAATTACACTTTCAATATTAGCATTAGTCGTCCTTTATCTCGGCTTATTCAAGATGAAATCTATGCTATTGCCTGTTTCTATTCTTGGATTCTTGGTTGCTATTGGTTTTTTATGGAATGACTGGACCTCTACCAGCGGCCCTCTTTATAATGGGATGGTTCATTTTGACCACTATGCTATCGCTTTTTCGATCCTATGTATAGCGGTTACCTTGTGCATCTTTGTTATCTCAAAAGGATATTTTGATGAAGAGGGACAAATTGCGGAATATTATTCGTTGTTAATTTTCTCGCTTACCGGTGCTGTTCTTGTCAATAGTTATCATAATTTTTCGATGCTTTTTTTAGGGATTGAAATTATGTCTGTAGCGCTTTATATTTTGGTCGGTATACGTAAAAGAGACAAGGCATCAAATGAAGCCGCATTAAAATACTTTTTGATGGGGGCTTTCTCTACGGGCTTTCTGCTGTTTGGTATCGCCTTGTTGTACGGTGCCACAGGATCATTTGATTTAAGTGAAATCAAAGACTATGTTGTCAATAACCCGCAAGCAATTTCGCCTTTGTTTTATGGGGGGATATTGCTTCTTATTGTGGGGCTGACGTTCAAGGTGGGGGCTGTTCCTTTTCATTTCTGGACACCAGATGTTTATGATGGGGCTCCGATCTTGATTACAAGCTATATGAGCACGGTTGTTAAAGTTGCTTCTTTCGCCGGATTATTGCGTTTGTTCAATTACAGTCTGTTGCCTTTACAAGATTTTTGGACGCCAGTATTCTTAGTGATTGCCGTACTCACCTTATTTGTTGGAAATATTTCTGCGTTGATGCAGTCTTCGTTCAAACGTATGCTTGCTTATTCAAGTGTTTCGCATGCTGGTTATATGTTATTTGCTATCGTAGCGGTTGGATCAACTTCGGCCAATAGCATTTTTGCCTATGGTCTTGCTTATTCGTTAGCAACCATTGTAGCCTTTACAGGGTTGATCCTTGTTAAAAAAACAACAGGATCTGAGCATTTTGAGGCATTCAATGGGTTGGGAAAACGAAACCCGCTGTTGGCATTTGCGATTACAGTGGCAATGCTCTCGCTTGCGGGGATACCATTGACCGCCGGATTTATTGGCAAGTTTATGATGTTTTCTTCCGTTATGGAGAATTACCATATTGTCTTACTCGTATTGGCAGTCGTTAATGCTGCAATAGCGGTATATTACTACTTAAAGGTTGTCGTCGCCATGTACTTTAGAGATAGTGATGAATCTTGTGTCAATGTACAGTGGAACTATTCATTGGTACTATTTCTTGCTGTAGCTCTTACAATTTTAATTGGTGTATATCCTGACTGTTTATTAAAATTAATATAAAGTTTCTGTTAAGCGCGTATGTTTTTCAATGGCCAATAGGAACCTTCAGTAATTTGCACTGCATTTAGAGCAGGTAAAAACTGAAGGTTTCTGTTAAAATACTTGTTGTTTAATAAAGCATGGTGATTTCGCTGTGCTTTTTTTATTTTTATTGGTATAACTCTTGCATACAAATTGTATATTGTAAAAAAGAAATCCTATCAATTAGCAGATGGTGTTTAAAGTGTGTGTTAAATCTTTTTCGATTTATTTTTTAGCTGTATTACTATTACTCTTTTTCGGGGGGCGAGTGATTGCACAGGACTTTATTCGTGGAAAGGTAGTGGATGCACAAACCGGAAAGGGTATTTCAGGGGTTTCAATCAATTGGTTGGGAGAAGATCGAGGTGGGAGCAGCGATACGCTTGGGTATTTTAAGATTCAGGATATCAAGAAATACCGGCAGCTGATCTTTGGAGCGGTGGGTTATGAACGAAGAACGATCGACGTCCGTCGTTTACAAGATTCATTGCTGACGATTCATCTGATCGCGACGAATAATACATTGGAAGAAGTAGTCGTCAATAGAAAAAATAAAAAGCCGAAAGATCCTGCTATTGCATTAATTGAACAGGTCATTGCTCATCGCTCTCAAAATCATTATACGCGTATCCCGGAAATTCGTTTTGATGAATACGAGAAGACACAATTTGGTTTTGTCAATCCTGAAGATAAAGCCAAAAAATTTCCGAAACCTTTTCGATTTCTCTTTGAAAACATTGATTCGACAGCTTTTCGGGGGCTAACGATTGCGCCATTCTATTTGGAAGAGAATTATGCCAATGTTTATTCATCTCATGATCCGAATCGCAGTAAGAAGATTGTCACCAGCCACAACCAAACCGAATTAAATCCACGTTTTTTTAACAACGATAACTGGCAGACCCGGTTTCAGACCATTTTGCGTGATGTGGATCTCTATGAAAATACTATTCAGATTACCAATAAGGGTGTCTTGAGCCCAATTGCGACAGGAGCCACGGCATTTTATAAATATCAGATTCAAGATACGATCCAAATTGAGGGAAAGGATTATATTGAGCTCCATTTTGAGGGGAAGTCTACCATTGACTTACTCTTCTACGGCGATCTCTTGATCTCGGATGACACAAGATATGCCGTCCACCGGGCTACACTGAATATTGGACGTACCGCTAATATCAACTGGATAAATGATGTTCAGATCGATCTGACCTATAGCGAATTTAGGAACGGCAGTATGCTCCCTATTCATACCGATCTGAAGATGTTATTCGGGGGAAGCAAGGCGGATGTATTATATGGCCGCCGCGAGACTCAATATTTAAGGCATCGTACAGATTCAATTTCGAATGAGGATTTTGCGGGAGTGCCAGTCGAGAAGAGGTATTTGCTCGCGTCTGCCCCACATGTTCCAATCGTCGGTGTCAGGCCGAGCCCCTTGAGCCAGGCCGAATTGGGCGCTTATCAAAAGGTAGATTCCGTGCAAAACATGCGATCATTTAATCAATTGGTTGCATTGGGCTATTTGCTGGCAAAGGGATATTATAATGCGGGAAAAGTCGAGTTTGGACCATTGGAATATCTCTACAGCCGAAATAATTATGAAGGTAACCGTTTTCGTCTGAGTGGTCGAACGACTCGTTTATTCTCGGAAAAAGCCTACATTGAAGGATATACAGCTTACGGAGATAAGGACAAAGAACTAAAATATTACCTGAGTACGGCATTTACGTTAAATGGCGAACGTATTGTGCAGTTTCCTGCTAATTATTTGCGTTTTACGGTGCAGCATGACGTCATGGAACCAGGGCGAGGTCTGGGCTTTTTGAAAGGCGATGGCTTCTTCCGTTCTTTTGGAAAGAACAGACCCAATAAATGGCAGTTTAATGATATTTATCGCGTTGATCACCTGATTGAATTTGGGAATCATGTCAGTATAGGGTCGGCATTTACACATACCCGTAGGCAGCCTCGGGGTGATCTGTTTTATATCAATAGCTTACCTTTTCCAGATACCATACGTCAGGTCAATACAAATGATGTGCAGCTAGTTTTACGTTGGGCTCCGAATGAGGAGTTTACCTATCACAATCTCGACCGGGGAACGGTAGAGAATAAATATCCCATTTTTACATTGCAATATAACAAAGGACTAAAAGGCTTCTTAGGAGCAGATTATAATTATGACGCCTTACGGTTCAGTATTTTTAAACGGTTGTTTTTGTCACCAGCGGGACAAGCGGATTTTGAATTCTCCGGTGGAAGAATTTGGGGAAAACATCTGCCTTATACTTTATTGGAACTTCCTGAGGTTACTAAAGATAAGCAGGGACCTCTTGTAAATTTTGATTTGATGGCTACATCGGAATTTGTCTCGGACCAGTTCCTGAAATTAACTTATTATCACAATTGGAATGGTTTCTTTTTTAATAGAATCCCTTTGTTCAGGCGCTTAAAGTGGCGCGAAGTGACTGGGTTTAAAGCTTTCTATGGAAAGCTTAGCGATGCCAATAACCCTTTTGTCACCCCCGAAAACATTCAATTTGAAGCGGATAAAGATGGAATCATCCAAACAAAGGCTGTTCGCAACAAACCTTACGTAGAAGGATTGGTGGGTGTGGATAATATCTTTAAATTGATTAGATTAGAGTATAAAAAAAGATTGAGCTATAAAGGCGGGGAAGGAGTTCCTTCTGATACCTTTACGGCATCCTTACATTTTAATTTTTAGCTATTATGGTCCAATATTCAAATTTAAAGTATGCCGTTAAAGATAGCATCGGCTATGTCATCATCAATCGCGAACCGCAGTTGAATGCTTTGAATCAGGAAACGCTGGACGAATTGCAGGACATCTTTAAACATTTCAATTCTGATGACCAGGTTCGGGGGATTATCTTAACCGGTGCTGGGCAAAAGGCTTTTGCTGCTGGTGCAGATATTAAGGAGTTTACGGATTTATCGGTAATTCAAGCGCGATGGCTTAGCGAAAGAGGGCATATTATTTTTTCAGATCTTATCGAGAGTGCTCCCAAGCCAGTTATTGCAGCTATAAATGGATATGCTTTGGGTGGAGGCCTTGAGTTAGCGTTAGCCTGTCATATTCGGATAGCTTCTGAAAATGCAAAAATGGGACTTCCAGAGGTTTCCTTGGGATTGATTCCGGGTTACGGCGGTACCCAACGTTTACCCAAACTAGTCGGAAAAGGGCAGGCCATGCAAATTATTTTAACAGGAGATATGATCGATGCGCAGCAGGCACTTGCGATTGGTCTTGTAAATGAGGTGATCTCCCAGGATAAGTTAATCTCCCGTGCAGAGGAAATACTTCAAAAGATATTTACGCGCTCCCGTGTTGCGGTGGCAAATGCCATTGAAGCGATTAACGCAGCTGAAGACAGACAACAAAATGGGAATAAGGTGGAAATGGATGCCTTCGGACATTTGTTCGGGACAGAAGATTTCAAAGAAGGTGTGTCGGCATTTTTGGCGAAGAGGACACCCAATTTCGAATAAGACCACAGCACTTCGCTAAGTGGTATACGTTGCGTATTAACAGGCTCAAGCTTGAATGATGGGATTGAATGGGAAGTCAAAAAGTTAGGATTGGACAACAACCCTTATTTGGATTAGATCGATCGTGTATGAATCAGGATTTCAAAAGTTAACGAGATTATTTCTGATATTTCTTGCGATATTCTTGTGGTGACATTTTCATTTCGCGCGTAAAAGCCTTTGAAAAATGAAAAGGATCATAGAAGTGGAGTTTAAACGCAATTTCCTTAATCTTAAGTAGGGTGAATTGGAGATATGAACAGGCTCTCTGCATGCGTAATTGATTGTAATATACCATTGGAGGATAAGATGTTTTCTGCTTAAACAAGTTAATGAGATGTGATTTAGAATAGCTGAAATGATCTGAGATTTCATCCAAATTGATGTTGTTTTCCAGATTGTCTTTCATAAATATGATGATGTCCTGAATGATATTATCGACCTTAATTCGGTTACTTTCTCTAAATTGTATCTGATACTTAATCGATGCTAAAAAGTATTGAAAGCAAAAGCTTGTATATTCTAAATTCTCAGGACTATATCCCATCTCCAGATTCTTATAGATGCTTTCAAAAAGCTGGAGGCGATTAGCATGTTTATTTGAGTCAGCATCGTCGATATGGACGATCTGACCCATGATATGTTCAAAAAGAGGGGCGTCTGTGCCATCGAAGTGAATCCAATAAATACTCCAGGGATCATTTGATTTCGCTCCATAGCAATGCGGTGTGTCTTTTGGGATGATGAAAACATCATTTCTGGAGAGGTTATGCGTCGTTTCCCCTTGTTTTACCCAACCGCTACCTTTTTCGCAATAAATCAGAATATATTCTTTACACCCCTCCTGACGATCGCGATAGTGTTTTTTTGCATTTGGATAATAGCCTATATGTGTGGTAAATAATTTTGACGTAATGTTGTTGCCCGTTTGGTAGCTGCACACAGCGTAAGGCAAGACAATCGCTTTTTCCCCTTTGAAACCTTCAGCCATTACATCTATATTTTGTGTCATCATCGAGTTTATTCTTGGTTGTGTTTCTAAAAATAGTAATATTTTACATGTTTATCATGTTCACTTACATGATTGTCCGCAAGTATTCCAGTAATTTTACCTAAGTAAATCTAAATATGTAAACTCTTATGCAAAAGACAGCGACAACCTACTTGCTATTGATCACCTTTGTGGCGGCTATTGGTGGATTTCTATTTGGATATGATTGGGTCGTTATTGGTGGGGCAAAGCCTTTTTACGAAGCCTATTTTCATTTGGAATCCGATGTTACGCTGCAAGGTTGGGCGATGTCTTCGGCTATTGTAGGTAGCTTTATCGGCGTATTACTTTCGGGAGGACTGGCTGATCGCTATGGCAGGAAGCCGCTGATTTATACCGCAGCGATTTTATTTATTATTTCTGCATTGGGAACCGGCATGGCATCTGAACTTAATAGCTTTATTATTTATCGGATTTTGGGTGGTGTGGGTATCGGTGTGGCATCTAATTTGGCTCCGATGTATATTGCGGAAATTGCTCCAGCGGAAAGTCGGGGAAAGTTTGTTTCTGTCAACCAATTAACCATTGTATTGGGAATACTTGCCGCGCAGGTGGTCAATTGGCTGATTGCTAAACCCATGTTGGAAGGGCAACCTATTTTGGAGAGTTGGAATGGACAGGAGGGATGGAGGTGGATGTTTTGGGCAGGGGCTATTCCAGCTATCGTTTTTTTGATTCTACTTTTCTTGATTCCTGAAAGCCCGCGCTGGCTGTATAACAAAGGGAAGCATGAGAAGGCACAGCGTGTGTTTCTCCGCATGGGCGGAGAGCAGTATGCAGCAGAGAATATGCATGCTATTGCTGAAGCAGCAAACCTAAACCAATATAGAGCGGGAACGAGAAATTTATTCCGCGGTAAGCTGTTGCGTCTGCTGTTGCTGGGGAGTTTTATAGCAGTCTTTCAGCAGTGGTGCGGGATAAACGTTATTTTCAATTATGCCCAGGAAATTTTTACGGCTGCAGGGTATACGGTTTCGGGGATGCTTTTTAATATTATTATCACAGGTGTCATCAATGTTATTTTCACCTTCCTGGGAATGTACATGGTTGATCGAATTGGTAGGCGTGCATTGATGCTCTTTGGATCAGCAGGACTTCTTGTCATCTATATGGCATTGGGCGCTTGCTATTATTTTAATTGCAGCAGCATTTTGGTCCTTCTTCTTGTGTTATCTGGAATTGCAGTTTATGCGATGACACTTGCACCTGTCACTTGGGTAATTATTGCCGAAATATTCCCTACTGCTGTAAGGGCACAGGCTATGGCAATAGCGACATCGTTATTATGGATTGCTTGTTTCATCCTTACCTATACCTTTCCTCTATTGAATCAAAACCTAGGTGCCGCTGGAACATTCTGGCTGTATGGTGGAGTCTGTTTGATTGGCTATCTATTTCTGTGGAGTCGATTGAAAGAGACCAAGGGAAAAAGCTTAGAAGAAATCGAACAGGAACTGGAAGGATAGTTCGTATCAGGATAATCAACTCGACGTATATAAATCTATTATAGCAATAAGAAAATGACAGAATTGACTTGTTACCTTATAAAATCAACAACTGACCAGCCAGGGATCGTAAAAGTATGGGAAGAGCAGGTGGCTATTCCGACCTATGAAATTGGCACAATGGAGAAGAATCCCATTTTTGCTGAAAAGCGTGTATATCAAGGTAGCTCGGGTGTTGTATATCCTTATCCAATCATCGAGAAAATTAGCGATCAGAAACAAGATAAGATCTATCAAGCGTTATTTCTCGAAAATGAATATATCAAAGTTATGATTCTTCCAGAGCTAGGTGGGCGGATTCATATGGCTTATGATAAGATTCGGGAGCGGCATTTTGTATATTATAATGAAGTTATAAAACCGGCATTGGTTGGACTTACTGGCCCTTGGATTTCTGGTGGCATTGAATTCAACTGGCCGCAGCACCATCGCCCCACTACATTTTTGCCAACAGAGTATTTAATAGAACAGAATGCCGATGGGAGTGTTACAGTCTGGTGCAATGAAATCGAGCGTATGTTTCGGATGAAAGCGATGCAAGGGTTCACTTTGCATCCGGATAAAGCTTACATCGAAATTAAGGTTCAGCTATATAACCGGACTGCATTGCCACAGACCTTTTTGTGGTGGGCAAATCCTGCAGTAGTTGTCAATGACGATTACTACTCCGTCTTTCCGCCCGATGTAAATGCTGTTTTTGATCATGGGAAGCGGGAAGTTTCCTCCTTTCCCATTGCGACAGGAACCTATTACAAGTACGATTATTCGGCAGGAGTAGATATTGCGCAATACAAGAATATTCCTGTTCCGACTTCTTATATGGCCATCCAATCGAAATACAATTTTGTGGGGGGATACGAAGCTGGTAAGACCAATGCGGGTATGCTACATGTCGCCGATCATCATATCTCTCCGGGGAAAAAACAATGGACCTGGGGGAATGGTGACTTTGGTATTGCTTGGGATAGAAACCTGACAGACGAAAACGGACCTTATATCGAATTGATGGCGGGGGTATATACGGACAATCAACCCGATTTTGCTTGGTTACAGCCCTATGAAGTAAAATCTTGGTCTCAGTATTTTATGCCTTACGCGGAAGTGGGACAAGTGAAAAATGCCACCAAAGATGCAGTGCTCAATATGGAAATTGAAGGGCAGACTGCTCGCATTGTCTTATATACATCAGGGGTCTATGAAGGACTGCGTGTTTTGTTACGTAATACAGCTGGTAAAATCTATTTGGAGGAGCAAGTAACTTGTTCTCCCCGGAATATTTATACCCATACTGTTGCTGGTTTGGCTAATGATCCACAGGAGCTTATATGCGCTGTCTATGATAAAAATGGGAATGAAATGCTGTCTTACCAACCTGAGCTCTCAAAGGATGCTACAGATATTCCCGAACCTGCACAGGCAGCATTGCTCCCTGAAGATATTCATTCTATTGAAGAATTGTTTCTGACAGGACAGCACCTTGAACAGTACCGACATGCAACCTATGATCCGTTGGATTACTATCGCGAAGCTTTGAGACGGGAACCTAAAGATATCAGATGTAATAATGCGTTGGGTGCCTTTTTGTTGCGAAATGGCAAAATAATGGAGTCGATTAGGTATTTTGAGACTGCTATTGCCCGGGCGACAGAGCGAAATCCCAATCCTTATGATGGAGAACCTTATTATAACCTTGGTTTAGCGTTGCAACTTTCAGGCGATCTGAATGGGGCTTACGGCGCCTTCTATAAAGCGACATGGAATGCTGCCTGGAAAGATTCTGGTTATTTTGGTCTTGCACAGATTGATGCGAAAAGAGCGGATTGGCATGCTGCTTTGGAGAAAATAGATCATTCACTGAGCCGGAATTGGTATCACCATAAAGGGAGACAGTTGAAAACCTCGATATTAAGAAAACTCGGTGCAAAAGATGCCGCTTTAGCATTTATTCAGGAATCATTGGAATTGGACCCGTTTAATATGGGCTGTCGATTCGAATGGTATTTGATTAAAAAAGAAGAGTCGTTACTTTCTCCTATTCTGGATTTAAGCCATGTTAATATCCACAGTGTGATAGAGTATGCATTGGATTTTGCTCATGCCGGCTTGTATGAAGAAGCCTCTTTATTACTCGAAAAAACGATTGAAGATGCGGCCATGGTTTACCCTATGGTATATTATACATTGGGTTATCTTGCAACGCATTTGGGACAGCATGCTCAGGCAGCAATTTACTGTGATCGGGCTATGGCTATGGATCCTACTTATTGTTTTCCAAACCGTTTGGAAGAGATTGCCATTCTCCGGCATGCGATTTCCATCAATCATGCGGATGCAAAGGCTTTGTATTATTTGGGCAATCTATGGTATGGTAAGAGGCAGCATCAAGAAGCTGTGGACTGCTGGGAGCAATCGATCCAGCTGGATGGACAGTTTCCTACTGTTTTTCGCAATTTGGCCTTGGCGTATTATAATCGGATGGATAAGATGAAAGAGGCAGTTACCTTATTAGAACGGGCATTTTCATTGGATGAAAGTGATGCTCGTTTACTTATGGAACTTCATCAGCTTTACAAGAAGCAAGGGTATTCTTACCAAGAAAGATTGGCTCTACTTGATCGATATCCAGATCTGGTTGCAGTCAGAGACGATTTATTCTTGGAGCGGATCACTCTTTTTAATCTATTGGGTGAATATGAGGTTGCGAAACAGCTCCTTGCTTCCCGGCAGTTTAAACCCTGGGAAGGTGGGGAAGGTAAGGTATCCCGTCAATATACCATATGCCACCTTGAACTCGCGAAAAAATCATTGCAGCATAATGAACTTGAGCAGGCACTTTGTTTTTTAAACGCCATTGATCATTATCCGCATAATCTTGGTGAAGGTAAGCTGATTACCATGGAAGAAAACGATATTTACTATTATAAGGGGCTCGTCTGTCGTTTACTGGAGCGGGAGAAGGAAGCTAAATTTTATTTTTCCAAAGCAACAGAAGGCGCAGAAGAACCTCAGCAAGCACTTTTCTACAATGACCTACAACCGGATAAAATCTTTTATCAGGGTTTAGCTTGGCGTGAACTTGGCGATCCTGTAAGGGCAGAACAACGTTTTCAATGTCTGATCGATCATGGGAAGAAGTTCTTTGACGAACCGTTTAAAATAGATTATTTTGCGGTCTCTTTACCTGATATGGATATTTGGGAGGAGAATCTGGATCATAAGAATAAAATACATTGTTTGTATGTAATGGGATTGGGTTATCTGGGAAAAGGTGATGCTGCGAGGGCAATGGAATATTTATCAAAGGTCAAACAACTGGATCTAAATCACCAAGGAAGCCAGTCTATATCGTATTCTTTTCTAGGGGAAGGTTTATTTAAGAATTAATTTACGACATGTATCGTTACATCATTATATTAATAGCCCTATTTCAGAGCTACACGGTCTGGGCCGATGGGATAGGCCGCCTTGATCTCGCAGGAGAGTGGAAGGTTCAACTTGATCCAGAAGATGTAGGCATCGAAATGGGATGGGCAAATAAAGCGTTCACCAGTTCGATTAAATTACCGGGAACAACGGACGACGCAGGTTTAGGAGTGTTAAATACTTTAGCGCCCGCCCTTGCCAAACCTCAACTTTCTCATTTAACACGGAAACACCGTTATGTGGGAGCGGCTTGGTATACCCGGGAACTCTCGATTCCAGCAGGCTGGGTAGGTAAAACAATGATTTTAAGCCTTGAACGTGTGCTATGGGAGTCTGCCGTTTGGATTGATGGTATAGCAGTCCCGCAAAAGCAACGTAGCCTTGTCAGTCCGCATGAGTTTGATTTAAGCGCATTATTGAAAGCGGGAAGCAAACATCGATTGACCATCCGTGTAGACAATAGAAAAAAGCTAGCCATTAGTGTTGATGATATGGCACATGCCTACACCGATCATACTCAAATTATCTGGAACGGTATTCTTGGAAAGATCGTTATTCAGGCATGGGATGCGGTCCGTTTGAAATCTATTTATGCTACCCCTGATCTAGCGAAAAAGGAAATTAATCTGCGTGTCGATCTTAGCAATAAACTGGCAGCAGAAGTTGTCGGTAAGCTGAAAATAAATGTAAAAGACAACATGGGCTCGCTGCCCCCTGTTGAAAAAACTATACGATTGGCGCAGGGAGATTCTGCTGTCTCCTTAAATTATTTGCTTGGTGATAGACTAAAACTTTGGGATGAATTTTCACCACATCTATATGACATCGATATTGAATGGATAACGTCTGCTGCTGTGTCAACTTTGAGCACGACGGTGGGGGTGCGCGCACTTTCTGGCGAGGGTACAACCTTGAAAATCAATGGTCAGCCTTTATTTTTAAGAGGAACACTGGAATGTAGTATTTTCCCGTTAACGGGTCATCCTCCAATGGATAAGTCCGGCTGGAGAAAGGTATTTCTGACGGCAAAACAATGGGGATTGAATCATCTCAGATTTCATTCATGGTGCCCACCTGAGGCCGCTTTTGCTGTTGCAGACGAATTGGGGTTCTATCTTCAGGTCGAATTGCCAATCTGGGAGAATAACATAGGTAAAGACGAGGGAGTGATGAATTTTCTCTATGAAGAGGCCGATCGCATGATACAAGCCTATGGAAATCACCCCTCCTTTTGTTTTTGGAGTATGGGGAATGAATTAAGTGGTGATTTTAATGCCCTGAATGCTTTGGTAAAGTCGCTAAAGGAAAAAGATAAGCGGCATCTCTATACAGCAACCTCCTTTACCTTTCAACAGGGACATGGTATCGCGGCAGAAGCTTATGATGATTATTTGATTACACAGTGGACTGCAAAAGGATGGGTGCGGGGACAGGGTGTTTTTAATAGCGAGTCGCCTTCGTTCAATAAAAATTATATTAATTCGCTAGAAGGACTTACGGTTCCGGTTGTAACACATGAGATTGGACAATATGCGGTCTATCCCAATTTAGCTGAAATCAAAAAATATAAAGGAGTATTAAAACCGCTAAATTTCATTTCCGTTGCGGAGGATCTGAAACAAAAAGGATTATTACAGAAGGCCAAAGCGTATACAATGGCTTCCGGAAAGCTCGCCGCGATTTTATATAAAGAGGAGATGGAAAGAGCCTTAAAAACTCAAGGGATCAGTGGCTATCAATTATTAGATCTTCATGATTTTCCTGGTCAGGGAACAGCATTGGTAGGTTTATTGGATGCTTTTTGGGACAGTAAGAATATTATTTCTGCAGCTGAATTCCGGCAATTTAGCGCTCCCGTAGTCCCTTTGATCCAATTTCCAAAAGCTGTGTATTCCAATGATGAAACTTTTGAAGCTATTTTGGATGTGAGCAATTATGGACAAGAGGTTTTGCAAAATCAGCGTATAAGCTGGTCGCTCAGAGATGGAGCAGATATAGTCGCAAAGGGGCATTTTGATTCAACAATTGGAAAGGGACATCAGGGAAATGTAGGGCATTTAGAAGCTTCATTACGTGAAATAGTGCGTGCTAAGAAACTGACGCTTGAGGTGCAGCTTGAAGGTACTTCCTATAAAAATCATTGGCATATTTGGGTGTATCCGAAGGATAAAGCAATTGACTTCGGGGAGGTCAACTATACGCGGGAACTGGAAGAGGCGATGCGCTTGTTGAAAGAAGGGAAAAAGGTGCTTTTAAATCCCGAGTGGAAGAAAATGAGCGGTATTGAGGGGAAGTTTGTTCCTGTTTTCTGGAGCCCTGTACATTTCCCAAAACAGGCTGGTACCATGGGATTGCTTTGTGATCCCACGCATCCAGCATTAGCAGACTTTCCGACAGACAATCATACGGATTGGCAATGGTGGGATCTGCAGATTAAGTCAACGACAATGATCACGGATCAGATCAAAGGCGGAAATGCGATCGTAGAGCTCATTGATAACTTTGCCAACAATAGGAAATTGGCGTCGCTTTATGAGGGAACGGTAGGCAGAGGTCGGCTTATGATCGCTTCTTTTGATCTGGAAACTGATTTAGCAAACCGACCGGTGGCAAAGCAAATGCTGGCTTCTATTTTAAAGTATATGAATGATGCCAAGTTTAGACCTAAAGTCATCGAAAATCCTACTGTTCTCCAACAGTTATTGCAGTCTAAAGAATCGCAGGAAAAAGCTGGGCCAAAAGCAATCTATTGATTTCAGAAATTACAATACAGGATTTTAGTAAGCTTAACTTTTTTAAAATAAATATGTAGAAATAATTGTTAACTTGGCCTTGTAATCTAATTGTTACCTGAAAAGCACAAAGACCAATACACCGAAGATTGGGAACTTTAGTTATGAGAAAAGAAAAAGATGAAGCCAATTTGATTGAAGCGCTCTCTATGGGGAAGCAGGCCGTTTTACCAAAGCTTTACGAAGTGTATGCAAGTCGTATTTTTGATGTTTCTTTCCATTTTTTGAAAGATACAGGCTGGAGTGAAGATGTTGTGCAGGAAGTTTTTGTAAAACTATGGACGAATCGGGAAAGTATAAAACACGATGCTGACCTTTGGCCGTTTTTATATGTATTGACAAAAAGAGAGTGTTTCAATAAACTAAGAAGCATCAAGCGTTCTCGTTCAGCTTTTGAGCTCCTTTATTATCATATCGAACATCATTCAGACAGAGCTGATGGGTTGATTGAACGAAAAGAGCTTGCTGATGAAATTGAAAATTACCTTGCTCAACTTCCGGAACAACAGAAACTCGTATTTACCTTAAGTCGAATAGAAGGAATTCCTCACAATCAAATTGCAGAGGAACTAAATCTCTCTAAGAATACAGTAAAAAACCATCTCGCGAGGGCATCAAAACATTTAAAACAAGCCCGTTCTGGACGAAATCCATTACTATCCCTATTTTTTTATTTTTTCTGAAAAAGAATCTCATTTATCAATCCATCTAATTTTGACCGAATATTAATTTTCCTTTTTAGTTGAGCTTAAGACCTATGTTATTTTATAACAATTGGGATTTCACAAGTATCTAAAAATTTTTAAAAAAAATATTTTCCCGTGTAGTCCTTTTTTGTTTTTGCGGTGTACTGTCTAAAATAACCCTAAGAAGTACGAACCAATTTGACCATGCAAGAAGAAAGACTACGCTATTTGCTGACCAATTATTTTAGAAATACCATCTCTCGAGAAGAACTGAAAGAGATGCTTGATCAATTAGACGAGCTGGAAGAATCAGAATTTACCTCTCTTTTTGAACGTATGGGCGAAAGAATTCCCCAGCGCTCGGTGCTCTTTAACAGGGATCAAGTTTTTAATCAGATCTCAAGTCGAATAGCTGAACACCATGAAGAGACCGGAAGCAAAAGAAAATCAAAGTTACGCTATATCAAATGGGGTGGCATTGCGGCTGCAATTATTGTCTTCTGTTTTTCAATCCTGTTTCTGGTCAAACAAAGCGCGATGGAAACGACTTCACAACAAGCCATCTCGCCAAAAGAAATCGCCTTGCCGGAAAATGGTGAGCCTGTACTTAAACTTTCAAATGGTGACCAATATTCAATTTCAGAAGATCATCCTGAAACCTTGGATAAAACCGATCTGACCATCGTTAAAGCGCCGGATGGTACAGTCGTTTACCAAATTCGAGATAATAGCAACAGCAAGTCTGAGAAGAGAACTTTCCTTAGTCCAAAAGGAAGTGCGTTGACCATGCAGTTGGTAGATGGTACAAAGGTTCAGCTAAACTCAGGCACCAGTTTAACCTATCCAACACATTTTGACGGAAATAGTAGAATGGTATACTTGGACGGTGAAGCTTATTTTGATGTCACTCATGACAGTAGCAAACCTTTTATTGTTCAGACTAAACAGACCCAGGTTAAAGTGTTGGGAACACAATTCAATATTGCCTCTGATCTTAGCAAAACTAAAATCCTGACCACTTTAATCAAAGGTAAAGTTGCTGTGAGTGCTGGGCATAATCAGCAAATTTTAAGCCCCGGAATGCAGGCACAAACTAATCTGCATACAAAACAAATTGTCGTATTGGAAGCCGACCTAAAAGAAGTTCTCGCGTGGCGGGATGGCTTCTTTCGTTTTACGGAAGACAATATTGAGACTGTCTTGCAAAAAGTGGGTGAATGGTATGATATCAAGGAAGTCAAGGTGAATTCATCGTCCAGCGATAAATTTACAGGGATGATAAAGAGAACCAAAAAGCTCACGGATTTATTCGGGCAGCTGGAAAAAATATCCAATTATAAGTTTAAAATTCAGGATGGGAGGGTCCTTGTTATGTAACCATGAGACCTTGAGCTAAAAGTAATCGGAAGTGCTCGCAACACTCCCGATCGTAGTTTAGCGATTAAATAAACCTAATTGAGTTATAAACCATTTAACACCAAACCTATACAAATGTATAAAAGGAATAGCAAAAGTTGCTTTTTTACACAAAAATTCTTTGTAAAAGCATTTATCAGGATGAAAGTATGCATACTAATCCTCATCATCTCCATGGTGCATGTTCATGCATCTAGCTTTGGTCAACAAGTGACATTGGATATAAAAAACGGACGTTTGGTGGATGTCCTGGATGAGATTCAAAAACAAACGGGGTACGAGTTTTTGTACAATAACAGTTTGATTAATAAACAGAAAAGGGTGACCATCAAAGCAAGTCACAAAAACTTTAAAGAGGTCCTTCAAGAGTTTCTGTCGGAAAGAAATCTGACCTATGAATTGAATCTGAACACGGTATTGATTATGGCCAAAGCGGCGTCTATACCAGTTGCTGCTCCCAGCACTACGGTGATCATGCAGCGACGTAAGATAACAGGGGGCGTGTCGGATGTCAAGGGAGCACCATTGGAAAGTGTAACAGTTTCGGTTAAGGGAACAAATATCGGAACGAAGACCGATGCGCAGGGGCAATTTGCCTTGGAAATTGAAGATCAGCATAAGGTGCTACAGTTTTCGCTGGTGGGTTATCAGTCGCTTGAGCGTAATATTAGCACGACGAATCAGCTACATGTCACTTTGGAGCTTGTGGTAAGCGATCTGGAGGAAGCTGTTGTTGTCGCTTATGGAAAGCAACGTAAAATCAGTGTAGTGGGAGCAATTAGTAGTGTTTCTCCGCAGCAGTTAAAAACTCCGGTTGCTAAACTTAGTAGCTCATTAGCTGGACAGATGGCAGGCGTAGTCACAGTGCAGGGTTCGGGAGAACCTGGCTCGGCGACCTCATTTTGGATACGGGGAGTCAGCAGCTTTGCGGGAAGTAATAGTCCATTGATCTTGGTTGATGGAATTGAGCGACCGATGGATTTAGTTGATCCTGAGGATGTAGAGTCTTTCTCGATCTTGAAAGATGCGGCAGCCACAGCCGTATATGGTGTAAGGGGAGCTAACGGCATTGTGGTTATAACCACAAAAAGAGGGAAGAAGAGTGCCAAACCAACAATTAATGCTCGTGTTGAACGGGGTATGCTGGAACCAACACGGCTACCGAAATTGGCCAATGCTATGCAATGGTTAGATTATTATAACGATATCAACTTTGAAGCCTCTGGTAAAGTACCATTAACGCAGGAAGAAATAAATAAATATGTGAATAAAGTGGACCCGGACGTGTATCCTAATGTGGATTGGATGCAAGAAATATTTAAGAAAAGAACGTCGAATGAACGTTTGAATGTAAATGTGACCGGGGGTGGAGATTTTATTAAGTACTATGTGTCTGGTTCTTATATGAAGGAGAATGGGATCTTTCAACCTCGAAAGACATCAAACTATGACCCGTCAGTGAACTTTGACAGGATCAATTTCCGGTCCAATGTAGATATTAAGCTTTCTCCCTCAACTGAAGTAAACCTAAATCTCTCCAATCAATTCGAAACGAAAAATCGTTTGGGGCTAGATCTGGGAACCATGTATGATGTTATTTTGCACACCACACCTGTCGCAATTCCAACGCAATTCTCTAATGGAGCTTATACAATGAGCCCCTATTATTTTCTGAATACAACAGGATACTCCAAAGATTTTTGGAATAATGCACAATCTTTGGTTGGCGTAACACAGGATTTTTCCGAATTGATTACATCTGGATTAAGAGCAAATGTCAAATTCTCTTGGGATGCTAAAAATTCTACTTCTTTGGACAGACGTAAGAATCCCATCACCTATTATGTGGATAAGACGAATGCCCGGGATAATGAGGGAAACTTAATTTTGAAGGATAATGGTGCTGGAAGTGATTATTTTACATTGAAGGATTGGCATTCAGGGGAACGGGCAATTAACTTCGAAAGTTCACTGATGTATGATAGACTGTTCGCCGAGAAGCATCGTTTCGGAGGACTATTTTTATTCTCTATGCGGGAGCGGACGAATAATTTTCCGGAGAACAATTATATAACCGCACTGCCCTATCGGAATACAGGGATTGCTTCGCGTTTAACTTATTCGTACTTAGATCGTTATTTTATCGAGGGGAACTTTGGATATAATGGTTCGGAAAATTTTGCCCCCAAGAAGCGTTTTGGATTTTTTCCATCCTTGGCGATGGGTTATGTACTAAGTAATGAGCCTTTCTTTGAGCCCTTATTACCTGTAATTAGCTTCTTAAAGATACGCGGATCCATTGGTAAGATTGGTAGTGATAAAATTGATGGAAAACGTCGATTTGCTTATAACTCGGAGATGGAAGACCGTGGGGGATATTCTTTTGGTATAGGAGGGCAGAAGCCATTGATTGGAATTGCTACAGGTTATCCAGGAAATCCATTGGTAGCCTGGGAGAGTGCATTGAAAAGAAATATTGGTCTAGAGTTGACGCTATTTAATAAATTGACTATTCAGACTGATTATTTTGCTGAGAAGCGCGATGGGATTTATATTCCACAGGAGAGCGTGCCTTCTATTGTTGGAGTAAATGTAAAACCTTTAGTAAATATTGGTCAAATGGAGAATAGAGGAATAGAAGGATCATTAGAATTTAATCATCATCAGGGAGATTTCGGTCTTCAGATTCGTGGGAATATAACCTATAATCGTAACAAAAAATTATTTGATGACAAACCTGTTCCTGTATGGGCCTACCAATCGGATATAGGGCAGCGTTGGGGGCAGCAACGTGGCTTAATAGCACTGGGGCTGTTCCAATCGGAAGACGAAATAGCACACAGTCCTGTGCAGAAATACGGCGATGGTCCCCATCCGGGTGATCTAAAGTACCGAGATATTAACGGTGATGGTCAAATAACGGAACAAGATAAAGTGGCTATAGGAAATACTGATATGCCACAGCTGACTTATGGATTTGGAACGAGCGTTTCGTGGAGAGGATTTGATATTGCCGCATTCTTTCATGGTGTGGGAGAAATTACTCGGATTATTGCTGGAGGGCCCTTATATGGACAGACAGGTAATATCTGGAATGCGGGGCAAATTTATTCTGATGTAGCAGATCATCGTTGGAGTGCTGATAATCCCAATCCGGATGCAATTTATCCGCGTATGTCTCTCAATATTGCCAATAATTCCCAGGCATCTACTTGGTGGCAACGCGATATGAGTTTTATCCGTTTAAAGAATTTGGAGCTTGGTTATACCTTGCCAAAACGTTGGATAGAAAAATGGAAAATGTCAACAATGCGTTTTTATGCCCAAGGGGTTAATGTTTTTACGTTCAGTAAATTCAAATTGTGGGACCCTGAATTGGAAACAATCTCTGGAAGTGGTTACCCACAAATGCGCGTATTTAATATTGGTCTAAGTGTAATATTCTAAACGAAAAAACGATGAAAAAATATATTTACCTACTGATCTGTCTTTTAATGCCTGTTTTATTTGGAGCATGTAGTAAGTATTTGGATGTTGATCTGGCAAATCAAAAGACCCTTGATGAGACCTTTCAGAAGCGTACGACAACGGAAAGGTATCTCGCTCAAGTATATGGTTACTTGCCCATTGAACATGATCTATTTAATAGTGAGGGTGGAAATGTGCCTCTCAGCGATGAAGCACTGTTCTCCTGGGTGGCCTGGGTGCCTTGGCTCAACTTCACAAATGGAGGTTGGGGAGTGACAACAGATGATTATGCGACATGGGTACATAATTATCAAGGTATTAACCAGGCGACCATTTTTATCAATAATGTTGATAAAAACGTAGAGCTCAATGAATCTACTAAAAGTACGATGAAGGCAGAAGCTAGGTTTTTACGCGCTTATTTTTATTACCTATTGTTAAAACGCTACGGGCCTGTATTTGTTTGGGGAGATCGTGCTGCAGACGATAAGATCGATGCTAAGACAGTGGATCGCATGCCGCTGGAAGCCAACGTTAATTTTATACTCTCGGAATTTGATAAAGCAGCTGCTGTATTGCCTAAGGAAATCACCGATCAGGCCTGGTATGGTCGTTTGACCAAAGGTGCGGTAATGGCCGCTAAATCAGAGCTATTGTTGTACATGGCTCGGCCATTATTTAATGGCGCAAAATTATATGTGGGTTTGAAGAATAGAAATGGTGAATTCCTGTTTCCTCAAACTGTTGATCCTAATAAATGGGAGCTGGCTGCCCAAGCGGCTAAAGATCTCATTGATCTAAATTTATATACGCTGTATCAGGATAATAAAGAGACGAATTCCTTTCGTCGAGCGATAAAATCATATATGGGTATTTATTTTGAAAAGTGGAATTCGGAAATTATTTGGGGTCGCTGGTCAGACGATGGCTTTAATTATAATGTTCGTACCGCGCCTCCTCGCGTCGTAACGATGGGCTGGGGTGGGTATGCTCCTTCATTGAAATTGGTCGATTCTTATCCAATGGCGAGCTCTGGACGCTACCCAATTACGGGTTATAGTAGCAATGGCCAGCCGGTTATTGATGAAAAATCGGGGTACCAAGAAACTGGATTTACAGATAACTATGTGCATCCATTGGACAATTTTGCTGCCTTTAAAGCACATAATAGTTGTGTGGGACGCGATGCACGTTTTTATGCATCTATTTTGGCGAATGGAATGTACTGGATTAATAGGTTGCATGGCGACAAAAAGGTGACGTTTTTCGATGGAGGAACATCGACCTATACCAAAACGGGCGACTGTGTAAAATCGGGATATCTCTGGCGGCGGATGAGTGATCCAACCAACGATATAGAATCTGGAAACTGGGGACAGTTTGCCTGGCCTTTTTATCGCTTGGCAGAGATATACCTCAACTACGCTGAAGCATGTAATGAAAAGCCAAACCGAAATGAAACTGAGGCCTTGAAATATGTTAATCTCGTTCGGCAACGCAGCGGATTGAATAAATTGGAGGAGGCTTATCCTGAAGTTTTGGGAAATAAGGAATTGCTTCGAGGACTTCTTCGTAAAGAGCGCATGGTAGAAATGGCTTTTGAAGGACATCGCTATCCGGATTTAAGAACATGGATGATTGCAGAACAGGAAATGAATGAACCTTATTACACACGCAATGTTGCAGCGACAACCTATGAGGCTTCATGGGAACGCACAAAAGATGTCTTCCCTGGCAAACGGGTATTTCAAGCAAAACACTATTTCTTTCCGATACATCAGCAGCAACTGAGTGAGATGGTCAACATGACGCAAAACTATGGATGGTAGTACTTATTTACTAATACAGAAAATGATGAGAAATTGTATTTCCTATTGTATTTTCCTACTGACATTGGTTTTGATGAATGGATGTCAAAAGGATGATCGAATGAATAATATGGTCGATGACACCATTTATTTCAGAGACTTTAAAGAGAATAAAATAACGGTATTTGACTGGGGAAAGTTTGATTATAATGTAACTGTTGTGAAGGCTGGAATTGGACAGCAGGAAGCAAAGGTCAACTTTAAGATTGACGAAGCCTATTTAGCGGCATATAATGCACAAGAGGGTACAAACTATAAGTTGCTCCCCGCAGATTGCTATAAAATCGGCAATACCGCTTTAGAATTTTCAAAAAAAGACTATTTACATGATATCGCAATTGTGTTTGACAGCGAACGGATAAGCGCGTTACAAGGCAAATATAAAGAGCTATATGTACTTCCCTGTCGTATTGATGCTGAAGGCGGGGTATTGCATGCGCTGAAACCTGAGATGGCTACAACATTACTGATCCCCAACGTTAAAGATCCTTTTTTGGAGTTTACATCACCGGGACTGCAGCTGGACCAGATCAAATTAAGCCCCACTGGTGCTGAACAAGTTATAGGAGAAGCTACATTGGTGACAAATTATCCTAATCAATGGAATCTTGACTATGAAATTGAAGTTGATCCCATAATTTTGGATGATTACAATGGGACGGTATCAGACGATAAAAAGTTGAAATTACTGCCGAAAGCTGCTTATCAGCTTCTGCCTGCACCGTATAAAATTGCTGCGAAGGAGAATAAAGCGAGTTTCTCATATACCATTCTGAAAAAGGGCCTTATTGATGGAGCGACCAATTTATTTGGAGAATATGCTTTGCCTTTACGGATTAAATCCGTTTCAAAAAATGGTATTAACCCTGTTGCTTCGACAATATTAGTTCCTGTTTCATTTCAACCACCAGATATCCCACGTGGTGGCTGGAAGGTCATCGCGGCTTCTTCCGAATGGATTGGCGGTGGTGAAAAGGAAAATATATTGGACGGAAACCCCGATACCTTCTGGCATAACATCTGGATGGGCGGAGAACCACCGTTGCCACATTACGTGATTATAGATTTTGGCAAAGAATATAATGTGATGATGATTGAATTGACAAGGCGACTTTGGAATAATGATTTAAAAGTTGTTGAGTTTTCGGCTAGTAATGATAATAAAACATATGTTCCATTAGGAAAGATTGATTTTGGAACAAATAGTCCCAAATCAACGTTGGCCGTTAATGTTCCGACGACAAAAGCCCGTTATCTAAAATGTACGGTAACAGCAAGTAATCGTCCTCCTTCATCCGCTATAGCAGAAGTATATGTCAAAGGATTATAAAATACATCCGAGCTTAGAGATGATACAACTTCAAGTATAGTCTAGCTTGCAATCTGGTAGAGCTGAAAGTCACTCCATTTTCCGGAGTGACTTTTTTGCTTTTTTAATATTTGTTCTTATTTGATACTTTTGCGCTGAATGAGGTATGGCTGAATGGCATACACCGAAAGTTTCGACTATCCCTAGTATATTTATTTGTCAAGCAGCTATCTTTTATACCGAGCTATATTACTACATAATAATGAATAACTTTTTAGAACTCAATAAGTATAAATTTTCCTTTGGACTCAAGCTATTATCGTTAAGCTTTACTGTATTGTTTGTCGTCATTCCTATAGGTGTTTCTATTGCAAATGGAACTTATCCTACCTGGACTCTTTTCATCGGTGTTTTGCTATTCGGGTCCGTTATTTTCCCTCTTTTCTTAACTGGAATTGTTTACTTGACCTGGCTGAATAAAATATGGGTTAAGAAGAAAGCACTTAATCGACGGCCATTCGATGAATTGGATCGGATCGGATTTACCACAGCCTATATTAATGAAAAATCGAAGTGGAATTATACTGAAGAAATCAAAGAGATCGTAATTGATGGTTATCGAATACAGTTCAATGTAATCATGGGATTTCCGAGTAATATTGAATTTAGGGCATTAGTTAAGTATCCAACAGTAGAAAGAGAGCGATTTACGGCTTTCGAGGCAAGTTTCAAACAGGATAGAATATATTTAGACATTGATTCATTAGTTAAAGTTTACTCGCCTAAAAAGGAAGACAATCTGACGATTGAACAATTAAAAGCTGAACTGATACAATTTGCACAGATGATGCGGCTTGAAAATTTTGAACCTTTGGATAGGAAGTAAAACAACTAGGCTGTACGCTGTTGAATGTACTGGCAATAAATCCCTATTGATTTTTTTGTCAGCAATACACTTATTAAGAGGACTAAAATGGTGAAGGCTTTAAATAAAAAAAAGCGACTCTTTTGAAGTCGCTTTTTGTAGCCCGTAGGGGAATCGAACCCCTGTTTCAAGAATGAAAATCTTGCGTCCTAACCCCTAGACGAACGGGCCATATCGTTTTCGATGATGCAAATATAGAAGCTTTTTCAAAAAGCACAAAAAAAAAGTGCTGTCTGTGTGCTAATTCATTGAAATTGAGAAAAATTATTTTTTTAAAGGACCTATTCTACAGCGTAAGCGAGCATATATTCATTGAACTTCTCGTAATGTACATCATAAATGTGCTTGTTTTGATCGCTGTCGAGTTCAAGTTTTAATATGCCTTGCGTTTGGTATTCGAATGGTTGTATGGTCATGTTGTTCAAGAAGGAGACACCAGCATTGCCTTGAAGTTTATAAATCGCTTCTTTGGCGCACCAGCAAGCATAAAGCTGCTCATAGCGGCTATCATCCTGCGCGATGAATGCAAGCTCCGCAGGTTTTAGAAACTTATGTTGGATGCGCTCTACTTTTGTTTTGATGATTTCCATGTCGATGCCAACCTCTCCTTTTGTACTGATCATCGCCGCGGCATAATCAAATGAGTGTGAAAGTGATATTTTTTGGGGGAAATTAGCGAGATAAGGCTTGCCATTTGCATCAGAAGGACATTCTATATAACGGGATGTGTTTAATAAGGTACGCAAGAGCACACGGGTGGCAAGCCAATGTAACCGTCTTTTCCCTTTATTGAAAGACCCTAATTTCGCTTTTTCACGTTCATCCAATTGAAGTTTCGACAGTAAATCGTCGTCCGATTCCTCAATTCGCCAAATTGCAAATTTGGTTTGGCTATCAATTTCACGTAGATACACTAGACTCATACCCAAATTTAAAAAACAAATCGCAGATTTTTGTTTTGAAAAATGAAGTAAAATTAGTGGGAGAACTGTATTTTTGAATTTGTATAGCATTGCCTGACGCTCTTGCTATTTTGATACACATGATTTTATCTGATAAAAGAATTCTCGAAGAGATTGAAAATGGCAGTATTGTCATTCAACCATTTGATCGTAAATGTTTGGGAACAAACTCCTACGATGTGCATTTGGGGAAATATTTGGCAACGTATGCGGACCGTGTACTTGATGCCAAGAAGCATAATGAAATTCAGCATTTTGAAATCCCGGAAGAGGGTTTCGTCTTGGAACCCAACACCCTTTATTTAGGCGTTACTCAAGAGTATACCGAAACGCATAAACATGTTCCTTTTTTAGAGGGCAAATCGAGTACTGGTCGTTTAGGGATAGATATCCATGCAACAGCGGGAAAGGGAGACGTCGGTTTCTGTAATACCTGGACCTTGGAAATTTCGGTTGCTCAGCCTGTTCGGGTTTATGCGGGAATGCCAATTGGACAATTGATCTATTTTGCTGTAGAAGGTGATATCGAGACATTTTATAATACCAAAGGTAACGCAAAATACAATGGTAAGACGATCCGTCCGGTGGAATCCATGATGTGGAAGAATAATTTCTGATGCGGAATATTGGATGGATTATTTTAGGGGCTCTATTGATCGTTCTTATCAGTGGAGTGCTCTATTATTTTGTTCATCCAATGTTTGGTGGAAGTTTCAAAGGAGCTCGACTGGAGCGGATGAAACAGTCTCCCAATTTTAAAAATGGTATTTTTCATAATCTCGAAGTAACGCCATCGTTGAAAGGCGATGTGAATATGGTCGCTTTGTTGTGGGATTTCCTTTTCAACAAAAACCCTCACTTGAAACCTATCAGCGTATTGCCTGCTATGGAATGCGATTTAACACATCTTCCCGCAGATGACGTTCTGATTTGGTTTGGTCACTCCTCGTATCTGTTGAAGTTAGATGGGAAATTAATATTGGTTGATCCGGTGTTCAGCCAAAATGCCTCGCCCATTCCTGGGAGTAACAAAGCCTTTAAGATGTCTGTCGATTACACGAAAGTGGTTTTCCCTAAAATTGACTATTTGTTTATCTCTCATGATCATTACGATCATCTGGACTATGAGACTGTTGTGAAATTGAGGGATAAAGTCGGTCAGGTAATTTGTGGTCTCGGAGTAGGGGCACATTTTGAATCTTGGGGATATAAGGCCGATCAGATCATCGAGGGAGATTGGTACGATCAGGTAAAACTTGCGCCAGATTTTCAGGTAACCTTCACACCCGCAAGGCACTTTTCGGGGCGAAGATTTACACGGAATAATACCTTATGGACATCCTTTGTGTTAAAAACTTCTAAGTACAGTATTTTCTTGGGGGGAGATAGTGGGTATGGTAAGCACTTCAAAAAAATAGGTGACCAATTCGGTCCATTTGATTTAGCTATCTTGGAAAATGGCCAGTATAACGATGCCTGGCATTATATCCATTCTTTACCTAACGAATGGGCTGCTGAAACGAAGGATTTGAAAGCCCAAGCTATTTTACCCGTTCATTCGTCTAAATTTGCCTTGGCTATGCACGATTGGAAAGAGCCAATGGAGAAATTTTACGAGACAGCGAAGAAGGAACAGATTACCCTGCTTACGCCAAAAATTGGGGAAATGATCCATTTCAATAGATTAGATACAGTATATGCCCCTTGGTGGCGCGAAGTTGACTAGAGATCTATTTATTTTTTTCCTCAATCCATAAAGACATATATTTTGTGCTTTGCATCGTGTGGTGCAACAATATCTGACTAATAAAGTTTTGTTGGCGGTGTCTGTCAATCTGCACTTTTAGCAAAGATAGATTCGTCATAAAGTCGGCCTGATACTTTCGTTTCTCATAACGCTCGTTGATAATACGGATGCCATGCTCTTGGGCCGCTTTCCAAAGATCTTCGTTTTCGTAGAGTTCAACAGTCTTTCTGCAGAAAGTTTCGGGATCGTTTTCGATAAAACCATTCCAGTCCAAATTGCCCTTCATGGCTTCGGCACCAACTGTCGTGGTGACAGATGGTGTACCTGTCTGCATGGCGTCGATAAACTTTCCTTTTACGCCCGCACCAAACTGAATTGGAGCGACTAGTACACGGTAGTTTTCCATAGTGAGCCGAGCCGATTCTGCTCGACCCTTAATCAGGAAATTCTCTTTTGGATTGTTTAATTGAAGGACCTTTTGGGTTGCATAGGCACCGTAAATGTGCAATTCTACTTTAGGGAGCATCTTCCGTAATTGCGGCCAGATTTGTGTTTTTAGATATTGTACCGTATGCCAGTTGGGCTCATGAATAAAATTTCCGATAAATAGTAAGTTTTTACGCTCTTCAAAGGGCTTCCATTGATTAATTTCAGTAGAACTGATCTCATTTTCAAGGAAAGGGAGATAATAGAGGATATCGGGTGAAATTCGAAATTCTTCGATAAGAACCTTCATTTCGGATTCAGAGATAATCAAAGAGAGGTCACTTCGCAGAATTGAGGCAATTTCCCGTTTGGCGGTGTCTGTAAATAACTCTTGAAAGGAGAAATCACCTTTATTTTTGACGGATGTCTGTCTCGCCTGGCGTAAAAAATGCAAGTCTTCCGTGTCAAGTACGCGAAGTGCGTTAGGGCATTGCTGGGCAACACGCCAGCCGTATTGTTCTTCTACCATAAAGCGGTCAAAAACAACAATATCGGGCTGTAGTTTAGCAATGAACTCGTCAAAGCTGTTGCTATTGAGTACAATTGCCTGTTCATGTATTCCGAGAGACTGCAAAGCGGCGCTATAGGGCGATTTGGCGGCAGCTGAAGCAAATGTAATATGATAAGAGCGATTGATGAACGTGTCAATTAATTGCATCATGCGAAAACCCGCAGCAGAAGATGTTGGCTCTGGCCACACAAGTCCGATGAACAAAACCTTTTTCTCTTTCATGCTGGAAAATTACTGATTAATGTGAAAAGAATTGACGAAAAATTAACAATTAGTCATTTTCAAACGATTAGCTTTATTTTAGTGTTTATATTATACTTCGAGGTTATTCATCATTTAACGATCATATGGCCAAAACTATTGCTCAACGGATTCGACATTTTTCACCAAAGACCTATTGGAAGGAACTAATCGCTGTTTTGGTTATCTTATTGGCCTTTGTATTTTTTAGAAATGAAAGGAAGGAGCTTGCTGCAATTATTCCGCAGTTGCGGGCGGCCAATCTAACTTGGGTTGCAGTAGGCGTCGGAATTACGATAGTATACATTGTTCTCCAGGGATTGATGTATGTACAGAGCTTTAAGGCGATCGGTCTTTCCATTAATCTGAGGATTGCAATTGACCTGTTCTTGAAGCGAAATTTACTCAGTGTGTTTCTGCCTGCAGGGGGGATTAGTTCTTTGGCTTATACTACAACGCAGTTGCGGAAAAGGAATTTAAATACGACCCAAATTCACCAAGCTGGGGCTTTATATGGCTATGTTGGGTTGCTAACGGTCTTTTTGATTGGTGTGCCCGTGATATTGTACACAGTTTGGCATAACAAAAATTTTGGGGATGCCTGGATCTCATTGCTGGTTTTGGGACTGCTTCTGGGGGTCGTATTTTGGCTCGTGTGGTCTTTTCGAACGCACAAAGGTATCTATCGCTGGGTCGAATTAAAATTCCCTGCTGTAGCCTCTAATATCGATGAAATATTCTCAGGGGAGGTCAAGCTAAAATATTTGTTCGGTACCATGTTAGCATCCATGGTCGTCGAATGCTGCGGTATCGCGCACGCATTTGTGAGCATGTATGCCCTTGGTCTGGATCACTCTTTTGAGGCTGCGGCAATTGCCTACACGGTTTCGGTTGTTCTAATGATTGTTTCTCCTTTTCTGCGTGGGCTTGGGGCGGTTGAGCTGACCATGCTGTATATTTTTAAAGCATATGGTTATTCACAGGCAGAAGGACTGGGCATTACTATTCTATACCGCGCGTTTGAGTTTTGGCTCCCGTTAATCTTGGGACTTCTGGCATTCGCATGGCGTGGAAAACAGCTGCTGGCCCGTATTGGACCTGCACTGCTGATCTTTTTCTTAGGAATGGTGAATCTCGTCTCTGTATTGACGCCCCCTTTGGCGGACCGGATGAAACTTGATCGTTTTTATTTGCCTTTGGAAGCCATTCATGCTTCTAAGTTCATGGTTTTGGTGTTGGGACTGGGTTTGTTGGTTACTTCAGCCTATTTAATTAAAGGTTTTCGGATCGCATTTTGGATTGCTGTGGTTTTTAGTGCGCTGTCCCTTTTTGGGCATGTGTTTAAAGCTTTGGACTATGAAGAGGCCTCAGTAGCGTTACTGACCTTGGTTTTATTGGCGATGAGCTATAAGCAATACCGGATCAAAAGTAATATTCGTTGGGTGAGAATTGGATTTATTACCTTTTTCGTTGCCTTAGTAGCGATTTGCTTGTTTGATGCGCTGAGTTTTTATTTTATTGATAAACAGCATTTTGGTTTAGACTTTACCTGGCGACAATCGATCTATCACACTGCGCGAAGTTTCTTGCTATTTGCAGATGATGAATTGATGCCCCAAACGGCTTTTGGACAGGAGTTTCTGCGGATCACACAAGTTCTGGGACTTTTCTGCTGGTTTCTGTTGATCTACGCATTCGCGCGTCCTCGTCTGATTGATGATGAAGATTCTAGTAAGTCCGAGATCGAAAGGGCAGAACAATTATTACTTGAGTTTGGGCAGTCTCCGATGGACTTCTTTAAATTGGGAAAAGATAAGAACCTGTTCTTTTCAGAAATATCGGAAGGCTTCACAGCTTATCGCCTGGCTAATGAGTTTGCAATCGTTTTAGATGAGCCTGTCTGTGAACAAGGGGATAAGGAAGAGCTTGTTCAGGAGTTTGATGAATACTGTTATGCCAATGGATTAAAAGCCATTTACTATCGTGTTGATGAAAATAGTTTGGTTCATTTTTCATCACTTCGTAAGCAGAAGATCACCATCGGACAGGAGGCCGTATTAGAATTAGATGCATTTACGCTGGAGGGGAAAGACCGTAAATCATTACGTAATGGGCTTAACGCAATTCAAAAAAAAGGGTTTACGACAGAAGTCTTGAAAGCTCCTCAAACAAGGAAAATTATCGATCAGCTGAAAGCTATCTCCAACGAATGGCTGAAAGAATTTGATAAAAAGGAAATGGTTTTTTCGCAAGGCATGTTTGATGAAAGCGAGCTGATCTCGCAGGATATTATTGTGCTGAAAAATGAAACAAATCAAATCGTAGCCTTTTTGAATATTGTTCCCGACTACGCGAAAGATGAGTGTACTTATGATATGATCAGAAAGTCTCTTGAGGCCCCAGGTGGAAGTATGGACGCGTTGATTGTTGAGCTTATCACCTACGCGAAACAAAAACAGTATGTCTACCTGAATTTGGGAATGGTACCAATGACAGGTCTGGGGGCAACGGACAGTCCGGCCGAAAAAATAATGAAGTTTGCGTCAACGCGATTGGGAAATTTCAAACATTACCATAGCCTGCGCGACTTCAAAGAGAAGTATGCAACATTTTGGGAAAATAAATACCTTATATTTGATAATGACTTTGATCTTATACAGCTTCCTGTAGCATTGGTCAAAGTGATGAAACCGAATGAATAGGTTGATAGAGCTCTCGTACAGATGAAAAAATTAACTACGCTATTTATAATTGGGAGCATAGCATTTCATGCTTTTGCACAACAACGTTTGATAGACATGAAATATTGGAATAATAAAGCCGTACTGCCTTTGGTGCTCTATTTGAGTGGCGATGGTGGATTTAATTCATTCTCTAACAAGCTTTGTGAGCTGATTGCTGGTGCCGGATATACTGTTGCTGCTCTTGATTCTAAGAATTATTTCTGGAAGAAGAAAAGCCCGAATGAGATCGCAGCGGATATTTCTAATACCTTGAAGACTTTGTTATCCTCCCGGCAGAATATGCGTCTTTTCGTTGTTGGGTATTCATTTGGTGCAGATGCAGTCCCTTTTATTATTAACCGATTGGATCCAGTGGTTAAAAAGAATGTAAAGAGCATTGTGCTTCTGGAACCATCCGTGTCAACAGATTTAGAGATTCATATCGCTGATATTCTGGGAAGAAGTAACACAAAACGGAGTCTTGATGTCATTGCGGAAATCAATCGTATGGAAGGGCTGAAAACAAGTGTAATTCTTGGTGATGACGAGGCTGATTTTCCAATACAAAAGATAACGCTTAAGAATTTTACCAAAAAATACCTGGCGGGAGGGCATCATTTTAGTGGCAATGCAGATCAAGTTGCTAAGACGACGGTGGCGCTCTTTTAACTGAGCGGTGTTGTTGTCTGCTAGCTTTCCTTTAAGGTGGTTGTACAGCAGCGATAGGCCTTTTACCTTGTCAAAATCGGTGAATGCTCTGAGGCTATTTGGATTTCTTGTCCTACATCAATTTAATTAAATGAAGAAGGTCTTAATTTTGATTTAGAATTTAAATAGACAATTATGGAATTAGGAATAGGAATGTTTGGTGACTCGAGGATAGATCCAGTTACAGGTCAAATCCAGGCAGCACAAGATAGAATGAAAGAAATTATTGAAGAGATCAAGCTTATGGATCAAGTAGGATTGGATTTCTTTGGAATCGGGGAGCATCATCGGGCAGATTATGCCGTTGCAGCACCCGAAATTATCTTGGCTGCGGCTTCTACAGTTACCAAAAATATTAAATTGGGTAGTGCAGTTTCTGTATTGAGTTCTGCAGATCCTGTTAAATTATTTCAGGATTTTGCGGCTGTCGATCTTCTATCCGATGGACGTGCTGAGCTTATGGCTGGAAGAGGATCTTTCATTGAATCCTTCCCTTTATTTGGTTATGATCTGAAAGATTATTCCGAGTTGTTTGAGGAGAAACTTGAGCTTTTGCTTCGCCTGAATAAGCAAAATCCAATTACTTGGCGCGGAAATTTTAGAGCGCCATTAATCAATCAAGAAGTTTTCCCTCGGCCAAAAAATGGATCACTACCGATTTGGGTTGCAGTAGGCGGTACAACATCTTCTGTGATCCGTGCAGGAAAACTGGGCTTACCGGTTATGTTTGCCATTATAGGTGGGATGTACGAGAGTTTTGATCACTTATTTGACATGTACCGTCAAGCGTATGAGGATAATGGGCATGATATGGCTAATTTTCAGGTGGGAGTGCACATGCATGCGTTCTTTGGCGACAAAAATGCTCAGGTAGCAGACTATTACTATCCAATTTATTCAGCACAGATGGATCGTATTGGAGCAAGCCGTGGATGGCCTCCATATCAGCGTACACAATATGACTTTGGCAGATCTTCAAGAGGACACCTAATTGTGGGAGATGCTGCCTATGCCGTTGATAAAATTTTGCAAATACATGAGAAGTTCGGATTGACACGTTTCTCTGCCCATATGGATGTGGGCGCCCCTGGGCACAAAGAAATGTTGCGATCTATAGAGATTTTTGGCGAGAAAATAGCCCCCGAAATTCGAAAGGCTCTTCATAAAGATGCCTAAAGAGCTATTATCATTTTTTTAACGCTGAGATATTCGCTACCTTTGTGGCGTAAATCATTGTAGAGAGTAAGATGCTTGGATTAAAGTTGTTGACAGATCCGCGATGGGCAAACATCGCAGAAGGAAATTTAGAAGAGATTTTGACAGATCATGCATGGTGTGAACAAAAGGCTGCTTCAAATGCAATATCATTAATTACAAACAACTCAGAACACGAAGATTTAGTACATGAACTGACGGCAATCGCTATTGAAGAAATGGAACATTTTAAGATGGTGATTGATATTATCAAAGAACGCGGTTATACGTTAGGCCGTGAGCGCAAAGATGATTATGTGGGGCAGTTGATGAAATTCTCTAAAAAAGACGGGAGCCGTAATATGGCTTTTATAGACCGTTTATTATTTGCGGCGATGATTGAAGCTCGTAGCTGTGAGCGTTTTAGAGTTTTATCTCAAAATATTCAAGATAAAGAACTGGCAAAGTTTTACTATGATTTAATGGTTTCTGAAGCAAATCATTATACCACATTTTTAAATTTTGCACGTAAATATACCGTAGATGTTGATGTTGAAAAGCGTTGGAAGGAGTGGTTGGATTTTGAAGGGAGGCTGATTCAGTCATACGGAAGTAAAGAGGCCATTCATGGCTAACAGGATCTTGCTCCTACCTATTTTAAAACACATACATAACAGTTGTCCCGTTCTATTTCTTAGAACGGGATTTTTTGTCACTTAATTATTCTTATCTTTGTACCGTGATTGAAAAAAGTAAAATAATAGATATCAGGAGTTTGTCTTTGGATCAGATCAAAGATCAACTTACAGCGTTGGGGGAGCAAGGCTTTCGTGCGAAGCAGATTTATGAATGGCTTTGGGTAAAGTCTTGTGTTGATTTTGATCAGATGAGCAATCTGAGTAAATCCCTTCGCGAGAAGCTGAAAGAGAATTTTACGATCAATGCAGTTACAGTTAAAGAATCTCAGATCAGCTCGGATAAAACAATTAAAAGTAGTTTTTGGCTGTATGACAACAATATTATTGAGGGGGTGTTGATACCAGCTCCAGAGCGAATGACTGCTTGTGTAAGCTCACAAGTGGGCTGTAGTCTGACCTGTAAGTTTTGCGCAACAGGCTATATGGATCGCAAAAGAAACCTCAATGCAGATGAGATTTATGACCAGGTGGTCCTGATCAGTAAACAAGCAGAGGAAAACTATGGGCAGCCATTGACAAATATCGTTTATATGGGAATGGGAGAGCCCCTGTTGAACTATGCGAATATGATGAAATCTGTTGAGCGTATTACAGCTCCAGACGGATTGAATATGGCTGCGAAGCGAATTACTGTTTCCACCGCCGGTATCGCAAAAATGATTAAGAAGCTGGGGGATGATCAGGTTCGTTTTAACCTCGCGCTTTCTTTGCATGCTGCAAATGATAAAAAGCGGAATGAGATTATGCCTATCAATGAGCAGAACTCGCTCAAAGCACTGGCCGAGGCCCTCAAATATTTTTATGCCAAGACAAAGAACCCAATCACATTCGAATATATTGTCTTTAACAATTTCAATGATGAATTGGAGGATGCAAAAGAGCTTGCTAAGTTCTGTAAACATGTTCCTTGTAAAGTCAACCTGATTGAATATAATCCTATTGCACTGGCAGATTTTTTGAATGCCGAAGCCGATAAAATTGAGGTGTTTGCAAATTATCTTAAAAGTCAGGGGATTATTACGAATGTAAGACGTAGCCGTGGCAAAGATATTGATGCTGCCTGTGGACAATTAGCTATCAAGGATAAGAAAAAAGAGGAATCCGAAGCTTAATCTGATCAATTGTTCCTATCTTTAATAGGAGCGTTAACCAGATGAAATCCGAATTAAATAAGTTTTTTGGTGATTTTGTGTCTATATTCTTTCCGAGAGAATGTGGTTGTTGCGGTTGTGTTTTAAAATATCAGGAAAAGTTTATTTGTGTGGCATGCGATTTCCATCTGCCTTATACCAACTTTCATGAGTACTCAGACAATGATACGGCTAGGCAACTCTGGGGGAAAGCTCCAGTGGAAGAGGCTTGTTCTTTCTTATTGTTGCAAAAAGATAGTCGTGTTGAGCATCTAATTTATCAGATCAAATATAATAAACAGCCCTTCCTAGCGGAATATTTTGGCTATCAATACGGCTTAAAATTAGTAAAAGTACAGGCGTACCAAGGCATAGATTTTATTGTTCCTGTCCCGCTGCATAGTAGCAAACTCAGAAAAAGAGGATACAATCAATCCACTTACTTCGGTAGGGGACTGTCCCGGGCGATGGAAATTCCATTGCGGGAAGATATTTTGATTAGAAAGAAAGCGACAATTAGCCAGACAGGTAAAGGACGGCTCGACCGGTACGAAAATGTAAACGATGTCTTTGATTGTCAGTTCACTGAGTTAGCGGCCAATGTGCACATTCTGCTAGTGGACGATGTGTTAACAACTGGCGCAACAATTGTTTCAGCGGCATTAACGCTTTTGGCTTCTTTTGACTGTCGGGTATCTATTGTTACTTTGGCAAGGGCCTAAATCAGTAATCCTATCCTATTGTTTTTGGATTCATTTAAATATCATGAGAAATAGAATTCACAATCCGTCAGGATAAAGTGATTTCCAATAATTCGAGGAACTTATATATTCAGGTGTTTACCTTCAATAAAAATGACCATGTCAAAGGACTTCAATAGGATGTTTAGTACCGTCTGTTGACATAGTTTAAGAGATAGGCGAATCCTGCCATACCTATTCCGATCGTGTCTGCAAATAAATCCCACCAGTCACCGCTGCGATAAGTAAAGATATAAAGCTGAAGTAATTCTGTCAGACCTGCAAATAAAAATCCGAGTATAGATACAATAAAGACTGGAAGCCAGCGGGTTGGTTTGCCGCTAAATTGTTGGATCACGCCATTGTACAACAGTGTGCAGAAAACAAAGAACATACCGCAATGGACTAATTTATCCATCCCTGGATAAGCAGGAACTGCGTCAAAATTGTTGCCTGGGAGTGTGCATAAAATAATAACTATGATGGCCCAAATAAAACACCATTTATAGTCTAGCAAGATTTTAATCATGGCGATAAATATCCAAAAATTTCCTGATAGAAATAAAAATATTATCAATTTAAAAATTATTGTACTGTAAATCAGTTAATTGTATAATTTATTTTGTTTTATATGGTACTATGTATTGCATGGTACCATAAAATACATATATCTTTGTATTGTTATGATAGCTGAAAATACACAAATCCAAATGAGGAAAGGGATACTTGAATATTGTATCCTATCCATAATTTCTCGAGGAGAAATTTATGCCTCCGATATTATCAGCGAACTGAAGAAAGCTCAATTATTGGTTGTGGAAGGAACCTTATATCCGCTTTTAACGCGTCTAAAGAACAATGGACTGTTAAGCTATATATGGAAGGAGTCGACTTCAGGTCCGCCTAGAAAATATTATGAAATTACCCAAGAAGGGTTAGAAGTCCTCTCACGGCTAGATGTTACCTGGAATGAGCTCGTGTTTGCTGTAAACACGTCATTGGTGGGTAGAAACAATGATTCAACTAAACCAGTTAAAGATAATAACGATGAATAAGACAATAATTATCAACATAAATAGTATCGTCTTCCATATTGAAGAGGATGCTTATGAGGTGCTTCGCTCCTACATGATTGATATAAAGAAGCACTTTGGACAATCGGAAGATAGTAAGGAGATTTTAGAAGACATCGAGAATCGTATTTCTGAGATGTTTACCGAAAAGATTCAGACAGGTAGCAAAGAAGTCCTGAATATGGATGATGTAAATGCCGTCATAGAGCAGATGGGTAGTGTAAGTGATTTTGAATCTGATGACCAGGATGGTTATACGTCTTTTCAACGTCAGCCGCATGCAGACGGTTTTAAGGTAGGTAAGAAGTTGATGCGGGATCCTGATGACAAAGTGTTCAGCGGAGTATGTAGCGGATTAGGGCACTTTTTTGGCATCGAAGCTAAATGGGTGAGGTTACTCTTCGCTTTATTTGTTGTGATCGGAGGATCGGGTGTGCTTATCTATGTCATCCTATGGATCGTCATGCCGCTGGCTGTAACCCGTGCGGATAAGATGGAAATGCGAGGCGAAGCACCGAATATCCAAAACTTCAAGCGTTCTTTTGACGAAGAAATGAGTGGTGTTAAGGAAACATTTTCAAGAGGGATGGATAGAACAGGTGACGGTGTAGCCAAATTAATGCAGATCATTGTTAAAGTCATCGGCGTATTCTTTGTGATTATTGTTGGATTAACACTCATAGGTCTTATCATAGGGTTGATCTTCTTTGCATTGGCTATTGTTAATGTCATTCCTGATGTAATGGATGATTCTGGGCCTTTCTATTTAATGGATCCGAGCGATGTACCTTTTGCTTTAATTGCTGGTTTCTTATCTATTTTTATACCTTTTGCAGGATTATTCTATTTGCTTTTGCGTGTACTTTTCGAGAAAAAACCGATGAACAATTATTTGACCACGACTTTATTCCTGGTATGGTTGGCATCGATTGGTGCGATTATTTATTATTCGACATCTGTAGCGAAAGAATTCAGGGAGTCCAGTACGATTGTTGAAGAGAAGCCATTGCAAAAACAAGCTATTTATTATTTGAATGAAAATGACGTCAGGGTAATTCGATTAAAAAATGGTGTAAAAAGTGGTATCGGTATTAAAAATGAAAACCTTTCAACCTATTTGAGACGTAATATTCGTATTCGAATTGAGCGTATCGACTCGTTGCAAGAACCCTATGTGCGCTACGAATATTCGGCAAAAGGAAATACCTATAAAGCAGCCACAGATAGAGCCGGTAAAATTAGTTATGCCTTGAGACAGGATAGTACATCATTGACCTTCGATAATGCTTTTCAATTGAATGAAGGCGAACGTTATCGGGATCAAGAGGTTAATATTACCTTATTCCTACCTGTGGGCACAAAATTGGTCATTAATGATCATCTGGAAGATAAATTAAGAGATATATCCTTTTACGAGTGCAAAGATCGCTATAAGGAAGATTTAAAAGATGTAAAGGACGTTGAATTTGTGGTTACTTCCCTTGGACTGAAATGTGCCTTAGCTCCAAGAGAATCCGATGAAAGTGAAGACCATAACGCGAACGAAAATGAAGTAGTTGCAAATGATACTTCTATAGTTATCCGGAGGGATACAATTATTAATGTCAAAAAAGATGGGGTGACCATACAGACAAAAAAGAAATAATAGCTACCAAGTCTTCCGTCTTCAAGACGGAAGACAAATTATTGAAGCCCTAACCAATCGAAAACTAGTACTGAACCTCGTGTGATAAACCTATTTGATGCCATCATTGATCGATGTTATTACACCTATTTATAAACGAATGAAAAGATATTTTTACCTCTTACTCTTAAATTTTTTGATTGTTTCCTTTACCTATGCACAGGTGAAAGTTACGGGCAAAGTACAGACGGACAATAATGTACCTTTGGTCGCCGCAACTGCCTATCTGATGAAGGCAAAGACGGCTATTATTTTGAAAGCTGTTGTTACAGATGAAAATGGGGAATACCAATTTACGGATGTACAAACTGGAAGTTATTACATTGACGTCAAAATGATCGGGTATACGTCCAATAAAAGCAATACTTTCGACATCAACAAAACAACTTATAACGTTGCAACAATCCTGCTGAACGCTGACACACGAAAACTGCAGGAGGTCGCCGTGGAGGGGAAGCGTCCAATGGTTGAAAGTAAACCTGGAAAACTCGTTCTAAATGTTGAAAATTCTCCCTTGGCAGCTGGGAATAACGCTTTAGATATTGTACAAAGGGCTCCTGGGGTAAGCTTGGATAACAATAATAATTTGCAATTGATGGGGCAGTCTGGGGTTTCGGTTACCATTGATGGACGGCAGACTTACATGTCAGGAGAACAGCTTGTGAATTTTTTGAAGAGTACAGATGGCAATCAGATTAAGTCTGTTGAAGTGATCACGACAAGAGCGGCAAAGGATGACGCCGAGGGTGCAGTAGGAACAATTAATATTGTTCTTAAAAAAAATCGTATGGAAGGTTTTAACGGAACCTTTAACCTGACTGCTGGACGAGGAGAAAAATTTAGAGGAAATAGTTCCTTATCCTTAAATTATAAAAAGAACAACACAACAGTATTTGGATCATATGCGTATTCGGATGAAAAAAGCTATCGGAAGCTCCTTCTCGATCGCATCATCCAGAATAAAGATGTAAAGACTTATTTTAAACAAAGGTCAATATTGGATGAACAGGAAAAGAATCATTCCTACCGTTTTGGTGTCGAACAAAAAACATCCGCTAGAAATACTTTAACGGTACAGTTTAATGGATCAAATAATATCGAATACAATGATAACGATAGTAAGACCAATGTAGGAAAGTCTTTTACAACATTGGATTCACTTTTGATTTCGACATCTGCGTTCAAAGAATTATTTGATCGTTACTCTGCTAATTTAAATAATGAGTTTAGAATTGATTCTAATGGCAGAAAACTAACTCTTGATCTAGATTGGAGTAAATTCAAAAGCAGTAAGCGGGTAAGCTATAATAATCAATATTTTGATGGTCAAATGGATGCGATTACTCCAGAGGAAATCCAGCGTAGCAGAATGCCTATCGGAATCGATATCTATGTTGCCAAACTGGATTATGAACAACCGCTTACTAAGGTTTCTAAGCTTGAAATGGGGGCAAAGTATTCCAATGTTACGTCAGATAACGACTTAACCTTTGAGGATTTTTTGAACAATTCTTGGATTAACAATGAAAAGCGTACGAATCATTTTGTTTATAAAGAGCAGATTGCCGCCGGATATATAGACTATAACAATACAATAGGAAAATGGGGCCTGAAGGTAGGAGCGAGAGGAGAATATACCTTTTCTGATGGAAACTCATTGACCTTAAATAAGCAAGTGAAACGGAATTACTTTAAACTTTTTCCGAATGCAAATCTGACATATACACTTCATGAGAATCATATTCTTTCCTTAGGTTACGCAAGGAAAATCACCCGTCCTAATTACAGACAGTTGAACCCTTTTGATTACTTCATTGATAAACTGACCTTTGAGCGTGGTAATCCTTATTTGAATCCGCAATTTTCCAATGAATTCACCCTGAACTATACATTGATGCAACGTTATAATGTGACATTGGGTATTAATGATGTACGGGATGCGATTGTGGAGAGCATGGGCCAGGATTCAGTGCTGAAACAGACTTGGGTTATACGTGAAAATTTAGGGAAGAATCTGACAGCTTATCTGAATCTGAACATCCCGATTACGGTATCCAAGATTTGGAGCATGAATAACAATATTACAGGCATCCATTTTAATTTTGATGGTATAGTGAGCGGTCATCCGCTGAAAAGGAAGTCATTTCTTTTGCAGGCAACATCAATGCATAATTTAAAATTGGCGAAAAGCCTGTCTGCCAATGTCAACTTGCGGTATTTCTCTCCTTTCAAATATAATGTATACGATATGAAGGCACGTTGGGATATGGAGGTTGGAGCGACAAAAACATTTAAAGATCAACGTAGTTCTTTGAAGTTGGCGGTGAGTGACTTGTTTAATACGGGGAATCAGAATCTGAAAACCAATTTTGGAGATTTTGACTCTAGTATCAGACAATACCAAGATCGTCGTGTCGTTCGATTAACCTATTCGTATAAATTTGGAAATTTAAAAAATAACTATCGTAAGAAAGATACGAGCAATGAAGAGAAAGAAAGAGCACAATAGGACTGGATTGTTTTTATAATATATAACCGTAGGAATGCCCTATTCTTACGGTTTTTTTGCATTGTATGTTTGATATTTGATATACTTAAAGTAGTCGGAGTATTTCATATGGCTTTTGAATCAGAAAGCATCTTTTTCTGGCTTTTAGCTGTTGTTGTTTAAGAAATGAACCAAATTTTAATTAGTCATTTTTGACCAATTCGGTAGGCAATACACGGGTTTCAAATTCTGTAATGGGATATTTTGCTTCTATTAACTTAATAAGCAATTCCGTGGCAATTTTTCCCATTTCGAATGCAGGTTGGCGAATTGCGGTCAATTTGGTGGAAAAGAGGTCCACGACGTTTGAATTTGTGAATCCTGCAATGGCGATACTTTGTGCAGGTCCGAAAGGTCTTTTTTTTATGACATGAAGATATCCTGTGGTTAATTTATCGCCAGAAATGAAGATGGCATCGAAACCAATGCGGAGCAGTTCTTCGACAGCCTTCTCAACTTCCTCTAAATGTAGTCCACCATGTTGACAATATTTTACCAAATTTGGGTCGAAATCGATATGATTTGCCATCAGGGCCTTTTTATAGCCAATTAATCGATCTTTCGTTATGGACAATGATTTAGAGTTTGTAAGGTGCGCAATTTTCTTCTTTCCAAGTGTTATAAGGTGCTGAGTTGCATCATAGGCTCCTTGTTGATTGTTTACGACAACTTTGTAGGTGTCGAACTGCTGTGGGATCCGATCAAAAAAGACAATTGGAAATCCTCTTTCTTTCAATTGATGTAGATAGGAGATGTCTTCAGTTTCTGAAGACAATGCAATCAGTAGTCCATCTATAGACCTAGAAGTTAGATATTCGACATTCAGTCGTTCCCGTTCCGAAGATTCATGTGTTTGTGAAATAATGATCTGAAAGTTCTTATCATAGGCAATTGATTCTACACCGCTTATGACTTGGGAGAAGAAATTATTAGCTATTTCGCTAACAATAACACCGATTGAGTGACTTCGTCGCTCTTTCAAACTCCTAGCGATAGGATTAGCTCGATAGTTTATTTTTTTTGCGTATTCTAATACAATCTTTTTTGTTTCAGGACTTATTTCATAACTATCTCTCAAAGCTCTTGAGATAGTAGAAGTAGATAAATTAAGCGCTTTAGCAATGTCTTTGATTGTATAGTTCTCGAATTTCATAATCGGCAAAATAGACTATAATATTAGTCAAAAAAAATTACAAAACCTAATTTACGGACATATGCAAACGTTGCCGGCAACGTTTGCATAACTTTTTAATGATACTTGCATGAACAAGTGAAATATAACTTGTAAACTTGATTGTATGATAACCAGTTAAATTTCGATGCAGGTCCTGCAAGAGTGATTTAATCATTGTAATTTAAAAACCTAAAAATATGAGTAAAGCCTTAGTAATATCTACTGCTATTTGCGCTTCGTTATTCACATTAAATGCACACGCTCAAGCCCGAAAAGTCCAAGGAACGGTCGTTGGTACAGATCAAAAAGGATTGGTTGGTGTGAGTGTAACGGTGTTAGGAACAAGAATTGTTGCTGTGACGGACAAAAGTGGAAAGTTTAGTATCGAAATACCCGGCAACAATCAAGAACTTCAATTTACCTATGTTGGATTTCAGACAAAAAAAGTAACAGTTCCTGGGAATCAGAGGACGCTTAACATTGTTTTGGAAGAACAATCTAATGCTTTGGAGGAGGTAACCGTTAATATTGGATACGGAACTGTTAAGAAAAAAGATTTGACGGGAGCTGTAACTTCGGTAGGCGCAGAAACCATTTCTAAAGCTCCAGTATCCTCTGCTCTTGAGGCAATTGCAGGAAGAATGGCTGGTATTCAAATTTCTTCTACAGAAGGATCCCCAGATGCAGAAATGAAAGTCCGCGTCCGTGGCGGAGGCTCCGTCACGGGAGACAATGCACCATTATATATTGTGGATGGCTTTCCGATGTCTTCAATATCAGATATTGCGCCTGCGGATATAGAATCTATCGATGTGTTAAAAGATGCATCTTCGGCAGCTATATATGGCTCTCGGGGTGCAAATGGCGTTGTTATAGTAACCACAAAGAGCGCTAAATCGGGCAGAACATCGATTAGTTATAGTGCTTTTGGCGGAATTCGAAATTTGGCAAAAATGCTCGATGTATTGTCACCCTATGATTATGTAAAGTGGCAGTACGAACAAGCGTTGTTGCAAAATAAACTGGATACTTATGTCAAATACTTTGGCAATTTTCAAGATATAGATCTCTATAAAGATGTGCAGTCAAATGATTGGCAAGAGCTTGTATTTGGAAGAACAGGTAATACCTTCAATCAAAACATCAACTTGTCTGGAGGTAATGATAAGACCAAATATTCTATTTCGCATTCTTTTGTGAAAGATAAAGCGATTATGGAAATGTCGGGCTTTCGGAGGCAAAATATTAATTTTAAGCTGAACCATAAACCGACAAAAAATACTTCGTTGGACCTAGGGGCGAGATTTTCTGATGTTCGTGTATCTGGTGGTGGAATGAACGAGCAAAACGAAACTTCATCAGCAGATTCACGATTAAAATTCGCTATGATCTATCCTCCCTTTCCTGTCGGAGGTTTAACAAATAGTGATGAAACCGATGATGAGTTCAATCTATATAATCCATTAGAGTCCTTGGTCGATAATGATCAATTGCAACGAAGGAGAACGTATAACCTAAATGCTGCATTTAGCTGGGATATTGTTAAAAACCTACGGTTCAGGGCAGAATTTGGCTTTGATGATTATCACAACTATAATGATCGGTTTTATGGTCCAACGACCTATTATGTGCGTAATATTCCTGCTGCTTTAGATCAAAATAAGCCTGCTCTTATCTCATTGAATACTTCGACTCAGGGGATACGATCGACAAATACATTAAACTATAACTTTCACGATTTCCTGCCTAAAGGACATAGTTTAAGTGTGTTGATTGGCCAGGAATATTTGTTTACACAAAAAACGTTAAATACCAATACGACGCACGGCTTTCCGAAAAGCTTTAAACTGGATGATACCCGCAAATTAACGCCGCAAGGTGCGTCGAGTACGATAAACAATTACATGTTTGCTGACGAAAAATTACTCTCGTTTTTTGGCCGGGTAAATTATGACTTTGACTCGAAGTATTTATTTAATGCAACTTTTCGGGCAGATGGTTCCTCCAAGTTCTCGGCAGACAATTATTGGGGATATTTCCCATCCATGGCAGCAGCCTGGAGGATATCATCAGAGCGATTTATGGGCAATACGCAATCTTGGCTTGACGACTTAAAACTGAGAGTAAGCTTGGGGACCTCGGGAAATAATAATATTCCATTAGAGCAGATATATCCAATATTTTCGGTCAAGAACACTGAATGGGTCAATGGATATAAGAATTATTGGGCTACGTCAAAAACGATGTCTAATCCGGATTTGAAATGGGAAACGACCATTTCAAAGAATATAGGTTTGGACTTTACTTTATTTAAGAAAAAGCTATCGGGAACGATCGATGTGTATAAAAATAAAACAAAAGATCTCTTGATTCTTTTCCCAATTGCCGGATCAGGTTACGATGATCAATATCGCAATTTAGGTGAAACCCAAAATAAAGGAATAGAGCTTACCCTAAACTGGTCTGCTATCAATAAGAAGAACTTTGATCTCAATTTTAGCGGCAATATTAGTTTCAATCAAACGAAAGTTAATTCTTTAGGGGGCCTAGCCTCGATTCCCATGGCTTCGGGTTGGGCCTCAACGGAAATTGGTCCGGATTATATCGTTGAAGCTGGTGGACGAGTTGGAAAAATGTATGGTTACGTGAGTGATGGGCGATATGAAGTTTCTGATTTTACAGGCTACGATGCAGCATCAAAAAAATGGATTTTAAAAGATGGCGTAGCGGATGCCTCTGCTGTCGTTGGAACCATAAGACCGGGAACAATGAAGTTAAAAGATCTAGTTGGTGATAATCATAAAATAAATGCAAGTGATCAGACGATTATTGGAGATGCAAACCCTTTACATACCGGTGGATTTTCAATTAATACGCGTATCTATAACTTTGATATGACGGCATTATTTAACTGGAGCTATGGAAATGATATTTACAATGCGAATAAGATTGAATACACATCCACGAGCAAATATAACAATCGGAACATGCTTACAGTGATGGAAGAAGGACAACGTTGGACGAACTTACTGCCTGATGGAACCATTAGTAATGACCCGAGCCAGTTGGCGGATATGAATAAAAGTACGAGTCTTTGGTCTCCACTTACAAATAAATTTGTATTCAGCGATTGGGCTGTGGAGGATGGCTCGTTCTTGCGCTTAGGAACTGTTACAGTAGGGTATACGCTACCTAAAACGTTTACTGACAGGTTGAAAATCCGAAACTTTAGAGTGTATGTTTCCGGATATAATCTGGCAGTTTGGACAAATTATAGCGGCTTTGATCCTGAGGTATCTACACGGAGAAAGACCAACCTCACACCGGGAGTGGATTACTCGGCTTATCCGAAAAGCAGAACTTTCGTAGCAGGTCTTAATTTAAACTTCTAGTCTTATGAAAAAAACACTATTGCATATAACCTTGGCTTTATTATTCGTAGGAGCCGTATCATCTTGTAACAAAATATTGGAAGCACCGTCTAAATCTGCATTGGATGAGTCGGTTATTTTTTCTAACCAAGATCTCGCAGAAGGGGCAGTTGCAGGAATTATTCAATCATTTGGTGAAACAAACTCCTATCGGGGAAGATATTTAGTCTTCTATGGCATTAACACAGATGTAGAGGTCAATAATAGTCTGAAGAATACTGGCGATGAAAAATCGCGATTATCAAACTATAATACAAATGTGAATAATACTCAAATGAATACCGATAACAATGCCTGGGCCAAGTTCTATGAAGGGATAGAGAGGGCTAATCTAGCGATTAGGGGCTTACGCAGTTATGGGAATATTGAGCAGCGGCCTGAAATGGCTTATATTCTGGGCGAGATTTTGACTTTGAGAGCTGTTGTATATAATGATCTGGTCAAAGCATGGGGTGATGTGCCAGCTCGCTTTGAACCATTGAGTACAGCGACAATCTATATCGAGCGTAGCGATCGCGATATAATTTACAAGCAGTTGTTGGCCGATCTGGAGGAAGCTCAAAACTATCTGTCTTGGCCAAATCAAAGCACTAAAACGTCGAATGTTGAGCATATCAATAAAGCATTTGCTAAAGGTTTGCGTGCTCGTTTGGCCTTGGCTGCCGGAGGTTATTCACAACGCGCAGATGGCATCCGTAAAAGCAATGATCCCGAATTGGAGTCGAAGAAGATGTATGAGCTGGCAAAAAAGGAATGTTTGGATATTATTCATAGTGGCGCTGCAAAACTTCTCGGTTTTGAAGAAGTTTTTAAGACACTGTGTCAGGAAAAAGGTCAGGCCGGACTGGAATCATTATGGGAAATCCCTTTTAGTGAAGGCCGTGGCCGTGTCATATTTGACCTCGGTGTCAAACATACCACAACAGATAAATATACTGGTCAAAATAAGGGCGGGACAAATGGTCCTAATCCCATTATGTTCTACGAATACGAAAAAGAAGACGTGCGTCGTGACGTAAGCTGTGTTCCGTATGAATGGACGGGAGGTGTGCAAGTCCCAACAAATCTCGGTAAGTGGTATTTTGGGAAATATCGCTATGAGTGGATGTCAAGAATTGTTACTTCTACAAATGATGACGGTCTGAATTGGATGTATATGCGTTATGCTGATGTGCTGCTGATGGCCGCAGAGTCGATTAATGAATTGGACGGTCCGAGTGCTGCTGCTCCTTATTTTAAGATGATCCGTGATCGTGCATATCCTAATAATCCGGAGAAAGTAACTGCTTATATGCAGCAAATAACCACAAGTAAGGACGTTTTCTTTAATGCCATTGTCAATGAACGCGCATTAGAGTTTACGGGAGAAATGTTGCGTAAAGGAGATTTGATACGATGGAATCTTTTGGGAACCAAGCTGGCTGAAGCTAAACAAAAGTTACAACAGCTGGAAAATAGACAAGGTAAATATGCGACTTTACCCACCAACATCTACTACAAGACAGCCACCGATGGTGAAAAAGTGGAGATATATGGTTTAAATTATGGAGATACAGATGCTTTAGGTGCTGCGGAAGGATATACGTCCTCAAAAAAATGGACGATGGTAGCGAGCAGTGACCAAGCAACCTTTTGGGATGCTTTATATCTTCGTGATCCCAACACACAGCAATTTTGGCCTATTTGGCAGTATTTTTTGGATAATAGCAACGGTAAGTTGAATAATAATGGTTTTAGTTTTCAATAGATAAACATACGAATGAAAAGAATCAATATATTGCTATATCTCGGTCTTGGACTTATATTCGCAAATATAAGCTGCTCTGATGACCGTATAAAGGAACTAACAGAACTGACAACAGATCGTTATTTTTCTCCTACTGGGATGAGCGCACGAATAGTTAATCAAACTGGCGTTCAATTGACCTGGAAGAAAAATTCTGCAGCGAAAGCTTATATAATAGAACTGTTTGCCAACGGAGAACTCAATTTTGAGGGAAGCCCTGTCAAGAAAATTGAAGGTATTACAAATGATCAGATTCCCTATACTATTATTGGGTTGGATGGAGCAACCAACTATTCTGCCCGCATCAAGGCTATAGGAGCTGAAGTGGCTGATTCCAAATGGAGTACCATTACCTTTAAGACCAACGAAGAACAGATTATGAAACCTGTCAGTCCAGAGGGAATCCAGGCAACGTCTGTTCGTCTGAATTGGACCGCAGGTGAAGAGGCAACGACGATAACCGTTAACCCAGGGAATATTGTCCATCCTGTGACTCCACAAGAGATTGCTGCAGGGGAAGCAACAGTCACAGGTCTGGTAGGAGAAACAGCTTACACCGCGACACTATTGAAAGGAAACAAGATCCGAGGAACAGCAACATTCACAACATTGATAGACTTGGGTGATGCAGTTGTTGTGCAGCCCACAGACGATCTCGCTGCTGTGATCGGAACTGCCAAAGCGGGGGATGTGCTCGCTTTAATGCCAGGAACCTATTCACTTGCAGCTGATGTACTGATCGATAAAGCGATATCCATCAAAGGTGCAAAGCCGGCCGATCGCCCATTGGTGAAATCTGCTTATTTTAATTTGGATAAGGGGGCATCACTGTCATTAAAAGATCTTATGTTTGATGGAGAAAATAAGTCGGGCGGAAACTGTTTCATTACATTTCAGACAGGCGCTTTCGGAAATATTCGCCTGGAAGATAGTAAATTGATAAATTATCCGAAAGGCCTCGTGTATGGTAATTTTAATGCATCGATCGAAACAGTTATCGTTAATAATAATATCTTTGATAATTTTGTTGGTAATGGAAATGAGTTTGTCGATTTTAGAAATGCTATTGCAAAAAACTTTGAATTTACAAATAATACAGTTTCCAATGCTGTCTTGAACCGGGAATTTATCAGAATGGACGCAGGTGGATCTACCGCTTATCCGGCTATTACAAGTATAATTAAAGTGAATAATAATACCTTTTATAATGTTATACAAGATGCTGCTAAACGTTTCTTCTATGTGCGTTTAGCGAAGAATGAAATCACTTTCTCCAAAAATTTAATTGTGAAGTCACTGGCAATGACTGCTAATCAGTCTGCAACTAATTTGGTCGAGCGCAAAAGTAATAATTACTTTGATGCGGTAAACTTCTATAACAGCTCTGCCTCTGGAGTGAAAAATGATGTTGTTGCTAACGGCTATACATTATTGGATCCTGGATTCAAGGACGCTGGCAAAGGTGACTTTACTGTAATGAATCAGACATTAAAGGACGATGGTATTGGCGACCCAAGGTGGGTTAAATAGCAGTCTTAAGTAATGGTACTATTACTCGTTCTCGGTTGAAAGAGGGCGAGTATTTTTTTTAGATATATCGTATGAGAAAAATCAGTTTAATTATTACGAGTGTTTTGTCGCTAATTTTTCTCTTCGCTTTCCAGCGGGAGGAATCCGTCACCGTCTATATTATTGGCGATTCAACAGCTGCAAATAAAGAAAGCCGCACCTTTCCTGAAACAGGGTGGGGAATGGCTTTTGCAAAGATGTTCAATCAACAAGTTAAAGTCGATAATCGAGCATTAAATGGGCGTAGTACCAAGTCCTTTAAACGTGATGTGGGCAAAGATGGGAGCTTTGTGAATCATTGGGAGCCTATTTTTGAAAAGCTCCGTCATGGAGATTATGTTTTTATCCAGTTTGGACATAATGACGAAAAAGTCAATAAACCCAATGTGGGAACTTCATTGGAGGAGTTTGAACGGAATTTGACCTTCTATATCAATCAAACAAAGGAGAAAGGGGCAATTCCAGTTCTTTTAACACCAATAGCACGGCGTAAATTTGAAAATAGCGTTCTCATCAATACCCATGGAAAATATCCGGATATTATACGCAAAATTGCCCGAGATATGCGAATACCTTGTATTGATATGGAGGATCAGACAACAGTACTTGTCAGGTCTTACGGCGAAGAAGGAAGTAAAAAATTATTTCTGTATGTGGACAGTGGCGATATGAATTATCCACAGGGAAAGAAAGATGATACACATTTGAATACCTTTGGTGCCAATGAAGTGGCAAAGCTGGTTGCCAAGGGGATTCGTGAATTACAGCTACCTATTCAGAAAAATTTGATAGTGAAGTAACTTTAGGACGCTATAAAATCAGAAAGAAGTATAGACGCAAATCAATTTCATCAACAGGAGAGGGGCTTTCATAAAAGGAAGTCGCTGCTATGAAAAAATACTTGGAGAATTTCTGAAAAAATAGATTTCAGAAAAAAGCGACATCGATCATTTCGATGTCGCTTTTTGATATCAGCCGTATACTAGAAAATGTATTTCGTACTTAAGAAATTTGATTCATTTTCACTCACGATTTCATTTAACAATTTCTTGTTTTCTTCGGTGAACTTTGTGGCCACTAGAGAGCGTATAGAGAATGAACGCAAGGCATCAACTACTGACAAGGTTCCTTCAGCACTGTCCTTTCTACCTGTGAAAGGGAAAGTATCTGGGCCACGTTGACATTGACAATTGATGTTGACACGACTCACTTGATTGACCAGTGGATCAATAAGCGATGAAACAACAGCTGCGTTATTACTGAAAATACTTACCTGTTGTCCGTGTGAAGATCCGATTAAGTATTCGATAGGTTCTTCAAGGTCATCAAAAGGAACAACAGGGATAACTGGGCCGAATTGTTCCTCTCTGTAAAGTTTCATCTGTGAATTGACAGGATAAACAATTGCCGGGTAGAAGAACGATTCTGCAACTTGACCACCATTCTCATTGACTACTTTTGCACCATATGCTTTTGCATCTTCAATGCATTCAGTCAAATAAGCCGGTTTATTGACTTCTGGAAGCGGAGTCAAAGATACACCCTTTTCCCAAGGCATTCCATATTTCAATTTTGCGACCTCGGCAGAGAGACGTTTTAGGAACTCTTGCGCCAAGCTGCGATGTACATAAATAATTTTTAATGCTGTACAACGTTGGCCATTGAAAGAAAGTGATCCCAATACGGTTTCAGAAACCGCGAGGTTCAAATCTGCATCTTTCGTAATGATGGCTGCATTTTTCGCATCCAAGCCTAGAATAGCACGAAGGCGATTAACTTTCGGGTGTAATTTTTTAAGTTCATCAGCAACGCGGCTTGAACCGATTAACGTCAAGACATTGATCTTTCCAGATTGCATTAAACTAGGAACAATCTTGTTGCCACGACCATAGATTGTATTGACAACACCTTTAGGGAAGCTGGTTCTAAAAGCTTCTAATAAAGGATAATGTAATAAAGTACCATGTTTAGGTGGTTTGAATAACATGGTATTTCCCATAATCAATGCTGGAATCAATGTCGTGAATGTCTCATTCAATGGGTAATTGAATGGCCCCATACAAAGGACGACGCCTAACGGAGATCTTCTGATTTGGGCAACGATACCTTGTTCGATTTGAAAACGTGAAGAATCGCGGTCTATATCTTTCAATGCATCGATCGTTGCATAGATGTATTCTACAGTACGATCAAACTCTTTTACCGAGTCTGCATAGGATTTGCCAATTTCCCACATAATAAGCTTGACAACAATGTCCTTTTTGGCAATCATCTTTTGTGTGAAATTTTCAACACAAGTAATACGATCTGCAACGCTCATTGTCGGCCATTCTCCACGGCCATTGTCGTATGCTTTTACAGCAGCTTCCAAGGCTTCCATGGACTCTTTTTCAGTACAAACAGGGAAACTACCGATGCGCTTACGTTTCAAGCCATCCTTAGTCTTCACACAGATTGGTGAAAAAACCTCGTTTACTTGACCCGTCCAAGAAATCATTTCTCCATTGGAAAGGAACTCTCTTTGATCGACCTGTTCGTCTAGTGTAAATTCTGCGGGAATGTCTTTCTCCTCGTAGAAAATACTTTCTAAGTTTAAGCTCATTGTTTTTAAAAATGGTTTAGATTGATATTTATAAAGATATTGCTAATATAATATAAATTTTGCAATATATGTTAATTTTTTATTAAAATTAGTTTAGGTACTAGTGTTTTCATTACAACCCATGCAATTAAATATGCTATGGAGCAGAAAGAAAAGATAATGAAGTAACCTGCCTCTTCTCCTTTAAAGCCCATAAAAACTAGCTGCGTCTCTTTTGCATAATCAAATAACCATCCAGACGTTTTGTTGATGATAAATGCTCCTACACCTCCAGCAAGCCCTCCGATTCCTGTAACAGTCGCAATGGCGCGTTTAGGAAAAGAATCGCCAATAGTGGAAAAAATATTCGCAGACCATGATTGGTGTGCAGCTCCGGCAAAGCCGATCAAAATGACAGGAATCCAATAGGAAATATGACCCAGAGGCTGGGCGAGAAGTACAACCAATGGTACAAAAGCAAATAATAACATAGCTTTCATACGGCCCTCATAAGCATTCATTCCTTTTTTGTCAACAAAATAGGTTGGTAGCCAACCCCCATAAATAGACAACATTGTAATGGCATATAAAACGAAGATTGCCAATTGACCTTCCGTATCTGATGATTTGATGTCGTATACAGCCGAAAGATAGGCCGGCATCCAAAATAAGAAGAACCACCATACACCATCAGTCATGAATTTCCCAAATACAAAAGCCCAAGTTTGCTTGTATTTTAGACATTCCGATATGGTCGTTCTTGGTTGTTTGGTCGTTCCAGTTTGTTCTGTTTCATGATCATCTTGATGAATATAAGCCAATTCAGCTGCATTTACTTTCGGGTTTTCGTGTGGCTTTTTATAAAGAAAAATCCAAAAGGCCATCCAGACAAATCCTAAAGCACCGATAATGATAAAAGACATCTCCCAGCCCCAATGTGCTGCGATGACAGGGATGGTCAATGGAGCTGCTAATGCTCCTATGGTTGCCCCTGAATTGAATATACTGGTAGAAAGGGCACGATCTTTCTTTGGAAAATACTCTGCCGTAGCTTTAATTGCGGCGGGGAAGTTACCAGCCTCACCGACAGCAAGAACAAAACGGGCAAAAATAAATAGATTGACGCTAACACTCATTACTAAGCCCACGTTGTTAACGTGAGAAATTGCCTCTTTTGCCCCTTCGAAACCAACAAACCATTCACCGGCGACGATGCCTGAAGTAGCTATGCCACAGAATGCATGTAATATCGCACCAATGGACCAGATTCCGATCGCCCATAAAAAGCCTTTTTTTGTATCCATCCAATCCACAAAGCGACCTGCAAAAAGCATACTGACTGCATAAAAGATCGAAAATAATGCGGTGATGTTGCCATAGTCTGTATTTGTCCAATGAAATTCAGGACTGATAAAATCCTTCCAAGTTAAAGATAGCACCTGACGATCCAGGTAATTGATTGTAGTAGCAAAAAATAGTAGCGAGCATATCACCCAACGGTAATTACCCTTTTTCTCCGTGTTAATCATAATGGGTTTAATAGTTATTTTTAGTGTACGTGTCTGTTTTTGTATGCCAATAATATCCCCTCCGAATGTTTGCTTTTTAGGCAGTATTGAAAGGAGGATGTTTACCGTGCCTTTGACACAAAGTCAAGAGCCTTTTTGGTGTTCTCGAATAAGTTGCTTGTGTCTTTGGGGTCAATTAACTTACTGCCCATGCCTACAGCACATACACCTGATTTGAACCATGCTGTTAAATTCGCCATTTCGATTTCTACGCCCCCCGTCGGCATAAATTTCTGACCTTTAAAAAGATCTCGTATCGACGACATAAATGCCGGTCCCAGAATATTTGCAGGAAACAATTTTATAAGCGCGGCCTCTTGTTGCTGCGCAGTATAGATTTCTGTGGGTGTCATACAGCCTGGAATCCATAGCTTATGCTGCTCATGTACAAGAGAGCCAACCAAAGGATTAACAATAGGAGAAACAATAAAATCCGCTCCAATTTGTAAAAATTGCTGGGCTTCGTCAACTGACTTAATGGTGCCAATACCTAAATAAAGATCAGGCATTTCGAGGTCTCTGATGGCAACTAAGCTTTCAAAAACAGCCAGTGCTTCGGGGCCCCGATTTGTAAATTCAAAGACACGTATACCAGCTTGGTATAGGGTCCGTAGAATCTCGATGCTTTCTGCTTTATCGTGATGGAAGAACAAAGGAAGTGTCCCTTGCTCTATAATTTTATCTAATACAATCTCTTTCAAATTCATGCTATCATTCTATTTTTTATGTCTTCCACAGTACTTGTTGTCGCATCGCTGGCGATGAATAATTTATCGAACGCTGCGAGCGTTGCAAACTCCAGGGTTTCTTTTGGAGGGAAGTTGGAGTATAACCCATAAATCAAGCCTGCCATGAAGCAGTCTCCACTACCTACTTTATCCAAAATTTCTTCAGCAGTATATTCCGTTGATTTAATTAAGCTGTCTTTATCAAACAGCGTGGTGTAATATTTGATTCCTTTGTTTTTATAGTCAAAACGAAAGGTATTGGCCACATATTGACAGATCGGATTCGCGGAAATAATTTCCTTGCTTGTACGATCTGCTTGTGCCAGCAGATCTTCTTCCAGATATCCAGAAGAAGAAGTTAAGAATTGTTCTTCCAGCTGGGTTCCGAGCATTTGATGAGCAGCCCATATATTGCCCATAATTAAATTGCAATATTGGGCAATTTCGGGCATAATCTCTTTCGGTGCCTTTCCATATTTCCAGAGTTTAGCGCGGTAATTAAGGTCCAATGATACAAATATTGCCTTCTCTTGTGCTTTTTTTACGGCTTCCAGGCATAGGTCTGCAATATCTTGGCTAATTGCGGGACAGATGGCTGAAAAATGAAACCATTTAACATCGGCAAAAACCTTTTCCCAGTCAATACTACCCACTTTGAGGTTTGCAAACGATGAGTTCGCCCGATCATAAATGACACCTGCATTTTTTAGATCTTTTCCTTTTGGGAGATAGTAAATACCCAATCTCTCGCCAGTCCACTGCATCGCCGATGTGTCTATATTTCTGCGTTGCAGATAGCTATCAATACCTTCACAGATAGCATTTTGGGGAATTGCAGATAAATAGGATGACGGTACATTCCACAGCGCTAAGGCTGTGGCTACATTCAGCTCTGCCCCGCCGACGTAGAACGGCAGCTGATGTTGTTCAATCCAATCCTGTTCGATGTCGGGACAAATCCGCAACAACAATTCTCCAAAGCTTAAAACTTTCCCCTGCATATTCATTAAAATTCAAAATATTCTTTTGCGTTATTATAGCTGATATCTTGTATGATTTTCCCTACCCATTGGATATCATTTGGTATTTCCCCGTTCTCGATGTCTTCTCCAAAGATGTTACACACTAATCTTCGGAAATATTCATGTCTTGGGAAAGAAAGGAAGCTTCTAGAATCTGTCAACATACCAACGAGACGGCTCAATAGGCCCATATTCGAAAGCGTATTGATCTGCTTTGTCATACCATCTTTTTGGTCTAGAAACCACCAAGCCGAGCCAAATTGAATTTTTCCCTTAATTGAACCATCATTGAAATTCCCGATCATAGTTGCGATAAGTTCATTGTCGGCAGGATTGAGATTATACAAGATGGTCTTGGTTAGCTTATCTTGATCGTCTAATTTATTCAAAAATTTTGACAATGCACGTGCTTGGCTAAAATCTCCGATCGAATCCCAGCCTGTATCTGGTCCGATCAAACGATGCATACGGGCATTGTTGTTGCGCAATGCTCCTAAGTGATATTGTTGAACCCAGCCTTTTTCATGATCCCACTCTGCGAAATAAATCAGCATGGCGGATTTGAATTTTAGATTTTCGGCGGGGGAGATTTCCTTTTTTGTTCTAATCTTGTCAAAGATTGCTACGATTTCCTGTTCAGTATAATCTTCTGCATAGATTTGTTCCAATCCGTGATCCGATACTTTGCATCCGTTGGCAGCAAAGAAATCATGTCTTCTTTTCAACGCATTTAAGTACTCTCCGAGGCTATTGATCTGCATGTCGCTGACCGATTCCAGTTTATCAATATATTGATTCAATGCAATGATATCATCCGAATTCATCGCTTTATCTGGACGAAATGCGGGAAGCATCTTGAACGATTCTTGTTCTTTTGCAAATTGTTGATGAAATTCGAGGCTGTCAATGGGATCGTCAGTGGTACAGACAACTTCAACGTTCATCATCTTAAGCAGGCCACGTACGGAATAGTTGTCCTGACTTAATTTGGAAGCCGTATCAGCATATATTTTAGAAGCTGTTTTTGGAGAAAGTAGATCGGTGATTCCAAAATAGCGTTGTAACTCTAGGTGTGTCCAATGATAAAGTGGATTGCGCAGGGTATAAGGGACAGTTTCTGCCCATTTAGTAAATTTTTCCTCATCTGACGCATCGCCAGTAATAAAACGCTCATTGATACCATTGGCCCGCATAGCCCGCCATTTGTAATGATCGCCATTTAACCAAACTTGGCTGATATTTTCAAATTTAACATCATTTGCGATCTGCTCCGGAATCAGGTGATTATGGTAATCAATGATAGGCAGATGTTTTGAATAACTGTGATACAGCTCGATAGCTGTGTTGGTGTTTAATAAAAAATTGTCGTCTAAAAAAGTTTTCATACTATTTGCTGATTTATAAGCTTACACCTCTTTTCCAAGGTATAAAGTCATCCTGATTTAATAAAACAGCTTTAGGGGTTACTTCCCCGCTGGCTGCTTTGATACAATATTCTAAAATGTCTTCTCCCATGGCTTGGATTGATTTCTCACCGTCTATAATCGCGCCGGTATTGATATCGATAATGTCAGCCATTTTGGTGGCTAGGGCATTGTTCGTTGCTACTTTGATCACTGGGCATATCGGGTTACCTGTAGGGGTACCTAAACCCGTTGTGAACAAGATAAGTGTTGCGCCTGCGGCAGCTTTCCCTGTGGTTGCTTCCACATCATTTCCTGGGGTGCACACGAGGTTAAGACCCGGCTTTGTCGCTTCTTCTGTATAGTCCAAAACATCGACAACGGGAGAGGTTCCTCCTTTCTTTGCTGCGCCGTTACTTTTTATCGCATCAGTAATAAGTCCATCACGAATATTCCCTGGAGATGGATTCATATAAAATCCAGAACCGACAGCTTCGGCGGCATTGCTATAGGCCGTCATCAGGTCGATAAATTTATGAGCAGCTTTAGGATCAATCGTGCGGTCTATTAAGTTTTGCTCAGCACCACATAATTCTGGAAATTCAGCCAACAGCACTTTTCCGCCAAGAGCAACCAAAAGGTCGGCAGTATAACCAACTGCAGGATTCGCAGAGATCCCACTGAATCCATCACTTCCGCCGCATTTTACACCCAAGGTTAATTTGCTCAATGGTACGGGTTGCCTGCCTAGTTTATTAATTTCTGTCAGCCCAATAAAAGTTTGTAGTATTGCCTCTTTCAGCAGTTGCTCTTCACTTTTTGATTGTTGCTGTTCAAATAAGTACAATGGTTTGTCAAAGTCCGGATTACGAAGCTTAATGTCGTTGACGAGATCGTTCAGTTGAAGATTTTGGCAGCCTAAGCTCAATACTGTAATACCTGCGACATTGGGATGGTCAGCATAGGCGGCAAGTAACTTACTCAAGATGGCTGCATCTTGTCGGATTCCGCCACAACCACCCTGATGATTCAAAAATTTGATCCCATCTACGTTTCTGAATACGCGATCCGATTGCTCGGTAATCGTGTTCAGCTGCCCAAGTGAGGATAGGTCTAGTGTTTCACCCTTTTCATAGGCTTTTAACAGCTGATGGGTGAAGTTCTTGTATTTTCCAGTGACTGAATAACCTAGCTCGTTGTACAGTGCTTCTTTAATGACATCAAGATTTCGGTTTTCGCAGAAAACGGTTGGGATAAATAACCAGTAATTCGCAGTTCCAACACGTCCGTCTGAACGTAGGTAACCGTTGAAAGTTCGACCTTCAAATTTCGAAACATCAGGCTTCTCCCAGTGATAATGTGAGGGCCTAAAATGATATGGCTCTGCAGCATGTTTGGTATTCTCGGTATTCATGATGCTTCCCTGAGGAATATCAAATTGAGCTTTACCTACAAGTACGCCGTACATATGTATTTCGTCACCAAAGTGCATGTCTTGCATAAAAAATTTATGCTTGGCCGGAATATCTTCCTGTAGGATATAATGGGTGCCCTCAAATGAGATTGCGTCACCTTTCTTGAGATCTTGCAAAGCGACTAATACATTGTCTTTGGGATGTATTTTTAATACGTTATTTTTCATCTGTAGCATTATTTATACCTTTTTATTGTCGGGGACTGATGAAATTTCGAGAGCCTTTAATGCCCCCTCTTCAATGATCTGTTGTAATTTCTGATTCACTGTTTCTTCAAAATGAGGGAACTCTGTTAAATTGATTCCCCATAAATCTGTATCTGAAAGCACGGTATGGACAAGTTTATCTGGATTGATCCATGCGGCATATAATTTTGGAGCCGATTCGTCCTGCAGTAGGATCGTTCGTCCATTGATCAATTGCTCATACTGATTACCGTTCAATGTGGATTTTAATAGATATAGATAAGCCGCAAATCCAAGTGCGAACAGTTGTGGAGCTTCATGCTGTGTTGTGTACCACTTCCCTAACAGCGGAATATTGCGCATTGCCATTTTTGAGCTATAATTTAAAGCGATGGATTCCCATTTATGTTCAAGATACGGATTGGCAAAGCGGTCTATTACTTTGGTAGAGAAATCGTTGATATCTGCGACTGAAATGCTGTCGCTTAAAATTGCGGGACCGATTTCATCTTGCATTAAAAGACGTATAAACTGATTGAATGCTGCATTTTGCATAGCCTCCTTTACTGTTTCGAAGCCCGCAAGAAGGGCAAGGGCACAACTTAGGGTATGGGTTCCATTGAGCAGTCTTAGTTTGATTTCCTTGTACTTTTCAATTGAAGGAACCAACAAGACATTTGGATCGGCTAATGCAAAAGATAGGCGTTGTTTCACTCGATCAGAAGAGGTTTCAATGGCCCATAGTCGAAAAGGTTCGGCCATAATCATTAATTGATCTTCGTAGCCAAGTAAGGAGCAGGTTTTCGTGTATTCTGCTAGAGGCAATGCTCCAGGCACAATACGATCGACTAAAGTGTTGCAAAAGTCATTGGCATTGTCAAGCCAGTCCATAAACTCTTCTGGGAGTCCGTTTAGCTTAGCTAAGGCTGTGACGATTGATTTCAGTTTAGTTCCATTGTCAGTAATTAATTCGGCTGGGACGACTGTTACGCCCTTGTTTTCGTCCGCATCGAAGTAGACAAATCTCCGATAGAGAATAGCTAAAAGTTTACCTGGAAAAGAAGCCGGTGGCGCGTCATTGATATTGTCTTCACTCATAACAATGCCGACTTCTGTGGTGTTGGAAAAGACAATTTCAAGATCTGGATTTTCGGCACTTTTTAATATTTCTGACCAATGCTGGTTGGCCGCCAATACACGAGAAATCGAATTATTGATTTCGTAATGTGAAACCTCTTGACCGTCTTCAATACCTTTAATAGATAATGTATATAGATTGTCCTGTTGTTCGAAAGCATCAGCACCGGCCGAGCTTGTAGACTTTACAACAAGGATTCTACCACAAAACAGTTTTTTTTGATTCGCTTTATGGACAAAATAATCCGGGAGTCCTCGGAGTAACACACCGGTACCAAATTGAAGAATCTTTTCCGGATAAAGGAAAGAGGATTCTGTCGGTTTGCTGATTTGATCAGAATTGATTGTATGTATAGTATGTTGTGTTAGTAACATCTGCTCGTTTTATTATTGAATTTTATATTGTTTTTTCCACTTTGGATAGTCCTTTTGGATCAGTTTTTCTGGCCAGTTGCCGAACCAGGCATAGCCATTTCGACGCTCCTCAGAGACCTCTTCAAAGTTGTATTTGATTGTATTGTCCCGATCTCCAAACAACGGACGGTTGTCCTCGAGATGATAGAAGCGGGCCCAGATCGTGGAAGTAGGATCCGCGACAAGCTGCCGTTTATATTTTCCAGTCAGCCCATCTTGTATACGATCGAAGCGGTAACCTTCAATATCATGTTGCTCAAACCAATGTATTGCATGTTCGATGGCTTGCTTAATTTCAGCCGTTGCAGGCTGCAGCATGAGAAAGCGAACGATGGCAACCGATTCACTTGTGCTTAATGAAGCAGGTTCAAATTTTCTTGCCTGGGCAGGTTTTAAAGTTTTCTGATCGTATTGCGCAGCCCAAATACCCCTTTTCCCGTGTTGGATGACTTGTGTTTTCAGTATACAGGCGATGCCTTTTTCTACTGCTGTTTGCGCTTTTGACACAAATATGGGATTGATAGCCTCAAAACCCTCTTGCTTATTGGCGACTTTGTAAAGCACCAGTAATGCATTGATCATCGCATCATCGTTGTAGGTTATCTCAGCTCTATAAAGTAACTTATTGGGGTAGTATTGTGGAAATCCACCATTCTCATATTGAGCCGATAAAATATAGGCAATACCTTTTTCTGCTGCGGTCAAATAAGCCTGATTTTTAGTGTCCTTAAAAGCCTTGATCAATCCAGTTATTTCCCGAGTTGTCGCATTGTTGTCGAGCGTGGCATGATCAATATCTGTTTTCTTGACCTTTTGCAAGAGCTCTTTCGTTAATGGAAGTCTATAATCTACAACACTTTTGTCTACCAGCTGCTTAGGCCAGGCACCATTTGACAACTGGTACTGAAGCATCTTTTCGGCCAATGAATCTGTGGTGGGCACGACCTGTCCAGTACAGTAATTATGAAACACTGAGACCGCGATGAAACTTAGAATAATTATTTTTCTCATGGTCTCTAGTTGTTAATCTGTTTGAATAACCAGTGCACTAAATCATTCGCTGCAGTAAAGTTCTCATATTCCTTGGGTAGCTTTCTTCCATCGGTATATTCATTATATAACCAGGGGTCGCCAATAGCAAATACGGTACCTTTTCCATATTTTGCGGTAGCAATGATGGTATCTCCATGGTCTTGAATCAATGTTTGGGCCGGTGCGTTTACCTGTAATGTTGAGATTTCTTTGATATATATTTGGCTCGTATTCGGAAATACGGCATTACCCTTTGGAATAGTAATTGCTCCAGTCTGAAAGTCATTTCCTTTCACACGATTGCGGCTATCCTCATTGAATGTGATGCCAAATTTTTGTGCGAGGGTATTGAATTTGGTGATTTCGCAGTTGCCGCTATCATTTAAGAAAAGAACGAGTACCCCTCCTTGTTTAACCCATTGAGCAATCTGTTGGGCGTCGGTTTCATTCATAAAATGGGGATGGTCGGTTTCTTTCTCTGTATCGGGGTCTACGATGATGTAGACATTGGATTTTGAGAGATTCTGTATGGTAGGTGCTGTTCTTAATGTGTTTAATTGACCACCATTTTTTTCAAATACCCTACCCAGCAGGGAAAACCCGTTGTTGTCGTCACCATCCCAAAGATAATGGTAAGGTTTAAGCTGACCTGAAGCCGTCTTTTTATATTCATTGTTGAAATAGTTGTCCAATGTGACAGTGCGTCGCTTTTTGCCTTTTTGTTCCTGAGCAAACTCAACTTCCGACGCTGCCAAGATAAAGGCTCCCACACCCTTAGGATCATTGGTAATCACGGGCTCACTCATATAATATGCAAAACTGCCGTCACGGTATTTTTTTCCACCTAAGCCCGATACTTGAACAGTCTTGTTGAGATTAACACGGTTTTGCCCAGCAGGGGTGATGAATTCCTTTACAAGCCCTTGGTAGCCCCGATCCAGATTTCTCTGATAGGAAGCTGGGATATAGCCTTTGCGTAACGATTTTGCTAACGCAAATACAAACATACTTGAGGCTGAAGACTCCAAATAATTCCCTTTTCTAGTTCCCAGATCCACAATATCATACCAAACTCCAGTTTTGGGGTCTTGATACTTGACAACGGCTGATAAGGTTCTGTTTAAGATTGCAATGAGTTCTTGTCTACGTGGATGCTCTTCCGGGAAATAATCCAATACATCGACAAGCGCCATGACATACCAGCCCATACCACGAGCCCAAAAATGAGATGACTGCCCTGTTTTAGGGTCTGACCAGCGTTCTTTTCTTGACTCGTCCCAACCATGATACAGGAGGCCAGTTTTTGGATCACGGGCATTTTTTTCCATGTAGCTAAACTGATTGGCGATATCGTCAAAAGCGGCAGGAATATCCATTAGGCTAGCATATTCTGCATAGAAAGGCTGCCCCATGTATAAGCCGTCTAGCCACATTTGGTAAGGATAAATTTTCTTGTGCCAAAATCCACCTTCATGTGTACGAGGGTGTTTTTGGAGTTGTGCATATAATTGGTGGCAGGCTTTTAGATATTTTTCTTTACCGGTCACCTTGTAAAGCGTTAATAGTGCCGTGCCATTTTTGATATTGTCGATATTGAAATCGTGTATATCATAGTTCTTGATCGAATCAGGAATGCTAAGATAAGCATCCATCCGTGATTGCATATAGTTAAAATAATCAGCATCTGCTGTATTTCGCCATACATCTGTCAGGCCTTCAAAAATAACTCCCATGTCATAAGACCATTTTGGGAACTTGTCAGTCTTATTAAATAGAGAATCTGGATAAAGTTGTTCAAGTACCGTGTTGGCCATTTGTTCAGAAAGAGGCTTCTGTTGTCCAAATCCTTCGAATGGAATAAGTGCTGTAAGGCTTAAAAGAATTAAAGATAACTTTCTCATTACGTTCCTAATTTTTGATTGTTAAGGATTTGTTTGTAATAGCCCCTATAAATTGACTGACAACTTTGGCTGTTTTCGTATTGGATTTTGATAGCCGAATATCACTGCTTTTCTCACCGGCGATTTGAATATACATTTCAGGTGCGTTCAATGCTTGGATATTATCTAGATTGACCGTGTTACTATTGTCTATTGCAATAAGAGGTGAGCTTTCCTGTGTTTTCAATACAATATTTTTCAAATTAATTTGAGAGGCTTCGATGATCTCTATTCCTTTTTTTGCCTCTAAAGTCGCATTCTCAATCCAGATATTTTGAATATGCATTTCGGGGAGGCCACGGAAGAAAATCCCTTTTGAGGCTCCTTTCGCCACAATATTCTTGATATAGAAGTTTTTGAATTGTGGTGTTTCTTCTGTGACTGGAAGCGTGACTGATTTTACGGGAGGCCTCTTTTCTCCAGCAAGTGGTACTGGGTCTACAGCGGCATAATACATATCGAATAGAACCGCTTCGCCCGGAATATCAACCATATTGATATTATTGATAAATATATTTTCAACAAGTCCACCTCGGCCTCTTGTCGTTTTGAAACGAAGTCCAATGTCGGTACCAATAAATGAACAATCTTCAACCCATATATTGCGGGCACCGCCACTCATCTCACTACCGATGACAAATCCACCATGTGCATGATAAACAACATTATTACGGACAATGACATTCTCTGTTGGCTTGCCACGATCGCGGCCAGCTTTATCCCGTCCTGACTTTATACATATGCCATCGTCGCCTACATCAAATGTGCAATCTTCTATAAGTACATTCTTACAGGATTCAACATCTACACCATCGCCATTTTGACCATACCAAGGGTTGCGGACAGATACCTTACGTAATGTCAGGTCCTCACATAATAAGGGATGTATATTCCAGGCTGGAGAGTTTTGAATCGTAACCCCTTCTAGCAAGACTTTCTTACAGTTTGTAAATACCAAAAGATTGGGTCGTAAAAAATCTTTAACATCTTTAAAGTCTTCGACCGTCGTACCGGGACGGATTACACCTGCTTTCTTTTCTTTTGAGCCTTTAAGGGAGCTCTTTGAAGGATACCAGACTTCGTTATCAGTGTCTACCGTGCCGCCAGATGCAACAAGGTTGTTCCATTGAGAAGTTGTAAGTTTACTTTTTTTAACCATCCGCCAGGCATCTCCATTACCGTCGATAATTCCTTCGCCCGTAATTGCAATATTATTTAGGTTCTTACCTGATATGGGATTTTGATTGCGCCATGCCGGTTCGCCCTCCCAATTTGATTCAACAAGTTTGTATTGATCAAAATCTTTGGTAAACAGCAGGACAGCATCTCGTTTTAGGTGCAAATTTACATTGCTCTGCATTTCAATAGGGCCAGTTAGCCAAATTCCTGCAGGAATTAATACCACGCCACCGCCGCGCTCACTACATGTACGTATGGTCTGGTTAATAGTCGCTGTGTTTAGAAACTGACCGTCACCTTTAGCGCCGTAATTACCAATATTTAACGTGTCTTTCTTAAACTCGACTTGTTGTACGATAGGACGAGCGGGCTCTTGTGCCATGCCCAGCTGCGGTAGCAGGAGAAGCAATCCAAGGGCGGACTTCAATGTATGGGAATAGTGCTTTTTAAACGAATTCATTTTTTACATTTTGGTTTAAAAATGGTTATTTGTAAAAGCAATTGTACATTCTTTGCTCCTAACTTGGATGAAAAACTTATGCAATCGTTACCGGTCATTACTTATCGATCAAATGTAAGATTTGGTCCCCAATCCTTAAAATACACGTCGTAAATTAAGGTTATCGGCCTCTCTATCTGTTAGCAGGTGACTCCATTTGACACGATTTTGTGACACTGAGTCCGCACCATTATTTTTATATTCTGCGAAATAAGCTGTTTTCTCATTTGACTCTTTGTCTCGGTTATGCCAACCTTTGCCTTCAATAAATTTTGGAAAATTGGCCACGACAAAATCATAACTCTTTACTTCTGCAGCAAAAAGAAAGAAAGGAATTAAAAAAAAGGAAAGTATGATCGTCCGCATTCCAAATTGTTTAATTGGTCAATGAAATTACCAATATTAAAGCCTTCCTTAAAGAAAATCGGCCAAAATAAATGCGCAAACGTTATCGGTAACGTTTGCTTCTGATTCGTACCTTGTTCGTACCACGTTCGGGCGTGAAGAGGATCAGTGCCATCTTTGACCAGACTCTGACCAGACAATTCCTGGTCAGAGTCTGGTCAAGATCTGGTCAGAGTCTGGTCAAGATCTGGTCAGGGTCTGGTCAAGATCTATTGATGATCCGAAGCGGGTACGAAGAAGATCCGAATAACATCCGGAAAACAACCCAAAGAAATGTCCTTGCGCAATGAACATACTTTAAAATGAAATCCACTCTGCTAAGTTATATTGATTTTAAAAAGATGATTATAATACAGAAGAATCATATATTGTTTATAAGAGGATTAATTGTATTGCATATAAAAAGCAATTTCTCTAAGTTTGTTCAACAAATTTCTCAACATGGACATCCAATCACTCTATCAGATTTATAAACAGTATCCGAATATTACGACGGATACACGTAAAATTGAAAAGGATAGTATATTTTTCGCCCTAAAAGGAACCAATTTCAATGGAAATGCTTTCGCCGAGAAAGCACTCGAAATGGGGGCTAAATATGTCGTTATTGACGAGGATATTTACCAAAAAGGAGCAGGATATATTCTTGTTGAAGATGTGCTAAAAACATTGCAGCAACTGGCAAATTACCATAGGCATCAGCTACATATTCCAATTGTTGGGGTAACAGGGACGAATGGGAAAACGACGACAAAGGAGCTATTGTACGCCGTTGTGTCACAGAAGTACAAGGCATATGCAACAAAAGGAAATCTCAATAATCATATCGGTGTTCCTTTGACCTTATTGGCGATCGATGACTCCATTGAGCTCGCCATCATAGAAATGGGCGCGAATCATTTAGAGGAAATTGCTTTTTTGTGTGGGATCGCCGAACCGACACATGGCTTGATTTCTAACGTTGGTAAAGCACATTTAGAAGGTTTCGGATCTTTTGAAGGTGTAAAGAAAACCAAAGGTGAGCTGTATGACTGGCTGCAGGACCACCAGGGGGTATTGTTTCTACAAGCCGATAATGCACATCTTAAGGAGATGGCTTCCGTCCGCCATATTGCTAAGGTTGTCACCTATGGTTTTTCGGAAGGTAATGATGTGGTGGGGAAACTTCTTAAAGCCAATCCTCTTTTGCAAATTGAATGGCAAAAGAAAGGTGCGACTGCTGCTTATGTAGTCGATACGCAGCTCACGGGCTCCTATAATACGGAAAATTTTCTGGCAGCCATCGCTGTAGGTCTGCATTTTGATGTGTCCTCTGAGGCGATCAATAGAGGAATTACAGGGTATGCACCCACCAACAATCGTTCACAGATCATGAAAACAGCCCACAATACTTTAATTTGTGATTATTATAATGCCAATGCAACAAGCATGGCTGCTGCATTGGATAATATTCGCATTATTGAAGCAGCTAAGAAAGCTATTGTATTGGGGGATATGTTTGAGCTGGGGGCAGAATCATTTGAAGAACATAAAAAGATTGTCGAAAATGTAAGGTCTATTCCAGCTGATCGTAAGATTTTTGTCGGAAAAGAGTTTTTCTCCCATCAATACGAAGGTGGAGAGTTTTATGAGACAACTGCCGAAGCAAAGGAAAAACTCCAAGGAAAACCGATTACAGATGCGACGGTCTTATTGAAAGCGTCGCGGGGCATGGCTTTTGAAAATCTGGTCGAATTGCTCTAACTCGTTAGCCCATGTTATGGGCAGCTAGGGGAGACGTTAGAGATCCGGCTAGTTTGCTGCCGAGGAGCAGCTTCGGTGAAAGCACTTAAAAAGGTGGACTCAATGTGGACTCACTGTTGACTTATCCTGCTCACATGACGAAGTTTGTGAGAAGCTGGTTAGAAGTTGGGACCTATATTTCCCGAATAGATCATCAGAAAATTCAAGAAAAACGGGCTCTCACCGGAGACAGTTTTGTCATGTAAGGATTAAATAATGCCGAAAGTGGGCAAATTCATTGCGTCAAGAAATAAAGCTCATTTGGAAAAACGTACCTTTGTGACGTATAATGGATAAAAGACGTTTTTTTTTAGAAATAGCCTATTTTGGGCAGGCTTATCATGGTTGGCAGATTCAGAACAATGCCATTTCGGTGCAAGAGGTGCTGAATAAAGCACTGGAAACTTTGCTGCGGGAGCCCATTGAAACAACTGGGGCCGGCCGTACAGATACAGGTGTTCATGCGAAGCAATTGTATGCACATTTTGATGCGGCTCCTGTGGGTATATTGCAAAAAGCAGATCGTTTTATTCATTCCCTTAATGCTTTATTACCCTTTGATGTGGCCGTTAAACGTTTGATTGAAGTTGAGTCCGAAGCGCATGCACGTTTTGATGCTACACAAAGATCGTACGAATATCATCTTCATTTTCATAAAGATCCTTTCATATATCCCTATTCATGTTTTATGCGCGATCGTCCGGATGTAGAAAAAATGAATGAAGCGGCAAAATTTTTATTAGGAAAGCAGGATTTTGAATGCTTTAGTAAGTCTCATACGCAGGTGTTTACAAATATTTGCGATATTCGTAGAGCTGAGTGGATCTGGAATACCGAACAGCACTTGGTCTTTCACATCACAGCGGATCGTTTTCTGCGCAATATGGTTCGCGCTATCGTGGGCACATCGCTGGAAATAGGGTTGAAGGACAAACCAGTTTCATTTATGCAAGAGGTTATTCAAAGCAAAAACCGTGGCAAAGCGGGTGTTTCCGTGCCAGCACATGGGTTGTATTTAACAGAAGTAGCATATCCATATATATAGAATTTAACGTGAGTCAAGATAAAATAACAGGCAAAACCTACGATATCAATTTGTTGAAGCGAATGAGTCGCTACATGCGACCCTATCATACTGCATTTTGGATATCGGTCGTTCTAACGATATTACTGGCCGCTGTGGCCCCCGCTCTACCGATGCTAATTCAGCATACATTAGATAACTATATCCTAAATTTCGATACCAATGGATTGTCCCTCATGTTGATTGCGATGTTGGCATTGGTCATCCTGCAGACTTTGATCCGTTATTACCATACCTTAATGACAAATACCCTTGGGCAGTCCGTTATTCGTGATATTCGGATTCAGGTATTTAATCACATCGTTCAGCTACGTCTAAAATATTTTGACCGTACGGCGCTAGGAAAGTTGATTACGCGCACGATCTCTGATTTAGAGACGCTTTCCAATATTTTCTCTGAAGGTTTAATCCAGATTATTGGTGATTTACTTCAATTGGTTGTTATTTTGGTCGTCATGTTTTACTCCGACTGGAAGTTAACATTGATTGTTTTGATCCCTATGCCTTTGATGGTGGCGGCAACTTATGTGTTTAAAGAGGCGATGAAATCTGCTTTTATTGATGTAAGGAAATGGGTTTCTAATTTAAATACCTTTTTGCAGGAACACATTACCGGTGTGGGTATTATCCAATATTTTGCGCGTGAAAAGCAGGAAATGGATAAGTTTAAGGAGATCAATGCCCAGCATCGCAATGCCCACATTCGTACCAATTGGTACTTTTCCATCTTTTTTCCTGTTCTGGAAATTATCATGGCTATTGCGCTAGGATTATTGGTGTGGTTTGGTTCCAAACAAATTATGGGCGATGTGATATCTCCAGGTGTAGTTGTAGCCTTCATCATGTATATCAATATGATTTTTAGGCCGATTCGGGAACTTATTGATAAATTCAACACACTTCAGATGGGTATGGTAAGTGCCGAACGTATTTTTGAAGTCTTAGATACAGATGAAAAAACACCTAATTTGGGGACGCTGAAACCTGTACATATCAAAGGGGAAATAGCATTTCGCGATGTCTGGTTTGCTTATAACGAGGAAAATTGGGTCTTAAAAGATGTTAATTTTAAGGTTAACCCAGGGGAGACCTTGGCTTTAGTCGGGGCTACCGGAGCGGGGAAATCTTCTTCCATCAATATTCTAAGTCGATTTTATGAGATCAATAAAGGTGAAATTTTATTGGATGGCGTTAATATTCGGGATTATGATCTTGATTATTTAAGAAATACAATCGCGACGGTGTTGCAGGATGTATTTCTCTTTTCGGATAGTGTTATCAATAATATTACCTTAGGTGATCCTGCAATATCTAGAGAACAAGTTATCGAAGCAGCAAAAGAAGTAGGTGCGCACGATTTTATTATGCGACTTCCTGGAGGATATGATTACGACGTGAAAGAACGCGGAGCCACCTTATCTGCTGGGCAGGCGCAATTGATCTCTTTTATACGTGCACTAGTTCACGATCCTAGAATCCTTATTTTGGATGAAGCGACTTCTTCGGTAGATACCGAGACGGAAGAAATGATCCAACATGCGATCGATAATTTAATGAAGGGCAGAACCTCGATTGTTATCGCCCACCGCTTGTCCACCATTCAAAAGGCGGACAAGATTATCGTGTTGGATAAAGGTGAAATAAAAGAAATCGGAACCCATCAGGAGTTGTTATCTTTTGATGGCTACTATAAAAAATTATACGATCTGCAATTTCATTCTGCGGGTATTTAATTAAGCGATAACACTTTCCTTCGGAATAGTTTCTTCGTCTTCGATGCGTGTGTTTGCTTTAATTTCGGAACCGCGCCCTACCAAGACGTTTGCGCCGACAGAGACATTTGGGCCAATGTTGACAAAATCTTCAATAACGGTATTGCTTTCGATAACCGCGGAGCCCGCTATAATGCAATGGTTGCCTATTTGTACATCCGGAGCAATGGAAGCGCCGGGGAGAATAATGGTACCCTCTCCAATCTCAGCTCTTTTTGATACATAGGCTTTGGGATGAATGAGGGTTTGGAAATTCCAATCTGCATTTTCCGACACGATCCGTTCGCGAAGACCTGGATTCTTGACTGCTACGAAGAAGTCCTCTTCAGTATCTTTGACTTGGTGATGAAGTTGAACCTCATAGTCAAAAACGTCTTCAATCAACAGCGATTTGTCTATAAGGCCACCAATCTCAATCGCTAAATCTTCTGCCACATCTACCGCTGTTTTAGCGTGCGCGGTTGCACCGTATATGTATAGCATGATATTTTTTTTGCGCAAAGATAAAGCTTTCCGAAAAGAAGCTCTTTGGTATGATGTAAAAAAATGCAACAAAATAGGGGATCTGATTGTTTTGATATTTAAAGAGCTTGGGAATTGCTTTTCGATCGCAATTATATTGCATATAAAGATCAATTTATCTAAGTTTGTTGGTATACAAAAATTAAACTATGATTCAACGTATCCAAACTGTTTATTTGCTAATAGCGGGATTAGTTATATTCGGCTTATTTCTATTTCCCTATGTTAATTATAGCGATTTGGTCGGCCTGGGGAAAAATGTCAAGGTGACTGGTGTGTACAGTGTTGCTGCAGGTCAGCCGGTGCATGAGGGAGGATTTGGCTATATTCTTCAGACTGTAGCGACTGTGCTTTTAGGAGGGCTCCCAATATTCACGATATTCAAATTTAAAAGACGTAAGGTTCAACTGTTGCTTATCTGGGTTGAGATCGTCGCGATTATCTTGTTTGCTATATGGCTATATTCCTCTGCCAGTACACATCTTACAACAGTGGGACAGTTTTTGGGTGCAGGAAACATTGGTGTAGGATTCTTTTTGTTGCCAATTTCAATTATTTTTTGTGCGCTAGCCCTAGGTGGTGTGCGTAAAGATGAAAAATTGATCCGGTCGGCAGACCGGCTTCGGGCATAATTTTGTAGTAAAAACATTAAAATAGTTAAAGCCACGGTCCACGTGGCTTTTTTAAGTATAATATAATATGAACATTTTTTTTCGCTATGCGGTCATCTTCGTGCTCTTTGTCAGCGGGGGACTTGTAAAAGCGCAGTCAGTAGATTCATTGCTGGTTGTTGACGATATCCAATTCGATGTCAAGGAATTTCATCTGGATGAGAGTAAGAACGAATTGACTATTAATTTATTCGCTATATCCTACAGTACTGATCCCCGGGAATATAAAATGAATACCTTCTCTACACAGGTGCTGGATCAGAAAAAACAGTCCCATTTTTTTTCAACGATTCGTATGGGTAATGTTTTGGTCAGATTCGAGGATAAACAGAATTACTTGCATTATCTGCTGGAGGAAGACAAGCCTGTGGATATACAGGTCGTGGTAAAAGATTGGAAGAAATCTGATAAGCCAGCGATGATTAAGCTTGTATTCGAAAGTAGTACGGAAGAAGGCGAATTTCTGGAAGTATCAATTCCATTAAAGAAATAAATAATCTTTGGTCAGGGCAAAAAAAAGGTCGTTGGAATTATCGTTCCAACGACCTTTTTTGATTTATAGCTATTATCGATTATATCGGATCTGTTGCTTGTCCATCATTCCCATCTGATCTTTCATCATTTTGATCTGATCAGCTAGTAATTTATTCTTGTCTGCTTTTTTGGCTTCTTGAAGAAGTTTCTCCGCTTCCCGCTTATTGCGCTTTGCCATTGCTACGCCTGCTAGGCTTAATTTTGCTAAAGCGATGTTGTGGTCCATGTGTAAACCCAGGGCTAAAGCTTTCTTAAAATATTTTTCAGATTGCATAGGAGCACGTTGCGACTCGATCAGTCCGATCAGCATGTTGTAGTAACCGTGTTGCTGTGGGATCAATTGCTTTTCGTAGTTCGTGATTTTGCCTAGCCATTTTTCAGCTGCGGCCATATTTTGTTTGCGCATATACCATTGCGCAATCAGCATATATTCATGAAAAAATACAGTGACAAAACCTAAGATCGTGATCAAGATACCTAAGATTCCCCATCCCCAATTCCCAGTCCAGAATAAGGCAACTGTTCCGATAAGCAATGCACTGCAAATAATGATTCTAACGAGATTTGACATAAATCTTTGTTTAAAATATTTGTATTCAATTTGATTCTGCAAATATCCGTTAATTTCACCGTTTAAGCAAAGGTTCAAGTGGTTATTTTGTAAAAATGTGTTTTTCCGAAAGCAGGATGCGCTTGTGCAGGGGAGCGGATCTGCTGATTTTCCATTTGCACCTGGAGTAAAAGAAGAGAGTATGTGTATAAATTTGTCTTTATATCCAACTTTATTTATGTTTGAATTATGGGAAAGCAATACGATGATTCTTGGGCTCCTGTGTTAAAGCCTTTGTTTGGTCAGCCTTATATGAAACAGCTGTCCACTTTTGTACAGGAAGAACGGCAACAGATGAAAGTGTTTCCACCGGCAGATCTGGTGATGAACGCTTTTAAGCTAACACCGTTGGATCAGGTTAAAGTCGTTATCTTAGGGCAGGATCCTTACCATAATGATGGGCAGGCACATGGTCTGTCATTCTCTGTGCCGGAAGGGATAGCACTGCCGCCATCTTTGAAAAATATTTTTAAGGAATTACAAGATGATATCCCCGGATTTGTCGAGCCGCGTTCTGGTGATTTAACCTCCTGGGCCAAACAGGGCGTGTTGTTGTTAAACGCAACGTTGACTGTACAGGCGCATTTGGCAGGTTCGCATCAAAAAAGAGGCTGGGAGATCTTTACGGACAGTATCATTCATGCAGTTTCGGAGCGTTGCGATCATGTGGTGTTTCTATTGTGGGGTAGTTACGCGCAAAAGAAAAGTACGCTCATTGATGCAAAGAAACATCTTATTCTAACAGCAGTGCATCCTTCGCCGCTGTCTGTCTATCGTGGTTTCTTTGGTAGTAAGCATTTCTCACGTGCAAACCAATACTTAGTAGCTCATGGTAAAACACCAATTGATTGGCGTTTGGTCTGAGCATGTGACGACTTATTTTAACGTAGAGCAGATTCGGGGCGGAGCCCTTGGGTAAACATCATTACCAGAGATTTTCGCCTTGAACGAGGACGCTCAAAAGCAAGATCCTGGTAAAAAATGATGTTTTTAATTCAGCCTATTTCACGCTCCGGTGAATATCATAGGTGGTTAACAAACCACTAAAACCTATACAATTAATATTCCAATGGAATAATAGGCTCTTTTTTGCTTGTTGACATAATCATCATGGTTTGGAAAGTCTTCACAAAAGGTATTTTGGAGATTTTTTCCATGATAACACCTTCATATGCTTTGATATCTTTTACGTAAACTTTGAGGATGAAATCGCAATTTCCGGTTACGTGATGGCACTCGGTTACCTCAGGTATCATTTTTACGGCTGCGACAAACTCAGGTATCGCATTATGTGTATGGAAGTCAAGTGAGATTTGGATGAATGATTTGATTCCAAGGCCCAGTTTTTCCTCGTCAACAAAAGCATGGTAACTTTTGATAAAGCCCGAGTTTTCCAGTTTGCGCACACGTTCTAAAGTTGGTGCGGGAGATAGTCCAATGCTAGATGCAAGCTGCAAATTAGTTATACGACCATTCTCTTGTAATAGTTTAAGAATTTTTAAATCTGTTTTGTCTGGTGCAAAGGGCATATCTTAAGTCTTAATAATCAATAGTATTTGTAAATATACAAAATTATATTTGGAAATTTAAAAATATACAAAATTATTGATGATTAATAGATTTTGATTATATTAATAATGGTTGGTTATAGGTTTAATCGATTCAAAATCATTTGACTGTCATAATCGATTGAAATGTGCGCATTTTAATGAAATGAAGTGATAAATGTCATTTTTTTATTAAAAATAGCTTCGTAAGGCGGTATAAAATGCTGTTTTATTGGCTTTGAAATTGTAACTTTGCAGTTCGATAGTAGCGGAGGTGAAGCCCTCCCAAATTAGTTAAACCGTGAGAGCGCAATATGAGTACTAAAGACGACGATTTGTTAAAAGAGCTGGAGCTCGAAGAATATAAATACGGGTTCACGACAGATATCGAAATGGAAATTGCAGCCAAAGGCCTTACTGAGGATACGGTTCGTTTTATTTCGGCAAAAAAGAATGAACCTGAATGGCTATTGGAATGGAGACTAAAAGCTTTTCGTCATTTCTTGACGTTAAGAATGCCTACTTGGCAGAATTTTAAGGCTCCTGAAATTGATTTTCAAGAGATTTCTTACTATGCTGCCCCAAAAGCAAAACCACAGCTTAATTCCATAGATGAGGTTGATCCAGAGTTGATCGCTACCTTTGAAAAATTGGGTATTCCATTGGATGAGCAAAAAATATTAGCTGGTGTTGTGGCGGTAGATGCTGTTTTTGATTCCGTATCTGTCAAAACAACGTTTCGTGAGAAATTAAAAGAGCAGGGGGTCATTTTCTGTTCATTTGGTGAGGCGGTGCAAGAGCATCCTGAACTAGTGAAAAAATATTTGGGTACAGTGGTTCCACAGACAGATAACATTTATGCAGCATTAAATTCTGCAGTTTTTTCGGATGGATCCTTTGTTTACGTTCCAAAAGGCGTTAGATGTCCAATGGAATTGTCTACCTATTTCCGTATTAATGCGCAGAATACCGGACAATTCGAACGTACATTGATCATTGCAGATGAGGGGGCTTATGTTTCTTATTTGGAGGGATGTACTGCGCCTATGCGTGATGAAAATCAACTGCATGCGGCAGTGGTTGAATTGATTGCCGAACGCGATGCTGATATTAAATATTCGACTGTACAGAACTGGTATCCTGGTGATAAAGATGGAAAAGGCGGGATATATAACTTTGTAACGAAGCGCGGAATCTGTAAGGGCGATAACAGTAAAATCTCTTGGACACAGGTAGAAACGGGCTCTGCAATTACATGGAAATACCCGGGTGTGATTTTAAAGGGTGATAACTCTATTGGCGAGTTTTACTCTGTAGCCATGACGCGTAATCATCAGGTAGCTGATACAGGAACGAAGATGGTTCATTTGGGTAAAAACACGAAATCTAAAATTATTTCTAAAGGTATCTCTGCAGGTAAGAGCCACAACAGTTATAGAGGTTTAGTGAAAATCGGTCCAAATGCAGACGACTCACGTAACTTTACGCAATGTGACTCCTTATTGATTGGCGATAAATGTGGGGCACATACATTCCCTTATATCGAAAATAGAAATAAGACTGCTAAATTAGAGCACGAGGCGACGACTTCAAAAATCGGTGAGGACCAAGTGTTCTATTTGAATCAACGTGGTATAGATTCAGAAAAAGCTGTTGGTTTAATTGTCAACGGTTATGCCAAAGAAGTATTAAATCAATTGCCAATGGAGTTTGCCGTAGAGGCTCAAAAATTATTGGCAATTTCATTAGAAGGTTCAGTAGGATAGGTAAAAAATCATTGGGAATGTAGTTTAAGACGCTACATTACACCATACTCAATACGAATAAAATGTTAAGCATTAAAAATTTACATGCGTCTGTAGAAGACAAACAAATATTAAAAGGGTTAAACCTAGAAGTAAAAGCTGGAGAAGTTCATGCGATTATGGGACCGAATGGTGCTGGTAAAAGTACATTGGGTAATGTACTAGCAGGACGTGAATCATATGAAGTAAGTGAAGGTTCTGCATTATTGGACGGTGTAGACTTATTGGATCTCTCTCCTGAGGACCGTGCACGTGAAGGGCTGTTTTTAGCTTTTCAATATCCTGTGGAGATTCCGGGCGTATCGAATATCAATTTCTTGAAGACAGCTGTAAATGATATTCGCGAGTATAAAGGTCTTCCTCCAATGGAAGCGAAGGAATTCTTGCAAATGGTAAAAGACAAGCAAAAATTAGTTGAATTTTCAGCTAATCTAGCTAACCGCTCTTTAAATGAAGGATTCTCTGGCGGAGAGAAGAAACGTAACGAAATTTTTCAACTGGCGATGTTGAACCCGAAATTATCTATTTTAGATGAGACAGATTCCGGTTTGGATATCGATGCACTTCGTATCGTTGCTAATGGTGTGAATGAATTACGTTCTAAAGACAATGCTTTTATTGTTATTACACACTACCAACGTTTGTTGGATTATATCGTTCCAGATTTTGTTCACGTATTGTACAATGGCCGTATCGTGAAATCCGGACCTAAAGAATTGGCTTTGGAGCTCGAAGAAAAAGGATACGATTGGTTAAAAGAATATGATACACAAAACGCCTAATCTTTTACCTGAATAAATAGGATTAGAAGAGAATTTTGGCGATTTGATTAAAAAATAACATGAGTACATTAGTTTCAGAATCATTACTTCAACAAGTGTTGGGAGCTTTCAAAGAACAAGGCGTTTCAGGTGAACCTTCGTTTTTCGTGGAGGCCCGCCAACTTGCATTCGAGCGTTTCGAAGCAGCAGGCTTTCCCACCGTTAAGAATGAAGAATGGAAATATACAAACATCCACAGTATTATCAATAAGCCCTATGCGCTTGATGTAGATGTGGATATCGAAGGCTTAGACTTTAGTGCGGGAGAGATTCCACAGTTGGATGCGTACCGCATTATCTTAGTGAATGGTCAATATGTGCTGGCTGTGAGCGAGTTAGAAAATGTGAAAGGTCTTTCTGTGATTCCAATGGATGAAGCAGTTTCAGAGCCTGCTTTTGAAGCACATTTTGCTAAATATGCGGATCAGTCAGATAATATTATGGTGGCTTTGAATACTGCTGCTTTTACAAATGGTGTTTTTATTCATTTGAAAAAAGGCGTTGTACTCGATAAGCCATTGCAGATTATTCATGTGGCAACGGGCAAAGAAGATTTCTTCGCACAAACACGTAATTTAATCGTTGTTGAGCCGAATGCAGAGCTTGAATTGATCGAAAGCTTTATTACGGCGGAAGGTGCTGCAAATAATGTCCACAATAAAGTGTCGGAGATTATTGTGAAAGAGAATGCTAAAGTGCAACATTATTATTTGCAGTTAGCTGAATCAGTCAGCCGTTACTTCAATCATACAGAAGTACATCAAGAAAAATATAGTCTTTATAATAATTACAATTGTAATTTCCCAGGGGCGTCATTCATTCGTAACAATATCAATGTCCGCTTGGATGCAGAAAATGTGGAAAGCCACTTATATGGCATTAATTTAACTGCTGGAGATCAATTGGTCGATAATCATACCATAGTAGATCATCTTAAACCACATTGTGAATCTTACGAATGGTATAAAAATATTACGCAGGATAAGTCAACCGCAGTTTTCAATGGAAAAATATTTGTTCGTGAGGATGCTCAAAAAACAAATGCTTTTCAACAGAACAATAATATGTTGATGTCAGACAATTCGGCGGTTTACACCAAGCCGCAATTGGAGATCTTTGCGGATGATGTAAAATGTTCACACGGATGTACCATAGGTCAGTTTGATAATGAAGCCTTGTTTTATTTAAGAGCTAGAGGAATCGGCGAAGAGTCAGCTCGTATCCTTCTGGTGCATGCTTTTGCATTTGATGTGACAACCCGTTTCTCTAATGAGGTTGTTCGCAAATACGTTGAAGAACTTGTAGAAGAAAGCCTAAGAACGAATTAGATCCATATAGGAGTATATAGCTTTTTAAATATGGCGTTTATCGATGAGGTAAACGCCATATTTTTTTACATAAACAGGGATCCACATTTATGGCGATTATTCAGGGGCAAGTGCCTGCAGAAATGTTAGGGCGCTAGTATGATCGGTCTCCTTTTTACTGCGGTTATTGCAGATGCTATCGGTGTTGCGAAAGCTTTTGTGATGGCAGGACTTATTGTGGTACTCGTGGGATTGCTGTCTTTTTTCAATGGACCCATGATGGCATTGGCAAGAAAGCATGATCTTGATTAAAAAAGAAAAAGCTTCCAAATTTTGGAAGCTTTTTTGAGCGAAAGACGAGATTCGAACTCGCGACCCCAACCTTGGCAAGGTTGTGCTCTACCAACTGAGCTACTTTCGCGTTGATGCTACAAAAGTAAGGCATTTATTCGTGTTCTGCAAGAGAAAAAGCAAAAAATGTTAAATTAAATCGATCGCATCAACACAATTAATACCGTCTATTGCCGCTGAAATAATGCCACCGGCATAGCCTGCCCCTTCGCCGCATGGGTAAAGTCCTTTAACCTGAGGGTGTTGTAAATCTTCTTTATTTCTAGGAATCCGAATCGGTGAAGATGTACGTGACTCTACACCGACTAAAATGGCTTCATTGGTGTAATAACCTTTCATCTTTTTGCCAAAGATGGGCAATGCACCTCGTAATGCTTGATGAACAAAAGCCGGCAGGACTTCGGTTAGATCTGCAGATGCTGTTCCGGGCTTGTACGAATTTTCCGGTAGATCCAAAGATACACGTCCTTCGACAAAGTCTACCATCCGTTGTGCTGGAGCAACAAGCTGACCTCCGCCTAAGGCAAAAGCTTTTCGTTCGATGGCTTTCTGGAAATTGAGTAAAGCAAAAGGATCCGTTTGTGCATGGGGAACGTCCTCAAGATTGATCTGGATAACAGTACCTGAATTGGCATGCGGATTGTTTCGTTTGGATGGAGACCATCCGTTGACAACGATTTCATCTAAATCAGTTGCACAGGGAGCAATGACGCCGCCTGGGCACATGCAGAATGAAAATACACCACGGTCATTCACCTGTTCAACCAAGCTATAATATGCAGGCGGTAAATGCTCGCTTCTAATCTGGCAGTGGTATTGCGCTTGATCAATAATTGCCTGCGGGTGCTCGATACGCACGCCCAAAGCAAATGCTTTGGCTTCGATCAGCCAATTATTGCGATGAAAAAGCTCGAAAATATCCCGCGCAGAGTGTCCTGTTGCTACTATGACATGATCTGCCTTAATTTCTTCGCCACTGGCTAATTTAACACCGCGTACTTGACCGAAGGATTCTAAAATGTCATCGACACGTTGGTCAAAATGAAACTCACCTCCAAATTCAAGAACGCTTTCGCGCATGGCTTCAATAATATGCGGCAACTTATTTGTACCGATATGTGGACGCGCATTGACCAGAATATCCGTCGTTGCCCCATGAGAGACGAAAAGTTTGAGTACTTTATCGACATCACCCCTTTTGTTGGAACGCGTATATAGTTTTCCGTCGGAATAAGTTCCCGCTCCACCTTCACCAAAACAGTAGTTCGATTCGGGATTAACAATTCCTTCCCGGTTCAATTTTGCAAGATCTCGCCTACGGTCTTGAACACGTTTGCCTCGCTCGATTACAATTGGTTTGAGCCCCCGTTCAATACAACGTATTGCTGCAAACAGGCCGGCTGGGCCCGCGCCAATAATAATAACGGCTTTTCCGTCTTTAACGGACTTAAAATTATTTTCGTAGATTTCTGGAACAGGAAGTTCGTCAATGTAGTAAATAACCCGAGCTCGGTAGACAACCTGTTTACTACGTGCATCAATGGAACGTTTACGGATTTTATAACCCTTGATCTGTTGAGGTTGGACTCTCAGGGCTTTGATCCCTTGCTGTAGAATATACTGATCGTCCTCGATCCTTTCTGGAAGTATCGCAATTTCAATTTCTTTTTGCATAGTATGAGGGCTGGGTTTTTATCCCAAAACCGAGACAAAGTTAACGAATATTGGTTATTTGGGGATTTGGAAATAAAAATATTCTTATCTTAGTAAGAGCTTGGTATATGCTTTGATAGTGTAACCGTATAATTTGAATAGTATTTAATTCTTTGAACAATGAAAATTAAAAGATTTTTGGTCGCCCTATGTGGTTTGTTTGCATTAGTATCATTAAACTCATGTGGCTACAATACAATGGTCTCACAGGATGAGAACGTTAAAGGAAAATGGGCACAGGTTGAAAATGCTTATCAGCGTCGTGCAGATCTAGTTCCAAATTTGGTCAATACTGTAAAAGGAGCGGCAAAACATGAAGAAAGCACATTAACAGCGGTCGTTGAAGCAAGAGCTAAGGCAACTTCAGTAACGATAAATGCAGACGATTTGTCTGAAGAGAATATTGCTAAATTTCAAAAAGTTCAGGATGAATTCAGCGGTTCATTGAGCCGCCTTTTGGCCTCGGTAGAAGCTTATCCAGATTTGAAAGCAAATCAGAACTTTTTAGAATTGCAAGCTCAATTAGAAGGTACTGAAAACCGTATTTCCACGGAACGTAGATCTTATAATGAAGCCGTGCAACAATATAATACCACAGTACGGAGTTTCCCAAATAATTTAATGGCTGGAATGTTTGGATTTAAGGCGAAAGGTACATTTACTGCAGCGCCGGGTTCGGACAAAGCACCTACTGTATCATTCTAATAGCAATTTGTTAGCAATGAATGGGATGATGGATGATGCGGCTTGCGTATAAGCTCATCATCCATTTTTTTATCGGGTTTTAATTCGTGAGGTATTTTGGATGCCGCCTAAATTTGCTGATCCGATCTTTGAGTGTAAACGTATATCAACTATGGCTTTAAATTCTGAAGAACAAGAGAAAATAGTTCATGCCATTAATGTGGCTGAAAATGAGACGTCTGGTGAAATTCGTGTGGTCATAGAAAACCACTGTCCCGACGAGGTACATGATCGTGCAACTTATTATTTCGCTAAGTTAGGAATGCACAAGACTGCATTAAAAAATGGTGTTCTTATCTATATTGCGCTGGAAGATCATAAGTTCTCCATTATTGGCGATAAAGGTATTCATCAACGTGTAGAGAGTGATTTCTGGAATAGCACCAAAGATCTTATGGTTGCCGAATTTCGGATGGATCATATTGTTGAGGGCTTGGTCAAAGGGATCGAACATGCCGGAAAACAGTTGGCTAAATTCTTTCCGCGGGAGCATGATGATATTAATGAACTTCCCAATGATATTGTTTTCGGAGATCGTTAATGCGAACACCTAATTAGAAACAGCTCGGATTGCTTTTGACTGTTTCACAGATTAATTGATAAAATACCGATGAAAACGCGCTAGCTCGGGTAATCATCGGTCGCCGGAAACAGCATTTGGATTGCTAGAGGCGCGTAAAAAAAGAATAAAAGAAAATAATAGGATGAAATTTATATTGAAATTATTTTCTCGGATTCGAATCCCTGCTATGGCTATGTTGGTTTGTATACTGTCCGTAGCCACAGTATTAGGACAAGATTTCCCAGAAACGTCAAATAGGCTGGTCAATGACTATACAAACACTTTGACAGCAAGCCAAAAGCAATTGTTGGAACAGAAGCTCGTTGTATTTGAGGATTCTGCGTCGACACAAATTGCCGTGGTCATGATGAATTCTACCGGGGGGTATGATATTTCCGACTATGCGGTCCGTTTAGCGAAGAAGTGGGGTATTGGCAATAAAAAGTATAATAACGGTATTTTGTTGTTAGTTGCTCTGGGAGACCGTGCAGTAACCATTCAAACAGGGTATGGTATAGAAGGAGCAGTTCCGGACGCCATAGCCTATCGCATTATTGAGAATGATATTAAACCAGCCTTCCGTCAGGGAGATTATTATAAAGGGGTAGATGACGCTACTAATTCCTTAATTTCTTATACAAAGGGTGAATACAAAGCCGATCCAAAACAACCAAATGGAAAAGGATCAGGCTCGGTCATGTTTGTCATTATTATAGTGATTGTCTTGATTGTTATTCTCTCCAATCGCGGAGGCCGAGGTGGCGGCGGTGGCGGCCGTGTGATGAATGGACGTGGAGCTTCGGATATCTTTTGGTGGACATTGCTGAATGGTCTTGGCGGCGGTGGCGGCCGAGGAGGTGGCGGCGGCTTCGGCGGCGGTTCAGGCGGTGGATTTGGTGGCTTCGGCGGTGGCGATTTTGGCGGCGGCGGTGCTTCTGGACGTTGGTAACATCTTTGCTAAATAATGTTAAATAGCTTAGCAGTGCAAAGTAAATGTTTTACATTTATGGGAAGTATATAATTATGAAAAAAGGAATATTAATGGGTTTAAGCTTTTTACCAGCCGTATTAATGGCGCAAGAAAGCTACACAGTTACAGGAAAGGTAAATACAACTTCGGACAAAGCTAAAGTGTTTATGCAATACGCTGCCAATGGAACTCGTCAAACAGATTCTGCAACGGTCATAAAAGGTGAGTTCAAGTTCAACGGGCAGGTGGCTTCACCAACGAAAGGAATGATGATCTATTCGCCAGAGGGTTTATCTTTTGCTGAACTTAGAAATAGTCAAAAACAACCTGAAACTGCACAGTTATATCTTTCTAAAGGAGTTATCAAAGTTGATGCAACAAAAGGCTTCAAAAATGCAACGATATCGGGTACGGCACTTAACGATGATCTGACGCAGTATAAGGCATTTGTTAAACCTTATTCGGATGCATTCGAAGCTTTGAACCAACAATATTACGCTGCTTCGGAAGCTCAAAAACAGGATCCTAAATTCATTGAAGGCTTGCAGAAACAGGCTGGTGAGATTTCCGAAAAAATGGAAAAAGCAGATGCTGAGTTTATCAACAAAAATCCAAAGAGCTGGTATACCTTGGATTTGTTATCGGAGAATGTTAGCGGTGAGAACGTAAATGAATATGTGACTTCCTTTGAAAAGTTGTCTCCTGAATTGAAAAACTCTGAAAAGGGAAAGGAATTGGCTGAACGTATTCAGAAACTCAAAGCGGTTGCCGTTGGCTCGGTAGCACCAGACTTTACATTGCCAGATACAACAGGTAAGAATATTTCTTTATCTTCTTTAAGAGGTAAGTATGTTTTATTGGATTTTTGGGCAAGCTGGTGTGGTCCTTGTCGCCATGAGAATCCAAATGTCGTTGCGGCTTTCAATAAATTCAAAGATAAAGGATTTACCGTGTTTGGTGTTTCTTTAGACAATCCAGGTAAAAAGGATGCATGGGTGAAAGCAATCCATGATGATAATTTACAACAGTGGCCTCATGTCTCGGATTTACAAGGTTGGAAATCGGCTCCGGTTAAGTTATATGAGGTGCGTGGTATTCCGCAAAATTTCTTAATTGATCCGTCAGGTAAAATTGTCGCTTCAAACTTAAGAGGTGAAGCTTTGGAAGCAAAATTAGCTGAATTGCTAAAATAAACTGATATCTAGTTGCCATTAGGCATTTGAATAACCCCTAATTGTTATACTCATGTGAACTGAGTCTGCAATTAGGGGTTTCTTTTTAATCATGTTTGTCCTGATCCAATTGCCCTTTTATCGTTACGGCCCTAGCTGTTGTGTTAAAATAGGGGGAATTTGCTAACTTCGTCTGCTGCTATAGCGAATGATTGCATGAAACCGCTATATCCTCGTAACAGTTGGTTTAGGGGATGATGAATCTTAGGTGTTTAAACAGGGTGATCAATAGGGTTTCTAGCGCTATTGTGGTTATAAAAATTATAAAGATGAAGAAAATAGTAATTTTGGGTATATTCTTGGGGACGGTGATTGCTTCCTGCAGTGGGGATCAAGATAAGGGAATTCCCGTTGTCAACCTAGAGGCATTGCATGCCATACCTTTGGATCACCCTATTGATCAATTGGCTAAAGACACGACATTTATCGATGTTACGTTGCCGCCTAATGCTAGAATCGATCAGTTGTCGCAACAGGAGTTGGGTCAACTAAAAGCTGCGGCATATCGTTTTTACCAGCATGTTAGATTGGAAGATAATCAATATCGTGTTGATCTTAAGGATCCTAAAGTGCTGCATATATCTGAACCAGTAATCAAAGCCTATGAGCAGGCTATCAGTAGCACGAATCATTTTGCTGATTCAATGGCAAAAACGGGACAGGCAATTCAATTGCCACCTGTATCTGAAGAATACCTCAATAATTTACTCAAATAACAACTGTGCAGGATATGGTGCTATAGGGGCTTTATGCAGCATGATAGTTCAAGTGGCAGGTCTTAGCCAAAGAATTTGGACAATTCTAGCAGCGCAAGGCATAAAAAAAGAGTATACATCACAATGTATACTCTTTTTTATTGTTAGGCAAGAATAACTTATATCACTTACAAAGAAAGAATTTCAATGATACGAAGCAAATCTTCATTCATTTTTACATTATGTTTAATGGCGCTTTTGAAAGGAGTGAATTTTACTTCACTGCAGATCAGTCCGGCCATTTCACCTCTGCGGCCTTGTAGTAAAGCTTCTACGGATGCAACTCCAAGTCTGCTGGCCAATACGCGGTCCATACAAGTAGGGCTTCCGCCACGCTGAATATGTCCTAAAATAGATAATCTAACGTCGTAGTGCGGGAAATTTTCCTTGATTTTTTCCGAAACCACCATGCCGCCTTCTTTGTCACCTTCAGCAACAATAATAATGCGGGATGATTTATTTTTACGGCTTTTGTCAAGTCTTTTCATAATCGCATCATAGTCTACCTCGAACTCAGGAACCAGAACTGCTTCAGCACCGGTGCTTATACCAGAACGAACGGCGATAAGACCCGAGTCACGGCCCATCACTTCGATCACAAAAAGTCTATCGTGAGACTCGGCGGTGTCGCGAATTTTGTCTACGGCTTGGATAACAGTATTAATGGCCGTATCATAGCCAATCGTGAAGTCTGTGCCGGCCAAATCGTTGTCGATTGTGCCCGGAAGACCGATGATAGGAAAATCGAATTCTTCGATAAATTTGGATGCACCGGTAAATGTACCATCGCCACCGATGACAACCATGGCATCAATACCGTGGCTGCGTAAATTTTCATAAGCCTGCTTACGTCCTTCAATAGTTTTGAAAGCCTCGCTACGGGCTGTTTTTAGGATAGTACCACCGCGTTGTATGATATTGGCTACAGATTTAGCATCCATAGGGATAATCTCACCATTAACTAGACCATCATAACCTCTGCGTACGCCAAATACTTCAAGATTATTGTAGATTCCCGCTCTAACAACAGCGCGGATACCAGCATTCATTCCTGGAGCATCTCCTCCAGATGTCAAAACAGCAATTTTTTTAATGTTACTCATACGTACTCAAACTTAGCTATTTTTAAGCGTATATACAATTATATTTCCGTTATTAGAAATCGCGAATAACGCGATTGGGAACAAGCAATAGCTTTTTATAGTGCAATTCATCTAAGCTTGCATGAAAGATAATGCAAATTTAATAATCGCCTCATCTGTCATTGTACCTGGACAGCTGCTTACTGCTGGTGAACTATTTCTTTGCCTTAAAAGCATCAATTCCGCTTTGCAAAAAACTAATATATTCTGAAATGTTATAATTTGCACCTGTTTTTGGAACTAAAACTGCTCCTGATGCATCTACAATGACATATAGAGGTTGTGAATTGCTGTCGAACGCTGAAGCTTGAAAATCACTATTTTTATTTCCAATAGTTTTGATTTTTTTGCCACTATATTTTGAAACGAATTGTTCGTTTGCAGGTAATTCTGTTTTATCATCGACAAACAATTCAGCCATAATAAATTCTTCTTTCAATAGTTTGGCAACTGCAGGGTCAGTCCAGACATTTGCTTCCATTTTTCGGCAGTTTACACAGTTCCAGCCTGTGAAGTCTATGAGTACCGGTTTATTCTGTTCTTTAGAAGCGGCAAGAGCCTCCTCATAATCATAATAAGGATCAAATCCTTTTGGTGTACCGCGTTCATGGAAAATCTCCGCGTATTTTTTGACTTTACCATCAGTATGAGCAGGAGCAGCTGCTATTCCAGCCGACAGGTCAAAGTCCTGTGTTGCCGAAGGTGGCAAGAAGGCTGAAATAGATTTTAGGGGAGCCCCCCACAGTCCCGGTACCATATAGACAACGAAGGAAAATACAATGATAGCCAGGATGGTTCTTGGTACGGAGAGGAATTTTAATTCGCTATCATGTGAGAACTTGATCTTTCCAATAAGATATAAGCCCATCATACTAAAAATTGCAATCCAAAGCGATAAGAATACTTCTCTATCCAACCAATTCCAGTGGTAAGCCAAATCTACATTTGACAGGAATTTCAGTGCAAGGGCAAGTTCTAAGAAACCAAGCACGACCTTTACCGAGTTTAGCCATCCGCCAGATTTTGGCAGAGATTTTAGCATCGACGGGAACATGGCAAATAAGCCGAAAGGGATCGCAAGTGCGATCGAAAAGCCGAGCATACCAACAGCAGGTCCTAAGCGTTCGCCTTTAGAAGCAGCTTCGACCAGTAAAGTTCCGATAATAGGCCCAGTACAGGAAAAGGATACCAATGAGAGGCTAAACGCCATAAAGAAAAGCCCTACCAAGCCTCCTTTATCTGATTTGGCATCCATTTTATTGACAAATGAACTTGGTAATGTAATTTCAAAAGCACCAAAAAACGATGCGGCAAAAACAACTAATAATAGGAAGAATAGAAAATTAAAGACCCCATTTGTTGATAATGCATTTAAAGCATCCGAGCCGAAGGCAATTGTAATGATCATCCCTAAAGCGACATAAATCACGATAATGAAGAGACCATAGAGGAGAGCTTTACTAATTCCACTTGCCCGGCTTCCAGCCTGTTTTGTAAAATAACTTACTGTAAGGGGAAGCATTGGGAATATACAAGGCATCAGTAGCGCAGCAAAACCGCCGACTAATCCGGCAATAAAAATGCTCCAAAGTGACTTTTTGCCAGCTTCTTGACTATCGGAAGAAAGCGCTGTTTTAGCTGGAGCTATTTTGCTGCTGTCCTGACTAATTGTTGTGTCGGGGGAAGCGGTAAAGTTTAGGTCCTCGGGTATTGCTTCAACAGTTGTTGAAGTGTCAGGTGAGGATTCGAATTGAAGTCCTTCCGTACTTGTTAAGCTATCTTGTACAGATGCAAAAGTTGTTGTCGTTAAAGAAAGACTGAAAAAAGCAATGAATAGTAGGGTGAATATATTTTTTAACATGCGTATGTATTTCTGATGTTATTTTCAAAAATAAAAAAAGGCGATGAGAATCGCCTTATTTATTTATCCGTGTAGAATCATTTTTACTATTTGATTGTCACAGCAAAAGCATATTCGTCAGGAGGAAGACATTGTGAGGCATCACATGCTTGCCATTCGACGGTACCTTTCACTATCGCTGTTCCTTTGTTTAAAGTCACTTTTTGTTGAAAAATCACTTCGTTTGTAAAATAACCGACATCCATTTTAAACACATCTTCGTGTTTTACTTTTGGCTTTGGCTCTGCAGTTTTTCCGACCAATGCATAATCTGCAGCTTTAGCGAAACTGAATGAAGTCGGGATAGGTCCACCATCTTTCACATTTTGCGAATAAATGTGCCATCCATTTTGGATTGTAGCTTTCACATAAACAATAGCTTCCTTGTTATTTAACTTTTTGCTGGCTACAGTCCATTTTACAGGTTTGTGAATCTGAGCGAATGCTCCTGTTACTGCAAAAATTACTGCAGTCATTAACAATACTAATTTTTTCATCCGTTTAATTTATTTGTAAGTGTTTATGCTCATTGGTATAAATGAGCTTGTTTCACTCGGTTGTTTTCATTCATGATGAATTGATCAGATTTACTTCGGGAGCCCACAAGCTCTGTTTTCGTCAAGCGTATGTTTTAAAATGGCATTCGCTATGATTTACGCCGTTTATGTATTCTCCTGTGTCTGAATAAATCACGATGTTTTCATCAGAATTTAATTTGCTGTTTCGATTTCCTTTACAATCATTGCAGTGTGTTATTGTTCTTTGATACTTCGGCTGAGTAAAGGTTTAATCGCCCTGAGGAACAAATTTAGAATAAAGGTTTGACAATTTTCCGTTAGAGCCTCCTTATTTTGTAAAGATTAGGTAATAAGATGTGTAATTTCTTTGATGTCAAATTCCTGAAGGGTGTTTTCCACGAGAACGAGTAATTTTCCGTCCATAGAGACCTGTTGGATAATACCCATTTTCTTTGTCCCGGCAATTAAAAATGGTTTTTCTTTCCCTTTCCAAAACAAGAGTTCGTTATAGCAGTCTAGTTGATGTTGGGAGCCTTGTTTATCAAGTGTTTGGTATTCCTGTTGGATAAATTGGAACAATTCCTGTGCGAGCTCCTTGATGTTGTAATTCTGTCGGTCTGTTAGGCATGCAAGTGAGGTTATTGTTGTTGCTGTGTCAAAATTAATTTGATTAATATTTACACCGATGCCGATAATAGATGCTTCAATTTTACTGCCTTTTAATTTATTTTCTATTAAAATGCCGGTGATTTTCTTTGAATTGACGTAAATATCATTCGGCCATTTTACCGTTACGGCTTCCGTAGTTTTGCTTTTTAGCCAATTGGCAGTTGCTATGGCGATGGTCGCTGAAAGTGCAAATTGTTGCGCTATCGGCAGAAAATGAGGCTTTAAGAGAATGGAGGTCGTCAGGTTTTTTCCGGGTTCGCTGATCCAGGTACTCCCTCGTTGCCCCTTGCCTCGGAATTGTTCCTCTGCTAAAATGGCAGTCCCCTCTGCTAGTGGCTTGAAATTTGACAATAATTCTCTAAGATAATCGTTTGTAGAGGCGACTTTGTCAAGATATATTGTATTTTGACCGATGATAAGTCCCGAAATATTGTTATTTTGCAAACTGAAAGTATTAAATAAATATTAAGTCAAAACTATCACATTTTTTAATGAGTAAAAATAAAAGTTCAGAATTGTCCCAACGTCTATCAGAAATTATCGTTTACGGTATGCAAGAAAAGAAAGCAAACGAGATCGTTCGCTTGGATTTAAGAGATCTTCACAGTTCTGTTTCTGATTATTTTGTGATTTGTCATGCCGATTCTAACATTCAGGTCAATGCGATAGCAAAGAGTGTCGAAGAAGAAGTCTATAAGGCATTTGGTCAAGAACCCCAATTTAAAGAAGGACAATCAAATGGAGAATGGTTGATTTTGGATTTTGTGGATGTGGTTGTGCATATCTTTAAGACCGAAAAAAGAGCGCACTACGGTATCGAGGATTTATGGGGAGATGCAGAGATACAGCATTTCCAAAGCGCTTAATTGCCTCAATTAAAAAATTTTAAAGAAAATATAATTACGATATAATGAAAAAAATCCCGAGTAGTAAGGTAAGCCCGAAACCGCCAAAATTTAATTTTGTGTGGCTTATGATTGCCATGTTTTTAGGTTTTTTTGCCTTGCAATACGTTTTTGGAGAAAGCCCAGCTAAGGAAGTTAGCTATAGTGATTTTGAAACACGCATGTTGAATACAGGCTCTGTAGAGCGCCTTGTCGCTTACAAGAAGAACGATCTTGTCGAGGTGGAGGTTTATCTAAAAAAGGGCTGGAAAGATAACCCAAGTTTTAAAGATGCTACAAAAACCGCTGATCCTCTTCCAAGTCTATCTGGACAAGAGGAGAAGGGGCCGCAATATATTTTTAAGGATGCTTCTCCTGACGTTTTAGAAAAGAAATTAGCTGCGTCGCAAGCGGAGTTGGCTCCCGGAACACCAAAGGTTCAATTGACCTATGATGATCGTTCGAACCCATGGGCTAGTTGGTTTGTTACGTTTATGTTGCCATTGTTGGTATTGGCGGCGATCTGGATTTTCTTGATGCGTCGTATGGGCGGTGGCGCCGGTGGTGGCGGTGGTGCTATCTTTAATATTGGTAAATCAAAAGCTCAATTGTTTGATAAAGAATCCCAGATCAATATTACATTTAATGATGTTGCCGGTCTTGAGGAGGCAAAACAAGAAGTTATGGAGATTGTGGACTTCTTAAAGAATCCACGTAAGTATACAAATTTGGGCGGTAAAATTCCTAAGGGTGCTTTACTTGTAGGGCCTCCGGGAACAGGTAAGACTTTATTGGCTAAAGCTGTAGCTGGTGAAGCTCAGGTGCCGTTTTTCTCACTATCCGGATCTGACTTTGTAGAAATGTTTGTCGGGGTAGGGGCATCCCGTGTTCGTGATTTGTTCAAACAAGCTAAAGAGAAAGCTCCATGTATCATTTTTATCGATGAAATTGACGCTATAGGTCGTGCTCGTGGTAAGAACTCGATGATGGGAGGAAATGATGAACGCGAAAATACATTAAACCAGCTATTGGTTGAAATGGATGGTTTTGGTACTGATTCCGGGGTTATTATTTTAGCTGCGACAAACCGTATCGATGTATTGGATACAGCGCTATTGCGTCCTGGACGTTTCGACCGTCAAATTTCTATTGATAAACCGGATTTGATCGGCCGTGAGCAAATTTTTAAAGTACATCTAAAACCATTGAAGTTATCTGCTGAAGTGGATGCGAAAAAATTATCTGCGCAGACTCCTGGTTTTGCTGGCGCGGAAATTGCGAACGTGTGTAATGAGGCCGCTCTTATCGCAGCTCGTAAAAATAAACCGGAGATTGATATGCAGGATTTTCAGGATGCGGTTGACCGTGTGATCGGAGGTCTTGAGAAAAAGAATAAAATCATCTCTCCAGAAGAAAAGCGTATTGTTGCTTATCACGAGGCAGGGCACGCTATTGCCGGTTGGTTTTTAGAGCATGCTGATCCGTTGGTGAAAGTGTCTATTGTGCCACGGGGTGTTGCTGCTTTGGGATATGCACAATATCTTCCCCGCGAGCAGTTCTTATATACTACTGAGCAGCTTATAGACAGTTTATGTATGACAATGGGCGGCCGTGTAGCTGAAGATATTACTTTCGGAAGAATTTCAACTGGTGCTCAAAATGATTTAGAGCGTATTACACAGCTTTCTTACGCAATGATTGCCATCTACGGTATGAATGATAAGGTTGGAAACGTTTCTTTCAGAGACAGCTCTGAAGCATCTTTCCAAAAACCATATTCTGACAAAACGGCAGAGTTAATTGATGCTGAAGTTCGTAATTTGATCAACGATGTCTATGCACGTACGAAACAGTTGTTGCTGGATAAACGCGAAGGACTGATCAAAATAGCTGAAAAGCTGCTGGAGAAAGAAATCCTTTTTCAGTCTGATCTGGAAGAGATATTAGGTAAAAGGCCATTTGAAACGAAGACTACTTACGAGGAGTTTGTGAATGGTGCTGATGGTGGTGGTGTACCGCAGACTGATCTGCCGTTGGATGTTCATCCAGACGAAGCGAGATCCAGTGAAGGTCCTAGTTCAGAGAATCCGTCAAATAATTTGAATTAATTTGAATGTTGCAGCGCTAGAGCCTTCTAGCGCTGCATTTATATACTATTGCGCCATGAACGTGAAGAACGCAACTGCGAAGGAGGTAATGTTAAAACGGATACGTCAGGCATTACTGCAAAAAAACGATAATCCACATCCCAATTTCAAGGAAACACCCCTTTATAAAGAAGAGGATGAATTGGTGGATATTGTTTTTGTTCGTGAATTGACTGCTGCGGGTGGCAAGTTCCTGTATTGCGATGGTGAGATCGGTCTGATTGAAAATTTGATTTCACTGACTGAGGAAAATGATATTAAAAATATATACGCTTGGGAACAAGGTGTTCAAAATCTACTCAGTCCATATGGTTTTCCTTTTTTAAAAACGGAGAAAGATTTTGAATTGGCAAATGCTAGTATTACATCATGCGAGGCATTAATTGCCCGCAATGGCAGCGTGATGGTGAGTAATGCAAATGCTTCTGGACGTAGGTTAAGTATATATCCTCCAATCCATATTGTCATTGCTAAAGCTTCTCAATTGGTTTGGGATCTCAAAGATGCTTTAGCTTACATGCAAAAGCGTTATGGTCAAGAAATCCCGACAATGATCTCTACGATTACAGGTCCCTCTCGGACAGCAGATATTGAGAAAAGGTTAGTCTTGGGTGCACATGGACCGAAAGAACTTTACGTTTTACTTTTAGAAGATAGATTCTAGGAACACTTATGTTATTATCTTATTTACAACACATGCCTGTGGCGAGTATTATTTTCGTTCTTACCCTTGCTACCAGTATCTATACATTTTCACACGAGCAACTTTTCGGCAAGCTAATGTTGCATCCCTATAGTATTGCGCGCAAATGGAATGTATATACCATACTGACCAGTGGTTTTGTTCACAAGGATTGGGGGCATCTGCTGTTTAATATGCTGACTTTCTACTATTTTGCGTTTGGTTTAGAGCGTATACTTGCAGAAGCAAGTCCATACGGACATATTTTATTTGCTGTGATCTATGTGGGTAGTTTAATCTTGAGTGATATACCAACAATCATCCAGCAAAAGAATAACCCCGGTTATTATAGCTTAGGCGCCTCCGGTGCTATCTGTGCAGTTTTGTTTAGCTATATCCTTTTTGATCCGAAAGTGACCATTGGAGTGATGATGATTATACCTATGCCAGCTTACCTGTTTGCATTTTTGTTTTTGGGCTATTGCATCTGGGCATCCAAAAAAGGACAAGATGGTATAAACCATGATGCCCATTTCTTTGGCGCATTATCGGGACTAATTTTGACGATTATCTGTTTTCCTTGGGTTATTAAACACTGTTTGGCGCAGTTCTAAAATTTTCCGCCCCAAGTTTCTCTATCTAAATTTCTGTATTGGATTGCTTCTGCGATATGGTGGTTTGCGATGGATTCACTCTGTTCCATATCGGCGATTGTGCGCGCCACTTTTAATATTCTATCGTAGGCTCTTGCGGATAAGCTCAGGCGTTCAATAGCCGTTTTAAGTAACTTTCTTCCTGATGCATCAATTTGGCATATTTCTCGTGTCAATTGTGTGCTCATTTGCGCGTTGCAATGGATGTCGGGAAAGGAATTAAAACGCTCTTTCTGAATTTTACGTGTTTGAATGACCCGTCTTCGTACCGTGCTGCTATCTTCGGCCGTACGTGTAGTGCTGAGCTCGTCAAATGGTACGGGAGTGACTTCGACATGTAGGTCGATACGGTCTAAAAGTGGTCCTGATATTCTGCTTAAATAGCGTTGCACAGTATTGCTTCCACAGATACATTCTTTTTCGGGATGATTGAAATAGCCACAGGGGCATGGATTCATGGCGGCGACAAGCATAAAACTTGCCGGATAATCTACTGTAAGTTTTGCTCTTGATATAGTAATCTGGCGGGATTCAAGCGGCTGTCGCATGACCTCGAGAACACTTCTTTTAAATTCCGGTAATTCGTCAAGAAATAGTACACCATGATGGGCTAAAGAAATCTCACCTGGCAAGGGATTGGAGCCACCACCTACCATGGCCACATCCGATATTGTATGATGCGGAGCACGAAATGGCCGTGTAGTCAGCAAGGAATCTTTAGCTTTTAGATTGCCAGATACAGAGTGTATTTTGGTTGTTTCCAATGATTCGGTCATGTTGAGCGGGGGAAGTATCGTCGGTAACCTTTTTGCTAACATGGTTTTCCCTGCTCCCGGAGGGCCTATCAAGATCAGATTATGGCCACCTGCGGCAGCAATTTCCAGTGCTCTTTTGATATTCTCCTGTCCTTGGACATCGGAGAAATCGACATCATATCTAGCGGCATCGGCCTGAAAATAAGATTGGATATCAACTTTTGTAGGCTGAATTACAGTTATGTCATTTAGGAATGCAATCACTTGAGCTAGATTTTCTACGCCGATCACATCGATATCCGTGACAATAGCGGCTTCTTTTGCATTTTCTTGAGGTAGTATAAGTCCTTTAAAGCCTTCTTTGCGGGCTTGTAAAGTGATCGGTAAAACCCCTCGTATCGGCTTAATGCTTCCGTCTAACGATAATTCTCCCAAAATAAGGTAATCTTCCAGGTGTCTGTTTGTTACTTGTCCGGAGGAAGCTAATATGCCTATTGCGATTGATAAGTCATAACCGGAACCCTCTTTTCGAAGGTCTGCGGGTGCCAAGTTGACAACAATCTTTTGGCGTGGCATGTGAAGCTGGCAGGAAGTAATGGCACTTTCGACACGTCTTAGGCTTTCTTTTACGGCATTGTCAGGAAGCCCTACAATATAATAATGCAGACCTGTGGACACGATTACCTCGACGGTAATTGTGCATGCATTGATTCCATAGACAGCGCTGCAATAGGTTTTATTAAGCATAATTCTTATAATAGGTTGATTTAAAGATACTAAAAAACCTGGCAGGTTAATAATTGTTTGGTGAATTATTGAGAGTCAATCGAAGTTTGTCAAAAAATTATTATATTGTAAGATAGAGTTTCTTGTAAATAATAGATTAAAAGCAGTATTTGGCAAACGATTTGCTTTGTTAATTGTATTATTAACGAGGGCTAGATTCATCGTAATAGAATTAGAAATTAAAACGAAAAAGAAATGAATGACACAAGTAAAGTAGCTTTGGCGTTGTTAGCGGGTCTTGCTGCAGGTGCAGCTTTGGGAGTTTTATTTGCTCCAGACAAGGGGTCGGATACGAGAGATAAAATCAATGATTCGTTAAGCGATTTGAGTGATGCTATTCGTGAGAGAGCGGAAGAACAATTCGATCAATTGAATGATTTTAAAGAGAAGATTGTTTCTACATTGAAAGGAAAATTAAATCAGACTGAAGAAATGCTAGATGATGATATCATCGAACATGCATAGTTCGCAGATTATTCATCTGAATAATTGGTGTAGAATACATATCATCAGGCTATTTCTAGGTATAGCTGTTTTACGATAATTGATCTCTCCTCATAATTTTGTGTGTGGAGATAAGTGGGCATTGAGCTGCAATATAGTTTGTTTTTAAGCTAAACGTTGAAATAGCCTGAATAATTTTAAGATGCATGGAAGAAGAAAAATTTTCACTTAGCGGTACTTTTCAAAAAACCAAAGAGTATATTGACTCCCAGTTTAAGCTTGTCAAATTAAAGACAATTGAACGATCGTCTCGATTGATAGCAAGTCTTGTCGTTGATGCGACAAAATTGATATTTACTTTATTTGTCCTGTTTTTTTTATGTTTGGCTCTGGGCTTTTGGCTCGGCGAGTTATTGGGAAGCTACTCCTTGGGCTTTTTGGCAACAGCAGGTATTTTTTTAGTGATTATTATCTTAATACGGGTATTTGAACCTATGCTGGAATCCAAATTTATGGATCTTTCTATTCGTCGTTTTTTGGCTAAATGGAACGATGAGATCGAGGAGGAAGAAGAAGAATTGCATAAGGAAAAACTTGATAGAGAAAGGGCGACAAATGAACAATAAACAGACTAAAATACGTAATCTTCAGGAGCTTAAAGCTGAAATATCCCGTTTAAAGGCGCTTAAGAATGAACAGGAAGTATACCTTAAGACCCAATTTACGTTGTTAAATAATAAAATTGAGGCTCCAATTCGCTTTTTTAATTCATTAAAAGACAATATTCCGGGGGTAAATATTATTCAACAGCTATTCTCCAAAAGTAACAATCCAGATTCTGACTGGCTGACGAAGACCTTACGTATTGGTGTGCCTTTTATTATGAATAGACTGTTCTTAAAAAATACCGGAGTGCTTAAGAAGGCATTAATGCTACTGTTGTCAGAGCGCGCTGTCGGTCAAATCAATCAGGATAAAATTAGCGGCCTAATCAGTAAGCTGACAAGCTTTATTCGGCCCAAAAAGAAGAAAAATAAAGGTGTACAAACTGAAGGTGCTATTATAAAGGACGAGGTAAATGAGTATGGAATTCCTTCCTATAGCGAAACCTATTAGTCTTGCACTATTAAGTTCAGTCAGCAGTACTTGCTTCTTTTTTCAAAAAATCCTCGTAAGCTAATTGAATACCTTCGCGGAGATTAACTTTATGTTTCCAGCCTAATGCATGTAATTTTGATACATCCATGAGTTTTCGTGGTGTTCCGTCAGGTTTGGAGCTGTCGAATGAGATTGCTCCTTTATAACCAATGACGTCCTTAATCAATTCGGCAAGTTCTTTTATACTTAGATCTTCGCCGATGCCTATATTGACAAATTGCTTCTCATCATAATTATTCATTAAAAAGACACAGGCATCTGCTAGATCGTCGGAAAAAAGAAATTCCCTTAAGGGAGTTCCTGTTCCCCAGATAACAACTTCAGGAAGCTGATTGACTTTTGCTTCATGAAATCTCCTGATCAATGCTGGTAAGACATGTGAATTCTGTGGATGGTAGTTGTCGTTTATTCCGTAAAGATTCGTTGGCATAACAGAAATATAGTTGCAACCATATTGATCACGAAAAGCTTCTGCCATTTTTATTCCTGCAATTTTGGCAATCGCATAAGGTTCGTTTGTTGGCTCAAGTGTGCCAGTTAATAGCATGTTTTCATTCAATGGCTGCGGAGCCATCTTTGGGTAAATACAACTGGAACCTAAGAACATTAATTTTTTAACGTCATGATCAAAAGAAGACTTGATGATGTTATTTTGAATAGCCATATTTTCGTAGATAAAATCAGCACGATAAGTATTGTTGGCCATGATTCCCCCAACCTTAGCTGCTGCTAAAAAAACATATTCAGGTTTTTCCTGATCGAAAAAATCGGCCACAGCTTGTTGGTTACGCAAATCTAATTCGGCAGAGGTACGTGTGACAATATTGTGATAACCAAGCTCTGATAATTTGCGATGTATTGCTGACCCGACCATTCCGCGATGGCCTGCGATATAAATTTTAGCGTCTTTCTCCACGATAAACTATTGATTCCTGCAAACTTAGATAAATTGCTTTTTATATGCAATATAAATTACCCTTATCAAAAGAATTAAGTTCGTTTGTGTTTACACTCATGGTACTCCCGATTATTACACAATGTATTATATTCCGGTCTGCTATCAAGATTTATTTTTTTTAGCGGGAATATAAGGTTATTTTTGCGGGATATTTAATAAAAATGGGAAAGGACAAACTACGTAAATTTGCCGAAGTTGCTACTTTTGAAAATGTAATCCAACTCGACGCAGGCAAAGAATATAAAGGAAAATGGGCTGAGAAACAATTTGGTAATAATAATCCGGTTGTTTTAGAGCTGGCTTGTGGTAAAGGAGAATACACTGTTAATCTGGCAAGATTATTTCCTGAGAAAAATTTTATAGGTATCGATTTTAAAGGTAATCGTATTTGGCGTGGTGCCAAAACAGCTTTGGAGGATGGAATTCGGAATGTTGCCTTTCTTCGGATACAAATTGAGACTATCCTTGAACATTTTGCGGAAAATGAAATCGATGAAATCTGGATTACTTTTCCGGATCCGCAACCACAGGATAGCCGGGAGAAGAAAAGATTGACTGGACCGAAGTTTTTGGACCGTTATAAAATTATCATGAAACCTGAGGGGATGATGAATCTGAAAACGGATAATGACGGTTTCTATGCTTATACGCTGGAGCAGATTGATTTACAGCATTTAAAAAAATATAAAGAGACGGTAGATCTTTACCATTCAGACTTGGTTGATAACGTTTTATCCATTAAAACATACTACGAACGGAAGTATTTGGCGCATGACAAGAACATTAACTATGTGAAGTGGAGTTTCGAGAAGGTTTAAGCATCAAAATTTTATCGTAATAGCGAGCCCAAACGAAAGTTTGGGCTCGTTTGTTTTTTAAAGCAGATGGTGATACAAAACTTTGATCGCTCGATTTTAAGCTTAGTTGGCAGCGATGCCTATTAATAGCCCTACTTGTCTTAGTTATGCTAGGAAGTTTCCTATGCTCCCACTATTGTTGTCGTATTGTTGCAGTATAAATAAAGTATCCATGTGAAATACTACATAGGTGCTTGATGAGTTAAGAAATTTCCTTAGAACTTCCCTTGAATCCTCAGTTCAGTAGTCTTTCTATTGGCATTATGTGTCTTTTAAGATACGTTCACTCTCGTTTTTTTTTATTTTTGATATATAGTTTTAAATAATTTCGATTTATTTCGTTTTTTTAATATTATTAATTATTTTCGATTTGAAAATATAAAATAACCAAAGGAAGATCGTTTTGAAACGAACCTAATGCGTGAAATTCCCGCCAAAGTGGACTTCGAAGCATTTTATTAAAATTTGAAACCGTAATAGTGTGATTAAAAGAAATACTATTCGAAATAATTGTTAACAAAAAGAAAACATTAAGTTAAAGCAAACTTTTTGTTAGGGATATATTTTTGTGCCAAATTGAAAATTAACAATTTACACCAATAACTATGTTTAGTATTAACCCTATCCAAATTAATCTGAGGCACTCCTCCTCGAAAGTGCTATTTGCAGCATTATTGATTGCCTGCAATATGGATGTAGCTGGGGCAGCGGTTCCGTTAGAACAGGGCCACGGCGTTTTTCATTATTTTAATCAAGGGAAGATTAAAATCAAAGGAAAAGTTGTAGATAATAAAACCAAGGAGCCACTGGCTTCAGTATCGATACTTTCAGGTGGAGTGACGAAGGGTTCTACGGATCGGAACGGGAATTTTGAAGTAGATATCGAAATCGGCGGGAAAATTCGCTTTCAGATGATTGGTTATGAGGCTCAAACAAGAACTTACGAGGCCGCTCAAGCCAACGCCCATATCGGGTTAAATCCAACATCTGAGGCACTTGAAGAGGTCGTTGTTACGGCATTGGGGATTAAACGACAAGAGAAAGAGTTAGGATATGCGACTACTGTTGTAAAAGGAGAACAATTAACCGATGCACTTTCCAACAACTGGAGTGATGCGTTATCGGGAAAAGTGGCGGGATTGAATCTCATGCGCTCAAATGCAGGTCCGACTGGTTCGACCAAGATTATCTTGAGAGGGGAAGCTGATCTTAATGGCGATAAAGGAGCTCTGATTGTTGTAGATGGAGTTGTTGTAAATGATGGTAGCGGTCGTAGAACAGCTAATCAGGGTGAAAGTACATATGGCACGGGATCCGACAATATGCCCGCTGATTACGGTTCGGGCATTGATGACATCAATCCGGAGGATATAGAGAATGTGACTGTACTAAAAGGGGCGAGTGCGGCAGCTTTATATGGACAACGTGGGGCAAATGGTGCTATTATGATTACGACGAAGTCTGGAGCAAAAGGGAAAAAGGGAATAGGTGTTACGGTAAATTCGAATACTTCATTGGAAGCAATTAACCGCATGCCTGACTTGCAATATGAGTATGGACAGGGATTAGCAGGCTCTAATTATTACTCTTACGGTACAACAGAAGATGGTGCTAGTACATCTGGAACTAGTTCGGCCTATGGACCTAAATTTGATGGACAATATTTCTATCAATATGACCCCGCTACACAGAAAGTTGGAACGGAACGAACACTTTGGCAGCCATATGATAACTTGAAAACTTTCTTTGATGTTGGTAAAACATTTACTAATTCAGTCAGTATCGATGGTGGAACGGATAAGACATCAGCTCGGTTCTCGGCAACAAACGTCAATAATACTTGGATCGTTCCCAATACAGGATATAAACGTAACACAGTTGCTTTGTCGGTAAACTCTAAGGTCAGCGATAAGTTGCAAATTAATGCGAAAGTAAATTATACCAATAAATGGTCTGATAATTTACCCGGGGCTGGATATGGAAATCAGTCGCTAATGTATTGGTTTATTTTTTGGCAACCCAATGCGGATATGAATTGGTTAAAAGATTATTGGGTGCAAGGTTCAGAAGGACAGAAGATTAAATATCCATTTTCTTCTTATCCTGAAAATCCATTCGCGATATCTAGAGAATTTATCAATGGGATGAATAGGCATGGAATCACAGGGAATGTTCAGGCAAGCTATCAGTTTAATAAAAATTGGAATTTGATGTTGCGTAGCTCGATGGATATGGCCTACGAGAACAGAGAACAAAAGCGACCTTATGATGCTGGAGCAAAAATGCCTTTCGGTAGCTACCGTACACAGTCGATATTTTCCCATGAGACGACCTTAGATTTCTTATTGAAATATGATAAAGAAATCAATAAAGATTGGAAGGTTTCAGCAACAGTTGGTGGTAGTACGAACGATAATCGCTACAATAAAGATGAGATGCGAGCCGATTCGTTAACGTACCCCGGTGTTTATACAATGGCGAATGCAAAAGGTCAGGTGCTTAGCCTGCCCTATAAGAGCCACGAACAACGAAATGGTTTTTATGGTTTATTTACCGCTGCCTATAAAAATTTTCTATTTGTGGATGGAACTTATAGGGTTGACTGGGCAAGTACATTGGCTTCGGCGCTTGCTCCAGATAAAAGGACTTATTTTACATACCCTTCTCTAAATGCAAGTTTTATAGCTTCTGAAGTATGGAAATTACCTCGTATTATTAACTATGCAAAATTGAGAGGTTCCGTATCAGGTGTTGGAAATGGGGGAAATAAACCTTATATGATTGATGCATCCTATGAAACTTCCGGGCCACAGTATCCGGGTGGTTTACAGATACCTTCGGTTATTGTAAATCCCTATTTGCAACCCTTACGAACTCGTTCGGTCGAATTGGGTACGGAGGTTCGTATGTTTAAAGATCGTTTTGGTTTTGATTTGGCAGTTTATCAAAGTAATACTTCTAATCAGCAACTACAACGCGTAGTTGATGCATCTACAGGCGCGAGATATAAGATGGTGAATGCCGGTGAGGTACGAAATAGAGGGATTGAACTCGCGGTTGATGGTATGCCGATCAAGATTAAAGATGGATTCAGCTGGAAGGTTTTTGCTACATTTTACATGAATCAGAATAAAATTATGTCTTTAGCGGACTCTTCAATGATCCTGCAAACTGGACCTGTTGCCGGAGGACAGCTTGTTGCTAAAGTTGGTGGATCCATGGGCGATTTGTATGGTATTGGATATAAGCGATCGCCAGATGGACAAATCGTTTATGACGCAAATACCGGTGTTGCATTATTGACTGATGAAGTTGTCTATCTTGGAAATACCATTCCAAAAGGAAAAGTAAGTTTAGGTCATGAATTTAAATATAAAGGTTTCCGATTGAACCTGTTGTTTGATGCGCAATTTGGTGGTGTTTCACATTCTTTGACCCATTACAAATTAGCTGAGCAGGGAAAAACAAAGAACACGCTGCCGGGACGTTATAGTGGAATTATAGGAAATGGTGTCGTTCAAAATGCAGATGGAACTTATCGAAAAAATGATGTCATTGCGACGGATATCGACGAGTACTACCGTTCACATTATGGACAGGATAACGCTGAAGGTAGTACCTTTTCCACAAATTTTATCAAATTTAGAGAAGCCCGATTTGATTACTCTTTTTCCAAAGCTTTTGTCAATCGTTTAAAACTGCAAAAAGCATCTGTTGGGGTATATGGGCGAAATCTGGTCATCTGGTCTAATTGGCCAAACTTTGATCCTGAGTTTGGAACATTATCTGGGACAGATATCGTGAAGGGCTTTGAAATAGCTCAATTCCCTTCTACACGAACTTACGGTGTTAATTTAGTCGTTGGATTTTAATATTAATTCATTATGAAATCAACTATAAAACTTCTTGGATTAGGTGTTCTTTTCCTTTCATTAACAGTATTGCTGCATTCTTGCGATAAGAACTTTCAGGAAATCAATACAAACCCCAACAATAGTATAAATGCCTATCCCTATCAATTTATGCAGGCAGCATTTAGGGATGCAGTAGCCTCAAATATGTCACGAAATCGCTCATTTAATAATGAATTGATGCAGGTTACCGTGAATATTGGTGATGGAGAATATCGTATTTTTCGTTATGATATTAGAAATACTGTTGCAGATGGCCCTTGGAATTCACTATATCCAGAGCTGAACAATATCAACGAAATTTATAAGCTTGCGGATGGTGGAATGAATGATAATTCGTCCTATCGGGGGATTGCATTGATCATGAAAACATGGATATTCTCTATATTGACGGATACTTATGGCGATATACCTTATGGTGAAGCATTAAAGGGGCAAAGTGATGATATTCTTGAGCCAAAATTCGATGCTCAGAAAGACATTTACATGGATCTCTTCAGGCAGCTTGACTCTGCTAATGCGCTTTTAACAAAAAACACTGGGATTAAAGGAGAATATGATCCTATTTATGCAGGCAATATAAGTAAGTGGCGGAAATTTGGCAACTCTTTATTTTTGAGATTATTGCTAAGAGTTTCGGGGAAACAGGATGCTGAAGTAGCTAACTATGTGAAAGCTAAAATTTCCGACATATTGGTTGATAATGTGTCGACTTATCCCATTATGACGAGTAACGATGATTCTGCAATTCTCAAATGGACTGGAACTATACCTTTTGTTTCTCCATTTATGGATGTGCGAGCACAGGATTTTAGAACACCTTCTTTAGGGAGCTTCTTTATTGATAATCTGGTTGCATGGAATGATCCGCGTATAAATATTCCTACTTACGGTTCTAATGGTGTCAATCGACTGGGTATTGCCCCTGTGAGTGGAAATTTTGTAGGGGTCCCAAGTGGATATGCTCCTGGTGAAGGATGGGAAAAACAATCTTACTTTTATTCGTATGACCAAACCGTCAATAATATTGCGGTTAGAACGATGATGAATGAGCCTTTGACAGGTATGATTATGAACTGTGCAGAGGTGCAATTTATTAAAGCTGAGTTGGCTTTAAAAGGCTTCTATACGGATAAACCAGGCGATCTTTATAAAGATGGGGTGGTGAAAGGGATCACAACTTGGCTGCCTACTTATACCGAATCTGTTGAAGATTACTTAAATAATGGCGATATAAATTGGGACGACAGCTACAGTTTTGAGAAAAAGATGGAAATGATTCATTTACAGAAGTATTATGCCTTATTATTTGTAGACTGTCAGCAATGGTTTGAATTTAGAAGAACTGGCTATCCGAAATTGCCTAAGGGAACAGGCTTGAAAAATAATGGTGAGATGCCGGCAAGACTAAATTATCCGATCTATGTTCAGTCGGCAAATCCAACTAATTATAAGTTGGCTGTGCAAACACAGGGTAAAGACGCCATTGATACAAAAGTTTGGTGGCAAAGACCATAATTGGGTTCTTAATTTTAATGCGTAGATAATGAAAAAATATATTTTTTATATAATAGCAGGATTCATGGGCGCGCTAGCTCTTGTTTCTTGTAGCAAGGACGGGAATTATCCAGGAGGGGTGGTTAGTTCGTATATCGGTATTTTTGATGTTAGGAACATTTATAAAGGACAGCCTGTACAAATTAGTAAAGATAATCTGGATGGATCTACAACAATTGCTGGTGTCGTTGTTTCCGACCATCGGGAGGGAAATTTTCCGGAGGGATATTTAGTAATCCAAGATCGTAGACGTCTGAACCAACTGCGTGGTATAACAATACCTTTGGGAAAGGCTGCTGAAAATTACGTGATAGGGGATTCGTTGGAAATCAATATTGTTGGCAGCGAACTAACCAGGGAAAATGGTATTCTTCAGCTGAAAAACGTCGCGGAATCAAATATCGTAAAGATCGCTTCGGATAAGCCAATCCCCAATAATCGCGTTACAGCTAAGGATATTTTGACAAATCCGGATAAATATGAAAGTACTTTGGTTGCGATTGTAAAAGGCGGTTTTAACCCATTGCCTGCTGCTGGAGACATTTTAGAGGGACAGAAAGTGCTGAATGATGGGTTCGGTAATTTAAATTTGGAAACGAAATCATCGGCAAAGTTTGCTAAGAGAAATCTAAGTGTTTTGGCAAATTATTTTGGTGTGATCTTTAACAAACAGGATTCCGAAGGTAAGCTCATACCCTATGAAGTTTTGCGTAAAGAATCGGATATTCAGGAATTGAGTTCGGTGATTGAACATACCCCTCTAGCTATTTCTGGTTTTGCCAGCGATGTAAAAGGTGGGGATGGAAATTATGAATATATTCAGCTTTTAGCCATTGAAGATATCGATTTTTCGAAGACTCCTTACGCTGTTATTGTTAGTAATAATGCAAATGCATCCACGCCAACAGGTGTTCCTGCGAAAGGTTGGGCTACGGGAGGAATGCGGACTTACAAACTGAATATTACTTCTGGAACTGTATCAAAGGGGCAGTATTTCTATGTAGGCGGAAAATATAAATTGATTAATGGCTCGAGCTCAACGGATATTTCGAATGCAAAATGGGTCGTAAATTATGATTATGTTGCGAAGGATGGTTTTGATGGCATTGGTAACAAAACCGGCGGACTCATGGCCAATAGTGGTAACGCATTTGGTATAGCAGTATTTAATACAACGGCTGTGACAGAAGCAACAAAACCTGTGGATGTTATGTATACCTCTGGTGGCGGTGCATTGACTGATGGAACAAAAGGTTACCGTATTACAAATAATGATTTTTACGATGTTATCGATCCGCTATCCCTAAAGTCGCAACCTTTTTTTATGGCGGGAACCAATAATATCTTCTTAAAATATAATACAGCTGATGTAGGTTATTTTGTCAGTTTAGGAGGCGTGTATAATACATCTTTAGCACGATGGACTTCTGCTCGATCTCAGAATAATATCGAGATGACAAAGGCTTCCACGCTGAGCGAAATCGAAAATGAGTTATCGACGAAAATTGAACAATAGATTCTATAAATAAGGGGGGCTGTAGCCCCCTTATTTATTATATAGGGTATCCCGCATTCCAAAAATTGATAAAAGCTAAAACATATTTTTATTATCTTCATTATATAACTATAAACGAAGACTTATGAATTTAACAGATTTAGTTACAGGTGGCGTAGGCTCTAAAGCGATAGAGACTATTTCAAAAATTACTGGCGTCAGTGAATCTAAGGCAAAATGGATTGTAGCGGCAGCAGTTCCTTTGATGATTGCAGCATTAAATTACAATGCGAAAAACAAAGGGCAAGCGGAAAATATTGACAATGCTATTGATCAGCATAGCAACAGTGGTATACTCGATAAAATTGGCGATCTATTCGGACAGGGAGGAACTGATCAAGCCGGTTCTGAAGACGGGAATAAAATTGTCAGCCATATGTTTGGTCAGAATACCGAAGTCGTGACACAGAATATTGCAGATAAAGCAGGCCTAAGCTCTTCTCAGGTAACAGGGGTACTGGCAACACTTGCTCCTATCGTAATGGGCTATTTGGGGCAACAAAAGCAGGCTTCAAGTGGCGGTGGTATTGGTGATCTGATCGGCTCTGTGCTAGGAGGTGGAACACAACAAAGTGCAGGTGGTGGTATGTTGGGAGGTATTTTGGGCTCTTTCTTAGGCGGTGGTCAGGAAGAACAAGCACAAACAACTGCGCAGCCAGCAGCTGGAGGTAGCATTACGGATATGTTGGGTGGGCTAGCAGGCAGTTTTTTTGATAAAAATAACGATGGACAGGCGAAGGGAAACATTCTTGATTCGATAGCCGGTATGTTTGGGAAGTAAGCTGTGCTAAGCTATTCTTTGTCTTGTAAAAACGAGTATGAGATTAGGCGGAAATGATACAGATCCTAAAAAGTATGAGGTCGGGAGTTCTACACTTCCGACCTCATGCTTTCTGTCTAATTCTTATTAATCTTCAACCGATTCTTTCGGTGGAAAATTTTTATGTTTTCTTTTGCTGATTTTGTCAATATTGACAGGTTGTGGAACCTTAACATAATATCCCGTTCCATCATATTCACGTTTATTTGGATTTTCTTTGCAGGCTGCCGAACAACATCCATCCATTTCCCAGCCGCACTCATCACATTGGGTGAAATGTTCATTACAGGTTGGATTGGCACAATTGATCATCTTGGTAGTTTGCTTGCCGCAATTGAAACAGGTTGATACCACAGATGGGTTGACCGAATTTACATCAACTGTAACACGGTTGTCGAAGACGTAACATTGGCCTTCGAAATCTTCGCCCCCAGCTTCTTTCCCGTATTTGATAATCCCACCATGTAGTTGATAAACATCCTCGAAGCCTTCTTTTAACAAAAGAGCAGATGCTTTCTCACATTTGATACCACCTGTGCAATACGTCAATATTTTTTTGCCTTTATATTGTTCAAGCTCTTTGATTTTCTCCGGAAATTCGCGGAAATTGTCAATATCTAAGGTGACAGCATTTTTAAAATGGCCAACATTATGCTCGTAATTTGAGCGTACGTCCAATACAACCACATCCTCCTGATCTTTCATCGCTAAGAAATCTTTGGGTTCAAGGTGAACTCCTGTTTGACGATTAGGATCAATTTCTTTTGGATCTCTCAAGCCCGAGTGAACAATTTCAGCCTTATACCGGCAGTGCATTTTAATGAATGATGGTTCGTCCACATCGTCAATTTTGAACTCTGTTTTATTGAAACGACCGTCGGCATAAATGGCATCCATATAGCTTTTACAGGCCTCTACAGTGCCCGACACAGTACCATTTAGGCCTTCATCGGCTACAATGATACGGCCTACTAAACCCAGTGATTTACAAAATTCTAAGTGATCTGATGCAAATTTTTCGGCATCTTCGATAGGGCTGTAACAATAGTACAGCAAAGTTTGATATTGTGTCATGATATTCATTGATACCGCTGCAAACGGCGTTTAATGCTAAAAATAAATTTAGTGCAAAGCTACAAAAAATAATAAGTGGATTAAAATGACGCTTGTCACCTTTTCTTCAAAGGTTCGAGGAGGTACTCCAGACCGTTGAGCTTTATTTCGTAAAGTGTCGCCAATTGTTGACCGAGTTTTCCTTTTGGAAAGCCTTTTTGATTATACCAAACTAGATAGGGTTCAGGGAGGTTACATAACGTGTATCCTTGGTATTTGCCAAAAGGCATCTTGACGGTAACAAGTTCAGTTAAAATTTCAGTATTTAACATTAGTCTTGTGGTTTTCCATAGTTGAGACGGTACCAAACAGCTTTTAAAGCGATGATTCCATGATTAAATAAATTGGGGATGGTCCCGTAATAATGTTTGAATATGGCAAAGCGTTCTTTCAGGGATTCCTTATGTTTTTGTTTTGACATCCCGCCAACAAGATACCGCGCCACATATTGTTGTGAATTGACCGTTTTCTTGGCCTTTTTCGCACAACGAATAACCCAGTCAATATCCGCACATAATTTATATTTGAGATCGTATGGCTCGGCGATATCTCGTTTGATGTAAATCGCCTGATGGCATATATTCATGCCATAACGAAAGCTTTTCCAGTCAAAATAAGTCGGTACTTTATGTCTCCGTTCACCTATAATATTCCGATCTTCATCAACAAGGATCGTTTCGCCGTAAAGAATATCAGCATTGTCGCTCAGTCTGGCGAGGTTCTCAATACTATTCAGATCATAGATCTCATCTCCGGAATTTAGAAAAAGAACATAATCCCCTGTTGCTAATGCTAATCCTTTATTCATGGCATCATAGATACCCTGATCCTTTTCGGAAAGCACAATACTGATTTTATCCCTGTATTTTTGGATGATCTCTAATGTTCCATCTGTCGATTGTCCGTCAATGACAATATATTCTATATGATCATAGCTCTGATTGACGACAGATTTCAATGTATATTCTATATCACGCACATTATTGTAAACGACGGTTATAATCGAAAATTTAGGATGAGCAGACATACTTTATTTGTTGAATTCGTTCATTTTCTTTTTGAGGAATCGGATGCCACGATTGAATAAAGATCCTTTACGATGTGCATAAAAATACTTGATGGCTTCGTACGCTTGTTTGTTTTCCGAAATTTCCGCTGGAAAATAACTTACCGGACTTTCCGCTAATTTGACCTGATAAGTCGATTCAGAAGCGGTATGTGTGCCTGAACCATCATTGCCGATATTTTGTGTCATCGAATTCCTTGGATACAAAACTAAGCCATTTTTTTTGAATACTGAAGCGTACCAGCGTATCGCCCACGAGTTGATTTTTCCGGCTTTAAATTCCTGAACCTGCTTCCAAAAATTTTCTTTTCCTTCGATACTGAATTGATGAATCTGTTCTGCCGTAAAGTCTGACACGAGTTCGTCAATGTTAGGATTAAAATGTTTCCATGCACGGTCCCAGGTTGCCCAGCCCCAGCTATTGGCGACTCTGAAAAAGAAGGTTTCAGGCAGCTTATTTAAGTTCTTTAATGGGTAACCGTATCCGCTGATCTCCATGACTTGATCTTCATCTTCATAATGCGTGAGGGCTTGATTGAAATAATCCAGGGCAAACGCCGAAGTTTCCAGGTCGTCTTCTAAAACGATAACCATTCCATGTTTATTGACCACTTTTGTAACACCGTCGATCACATTGGCGGCGAGACCCCAATTCTCCGCTCGTTCTACGATAATAACCTGCTTGAAGTTCCAGGGTTTATAGATAATTTCCCGGACTTCCGCAACTGCGTCGATGGAGTTTTTGTTTTTTGCTGCGTCCGAATAGATATAAAGTGTCGTTTGGTCTGCCTGTTTATTTTTTTCTAAGGCTGTAAGCGTTCTTATCGTATGATCGGGACGATTATAGACAAAAAGTATGACTGGAGCAATACTGTTCATGTGTCAAAATATTTTGTTGAATGCTTCTTTGTTGGCTTGTCGAGTGCGATAAACAGCGCTTGTTTTAATCAGCAGTCTAAAGGCAATGCTGAAGTAGCTTTTTGCTTCAAAAGTATGGCCTTTTAAGAGTGAAGAGTACATTTTTTTTAAACTTGCCAGTACCGCCATCGTAAAAGCTTTTACAAAAGTATAATTGATATTGCAATATTCAGTCAGATGATAGACAAATTCGCTTTTCAGAAAAGCTTTGCGGTCTGTTTTGCGCTGCTGCCTATCGTGATAGGCCTTGGCTTCTTCGGCCAGAACAATGTTTAAACCATAGTAGTTGATGCGGTTAGCGTAGTCCTTGTCTTCCCCATAGTGAAAAAAGATTGGAGCAAAACCGCCTACTTTTCGGATGACAGGATTGGGTATAAACCAGAATGCAGCATTTACGAATGAACAAATCCGATAGGAATCTTCGGTACGGGCCTGTTTGGTGTATACAGCAAAACCATGGTCCAGTGTTGTTTCGGTACCATCGTAGTGAATCGGTGAGATAATTCCGATATTGTCCGCGTTAACTTTCATTAAATTGGCAATACAGTCCCGATCCAGCCAGGCGTCCTGATTGACCAAAAATGCATAATCATACTCTTCCTTCAAAACGATGTCAAGTCCGATGTTGTTGGCCTTTCCAAAACCCAAATTTTCGGAACTTTCTATTAGTCTTACTGTCGGATATGTTTCTTTTATGATCTGTGTAGTATTGTCTCCCGAATTGTTATCGACAACTAAAATATCTGTTGGATAACTTGATTCCAGAAGGCTGGGTAAGCACTTGTGGATCCAAGGCTCAAAATTATAGGAAATGATAATGGAGAGTATCTTAGCCATTTATTTTTTTCGGATAACTTTGATGAAATAATTGAAGAGTTCTAATAGAATACCTGGTTTAAAGATTCTATTAACGATAATGTAGATACATACAGCAACTCCAATTGTACTGGCAAACCGAAGATAGAGGTTAGCGATAGCTGCGGTGACGTAATGTGCTGCCAGGCAGCTTATGGCTGCCAAGAGTGCATAAGCAAAAATATCTGCTAGAAGGTATCGAAATGAATAGTTCATATAGGGTTTGGCCGATGTATACCAAACGAATATCCAGAAGGCATTTAATGCCGAAGTTAATCCTATGAGCAGTTCTAAACCAAGTGATTTTCCAAAGAAAAGAATAGCGATTTGGAGCAGACCAAAAACAATGATATTCCTCATGTAGACTTCGGGCTTTCCTTTGCTAATAATTAAGTTGGAAAAAACATTGCTAACTGAGTCGAATGCGGCTCCAATACAAAAGATTTGGAGAAATATGGCGCTTTGTGCCCATTTGTCTGTAATTGCGATTGTAATGAAATCCTGCGCTACCGTGGTTAAACCAAATAACATGGGAAATGCCAAAAAAGCAGTAAAGGAGATCAGTTTGCGAAAAACTCTAACCTGCCTATCCTTATCATCTTCTATTTCCTTTAAAATCGGTTGGGTCACATTATTGACCATATTCGTCAATATATTTTGGGCCATAATACTCCAGCGATTTGGATTCACGGTATACCCCAGTTCCTCAGCAGTGTAATGCCTTCCTAAGATGGCTGCATATATATTTTTATTGATGTTGATAAAAATATTGGTGACCAGTATTTTACTGCTAAATCCTAAAATGTCACGAATAGGTTTAAAATCGAACTGGAAAGTGGGCCTGAATTTGGAAAAATACCAAAATCCGAGCATATTGAAACCACTATAGGAGACAATTTGGATCGCGTATGCCCAATAGGCATAATCCTTATAGGCTAAATAAACTCCGACTATATTGGATGCAATAAGAGCAAACGTGCCTGTAATGACCCTTTCTTTGATTTTTAAATTCCGGAACAGGTAAGCGTTGTGTGCAATGCCAAAGCTACCTAACCAAAAAGATAAAAAGGTAAACCGGCTGAGCTCTACAAGTACTGGTTGATTATAGTATAAGGCGATAAGCGGAGCCGACAGGAATAAAACAATATAAATGAATGTCCCAATTCCGACACTAGTCCAGAATACTGCGTTATAATCTTTATGTTCAACTTCCTTTTTGTTGACAATCCCATAGACAAATCCACTTTCTTGGAAAGCGGAGGCGAGGACAGAAAAGATGGTGATCATAGCTACTAAACCATAATCTTCTGCTGTTAGTTTACGGTTTAATAGGATGCCGAACCCAAAACCCAAGAACTGCTGTATGATGCTGGCCATACCACCCCATAGCAGTCCTTTTGTTGTTTTTGATTTTAAAGAGTCACTTTCCTGATGAGATGACATGCTGAATTAAATGAGCGGCAATATTAAAGTATTGCAATTGTATTCGCAAATTCTTTTAAGGAAACATCAGTTGGATTGACGTCGGTAATCAAATAAGAAATATCCCGTAACGGCACGACTTTCATTTTTTGAACTGAATTTAATTTCTCGGCGATACTCAGAATAGCTACCTTTTTTGAGCATTTAATCATCGCACGTTTTATTTGTACCACCTCCCAGTCGGAGTCCGTCACCCCGTCTTCTACCGAAAGTGAGTTTGTTCCCAGCAGACAAAGGTCCACTTTAAGATCTGCCAATTCATTGGCTACTTGAGCACCAGACACAATGTTTGTGTTACGCGAAAGTTTTCCGCCGACCAAAATGACTTCGAGATTTGGTTTTTCTGCCAGTTCCAATGCAACTAGTGGACTAATTGTGAAGAATGTGCACTGCAGATGATCAGGTATTGTTCTTGCCAATTCAATTAAGGTTGTTCCGCCTCCGACCAAAACAGTCATACCGTTTGAGATTAAAGTGCTTGCTTTCTTGGCAATTTCTTTTTTAGCTTCCTTGGCATACACGTTCCCATCCTGGAAGGGAAATTGAAAAGATTTTGATAATGCCCCACCATAGACTTTTAACACTTTACCATTCTCGGCGAGTTCATTTAAGTCACGTCTAATTGTATCTTCAGATACATTCAATTGAACACTTAGATCAGAAGATAAAACTTTGTTATGTAGGTTAATCTGATGTATAATGAATGCTTGTCTTTCTTCCTTTAACATTGGCTTGTGGTTTTTAATCGGAATTTAAAAATTAATTGAAAAAAATCAGTCTAAATGTAGTGAAAATTATTCTTCCTTTTTATCAATTTTTGTGATGCCCGCCTTGAACCGCGGTTTGAAGCCTGTAGGCTTGTTAGCAACGGGTTCCTGGGTATCCGGATTGTTATTTTCTGGTTCAGCGTTTATGGTTGCTTCTGAACTGATTTCCTCTTTTGGCTCGGTCTGTGGTACTTGTTCGGAACTTTCTGTTTTCGTCACGCCAGCCTTGAACCTTGGTTTGAAGCCTGTAGGCTTGTTCGCTACGGGTTCCTGGGTATCCGAATTGTTATTTTCGGATTCAGCGTTTAGGATTGCTTCTGAACTGACTTCGCTTTTTAGTTCAGGTTGCGGCGCTTGTTCGGAACTTTCTGTTTTCGTCACGCCTGCTTTGAAACGTGGTTTGAAGCCTGTTGGTTTTGGCGCCGATGGAGCAGTTTCGTCAGTCGCTTCTTCGGATGCATGAGTACTTGCTGCTGTGTCAGGAGTTTTAGTGACGCCGGCTTTAAACCTCGGCTTAAATCCTGTTGGTTTTGGCGCTGATGGAGCAGTTTCTTCCGTTGTTTCTTCGGATGCAGGAGTACTTGCTGCTGTGTCAGGAGCTTTAGTGACTACGGCTTTGAATCGCGGGTTAAATCCAGTTGGTTTTCGGGCTGATGGAGCAGTTTCTTCCGTTGTTTCTTCGGAAGTAGGAGTACTTGCTGCTGTGTCTGGAGCTTTGGTAACTCCGGCTTTAAACCTCGGCTTAAATCCTGTTGGTTTTGGCGCTGATGGAGCAGTTTCTTCCGTTGTTTCTTCGGATGCAGGAGTAGTTGCTGCTGCGTCAGAAGCTTTAGTGACTCCGGCCTTGAATCGCGGCTTAAATCCTGTAGGAGCAGAGTCAGTCTCAGTTTTAGCAGAATTAGGTGCTTCGGTGGTTTTAGCCTCATCCACTGCAGGTGTAATTGCAGTCTTGAACCGGGGTTTAAAGCCCGCTGGTTTTGTTGCCTCCGCACTGGAAGTATCGGTTGTCTTATCGATAACGACTTGTTTTACTGCAGGTTTTGCGGCTGGAATTTCTTCCTCTTTCAGATGGAAGCTTTTTCGAAGCTTATTGAACCAAAACTTCTTGCTGTGGTCAAAGCTTTTTTCTCCCATAGCAGAATAATGTGCTTTGAACTCTTCAAATAGAGGTTCATCTGCAGCTTGTAAAGCTTTTAAATCAATTTTCTTTTTTATGAAAAATTCTTCAAAAGTCATTCTGATACGAGTTTGATTTAGTCTATTACAAATGTAGTAATTTTTCTGACGGCGCTGGGCGGGGTTTTAAATAAAAAAGAGCGACTAGCGCTCTTTTTTATTAGTTGATCAATTCAATAGCTTAAGCCATGTTATGGTATACAGCTTGAACATCGTCATCTTCTTCGATTTTATCGATCATCTTTAACACATCAGCAGCTTGTTCTTCCGTGATATCCGAGTGCGATAAAGCGATACGTTCCAATTTTGCAGATGTTACTTCAATACCCTTTTCCTCTAGTAATTTTTGCATATTTCCAAAGTCTTCAAAAGAAGTTTGAACGACAGCAACATCGTTGCCCTCTTCATCAGATTCCACGTATAATTCTTCTAAGCCCCCATCGATTAACTCCAATTCAAGCTCCTCCAGGTCCAGTTCATCTGTTGCGGCGAAACGGAAAATGGACTTGCGGTTGAAAATAAAATCCAATGATCCTGTTTTTCCCAATGAACCACCAGCTTTTGTAAAATAGCTTCGGATATTTCCTACTGTGCGGTTGGTGTTATCCGTTGCTGTTTCAATTAAAACAGGGACACCATGAGGACCATAGCCTTCGTATACATATTCTTCGTAACCTTTTGAATCTTTTTCTGAAGCACGTTTGATGGCGGCTTCGATACGATCCTTGGGCATATTTACGGCCTTGGCATTGTGTATTGCTGTACGAAGTCTCGAGTTAGTTTCAGGGTGCGGGCCGCTTTCTTTAACCGCCATAGCGATTTCTTTACCTAAACGTGTAAATTGAACGGCCATTTTGGCCCAGCGTTTGAATTTCCGCTCTTTTCTGAATTCGAAAGCTCTTCCCATTGTTATATTTTGTTTTTAAGATTTTCAATCATGTCGACTGTCATCTTCTGGATGTCAAATTCTGGCGTCCAGTTCCAGTCTTTTCTTGCATAAGAATCATCTAGACTAGCAGGCCATGAATCGGCAATCTGTTGTCTTGGATCGTTCTCGATGTAAGAGATTGCAAAATTAGGAAGAATTTTTTTAATTTCTTGTGCAAGTTCTTTCGGAGTAAATGTAATACCACCAAGGTTATAACTGTGGCGAATGCTTAAACTTTCTTTAGGTGCATCCATTAGTTCAAGTGTGCCACGGATGGCATCCTCCATGTACAGCATTGGTAAGGCCGTGTTTTCAGATAAGAAGCAAGCGTAAGTCCCGGTTTTCAATGCTTCATAAAAAATATCGACAGCATAATCCGTCGTTCCGCCTCCCGGTTCGGTTTTCCATGAGATGATACCAGGGTAACGGACACTGCGAATATCCAGACCACGGTGTTCCTGATACCATTCGATAAGACGCTCACCAGCAAGTTTGCTGATACCATAAATGGTGTTTGGATCCATTACGCAATATTGCTCGGTATTAGTTTTTGGGGAGTGAGGCCCAAAAACAGCGATTGAGCTTGGCCAAAATATCTTGGAGACTTTATAGTTAACTGCCAGGTCAAGAACATTCAATAGACCATTCATATTCAATTCCCAGGCCTTTTCAGGATATTTTTCACCGGTAGCTGAAAGCATGGCAGCCAGTAGGTATACTTGAGTAGGTTTATATTGTTGAAATAATGTCTCAAGTCCATTTTTGTCAAGAACATTAGCGATTTCGAAATTTTCGTCAGGGCTTTTAATCTGTGGTTCTCTAATGTCAGTGGTTACAACATTCTCTGCACCAAATTTTTTGCGCAAGGCGATAGCTAATTCTGTGCCGATCTGGCCATTTGCACCAATGATAATAATGCTTTCTCTCATTTGTAAGTTTTATTTTATGAAGCTCCTGCTTTCATTATATGGAGTGTCCATGCTCAAGCATATAAATGAATCGCTTCGCTCGTTTCTTCCCATCGATAGGATAGGATTTAGCCTCACATAATTTACGTTTCATCGTGTAATGAAAAATGAAATTTCAACCATGGCGGTTTATGATGCAAATATAAAGGCTTTTCAGTATCTAACAACTTTGCCGTCTTGAAGAGAGCAAGGAAAAAATGTTAATTTATAGACTCTTGGGGCTGTTTTTATGAGATTTTAAACTGTTTCAATCGTTTGTTCTTTTTTTTTGAATAAGCAGTGAAAATTTTTATTTTTTTTGAATTGTCTTAATCCTAATTTTTAGCAACAGTTATAGGAGGCGACGATTCCTTTTTTAGTAATTATTGACGAAAAATTCTAAATGTTGTGACATTTTTAGCAGAGGGAGTAATATTTTGTTATTTTAATAGTGGAATTGGGGAATATTTTTTAAATTTGAAGAATTCATTCTTCGAGAATCAACTAAAAACAAAATCAAATAACAAATTTTATATACACAATTTAAACACAGACAAAAATGAAAGTGGCAGTAGTCGGCGCAACAGGCCTTGTAGGTACTGAGATGCTAACCGTGTTGGCGGCGCGAAATTTCCCAGTAACAGAATTAATTCCAGTAGCTTCAGAGCGTAGCAAGGGTAAGGAAATTGAATTCAAGGGAAAGAAGTATAAGGTGGTTACACCATCTGAGGCTATTGCTTTGAAACCTGATGTTGCGTTATTTTCTGCTGGCGGTGATACCTCGAAAGAATTCGCCCCTAAATTTGCTGAAGCTGGAATTACAGTGATCGACAATTCTTCGGCATGGCGTATGGACCCAACGAAAAAATTGGTTGTCCCAGAAGTAAATGGCGATGTGTTGTCTGCTGAAGATAAGATTATTGCAAACCCGAATTGTTCAACGATACAAATGGTGGTGGCTTTAAAACCATTACATGATAAATATAAAATCAAGCGTGTGGTAGTTTCTACCTACCAATCTGTAACAGGTACAGGTGTTAAGGCCGTTAACCAATTGATGGATGAACGTGCCGGAAAAGATGGTGAAAAAGCTTATCCTTATCAGATTGATTTGAACGTTATTCCTCATATTGATGTTTTCCAAGAAAATGGATACACAAAAGAGGAGATGAAAATGATTTTGGAAACAAATAAAATCATGCGTGATGATTCTATCAAAGTAACGGCAACAACGGTGCGTATTCCGGTCATGGGCGGACACTCCGAGTCGTTGAATATCGAATTCGAAAATGACTTTGATTTGAATGATGTGCGTGCAGCTTTGGCGGCACAAAGTGGCTGTATTGTTGTTGACGATCCTGCGTCACTACAATATCCAATGCCAAAGGATGCACACGGTAGAGATGAGGTTTTTGTAGGACGTATCCGTCGTGATGAATCTCAGCCAAATACCCTTAACATGTGGGTAGTAGCAGATAACTTACGTAAGGGGGCTGCAACAAACGCAGTTCAGGTAGCGGAGTTATTGGCTGAAAAAGGATTGATCTAACTCAAGTAGATTCCATAATAAATATTGAGCCCCCATGAATTCGTTCATGGGGGCTCTTTTTTATCTGAAAAGATTTTCATTGAGTTTTATGGGCTTGCCTTGTACACAGGTTACACCGAAAAGATTATGGCGTCAATGTTTTGGGCTGGATAGAAAACTCAATCTTATCATTCAACGGCGCATAGGTTTCTTTGCTTTGCTCTTCCAGCCGGTCAGGAAATAAAATGCCGAAGAGGTGATCCGTTTCGTGCTGAAAAATAACGGCTGTAAAACCTTCGATATTTTCTTCGATAACTTGACCATCTTGATTGATGTATTGTAGGCGGATTGCATAACTTCGTAATACGTCTTCTTTACGGTTAGGAATAGAAAGGCAACCTTCGGCACCTTTACGTTTCAGCTTGGAACGCCATAGAATTTTAGGATTTACATAGAACTCAAATGGCTGATCCGGTTTGTCAAATCGTTGTACCCAGATTAGATTTTTGTTTATGCCGATCTGTGGCGCAGCGATGCCTACACCGGGGTGATTAGGATCACGTACCGTTGCAAACATTCTTTTGGAAAGAGACTCAAGCAATGGATCGTTGTATTTGACATCACTGCTTGTCGCCTTTAAAACTTTCAGATCTTTGTCGTCCGTCGTCTGCAATACACGAAGAAGCGCATTTTCATCACCTGATAAAATGATTTTCTTGTCAGCAGCACTAAACTCCTGACCCGCATTAAGATTGACCGGTCTTTCGTTCTTTGACTTATGAAATGCTTTTTCTCCTGCCATAATTTTTGTTTCTAAATTGTTTTCAACTGGGGGAACAGGGCAACGATAGCCGTTACTGTAAGCGCAATAGGGGTTATATGCTTTGTTAAAATCTATCTCAACGTTGTCTCCTTTTATATCGTCCGTGGATAAATCAATATATCGGCCACCACTATAACTTTCCTGACCATTTGTTAAATCTAAAAATGGCAAAAATAAATGTTTTTTGTATGCAGGATTTTGAAATAATGCGACGCTTTGGTAGACATTCAGTACACGTTCTTTACCTTGAAGGGTAAATGTTATGATTCCGTATCTTTTGTATTCTTTGCTTGTGCCGTCGTAGGTCGGCATGCGGAACACGGGTTCATCAAACAAAACCTCAATTTTTGCTTTGACTTTATAGCTTGCGTCTACTGGAAAGTAATCCAAAAATGCCACTTGCTCTGATTTCAATGGGCCATATTGTTCTTTCGCCAATTCAGCGGCTTTTTCTTCACGAAGAGCGGTAATTTGTTGCTCGTATTTACTTTGAGCATGCGTATTCAAGCATAAGGCCAACAGGAAACTGGCGATAAGTGTTTTTTTCATGTGTTTAAATATTTATTTGTCCGATTTCACACACCCAATGCCACATCGCTTCCGGTGTTGTTTTGATCCGTGTGTCAATAGGGTAAACCCATAACCCCGCTATGATCGGGTCGAATTCGGTGATCTATTGCCCAAAAAGTAAGTTAGCTTGCTGTTGTTAAATAGTCTATCAAAGTTATAGTTTTTTTTGATTAAACAATACGGGTGTCAAAAAATAGAGCGATGATCTGCTGAAAAGGAAAGCAGAAGCAAAATATTGCATCTTCCTATGTAATACTCGGTCGTACTTTGTACTTTTGTGAAAAAACATATCCATGAGATTAATGGCCTTTGATTACGGTACAAAACGAATAGGAGTTGCGGTGACCGATCCAATGCAAATTATTGCGACGGCATTGACTACTGTACATCCGCAGGATATCTGGACATTTCTAACAGATTATTTACAGACAGAACAGGTAGAAACTTTTGTTGTTGGCAAGCCCCTTCAGCTGGATGGTACCGACTCTGAATCGGCATCGCATGTTGTCGGTTTTGTTCGTAAATTGAGAAAGACTTATCCTGCAATTGCCGTGGCGGAGATCGATGAGCGTTTTACGTCTAAAATGGCTTCGGCAGCGATTGCGCAAAGCGGAAAAAAGAAAAAGGATCGCCAACAAAAGGGATTGATTGATACCGTGTCGGCAACGATTATTTTGCAGAGCTACATGGATAGCCGTAATTTTTAAGTAGACAGCGACTAATAAGTCAAGCAACAAAAAAATAAAAAGACAAAAGGATGAAGAGTATATTATTTTTTACCGAGGATACGGACTTCAAATTAAAGGAAAAGGGGAAAATTCGGCAATGGATTGCTGATGCCATCAAAGGCGAAGGATTTAAACGCGTAGGTGAGCTGAGCTTTATCCTGTGTTCGGATGCTTACTTACTTGAAATCAATAAGCAATATTTAAATCACGACACCTATACGGATATCGTTACTTTTGATTCTTCCGAAGATGAAGACACCATTGCTGGCGATATTTTTATCAGTGTGGAACGTATTCAGGAGAATGCTGAAAAATTTAAAGTTGATATGCGCGACGAGCTTCATCGGGTTATTATTCATGGTGTTATGCACCTGTGTGGTTATCCGGATAAGAAGCCGGCAGATAAAGCCAAGATGACCGCCAAGGAGGATGAGTATCTGGGTAAAAGAAACTTTTAACATACTCCTTCGTCTACTCATTAGGGCCCACAGTTCGGTGAACCGGCTGAAGGTTCTATTTTACTTGAGAGAAGGAGGCAATATATAAAAAAAGCGCTTTACTACTTGTAAAGCGCTTTTTTTATGGTGTTTCTAACGACTAGAATCTTTCAAATTGAGAGAAGAAGAAGTTTCCTTCGATAGCAGCATTCTCATCTGAATCAGATCCATGAATAGCATTTGCATCGATTGATTTTGCGTATTTGTTACGGATCGTGCCTTCAGCCGCATCAGCAGGATTAGTAGCGCCGATCAACGTACGGAAATCTTCAACAGCATTATCTTTTTCTAAGATTGCAGCAACGATAGGACCTGAAGTCATAAATTCGACCAACTCACCGTAGAAAGGACGCTCTTTGTGTACTGCATAGAATGCACCTGCTGTTTCTTTAGAAAGTTGGATGTATTTCATTGCAATGATTTTAAAACCACCAGCAATAATATCGTTTAAGATTGCACCGATGTGACCGTTCGCTACTGCGTCAGGCTTGATCATCGTAAATGTTCTGTTAGTTGCCATTATTTTAATTTTTTTGCAAAATTAGATAAATTGCTTTTCATATGCAATATCATTACGCTTCATATCGCCACAATTCTTGATAAACTTAATAACTTAATAGCTCCTTAACCATTAAATTCTTACATGCTGCCCCGAATCTATAACTGTAGGGTAATTGGTATTTCATACTATTTCGTAACAATGTCTTTTGGGTGATACGCTGACAAGACCACTGAACCCGACCATTTCAAGAAAAGTAAAAAAACAATTTATCTAAGTTCAATGCGAATACGTAACTTTGTGATATTATGGCATTAAATCTAACAGTAGACATCGATAAGGATTCGGGCTTTTGCTTTGGAGTAGTATACGCTATTGATATGGCGGAGGAGATTTTGGAAGAAGACGGTTATCTTTATTGTTTGGGAGATATTGTTCATAATGACGAGGAAGTTGCCCGCTTGAAAGCAAAAGGTTTACGGATCATCGATCATAGTGTGCTTCCAACATTGAGCAATGAAAAGGTGCTGATCCGTGCGCACGGCGAAGCTCCGGAGACCTACCGTATTGCGTTGGAAAATAATATAACCTTAATAGATGCTTCTTGTCCGGTTGTTCTTAAATTGCAGAATCGTATAAAAACATCGTTCGATCAAAAAGAGAAGATTTTAATTTTCGGAAAGCATGGGCATGCCGAAGTGATCGGTTTACAGGGGCAGACAAATAACGAGGCCTTAGTTTTTCAGGATATTGCCGAATTGGATCAGGTTGAACTGCCTTCATCATTTACCCTATATAGCCAGACAACAAAGAGCGTAGATAAATTTTATGCGATCAAAGATGAATTGATCAAGCGTGGGTATGAAGTCAAAGCTAACGATACCATCTGCAGACAGGTGTCTAATCGATATGAAGATTTAGGTGCTTTTGCCCGACAATATGACAAGATTGTTTTTGTTTCAGGCAAGAAATCCTCCAATGGCAAAGTACTTTTTGAAGTTTGCCAAAATGCCAATCCAAATAGCTATTTTATTTCTCATCCGGCCGAATTAGATGCAAAGGTATTTGCTGAAAATGACCGTATCGGGATATGTGGAGCCACTTCGACACCAATGTGGTTAATGCGCGACGTAAAAGCAAGTTTAGAAGCGTTATAGGCGCAATTACCCGTCACAGATATTTCATAATTCCACGGTTTAGATCCGGAGTGCATTCTTTTTTGCGTAACTTTGTAAGCTATGAGCAATAAAGGCAAAAAAGGAATTCTTTTAGTACAATTGGGTACACCTGATAGTCCCACTACTCCAGATGTAAAAAGATATTTAACGGAGTTCCTAATGGATCCGCGAGTCATTGATATTCCTTATTTTCAACGAACCTTATTGGTAAAGGGGATTATTGCACGTACACGTGCTCCGAAATCTGCAAAAGTATACGAAACGATTTGGGATAAAGAAACGGGTTCGCCTTTGATGCATTATAGTGTTTTGCAACGCGACCTGTTACAGGAGGCATTGGGGGAAGAATACCATGTTGAATTAGCAATGCGTTACCAAAACCCATCCATTGAGGCTGCATTGAAAAATATGGAAGGTCTATTTTTGGAGTCCATTCGCGTCATACCTTTATTTCCACAGTATGCTTCAGCAACATCGGGCTCGGTCATTGATCGTGTCATGGAGCTAATTCGTAAATGGAATTACCTGCCGGAGATCAGTTTTGTAAGCAATTTTTGTACGAATGATTTGATGGCCGAGACATTTGCAGATCATGCCCGTAGGCACGATTTGGAAAGTTTTGATCATTTTGTCTTTAGCTATCACGGACTTCCTGTGCGACAGCTTGGAAAAGTAGACCCTACAGGTCAGCTTAAATGTCCCGAATCAGGTTGTGAGTCTTGTAAATCGACAGTCAATTCATACTGTTATCTTTCGCAGTGTTATGCGACAACGCGAACGATAGCTGCAAAACTAGGTTTAGAAAAAGAGCAATATTCGCTGTGCTTTCAGTCACGTCTGGGCAAAGAACCCTGGATACAGCCCTATACTTCCGATTTATTGCATGATCTCGCCGCGAAAGGATATAAGAAGTTATTGATTTTCAGTCCTGCGTTTGTAGCGGATTGTATCGAAACTATTGATGAAATTGGCGTGGAATATGCTAATGAATTCAAGAACTTAGGTGGAGAGGAGGTTTGTTTGGTCGAGAGTCTCAATGATGATCCCAAATGGATTGAATCTTTAAAACAATTGGCGCTTAATGCCAAGAATTAAAAATAGGTAAAAGATGTTGTTCGTAAATGCTTGTGTATTACTCATATTAGATTTTTATATTTTCTTTGCGCTCCGCGCAACGAAGATCAAATTTCCCAAAACAAAAGTATTTTCCATCCTATGGTGGTCTTATTCTGTTTTACTGTTATTAGGCGTTTTTATTTCGGCGCAATATAATATTCCGCTGATTGTTAGGTCGGTTATCTTGGTCGCTTTCTTTCTGACTGCCGCCTCAAAGATATTTTTCTTTCTGATTTTATTGATTGATGATATCCGACGCGGAGGAGTTTGGTTAAAACGCCTTTTTGCGAAGAAGAGATCTGTCGAGGACTTGGTCGAAGATGCTGGAGAACCGTTGCCTGAGAATCCGGTGAAGGGAATTAGCCGATCCGAATTTTTAACCAAGGCCGGTATCCTTGTTGGTGCTTCACCGCTGATTCCGTTGAGCTGGGGGATTATTTCGGGAGCCTATGACTACCGTGTCAGAAGAGTTCCGTTGTATTTACCCAATTTACCCAAAGCATTCCACGGAATGACCATTGCACAGATCTCGGATGTGCATTCCGGCTCGTTCTATAATAAGAAGGCCGTCACGGGCGGTATTGATATGCTTTTAAAGGAAAAAGCCGATGTGACTTTCTTTACAGGTGATATCGTGAATGCCCAGGCTTCTGAAATGCGCGATTATCAGGATATTTTCGCCCGTGTGAAATCCGACTTAGGTGTATTCTCTACGTTGGGTAACCATGACTATGGCGATTATTATTATGGCAAAGAGGATTCTCCTGCAAAGCGCAAGAATCTCCAGGATGTTATCGACGTTCATAAAGTGATGGGTTGGGATCTTCTGATGGATGAAAATCGCAAGATCAAAGTCGATGGTGAAGAACTTTGTATTGTCGGTGTTCAGAATTGGGGGACAGGTCGTTTTCCGAAACATGGCGATATTAAGAAAGCTTTAATGGGGACCGAAGAGCAGCCCGTTAAATTACTGCTGTCTCACGATCCTTCGCATTGGCGTGCTCAGGTATTGGATACAGATGTGGATGTAATGTTTGCCGGACATACACACGGTATGCAATTTGGTGTAAGGTCAGAGATGCTGCAATGGAGTCCAGTACAATATATTTATAAAGAATGGGCAGGGCTGTATCGCGAACAGCAGAATAAACGATTATATGTCAATGTTGGCTACGGCTTTTTAGGCTATCCGGGGCGTGTTGGAATTCTGCCTGAGATTACCATATTCGAATTGTTAAAAGCGCAAGACCCAAAGTTTAGCGCATAAAAAATCCCCTTTGACTTTTGAGTTAATATAGCTATTATTGTGTATTCTGTACACCAGTTATACATGACATGCAATCAACTTTAAACTTTGGGGACTCTCCCCACACACGTGTGAATATTCTTACCGGGGAAAAAGTACTTGTCTCTCCGCATCGTAGTAAAAGACCTTGGCAAGGGCAAGTAGAGGATCTTCCGGGAGATAACAGACCGGAGTATGATCCGCAATGCTATTTATGTCCAACCAATAAACGGGCGGACGGTGACGTCAATCCGGATTATAAAGAAAGCTTTGTTTTCGTGAACGATTTTTCAGCTTTATTAAAAGATACAAGCCAGCAAGAATTTAATGAGGACGAATTGTTTGTCGCAGAGACTGAAAGAGGGATCTGTAAAGTCATTGCATTCACCCCACGTCACGATCTTACACTTCCAGAAATGGATCAGGTAGCGATAAAGGCTGTGGTTGATCTTTGGCAGAAAGAGTTTGTGGAATTATCCAAGGTTGAATGGATTAAATACATCCAGATTTTTGAGAATAAAGGTGCAATTATGGGATGCAGTAACCCGCATCCACATGGACAGATCTGGTCACAAAACCATTTGCCTGTAGAAATACAAAAAGAATCTGTTCAGCAACAGAATTATTTCGATAAGTACCAGCGCACCATTCTGTCAGATTATGTTAAAGCCGAACTAAGAAAGGAGGAACGAATTATAGACGAGAACGATTCTTTTGTTTCTTTAGTACCTTTCTGGGCTGCTTGGCCCTATGAAACGATGATTGTCAGCAAACGATCTATTCAGAATATTGCCGGGTTTGACGAAAAAGAAAAGGCCGATTTTGCCGCTATCCTCAAGTTACTGACGACGCGTTACGACAATCTCTTCAAAACATCTTTCCCTTATTCCGCTGGCATGCATCAGGCGCCAGTAAATGATGGCGATCATCCAGAATGGCATTGGCATATGCACTTCTACCCACCATTGTTGCGTTCTGCAACAGTGAAAAAATTTATGGTCGGCTATGAGATGTTAGCAAACCCACAACGTGATATAACACCAGAAGTTGCCGCAGAACAGTTGCGAAATTGTTCGACAGTACATTATAAAGCTAAATAAGATGATAACAAAGGATACAATTGTAAATAAATTTAAAGAACACTATCAAGAAGAACCGCTTGTGGTTTCTTCCCCCGGACGCATTAATATTATCGGCGAACATACAGATTACAATGATGGGTTTGTATTGCCTGCAGCGATTGATAAAGCAATTTATGTTGCTATAAGCAAACGGTCGGATGATACGATCGTATTGTATGCAGAAGACTATCAGGAACGTCATGAGGTAAAATTAGCGGAGATCGCTATTTCAGAAAAACATTGGCCAAACTATATTCTCGGTGTAGTCGATCAGTATCAGAAACGCGGTGCAGCTTTAGGTGGATTTAACCTTTATATCGATGGTGATGTGCCGCTTGGGGCCGGATTATCATCATCAGCTGCTGTTGAATGTGCGGTGACGCTGGTACTTAGCGAATTGTTTGATCTGCAGGTAGAGCAACTGGATATTCCACAGATAGCCCAAAAAGCTGAACATACGTATGCTGGTGTGATGTGTGGTATCATGGACCAGTTTGCATCGGCCTTTGGGAAAGAAAAAAATGTTATCAAGTTGGATTGCCGTACATTGGGATTCGAGTATGTTCCACTTGATCTTAAAGGATATGAAGTGGTATTGCTGAATACCAATGTGAAACATTCTCTGGCTTCGACGGCATATAACACACGTCGCGAGCAGTGCGAGCAGGCTTCTGCCTGGGTGCGTGAAAAATATCCAACGGTCAAGAACCTGCGTGATGTAACGGTCGAGATGCTTGATGAATTGGTTAAGGACAAAGATGCTGACATTTACGCTAAGGCAAGCTTTGTTGTCCGCGAGAATGAGCGTGTAGAGAAATCTTGCGATGCACTGCGTTCAGGAGATGTTGTTCAGCTGGGACAATATATTTTTCAAAGCCATGAGGGTTTGAGCAAGGTATATGAAGTTAGCTGTCCGGAATTGGATTATTTGGTCGATTATGTCAAGCAGTTTCCTGAGGTGATCGGTGCCCGAATGATGGGCGGTGGTTTCGGTGGCTGTACGATCAATATCGTCAAAGAAGGTGTATTACCTTCAATTTTGCCAACACTCGAAAAAGAATACAAACAGAAATTTGATAAAGAACTTTCGGTCATTCAGGTCAGGATTGCCGACGGTACCCGCGTACTTTAATAAAAAATAGGTACAGTAAGGGGAATAACATTAACGTGCTATTCCCCTTATTTTTTGCCCTTTTTGATAAAGACTTAGCACATAAGTGTTAGTTAAGTTGATCTAAAGCCTGTTTTAAATCGGCAATTAAATCATCGATATGTTCGATTCCAACAGAGATGCGCAACATGCCCTGTGTAATTCCCGAAGCTTCTTTCTGTTCCTTCGTATGATGACCGCCCCACATACTGGCTGGATGCACAATAAGGGACTCCACGCCACCTAGACTGGCCGCGTTGATAAATATATGGAGACCATTGATGAATGTCTGCGCATTTGAAAAAGCTTCTTCTTCATCTTTACCGTTCAGCTCCATACAAAGCATACCCGAAAACCCGCTCATTTGTTGGGCTGCGAGCTCATGTTGGGGGTGATTGGGTAACCCGGGGTAACTGACCTTCTTAATTTTTGGGTGCTGGTCCAAAAATTCGGCCAGCTGAATGGCATTTGCATTAATCTGTTTCACACGTAGACTTAACGTTTTCAATCCGCGTAACAATAACCAGGAGTCAAGCGGTGCAAGTGATGCCCCCAAAGCGACCGATCGCTTCCATACACGGGCGATATAGTCCCGCGTACCGCAGACGACACCAGCAGTGAGATCACTATGTCCGCCCAAATATTTCGTGGCACTGTGGACAACGATGTCAATTCCAAAATCTGTCGGTGTTTGGTTAATAGGGGAGGCAAAGGTATTATCGACCATACTCTGAATCCCATGCTGTTTGGCGAGTTCTCCGATCGCTTTTAGGTCCGTGATATGGAGATTAGGATTTGATGGAGTCTCTATATAAATCAGCTTGGTATTTGCCTGAATAGCTTTTTCAAACGCTGAAACATCTGTCTGATCCACAGCCGTAACTGTGATACCATAATCCGTTAAGAACTCCTTAAAGAAAATAGCCGTTCCGGAATAATGTGCATGTTGTGCGACAATATGATCTCCCGATTTAACAATGGCCAATATGGCGGTACTGATCGCTGCCATACCTGTTGCAAAAACCAATGCATCCTCCGTTTTTTCCAATTTGGCTAGGATGGTCGCTACCTGGCTATTCGTCGGGTTGCCATGACGATGATAGAAATAAGGGTGTTTCGGTTCGGTAGCAGCCTTGATGTATTCCGCTGGATCAGGATCTGCAACGTATGTGGATGTCTGGTAGATTGGAGTTGTTACTGCAGATGTCTGGTTGAATTGCTGTCCTTCATGGACGAGTATCGTTTCGGTATTGGTTGCCATACTAATAATGTTGATTGATGCTTGTATTGCCTTAAGTCTCCATAATACGAACTTGTCGCATCTTTGATCGTAAGGAACCTTCAATTCGTTTGAAAGCATTGTTGGTGCAAATAGCCCCGAAGAAGGTTTGTCTTGTCTATCAAATATAAATAAAATCTACGTATTGAGTAGATTTTATTTATATCGGATGCATCACTATATCTTACAACATTTCTTTCAGAAGGCTCAACGCATATCCAATAGTATTCACATTGTTTAGCGCTAAACGTAGCTGGCCTTTGACTTCTTTGAGGTTGCTGATCTCTGGATGGCTTTGTACAAAGGAAAGTACACGGCCAAATTGGTCTGATTCAAAGTAGCTTGATTTGGGGTTGTTGACAAAATAACCTTTCAATGTATGCTTTTTATACGCTATTTTTTCAAATCCGATCGTTTTGCCAAACCACTGTAAACGAAGTGTATTGAATAATTCAAATACTTCTCGTGGGATGGGGCCAAAGCGATCTTCAAGCTCTTTCTCAAAGGCTGCCAATTGCTGCTCGTTCTCCAGTTTGGAGAGTTCCGTATATAGATTATACCGCTCAGTAATATTCGTTACATATTCATCGGGGATCAATACCTCAAGGTCTGTGTCAATCTGCGTAAAGGATACATACTTTCGTTCTTTCTCATCAGCGAATACTTCTGAAAACTCATCCTCTTTCAGTTCCTGAATAGCTTCGTCTAAGATTTTATGATACATTTCGAAACCGATCTCGGCAATAAAGCCCGATTGTTCGCCACCCAGCAGGTTGCCCGAACCACGTATATCTAAATCGCGCATGGCAACATTAAATCCAGAGCCCAGTTCTGAAAACTCTTCTATCGCAGAAAGTCGTTTATAGGCTTCCGATGTTAAGGTCGACAGTGGTGGGCTCAGCAGATAACAGAAAGCCTTTTTATTGGAGCGGCCGACCCGACCTCGCATTTGGTGCAGGTCACTGAGGCCGAACATATGCGCATGATTAATAATAATCGTATTCGCATTTGGAATATCAAGACCTGCCTCAATAATCGTTGTGGCGATTAAGACATCGAAATCATGATTAATAAACTTGAGCATCACGTCCTCCAGTTCGTCGCCTTCAAGTTGCCCGTGTGCAACACCGACACGGGCCCCTGGAACCAGTTTGCGGATCAAATTGCCCAGCTGTGGAAGATCTGCCACACGGTTATGGATAAAGAATATCTGTCCGCCGCGATCCAGTTCGTAACTGACAGCTTCACCGATCAACGTTTCATTGAAAACGTGAAGTTCTGTCTGTACCGGCTGCCGGTTGGGCGGCGGAGTCGAGATGATACTCAAATCGCGGGCGCCCATCAATGAAAAATGCAAGGTTCTCGGTATAGGTGTTGCTGTTAATGTCAGCGAATCCACATTCGCGCGCATCACTTTCAATTTCTCTTTTACAGTAACGCCAAACTTTTGCTCCTCATCGATAATCATCAGGCCAAGGTCTTTGAACTTGACATCTTTGCTAACAAGACGATGCGTACCGATGATAATGTCTATTTTCCCTTCAGCAAGCCTTGCTAACGTATCTTTAATCTGTTTCGTCGTCTTGAAACGGTTGATATAATCAATTGTGCACGGAAGACCTTTTAGTCGCTCCGAAAATGTCCGGAAATGCTGCAATGCGAGAATAGTTGTTGGTACCAAAACGGCTACCTGTTTGCTGTCCGCTACAGCTTTGAAGGCTGCACGGATGGCAACCTCTGTTTTTCCGAAGCCAACGTCCCCGCAGATCAGCCGGTCCATGGGATGTGGCGATTCCATATCTTTTTTTACATCAGCAGTAGCCTTTTCCTGATCGGGTGTATCCTCATAAATAAAGGAAGCCTCTAATTCATTCTGTAAGTAACTATCCGGTGAAAATGCATTCCCATGCTGTGCTTTGCGTTTAGCATAGAGCATAATCAGGTCGCGCGCAATATCTTTAACCTTTTTCTTGGTTGTCTTCTTAAGTTTGTCCCAGGCATCCGTACCCAGTTTATTCATTTTGGGAACTGTGCCCTCTTTGCCTGAATACTTGGAGATGCGGTTTAAAGAGTTGATGTTCACATACAGAAGATCATTGTCTGCATAGATCAAGCGGATCATTTCTTGAGATTTGCCGTTAACATCTACTTTTTCCAAGCCACCATAACGGCCCACACCGTGATCAATATGAGTGATGAAATCTCCGGGTTTAAGATCCCGCAAATCCTTGAGCGTGATTGCCTGTGAACGCTCGTAAGCCTTCTTACGTTTGTATTTATAATACCTGTCAAATATTTGGTGATCCGTATAGCAGGCCAGTTTTAAACTGTCGTCTCTAAAGCCTTCCCGTAAAGCTTTATGAATTGGAATAAAGGTCGCCGACTTATCAAGGTCTTCTAGAATGGTATAGATGCGCTCAACCTGTTTGGTCGAATCGGAGAAGATCAGATTTTGGATGCGCTGGCCCTCATTCTCTTTGAAATTATGAATTAGGAGATTAAAATCCTTATTGAACGAAGGTTGTGGGTGGATATCGAACTTGAGGGTTACTTCGGCTTTATAAAAAAACTGTTTGCCGAATTCGATGATTGGGAACTCAAAAAATAAGGCATTGAGGTTTTTCTCGTCTGTAAATTCATAGGTAGGATTATGCCATTCCGGATTATCCTTTTTCTGCTTATCGGTTAGCCCCGCCCATAATTTCTCTGCTTTCTTGAGACCATCTTTAACAATATCCAAGGTAAATTGAGCGTCTTTAATCCATATGGCTGCCCCCTGATCGACATACTCCAATAAGGAAATGTGCTGGGATGTCAGGAATTTTGCCTGTACATTCGGTACAATGGTTACTTTGTGGATTTTTTTGACAGAAAGCTGGGATTCTATGTCAAATGTACGTATGCTTTCGATGTCATCGCCAAAGAATTCAATACGATATGGGAGGTCATTCGAAAAAGAAAAGATATCTACAATACCGCCGCGTATCGCAAATTGTCCCGGTTCATACACAAAGTCGACACGTTCGAAATCATATTCGATCAAAAATTCGTTGATGAAATCAATACTTAGCGCTGTGTTTTCTGTTATTTCTAACGTGTTTTTATCCAGGTCGTTGCGGTTGATCACTTTCTCAGCAATAGCTTCCGGATACGTAACCACCATTTTAGGCAATTCGGATGTGTGGTTAAGTGAACTTAACGTCTCCGCACGTTGCAATACATTGGCAGAGTCAGTTTGTGTAAAATCAAACGATTTGCGATAAGACGAAGGAAAAAAAAGAACCTGTTTATCCAGCAGGCTTTCCAGATCACTTAAAAAATAAGAAGCGTCTTCATGAGTCGGTAAGATAAAGACCATCGGACGTTCTTGTAAGTTGTAAGAAGATACGGCTATAAATGCATCCGATGATCCAATAAGTCCTTTCAGCTGGATCTTTGGGTTTTTGGACTGCATGGCCTTGGTAAGCGACTGGACAGATTCGCTTTGGCTGTATTTTTCTAATATTTCTTGAATTCTCACGAGCAAAAATTTCGAATAATTGCGAATTTAACGAAATAGTATCAAGTATTGGGTATGAAGTGCTAAATTTTTTGGTAAAAAAATGGCTGACTTGCTCGTTACGAAGGGGATACTTTAAAGCCTTTCAAAAGTAACAGGCTGATTAATCGGTACTGATTTTATTGAGCCAGGTAAAAAGTATATGCGAAGACAAGGAATAGCAACAATGTGGCTAAATAGATTATTTTATATTGTTCGTAAGCCGTAACACGAAAGGATCCAATTTTTACACGGTTCTTGCTATTTCTCATGGTTAATTTAGGTCGATATCAATCTTCTGTTCACTAATATAGCTTTTTAGTGTTGTATTACCAAAAGCATCTAGCGTGTTTTGAAAATCTTCCCGATAGTCGAACTGAAAGTCCTCGTGCAATTTACTGTATTTACCTACAGCATGTTTTATTCGCCCTGTAATGTATTTATGCAATTTATGGGCAGCAGACTGGTAAGAAGAGTCAAAAAGCCTGTCATAGTCGGCAATGGCACGCTTCAGGATATAACATCTAAATTCTACTTCGCTATTTTTGTCCTTGGTGACTTTTTCGTGCTCATTGACTAATCCACTTGCCTGCTTCACCAGCTTGCTCAGCGCAATAAAGTTACTATGGTGTGGTGTATTGGCGATCTGACTTAAACCAATATCGAACAATTGCGCCAGTTGCTGGCGTAGTTTCTCAATGCGATCTTCTAAATCGTACTCGTTTTCCAGTAATTGGAAATGCAATTGCTTGATCAGCATTTTGTCCTTGCTTATCAGGCGTACGAGGAGTTTATCTTTCTCCTTTTGCGGCAGGTCAAGGACAGCTTTCTTTAATTCGGCATCTTGATGTAAGGACATAATCTGTGTTTTAGTGTAAAAGAGGATCTTGAGCGAAAATTCAGGTACACTGAAAGCGTACCTGAATAAATTTCTCGTTTCATAAGCTGGAATGTATGTAGACAATAGCTGCCCACATAGTTACCGCCGCTTGCTATTAATACAATATTCTGAACTTAATTGTATTGTCGATCTGTTTGAGTTGTTTCAATAGATCTTTATCGTATTCACCTTGTATATCGGTTACCGCATAGCCAATGTCACTTTTGGTCATTAGAAATTGGGCAACGATATTGATGTTATTTTGAGCGTAGACCTTATTGATCTGAGCCATAATTCCGGGAACGTTCTGGTGGATATGCAGTAATCTTGTCACCTGTTTTACTTTTGGTAAAATCAGATTTGGAAAGTTGCGACTTAAGTAAGTATCACCATTGTTGATAAAATCGGCCATTCGGCGCGGAATAAACTCTGAATTTTTCTTTTTATTTTTCTTATCATCGAAAACGACAATACCTTTAGCATTGCAGATATCCTTGTTGATGTGCCCTTTGATATCACCCAGATATCCGATCGTCTTTAATTTGTCGGCCTGTTGAAGCTGTTCGTCACTGATATCAATATTGTCGCCTAGGAGAAGCATGCCAACATCTTTTACGTACTTTTCTTCGAATGTGTCTTTTGTCCGGATAGAAAACCCGTCTCTCTTTAAGATATGAGCTGCTATTTCTGGTACATCACCCACGATCAAACAGAGGATACGGTTTTTAGGATAGGATATTGCACGGGGCAAGTCATTTACATATAAGAATTCATCAAAACTTGGCGTAATGAAATCTGCTTTCTCAGTAACGCTTTTACGTTGGATGTTCTCTGTGAATGCAAAGAACTTTTCAATTAATCCCGATTCCTTCAGTTGAAAATCTGAATAACCGTCGCCAATGCCAAACAGTCTTCCTTCAATATTTAATTGCTTTAATAATTGCACCTTTCCACCTTCATTCGATAAGGGGTTCTCCTCATCAAAACCGATAATATTGCCTTCTTCATCAAATCGGAATGTATTGGCGTAGATATTTTCAGTCTTGATATGATACGGCGTCACAACAGGTGTAATAAATTCTTTAAAACCTCCTGAAACAATCCATGCCGTGTCAGCATGTTTTTTGAAAAATTCACGATTTCGGGAAAAAGATGTTGAGACCTTTTTCTTAAGATGCGAAACAAGTTTATCCAGATGGGACCTATTGGCATTTAGGAGCTTTACGCGACCCGCTAGCGCCTCGCGGAAAGAAAGTTTACCTTCCATGGCAAGATTGGTGTACCGCTCGATTTCCTCGTAGATAGATTCGCGATCCGGATGGTTTTCAAGAGAGATCCGTGCAAGTTCATCAAGTGCCTCTACTTGTGTAAATGTACTATCAAAATCAATGATGTAATAGTTTTTCATTTTATTATTTTTTTATGAAACGATCATGAGTACTATAGCTGAAAGTTGATCTCCGACAGGGGTAGTTTTCCGATGGGTTCCTTTAAAAAATGTGCTGATTAAAGGCGGTGAAACTAGCAGCGGGATCACGTTTTACTTCATGGTTGATGTTACTCACGATGGGTTCAAGGTTTGGTTGTTTATTATGTTATCGTTTTACTGTTTGTTATATAAATCTGCAATTTCCTTTAACGTCTGTTCCAAAGGCCGATAACTGTGGTTCAGGAGCGATTGGATTTTAGCATTTGAATACTGCAATTTGGCACTTGAGGCTGCTGCCGTTTCCTTTGTCAATGTCGCATCGGATTTTTTAAATACGGAAAACATGCTGGAAACTGTGGAGGCAACCTGAAGTAAAGTCTCGGAAACTTCGATGGTCGGTTCAGGCTTGTTCATTAATACACTTGCCACACTCAATAGATCCTTGTTGAGTATATTGAGGTGATTGATGATATAGCGTTCGGCGGCAATGTCTTCTCTTTCCATCAATTGAATCATGATCGTCGCAACATCTTCTACGTCAACAACGCCAACACTTCCTTTCGGGTAGAATCGTAAGCCTTTATTGATCATCGAAAAAATTGCTCCGGAGCCTTTATCATGTGCTGCTGCGCCTAAAATTACGGAGGGATTGACAATAACTGCGTTTAAACCTTCGGTAATACCGCGCCAGACCTCCATCTCCGCCTGATATTTTGACAATGAATAGTTGGAGGTTAAGGAATTGTGTTCCCAATGATCTTTCTCGGATACTGGTAGATTGTCCCTATTTGTACCCAAAGCGGCGATGGAACTTACATGAAGCAGACGAATGCCCTTTTCAAGGCAAAGATTGACCACATTTGCTGTTCCTTCTACATTTACTTTAAAGAGGGATTTAGCATCTTTTTTTTGATAGGAAACCAATGCTGCACAATGGAATACTTTGGTAACTCCTTCAAATGCATCTTCCAAATCAAAATAATTGTTGATATCGGCGTCGATCCATTGAATCAGCGAAGATGCTAACAACGGAGCCGGAATAGTCGATTGAGCTCTTTTGATGGCAATCACGTCAATTCCTTGGTCTATCAGCTGTTTGATTAACGTAGACCCTAAAAAACCTGTTCCTCCAGTTATTAATATCACTTGATAAAGATACTGTTAAAAATAATGTTTTCAAAAGTTAGTTAATAAATGGATATTTGTGTGAATTGCATCCTGAAAAAACCTTCATGCTTTCGCAAGTACCTGATGCGATGAAAGCCAAAGAATGTTCTTTCTGTCTAATTAAAATAGACGCTTTTCAGAAAAAATAAGAGGTTTTACAAATTATAGCTTATGTCATCACTGTCCGTATTTTTTAGCCCAATTTCTATAACTGGTTTTGCTCCTGAACATGGCTTCTTGAGTTCTCAGCTGGGAAACGTTATTCAAGCCTATGAAACAGATTTTCCCGTTTGGGAAGAGGGTAAACAACCCCAATTGGCTATTGTCGGTGTAGAAGAAGATCGGGCATCCATGAATAACAATGGAACGGATAGAGCACCAGATGCTGTGCGAAAGCACCTTTATGCACTCTATCAGGGCGATTATAAGATGAACATCGTTGATTTGGGAAATATCAAAGCAGGTAATACGATTCAGGATACCTATATCGCTCTAAAATCTGTCGTCGAAGAACTCGTCAAAGAGAATATTATCCCGATTATTATTGGCGGTGGACAAGATTTGACCTATGCGCAATATTTGGGATACCAAAATTTGGAGCGAAAAATAGAACTAGCGATTATCGACGCGCGTTTTGACCTTGATCAGGAAAATGCCGACAATGTGAGACTAAATTCACGATCTTACGTGAATCATATAATCCTGCATCAGCCCGACTATTTATTCAATTTAAATGCGATCGCCTATCAAACTTACCTCGTTAGTAAGGAGTCTATCAATATGTATGATAAACTATTTTTCAATGCGACACGATTAGGTATGATTGCCGGCAAGATGGATCAATCAGAGCCTTTGATCCGAGCGGCAGATTTAATTAGTTTTGATATTGGAGCCATTCGGGCCTCCGAAGCACCTGGAAATGCCAATGCCATGCCCAACGGACTATATGGTGATGAGGCTTGCCAACTTGCCCGCTATGCAGGGATGTCAGATAAATGCTCTTCCATTGGTTTTTATGAATTCAATCCAACATTTGATCCGATGGAGCAGACCGCGATGCTGGTATCCCAAATGATCTGGTGTTTTATTGATGGATATTATAACCGTAAACAAGATGCGCCGTTATACCCCAAATCATCTTATATCATTTACCGCACGACACTGGAAAACGAAGAGCATGAATTGGTCTTTGTGAAAAGTAAAAAATCAGACCGCTGGTGGATTCAGGTACCTTATTTTGGGTCCAAATCTGTTAATGAACGCTATTACTTGGTACCTTGCCGTTATGAAGATTACCAATTGGCTGTTTCAGGTGAAATGCCCGATCTATGGTGGAAAACACACCAAAAGCTGCAGTAATAAACCATTAAGTGGGATGTTGCTATTGTGCTTTATGATAAAAGAACCTGTGTCACACAAAGCAAACTGATAATGGATTGGTTTTATCGGTGTTTTGAATAGCGATGATCCATTAAACTATGAACGGTTATAGTGTTTAATTAAATTCAATGATGGCAAAACCGACCTGTTAAGGAAAGTATACGCCATCTTCAGAAATATAAATCATGGAAATATTTTTCTTTGCGGGAATTGTCTTGTTATTGGTCATTTTGATTGTATTGGTGCTCAAAAAGAATACCGATACCAGTGCAGGTCCTGCGTACAATAAAGAGGTTGAAACATTAAAAATTGAACTTGCTAGATCGCAACAGCGGGAACAAAGCTTGCTTGAAGAGCGTGTCATGCTAAAAAATGAATTGGATAAGGAACGGGAGAATCTCCTGGTCGCTGAGCGTTCCTTAGAAAGTACACGTTCTTTTTACGAAGCACAGCTCGATAAATTTCAGGAACAAAAAAATGAAATCGCCGAAATTAAACGGCAGTTCAACAATGAATTTCAGGTCATCGCCAATAAAATATTGGAAGAGAAGACACAAAAGTTTACCGAGACAAACCATCGTTCGCTGGGCTTGATCCTGGATCCGCTGAAAGAAAAAATCAAATTGTTTGAAGAGAAAGTCGATAAAAACTACAATCAGGAAGCGGCAGAAAGGAATTCTTTAAAAGGTGTTGTCCTTCAGCTGGTCGAACAGAGTCTTAAAATTAAAGACGAAGCCAATAGTCTAACCAAGGCATTAAAAGGGGATACCAAAAAGCAGGGCAATTGGGGCGAGGTAATTTTAGAACGGGTCTTGGAGCGTTCGGGACTTATGCGCGATCGGGAATTTAGACTGCAGGTGTCTCTTATAGATGCCGAGGGCAGAAGGATGCAGCCCGATGCGATCATCGATCTTCCCGAAAATAAACATCTGATTGTGGATTCGAAAGTTTCATTGATTGCCTATGAGCGTTGGGTCAATGCAGACACAGACGAAGACCGTTCAATTTTTGCGAAACAGCATGTACAGTCTGTAGAAAATCATGTGAAGGAACTTTCCGCAAAAAACTACCATGAATTATATGGTATCGAATCGCCAGAATTTGTATTACTCTTTATGCCCATAGAGTCTGCTTTAAGTATGTCTGTGGCACAGAAGCCAGATCTGTTTAGTGAGGCTTGGGATCGCAAAGTTGTCATCGTCAGTCCTTCGACGCTATTGGCAACCCTTCGTACCATTGCCAGCATCTGGAAGCAGGAACGCCAGACCCGGAATGTAATTGAAATTGCGAAAGAAGCTGGAAGCCTTTACGATAAATTTGTCAGCTTCTTAAATGATATGGAGCAGGTACAAAACCAACTGGAACGTGCATTAAAAAGTCATGAAGATGCGACTAAAAAGCTTTCGACCGGTGCGGGGAATGTGATCGGAAAAGTGGAGAAGTTGAAACGATTGGGTGCTAAGGCAAATAAACAGATTGATTCCAAATTTTTAGATGAGGAAGATTAACGAAGACGGGCCTACCAAATGGTAGGCCCGTTTATCATTTTTATCCGTTGGACCTCAGGTCTGATCTTCTATCTAACAGGTCTGATTTTCAGACTTATGATAAGCGGTTTCTATTAAAGCTCTTTCATTCGCTTATTGATGGAAACATCAACATATGTATCCTTTAAGCGATCTACAGCTTCTTTTTGAACCGTGACATTGGTGTCTGACTCATAATCATGAATAGTCCTTTGGTTTTGGACTTCGTTGTCATAAGGATCCTTTCCTGCCAAGAGCTTGACGATTACCGGAAGACATTCGAGGAAGACAAAAAGCAGCGCAATAAAAAATACAGCATTCGCATTCGATTCGTTGACTTTACCATTGGCATCATATCTGAGGTTGCCTAATGCTGAGTTGCGGTCTGCAAAACCAGCCACATTCACGGCGCTATCCAGCGAAGCGTTCGATAAGACTTTCTGATCCAATATGCCTTCAAATTTTTGTTTTTGGCGTATTGCGTTTTGCTGGTTCGTTATTTTATTCCGTAAGGTATCCAGATAACCCTCTTTTTTCTTCAGTTCTTCTTCTTTCATTTTGGCATATGGACCATAGCCCATTACACCAGATGTTTCAGTCGTTTTATTTCCGAAAATTTCATAATTCAATTTTGTACGGTCGTTTTTAATACTGGCTTCCAATGAATCACGTTCTACCGTAATCGATTTCAAAAGGGCGACTTCATTGGCATACTTCTTATTGAAAGTACTGTTAAGGGTATCAATTTTAGCCCGCTGATCGGCAAGAAAACGTACACGGAGGTTTTCCCGAATCTCTTTATCGAAGATTTTTAACTCCAAAGGTCTCGAGATGACCAAACCGATTAAAATAGCCAGCAATATACGAGGAAGGGCTTGCAGAAGTTGCATGAAGCCACTTTTGGATTTATTAATGCTCAGGACAATATAGCGGTCCATATTGAATATCGCCAAGCCCCAGATAATACCAAATACGATGGCCAACAGCCAGTCAAATGTACCCCCACTAAAGACAAAATACATGGCATAGCCACCTGAAAGGCTAGCAAATAATCCCGTGAAAAAAATAGTAGCACCTATGGCTGTGTACTTACTATGTTCTTCCGGATATTTTTCAAGAGTTTCTTGATGTACCCCCGCACACCTCCAAAAGAAACGGTTAATATCGCTCATTAAAATATTTTTACCCAAATTGACAGATTATTTTTAACAAGATTTACGAATAAGTTTTTGTTTTACAATAGGATGACTGTTTTCATGTTCCTTTGCACCCCCTCCCCAGCGAGGCCCAGCATTTGCCTAATTTTATTATCTTTGGGAAAAAATCAGGAATAATCAGATAATATGAAGAAAAGACAACTTTTGCCATTTTTTGTGATAGTGGCAACTGCATTTGTTGGTTGTGAGGAAAAAAAAGTGATGACAGATAATCCTCTTTTATTGGCTTACGAGACCCCATTCAATGTACCTCCGTTTGACAAGATCAAAACGGAGCATTTTAGGCCAGCTTTTGACGAGGCTATAAAAATACATAATTTGGAAATTGACACGATAGTCAATAATTCCGATAAAGCAACATTTCAAAATACAATAGTCGCCTTAGAAAATGCGGGTGGATTATTGACCAATGTATCTACAGTATTCTACAATTTAAACAGCGCCAATACAAATGACAGTATTCAGGCGATAGCGAAGGATCTGGCACCGATCTTATCGAGTCATTCCGATGAGATTTCGATGAACACCAAATTATTTGACCGTATCAAAACAGTTTGGGGCAGCCGAAGTACACTTGGATTAGATGAACAGGATAATAAACTGTTGGAAGAAACCTATAAGAGTTTTGTACGTTCCGGAGCAAACCTTAAGGATGCTGATAAGGAGAAAATGAAGAAGATTAATGCTGAACTTTCAACATTAACCACCCAATTCGGACAGAATTTATTGGCTGAGACGAATGCGTATACACTTGTTGTTGATTCTGCTAGTCAATTAGAAGGTTTACCAGAATCGTTGAAAACGGCAGCAGCAGAAGAAGCAGTAGCGAAAGGAAAGAAAGATAAGTGGGTATTTACCTTACAAAATCCTTCCATTATGCCTTTTCTTCAATATGCAAAAAATCGTGAATTGAGAAAACAACTTTGGGAAGCCTATCAGCTTCGTGGCAATCAAGATAATGCCAACGATAACAAGACGATTATCCAAAAAATTGTCAATCTTCGCCTTCAAAAAGCAAAACTGTTGGGTTATTCTTCACACGCGGCCTATGTACTAGAGGAATCCATGGCGAAGAATCCAACCAATGTCTATGCATTATTAAACAAACTTTGGACGCCCGCTTTGGCAAAAGCGAAAGGGGAGGAAGCAGATATTGCGAAGGAAATTAAAGCCGAAGGCGGTGACTTTGCTGTTGCCCCTTACGACTGGAGATATTATACAGAGATTATACGCAAGAAACGGTTCGCATTGAATGAGGACGAAATTAAACCTTATTTAAGCCTTCCTGCAGTCCGCGAAGGTGCATTTGCCGTTGCTAACAAACTATATGGTTTGACATTTGTAGCCTTAAACAATGTCCCTACTTACCATAAAGATGTAGAAGTATATGAGGTAAAAGACAAAGACGGTTCACATTTGGGTCTCCTATATGCTGATTTCTTCCCACGAGAATCTAAACGTGGCGGTGCCTGGATGACTTCTTATCGCAATCAGTCAACAAAAGATGGTAAACGCGTTGCTCCGGTAATTTCGATCGTATGCAATTTCACAAAACCAGTGGGGAAAAATCCTGCCTTGTTAACATTCGATGAAGCAACGACCTTGTTCCATGAGTTTGGACATGCTTTGCATGGCCTTCTTTCCAATGTAAGATACCGCTCAATGGCCGGAACTTCTGTACCACGAGACTTTGTAGAACTGCCTTCACAAGTGATGGAAAATTGGGCGGCAGATCCCGAAGTGTTAAAAACGTATGCTAAGCACTATAAAACCAAGGAAGCAATGCCGGATTCATTGATTCAGAAAATGGAAAAGGCTGGTACCTTCGATCAAGGCTTTGCAACTGTTGAATATCTTTCTGCAGCCCTGTTGGACATGGATTATCATGCTACGACCAAAGAAATTTCAAAAGACATTAATGCTTTTGAAAAGGGCGCAATGAAAAAGATAGGAATTATTGATGCTATTATCCCGCGTTATCGGAGTACATATTTTCAACATATCTTCGCCGGTGGATACTCTGCAGGTTACTACGCCTATATCTGGTCTGAAGTGCTGGACTCGGATGCTTTTGCCGCATTTAAGGAAAAATCATTGTACGATCAAGTGACAGCAGATTCTTTCCGTAAGAATATCCTTGAAAAAGGAGGCACAGATGACCCTGCCAAGATGTACCGTACATTTAGAGGTGCGGACCCAGATCCAAAATATCTATTAAAAAAGAGGGGATTAAACTAATGCTCTCTAGCCAAAAAAGGCGATATAGAAATATATCGCCTTTTTTTTGTTCAGACACTTGTTATTCTAAAAACTATGCTTACATTTGAATATTATTTATAATGAGTCTAAATAAATGTATATATTAGTATGTGTGATACAAAGATTCTAAGCCAAAGAGGGGACACCCATATCAGTGTTTGCCATAAGTGTCAAACCTATTATATATGGCAACAAAGTTTTGTACTGACATTTACGCAGAACAAGTTCTTCGACTTCTTGAATATTACGAAAAGTAATGGTGATGAGCTCTTTTTTAGCACATTTCCGGACGGTGAATTTCGATTGATCATGAAGACACCTTATCCAGATATTGTATTTTCATTTGATGAAGAACAATGGCGGAATTTCAGAGATGCGCTCCAGGAATCGTACTATATGAATGAGTTCTATGGGATGCTGAATAATTAAGATAAAAAGTCCTGTTGCATCGCTTGTGTTTCATCTCTCTTTCCTTATGCGTTGACAACAGGCACAAACAAAACCCTCAGTTATAGTTGCATATACGTATGCGAATATATTCTGAGGGTTCTTTTTATCTATATATTGATTACTCGCCTATCGCGTAATATTTAAAATCAAGGTCTTCCAGTTCCTGACGGTTCAATAGTTTACGGCCATCAAATATAAATGCAGGTTTTTTCATGTGTTTCTTAATGCTGGCCCAGTCATAGCTTTTGAATTCATCCCACTCGGTCAATACGGCAATAGCATGCGCATCATTACAGGCCTCATAGGGTGTATTGACAACCTTTACCAAGGTCCTGTTTTCTTCTGAAGAGCGGGTGTTTAGATAATCGAGGTCGGCATAGATGCGTTCAGCAGAAACTTTGGGATCATAGACCGTGATTTCAGCTTGTTCACTCAATAGATAATCTGCAACATAGATCGCTGCAGATTCACGCGTATCATTGGTGTCTTTCTTGAATGCCCAGCCTAAAAATGCAATCTTTTTACCCGACACTGTATTGTACAATGTTTGGATAATATTGTCTGCAAAACGCTGTTTTTGATAGTCATTCATCAAAATCACTTGATCCCAATATTCAGCAACCTCGGTCAGACCATAACTTCGAGCGATATATACAAGGTTAAGAATGTCTTTTTGAAAACAGGAGCCTCCAAAACCTACAGAAGCTTTCAGAAACTTGGATCCAATCCTGGAATCCATACCAATCGCTTTGGAAACTTCGTCGACATTGGCGCCTGTTTTCTCGCATAGTGCCGAGATGGAGTTAATGGAGGAGACACGTTGTGCCAAAAACGCATTGGCTGTTAATTTTGAAAGCTCTGAAGACCACAGATTGGTTGTCAGGATCCTGTCGCGACTTACCCAATGTGCATAGATATCAACCAATGCGGCAATGGCTTCATCATTCTCACCACCGATCAGGACGCGGTCTGGATTGATAAGGTCCTGTATGGCTGTTCCTTCTGCTAAAAATTCAGGATTTGAAAGAATGTGGAAATTGACCCCGTTTCCTGTATTGTCAAGAATACTTTTTAAAGCTGCTGCAGTGCGAACAGGTAAAGTAGATTTTTCAACAACAATTTTGTCGTTTTTGGCAACAGCTGCGATCTGACGTGCGCAAAGTTCAATATACTTTAAATCTGCAGCCATTCCCTTGCCTTTGCCGTAATTTTTAGTGGGTGTATTGACCGAAATAAAAATCATGTCGGCTTCATCAATAGCCTTTTCGATATCCGTTGAGAAAAACAAATTGCGATTACGCGCTTCTGCAACGATTTCCTGTAAACCGGGTTCATAGACAGGAAGGTTATCAAGATCTTCATCGTTCCAGGCCGCGATCCGCGCCGCATTGACATCGACGATCGTAATCTCAATATGTGGGCATTGCTTTGCAACAACTGACATGGTAGGTCCACCGACGTAGCCAGCACCGATACAGCATATTTTCTTGATTGTTTTGCTCATTTTGATTATCTTAATCAGCTATAAATTGAAGAACAAACTTAGATAAATTGCTTTTGATATGCAATACAATAGCATCGCATATCAAAACATTTTATATCCCCCTTATACTGCTTTGATTAAAGAAACTGTTTTTTAGTGGGGATGCAAAAGATTTATTCTAATTTTACATTAAAAAAGAAACGGTTTGATAAAGCAGGAAGTTATTGATAAAGTACTGGAAACAGCACGGATAGAAGAGGTGGTGGGAGACTTTGTTGACTTAAAGAAACGGGGAACTTCTTTGATTGGAAATTGTCCATTTCACCATGAAAAAACACCCTCCTTTCACGTTTCTGTTTCAAAGGGAATCTATAAGTGTTTTGGTTGCGGTGTTGGTGGGGATTCTCTCAAGTTTGTTATGGAACTGGAGAAATTCTCTTATCCGGAAGCCATTCGTTATTTAGCCGATAAATATTCGATTCAAATCGAGGAAGTTGAGCGCTCACCTGCCCAGTTAGCGGCACAGGATAAACGTGAAAGTCTATATGTACTGAGTGCATGGGCCAGTAAATTCTTTGCCGAGCAACTTTGGAAAACTGAAATGGGACAGGTCATCGGCCTCAACTATTTCAAGGAACGTGGCTATCGTGAGGATATTATCAAAAAATTTGAATTGGGTTATTCCCCCGAAGAATGGACAGCATTAGTCGACAAAGCACAGGTAGCCGGTTTTCACCCCGATTATTTGGCCGCGAGTGGTTTAGCGATTGAGCGTGATGATAAATCTTTATATGATCGTTTTCGTGGGCGGGTGATGTTTCCGATTCATAACCTAACGGGACGTGTCATTGGCTTTGGTGGCCGGACCTTAAAAACAGATAAGAAGGTTGCCAAATATGTGAATTCTCCCGAAAGCGAAATCTACCATAAATCCGATGTGCTGTATGGATTGAATTTTGCCAAAAAGGCAATTATGGAGGAGGACAACTGCTATTTGGTAGAGGGCTATGCCGATGTTCTTTCCGTCCATCAGGCAGGCGTGGAGAATGTGGTTTCATCTTCGGGAACGTCTTTGACAACAGGGCAGATCAAGCTTATTTCTAGATTTACAAAGAATGTGACCATTCTTTATGATGGCGATGAGGCGGGTATTAAAGCTTCTTTGCGTGGTACGGATATGTTGCTCGAAGAAGGCCTAAACGTCAAAGTATTGCTTTTTCCTGATGGAAATGATCCCGATTCCTATGTTCAGAAGTTTGGCGCCACCGCTTTTAAGGATTATGTCAAATCCAATCAGCAGGACTTCATTTTTTATAAAACCAATATACTGCTTCGCGATGCCAGCAACGATCCAATAAAAAGAGCAGAGGTTATTCGCGATGTAGTCGAAAGTATTGCGTTGATTCCCGATGAGATCAAGGTCTCTGTTTTTATCCGGGAATGTAGCAGCCTTTTGGATATCGAAGAGCGCATTTTATTGGCCGAGCTCAATAAGATCAGACTCAATAGAGCAAAGAAAGCGGACAAGGATGCTGCTCGCAAAACCCAGGCACCGCCACCAAATGCAGGTATGCCGCCTATGGGGATGGAAGGCCCGCCTCCTGATTTCTTCATGACCGACGACGAACGGGGTGGGATGCCACCTATGGAACATGTTGAACAGCCGGCACAACTGACATCGGAAATCCTTCAGGAGCGCGAGATTGTACGTATTCTAATTAATTACGGTGATTATCTGGCAACCTGGGAAGGCGATGGGGATATTCCTGTTGCAGGGCTTTTATTGGGGAATATTAGCGACATAGAATTTAAGGATAAAGCCGCAGCTTTTATTTTAAAAGCTTATCGAGATGCTGCAGAAAATTATGAAATTCCTGATGCAAAACAGTTTTATTCTAATCCTGATGCATCAATTTCAGATCTGGCGATTAATAGCGTTGCCAGTAAATATTCACTCAGTGAAAACTGGAATGACGATAAGCGTAAAATTTATGTAACGCAAGAATATGAACATTTAAAACAACTTGTTGTTACAGCGATCTATCGGATCAAAAAACGCAAGATCGAGGCAGAAATGCACCACATTCGGGAAGAAATGAAACACGAGCAAGATGTGGCAAACCTGGAGGTCCTTATTTTTAAATATCAGAAGCTAAAAGAAGCCGAGCGGCTACTGGGCGGCTTTCTGGGAAATACGATAGTAAAGTAATTAACTGATATGGCCAAGCATCTTGAAACCGGCCAATGGGGAGAGCAAATGGCCATGGAATACCTTGTGGAGAAAGGCTATAAAATAGTGTTAAGAAATTGGCGATTTAAGAATTTAGAAGTAGATTTGATTGTCATGGACAAGGATACATTGGTATTTGTTGAGGTGAAAACACGGTCGGGAACAGATTTCGGCGAACCCTACGAATTTGTTGATCGCAAAAAACAGCGACTACTGATTCGTGCGGCTCAAGCTTATATTCTGAAGACAGATTATACAGGCGAGCTCAGGTTTGATGTTGTCGCGATAACACGATCACCCAAAGCAGTACTCAATTATATCAAAGATGCTTTTTGGGACAGTTAAGGATACGTACTTATAAATAATTATACATAGATGAGAAAAATAACTTATTTTATGGCAATTGCAGCACTGGCTTTTGCTTCTTGTAAGTCAAAAAAAACTAGTTTGGAATTTGCGTCTCCAGGAGCAAATCAAGCGGTTCTAAAAGGTGCTCAAGTACAGTTGAAATTGAAATTTGAAACTGTATCAATGGACTCTGTGGCGTATTTTGTGGATAATAAACATGTAGGGTCATCAACGGATACCACAGCAGTTATGGTCGATACCAAAGACATGGCCTATGGTACGCGTAATATTTCCGCTTTGGTGTACAATGCAGGAAAACCAGATTCTGTTTCAAGTACATTTTATGTCGTGCCTGCAAATGCAAAGAATTATGGTTTTGAGGTTGTCAACAAATACCCGCATGATACAACGGCATTTACACAGGGGTTACAGTTTGCTGATGGCGTTCTTTACGAATCGAATGGACGTTATGGTGAATCAAATTTGAGAAAGGTTGACCTTAAGACGGGAAAAGTGCTGAAAGAGATCAAATTTGATGAAAAGACTTTTGCCGAAGGAATGACATTGGTTGGTAATAAGTTATTTATGTTGACCTGGCAACAGGGAGAGGGATATGTGTTTGATAAAAACTCTTTTGCAAAGGAAAGTTCCTTTAAATATGAGAATAGTAAAGAAGGTTGGGGGCTAACCTACGATGGACAGCATCTGATAAAGTCTGATGGCTCCAATAAGTTATTCTTTTTAGATCCAACAACCGGTAAGGAGTTGAACGCTATCGGAGTTTACGATGAAGCTGGACCCGTGGATGAACTTAATGAACTGGAATATATAGACGGCAAAGTTTACGCCAATGTTTATCAAAAAGATGTTATTGTTGTGATCAACCCGCAAACAGGAGCGGTAGAGGAACGGATTAATTTGGTGGGTATTTATGAACATACGTCCGCTTACGATAATGAATTGAATGGTATCGCTTATGATCAAGCGGGAAAACGTCTCTTTATAACAGGTAAATTGTGGAATACATTATTTGAAATCAAAACCGTTGAAAAATAGATAAGCTTCTTCCTATTCTGATCCTTCTTATGAAGTTCGGTAGTAGTGCAAGTTCGTATAAAATGGAAACCTTGTCAGAATTAGCTGACAAGGTTTTTTTATTGCGGCCATTCTGCTTTGAAGTATGGATGTTATTGTGTGAGGCTTTCCATCGAATCTTTTGTATAATAATACCCAGGGGCTGAAACAGATCATTTTTAAAACCGTATGGAAAGAAAGAAACATGATGGCGAGCAGATCTCTCGGAAGGTACCCCTCTAATAAAGAAGAACAGGAGTTTACCCGACTTCAATCCATAGTAGCTGGGATGATGCTGTTATGGATTTCTCTAGAGCTGACAGCTATAAAAGAGAAGTGGAAATCCTTTTTAGCCAATAGAAACAAAAAGGTCTGAAACAAAAAAGGAATGAAGCTTGAGCTCCATTCCTTTTTCTATATTGATTTTATTTCGATTAATAAATCGGAGTAAACATCCAAGTATCGTCAAAACGAGATGAACCGTTAAGTCCAGTCGTGATGTAACCGTTGTTTCCTACTGCAAAACCGATCGCATCTTGGCGTGCTGAACCAGCGAAAGCGCCGTTATCGTTTGTCCAGTAGTCACCAGAAATATTATATTTCCAAGTGCTGTTGATCACAGCATTTTTGTAACCACCAACAACGAATGGTGTACCATTGATCGCGAAAGCAGAAGCATTTGAACGGGTTAAATCGTAAGTATATGAATTATCTGCTCTATTTAAATCGTTCAATTTAGTCCATTTGCTACCATCAAATTTATAGAAATCTTTTGGATAAGCAGCATTCGAAATACCACCACCTACATAAGCTACATTATTGACAACAAATGAGAAAGCCGCTTTTCTTTTCGCTGAAAATGGAGCATCGCTAATTGCTTGCCATGTATTAGCTGCAGGATCATATTTGTAGAACTCATTCGTATTGGTTGTTCCGCCGTTAACGACAGTTTCACCTGTTCCAACATAAGCCGCACCATTTAATGTGAAAGCGACTGCATTTGATAAAGCAATAGGAAGTGGAGCAATGCTTGACCAAGCACCTTTTCCGCCATTAGCTGTAGGATCAAATTTGTAGAAATCTGTTAGGTTGTTTGTTCCGTCGTTTCCGCCACCAACATAACCGATATTACCAATGGAAAAACCGATGGCACCGTTTCTCTCAACCCCTGTGAAAGGTGCTTTTTCAGCCCAAGTATCTGATGCTGCGTCATAAGCATACGTGTCTTTCACGCGAAACGGTTTACCGCCAGCATTACTTGCTAGACCAGTAGTGACATATGCAACATTATTTATCAAAAAGCTAGCAGCAGATGAAGTTTGTGGCCCTTTAAAAGCAGCTTTTGCAAACCATTCGTCTGATTTGGTTGTGCTGTCGTCACTTTTTTTACAAGAAGAGAAAGTTGTAACTGTAAATACAAAAGCTAATAAAACGAGTAGCCAATTTTTCTTGTTCATAAATTATTGAAATTTAGTATAAAGGATGTTTAATTTAATTTTCGGATCATTCTCATTATCTTTTGCCAATATTAACCTATTTCCGGTTGAAAACAAACCCGATGTTGGTAAAGATAGATATAATGAAGTATTATTGTATGCTGTTGTTTTAATTTTTGTTAAATATTCAATCAGATTGAATGTGTATGTACCATTTGAACCAAAATCATTGCCGCGAACTAATGTCGCTTGCTGTGTTGTTGTTGAATAAGGTGAAGTTAACAGACTGATCGGATTTCCATTATTACTAGCCACCATTAAAACCAAGCTCTGCGGCTGATCAAAAATGGTTGCCGCTCCATTAGGGACTTCAATGACTAGCTCAGCCTTATTAATCGCAATTGATGGATTGTTCACCAATTCTAATAACGTTGGAAACTCAATTTTTGCTACAACACCAGTTGATCCTTCTAAAAACACATTTCCATCAGTTTGTTGACTCGCAATTTGAGGATTTTTTAAGGTCATCGGTGCAAACTTGCTTGCCGAACGATCTGCCTCAATTTGATTATACTGGTAAGCCTTGTTATCAATAGAAAAATATTGTTTGCCAACAGATTTTGTGCCTTCATTATTCAGGAATGAATAATGAACCTGTAAAAATACGGTATCCTTGAATCCGATCAATGCCGTATTGTTGTTGTCCGGAACAAGTGCTAAACCTTTAAAATACTCTTGAAAACTTGTATTGCTCTGAATCCGGTTGTCATTATTTTTGATCATCGTAAACAGCTCATTACTAATCGCGCTGTTGAATCTAAAAAATAAGGAGTCTGCCGCTTGTATACGTGGTTTAAAAGAAAGTTCTGCCAATGGTGTATTTTCATAGGCAAATTTTTGTTTACTGAATATCGCTGCTGAAGTGACAAAAACAGGTCGTTCATCAACCGGTTTGGTTAAATCAATCTGTGTTTGCGTAATTTCTTCCGTAACACGGCGTACCGATATCTTTTGTACTTTTGTTGTATCACCGTAAGAATATTTGTTTGGCTTTAATACCAGGGTCACCGAATCCAATACCGCGTCATCCGGAATAGAAGCATTATTTATTGTTCCTATACCCAAGCGCATATAAGCTGTAGATTTCATGCTGCCCGTAACGGCATTGTTATTCTTTCCGACAAGCATTGTTCCAGTAGCGGAAGTCGGAATATCGTCCAATTGATAAGTCGAAACTTTGGCGGAAACCGTATCAATTGGTACTAAACCGATTGTTTCATCTCTTGAACTATCCAATGAGAGCGAAATGTCTTTATTACAACCGACGAAAGCGGCCAATGTAAAAAGTGGAAGTAAAAATTGAATACTACGTCTCTTAAAGTCTTTAATCATATTAATTTTTGAATAGTGCAAAAGTAATCAATGCGAACTGTTAATCAGTGTTATATTTTGTTAAATATGGTTAATTACCACAGCGATTGCAAATCTAGTAATTTAAATTTGTTTTAGTTATGGGTAGAAGATTTAAATTACTGATCAGTTTGATCGTTTTAATTGGGGCAGGAATTACTGTAGTACTGGGGATTTGGCTTTACGGAAGTTATACAAATCGTCGGGACCTATTTCTATCTACCGCTGAACGCTCGCTCTTCAATGCCGTCCAGGAGGCTTACCAAGCCCGTAACGGTGATCGTCAGTTAGACGGCCCGGAGGCGGACCGGAATCGCCTCCTGCAAGATGTAAAACGGGAGCTTTCAACCCTAATACCCGCTTCTGAACTCGATAAAGCATTACAGCGCGTAAGTGCTGAACGTCCCAAAAGTGAGCGATTTGACCGCGAAAATCATATCCGAAGAGAGAAGATGTTCCCCAAAGATCGTGAAGGTCAAGGAGCGATTATTCCCCCTTTTTTGTTCCGGGATTTTGAGATGAACAGCGCCAATCTAGATTTGATCGAAAGAAAATTCAAGGAATCGCTGAACAACAAGAGCATATCGGTGCCATTTGAAATGGCTATTGTGACTATTCCGCACGATCAAATTAAAGATGTGCGTCGCAAGTACCGAAATGCAAACCTCGCCTGGACGAGGCCCATGATGGTCAACCCGCAAAAAAATGAATTTCTTGTTATCAAATTTCAGGAGGATTGGAAGTATCTATTGTATAGCTTGAGCTGGCAGTTACTCATCTCGCTGCTCTTGATAGGGCTGCTGCTAGGTACTTTCTTCTATCTGATGAAAACGATTCTCAACCAGAATAAGATGGCCGAACTCCGTAAGAATTTCGTCGATAATATGACGCATGAACTTAAAACACCGGTCTCTACGGTCATGGCAGCCATAGAAGCGATACAGCTGTATGGGGTACAGGATGACAAAGAAAAGATGAATCGCTATCTGAACATCTCCAAAAAGGAACTGGAACATCTTTCCGGTATGATCGAAAAAGTACTTCAAATGGATATTGATGCGACTAGGGGAATTGTTTTGCAACGCACGGATTTTGATCTTGTCGCCATGGTGAAAGGAGCAATTGAAGTTGCTCAGTTAAATAAAACAAAAAAAGTAGATTTTAACCTCATTGCGAATCCGGGTGAAATCAGGATCAATGGCGACGAAGCCCACCTAAAAAATGTGATCAATAATTTACTGGAAAATGCGATAAAATACGCTGGTCAGGAAGTTTATATTGAGGTGGAAGTAAAGGAAATGAAGGAAAATGTCCATATTCGTATTACTGACAATGGTAAAGGAATTTCTTCGGAATATCATAATCAGATTTTTGATATGTTCTTTCGGGTTCCCTCCGGTAATCTTCACGATGTGAAGGGTTTTGGCCTGGGGCTTGCCTATGTCAAACAGGTGGTAAGAAGGCACGATGGTAAGATTACTGTGGACAGCGAGCTGGAAAAAGGGAGTACCTTTAGTATCCGCTTGCCCTATGAATAGATTGTTCTTGGCTTTCGGCAAAGAAAATAATATAGTTTATGGCACGGTGATTAGGATGATTTAACCTAAAGATATCGTTGCAGTAAGACCAAAATATATTCTTGATTGAACCACAGTGCTATGATTGAAATTTTATATGTAGAAGATGAGCCGAGTCTCGGAATGATTGTTGCCGATAGCCTAGAAGCAAACGGGTTCCATGTCACCCATTGTAGCAATGGACACGAGGCCTTGGAGGCGTTTACAAAAGCAAGGCCTGATATTTTGGTTGTGGATGTGATGATGCCCGTCATGGATGGCTTTACATTGGCAACAAAGATAAGGGAATCAGATACCCAGGTGCCCATTATCTTCCTGACGGCCAAGGTGCAGACAGAAGATGTGGTAAAGGGGTTTCGTTTAGGTGGCGATGATTATGTCAAAAAACCATTTAAGATCGAAGAACTTGTTGTACGGATAGAGTCTCTATTAAAAAATAGTCCCAAGATGCTGTTCGGCCAAAAGCTGATGATTGGAGACTATAGCCTGGATAGTTTAAAACATCAGTTGACCTATCAGGGTGAGGTGCTCAAGCTGTCTTTCCGCGAAAGTGAGCTACTGCGGAAGCTATATGAACAGAAGGATAAAGTCATTCCACGGGAGGATATCATGCGGGCTTATTGGAGCCATGATAAGTATTTCACAGGGCGTAGCCTGGACGTGTTTATCAGCCGGATACGAAAATACCTCAGTCAGGATGAACGGATCAAGATTATCAATGTCAGAGGAGTGGGATATATGCTTACCGTCGATTGATTGAAGTGTTCCACGTGGATTGATCTAATGGGCATTTGGGTTAACGACGATTTTTCATCCCCGATTTTCCGCCAAGCCCACGAATATGATAGGTGAAACTTAATATCGCATAGCGCGTTATGGCATTGGATTGCGAAACACGTACCCAAAGATCGTTGACCTGCTGATTGATATTTTTATTATCATTAAATAGATCAAATACCGTGAGATTGATTTCGGCATTCCTGCGCTTGAATAGTTTTTTCCCTACAGAAACGTTCCATAGCAAACTTGTTGTACTCGGTGAATTCAGGATACTACCATTGTATAGGTAGTTAAACGTTGAATTGAGCGTCCAGGTTTTAAGTAGCGTCAAAGCGATAGAATTGCCGATGGTATGCTTATAGACCGAATAATTGGATTTCTCCGTCGCTGAGTTCTTGGAAAATGCGATATTTCCATTGTAATCCAATCCAATGATAACGTCTTTACTAAATGCTGTATTGACGCCGACGCGTTGACTCATTCCATATGTTTGCGCGTTGACCTTTTCGAGATTCAATAAAGTGTAATTCTGGTTGAAATACATATTGTTGTTCAGGTTGAAGTTGAGTTTCAACGGTTCAAAGCGATACCCAAGACTGTTCTGCCATTTTAGGTTGTAAACCCCATTGAAATTTTCGGGCTTGATATATTGTCCTCCGGGTCCCAATACGACGTCCTCCGTGATCGTAAATGCCGAATCTGTGGTGAAAATGGTGTTGGAGATTTTATGTTGAATAAAATCTGCTGTAAAATCCGAGGTGAAGCTTTTGCCTGTACCTTTATTGATTGATCTGAATTGCACGACAAGGCTGTGGTCATACTCCTGTTTGAGATTTGGGTTTCCGGAGCTGATACGAAGCGGGTTTTGATTGTCTATAAAATCCTGCAATTGCTCGATTGAAGGTGTGTTTGTTTTTGCATTATACCGAAACTCAACCCGTGTGTCCTTATTGAAATTATACTGGAAGTTTAGATTAGGCAGCAGACTGGTAAAGTGACTTTTTGTGGTCAGCGTATTGGGAAATAGTTTGTCATTAACTTGTGCTGCGGTCTGATAATCTAAGCCAATCTGAAATCTTATGCTGTCTTTTTTGTTAAATAAGTACGAGACACCACCGCTATGGTAGACATAATCATTGCGGAATTCGTTGGAAAGACGATTTTTTAATTCCCCGAGCTGACCTGTTTCAGCCAGGAATTCATAGGTCTTCCGGTCCGAATAACGTGCAGTATTCCGAAAAGTATAATTCCCCTGCACTCGGGAATATTTACCTAACATTTCTGTATAGGCAACCTTGGAACGAAAACCATTATTGTCACCCATGGAATAATTTCTGTTGTTGACGGTATCGACCCGACTGAATAGACCATCTTTATAATAGGAGTTTAGCGCGAAATTTTCCGCATGGCTTTTATTGCTGCTAAATGAGCCATTGATATTAAAACTGATCGTGCGACCGGGTTTGTTGAGTCTTCGCATATACGTGAGGTCTCCGCCCCAGTTGAAATTTTCTCCAAAGCTCTTATTCCTGCGGTCAGAACTATTTAGCATCTCGGCAAGATTTAATAAGGTATTGCCTGTAGAGCTACTGTTCCTGTCGTTATTTTGATAGGAGAAATTAGGTTGAAAGTCCAGCTTTTGAATAGAATCTATCTTCCAGTTTGCGCGAACGGACAGCGCATGGTTGTTGCTGTATGTCCTGTTTAATTGTAACTGATTGTTGATTTGGTTGGCGCGGCTGCCTGCTGTATACTCTGTTTTGTTTTGGCTGAGGATGTTATTGTCCGTATAGTTATAGGTGTAATTTGCATTGAAGTCCATCCGATCATCAAAAAAACGGTCCAAATAATTAAATCCCGCATTGAAACGAGTCGTCACTCCTTGTCCGGTACGGCCTCTTGTGTTTCCGCGGGTCGCAAAACCATTGGGCTGATTGACATTGTTGGTATTGATGTCAATTGAATATTGCCGTTTGGGATTCATTTTGGTAACCTGTGTATTGACGGCATATTTTCGGTCGGGACCTGCTCCTCCAGAGAGCTTGCCAAAATATGATTTTCTTTTATCGGGCTTGGTGACAATATTGATCACTTTCATGCGCTTGCCATCGTCAAACCCGCTAAATTTAGCCTGTTCCGTTTTGTCGTCGATGATTTGTATCTTGGATATAACATCGGCTGGAAGGTTTTTTAAAGCTACTTTGGGATCCGTGCTGAAAAATTCACGGCCATCGATAATAATCTTGTTGACGGGCTCACCCTGGGCTTTCACATTACCATCTTCATCAATTTCAACTCCTGGGATCTGCTTGACCAATTCGTCGGCCTCTGCAAAATCCTGTGTGACGTATTTCTTGGTGTCGAATTCAAGCGTATCTCCCTTAACCTGTATGCTGCTCGAAGAAATATTGATTTCATCCAGTACAATTTCTGCACTATTGAGTTTAAACGTTAGGTCAATTGTTCGACCGCTGAGTTTTACCCGCCGGAGATCCATGGTATAGCCCATCGGTTGTGCTGTGACCAAATAATCACCGTTGGAAAGTGCTGCGCTGCTGAATTTGCCAAGGACGTCTGTAGGGACCTGCAATTTACTGGAATCTTTCACTGCGATAATGGTGATGCTTGCACCTTTAATGGGCTGTGAAGTCGCCTGATCAAGCAATTTGCCTGTAATATACTGTTGGGCCAGTGCACTAGTTCCTAATAACGACAAGGTCATAGATAGGAACAAGGTGAACCATAGGTTGATCTTCATAGGTTGAGGTGCAAATGTGTTTTAATGTACTGTTGACGGTTATATAATTTTATTTCTCAAAAATATGGCACTATTTGTTACGAATTATTATCATTTTAGTTACAATAACCTCTAGCGAATGGAAAGATTAGATATATTTGCAGTAGAATTAAAAATCAACTGACCAAAATCGTATAGCGATGTGGTAGCATACGGACATAGATTAAAAGAATAAAAGATGAAAGAAAGTGTTTTGAGTAGAAAAGAGCGTATTATGAAAGAAGCATTATTGCTTTTCTCAGATCAAGGCTATACAAATACCTCTACCAAAACGATTGCCCAGAATGCTGGGGTTTCCGAAGCATTAATCTTTAAACATTTTGGAAATAAAGATGCGCTGTTGGTTTATCTGATTAAATCAGGATATCGTAAAGTTCTTACGCATCACCGTGGAATGATGACCTATCGTGAGCCGAAGGAATTTCTGCGTACAATGATCAATCTGCCGGGCAAACTGGTCAGTGCAGAGCCTATATTCTGGAGATTACAGGAGCGTTTGTCCCATCATCCTTTTTCCAAACAGCAGCATGAACAATTTATGAAGCCGGTTCAACCCATTATTCATCGCGCTTTTAAAGAGCTGGGATATGAGAGTCCTGAATTTGAAACAGAATTCCTGCTGCTGATCATAGATAGCCTGTGGAAAAAAGAAGCTATCGGAGAACTGGAGAATACGATGGAACTAACACTCTTCCTGGAGAAAAAGTATAATCTGATTTAGAAATCACGCTTAAAGTAACCATTTTTTTATAACCTGTTCCCCCTTGATAGCGCTGCTTATCAAAATAAAGGTGGGCCGGTCGACTCATTCTGGGTTGCGGAGCACCGACCAAACGACGAAAGAGTTCAGCTTGGTCTCCCGTTTACCCAAAGAATTTTATGTAAAACAAGAGATCCGTAGGACATCTGGCTGATTCTTTCATATAGGCGAGGTCTCAGTATTCTTGAATGTCGTAGTAAAATGCTGTTTTATGCGTTTTTATATGAAATTGTTGCAAAAACAATTTCATATTGTCCAAAATAATAACGTTCTTAGTATTTCTATTTTAAATACATTATACAAACTAATTTATGTTCAAAAAACTCGGTCTGGGAATATTGGCATTAGTCGGCACAATTTCTTTTTTGAAAGCTCAGGACAAAAAAGATTTTGTGAAATACATCAACTCCCAGCATGAATGGGTCGATGCGGTATTCAATACCTTGACGCCAAAAGAAAAAGTCGCTCAGTTATTTTTGGTTAGAGCACATACAAATCTGGGCCAGAAGTATATTGACTCAGTTGCTCAGGTGATACAAGACGAGCATTTGGGCGGTCTGGTTGTCTTTCAGGGTGGCCCGGTGCGTCATGTCGACATGTTCAACCGTTATCAGTCCCTGTCCAAGGTACCTCTGATGATGACTTTTGATGGCGAGTGGGGATTGGGTATGCGTATGCCGGATTCTACCTTGTCGTTCCCTTATCAAATGACTTTAGGGGCGGTTCAAGATAATCAGCTGATCTATCGCATGGGACGAGAGGTTGCCTTAGATTTCCATCGTATAGGTATGCATTTCAATTTTGCTCCCGATGTGGATATCAACAATAATCCCAAAAACCCGGTCATTGGTATCCGTTCCTTTGGTGATAACAAATTTAATGTGACCCAAAAAGCAAAGGCTTATATGGATGGTATGGTGGATGGCGGTATATTGGCTTCCATCAAGCATTTCCCGGGACATGGTGATACAGATGTGGATTCACATTACGATCTGCCACAGCTCACTTTTGATAAAAAACGTCTGGATACCTTGGAAATGTATCCGTTTAAAGAGCTTATTAAAGCTGGAGCTCCCGCTGTTATGGTGGCGCACATGAATATCCCGAGTTTAGATGATACGCCTAATATGCCATCTTCTATTTCTAAAAAAGTAGTTACTGACCTTTTGCGCAATGAGCTTGGCTTTAAAGGGCTGACAGTCACCGACGCAATGGATATGAAAGGTGTAAAGAAATTTTTTCCAAACGGAGAGGCCGATGTACAGGCGATTATTGCAGGGCATGATTTACTTGAAGTGTCGGAGAATAGCAAACGTGCAATCGATTTGATCTTAAAAGCTATTGAAGAAGGACGCATCGCACAGACGGATATTGATGCGCGTGTTAAAAGAGTACTTGCTGCCAAATTATGGCTGGGTTTAGACAAATACCAAGCAACTGCCCAACAGAATCTATACAATGATCTGCATCGTGCCTCAGCGGTTCAACTCATTGACGAACTGTCAAATGCAGCGATCACAGCATTGAATTCTACCGAAAAAATAAAATCATTCAAAAAGGATTTACCTACAGCTGTTATTAATATCGGAATTACGGCCAACCAGACTTTCCAGAATGAATTGGCTAGTGCGCTGACGAATGAAACTCAGTATTTTATCACCGATAGTATGAGCAAAGATGATATTAAGCGTATAACCAAAGAAATCAAGAAAAATAAACAGTTTATTATCGCTGTGCATGATACGAGACTTCGCCCACGTCCGACTATGGCACTGAATAAAGATGTTCAAGGGCTTATGAAGAAGTTTGCGAAAAAATCGATCCTGACCTTGTTTACCAATGCATATGCAGTGGATGGTTTTGAAGCAACGAAAAAAGCAAAAACCATTTTGCTGGCCTATCAAAATGATGCATTCATGCAGAAAGCAGCAGCAAAAACTATATTGGGGCAAAATACGCCGAAGGGAAAACTCCCCGTTACGATTAACAAAAAATTTAAATACGGACAGGGGAAATAACGTATTATAAAATCACACCAATAGAATACCTCTTCTTAGAATGGTCTCATTGCAATAGCAAGTCCATTTGGGAAGGGGTCTTTTTTGTCAAATCTTAAATTTCTTCGTTTGCTGTTCGGCTGTCCGAGGGCCTACTTTCATTTTTCATGCGATCAATTGCCGTCACGACATATTTATACTGTTGATGTTGTTTGATATCGTCATCGGTATATTGAAGCTTATCTCCATCGAACGTGATAAAGATGATTTTGCCCGGATCTTTGATGTTCACTTTTTCGTCGAGGTTGAACCGATAGATCACATAACCATAAGCAGACTCCCCATCAGTGGCAGCATCTGGCTTTTGCCAAAATAAAGTATTCATTTTGCCATTGCCCGAATTTTTTACCAGAAGACCGAATGGGGCATTGGGCGGGATACTGTCTAACCAAGGCATCGTTGGTGGTAAGGCTGGATTTCGATACAGGTCATTCCGCATAGAATCTTGCAGTCCAACAAGATTGTCCGTAAGTGATTTGGAACTGAAATAAATACTTCCCGCCACATCGTGCTCCTCCCTTAAGTGGCGTACCTGTCTGGGGATCTGACTGCGGTCTGTCCAGCCGATTTTATTTTCGGTAACACGATAAGCTCCATGCCCGACATAAAAGTGACGGCCATAGGTGTGTTTCTGCCACCAGTCAACCAAGATCTCATAGGCTGCTGCGCGATTTTTGAAAGGAAAGTAGATCTGTGGATTGATATAATCGATCCAACCTTCCTGCATCCATTTGACACCGTCAGCATACAGTTCCCGGTAAGCACTCAGACCACGGGTATCTGACCCGGCACTGTTATTTTCTTTGTTGTCCCATACCCCACAAGGACTAATGCCATATTTGACATATGGTTTTATCTTTTTGATGGCAACGCCAAGATCGTGCACCAGCAGGTTGACATTGTTGCGGCGCCAGTCGTCAATTTTCTCAATCCCATTATTATATTGACCAAAGGTAATCTGATCCGGTACCGGTGTATTTCTGCTATCGGGATAGGGATAAAAATAATCATCGAAATGAATGCCATCTACATCGTAGTTTTTGACCACATCCATGATGACATCAATAATATATTTGCGAACTTCCGGAATACCTGGGTTGAAAAGCTTCTTGCCAGCATAGGTGAAGAACCATTCCGGGTGACGCTTAGTAATATGGTCATCCGAAAAATGAGCCGGATTTAATGTTGTCGAAGCACGGTACGGATTGAACCAGGCATGTAGTTCCATCCCTCTTTTGTGAGCCTCGGTGATGGCAAATTCCAGAGGATCATAGAATGGCGATGGAGGCAGGCCTTGTTTTCCGGTTAGATATCTACTCCATGGTTCTCTGCCCTTCGCGTAAAATGCGTCGGCAGCCGGACGTACCTGCAAAATAATGGCATTCAGTCCCGCGCTGCGGTGCTGGTCCAGTAAATCAATAAACTCCTGTTTTTGCTGTGCGACATTATTGCCCGCTTTGACAGAGGGCCAGTCTATATTACCTATGGTTGCAACCCACACGCCGCGAAACTCCCGCTTAGGTAGTTGCTGGGAATACGTTCTAATCGAAAATAAACAGATAACAATGGTAAAAAAAGAATATAAATATGTTTTTCCCGTCATTCTATAAATTATAGCCAACAAAGATAGGGAAGCATTTCTTACTTTTTCGCTAAAAAATGTAAGATGTTTGTTGGATACTTGTTAAAAGAACCTGAGCTTGGTTTTCAAATTGATAATAATGCAAATGCAGGTAACATTGTACTTTATTTGTGCTAATTTAGATGCGGTTTTCACAAAAGCAATGGCTTGATCGGCTAACCGCTATATAAAAGATTATGAGCAAAGAACAAATATCCGTTTTTGATATGTTTAAGATTGGTATCGGTCCCTCGAGTTCGCATACCCTAGGACCTTGGCGTGCAGCCCAGCAATTTACAGCTGTTCTCAAGTCAAAGGGCGTATTGAATGAGGTCGAACAGGTCAAAATTTTGCTTTATGGTTCTTTGGCCAAAACTGGCGCGGGACACGGTACCGATATTGCTGTTCTGCTTGGACTGAGCGGAGACGATCCAGTTACTTTTGATGTCAATCGAGTGACGCCCAAAGTGGAGCATATCAAGGCTGTTGGTGAACTTGAAGTTGCTGCTGAACGGACCATTCCATTTTCCTATCAGGAAGATCTCTTGTTTCTATATGCCGAAAGTCTACCTTTTCATCCCAATGCCGTTACCTTTCAGGCATTCCTATCCAGTGGCAGGGCAATTACCGAAACTTATTATTCGATAGGTGGCGGTTTTGTGGTGCAGGAAAATGATACCGAAAGTGTCCTGTCAGAAGTGGATCTGCCGTTTCCTGTAGATACCGCACATGAACTCTTGCATTGGACAATGAAAACAGGACTGAAAATCTCGGAACTGGTTCTTGAAAATGAATGTGCATGGCGTGAAGAAAGTGAAACTGTAGCCGGCGTATTGAATATCTATAAAACTATACATGAGTGTATTTATCGGGGCTGTCATACTGGGGGAACATTACCCGGCGGATTAAATGTGGAGCGAAGAGCTGCCAAACTAAATAAAAAGCTCATGCAGGGACGTAATTATCAAGATTACGAGTCCTGGGTAGCGGCTATTCGCGAGGGAGGCCAAAACTTTCAATATATACTTGACTGGGTAAGTTGTTTTGCTCTTGCGGTAAATGAGGAGAACGCCTCTTTCGGACGTGTGGTAACGGCACCTACCAATGGAGCTTCGGGCGTTATCCCGGCTGTATTGCAATATTATATTACTTTCCACGACGGAATGCGTGAAAATAAAATTATTCAATTTATTCTTACCGCATCTGAGATCGGATCGATATTTAAGAAAAATGCAACCATTTCCGCGGCAATGGGAGGCTGTCAGGCCGAGATTGGCGTGTCATCAGCGATGGCCGCCGGCGCGTTGACAGAAGTGCTGGGCGGATCGCAGCGTCAGGTTCTCATGGCTGCCGAGATTGCCATGGAACATCATCTCGGATTAACATGCGATCCAATCGGTGGACTGGTGCAGATTCCTTGCATCGAACGTAATACAATGGGAGCTATTAAAGCCATTACAGCAGCACAATTGGCTTTGCAATCGAATCCGGATAAAGCAAAAGTGAGCCTGGATACAGTCGTTAAAACCATGTGGGAGACAGCTCTGGATATGAATGCTAAATATAAAGAAACAGCAGATGGTGGACTGGCGGTCAATATTCCATTGAGCTTGCCCGAATGTTAATGAATGCCTGAGTTTTCTTGTTTTTTGTATCTTTGGAGCGATAAAACATGTATATCCTTATAAATAGCGTACACGAATGAAATATTGCGCCATCGCCTCCGGAAGTAACGGAAACTGTTATTATGTTGCTAAAGATGATTCGGCAATTTTGATCGATGCTGGAATCAACAGTAAACATATCCACCTCCGGATGTATAACCTGGGTATTTTACCTACCCAGATCAAAGCGATTTTCATTACCCATGAGCATTCTGATCATATCAGAGGCCTATCCGTATTTGCTAAAAAATATAATCTACCAGTTTATATTACTAAGGGAAGCTACGACGGTACCCGATTGCATCTTCCGTCCCATTTGGTCCATATCATTTCTCCAGATGAAGTTGTTGAGATTGGAGGACTAAAGGTCTATGGTGTTCCCAAATTTCACGATGCTAAAGAGCCCTGTAGTTTTCTGGTTTCAGATGGAACGTATAATATTGGTATACTTACAGACATCGGACGCCCTTGTGAAAATGTACAACAGGTTATTCAGCACTCAGACGTACTACTCTTAGAATCCAATTATGATGAGGATATGCTGCGCACAGGACGCTACTCCTATTTTCTGAAAAATAGGATCAGTAGCGGTTGGGGGCATCTTTCAAATCGCATGGCTGTTGAACTGTTTAACGCATATAAAACCGATCGTCTTAAACATCTTATTCTGACTCACCTCTCCGGTGAAAATAATACGGTCGATCTGGTACAGCAAACATTCGAGCCACACTGTGAACGCATCCAGCTTCATGTAGCGACACGTTACCAAGAAACGGAATTATTCGATCTAATGCATGTCCTCACGGAGCATGTAGTGCCTTTTTCCGTTGCTTCTGCACTCTCTTCCTAACTTACAACACTCTTTCTATTCGATGTATTTCTTCCATAAAAGCGTAAGAATACTGTAAAATGAAAAAATTAGTTGATTTAAAAAGATTTCCTGTTATATTTGCTTTGTTTTTAATCAGTCTAAATAATATTTGATTTACTTATTTGGACGATGATGAACAAAAAACACCATGCAATAGACGGCAATCTATTACATGGCGTAAATCTACATACAGCGGCAACTGCATGTAGATGACTGAAACAGCATGCTGTGTCAGTTACTCCCGATATACGATATGGAAGAACTTGCAAGATAACGAATTTTATTATTTTATTCGTTGTTAAGCATATGCAACACCTGCAAATTCTCCCATAATAAGTTGAAGAAAACTAAACATCAATCAACATATTATGAAAATTTTAATTTCATTTTTCACATTTCTTACGGTATTACTGTGTAGTCATACTAGTCATGCCCATGCCCTTTGGATTGAATCATCTTCTTATGGAACGTTAAACCAATCCCATGAAGTCAAGGTATATTACGGCGAGTTTGCAACGAATGAAAGAGATCAGGTCGACAAATGGTACTCCGACGTGAAGGACTTCTCATTAATGTTACATGCCCCGGGACAGGAACCCGTCAAGCTTCAATTGACGAATCAAGGCGATCACTTTAGCGCTTCATTCCAACCTACAGCAGCCGGAACCTATTTCCTATCCATTGTTAAAGCACCTAAAGATCTAGGCGGTAAAACGAAATATGAATTTTCTTCCTTAGTGCCTGTTATCGTAGGAAAGTCTGCAACACTCGATTATAAAAATGTAAAAAGCCCATTGCAAATTGAGTTGCTTGGTGCGGCTAACGCAAAAAAGGGGCAACGTATACAAGCAAAGATCACCAGCTTCGGCAAAGCTGTTCCACAGGCCAAAGTTTCTGTTTTTTCGACTACCGGTTGGGGAAAAGAGTTTGTTGCGGACGAGCATGGCATCCTGACATTTGACGCAATATGGGCTGGTCCATACGTCTTGGAAGCAAGTACGTTTGCTGAAACTGCAGGTGAACATGAAGGGAAAGCCTATGCTTCGGCATGGCAGGGAAGTACAACTTTCATTACCGTCAAATAATCGCAGCTATAGCGCAGACAGCATAAGGATCTATCTGAAACGATGGAAACACCAATGGGTCCTTACAAAAAAAGAATATCTAAGCGGTATCTACTATAACAACATCTACCATACTACATTCATGAATAAAACTTTATCCTTTCTAGCTATTCCTATGATTAGTTCGGTCTTTTCTGTTGCACAAGCACAGACGAACAAAGTCATTGAAGGAATTCTTATCAATGAAAAATCCGAACCTATCACAGGGGCGACAGTAAAATTAAGCAATACGGGTGTGACCACCAGCACAGATAGTGAGGGGCATTTCGCTTTTCATAAGCTTTCATCCAAAACCTATCATATCGAGATTAAAGCGATCGGTTACGGTAAGCATACGATGGAAGTGAACGTAACAGATGAAACGACAAACCTTGGTCCCATCATCTTGAAAGACCAATCGCAAGCTATCGACGAAGTTGCGGTTTATGGTAAATACTATGAGCACTATAAGTTTGACAGTATCTCCGGATCGTTACGACTTAAGACACCAATCTTAGAGCTGCCGCAAAATATACAGGTTATTTCTTCCGATTTAATGGCAGATCAACAGGTTTTCGACATTGTTGATGGTATTACGCGTAATGTTAGTGGTGCAACACGTCAGGGCCATTGGGACAACCAATATGCCAATATCCGTATGCGTGGCTCTAAGATCCCCGCGTTCCGTAATGGGATGAACATCGAAGCTTCTTGGGGGCCTACAGCCGAAGATGCAAGTATGATCGAACGGATCGAATTTGTAAAAGGACCCGCCGGTTTTATGCTTGCCAATGGCGAACCTGGCGGCTTTTATAATGTGGTAACAAAAAAACCTACCGGAAATACCAAGGGATCTGTTACCCTGAATACAGGGAGCTTCAGTACCTATCGCGCTGCCGTTGATCTGGATGGTAAATTGCGCAAAGATGGCAAACTGCTTTACCGTCTGAATGTGGCCGGACAACAAAAAGATTTTTTTACAAAATATAATTACAGTAACCGGCTTGTTATAGCGCCAGTGGTTACCTATAAAGTAGATTCTTTGACGAACTTAACATTTGAATACACCTACCAAGGGTCTACCTACCTGTCAAATGGTAATTATACGTTCTCACCCAAAGGATTTGCCGATCCGGGTATTGCCAATGACTTCTTCTATGGTGATCCCTCCATGGAGCCCGGAAAGCTAAAAGACCATAGTGCCTATATTTACCTGGACCGCAAACTAAACGAAAACTGGAAATTGCATGCACAGATGGCCTATTTCAATTTTGATATGAAAGCCACCAGTACATGGCTGAATTACATGAAAGCCAATGGCGATATGCCACGTTATTACAGTATTGCCGACGAACATGGTGAAAATAGTTTTGGTCAGGTTTCTTTAAACGGAGAAGAATATACCGGAAGCGTTCGTCATCGGATTTTGGTGGGAGCCGACTATGGTAATAAGAAGTTCTGGGGCGATTTTAGAACGATTTTAGATTCGATTCCTTCAGCTCCGCTCAACGTATATGATCCTAAATACGGTATTCCAGGCAGTGTATTCCCTACGCTGGATCGTTCGCAGAGTGTAAAGGTCCGTGCGGGCGGTAGCAACTACGTGACTTCAACAAACTATATGTCATTCTACGCGCACGATGAATTGGCGTTCCTGGAAGAGAAATTGCGTTTATCGCTTGGCTTACGCTATACAATTAATGAGACCATAGGAAAAACGTCTGTAGCTGACAGAACCGATAAAGCATTTACGCCGAGGGTAGGGTTGAGCTATTCGATCGATAAATCCATGAGTGTATATGGCTTGTTTGATCAATCTTTTGTTCCTGTCGCTGGTACCGACTGGGAAGGTAATGCTTTCAAACCAATACGCGGAAATGATTTAGAAGCAGGTGTTAAGAAAGAGTGGATGGGTGGAAAATGGATCTCCACGTTAAGTGCCTACACTATTGCCCGTAAAAATGCGCTGGTAGCTGACCCCGATCCGAGCCACGTCGTTAATGGTGTGTCATTCCAGACCCAATTGGGAGAAACCAGAAGCAAGGGTATCGAATTTGATGTCACCGGTGAAATTATTAAGGGGCTGAATGTGAATGCAAATTATGCCTTGACAGATTCGAAGATCTCCAAAGATACCAAAGAAGAAAATATAGGTAATATCACTCCGAATACGGCCAAACATACAGCCAATGCATTTGTATCCTATCGTATTCAGGATGGGAAAGTGCGTGGACTTGGCTTTATGGGAAGTGTTCAGGGAATGTTTGACCGTGCAGTTGGGACAACAAAAGAAAGTAATTTCAAGAATTATCTGCGTACCGATGCAGGTATCAGCTATCAAAAAGGGAAGTATGCCATTTCGGTCGTAATCAATAATGTGTTGGACAACCGCAAATTGCTGACTGCTGGATCGATCTCCAAAGCAAGTGCGGCAGTTCAGAAGCTCGGTGGTGTGGATTATTATTCCTATATCGTCGAAGCCAGACGTAATTTCCGCATGGGAGTTACCTATAAATTTTAACGGACCGATCGAGATAAATTATAGAATCGATGTATAGTACACTGTTAATCGTTATACTTTTGGGGAGCTATCTTTTTTACAATACAAGTAAAAAGGTGAAGTTTGGCCCTAGACCACAATGGCTCGAAAAATTGTGCGCACAAACTTCGTTTGTGCGCACATTGAGCATGCTGCTATTGATCTTTCCATTTATAGCTGTTCTTTATCTGCAAGGCTTTGGAGCAGGTTTTTTTGCTTTTTTTGCCTATTTCATGTGCATGATGTGTCTTGTGGTCTTATTAAATCCTTATCGCTATTTCAAATTATACCCAATTATGGGATTGTATGTATTTAGCCTTTGTGTTGAATTATTGATTTCTTAACCGATTAAATATGCCTGCTAATAAAAAATACCTCAGTACGCCCTTTCAGCGATTCCTGAAAATTACAGCCGGATTTATCGGTGGTTATGTCGTCATGATCTCTTTCCACGTTTTGGTCACTCATATTTTTGAGAAAAAGGATGTTGTTGCCACGGCTTGCTTCACGGGCTATCTTCTATGGGCAGTACTGCTCTTGTTGGCCTTTCTTGCTAAGAGTGGATGGAAAATATGGGGGATATATTTAGTGTTGGCTGTCCTTTTCTCCCTGCCCTATTTCTTCAAACTGTAAGTCATCATGAATAACCGAAATTATAATATTTACTTCAATACACATACCATTAGCGGCATTATCATCTGCGCCATCCTCTATGTGATATTTTTTGCGGGATCATTTGCATTTTTTAGAAACGAAATCGCTGCCTGGCAGAATAACACGTCGTATAAGACCTATCGCGAAGATCATAAAAACGTTGATCATTTGCTCGACTCACTCAGAGGACAAACAAATTTGCATGGACGCGATATTACCTTTTATATGCACCGGGAAGAGACCGCGGCTTACGTAGGCCTGAGTGCATCTAATGATAGTATCTTAAATAAGGAAAATCTGGCCAAGGTAACGCCAGAGCAGAAAACGGCAAAAAAGAATAGCCGCAGAAGAGGCGGCAATGATGACTCGAAAAACTTTACCTACAATTTTGCAAATAAAAAGCCGGGAGACTATGTGCAGAATTACGATATGGGAGAATTCTTGTTTCGTTTACATTTTCTGGCGCAGCTCAATCAGGTGCCAATACGGGTAGGAATAGCTCCATTTGGTTATCTTATTGCAGGAATCACTGCTTTTATTTTCCTATTTGCTCTTATTACGGGGTTATTGCTGCATTGGGATAAGATCGTCTCAAATTTCTTTGTGTTCAGACCCTTTAGTAAATGGAAAACGGTATGGACCGATATGCACACCGCATTGGGCGTCATTGGTTTTCCGTTTCAATTTATCTTCGCGGTAACAGGTACGTTCTTGATCATCAATTCAGTACTCGCTTTGCCGCTGAGCAAGTTGTTGTATGATGGTGATCAGCAAAAAATGTATCAGGATATCGGTGTGAGTGCCGCAACCGATTTTCCCTATACCTATAAACCTTTAAAGAAAGCGATTGCGATCGCGCCATTTTTAGATCTGGCAAAACACAAATGGCCGGAAGCCGATTTTCAGCGTATTACGATCAAAAACTACGCAGACTCCAACATGCACGTTGTTATGGAACTGGAGCCGCATTTTAACAAAAGCTTTGCTGGATCTGGGTTGCTGTCTGTGCGAGCTGCCGATAATAAAGTTGTTGCCGAAAAATCACCGGTTAACGATGCTAGCTATGCAGATGGGGTACGCAGCATTATATACCGGTTGCATTATGGCGATTATGGCGGTTACCCGCTTAAGATGGTGTACTTTATCTTGGGGGTTATGGGCTGTCTGGTTATTATTTCGGGTATATTGATCTGGTTAGTAGCGCGTGACAAAAACAACGTAATTCCACGAAAACGAAAATTCAATTTCTGGGCGGCCAATATTTTCACGGCAATATGTTTGACGATGTTACCTGTCACTGCATTGACTTTCATTGCGATTAAATTGAGTCCAGTGGTCAATCAGGATTTTATATACCGCGTTTATTTCTATAGCTGGCTCCTATTTTCACTGTATTACATTATCCGGAGAAGCATACGCAGAACCAATCGCGAAACATTGCTGGTTGGAAGCATATTGGCATTTTTTATTCCACTTGTCAATGGTTTTATGACTGGTAACTGGATCTGGGATACCTTCCGCAATGGACAGCGGGATATTTTTGTCGTCGACTTTTTATGGCTGATGATCGGTATAATTGGTGTAATCGCCTATAACAAGACTAAAAAATTCTTTGAGACGATTCGTTAACAAAGATTCTTTTCTCTCTGCGAAGTGAATACACTTTGTTTTTTAATTCCAAGGGTACTCACAAGGTGCCCTTGGAACGTTTATAGGGTACGGCTTAAATACCTTTAAGGTCAGATCCTGGTAGACAACGCCTCATGGCGCAGAGCAATTCTTATTCAAGGATACCATACTGATGATCGCGGAAATTTCCTCTTACAATACAGCCTTAAAAAATCGGCCGAGGCGCATCAGATCCTGTGCTGTCTTTTCGTTCCAGTCCACTGCATAGTTGAGCCGAATACAGTTCTTAAACTGATCGTGCTGTGTAAACATCCTTCCCGGTGCAAAACTCAACTTTTGCCTGAGCGCATAATCGTAGAGCACCGTTGAGTCTATCTTTTTGTCCAGCTCTAACCAAAGTACAAAGCCACCTTCGGGCTGCGACATTTTGGTATTTTCCGGAAAATGGGCCTCAATGCTATTTCTGAAATTGACATAATTGCTGTACAGTTTTTTTCTGAAGCTATTGAGGTGATGGTCGTACCGGCCGATCTGTAAGAATTTGGAAACAGCTTCCTGGTAAATTGCAGGCTGCGAAATCGTTTGTATGAGCTTTTGTTTTAGGATCTTATCCTTGTATTGCCCGGGCTCAACCCAACCGAGCCGAAAACTTGGGGCTAATACTTTGGTAAACGATCCACACCACATCACCAGCCCTTCCTCATCGAAATATTTGCAGGGTTTGGGGCGTGATGCACCGAAATAGATATTCCCATACAGGTCATCTTCGATCAATGGAATATGGTGGTGTGCGAGCAGTTTGACAAGCTCTTTCTTGTGCTCCTCAGGCATGAGTGCGCCCAATGGATTGCTAAAGTTGGTGACAAAACAACAGACATCAATTTTATGAATAACTTTTTTCAGGGCATCCAATTCAATTCCCGTAATAGGGTGGGTCGGAATCTCAATGGTTTTGAGGCCCAGTAGTTGAAAAGCCTGAATAAAGCCAAAGTAAAGGGGGCTTTCTACCGCTATGGTGTCACCGGGTTTAGTGACGGCACGAAGGCAGCTGTAGATGGCATTCATGGCGCCCGACGTGATAATAAGATCCTCGTCACTTATTTTTCCCTCAAGTACCAATGACCATTTGGCAATTTCTTTCCGTAAGCTCGGACTTCCCTGTACCTGTCCATATTGATCACCGTAATCATGCAGCTCATGAACCGACTCTATAATGCATCGATTGAGTTTCTGAATCGGAAGTAATGATGCACTGGGTAAACCCAGTGAAAAGCGTGTAATTTCCTTGTCTTCCAGGGAGTGGAAAACTTTATCGATCAATGCCGCGGGATCTTGTTTCTTTTCGTCGATTTTGAAGGTAGAAATGGACGGGATAGCCATCCGACGAAGCCCGGATCGGCTAACGAAATAGCCTGATTTGGGGCGTGATTCAATGAGCGATCGACTCTCTAGTTCCATATAGGCACTTTTTGCCGTATTTAAACTTACATTGTATAATTTCTGAGCGCTGCGGACAGAAGGTAAACGATCGCCATAGACCAAGGAACCATTTTTGATCTGGTTCTCGACAATATTGGCTATTTTTTTATATAACAGTTGCTGTTCCATCCTTATGCTAATTTACTGTTTCTGTTTTGATTTAACCAGTTATTATATCGGCGGATTCCTTTTATGAGCGATTCTTCCGAACCAAATAGGTCCATCAACTGCTGCTCAAAGAAGGATTGCGCTTTGTCCATAAATACGTTGGAAAGCATATCCGAAATAGGACCGTCGTAGGTCATTTCGACCGACAGTAAATTCTTTTTGCAGAGTATTACAGACGAAAAGGCTTTTAATTGATTGCCTTGGTCGAGCACCAGGAAAGGCATGCTTATGCGTGCTGTATCCACCTGCTTTTTGTTTTGTATTTCTTTGATAAGCGCTAAATCAGAAAGATCCACTTGTCTGATCAGATACGGTTGATGTGCAGTTGTCGCCATAAGAATAAATCTTTTTGCTAATTTAAGAAGGGTACAGGATGCTGTTTAGATACAGAGTGCCGTTAAAATAGGGGTACAGAAAAAAATTAGGTTGTCCGGTGATTTTTGTAATTTCCATTTGAGATCTTTACATTAAGAAAAGGATATCTCCGGATCTATAAATTATGAAGTAGTATGCACAGCTTATTTCCTTTATTTATCGCAATGATTGCGATCATCGTATTGATCGAAATGTGGGCGACCAAACTACGGGTAGCCTATCCCATTCTCTTGGTTCTGGCGGGGCTATTCATCAGTTTTATTCCCACTTTGCCCGTAGTGACGATTGATCCGGATGTCATCTTTCTCATTTTTCTACCGCCCTTGCTTTGCGAGGCTTCTTGGTCAATTTCGTTTAAGGAGATGAAGAAATGGTGGCGTATTATCGGGAGTTTTGCCTTCTTGGTTGTATTCTTTACGGCACTTTCTGTCGCGGTGGTTGCCAATTATTATATACCGGGCTTTACACTAGCGTTGGGCTTCCTGCTGGGAGGTATTGTGTCACCGCCAGATGCTGTCAGCACAGGAGCGATTATGAAATTTGTGAAAGTTCCCAAAGCTACTTCTGCGATCCTGGAAGGCGAAAGCCTATTAAATGATGCTTCTTCCTTGATCATTGTACGTTTTGCCCTTATTGCTGTTGGGACAGGTCAATTTGTATGGGGACAAGCTGCGGTATCCTTTATCTGGATGCTGGTCGGTGGTGTGGGTATTGGCCTGTTATTGGGTTGGTTTTTTATACAGGCACACAAGCGTCTACCGACAGATGCGCCCTCGGATATTGCACTTACCTTGATTGAACCTTACTTTATGTATTGGATCGCAGAGCAATTCCATAGTTCAGGGGTGTTGGCTGTCGTTGCCGGTGGCCTTTTGATGTCCGGTCAGCGGCTGACATTTCTCAATAGTACGAGCCGGGTGCGGGGGCTGAGTGTCTGGGAGAGTTTTGTGTTTATCCTGAACGGTATCGTATTTTTTATTATTGGATTAGATCTTCCGGAGATTGTTGCGGGTTTGCGGTCCAATGGAACGTCGCTGTTGGAAGCCATCGGGTACGGTCTTTTGGTAACGGGAGTATTGATCCTTGCCCGTATTATCAGCTCGTATGCAGCCATGATTGCTACCCTTATTTTTCGCCCGGGTGTGGCGCCAAGATCGAGATCTACCAAACAGCGTTTTCTAATGCCTCTTTTGTTGGGCTGGACCGGCATGCGTGGTGTGGTGTCACTGGCAGCAGCATTATCCATTCCTGTCGTTATGAATGGTGTGGCTATTCCGCAGCGAAACCTGATCTTATTTATCACCTTTGTAGTGATCTTATCCACGCTCTTGATACAAGGGCTTACTTTACCCTACTTAATCAAAAGGACTAGACTATTTGAAACTTTTGGAGAAGAGCCCGAAGAGCAGGTCCGTAGTCGCATGAAGCAAGGATTGAAACATCATGTTTACCAATTTCTGAAAGATAAACATGAGAAAGAACTGCACAATCGTGATGTTATGGACCGCATTCTGAAACATTGGGAGGAAAAGGTGAATGCGGCCGATGATTCGTGGATGAACGAAAAGACAAAAGTGATATTTATGGAGCTTTTGGATGTGCAACGGGAATATCTTCAGAAGCTAAACTGCGAGTCGACCATTGATGAGGGGATTGTTCGTTCGCAGTTATATCAACTAGACTTGGAAGAAGAGCGGTTGCGGCGGATTTAGTCATTGGGTTGTATAAATGCCTCAGGGCAATAATGTATTTTTAATTAAAGGTTCCAATGAGGAGCTATGCTGAAATATGAAGGTAATTATAACAGGAGCCACCGGAATGGTTGGCGAAGGCGTTTTGCTGGAATGCCTACAAAATGAAAAGGTAACAGCCGTGCTGAGCATTTCCCGCCGGACGGCTGCCATTCAGCATCCAAAATTAAAGGAACTTTTGGTAGAAGACTTTACTAAACTTTCGCTATTTAGAGATGCGATTGCGGGCTATGATGCCTGCTTCTACTGTGCTGGCGTGAGTTCTGTGGGAATGAAAGAAGACAAGTACCGTTATATTACTTATGAGACAACACTAGCTTTTGCAAAGTCCCTGTTGGAAATCAATTCGGAGATCAGTTTTATTTATGTTTCCGGAGGAAGCACCGATAGTACGGAGCAAGGCAAAGTGATGTGGGCTAGGGTTAAGGGTAAAACAGAGAATGATCTTGCCAAATTGCCGTTCAAAAAGGAGTATAACTTTAGACCAGGAGCAATGACGACTGTTGCAGGGCAAAAGCATGCCAATCCCTTTGCCTTTGTGGCCAAAATAATCAAATTTTTTGCCCCTTCAGCAGTACTTTCCCTACATGAAGTCGGACGTGCCATGATACATGCCGTGGAACGCGATGACGTTAAGAATATATTGGAAATTAAAGATATTCGGGCCCTTGCTTGACCGCTTTGTTAAATATTTATATAGCAATCGGAATAATCCCGATTATTTGCAAATTATTTGACATAATTATAATTGGTTTATTCCTTCATAATCGGCCTTCTATTCAACTTGTTCGACCAGCTGTTGGCTAGAAATTTTCTCGAAATAGCTCTCCATCTCTTGGTTACACCTTTCTATAAACGTTTTTGTGCGTTTTTGCAATTCTATAATTGTTAGTGGATTTCCTTTATAATTTGCATTATATCTAAATTCCTGCTGTGCTTCCGTAATGTTTTTGAAGGCGTTAAGCTGATCTTGATGATCCAAGCAAAAAATGAAGTAGGCATCAGGAACTATCAATTTGCAGAGTTGCATGAGGAAAGTAAGGTTGACCCGTTGCGGTTTGTATTGAAGTACGGTATTGATTACGCCAAGACAAACTTGTTCCAGCGCTTGAGATAGCATAAAATATACGGCCTCGATGCTTATTGCCGAGCAGTCTTCCTCATAAGGCAAGTATAATGTGCGCGCATTATTATAGCGCGTGTTCCATTGTTGACGTACATAATCTAGATTTAGCTGTGGGGCAACGATGCTTTCCAGATCGATATTGGCCATGGATGTATTTTGCAACCAGATGTCACCTGCTTTCAGGAGTGAAAGAAAAAAGGGATGACCCTTTGAAAACTGTTTGCTGAAAACGGCTGAGTTTTCCAGGGCCAGCGTGAGCGACACATTGTTGGGGAGCATATCCGCAATGAGTTGTGATAAATTATTGAGTTCGCCATTTAAAGTCTCATAAGCAACAAAAATATAGTAGGAATGGGTGATATGGTCCTTTTTGGCTCTTTGGAGCGCATTATGGTATCTGTGATAATCAGAGTCATAACCAAAACAAGCAACCAAAGCAGGTGTACAATAACATTCAATTGCATTAAGAATAAGATCCCGATAGTTGGAGTTACAATAGGTTTGTTTGTATATATCATCGTTTGTTTTGTAATTTTCAATCTCTTTATTGCAACTCGGGAGAATGGTAAGTTTTACCTTAATTTCTTCATAGAGAAGATTGGAATAATCGTATATCCAGTTTAATGTATTGATCGCAATCTGATAGGCTGTTTCTAATACATCTTCATCGATAAAATAATCAAAGTGATATCGATAGTCGATGTAAGCCTTGTTAATTTTCTCCAAAGCTTGTTTTTTTTCGTTATTATCGGCTAGTGTGCCGAGGCGATCGTCGAAAGATTTGAGATAGTTTATATGGTTTTTTAAGGAATGGGACTTCTTATCCTCAACAACAAGGATATTTTCGGCTGTTCGAAATGCAAGTTCTAAAGCTTGATGTAGCATGAATGCTGCGTGTGCATAATTTTTATGCTCAAAATAGAAATTGTAGCCATCAATAAAAGATCGAATCTTGCTCTTTTCCTTTTCAATATATGTCCGTGTTTTTTCGATGACTTCGTCACTTTTATTATTTGGTAAGATAAGGGGAATCTCTTGCACAGGATTCTGATAAATGCGGTTTTCAGGTTGGCAAATAAGATAGGCCCGGCCTAAACCTTGATCCACTTTTTGTTGTATTTCGTGCGTGAAGTTCACATTGATATATACATTGGGATAGGAGCCAACAGTTTTGTTTATCAGACTGTTGGCATCGGAAAATCGAATTCCGGCATTTGACGTAAGATTGACCTGTAGCATCTGATGCTTTTTACCATCGTGGTCAAAAGTCCATTGGTAGATTTCATCGACAGCAACAGCACGAAGGATTGCCTCGACAATAGGGTTAATATCGGTGTTCATAATAGGGGTTATTGATGTAAAATTGGTTTTTAGCTTCTCGTGTTTTTAGTGCTGGAAAGCAGTATCAAGTATTTCAATTTCATCTTTATAAGCAAGTAGGTACGCAAGTTCAATGATATTAATTAATCGATCATGGATACATAGTGTTTGATTCGAAAACTCTGCATTGGAGTAAGCTTCTTTAGACAATCCATATTCTAGCCAGTCGTATAAAATCTCATTCCATTCGATCTCTGCATGCTGATTGATCAGATTGGCAATAGAAAGAAACGAGTCCTCGAGTTGTTCAGTGCTTGTATAGTTTAAAGTGTATTTTTCCTCCTTATGTTTGATAAGGATAGAATGAGGGTAACGGAGGATTATTTGCTGTTTTGGATCTTGGACGGTACATGTTATTTTTCGAAGATCAGCTTCATTGCGAAACATCTCCAATAGAGAATATATGCAGGAATAAGTGAATAGCAACGTTGAACTACTATAATTACTGCCCGCAGACCAGGAGCAATTTTCTGTGATTGCTGCCCTGTGCCAATATTTAATGTATTCTCTCCAACCGTCAAGACAATTATGGATAAAGAACGACTGAATAGCTTCCATTGAAAAGGCTTGTGGAGCTAACCACAAAGGGATTTTAACTTGCTTTTTAGGATAAAAATCAGGGTTTTTCTTATGCTCTGTTATGGTGATATCGCTATCTTTTGAATCTCCGATTTGTTCAATGCGTTGATTCTTGGATTTAACTTTAAGATTCTCTTTGGAATCCTTTGTGCCTGGAAGAGTTCCACTTTCCCTGATTTTGTCAAGTGAAACTGCTAGTCTCTGAATGAGCTCCAAAATAGCTAATATTTCATCGGCCTGGTTACTCATGAATTCGTCGTCAGCATTACCGGTTTTTATCCATAGATCGTCCAATACCTCGTACCATTGGCGCAGGGTTTTATAAGAGAAAAAGCGAGCAATACTGTCTGTTGAAGACTCAATTCCATTGTTTGTGTAAATGCCGTCAATAGTATACTTCCAATAATCTGCTTTTTTAGAAAAAAAGAATAGCGGATTCTCTATAATTTGGATGTTGCATTTTTTGAAAATGATGTAAGCAATTTCGACCTGTTGTATGAGTTCCTTGATGTAATAATTGTTGATACATGTGGGACTTGCCATTTGGTGATTCGTGGCGATATTGATCAAGAGGTTTACATCCCTGAGCCAATAGTCGATTCTTGTACCATTTACGAAAAAATCCTCGAGATATTTCATCGGATCGTCGATGTATTCTTGGCTTAAATAGCGAAAATGTTTCGCTTTTAGTTTCTTTTGCGTATTTTTCATCAGATTATATGTTTTAAAGTTGATGAAACTGCTGCTAGGGCTCATAACGATCTGTGCACTGATCTATAGCCTTGCTGGTTTCATATTTAAGGCTTTTGATTAAATGTTGTGTTTATAATTATCAATAGTAAAGCTAATTTAAACACTAATTTTCGATTAAACAAATTTTATATTGATAATTATTGATTATGAGTTCTTTTTTAACGAGAATTAAAGCTATTGCAGATAGAGAAGGACTGAGCGTAACAGCCTTTGAAACTGCTGTAGGAGCGAGTAGAGGTGTATTTACACGTGCTTTAAGCAATAATACCGACGTACAGGCAAAGTGGTTAGTGAGTATTGTTGAAAAATTTCCAGCGTACTCATCGGAGTGGCTATTAAAAGGTGAAGGTGAGATGTTAAAACCTGTTCTGGCTCAGGAAGAAGAAAAGGAGGGCTATATGACAAATGAAATTGAGGGCCTTACTAATGCCGTTGTCAACTCCTTAAAACAGGTTATATCGTCACAAAATATCACAATTAAATCTCAGGAGAAGACAATTATTTCGTTGGAGCGATTATTGTCGATCCAAGAACAAGAAATAAAATCGTTAAGAAATAAATAAACCATACATTTTTAAAAAGGAAAAAAGTGAATGTAAAGGAACGTGTGCTGCTGATCGCTGAAACCAAAGGCATCAGTAAAACCGAATTTTTCAAAGATGTGCAACTTTCCTATGCAAACTTTAAGGGAGGGCAGAAAAATACTGCACTCAGTTCAGATGCTATGGTGGCTATATTGTCCAAACATCCTGACATTAGTCCAGCCTGGTTGCTCATGGGTGAAGGGACTATGATGCGAAAGGATGAGAAGGGGACGCTCAGTGCTCTACCTGCCGAAACAGCTCATGTCACTGCCGAAGGTCTTGGTATTTATAAGCAGCTGGTCAATGCCTTAGAGCAAACGGTCAAGGCACAAGAAAAGACCATCCTCTCATTGGAAGGTCAGGTAAGTTTACTGCAACGCAAATAATGACATCCGGTAGTTTATACATCTGATCGTTCCCTACCCAAAAAAATACCTGATTCCCGTGATTTCATTGGCCCCTTTTTTGTTTAATTTGGTTATCGAAAAGGTGTTTGTTTAACTGGCAACTGGGAAGGCTTCTGGTACATTTGTAAAAGGGATATTCCCTGCTGTTGATCGCAATGGAGCGACCACTAGTCATGTATTCAAAGAATTAATTTTATGTCAAAAAAAGGATTACTCATACTCTGGTTTTTTAGTTGGTTTGTGCATCACGCAGTAGCACAATCTGCAGGCCAACGGCCACTTTATACCTCAACATGGGGGCACCTTTTCCGTGAAGCAGGAAATAATAAAGACCTCTTGGGAGTTTTTCCGACAGAGGCACCTGTGTATCTGTTGGACTCCACCAATACGCAGTACAAAGTGCAGGTGAATAATGGGGATATCGGTTTTATAGACCGTCAGCCGTTGAAAAGTGCTATGGATGGGAAAAGGTCTCCCGGAGAACCGCAACAATATTTCTATCGCGGAACCGAAGGCGCTCAATGCCCACATTTCTATGTACAGGTCTCGCAATTGCGCGTGCGTAAGGCACCCAATACCACAAGTACCGCTGTGCGTAGGGTGGGGCTCAATGAAATGGTATGTATCGATTATGTGCCGCTCTACACAGATGGATGGGTCTACATCGGAGACCACTTCCATGAAAATCCGGAGTACGTTCAGATGAAATTTTTGGGTGCTGAGTTAAGCTATGACAAGGTCCTTAAAGAATATTTGGCTGTCAAAGGGAAGAACCAGGAGGAAGAACTGATACAGGCAGGCCGTCTACGTGAAATCGGCTGGACGAAGTATTCTAAGTTAAAACAGGCGCTTACCTATTGGAAGGAATCTTACGACAAAGCGGGAAAAGTGGACCCCAAGATTGATATCGATTTTGAACTGTTAATGGCCGATAAATTTCAACATGAGTTCCAGTCCGAAGTGTACGCAAAGAAACTGAAGGCCTTAAACTTCCATTTCGAATGGAAAGGAGTGTCTTTATTTGATGGTAAAATCACAGATGGACAAATGAAGCAACTGGCGCTGCAGCGGGTTACTGAAATCCCCGATATGCCCGAATGTGGCTGGGAGCCGCGGTATTATTATAAAACACCGAATATGATCGTTGCCTTTGAAGAAAATTATAAAGGCAAAGTGGTTGGAACCTTGTATAAGCTATTTTTTAGTGCGGGTGAAGCTATTGTGTTGGGTAACCAGCGGATGGATGCCAATTATGCAGAAAGAGACTTTGTAAACCACTTTGGTGAACTGCTTTCGGCAGACTGGATTTCAACGCCACATACTTTCTATATTCAAAATGGCGATGCAGGATTATTTATTTTCAGATTTGTTGATGGAAGACTGGCCAGCTATGAGTGTATGTATTATTGTTGATATTCGGAAATAGCGTCGGGGTCGCGTAAAGACCTCCAAGTGCCTGAAAATGTCCCTCGTTTGTGTCTTTAGTAGGGGGGGATTAACTAGGAGGAACAGGGATGCTCAAAAAAGTAAGGCCCTTTGAAAGGAGATTAAATTCCGCTTTCAAAGGGCCTTTGTATGTTATTGAAAACTTAAATTACACTATTTGCATTTCAAAGAGTTGGGCAATATGGCCTTTAAGTTTCCCTTTCACGTCTTCCATATCAACTTCTTTGCCAAGCTCCCGTTTTAAAGACGTTACATCCTTATCGTCAATGCCGCAAGGAATGATGTTGCCGAAATAATCAAGATCTGTATTGACATTGAATGCAAAGCCATGCATGGTCACCCAGCGTGAAGCACGCACGCCCATTGCACAGATCTTGCGTGCAGTTGGTTTATCCGGTTCTATCCATACTCCCGTAAACCCGGGATATCTCCCTGCTTCGATACCATAATCCGCACAGGTCAATATGATAGCTTCTTCCAGTGTACGCAGATACAAATGGATATCCGTAAAGAAGTTGTCGAGATCCAGTATCGGATAGCCGACAATCTGGCCCGGACCGTGATAGGTAATATCACCGCCGCGGTTGATTTTGTAGAATTTGGCATCTTTCTCTTCCAGTCCTTTCTCGTCTAAGAGCAAGTATTCCTCGTGCCCGCTTTTCCCTAAGGTATAAACATGGGGATGCGCTGTAAAGATTAAGTAATTTGGGGTACTGGTGGTTACTGCATTGACCCTATTGTCATGTTTGATGTCCAATACTCCCTTAAAGATAGATTCTTGTCTGTCCCAGGCTTCTTGGTAATCAACAAGGCCCCAATCTTGAAACTGCACCTCTTTATTCATCTCTTATTTTTTTTAGATGCGAACAGGCTTTGTGCCCGTTCACATCAAGTTTGTCAAAATTAATACAATAAGTTATTGTATGGGTAGCGTTCATTGTGCATTTTCACAATGATATCGTAAAGTTTTTGTTTGAACTCTTCGATGTTCGTCTTGTTTATTGCTGACAGGAAGATTGCTGGATCTGAATTTTTTGCCATCCAGGAATTACGGAAATCATCCAATGTTACCTCGATTTCCTCGCCATCGTGTCCTTCTTCAATCGCGGGTTTATAAAGATCAATTTTATTGAATACTGTAATTACTGGTTTGTCCAACGCTTTAATATCCTTCAATGTTTCGTTTACCGCCTGGATATGATCCTCAAAGTTGGGGTGTGAGATGTCGACCACATGGATCAGTACGTCTGCTTCTCTAACTTCATCCAGTGTGGATTTAAAACATTCTACCAGATGGTGAGGCAGTTTGCGGATAAAACCAACCGTATCTGAAAGCAGGAATGGGAGATTGTCGATGACAACCTTGCGAACTGTTGTATCCAGTGTTGCGAAAAGTTTATTCTCGATCAAAACGTCAGACTTGGAGATCATATTCATGATCGTCGATTTTCCGACGTTTGTATAGCCTACCAAGGCCACACGGATCATCTCGCCGCGGTTTTTACGCTGTGTTTCATTTTGCTTGTCGATTGCTTTCAGGCGTTCTTTGAACAAGGAAATCTTGTCCAGAATGATCCGTCTATCGGTCTCGATCTGTGACTCACCCGGACCGCGCATACCAATACCCCCGCGCTGACGCTCTAAGTGGGTCCACATGCGGGTAAGACGTGGTAAAAGATATTGCAGCTGTGCCAATTCAACCTGTGTTTTTGCCTGCGCGGTTTTGGCATGTCGGGCAAAGATATCCAGAATAAGATTGGAGCGGTCCAATATCTTGCGTTTCAGTTCTTTTTCAATATTACGCAACTGCGAAGGTGAAAGTTCATCGTCGAAAACAACGATGTCAATTTCCTCTGCTTCAACGTAGGCTTTTATTTCTTCCAGCTTTCCGCTACCGACAAAGGTAGCACGGTCCGGGAAACCCAGTTTCTGTGTAAACATGCCTTTGGTCTCGCCACCGGCGGTCTGCACCAAAAATTCAAGTTCCTCCAGATATTCCTTTGCTTTTGTCTCCGTCACGCTTGGGGTGATAACACTCACCAAGACGGCTGTTTCGGGTTTTATTGCTGTATCGTGTATTTTAATTCTGGCCATTTTGTACTATTAAGTCTTTCAAGTGAAGTCGGTAGGTCATTACGCTATGAAATGTGAGCTCTCGCCTATCGCTTGTTATACGTTCACCTTTTAATTATTTTCAATGAGCTCGCAAGCCCGGTTTTTGTTTGAGAAGGTAAATTTAAGAATTTATGCGTTTGTACACCACACAAGACTGATGCCGATTATGACATAATTCTTCATTAACCAATAAATTTCCTGTGATTTGCTTACCAGGGCAACTCAAAATATGTAAGCGTTCGGTCGCCATCTTTTGCCTAGTAAAAGAAGGGATATGTTTCTATATCATGTTCATAATGATGCAAAAGTAAATAAATTTGGTTTTATATACAAAAAAGATAAATTGTCTTCAAGAGCTAATAAAAATAATTCGTATCCTATTTATGTTGACGAGCGGCCTTTAGATTCCAATGTGCTCTGTTTATTCACTTAAACACGTTATCGATTTATTTGTTGGCCCCATTTTTTATTTCGAAAATGACATGCGGTTAAGAAATCTTGTCCCAGGCGATACCATCTGATTTTCTTGCGAGGAAGCTTCGGAGCAAATAATTCTTTTCGCTTTGGAGCGTGGGGTCTTCTTTGAAGATTTCGATAACGGTGTTGCGGCACTCGGTGAGCAGCGCTTGATCTGTGGCTAGGTTTGCCATTTTAAGGTCGAGAACACCTGACTGCTGTGTGCCCGATATATCGCCTGGCCCACGGAGCTGCAGATCCACCTCGGCGATTTCAAATCCGTCATTGGTACGCACCATGGTATCCAGTCTTAATCGTCCTTCTTTGCTCAGCTTATTGCCCGACATCAGGATACAGAAAGACTGTTCGGCTCCGCGGCCTACGCGACCCCGCAATTGGTGTAGCTGGGATAGTCCAAAACGTTCAGAATTTTCAATGACCATCACCGACGCATTAGGTACATTGACCCCCACCTCAATCACGGTTGTGGCTACCATAATCTGTGTTTCGTGTTTGACAAAGCGCTGCATCTCAAAGTCTTTGTCCTTTACAGGCATCTTGCCATGAACAATACTGATCTTGTACTGCGGGAGGGGAAATTCACGCTGTAAGTTTTCCAGGCCTGCTTCCAGATAGATCAAATCCAGTTTTTCGCTCTCCTTGATGAGGGGATATACCACATAGACCTGTCTGCCCTTGGCGATCTCCTCGCGCATAAAACCAAACATCCGTAAACGGGAGCTTTCAAAAAAGTGAACAGTCTTAATCGGTTTACGCCCAGCAGGTAATTCGTCTATCACGGAAATGTCCAAGTCACCGTACATGGTCATGGCTAATGTCCGTGGAATTGGCGTCGCTGTCATGACCAACATGTGTGGTGGGATGACATTCTTGCGCCAGAGTTTGGCCCGTTGTTCCACGCCAAAGCGGTGTTGTTCGTCAATAACAACGAAGCCTAGGTTCTTGAACTGTACCTTATCCTCGATCAGGGCGTGGGTGCCAATTAAAATATCTAAGCTGCCATCTTCCAGTGCCTGGTGGATCAAACGGCGTTCCTTTGTGCTTGTGGATCCTGTAAGTAGCTTGATATTGACGATGTCATCGCCCACGAGCTGCTTTAGTCCATGATAATGCTGTGTCGCCAGGATTTCTGTAGGAGCCATCATACAGGCCTGAAATCCATTGTCGACAGCAAGCAGCATGCTCATGAGGGCAACAACTGTTTTCCCGGAACCTACATCGCCCTGTACCAGGCGGTTCATCTGCGCACCTGTATTGGTATCTATGCGGATTTCCTTTACAACGCGTTTCTGCGCTCCTGTTAAAGGAAATGGAAGGCGCTCGTTAAAGAACGTGTTGAATTTTTCACCGACTTTATTGAACCGCTGGCCTCTAAATTTCTGTGTGTTGAGCTGCTTGTTGTTGAGCAGCTTCAGCTGAATAAAAAATAGCTCTTCAAATTTGATGCGTTTGATGGCCTGGTTCAGCTCCTTTTGATCGCTTGGAAAATGGATGGAAGCGAAAGCCTGTTGCCTGGAAATGAGACGATGTTTAGCAAGCACATCCTGGGGGAGCGATTCGTCAATACTACGGAATACGGTTTCCAATGCAGTCTGTTGTAAGCGTTGGATTCCCTTGGTATCCAGATTAAACTTTTTGAGTTTTTCTGTCGATGAATAAACCGGCTGTAAACTCATATTGCCGATCTGTTTTACCTGCGGATTATACAGATCCATTTCGGGGTGGGTAATCGATAATTGGCCATTGAATTCGCTCGGCTTACCATAAATAATATAAGCAGACCCGACTTTCAATGATTTTTGAAGCCATGGGATGGACTGAAACCAGACCAGTTCCATGGAGCCGGTTTCATCTTTGAAAGAGCCGACAAGCCGTTTCGTTCTTTTCTCGCCCACGAGCTGTAAAGAAACCAGACGGCCCAAGACCTGGGCGGCCATCATATCGGGATGAAGTTTCCGGATTTTATGGAACTCCGTACGGTCGATATAACGGAAGGGGTACTGTGTCAATAGATCACCAATGGTAAATACCTGTAGCTCCTTTTTGAGTACATCTGCCTTTTGTGGGCCTACACCTTTGAGGTATTCTATGGGGGTAATTAAACTTAATTCAGCCATTCTTCTTGAATGGCTAAATTACGAAAAATTTATACTTTTATGGGTGTGTACTCGCCTACAGCTGTTAATTTCGAACAGGCTCTTCGAATTTAATCTCTGCTTTTCCTTCTTTACAGATCACGCCCAATGGCTTGCGATAAGGAATACAATTTATTCTGGGCGCCATCATTGGCTGGTATATTTCCATCAGCCGGTTGTTGTCATTGATCATATTTTGCAAGGTTGTTTTGTCAACGGATTTGTGGTAGGGGATGTAACTTTTTCCGCAGACTGTCTGCAATTCTATTATTTCCCATTCCGTCGCATCACCACATGCTTTAGGGCTGGCAAAGGCAATGATTTTACTGTATTTTTCATTGGATAGGGATTCGAGTTCTTTTTCTGTTTTGTTCTTGTAGGGGTTTTCTAAATGTGACTCCGATTTACAAACAACAAATAGCATGCAACATGCCAGGAGGGTCGTGATACTCAAAATTGAGAGATTTTTCATAATATTCTTCTTGGTTTTTTTAATCGAACGGGTAATTCTTGATCTCTGCTACAGGGAAGCTCTATTAAGTTTTTGTTAAGAGAAATTTGATTTTGAGTTCACTTGCAGTTGATTTCTGTTATTTTGCAGGTTTGAAACAACAATATGGTGATTAAAATGTAGTTTTAAAACAACATTCATGCAGGACTGGAAGTATCCGAACCCCAGACTGGTGACTTTTTAGTCGAGCAGGTTCATATCGAAGTGGGCGGTAAAAATAAAGGTACATTGGGAGCTTGCGTTGAATAGGATAGAAAAATTATATAAAAACGGGGCTATCCAAGTTTTGAATAGCCCCGTTTGAGAATTTATCCCGGATGATCTCTTGATTAGAAATTACCCTTATTTACATCCCACCAAAGTCTGGTACCACCGTTGTCAGGTCCACCCAACAAGGAGATTGCAGATTGTACTTCGGCTGCATTGGTATTGTATTCATTTTGCGGGAACGGTAAACGACGGATCTGTATTTTAGTATCGATCAGTCCGCCGCTATTGTTGACAACAACTGGGAATAGACGTGGATATCCCGTGCGGCGGAATTCACTCCAAGCTTCTTGTCCTTCAGGGAAGATCGCCAGCCATTTTTGTGTGATAATACGTTCCAATTTTACTTCGTTGGTAGCCGCATCATCCCATTTGATGGTAAGTGCACTTGGTGAAGCTGCGTTATTCTTCGCATTGAACGGATCCTCGTAAGCTGCTGCTTTGCTTGTGTTGTCATTGAGGTAAGTACTTAGACCCGATGTTACACCCCATTGTGTGAAGGAAGTTTCCACCCCTTTTTCATACAGTGATTGGGCTGTTCCGCCCGCATTGTTCCAACCCCTCAAAGCTGCTTCCGCACGAAGGAAGTAAACCTCAGCTGCAGTCATTAATATCGGTGCCGTTGTCGCAACGAAAGTAGGTGTTGTGCCTTCGGTATTCAAAGCTGATAGCTTTTGGTATTTATCCTTTTCGATACCTTCTGCACCGGCACGGATTCCGATGTATTTACCAGCGAAAGCTGTTGTCGTTGCGTCCTTAATAACAGGCGCCATGTATTTAGAGATACGTGGGTCATTCAATCCGGTCATATAAGACGAAAGTGTCGCATTGATACGTGTATCGGCCCAGTTTTTGGAAATAAACCAAAGCGGATTGCTATAGGTTCCATCTGCCGGTACAGTGATTTTGAAGTTTTCGCTATTGCTTTCCAATACACCACCATTGGCAGGGTCTAATGCTTTTTCAGCTTGTGTTTTTGCTAAAGCTGCATCGATTTTAACCAAACGCATCGCTAAGCGAAGACGCAATGAATTGGCAATTTTCAACCAATTTTTAAAACGGACCTGATTATCGGTATTTGGAAATACAAGATCGATCTGGTCGATTTTAGCCGCCATTGGACTATCCGCTTTGTACGATTTCAGCGCTGTTACGGCCTCATCAAGCTCTTTGAAGAAGGCAGTGTATACATCGGATTGTTTGTCGTATGGAACGGTATTGGAGGTGCCGACTTTACTATAAGGAATAGGACCATAGATATCTGTAACACGACTGGCCGCTTCTACTTTGATGACCAATGCCGAACCCCATAGTGCTGGATAGGTTTCTGCAAGTCCATTGCTTTTTAGTTTTTCAATGGATTTGATGACGTTAAGGTATAACACCTTAAATGGTTCTCCATTCCATCCGTTAACCATGGCATAATTCAGGTTATTCTGTCCACTATTAAAAGGTGTAGGAGACATGAAGAAGCCTGAAAATACGTCGGCGTTCAGATTTTGTTGTACCTGATAAGAGTTAGGATCTCCTGCGCCTGAGAAATTATAAATAGACATCTGTGCATTTCGTAAGAAAATCACAAGATCTTGACCATCACCTTTTAAATCCTCATCCGTAACTCCAATGTTATTTTTGTTATAGTCCTCAAAATTCTTGGTACAGCTACTTAAGGTGCCGCCAATCATTAAAAAAGCGAGTGAGAACTTGGATATATTTTTTATGTTAAATTTCATCTGTTAATCGTTTGTATTTTAAGACTAAATGGAATATCCTTGCCATTTTTACGGTATATGTATTTTTAGACATGGATACTTCATCATGGGCCGTTTAGAAAGTTGCATTTAGCGTAAGACCATAGTTACGTGTTGCTGGCATCATAAAGATATCCACACCACTTAAGGAATTACCCGTAGACATTGTTACTTCAGGATCGAATGGAGCCTTTTTCGAAATATAGAATAGGTTTCTTCCGACAGCATTTACACGCAGTTTTTTGAAGAAACTGTCTTTAATATTGAAGTCATAGCCGAAAGTCAATTCACGCAATCTCACCACTGTTCCGTCATAAATATATTGGCTGCTAACAGGACCCATACCGGCAGTAGAAGTATACCATTTTTCGGCATCTACTGTTGTTACGGCTTTTCCGCTTGGTGTAACACCATTGATATTAACCCCTCCATTCGCACGAGCGTCGCCACTAGCTTTCGAGACACCATATCCATCAAGCAATGCTTGTGTCACGGACATCACTTGGTAGTCAAATTTACCGTCGATCAAGAAGCTTAAGTTGAAATTTTTGTAATTAAAACTGTTGTTCCAGCCCATTTGCCAGATTGGGTTTGAATTCCCAAGTTTGGTATAGTTGTTGTTTTTCTGTGGAATACCGTCCTCAGAGATAAGGATTCTTCCTTGGTCGTCACGAACGAAGTCCTGCCCATAGATGTCACCGAACGAACCACCAACTTGCAATTTGGATGCAAAATTATTACGTCCCTCACCTGTTAGTGTAAATTCGGAGATACCGTCAGCAAGTTTTACGATTTTGTTTTTATTGTACGTAAAGTTGAGGCTGGTCGTCCATTTGAAATCGTCATTTCTGATCGCATCCAATGATACCAACGCTTCTACCCCTTGATTTTGAATGTCTCCGGCATTAACCGCATACATGTTGTTGAGGGATGCATTTCCAGCTGCAATTTTGAAAAATTGATTAGTGGTGTTTGTTTTGTAATAAGTCACGTCAACATTCAGACGGTTATTCCACATGCGCCATTCCGTACCAATCTCCAAGGAAGCTGTTTTCTCTGGCTTTAATTCTTTCAAGAATGCAATATCATTGACTGTTAGTACCGCGTAAGGGTCTACCCGGTTAGTAAGCAATGTGGTATAAGGAGGAAGATCATTTCCGACTTTTGCGTAGGAACCACGGATTTTGGCCATATTCACAAATTCGGGAAGATTAAGTTTGTCATTCAAGACGATGCCCAAACCGACCGATGGATAAGCGTATGGGTTTTGCGGTGTATAGGCCAATGTGCTTGACCAATCCCAACGTGAAGTCAGATCCAAATAAATCCAGTTGTCATAGGCTAAGTTAGCAGATGCAAATACTGACTGCAATTGTCTTCGGTTTGCAGACAATGTCGAAGTAACCGGAGTATTGGTATTCTGAATAAAGAATTGATTGGGAACTTTGAGTCCATCTTTACCGCTGGTAAAATCTGTGCCTTCTGTTTTCCAGTCGGTGATACTTGTTCCTACCAACCCTGTGATCTGTAATTTATCGCCAATATTAAAGTTCATGTTGGCGGTCAAATCACCATATTGTTGCGTGATCGTGGTATTGGTATAGCTATAAGCTCCATTTTCACGCGCTAAAATATGTTGCGTGCCGGCATAAGCTTTTCTGTCCCATACTTCGCTGGTACGGTCTACACTACCACGGGCCTGTACGCTGATCCACGGCGCAATTTTGTATTTGGCACTACCGTTTAGGAGTAGGCGGTTGCGTGTAGAACGTGTTGAATTACGGTTCATAATCCACCATGGATTTTGTTGAGTTGTCTCGTCATCCGAAAGTGTAAACCAGTTTTGATCATAAAGATTACGGCTTGTGTTGAAGGTTTCGTAATTTTTATAATCCGCAATATTTAAGCTTCGAGGCAATAGGTAGGTTCCAACCAATGGGTTATAATAAAAACCCGAAGTAGGCGCATTATCCAATTTTTGGGTAATGTAGTTGGCGCTTCCTTCAACGGTCAACTTATTATCAAAGAATGAAGCACTTTCCTTGAGATTGAAATTGTGACGCATCAGGTCATTTTCTGGAAGTATACCTTTAGCAAGGGTATTGGCGTAAGAGAAGTACGTTTGATTTTTTTCGTTACCTCCGGATAATGTCAATGAATTGGTGAAGTTGCTACCTGTGCGGAAAAATTCACCTACATTGTCATAGTTAGCACCATTGGTTTTGTCTCCCCAGCTAAATACACTCGTGTTACTGTTTTTACCACCTGAACCTTGTCCGTACTGGCTTTGGAATTTCGGTGTCGATACAGCTTGTTCGATCTGCGCACTTGATGAGAAATTGATCGTTGTGCGGCCTTGCTTGCCTGATTTTGTTGTCACCAAGATAACGCCGTTGGCAGCTTGGCTACCATATAATGCCGCTGCAGACGCACCTTTCAATACAGAGATGTTTTCGATATCTTCTGGATTGATCAATGAAATAGGGTCGCCACCGTCACGCTGTCCACCGAAGACGTTGTCTGGTTGGCTAGCTAAGGTCTGGTTGTTGATCGGAACCCCATCGACAACGTAAAGTACCTGGTTGTTGCCGGAGGCCGATTTGTTACCACGCAAAATAACTTTTGCTGAACCACCTGGTCCAGAAGAGCTAGAGGCGATGTTAACACCCGCGACTTTACCATTTAAATTATTGGCCAAGTTGGTGCTTTTAACTTTGTTTAATTCGTCACCACTCACCTGTTGTGTAGAGTATGTTAATGATTTCTGTGCACGGCTAATACCCAAAGCAGTAACAACCACACTTTCCAGTTGCTGTGTCTGTTCATCTAGGCTTACTGTTACTGTCGTTTCTCCAGGTCCTAATGTGACTGTCTTATTTTCATAACCGACAGTACTGATATTCAATACACGGTTTTTGTCGTCGACATTGATCTGGAATGCACCTTTAACATCCGTAGAACTTGCGTTGGAAGTACCCAATACTTTGATTGTGGCACCTGGAATAGGAGCTTTGGTTTTAGCGTCTACAACCGTTCCCTTTATCTGGTTGGTTTGCGCGTGCAATAAAGATGCTGAAAAAAGCATTGTTGGAACAATACCTAACACCCTTAATGTAGAGTATAATTTGTTATTCATATAGTATATGTGTTATATTCAGTTTTTTATATACATATTTTCATAACGGTGAAATTTCTAATGAAATGGGCTAATTCCATTTAGCATTTTTGGTTAGAAGAGGGGGATATTGAATAATCGGGGGGCGAAATAAGTGATTATTTATAATAGTATAAGCTATTCAATACCTAGTTATAGGAAGAAAGAGCGGTGTGATTTCCCTTAATAAAAATCTAATTTACTATAGTTGAGTAAAAATCAAAAATTTTATGAAACAAAAATGATACATGTAGGAAGGTTTTTTGGTGTAATTTGCTTGTAGTCAGTGAAATGTGTGGTTTGTCATTTTTTTGAACAGCGATAGTGATTTTGTCTTTCACGATAAGAAAGATGTGCTCTATGTGATTTCAGACAATGTACTTGACTAAAAAGCTATTGCTGGACATGCGATCTATCGTTTAGCATGTGCCCTTGATATGGAAAAAGCCTCTTTGATGGTTTTGATATTAAATAAGATAATTGCGAGGAGTATAATTCCATATGCAACATACTTAATTGGTGAAACAGGTTCTTGAAAATAAGTTACTGCTAAAGTAAATGCGATCAGTGGGTTGATATAGAGGAGAACACCGGTTGTTGTCGATGAAATACCAATGAGTGCATACATGCTCAGGAAAAGGGGGATGATCGTGAATAAAGACGCGATAAGAAATATTGTGCCCCAAAACAGAGGTTCAGCAGGGATTGCATGATGATTATAGATCAGTTTAGGGATTACAAACAAGGCACATATACTGAGCTGGACGACCAATTGGTGGAGTTTGTCAAACCCCGTCGATACCCGTTGCACGATCAGATAGAAAGCGTAACAGGTGGCAATGGTAACGGCCCAAAGGACGTCCTTTAGCGAGCCATTAGCCAGCAGGCAGACGCTGCCGAAAGCGATAAAAAGCGCTATTTTCTGCCAAAGGGTCAACTGTTCCCTGAGTATAAGATAGGCTCCAGCTGCCGTGATGAGCGGGCAGGTCAGGTAAGCCAATGCGGCAGACTGGATGCTGATATGATTGACGGCATAGATATAGGTAAACCAATTTCCAAAGATTAAACCCGAGGCCAGCAGGGTGAGGCATATCTGACGAAGCTTGCCTGTGCGAGGTAAGAGCTGGAACTTCCGGATATCAGCAGTCATGGTTTTTCTACGGAAAAGCAAAAGGTATATCCAGAGTACAAGGAGCGCAGTGATTATTCTAAAATACAGAATATCTTCGGCGGGATAATCCCTTATCCACCGTACGGGGATAGACATAAATCCCCAGATGAACGGGGCCAAAAAAGCCGCGAAAAGATATTTTCCGCGGCTTGCTGTTTCGTTGCTGTGTTCCACGGACTAATCTTTCCAGGCAATGACCGAAATCTCGACATTTACATTCTTGGGAAGGGTTTTTACAGCAACACACTCGCGTGCTGGTTGCGCTGCTTTAAAATATTCCGCATAGACTTCATTGACTAAGGCGAAATTACCCATATCGCTCAGAAAAATGGAAGCCTTGACAACATCCTCAAAAGTATATCCAGCATTTGTCAGGATAGCTTCTATATTTTTCAGTACCTGATGTGTTTCGTCTTTTACACCTGATGAAATTAACTCCATTGTTTCTGGGATCAGTGGAATTTGTCCAGAGACATATAATGTATTGCCGGCTTTGATTGCCTGGTTATAGGGGCCAATTGCTGCAGGAGCTTTGTCGGTATTTAAGATTTCTTTTTTTGACATGGATTACAGTGTTTAGGATGTAAAAAATATTTTGTAGATCAGGCCCAATAAAAAGACAATAATGGCCGTTGCATTAATGATATGCATCGCTTTTATGTTTCCATTTGTCGGGCGATCTGCGTTACGCTTTCTAAAAAAGTACATGGAACTAAGTTACAACAGTAAATTAGAAAGTTAAAATGAAAAGATTAAAAACTTTGAAAGGTTTTCTGTTAAGCTGTGAAACAAAATCTTGTACAAGTGGCTGGAATTTTTTGAATTTTGGTAAATTGGTGAACGAAATTGAAATTTTTATGAATAAGGTAGCATTAATTGGGGGTAAAATATATTCAGGTGACGCGATTTTTGAGCAAAATGCATTACTGATCAGCGAAGGTAAGATTGATGGGATCGTCCATGATCATGAAATACCTTCAGATTATGTGAGTTATCCGGTGAATGGAGCCAATATCTGCGCTGGGCTGATCGATCTTCAATTGTATGGTGACGGCTCGGACCTTTATTCGGCAGAGCGAAGTGTAGCCTCTCTGGAGCGTATCACCGAAGGTTTGGTCCGTAAAGGGACAACCTCCTTTATGATGACCTTAGCGACCAATACTATCTCTGTATTTAAGGATGCCATTCGGGTATCAGAAGGTTTCCAGCACGATGCATTTTTAGGTCTGCACCTGGAAGGTCCTTTCCTGAATCCGAAAAAAAGAGGGGCTCATCCGGCGGATTTAATTGTTAGGCCCACGAAGGAAAAAATTGACGATCTTTTGGCGGGGAATCAGGTTGTCAAGATGATGACGATAGCACCCGAATGTATAGCGGACGATGTGTTACAGCACTTACAGGGCTACAATTTGCTGCTCAGTGCTGGGCATAGTGATGCAACTTTCGAAGAGGGTACCCGTGGTTACGATCTGGGAATCCCCACGAGTACGCACCTGTTTAATGCAATGTCGCCTTTACACCATCGCGAGGTAGGACTTGTTGGCGCAATTTTTAATCATCCGACAGCGCAGGCGAGTATTATTGTCGATGGGCATCATGTAAGCTTTGAAGCCGTGAAAATTGCAAAACGTCAGATGGGAGACCGCCTGTTTATGATTACAGATGCTGTGGCCGCTTGTGATAAAGATATTTATCATCATGTTTTGAACGACGGTTATTATGCGCTGCCTGACGGTACCATTTCAGGGGCCGCAATCTCGTTGCTTGAGGGGGTAAAAAATGCTGTTCAAAAGGTTGGCATACCACTCGATGAAGCGATCCGAATGGCTACGCTGTATCCGGCAAACCTTTTAAAGAGAGTGGATATTGGAAACCTTAATAAGGGAAGCATGGCTAATGTGATCGTCTTTAACGATGACTTTAAGCTGCAGCAGGTAATCTTCAAAGGTGAGTTAAAGTTCTGATCCTATTTCCGACAAGATCGGTCGTTTGACCCAGATTGACTAATATTATATGTATCTTCGTTAGTTATTTTGAAAAAACACTATTCTATAGATTGATGAAACGTTCCCTATTATTTTTAGCGACGGCTCTTTTTGTTTTGTCTTCTTGTTCATCCAAGAAAAATAAAAAGCAGGAGCCTGTCAATACCACAACTACAAATGTCGAAATTGTAAAAAAAGATCCTCCCTCGATACCCAAGCGAGAACGGGTAAAAAATACAATCGAAACGAAAGAGCAGCCTGTTGCTGAAAAAAAGAAGGAAATTGTCGTCGATCTTCCCAAGTTGCCCCGCGAATTTCGTGCAGCCTGGGTGGCTTCTGTTGCCAACATCAATTGGCCGAGCAAAAACAATCTGAGCACAGCTGAACAACAACAAGAAGCGATCGGTATTTTAGATTTTTTGAAAAACAATAATTTTAATGCGGTTATTTTTCAAGTGCGCCCATCAGCGGATGCGTTTTATAAAAGTGATCTTGAACCTTGGTCTTACTTTTTGACAGGAACAGAAGGGCAGGCTCCTTCTCCTTACTACGATCCACTCGATTTTTGGGTTGAACAGGCGCATAAAAGAGGAATAGAGCTGCATGTTTGGTTGAACCCTTATCGTGCGCATCATACCGCTGGCGGTGCTGTTACATCAGCTTCTATGGCGCGCAAAATGCCCGAATCGGTTGTCAAATTGAAACAAGGGTATTATTGGTTTGATCCATCCAAACAATCGACACAGGACCATGCGGCACGTGTGGTGATGGATATTGTCAAACGTTACGATATCGATGGCGTACATTTTGATGATTATTTCTACCCTTATGCTGAATATAATGGCGGACAGGATTTTCCAGACTCGGATAGTTACAATGAATACAAACGCAATGGAGGGGATCTATCGCGCGGAGACTTCCGTAGAAATAGCGTAAATACCTTTATCGAACGTATTTATAAGGATATTAAGAAAGAGAAGAATTTTGTAAAATTCGGTATTAGTCCATTTGGTATCTGGAAACCGGGTTATCCGTCAGGTATCCAAGGCTCCAGCCAGTATGATATGCTTTATGCGGATGCTAAATTATGGTTGAATAAAGGCTGGATTGATTATTTTGCCCCACAGCTATATTGGCCTATACAGCCAGCTAAACAGAGTTATACGGCGCTGTTAAAATGGTGGGAAAGTGAAAACACCTTGGGACGCCACCTTTGGCCGGGCATCAATACGGTGGGCAGACGTGGTCCGGAGTATGTTCAGGAAATTGTCAATCAAGTTGAGGCAGCAAGGACACTATTGCCGGATAACCGGGAAGGTGTTATCCACTGGAGCTTGGCTGGGTTGACTAAAAATCCGGCTATGACACAAGCTTTGGTTAATGGCCCTTATCAGGTTAAAGCATTGGTGCCTACTAGCCCATGGTTGAATGCTAATCCCTTATTGAAACCGACTTTGCTGGTCACTCCACAAGGCGGTCATGTCTTTGTGAAATGGCAACATCAGCAAATTGATCAGGTCGCAAAATGGGTATTGTATCTCAATTACGGTGGTGTATGGCAATATGAGATTTTGGAGCCTGGAGTCACAAGTAAGGATATTCCAACGACATTGAACAACAAAAAATTGGAGTATGTTGCCGTTAAAGCTGTTGACCGTTTGAGTAACGAGGGGCCTTATGCTGCTGAAAAGATAAAATAGTTGGCGATTGCCTAGGCACCGCAAGAGAAAGGGATATCTGTATGTTGGATATCCCTTTTTTTATGAATGTATTTGTCCTTATTGGTTGGAAAGAATTTTTAAGCAGCCTTTATAACTCTTGTTGTTTGCTATTTCATGAAGGATTTGTTTTGAATTGTAATCTATCCAAGGTAAATTTATAGGTATGGAAGAAATCTATAAAACGGTAAGCGAATCGGTGATTCGGATGTCACAGCTGATGTTGCCATCCAATGCTAATTTTGGCGGCAAAATACACGGAGGTTATATTTTATCCTTGATGGATCAGATCGCATTTGCTGTAGCATCCAAATTCTCTGCACATTATTGTGTGACTGCTTCAGTAGGTAAAGTGGATTTTTTGAAACCTGTTGAGGTGGGGGAGTTAGTTACATTAATTGCTTCTGTGAATTATGTAGGCAATTCTTCGATGGAGGTCGGTATTCGGGTAGAGGCCATGAATATTCAGACGGGCGAAACCAAGCATTGCAACTCCTCCTATTTTACGATGGTGGCCAAAGATGAAACTGGCAGGCCTACCCGTGTGCCCCGCCTGATTTTGGAGACCGAAAAAGATGTGTTTCGTTTCTACCGCTGTGTGGTGAAGATGGAAGTTGACAAAGAAAGAGATCGTGCTATTCATGATCTGGAGACAGATTCTGCTGAACAGCAGGCTTATATCACGCAGCATTTTGATGTAAAGATCAATCTGGCTCCGTAACGGAGTGAAAGCTGTTCGCTACCATTCGAAAGTTCCCAGATATTTGCTATCTGTGCATTCGTCACTTCCGTCTGTTTTATGGAAGAACACATAGATGTGGTAGCTGCCGATGTGCTGTTGTCGTTGAAGTTTCACTGTCTGTGTTCGTTGGGAAAGTGTATTCATGCTTTCATTGGCAAATGCAACTTCTTCTGGGCAATAGAGAAGCAGTCTACAGCTGCCTGCGTTAAGATTTAGATTGTCATAATCCCAGGAGAGCGTGAATGTTTCTGTCTCTTTATCTACCTCAAATGTACAGGACGTAATCGGGTTAGGGGCTCCTTTACTAACGCGGAAGTTTTCATAATTGATGGCATAGCCAGTTGCAGTTTTTTCTATAGCATTGTTGAGGTTGTAGGACATGGCGTTGCTATAAGCCTTTTTATTAGGGTTATAGTTTTTAAATCCAACCCGTAATAAGACTTTCATTGGGGAGATGAATTTTTGGATGAGAGAAAAACGCGAACGTGACTGGATTTGATCCGCAGAAGGTTTTTTTCTGCTTTTCCTAGGTAAGCCCCTTGCATAGGTTGTATTTCCATCGGTAACGAAAACCACAGATCCTGCTTTACCCGAGAGTGCACCATTTGCACCGTTTTTAATGACTGCCATAATATAAGTTAACTGGGATAAATTATGTATTTAAATTACAAAATAAATAATAATTTGTCAATACCAAATCTAATATTCTGTCGGACTTTTCACATTACTAAGTCGGTACTTATTCGGTATTTCTTCGCTTTCAACCGAAGAAGCACCGAACAAGTACCGAAGAAGCACCGAATAAGCACCGAGGTATCTTAGGAAATGATCTCTATTAATTAATGTAAACACCGGGCGTTTTTTTTGCATAAAAGTGCTGTTGTCTGTTTGCTGTTGCCTGCTATTGGTAGTTTTATTGCGATTGTATTGGAATTTGATGTAAAATGTGGTGAAATTATCTAGCTAAATGCTTTTATAGGGTGTTTTTGCTTTGATTTTGCTGTGCTATGCGTTTTTATATCTGTCTTTATGAGTTTAATGGTTTTTTTTGTGTCGAATTATGCATTAATCCTTTTATTGTTATTTCTTTTTCAAATAATTGTGCATAAACTTGCATTAATTAGAAGCATTTCATAGTATTGTGTAGTAATTGATATAAACCTTGGGTTGGAACCGCCCGTTATGGAAAATTATTAACAACTAACTAAAAACCATGAATAAAAAATTTCTCTTATTCTGTTCAGGGGTGATGCTGTCAACCAGTTTATGGGCACAGACCAAAACTGTAACGGGTAAAGTGACGAATGCCTCAGATGGCGGTACTATGCCTAATGTAACCGTGAGCATCAAAGGCAAATCTGTCAGTACCCAGACCAAGCCGGACGGAAGTTTCACAATCAATGCGGAGCCAGGCGACATTTTGATTTTTAGAGCCGTAGGTTCTCAAGAAAGACAGCAATTAGTTGGTACCAATGCAACGATCAACGTTGCGCTTTCAGGAAGTGAGGAGGCGCTTGAAGAGGTGGTTGTGACGGCAATGGGGATTAAGAAGGAAAAGAGAGCGCTCGGTTATGCTGTGCAGGATATTAAATCGGATGAGTTGATGAAGAACAAGACTGCTAACGTGGTCAATTCATTGGCAGGTAAAATCGCGGGGGTAAACGTGACACAGGCCTCGGGTTCTGCCGGTGCAGGTGCACAAATTATTCTTCGCGGCGGTACTTCCCTTGAGCGCGATAACCAGCCTTTATTTGTTGTGGATGGTGTGATCTACGATAACTCTACAGTAATCGGAGGAAATAGCGCCTTCGATGGCGCGCAAGCGACAGCAACGTCCAACAGCAACCGTGTGATGGATATTAATCCCGAGGATATTGATAATGTTTCGGTATTAAAAGGTCCGGCTGCGGCGGCCTTATATGGATCAAGAGCTGCTGCAGGGGCTATTATCATTACCACAAAGAAAGGACAAGAAGGTCGTACCGAGATTGGTTTTTCGAGTCGTTTTTCAAATAACTGGGCGAACCGGCTACCAGAACAGCAGGGGAAATATAAACGTGGCTACTACAACAGTGCAGGGGTGCTAGATGATTATACGACACAATCCTGGGGTGAGAAGTTTGGAAGTAATGATGTTGTTTATAACAACGTGAAAGATTTCTTTCAGCATTCGACGGTATTTGACAATACAGTTAATTTATCAGGGGGAAATAAAAATGGATCATTCTATCTGTCTGGCTCCCGCTTTGATCAGAAGGGTATCGTGCCAAACACGAGCTTCGATAAAACCACGTTTCGCTTCAATGGTGATCAGAAATTTGGTAAGTTGACCGTAGGGGCCAATGTCGGTTATTCATTGGCAAATACAGATAAAACCTTGACGTCTGCTGGTCTATGGGGATCGGGAGGTACAGGGGCGATGGAGTCGCTGTATAGTTGGTCGCGCAGCGATGATATGAAGAAGTACCTGAATGATGATGGAACAAAATACCGGATGTTTGAGGGGCGCCAGCCGTTGGAATCTGATATCGAAAATCCGTATTGGACCATCAATAAAAATATATTGGGTGATAACACGGAGCGTATTACGGGAAGCATCAATGCTACTATGCCCATCTTCGATTGGTGGAGCCTAACCTATCGTGTCGGAATGGACAGTTATCTGACTAAAAATTCGACCGTAATCGGTGAAGGCGGTGCTATTAAAAAGCCTTGGCAAAAGGGTATGATGTCGGAAAGTGATTTCAAATACAACTATTGGTCTTCCAATATCATGTCCAATTTCAATAAAAAGGTAGGTGATTTTGATCTAGGGGCTTTAGTGGGATTTTTCTCGGAGCAAACCAAGACGACAACAAACCGTCGCATGGGTTATCATTTCGAGGTAGACAATTTTTATAGTTTCGAAAATATTGCTGCGGCGAATAAACAATTTGCAGTTAACAATACGAAAAAGCGCCTGTTTGGTTTATACGGTGAGTTGAGGGCTTCCTACAAAAATATGTTATTTTTGAACGTTACCGGAAGAAATGACTGGACCTCTACACTGCCTGTGGACAATAGGTCCTATTTTTATCCTTCTGTTGGCGGTAGCTTCGTGTTTACCGAACTCATGAAAGACAGTCGCCCAGACTGGTTGGATTTCGGAAAGTTGAGAGCTTCCTGGGCACGCGTGGGTAAAGACGCAAATCCGTATGTGACCAATACATACCTTTGGAAGCCTGTTGAATATTTAGGTGGAATCGTAGGCGCGGGAAATAATTGGCAGAAAGGTAATCCTTTCTTAAAACCTGAGACAACAGGGTCTTTTGAAGTTGGTGCTGAACTACGCTTCTTTAAAGGACGTTTTGGGATAGATTATGCCTACTATACCAATAATTCCTATAACCAAATCCTGTCTCCACGCCTGGGACAATCGACAGGTTATATTTTCATCTCGGTCAACGGCGGAGATATTTATAACAAGGGAATGGAATTGTCATTAACAGGTAAGCCGATTGTGAAGAAAGACTTTGTTTGGGAATCGACATTGAATATGTCGCGGAATAAAGGGACAGTAGATAACCTATTGGCTGGTGTTAATATTCTCTATGTGACGGATGTGCAGGTTGGAAATGCTAAAGCAGCTTCTTTTAATGGGGGCAATTTTATGGGGATTTCTGGTTCGCAATGGACCCGTACGCCTGACGGAAAAGTTGTTTTGGACGCCAATACAGGTATGCCGACTAGCGACAATCAAACGACTTATAATATCGGAAACCGAGAGCCTAAGCTGACCGGTGGATTCAATAACAGCTTGACCTATAAGAATTTTAATCTGTCCTTTTTGTTTGATTTTCGTATAGGTGGCGATATCTATAATGGTACAGATTACGCGATGACCATCAATGGTATGAGCAAGCGGACGGAGGACCGTGATCAGCTAGTGTTAAATGGTGCAATCCGCAATGGTGGAACGAATGATGCTCCAGTGTTTGAAGATAAGACATTTACATTTTTAGCAGACCAAATGTATGATATTAAAGGTGTATCAACAAGCGGACGGAAGATTATCCAGGATTATTGGAGCGATTTCTATGCCCGCGAAAGTGCAAACTTTATGGTGAAGACAAACTGGTTGCGCTTGCGCAATATCTCAGTTGCGTATAATTTCTCGGATGGTGTGCTGAAAAATGCAGGGGTTTCCAAAGTGGTCAAAGGTCTGACAGCGACATTGACCGGAACAAATCTCTGGTTATTGACCAATTATAAGGGGCTTGATCCGGAAGCTTCCGCAGCAGGGTCTGGTGTGACAGGATCTAGTTCGGTCGGTATAGATTACAATGGGGTGCCGAGTACCGCAGGCGTTATGTTTGGTTTAAATTTTAGATTTTAAGATAGGAAAGTCATGAATAAATATAAGAGAATAGTTTCATTTCTGTTGGTTCTAACTTTATTTTCGTCCTGTAGCAAAAATTGGTTGGATATCAATGTGGATCCGAATACGCCATCCAGCACCGTTGCTTCAGTGCAAAGTCGTCTGGCCTGGATACAGCATTATTACATGTATGCACAAGGTACGGCAGGAACACGTGCTGGTTTTGTGACACAGCAGTTGACATTTGTTAACAGTACTGCGTCAAATAGTTTAATAGCGGGCTGGAATCCTGCGGCGGGCATGTCTACTACACCTTATCAGTTCTTCTTTGTTGGAGCCGGGGCAAATTTTAAGGATATGGAAGATAAGGCTACTGCAGAGAAGGCTTATCACTATCTTGGGGCTTTGCATGCCATTCGAGCCATGGGTTTTATGCTGATGACAGATTGGTATGGTGAGATGCCTTATACGGAGGCCTTGGGTACTATTATAACGCCAAAGTTTGATAGTGGAAAAGTAATTTTTGAAGGTTGTCTTGCTGATATTGATAAGGCAATTGAATACTTTAATATGACTCAACCTGGCACTGCAGCTCCATTATCTGCGGGTGATAGCTGGAATGGTGGTGATGTGAGTAAGTGGTTGAAAATGTGTTATGGCTTGAAGGCGAGGTGGTTAAATAATCTTTCGAAAAAGAGTGCTTTATACAAGCCAGATGATGTATTGGCGGCGCTAAATAAAGCGGCTACTTCGGTAGGAGAAAGCACGGTAATTGCCCATATGGATGATGCGACTGATAATATCGGGGATATCCTATTTGCGGATCCCGTAAAAACGTCTATCGTATTTAATAATGCGGGTATGAATACCAATACATTGGTTACGAAATGGTATGAAAATTTATTGACCAATTTTGACAATAAAGGCATAGAAGATCCACGGGCGGACAAATTATTGCCTTGGGCAGAGTATGGTTATCCCAAAAAGATGATGCGGTCCAAAGGAGTGGATATGCAGTCTACTATCCGCATGAACTCGGGACCAATAGCATCTTCTTATAACGATAAGGATGTGGCTATTCAAAGTAACGGCCGTACGGTAAACCCACATTCCTGGTATATTAACAGTGCTAACACGGCGCGTTGGGGAGATACCGTGTATGTTTCCATTAAGAGTAGCTCCAAGGGGTACGACAGTGATGTGTCGGATACTTATAGGTGGAAAGACGGTACCGTGGCTGCTTCTGGTACATTTTATTCGCGTCCGGATGCACCTACACATCTGGTGGCCTATCCTGAGATGTGTTTTATTAAAGCTGAGGTCTTATTTAATAAGGGAGATAAAGCGGGTGCCTTTAATGCGTATAAGGATGGGATTAAAGCGCATATTGACTTAATGAATACAAAGCTGAATTCCTATGCTGATGCCAGTCCGAGTAAGTCGCCAATGACGCAGGTCAAGATTGATAATTTTCTAAACAATGGTATTGGTACGGCTGGGGATATTACACTGGCTAAAATTATGACGCAAAAATTCATAGCCCTTTCTTTCTCACAACAGAATTGGAACGATATGCGTCGATATGACTTCAGTAGTTCGGTGTATCCAGGCTGGGCAGTTCCTTATGAATATACAGTGACCGCAGCAGCGCAGACTAAAATACCGCAAGGAAAACAATTCAGAAGAGTCCGTCAGGTTTCGCATGAAATCAACTATAATTCAGATAATCTGAAAGCGTCTCATCCGAATGCGTTAAATGACGATATATGGTCATTTCCGGTTTGGTGGGATACCAAAGAATAATTTAAATTTGAAAGCCGCAACTGCGGCTTTCTTTATCTAATTCGTTTTGTCATGAAATATTGTATCTACTTCTTTTTCTTTTTTATGCCATTTGTGCTCCTGGCACAATCGCCCAAGATTATTCAAAAACCCATTACCTGGGATAAAGACCGTATTCAGCTTTCGCTGGATTACCTTAAAAATAGGCACGGCTTGACGCAGTCGGATCCTGTTATCCATCCCAAAATGGTGGTGGTGCATTGGACGGCTAACAATAGCGTGAAAGCGACCTTCAATACATTCAATCCTACGCGGCTTCCGGGAAGGCCTGAATTGACCAAAGCCAGCGCACTGAATGTTTCTTCGCAATTTGTCATTGATCGTGACGGTACGATTTATCAGTTTTTACCGGATTCTATATTTGCGCGACATACGATAGGTCTCAATTATTGTGCAATAGGGATAGAAAATATAGGTAGTCGACAACATCCATTAACGGATGCGCAATTGAAAGCAAATGAAGAGCTTATCCGTTATCTCAGTAAAAAATATCCTATTGAATTTGTGTTGGGGCATCATGAATATCAGCGATTTAAGAAAACGAGTTGGTGGAAAGAAACTGATCCCAATTATATCACGGGTAAAGATGATCCGGGGGATAGATTTATGAATGAATTAAGAAAGAGTCTTGCAGATCTAAAACTAAATCCGTTGCCTTAGTTTGCCTGTCTTTGAGAGATTCGCGTTGATATACTATTTAATGTCCTTTTTTTGCAGGGGTAATTATAAAGTATGCAAAATGCAATCGTTTTATAGTATATTTTGCGGATTTGCTGTATTTTGCTGTCTTGTTAACAAAATGTTAATTGTATTCAATTTGTTACGTTTTAGTGTGTCTCACACACTTACAGGCTATTCGACAGAGATTTCATTAATTATATAATTGTCTTATTTTCAGTTTATTGTGTTTTTGTTTTAATTGTTGCTTCGCTGCTGACTAGTCGTTTTAATCAACTGGATTTCTTTACTTTGTAAGTGAATACTTACTTTCTTTTGCGTTTTTATGTAGTTTTTAGTTTTAAAAACGAAAAGTTCTACTTACTTTTATTCTGATTTTCAATTATTCGTGCATAAAGCTGCAATTTTTGTATGATCTAAAATCTATTTATGATGAAAAATGCCTTATTAAAACTAGCCTTTTTGGTTTTTATTGTTGCTTTTGTTTCTTGTGAGAATTCTTTGAAGTCTACGCAGGTTAATAAAAAAGCAGAAAACAGCATGAGTGGATCTATATCGAATCAAGATGTTGTGCCAGGTGCAGATCAGCTTACGCTATATTTATCGGAGCTAAAGGGTAAGAAGGTAGGGATCATGGGAAATCAAACTTCCATAGTAGGATCTGATAAAAAACATCTTGTCGATGTCTTGATTGATAATAAGATTGATTTAAAGTTTGCTTTTGCGCCTGAGCACGGCTTCCGTGGGAATGTTGAACGTGGTGAGAAGTTTGGAAATGATATTGATACAAAGACTGGTTTACCTCTGTTTACATTGTATGGAGGAAATAAGAAGCAAGATTCTATCATCAATTCCATTGATGTGATGATTTTTGATCTACAAGATGTCGGAGCACGTTTTTACACCTATATTACTTCATTGCACCGTGTCATGGAGCTCTGTGCAAAGCATAACAAAAAGTTGATCATATTGGACAGGCCAAATCCAAATGGAGACCAGGTCGATGGGCCGGTGCGTCATGATGATAAGTTTAAATCAGATGTTTCTTGGCATAAAATAGCCATGATTCATGGTTTGACAATCGGTGAGTTAGCTCAGATGATCAATGGGGAACGTTGGCTTGAGAATGGTCGTCAGGCAGATATACAGGTGGTAAAGGTGCAAAATTGGGATCACAAAACGATGTACGATTTGCCGGTTATTCCATCGCCAAGTCTTCCGAATCAGCTTTCTGTGCGGCTTTATCTTTCATTATGTCTTTTTGAAGGAACTGATATTTCGGTGGGGCGTGGTACCGACTGGCCTTTTCAGGTTTTAGGGTATACAAATCCGGTGTATGGCTCTTTTACATTTACCCCGGGTGAACGTCATGGTATGTCCAAGCATGTGGAAGGGAAAGGTGCAACAAATTATGGTCTAGATCTACGTGCTTTGGATCCTGAAAAGCAAAAATTCACACTAAAATATTTATTGGATTTTTATCAAAAGACACCTGATAAATCAGTTTTTTTTGCGAGGCCTGAATTTTTTGATAAGCTGGCAGGTACTGATCAGTTACGCAAGCAAATTCTTGCAGGCGAATCGGAAGTGCAGATTCGTGCTTCGTGGTCTGATGACCTGAAGGCCTATAAGCAAATGCGTAAGAAATACTTGTTATATACTGATTTTGAATAGCAATAACTAACAATATTAACTAGAATCATTTATTTTAAAACTCTATAATCAATGAGAAAATTTGTACTATTTTCTGTTGCTCTTGGATTGAGTTTTCCTTCTGAATCCTATTCTTTTACAAAAAAAGAAGGTTCTTTGAACAGCAATAAATTAACCAATGCTCTTCTAAGCCCTTCGTTAAGGAATGCGGTTCAAAATACGGTGCAAGGTACTGTAACGGATGGAAAAGGTCCAGTCTCTGAAGTGAGCGTGTCTGTAATTGGCAGCAATGTGTCAACGAAGACCGATGCGCAGGGGCATTTTAAGATTACAGCTGCCATAGGGAGCAAGTTGCGTTTCTCGTCCGTGGGTTATGTAACACGTGAGGTTCCTGTGACTTCTAACTTGTTGAATGTGACGCTAGTCGACGATAACCAAGCATTGGACGAGGTTGTTGTTGTGGGGTATGGTACTCAGAAAAAAGCCAACTTAACAGGTGCGGTTGCATCGATTAATGTGAAGGAGAATTTACAGAGTCGTCCGATAGCCGATGTTGGAAGGGCAATTCAAGGTACGACGCCTGGTTTTAGTGTTACTGTTCCGAGTGGGGAAGTGGGGTCTGATCCTACTATGCGTATCCGCGGTGCAATATCATCAATTCAAGGAAATAGTAGTCCATTGATCTTGGTGGATAACGTAGAAATTCCGAGTATCCAGTATGTAAATCCTGATGATGTTGAATCTATTACCGTATTAAAAGATGCGGCATCTTCTTCCATTTATGGTGCAAAAGCTGCCTTCGGCGTTGTGTTAATTAAGACAAAGACCGGTGGAAGTGCGGAGAAGGTGACTGTAAATTATTCCAATAACTTCTCATTTCAAAATCCATATAAAAAGTTGGAAATGGGGCGTGTCAACGCCTTAAAATATACCATTGATGCGCTAGAAAGAATTGGTGGGACCGAGACTGGCGCTTTCTATAAAGTAAATAGAGAGAGTTACGAGCGTGCGGTTGAGTGGGATAAAAAATATGGATCCTCAATAGGTAAAGATGATCCAACGGTATACGGTAGAGACTGGTATGTCGATCCGGGGTCGCCAACGAAAAAGTACGGCGTTAGAACCTATGATCCATATGATTATATGGTGCGCGAGTGGGCTCCCACGCAAACACATAACTTGTCTTTAAATGGTACCATTAAGAAGACACAATATACAGCTTCATTTGGTTCATTAAACCAAAGCGGTATGTTAAAGGCAGGCGATTCGGATAAGTTTAAACGATATAATGCTGCGCTAAGACTAAATACTGAATTGAATAAATATGTGACTATTAGAGGTGGGGCCATGTTTGCGCAGCGGAACAAGATTTATCCTTATGCGACGAATTCAACAACGGCCGATCCATGGTTGTACATGTATCGCTGGAGTTCGCTTTATCCAATGGGCTATGACGAAAACAACAATCCAATAAGAAGTCCTTGGAGTGAAAATGAAGCGGCTAACCAAGCTTCTATGCTTCGTAATTACATTAACTTAAGTGCTGGCGCTACAGTTAATATTATGAAGAACTGGAAGGTAGATGTTGATTACACGTTTACAAATGAGGACTATAGCTGGCGTAAAAATGGAACCCGTTTTACGGCTGCAAATTCGTGGGTAGCTGCTAAACAACGATTTGATGCGCAAGGAAATCCGGTTTATGTGAATAAAGAAGGTGCTGTTGTCAATAAGGGGGATGCTGATGCATCTTTAGCTTACGATCTTTCCAATGATATGTATACAGCTAATGGCTCCGCGCAAGATCATATCTATATGCGTTCACAAAATGAACACAAACATACTGTCAATGCGTTTACAACCTACCAGCTAGATCTGAATGATGATCATAGCTTTAAATTTATCCTTGGTTTAAATAGAGTGACAAATGATGGTTCTTATCATTGGACACAGCGTGCTGATTTATTAGACATTACAAATCCTCAGTTTGATTTGGCTGTGGGCCAAATTACGGGGAGCGGCGGTGAGTACTGGGAATCTCAGCTGGGATATTTTGGCCGTGTGAACTATGCTTATAAGAATAAGTATCTATTTGAAGGTAATATCCGTTACGATGGTTCTTCCAAGTTTCCGACTGATTTGAAATGGCGTTGGTTCCCATCTTTTTCAGCAGGCTGGGTAGTTTCGGAAGAAAAATTCATGGACTGGTCAAGAGCTACATTAAATCAGTTGAAGTTTAGGGGCTCATGGGGTGTCATCGGAAATCAAACGGTACCTTCTGACCTTTATGTTTCAAATATGGATGCGGGCCAGATTAACTACATCGTCAACGGGGCACTGTTGAATTCCGTTGGTACACCAAAACTGAATTGGCCAAATGTTACGTGGGAAGATCTGGAAACGTTAGATTTTGGTGCAGATGCCAGATTCTTTAAGAATAAATTAGGGTTGACATTTGACTGGTATCAGAAGAAAACCAAAAATATGTTTGCTCCTTTAGAAGGAACAACATTGACTTTGGGCTCTGCAGCACCTTGGGGTAATTTTGGTACCTTGACGACTAAGGGGTTTGAATTGGCGATAGATTTTAACCACCGATTTGAAAATGGATTGGGAATTAATTTTAGAGCTAATTTGGATGATTCTAAGTCTGTTTTTAGTGGATATACTTCATTGCGCACTACGGGGGTGAATTATAACGGTAGGGTGTATGGTGATATTTGGGGATATGAGACGGACCGTTTGTACCAATATAATGATTTTGTATTAGACGGAAATAACAATCCTCAGTTGGTAAAACCAAATGCAGATATGACTAAATATTATGGAAGTACAGATAACGTCTATCTATTAAAAGAAGGCCCGAATGGTGAAAAACCTGTTTATCAGCCGCGATTCCAAAATTCAACTAATTTTTATTTTGGTCCTGGAGATGTTAAATTCAAAGATTTGAATGGTGACGGAGAGATTGATAATGGTGATGGTACCATTGATAATCCCGGGGACATGAAGATCATTGGTAATTCGACGCCTCGTTATCAGTATGGCTTTAGATTTGGTGCTGATTGGAAAGGTTTCGATGTTTCAGCATTTTTCCAAGGTGTGGGACAACGCAAGGTTTGGGGTGCGGGATTCTTGGCGATTCCAGGTTTTAACACTTCGGATGGTGCGATGCCGGCAAGCTTTGTAAACGATTACTGGACTAAAGATAATCAGGGAGCATTCTATCCAGCAGCATTTAATAACGGCGGTAGTGCGAATGTTAACAATATGCAAGTTCAGTCCCGCTACCTATTGGATATGTCGTATTTGAGAATTAAGAACCTGACTGTGGGGTATACAATTCCTCAGCATATTGTGCAGCGAGCTAAGATAAATAACCTGCGTGTCTATGTTTCGTTGGAGAATTTCTTCACTTGGGATAAGCTTCGTGGCTTACCGATTGATCCAGAAGAGGTAGAAGGCTTCTCGATTTTCAATGAAACGAATTACAACGGTGGACGTACAGGTGTTGGGACACCAACATTTAAGAGTGCATCATTTGGTGTTCAGTTAAACTTTTAAACGAATTTGACAGATGAAATTAAATAGAATAAAAATTGGATCTATTATGCTATCCGCAATGTTGTTGGGGGTAAGCTGTAGTAAGGATGTTCTGGATAGGCCTGATCAAACTAAAGTAATCGATGAAAACTTTTGGAGAAATGAAGCTGATGTTCGTTTATATGCAAATGATTTTTATTTAAATTATTTTGTTGGCTATAATACTTTCTATGGTACGGCCTATGCTCCTTTGGTGGGGTATAACTATGCGGATGACTTTACGTCTGAAGGAACTCAAGGAGGATTTGAGTCAGTTGTTCCCACGAGCAGAGGGGCGAGTACGTTGACGCCTGATATGTTGACTACTTACTCTGGTCCAACCTGGAATTTTTACTGGGTCAGAAAGGCCAATGTGATGTTGAGTAGAGTTGAAACAAAAGCTAAGTCGAAATTGTCCGAGGCGGAGTATAAGCATTGGACTGCAGTAGCTCGTTTCTTTAGGGGTTATGAGTATTCAAGGTTAGTTTCTGTGTTTGGTGATGTGCCTTATTTTGATGTTGAGGTTGATCCGATGGATCAGGCAACAATGTATAAAGAGCGTACCAAGCGTGGTGAGGTAATGGACAAGGTGTATACTGACTTCGAGTATGTATTGGATAATATGCGTGCAGACGATGGTAAAGGGTATGTAAATAAGTATGCCGCGGCAGCGCTTATTTCCAATCTTATGCTGTTTGAAGGGTCTTGGGAAAAATATCACGGTTTAGATCAGGATCGTGCGAAAAAGTATCTTGCGCTTGCGGTTAAAGCATCGGAAGTGGTCATGAATAGCGGCAAGTGGTCTTTTGGAAGTGATTTTAAGAGTTTGTTTGCGTCAGAAGATTTATCAAGCAACCCTGAGGTGATTTTCTTTAGAACTTACAATGATGCCTTGAAGGTGACTCACGCTGTAGGGTCTTATAGTAACGGCACTGAGGGACAGAAAGGAGTAAATTTGGATTTACTGAAATCTTTTATCTGTAATGATGGAAAGGTATGGCAGGCTTCTACGGTTACAAACGCCTCTGATTTTTCGATGAAGTCTTTGGCGAGAACGAGGGATCCTAGGTTTGAAGCCTCGTTGATGGATACCGTTAATACCGCTTCTTCAACATTTGCTTATGGACATAAATTTGCCGCTAGGGAAGCTCTGACATATATTGGAAAAACTTATCCGGCAAAATGGAGTAGCAATACAAATACAAATGATGCGCCGATTGTGCGCCTTGGTGAAGTTGTGCTGAATTGGATCGAGGCAAGGCAGATTCTTGCTGAGTTTTTTGGTGGGGCGGCTGTTACCCAAGCTGATTTGGATAAATCGATCAATGCAGTTCGAAATAGGCCGTTAGATGCAGATGCTATAGCTAAGGGGGTAAAGAAAACCGCACCTTTGGCATTGAATTCTCTGCCTAACGATCCAAATCGCGATGCTGATGTGTCGCCTTTGATGTGGGAAATTAGACGTGAACGGAGAATGGAGTTTGTATATGAATATGCACGATTGAATGATATTCGCCGTTGGAAGAAATTAGACTATATGAATTTTTCGCGTAGCGTCGATTATTCATTGGGCCCTTGGGTAAATATCAAAAAGGATCTGCCAAATCGTTTGACAAAAGCTTATGAAGGAGTTTTGAAAGTGCGTGATGCGGCAGGAAATACAATTACCTATAATGGTACCAATGGTGACGCTATGGTGGGTTATTACGTTGTTCCAAAATTTGCAAACAGGGTGAGTTTTACCGATCGGTCTTATATGGCCCCTGTTGGGTTGAATCAGATCCAACAATATGCGAATTTGGGCTATATTTTAACGCAGACGCCAGGTTGGCAATAGATAGCATTGTTTAAAAAAAAAGCCTTTCTGAATTTCAGAAAGGCTTTTTAATACATAATGAATTTTGATAAGTATAAAAATGCATAAAAATGCAATATCATTTCTGTTTTATGCATAAAAACGCTATTTTTAAGAAAACATTACGCATGAGGTTTCCAATTATCACCTTTTTTATTGCATTATCCTGCGTTTTTAGCGTTGCGATAGCACAGCAGTCCTTTAAGTTTGCCCACGTAACAGACACACATGTCGGCGGTGCAACAGGAGAGGAAGATCTGCGACGTACTGTAAAGGATTTGAACACATTGAAAGATATTGATTTTGTTATCCTATCGGGCGATATTACTGAGTTTGGTGCTGATCATGAGTTAAAGCTGGCAAAGCGGATTTTGGACAGCCTGCAGCTGCCTTGGTATGTTATCCCGGGAAATCATGATGGAAATTGGTCTGAAAATGGAGCTAATACTTTTCGCACGGTGTTTGGTGGCGAAACCTTTTTCTTCAAACACAAAGGCTATGCATTTATTGGGACTAATTCAGGCCCGAATATGCGTATGAGCCCAGGTCAGATCCCACGTGAAAACTTGGTCTGGATGGATTCAATTTTTGCAGCGAATCCTGATAAGCAGCAGCCATTGATCTATATTAATCATTATCCGCAAGATTCATCTTTAAACAACTGGTTTGATGCCTTGAAAAGAGTTAAAACGAGGAATGTCCAGTTGGCCCTCTGCGGGCATGGACATGCCAATAAATTATACGATTGGGAAGGGATTCCGGGTGTCATGGGGAGATCAAACCTGCGTGCGAATAAAGAGGTCGGTGGTTATAATATCGTTACTATAGCTGATGGTAAAGCAAGTTATCAAGAGCGCAATCCCGGAATAGGAACGCAAGAGAAACCTTGGGTCGTCGTCCCTTTATTTAATCACCATTATGAAAATGAAACGGTAAGCTACCCGAGACCTAGCTATGCTGTAAATACAAAATTTGCGGATCAGGTTAAAGTTAACTGGACTTTTGAAGACGCGAGTGATATCGGCGCTGGACTGGCTGTTTATAAAAATAGCGTGATTACATCAAACACTGCGGGCGACATCTTTGCTCTTGATCTGAAAACAGGCAAAAAGCTATGGGCATACCGTACTGGTGGTAAAGTTTATTCTACTCCGGCTGTGTGGAAAGGGATTGTGGTGGCAGGTTCATCAGATCATGCAATTTATGCGGTAGATGCTCAGGATGGTAAGTTGCTGTGGAAGGTGCAGACGGAAAAAGCGGTCTTAGGTTCTCCGCTGCTACATGAGGGTGTGGCTTTTATCGGTGGTTCGGATGGTAAGTTTAGGGCGCTGGATATCAAGACTGGAGCTGTAAAATGGAGTTTTGATCAGGTCAAAGGATTTGTATCTACCTTGCCAACGTATTATTTAGGGAATGTAATTTTTGGCTCTTGGAGTAATGGATTCTATGCTTTAGATGTCAATACAGGCAAGCTTTCGTGGGAATGGAATAATGGACAGGCTAATCGGATGTTTTCTGCAGCAGCCTGTAACCCCGTGGGAGCAAATAATCGTGTTTTTGTGGTTGCACCGGATCGTTTCATGACAGCGCTGGATGCGAAAACAGGGGCGGTTATCTGGCGGGAAAAGAAAGATACCATTCGGGTGCGTGAATCTATGGGGCTTGCCGCAGATCATAAATTGGTCTATGTAAAGACGATGGATGGTGATCTTTTGGGTATTTCGGTTGCTGGTAACAGCATGGATGTTGCCTGGAGATCCAAGCTCAAATTGCCCTACGAATTGACACCTTCTGCTATTACAACCAACGGAAAATTGGTTTTTGTGCCGAGTCATTCGGGTTTGCTGTCTGGAGTTGACGCAAAAACAGGCGCTGTCGTATGGCAATATAAAATATCCAATGGAATGGTTAATCCGGTCGTGTTAAATGGAAGAAACACAGTGATAGCGAGTACGATGGATGGTAAAATAGTTTCATTACAGTTTTAAGCAATCGATTGAATTGATCTTTTTGAAAATAAATGCCTTGATATGATAAAAAAATGTCTAAACTTCTTAAATTTACGTCAAGCTTTTTTGCTTGTTTTTGCATGTTTTGTTTGTAACTTTGCGGAAGCACAGCAAAATGCTTGGATTAGAATAAACCAATTGGGCTATACTCCGGCGGGCAAGAAGGTCGCGGTATGGGGCGGGAAATCAGTCAGGCAGCTTCGTTCTTTTGAAATTAAAAACGCACAAACGGGTAAAACGGTCTATGTACATCCTGTTGGAAAAGATTATGGGGCTTATGGTCCTTTTGTTCAGAGTTTTCGTTTTGATTTCTCTTCCATGCAGGATACGGGGCATTTTTTTGTCCAAGCTGGAGATGTGAAATCACCAACATTCCGAATTGCTCGGGACGTCTATAAAGGGGCGGCAGATTTTGTATTGCGTTATATGCGGCAACAACGGACATTGTTCAACCCTTTTCTGAAAGATAGCTGCCATACACACGATGGGTTTGTACTTTATGGAGGAAAAGCTGGCATCCCGGATAGTTCGCATATCGATGCAGGTGGCGGCTGGCATGATGCCTCTGATTATCTGCAATATGCGACAACGTCGGCAAATGCTACATTTCATTTGTTAGCGGCTTACCGTGATTTTCCAAAGGTCTTTGGTGATCTGAAGCAAGCAAATGGTCTCGATGGAAAAAATGGCCGTGCTGATGTGCTGGATGAAGCAAAATGGGGGTTGGACTGGCTGTTGAAGATGCATCCCAAAGCGAATCAAATGTATAATCAGATTGGTGACGACCGGGATCATGCGAGCATGCGAATGCCAAAGGAAGATCCCTATTATGGACGTGGATTTGAAAGACCGGTGTATTTTATCGATGGCGAGCCGCAGCAACGCGGTAAGTTTATGAATAATACAACAGGGACAAGCTCTACTGCTGGTAAATTTAGCAGTGCTTTTCGCCTCGGTGCAGTGTTGTTTGACAAAGAAGATCGGAAGTATGCAAAGTTGCTGTCGAGGAAATCGGAAACGGCTTATGCCTATGCAATGATAAAACCTGGCGTGACACAGACGGTTTCTGTGAAATCACCCTATATTTATGCAGAGGATAATTGGGTAGATGATATGCAGTTGGCCGCAGCAATGGGTTTTTCGACGACAAAAAAGGGAAAATTTGCACGGGAAGCCTTACAGTATGCCCGACAAGAAAAGATTACACCTTGGATGGTAACCGATACCGCTGCACATTATCAGTGGTACCCTTTTATCAACCTTGGACATTATGAATTGGCAAAAGTATTAAAAGGACAAGATCGCGAGGAGATTGTTTCCTATTATAAGCAGGGCATCGAAGAGGTCAATCGGCGAGCCGAAAAAAATGCATTTTTTCGGGGAGTTCCCTTTATCTGGTGCAGCAATAACTTAACCGTCTCTTTTGCGATCCAATGCCTTTGGTATAAGGAACTGACGGGAGATGCATATTTTGACGAGCTTGCTCAGGCTAATTTTGACTGGTTATTTGGGACGAACCCCTGGGGAACGAGTATGGTATATGGTCTTCCATCTTGGGGCGATACGCCTGTTGATCCACATTCGGCGTTTACCTTTCTAGGGAAACATCCAATCGATGGCGGTTTGGTTGACGGGCCTATTATGGCATCCACCTATCGAAATCTGATCGGTATCAAGTTGAATAATCCGGATAGCTATGCGGAGTTTCAAAGTGATCTAGCGGTGTATCACGACGACTATGGGGACTATAGTACCAATGAGCCGACCATGGATGGTACAGCTTCTTTGATTTATCTGCTGGCTTCAAAGGAAGGTAAGGCCATGGAGGAGCCCGCTGCAAAAAAGTAACAAGGGATATTTTTGGGGCTATTGTCCGGGGCGACTCGACAAAACGGAAGGTGGCCTTGGTGTTTACAGGTCATGATTTATCTGAGGGGACAGCAGAGGTATTGGCGAGTCTAAAAAATAATCAGGTTAAAGGTTCTTTTTTCCTGACAGGTGATTATCTCAGAAATCCCAGTTTTAAACCGTATGTGCGTCAGATGTTAAACGATGGCCATCGGGTTTCGGGACATTCTGATAAACATCTTTTGGTCAGTGACTGGGGAAGCAGGGACGAGCTTTTGGTTACGCGTGACTCTTTTGTAGCTGATCTGAAGGCCAACTTGAAAGCGTTAGAAAGTGTGGGAATTGATATGGCGGATATGGCTTATTATATTCCTTCCTATGAATGGTATACGAGTGAAACGGTAGATTGGGCAAGGACTGTTGGATTATATTCTGTCAATTATACACCAGGAATACGGACAGCGGCTGATTATACTTATCCTGAAATGGGGACTCGTTATCTATCGTCGACTGCTATTCTCGACAATCTCTGGTCCTATGAGGCTCGATTTGGGCTCAATGGGTTTCTGATATTGATTCATATGGGCACCGATGATCGCCGGAAAGATAAATTGTATCATCATTTGGATGATATCATCAACATATTAAAGGGAAAAGGGTATGAACTAGTAGATGTACCCGATTTATTGAAATAAGAAATACAATATATACTAATAATGGTAAATACAACGGAGAAAGATTCGAATTATCAGGATTTGGACAAGATGTCTGTGCATGAGTTATTGACAAATATCAATAATGAGGATAAATCTGTGCCACTTGCGGTAGAGCAGGCTATTCCTCAGATTGAAGCATTGGTCAAAGTCACTGTGGAGAAAATGAAAGCTGGTGGTCGAACTTTTTATATCGGCGCCGGTACAAGTGGTCGTTTGGGGGTGTTAGATGCGTCTGAATTGCCTCCGACTTATGGCGTGCCATTTGAATGGATCATCGGGCTGATTGCTGGTGGGGATACCGCCATTAGAAAAGCGGTTGAATTTGCGGAGGATGATCTTGAGCAAGCCTGGAAAGATATGGAAGCGTATGATATTGATGAGAATGATGTTGTGATCGGTATTGCGGCTTCGGGAACCACGCCTTATGTGATTGGCGGTTTGAAAACGGCAAATGAGAAAGGGCTTGTTACAGGATGTATCGTCTGTAACGGGGGCTCTCCGATTGCGGAAGTTGCCCAATATCCTGTTGAAGTTATTGTTGGGCCGGAGTTTGTTACCGGTTCTACACGGATGAAATCGGGGACGGCACAGAAGCTTGTATTAAATATGTTCAGTACAGCAGTGATGATCCAGCTGGGCAGGGTTAAAGGAAATAAGATGGTCGATATGCAATTGTCAAACCATAAGCTGGTTGGCCGTGCTGTACGTATCATTATGGATCAAACCGGGGCACCAGAAGAAGAGGCGGCAGCTTTACTTGAACAATTTGGGAATGTGAGGCAAGCAATAGAAGCCTATCAGGCTACCCATTGAGCATAACCTACTAAAAAAATCACCTATTTTAAAAACAAACTATGTCACCAGTAATATTATTATCTTTTATAATAATCTATTTTGCGGTTTTGCTTGCCGTAGCTCATTTCACCTCGAAGGGAGCTTCTGATAACTCTACTTTTTTTGTTGCAAACCGGAACTCTAAATGGTATATGGTTGCCTTTGGGATGATCGGCACTGCGCTATCTGGGGTAACTTTTATTTCGGTGCCAGGTGCCGTCGGTGCTTCCGAATTTAGCTATTTTCAATTTGTCCTTGGAAATGCGGTTGGCTTCGTTATTATTGCCTATGTATTGCTTCCGCTTTATTATAGAATGAACCTGACTTCCATCTATACCTATCTGGAAGAGCGTTTTGGGCACACGACCTACAAGACAGGTGCTGCTATTTTTTTGGTTTCCCGTACGATCGGTTCGGCATTTCGTCTTTATTTGGTCGCAATCGTATTGCAGCATTTTATTTTTGATGCCTGGAATGTACCTTTTGCGATTACAGTGGTTATATGTTTGGTGTTGATCTGGATGTATACCAATAAAGGTGGTTTAAAAACGATCATTGTAACAGATACCCTACAGACTACCTTTTTAGTGACTGCAGTGATTCTTTCCATCTATTTTATGGCGAAGGGATTGGATTTTGGTATTGTGGATACTTTCGAAGCTGTGAAAGAAAGTAGCTACTCCAAGATCTTTTTCTGGGATGATTTCGTTGGCAGTAAAGCAAATTTTTGGAAACAATTCTTGGGAGGGATTTTTGTGACCATTGCGATGACAGGGCTTGATCAGGATCTGATGCAGAAGAACTTATCGATGGGGACCATTAAAGAAGCGCAAAAGAATATGATCACCTTTACAAGTGTATTTGTGGTCATTAATATTTTCTTTTTAGCTGTAGGTGCTTTGCTGTATATCTATGCGGCTAAAAATGGAATTGATGTCACTCAACTGGCAACACGCGATTATTTATATCCGGAAATCGCATTAAACCACTTGGCTATTGTTCCGGCAATTATCTTTATGATGGGGCTTACGGCGGCTACTTTTGCAACAACGGATAGTGCGTTAACGGCGTTAACCACCTCCTTCTGTGTAGACTTTTTGAATTTCAATAAAAAGGAAAATCCTAATGATCCAGCTTTGATCAAACAGCGAAATTATGTGCATTTTGGTTTTTCCATAGTGATGTTACTGGTTATTCTGATCTTCAAACTAATCAATAATGATTCGGTTGTAAATGCCATCTTTACGGCGGCGAGCTATACTTATGGACCTTTATTGGGCTTGTTTGTTTTTGGAATCTTTACAAAATATGCAGTGCGTGATGGCGCTGTGCCTTATATATGCGTACTATCGCCTACAGTATTGTTTTTACTTAAAACCTATGTTATTGAGGTGTATACCCCTTATGTCATTGGATTGGATCTGATTATCATTAACGGCTTTATCACTTTTGTGATGCTTTTGATCAGCTCCCCGGGTAAGGCCAGTGAAAAAGCATTGTCGCACAACTAGTGCTTTTTAACTATAAAAATTTTCTCCATGGTTGGGCAATGTAAATACAAGTATTGATTTTGATTTGTACGTACAGAAAAATTAAGTTAAGTTTGATATACTTAGTTTTTCTGTACGTATGTATCATAGCATAAATGAGACTACGGAATTTATCCGTAGAAAGATTGGAGATTTTACTCCAGAATTTGGTATCATCCTAGGTACTGGCTTAGGTAAGTTGGTTGATGAAATTGAAGTCGAGTATCAGCTGATGTATTCCAATATACCTAATTTCCCTATTTCAACTGTTGAATTTCATTCTGGCAAGCTCATTTTTGGAAAACTGAGCGGGCGCAATGTGGTCGCTATGCAAGGGAGATTGCATTATTATGAAGGTTACGATATGCAGCAAATCACATTTCCGATCCGTATCATGAAGGTTCTGGGAGTGCAAAAATTGTTTGTTTCCAATGCAGCGGGATCGCTAAATCCCGAGGTGAGAAAAGGTGATCTCGGTATTATTGAAGATCATATCAATTTATTGCCAGACAATCCGCTTCGCGGACAAAATCTGGCTGAGTTTGGTCCACGATTTCCAGATATGAGTGAACCTTATAACCGAAAGATGATCGATCAGGCTCTTGAAATTGCAGCCAAGCACGCTATTGTTGCGCGAAAGGTTGTTTATGTTTCTTCTGCTGGCCCTAACTTGGAGACAAAAGCGGAATATCGCTATATGCGTCTTATCGGTGGCGATGTGGTCGGCATGAGTACCGTTCCTGAAGTTATTGTTGCTAATCATATGGCTCTTCCGGTATTTGCCATTTCCGTTGTTACGGATGAAGGATTTCATGAACAGCTTAAACCCGTATCATTGCAGGAAATTGTCAGTGTTGCCGAGAAAGCGGAACCTAAAATGACATTAATTTTGAAAGAATTAATAGCTTTGCAATAAATTGCATTTTCATGTGTCATCTTTGACGGAGAAGGTAGGTAGATTTGTGGGTATTGAAAAGTAATTTGTTCATTTAGGTGAATTTAGCTTTTTTGGTTTTTATATAATTTTAGATGAAGTTGATCGTACGCATACTTGCCGCATGGTGTGTTTTATTTATTTATTCCGTGGATGTCATTGCGCAGAGCAAAGAGGATTGGAGCAGTGCATTGGATTCGGCGCGAGCTAAGGAGGATGGAAAGAAGGATTCCGTTATCCTGTCTGCGAAATATATTCGATATGCAACATTGGATATGTTAAAAAAAGCAACTTATACCCGGCAGATTGATACGTCACATCATAATTATCAATATTATAATCCGCAGAATTTACCCTGGAACCCCAGTGTGAATCTTGGTTCCTATGGTCTGGCTACGCGGGACCTATTATTCCAGCCTAAAAAGACCATTGGCTTCCAGTCTGGTTTTACCGCATTGGAACGTTATTTATTGAATCCAGATTCGGTTCAATATTTTAGAGCTCGGGCTAGGTATTCCGAATTGTCGGCGGTGGGTTTCTTCTTTAATGATCAGGTCTTTCGGGCAAGGGTGGCCCAGAATATCAATTCCCAATGGAATATGAATGTCGATTTCCATTCGACTAAAACTGATGGGTATTATTTAAATCAGAATTATTCAGACTTAAAAGCTTCGATAGCCTCCTGGTATGAGTCAAAAAATAATCGATATAACCTTTTGATCAACGCTGTGTTTAATCGCTTGGATGCGATGGAGAATGGTTCAATCATTGAAAATCTACCATTTGCTCCTGAAAATAGACAGGCTCCAAATCGTTTTATTACTAAGTTTCAGGATGCGACCAATACGAAGATTCCTCGATCTAAATGGTGGGATAATTCGTTTTTCCTAAGGCAGTCACTTTATTTGGGACGATTGGATACGATCGATAAAGGGAAACCAACGATGGAGATCCGACCAACCAATAGCATGGCTCATAATACACGTTTTCGAAGACAGACTTATAATTTCTTCAAAAACATGGATGATGGGAATGCCGTTTTGCCATATAATAATAAGGCCTTAGCGTTGAATAATGACAAGACCCTGATTACAAATGTTTCCAATGAATTTGAGTACAACTTTTTTCTCCGGGGGAAGTCGGTGTTTAAGAACGAAGCAAAATTGAATGTAGCCTTTCAGCACGATATGAACTGGGTAGAGCAAAATCAACTGGATTCAAATCGATATTATAATAACTCTACGGCCTACCCGCAGCCACTTAAAAAGCTGCCGGATAGCACGACATTTGATCGTTTTTATCAAAATGGTATCCTGAAAGGTGAATTGGGGTATAAGTTCTCAGATCGTCTTGATTTCAGTTTAAAAGCCAATCAAATTGTATTTGGTCATAACTTTGGTGATTTCCTATATGATGCTAAAGTGGATATCGCTATGGGTGATAAAATCGGAAAAGTGACGCTATCAGCATATTCGCAGAATAAATCGCCGGAGATGGTTTTTGAGAATTTAAATTATACCTATGGAAAATGGAGTGATTTGGATCTTAAGAAAACGAAAATTCAGAATCTGGGTTTTCAATATGCCAATCCGATGCTTGGTTTTCACGGTAAGGTCGAATATTTTCTGATGAATAATTATACCTATTTCGAAGAGCTGTCCAATCCACAAAACGATCCTAAAAAAGATAAGTGGATTATTCCGACGCAATTGGATAAGGCCAATTTGTTGAAAGTAACTGTCGGCCAAAAATTTAAATTAAACCATTTTACATTAGATAATCTTGTTGTTTACCAAAAGACCGATCAACAGGATGCATTGGCGATTCCGGAGCTATATACTTGGCATAGTTTGTATTACAGTAATCTTTTCTATAAAGTTATCGACTATAGTATTGGTCTGGATGCGAAGTTCAATACACCTTATGCAAATCCGAATTATTCGGTTGGTACCGGACAATTTTACAATGCATATAAGCAGATCGAGTTTTCGACATATCCAATCATGGATTTATGGATTACGGCAAACATACAACGTGTAAATATGTTTTTGAGCTATAATTTTTTAAACCAGAACTTCTATCCACATGGATACTACACGGTCCGGCGTTATCCGATGAATACCGCCAACTTTAGATTTGGTATTTCGTGGAAGTTCTATGATTAAAAATTATTTCGGTGTTTCTTAGCTTGTTGTGATCGTTAGGGCATAAAATCTTGTAAAATAATTTTGAGAATAGAATTTTTAAGCTATATTTGCACACGCAATTAGGGAACGGCGTTCTTTAAAAAAGTATGGAGGCTTAGCTCAGCTGGTTCAGAGCATCTGCCTTACAAGCAGAGGGTCACAGGTTCGAATCCTGTAGCCTCCACCATACAAAATCGGAGAATTAGCTCAGCTGGTTCAGAGCATCTGCCTTACAAGCAGAGGGTCACTGGTTCGAATCCAGTATTCTCCACCAATCCAAAACGGAGGCTTAGCTCAGCTGGTTCAGAGCATCTGCCTTACAAGCAGAGGGTCACAGGTTCGAATCCTGTAGCCTCCACAAAGCATCATTAATTGGTGCTTTTTTTTCGTTAGGGGGTTTAGCTCAGCTGGTTTAGAGCACTACCTCGACAAGGTAGGGGTCACTGGTTCGAACCCAGTAATCCCCACAATAAAAAAAGCGTTCATCACGAACGCTTTTTTTATGTATTGAACTTGCCGTAAAATTAAAACTCCCCGATCAGCTGTTCAATCTGACCAGGGAATCTCTAGTGTTTATTTTCTTCTTATTTCCGTTTCTTGCCTAATTTAATGCCATAGCCTGTTGTCCACTCGATAAAGTCGGCTTTACCACCGTGGGCTTTAATAGAGACGCCGGCAAAGAAATCTTTGTAAACTTTATAGCGTACGCCTGCTCTTAGGTACACAGGCATGCTCTCGCCATTAAATTCGTTGCGGTGGAGGTAGACGCCCACATTTCCGTTGATATACAACCTGGAGTTTAGGACATGATCAATGTAGAATGCCGGGCCGTAGGAAAATAAGGCGGAAAATTTGCCTGCTTTATCGCCTGCAACCTTCTCATCATTTCCGCTGGCTGAATAAAATGCATCAAACCCGGCGCCAAGGCGCCATTTGTAGCCCAAATGTCTGCTATAGTATGCGCCCAAAGTCGATTTGAAATATTGGCTATCATGTTCCCGGTCAATCTGTTTAAAACCAAAGGCGTAATTGAAATGAAGCTCCTCTGTTTTCTCCATTTTAGGAATACTACTTTTTCTATAATCAAAGGGCCTATTTGTTGGTGTATAAGAAACGGATAGACTTAAAGGAACAAGGTTTATTCCTGTATTGGGTAATGCTAAAGCGCCATTGCTGAAATGGTGAAAAGCTGCACCGGCACCCACCTGGAAATGCTTGTTTAACCGGTAGTTGGCCTGCAGTCCAAAATCAATAAAAACATTGTTTTTGCTACCTATCAGTAAGTTGAAAGGATTGTCTTCCTCGTTATAGGGATTGAATCTGCCGGAAAGACCAAGTGCAATCCGATAGTTGAAATTCCATCTCGAATTTACTTTTGGCCTAATGGGAATGGCGACAAAGCCGTAGGCTGCAAATGGCCGTCCGAGGTGTTCCTGGCCAAAAGTGCTGCTGTAGATTCCGATACCATATATGGGATAGTTGTATAGCTCATGATAAATGCTCTTGAGTGAGTCCTGAAACTGCGTTTGGAAACCAATACGGAAATTAAGCCCACTATAATATGAATCTGCGAGAGTTTCTTTAGAGCGTTCATTGAATTTGAGTTCGCCTCCGCTTTCATGTTCAAGCTGAAATATAAGTCTCGTCTTGGCAGGGGTACGGCTTTGTAAAGTGTCTTTCGGATTTTCTATTCGGGGTGTGACCTGTGCAATGGTACGAAAGGAGATTAGTGCCAGAGTCACAAAAGCAAGTATTCTTGATCTCATGAAATAAAACGTTAGCGTTTTTTAAATTTTTTGCAAAAATAACAATGATAAATCATTGTAACAATATTATTTAAACAGTAGGGAAATCGAGTTAAAAAAAAGCCGTTTTTTAGCTAGATCCTGTCAGTCGGTAGCAAGAGTGTTGGCAGCACTTAAGCATCACGATGTCAAATGGGTAAATAATTGTTGTTTATGTCTTTATTGTATTGCATATAAAAAGCAATTTATCTATGTTTGAGGTGAAAAGAAAAAGGAAATATGATTAAAAACCTATTTAAAATTACTGCTGTTACGTTTGCACTAACAACAGCAGGGGGTGCTTTGTTTGCCCAGAACACCAAATTTGATTGGAAAGAAGCATCTGAAGGTGGGTACACCTACAAGTACGTAACCAATGACCCTACTCATTCGCGGTTTTATAAGCTAAAGAATGGCTTAACTGTGATTTTGAGCCCTACCAAAAAAGAACCACGTATCCAAACGTACATTGCTACTAAAGCGGGGAGTAAGACCGATCCGAAAGATCACACCGGTTTGGCCCATTATCTGGAGCATATGTTATTCAAAGGAACCGATAAATTTGGATCTAAAGACTGGGCAAAGGAAAAGCCTTTGTTGGACCAGATTGATGCGCTTTATGAAAAATACAATGGTACAACAGATGAAGCAGAACGGAAAGCAATCTACAAGGAAATTGACAGGGTGTCTGGAGAAGCGGCCAAATATGCTATTGCCAATGAATACGATAAATTGATGGCATCCATGGGGGCTGAAGGTACAAATGCTTTCACTTCGTTTGAGCAGACTGTATATCAGGAACAAATTCCGAGCAATGTGATGGATAAGTATCTTGCTGTACAGGCTGAGCGGTTTAGATATCCGGTATTGCGTCTATTTCATACGGAGCTTGAAGCTGTTTATGAAGAGAAAAATATCAGCTTGGATAAAGATAATCGTAAGGCTGTGGAATCGATGTTTTCAGCAGCTTTTCCCAATAATAATTACGGAAAACAGACGACTATTGGTACGGTAGAACATCTCAAAAACCCGTCGTTAAAAGCGATTCGTGAGTATTTCCATACCTATTATGTTCCTAATAATATGGGAGTTATTATGTCGGGGGATTTTGATCCGACCGAAGTCGTGAAAAAAGTGGATAAGAGTTTTGCTTTTATGCAGGCGAAAGAGGTTCCGGCTTATACTTTTGATGCGGAGAAACCAATTTTGACACCTGTTGTCCGTGAGGTAAAAGGTCCGGATGCTGAATTTATGCTGATGGGATTCCGTTTTCCCGGGGCTGCAACGAAGGATGCCCGTATGCTTAATTTGATGAGTCAGATTTTGACCAATGGATCGGCAGGTTTGATTGATCTGGATTTGGTAAAAAATCAAAAATTGCTGGGAGCAGGGGCTTTCCCTTATGTACTGAAAGATTATTCTTTGCTCTTGTTGCAAGGTAACCCTGGTCAGGGGCAGAGCCTGGAAGAAGTGCAACAGTTGTTGCTTCAGGAGCTTGCAAAACTGAGAAAGGGTGAGTTTTCGGATGATTTGATCACGGCCATTGTGAATAACGCAAAGAAAGACGAAATCAAGCAAAATGAAAGTTATGGTGACCGTGCTGAATCATTGATGGATGCCTTTACTTCTGGCCAGGATTGGGCGTCTGTGGTGGGTTATTCGGATGAGTTGAACAAGATCACTAAGCAAGATGTGGTAGATTTTGCTAACAAATACCTGAATGACAATAACTATGTTGTGGTGTATAAACGCAAGGGAGTTGATAATAATGTTGTTAAAGTTGTTAAACCTGAAATTACTCCTGTGACGGTCAATCGTGATGACCAGTCTGATTTCTTGAAGAGGGTAGAAGCAATGCCAGAGGATAAGATTCAGCCAGTATGGGTCGATTACAATAAAGATATTCAGAAAGCTACTGCGAATGGTCTGCCTGTGCTTGCTGTAAAGAATTCAGATAATGAGCTGTTCTCGCTGTCATATCGTTTTGATGTTGGAAAATGGAGCAATAAATTACTTTCTTTAGCTGCGGGTTATCTCGAATTTTTGGGCACAAAAGACAAGTCCAGTGAGCAGTTTAGCAAGGATTTTTATCAATTGGCTTCTGATTTTTCAGTGTCTGCAGGAAATGAAGAAACGATGGTGTCGATTTCAGGTTTGAATTCAAACTTTATAGCTACACAGAACTTGATACAAGACTTGTTGCGTAATTGTGTTGTGGATCAGGAGGCTTTCAAAATGTATATAGCCCGTCTAAAAAAGGCGAGGGCAAATGCGAAGGAAAACAAAGGGGCTATTATGGAGGGTTTAAAGTCTTATGCGAAATATGGTGCTAAAAACCCGTTTAACAATGTGTTTACAGATGCAGAGCTGGATGCTTTAAAAGCTGAGGATTTGGTGAAGGCATTGCATGATTTGGCTAATATGAAACATACGATGCTTTATTTTGGCCCATTAACTGCTGCAGAATTTGTGGCAAAAGCGAAGCCTTTGAAAGAAGGTGCTGGAGCTTACGTCGATGCGAAAAAAGGGGTGGTATTTGCTGAGTTGCCAACCAGCAAGAACCAAGTTCTTTTTGCTAATTTCGATATGAAACAAGCTGAAGTATTTTGGTATAGAAGTTCAGGTGTATACAGCAATGCGCTGACACCGACAGTTTCTCTATTTAATAATTACTTTGGCGGCGGAATGGGAAGCATTGTTTTTCAAACTATCCGTGAATCGAAAGCATTGGCTTATTCAACGTATGCGTATTACGGACAGCCCTACAAAAAAGAAAATCATTATACAGTAGGAGCTTACGTCGGAACACAGGCCGATAAATTTAACGATGCGATCAAAGGGATGAATGAGTTGTTGGATGTGTTGCCAGAAAGCGCAAAAGGTCTAGATATTGCAAAAGTAAGTTTGGAAAAATCAATTGCCAGTGAGCGCGTATTGAATGCTTCTATTTTGGGGAGCTATTTGGCGGCACAACGTTTAGGAAATGCGACTGATATTCGTAAAGTTATCTACGAGCAGGCACCAAAATTAACGTATGGTGATCTAAATACTTTTCACAAGAAAGAGATGAGTCAAAAACCATATGTTTACTGTATTGTAGCAAAAGAAGAAAGTATTAAACCAGAGGATCTGGCAAAATTGGGTGAGGTGAAAAAACTGGACCTAAAAGAGATCTTTGGTTATTAGTCTTGAAGCATTAATTTTTCATAGCAATTTTAGAGAAGCCTTCAGTGTTTACTGAAGGCTTCTTTTGTATAAGGGGTCGGGAATGCCGTTGTTCTTTAATACGCTGTTCGCTCTTTACAAACTTCATTAAATTATAATCAACTAACTATCGTGATTACCATAGCCTAGGTTTAAAATCGAATAATCTCTTCGATCTGCTCGTTGACAAATTGCAGGGTGTCTTCTTTAAACAGTTGGCCTTCGGCATTTAATTCGTTCTGTACATTAGGCAGAAAGATTTTGAGTGGAAGAACGTGCATCCTTAAATAGTGGCATATGCCAGTCAGGTGATCGATACCGCGGAGGTTGCCATAGCGTCCTGAAGATAGTCCGACCAATGCAACTTTCTTGTGGTAAAAACTAATCGGGAATGTGCAACAATCGATAAAGAGTTTAAGTGCTCCAGGTATGCTTCCATTATATTCAGGTGCGATGAAAATAAATAGTTCAGCTTTACTGACCTTCTCTTGAATAGGTTCAAATGCGGGACTTCTTTTTCCGTAAAGATCTGTTTCCAAAATGTTTGCTGGTAGATCTTCCAAAGAAAAGATGTCGCTTTCAATTGACTTACGGTCAAGTAATTGCTGGTAGCATTTTGCTATTTTTAACGTCTTACTATGGGGACGGTTTGTTCCGGATATTATTAAAATCATTGTGTTGTTGATACTTATAAAAAGCGCAGTTTCAAAGTGGATACATATCTTGTTTTTTCGTATCTTAGCATCCTGAGGATATGTGCTTTCGATCAATCAAAAGTACGAAATATGCTGAACTTGTTCTGTTAATTTGAATTGCGGATAAAGATTTTGGCAAATTGATCTTCAAAAAAGTGAAATGTAGGATTAAATCACATTTTAATTAAGAAAGGTTTTCATTCAAGATGGGAAAAGTAATCGCAATCGCAAATCAAAAGGGTGGGGTCGGAAAAACCACAACGTCAATTAATTTGGCGGCTAGTTTGGCGGTTTTAGAATATAAAACATTGTTGGTCGATGCGGATCCTCAAGCAAACTCTACTTCTGGGATTGGCTTTGACCCTCGTACAATCAGCGCAAGTGTATACGAGTGTTTAGTGAATGATCTGGATCCCCGTGAGGCTATCCAGTCAACAGAAACACCAAATTTAGATCTTTTACCTGCTCATATCGACTTGGTGGGGGCAGAAATTGAGATGATCAATATGCATGAAAGGGAGTACAAGATGAAAAAAATCTTGGATCAGGTGAAACAGGATTATGATTTTATTATCATTGATTGTTCTCCTTCCTTAGGCTTAATTACAATCAATGCGTTGTCTGCTTCGGACTCTGTCATCATTCCGGTACAGTGCGAATACTTTGCTCTTGAAGGACTTGGTAAGTTATTGAACACAATTAAAATCGTTCAGAACCGTTTAAATACTAGTTTGGAGATCGAAGGGATTTTGTTAACCATGTATGATGTCCGTTTGAGACTATCAAATCAGGTTGTTGAGGAAGTGAAAACGCATTTCACGGATTTAGTTTTTGATACGATTATTCAGCGAAATACCCGTTTGAGCGAAGCCCCAAGCTTTGGAATTTCTGTTATCATGCATGATGCTTCTTGTAAAGGGGCAATCAATTATTTGAATTTGGCGCGTGAGATCCTACAGAAAAATGGGCATCTTAATGAAATGAATAAAACAGTAACCGCATAATATGGCAGCACATCAGCGTAAAACAGGACTGGGAAGAGGCTTAGGTGCGCTATTAAACGATAGTGTAGAAGTTCCTGCTAAGAGTAATCAACAAGTGGAGGAGGCTCCTTTGGTGAATCCAACTACTGTAAAGACAACAAAAGAGAATGGTAGTATTAGCCATGTTCGTGTAGAAGAAATATCTGTCAACCCTTTTCAACCGCGTACAGAATTTGATCCGGTTGCTTTACAGGAGCTGTCGGAATCCATTATTTTACAGGGTTTAATTCAGCCGATTACCGTACGTAAAATTTCGGACGGCAATTATCAGCTGATTTCTGGGGAGCGACGTCTCCGCGCTTCACGTCTGGCCGGAATCAACGAAATACCGGCTTATATCCGTACAGCCAATGATCAGCAGATGCTGGAAATGGCCTTGATTGAGAATATTCAGCGGGAGAACTTAAATGCGATTGAAGTAGCCTTGAGTTTTCAGCGCATGATTGAGGAATGTAATTTAAAACAGGAAGAGTTGGGTGAGCGTGTCAGCAAAAACCGATCTACCGTTACAAATTATCTTCGTTTATTAAAACTTCCACCGGTCATCCAAGCGGCAATACGTGATGGGGCATTAACGATGGGGCATGCCCGTGCATTAATTAACATTCCTGAAGTCGACAAGCAGCTTTATATCTTTAAGTTGATTATTGATCAGGGACTATCGGTACGTAAGGCGGAGGAATTGGTTCGAGAGTTGCAAAAAGGTGGTAAGAAAAAAGCGGGCAAAGATAAGGCTCCGATGTCTTTTCAACTACAGAAAATTGAAGATGATTTGGCATCGAAATTTTCTTCTCGTGTCAAATTGAATCTGAAGAGCACAAAAGGAAAGGGTGCCATTGAGATCCCTTTTGAGTCGGAGGATGATTTAAGTCGCATTCTTGAATTGTTAGATTGGTAATATGGCCAAGTTAATAAGCTTGATATTTGCGGTGTTTATGTTGGCGGTGGTACATGGGCAGACAGTGGATACAATTCCTAAGAAGCAGGTAGCGCCAGTCAAAATAGATAGCATAAAGCAAAAAGCCGCACAGGATACCGTAAAGAAAGAATCTCGGAAAGAACGTAAAAAACGGGAGAAGGAGGAGGCTAAAGCGAAAGAGAAGGTTGTGTTCAAAGATTCGACCCGTTTGGCTATCGAAGCAAAAAATAAGCAAGCGTGGAAACGTTCCTTGGTCCTTCCTGGATGGGGACAATATACAAATGGTGGCGTTTGGTGGATAAAGGTGCCTGCAATCTATGGCGGGTTAATAACAACTGTACTTGTTTTTGATTTTAATAATCGTTATTATAAAGAACTGTTGGGCGTATTGCAGGACAAGGCTCTTGGTAGACCGATTGATCCTTATTATGTTGGTATTTCGGACCAATCTATTATACGTGCGAAGGATAACGCGCGGCGAAATAGGGATCTGATGGTGTTACTTACACTTGGGGTCTACGGTCTTAATGTTGCTGAAGCCTATATTGACTCTATGCTTAAATATCGTTGGAGTATTGGTGACGACAAACCCAAAAAGACCGCTTTCTTAATTGGACCAACCCTAATGGATGCCAGTCTCGCGTCGGGAACTTATTCGTTTAAACCTACGGTAGGACTTAAATTGACAATGAAATTCAATTAAAATTTCGTGTTTCTAGGAACGCATTTCGACTGGAAAGGACTGTTAATCATAGTTTGTATAATTTGTCTTTCAGTGACTATTGTGCATATCTTCGCTTGTTAAGATCGATGTTTGTAGTTTTTAAACATGGGTATTTCATTGAAATTTTTTAATTTTAAAAATAAACTATACTTTTTTCTAAATATATGAACATCATTCTCTTGGGATATGGCAAAATGGGGCAAATTATCGAAAGATATGCACTGAAAAGAGGCCATCAAATTTTTTTAGTTGTCGATGAACATAATCGTCCTAACCTGACTGCTGATGATATTAAGGGAGCTGATGTCGCCATAGACTTTAGTGTGCCTTCTGCAGCACTAGATAATATGAATCTTTGTCTCGAGGCGGGGGTGCCTATTGTAGTCGGAACAACGGGTTGGTATGACCAACTGGAGGATGTTAAAGCGAAGTGCTTAGCGGCTGATGGTTCCATTTTGTATGGATCTAACTTTTCCATCGGTGTGAATGTATTTTTCCATATCAATAGAATGTTGGCGAAGGCATTACAGCCGTACAAACAATATGATGTTCAGGTAGAGGAAATTCACCATATCCACAAATTGGATGCACCCAGCGGTACGGCAATTACCATCGCTGAAGGGATATTGGATAATAGCGATGTAAAGACCAACTGGGTGAATACAGTTGTTGGTGAGCAAGATGAAATTATTCCAAAACCACAGGAGCTTTTAATAGAAAGTCATCGTATCGAAGAAGTTCCGGGAACACATACGGTACTGTACAGTTCTGAGGTTGACCAAATAGAATTTAAACATACTGCACATAGCCGTGATGGGTTTGCCTTAGGTGCTGTCGTTGCTGCTGAATGGTTGAATGGCAAAAAAGGGTTCTATCAAGTTACCGAAATTTTTGATTTTAATAAATAGTACTAATAAGTAGATTATGGGCTTAATTATATTTGCGGTTTTAACAGCAATATCGGGATATGGATTGTGGCAATTGTTTGTTAAAGCTGGCAGAAATGGCTGGGAAGCGATCGTGCCTTTTTATAGCCAGTATATTCAGGCAAAGTTGACAGGGAGACCTACATGGTGGGTAATTTTATTGCTGGTTCCAATTGTCAATGTCTTTGTTTTCTATAATCTTTATCTTGATTTTATCCATTGTTTTGGAAAACGCCGTTTTTGGGAAAATGCAGCTGCCGTTTTAGTTCCTTTTATTGTTTTGCCTATGTGGGCAAAGGACAATAATGTGCGTTTTTTGAATGGCTTATATGCAAAAAATTTAAAGGCCGCTAGTCAAGAAGGTATCGAACTGACAGAGGAGAAACGTGCCGAAATTGTACTTGAATCTTATAAAGATTATAAAATTAAATATCCGTACAAGAAATCCATGGTACGGGAATGGGCGGATGCCATTGTATTTGCAACTGTAGCCGCGTCGCTTATTCGTGGCTTTTTAATCGAGGCTTATATGATTCCTACGGGATCGATGGAACGTACCTTGTTGATTGGGGATTTTCTATTTGTCAGCAAGTTGAATTATGGCCCACGGGTTCCTAATACACCGATTGCTTTTCCTTTTGCACATCATACAATGCCCATTACTGGAGGGAAAGCATATTCTGAACTGATCGAACTACCTTATAAACGTCTGCCGGGATTTCAAAAGATTGAACGTAATGATGTTGTTGTTTTCAATTTTCCTGCTGGTGACACTGTCGCGCTGGAGAACCAAAATGCAAGTTATTATGATCTTGTTCGGGCTTATGGCTGGCAGACTGTCAACTCGCAGTTTACGATCCAGGCGCGACCGATTGATAAACGGGAGAATTATATTAAACGTTGCGTCGGACTGCCGGGTGATAAGATTTTTATGAAGGATGCCAAACTTTTTGTGAATGATCAACCGGGATTTGATCCTCCCGAAAGCCAGTTGGACTATCTTGTGTTAACGGATGGTACACCATTAAATATGGATAGGTTAAGAGAGTTGCGAATTGAAGCCGTGGGTGGCGATCAGCAACCTGGTGTTTATCAGTTGTTCATGACAAAAGATGAATTGGCTATTGTAAAATCTTGGTCGAACGTCAAAGAAATCAGGAGAAGTCCTGTTGGCGAAGGGGCTTATCCATACGATCCACAATACAAGTGGGATTTTGATAATTTTGGACCGATTTTAATCCCGAAGAAAGGGTGGACAGTCGCGTTAAATGCGCAGACTCTACCGATTTATGAAAGAGCGATCCGTGTTTACGAGAATAACAAGCTCGAAAAGCGATCGGATGGGATCTATATCAATGATATTAAAGCAGACCATTATACATTTAAAATGGATTATTTTTGGATGATGGGTGATAATCGCCATAATTCGCTCGATTCAAGAGGCTGGGGATTTGTTCCCGAAGACCATGTGGTCGGAAAGGCCTTATTTACTTGGATGAGCTGGGATGAGATTGGTACAGGGCTTTCGAAAATTCGCTGGAACCGTATCTTTAAAGGAATTCATTAGTCCTTGTCAATCAGCAATAGCGCCTCCTTATCCGGAGGCAATAAAAAGGGCTTTCACTGAGAAAGCCCTTTTTTTCTGAAAGTGTGTTTGTTTCTATTTGCATGAGAAAACCTTCGTGATTTCGCTTTTATAGCTGCTAGTAGCTGCGAAAGTACGAAGGTTTTAATTGATATTTTTTGCCGTTCTCTAAATAACAGGCTGTTGACTGATTAGGCCCAGTCTTGATCCAACGTTGTACTACTTCAAACAAGCTAGGTAACGTTTGATCGTTTCCTCTAATCCTAGGTATAGTGCATCTGAAATGAGGGCATGGCCTATGCTTACTTCCAGAAGCTCAGGGATATGCTGGTTGAAATATTGCAAATTATTGAGATCAAGGTCATGGCCTGCATTTAAACCTAATCCGACTTCGCGTGCTTTTAACGCAGCTTTGAAATAGGGTTTTATCGCAAGTTCCTTGTCGAAGCCATACTCCGAGGCAAATCCTTCCGTATAGAGCTCAATGCGATCTGTTCCTGTTTCCGCAGCGGCTTCTACCATTTCTTCAACTGGATCAACAAAAATTGAAACGCGTATACCTGCATCTTTAAACAATTTGCACATATCTTGTAGATAGGCTTTATTTTTTATGGTATCCCAGCCATGGTTAGAGGTTAACTGTCCTTCGGCGTCGGGTACCAATGTCACCTGTGCGGGTTTATTGGCCAGTACAAGATCAACGAATTTTTGCTCTTGGCAGTTTCCTTCGATATTGAGCTCGGTCTGAATGTTCGCTTTGAGGTCAAAGACATCCTGATAACGGATATGTCGTTCGTCTGGTCTAGGGTGTACAGTGATACCTTGAGCGCCAAAACGTTCGCATGCTAGTGCTGCCGATAGAAGATTTGGATTGTTACCGCCTCTTGAATTTCGCAGCGTAGCGATTTTATTGATATTTACTGAAAGTCTAGTCATTTTCCTGTATGTTATGCTGTAAAAATACAAATAATATCTATTTTTTTTTAACTTGCATATATGGATGGAATCGACTATAGCCTCTTTAGCGGCTTTCGCTTATTGGACGTTATTGATATCATATTGGTAGCGATCATTATCTACTATATCTATAGTTTGATCAGAGGGACTATTGCTGTAAATATCCTGATTGGTGTTGCGCTGTTTTATGGCGTCTATATTGTTGTCAAGCAGATGCACATGCGTTTGCTGACCGAGATATTTGGAGGTTTTATATCCGTGGGGTCTATTGCATTGATTGTCGTCTTCCAACAGGAAATCAGGCGGTTTTTGCTGCATGTTGGGAAGAATATCTCCATGAAGCGGAAAAAAGTTTTTTGGTCGTTTATCGGAAATAAGAAAGCTATACAAAAGGATTTAACAGAAGACTTGAAACCGGTTATCGAAGCGTGTAGAAGCATGTCGCGTACACGTACAGGGGCTTTATTGGTTTTCTCAAAATATTTTGATGAGGAATATTATCAGAGCAGTGGCGAGTATATCGATGCCCATATCTCCAAGCGTTTGATTGAAAGTATCTTTCATAAAAATAGCCCTTTACATGATGGTGCAGTCGTTATTGTTGATTTTAAGATTATGACGGCTTCCTGTGTATTGCCATTATCCGATAGCGAGGATTTACCGTTGCAGTTCGGTCTACGACATCGCGCCGCAATTGGAGTAACGGAAATATCGGATGCGATCGCTGTTATTGTTTCCGAAGAAACTGGCGAAATATCTTTTGCGAAAGACGGAAACGTTAATATGAACGTTTCACCGGAAGAACTTGAGCAATTGCTAAAAGATGAGCTATAAAAAGAGGGCGTCTAAAAAGTAAAAACAAACTCTCTGAGAATTGGATATTTGAAAAGTTGCGGTATAGGAATATCAAGAAAAACGGGGCTGTCCAAAAATGTTGGACAGCCCCGTTTTTATGTCTAGATAACCTATTTTTTTGCGGCGTTGATCACTTGTGTATTTAATTTGATGTATTCACCATTTTTATCTGCTGTGGCAACTTCAAGACCTTTCGTTGCTGTTTCTATTGCGCCTTTTTTATCACCAGCTTTTAATTGCGCTTTTGCTTTCCAGTAAAGGACGTGAGCAGCTTGGGGTTGTGCTTTGGCAGCTTCGTCAAACCAGTTTAGGGCTTTGTTCAGATCTAAGTTATTATTAAAGTAATATTGAGCTGCAGCAAAATAAGGTTTTTTCTCTCCTTTCATCGCTTCGTCAATGGAAGCTAATATTTTAGCCTGCTGATTGACTTTGAGGTCAACCTTTACTGACGTTTTTTCCCAGGCAAGATTCAAGACAGCACCTGTAGGAGTAACGTTGTCAAATGAGACTGTAAAAGTTTCCACTGGGCTTGTTAAGGCTTGAGGTTTAACATTGAAGCGTAAGGCATCTTCGGCCTCCTTATAGGTATATGCGCCCCATTGTTTTGTGTTTTTACTGATGATGATGGTCCATTCCGATTTGTTGGGGATCGTGAAAAGAGCATAGGTTCCAGCAGATAGCTTATGTCCATTCAACGTAACATCACCTTCAAAGGTTAATGTGGTATTTGTATTTGCGCCTGTGCGCCATACTTCGTTATAAGGAACAAGATCGCCAAAAATCTTACGACCATTCATGCTCGGTCTGCTGTAATTAAGGGTTACGTTTTCAATACCTAATCCCTGCGTAACAGTTTGGGCACTGCTTGCTGCAGGAAGCTTAAGCTGAGCAAAAGATTCGTTGGCCGTAAACATCATTGTTGCGGCAATGGCAATTGCAAAAAGATTCTTTTTCATCTGTATCATTGTTTGTTTTATATTCAGTTTGACCAGCTTAATATGCCAATGATAGGCCCTTGACCCGGGGCTATGTTGTGCAAGAAAAATATAAAGCCTGATTAAAATAGTGCTATATCTACTAGCTGATGTGCAATATGTTTGTGCTATTGCATCTATCTTCTAAAAATAGGAAGAATTTTAAGAAAAAAGGGCATCTATTTTTTTAGATGCCCTTTTTTCTTAAGCTGTAAAAGTTATTTCTATTAGTTCGTTTTACCAACTTTATGTCCTGCTATAGAAAAATACATAATGTATAGGTACCCTGGAACCATTGCATAAAGAAACGCATGTTGAAAATCAATATGTAAATGATCTTTTAACAATCCATAAATTAAAGGCCAAACAGCTCCACCGGCAATCCCCATAATCATGATTGCTGATCCTGTTTTTGTGAATTTGCCTAGGCCTTTGATTCCTAGCGGGAATATCGCTGGCCACATGAGGGAATTGGCAATTCCTAATAGGGCAACAAATATAAAAGATGTTGTACCGGTCGTGAAAACAGAAATAACGGTGAATGTGATACCAATGATTGTGCAAATGCGCAGAGCCATTTGTTGTGATACAAATCTGGGGATAGAGATGATACCGATAATATAACCGATCAACATACATGATAGTGTAAATGCTGTTGCATAGGTTGTGAAAAATGGATCAACTTTCAGTTCGCGTGCATAAACACCAATGATATCTCCTGCCATAACTTCAACGGCTACGCAGAAGAAAATTGCTAAGGCACCTAAGAATAAATGTGGATATTGAAAGATGGACGTTTTCTTTACTGCAACAATTCCGTTTTCTTCACTCGTTTCTTCTTCAGCGTCAACATCAACTTCAGGCAAGTGTGTGAACTTTAAGAAAATTGCGAAAGCAACAAAAATAATCGCAAGTGAGATATACGGTGTGTGTACGCGTTGAAGAAGGTCGTCCAAAATCGCATTCTTTTGTACAAGATCAGTTGTTGCTTCTAATTTTGCAGTTACCTTTTGGGCGTCTTTTAAAAAGAGTGTTCCGAATAGGATAGGCACAATAATACCAGCAGATTTATTGAAAAATCCAGCGATAGAAATACGTTGTGCAGCGCTATCAATAGGGCCGATAATACTTAAATAGGGGTTAACGGCTGTCTGTAATAATGCCATACCTGAACCTTGGATAAAGATTCCTGTTAAAAATAGACCGTAACTTCTATTATCTGCTGCAGGAATAAAGATTAAAGATCCTAAACCTAATATAATAAGACTGACAACCAGACCATTTTGAAAGCCTATTTTTTTAATGATGACCGAGCTTGGTAGTGCCAAGAAGAAATAGGCAATATAAGAAGCAAAGGTTACGAAGAAAGCCTGTAAATCAGTTTCGAGGTTACAAGCAATTTTTAAGAACGGAATTAAGGTTCCGTTTGCCCAGGTAATAAAACCGAGGATAAAAAATAAACCACAGCAGATGGCCATAGGGCGAAAGGCTGTTTTACCAACGTTAGGATTAGTGGTCATGTTTTGTTTTATTATATTTAGTTAAGTTATCGTTCGAGGATTGATAAATCAATAAGTATAAGGAGAGAACAAACGATTGCGCTTTATATTTACCGATTTTTAGAGTATCCATCCTACAAGACTACTTAAATTTCTTGAATATTGGAAATAAATAAAGGCATATTTTTGGAGGATTTCGATAATTAATTGGCAAAAAAAAGAAGGATAAATTGTGAAATTTATCCTTCTTTACTTATAAACGTTGTTGAATTTTAATTCGATTGAGTTGATAAATCGAGTTAGCAAGAATCATACAGTTCGTATTATTTTGGAACGATAGCTACTGTAAGTCTTGAGATACAATTTAATTTATTGAAACGATCATACATTTTTATTTCCCAAATGTGTGTAGATCGACCGATATGTATCGGACTGCATTTTGCAGTGATGATTCCACTACTGACCGGGCGTATATGATTGGCATTCACTTCAAGGCCAACACCCCTGTATTTGTCTGGATCAACAACTAGGTTGGACGCGATACTTCCTAGAGACTCTGCCAATACGACGGAGGCCCCACCATGTAAGATACCGTGAGGTTGTTTGACATTATCTGTTACAGGCATAGTCGCTGTAATGGAGTTGTCATCTATTTCTGTCGCTTGAATCTCCAGGAGCCCTGATAGATATTTATTGAAAAATATGTTTATTTCCTCAATGCTGTAATGCTGAAACCAAATTTTTGACATCGTCTGAGTTTAAATAACGTTCCTGGATAATAATACGGTGATGATTAAGATGGCCCGCAATGACATATAATAATGCTTTTACACTTATCAGTCGTTCAGATGCCATACCCTTACGTTCCAATTCAGCGTCATTAAAACTATTGAAAAGCATCATATTGGCTTTGCGAAGAAAGGTGAATTCTTTGCTTAGACTTTCGAGGGTTCGGTCGTTGTAACGGGAATACTGAATGAGGTAGTCTTGGTCATATCCAGCGAGTTCTTTAAGGTCGTTACGTGAAAAACGCAATGCACGGTAAGCCATAATACGTTCATTATCGATGACGTGGCCAACGACTTCTTTGATGGTCCACTTATCCTCGGCGTATTTAAAATTACCTCTTTCCTCAGGAATCGTGTCCAGAAATGCTGGAAAGGAGAGCGTTTGTTCTTCTAGTGCATCAAACACGTTATCGACGACAGTCTCAATATAAGGTGCGTAGACTGCTGGATATTCGTCAGATTTCAGTGGCTTCATATTTTAAATTGCTTTTTAATATTATTCGAAATGTTGTTCCTTTACCTACTTCAGATTCTTTTACAAAGATTTGTCCTTGGTGGTACCGTACCATTCTTTTTGTCAGACTGAGGCCAAGCCCCCAGCCTCTTTTTCTCGTTGTAAAACCAGGTTGGAAAACAGATTCAAAATTGGATCTCGGAATTCCTTTGCCGGTATCACTAATGTCTATAAAAATTTCTTCTTTCGCAATATTTTCTGAAATATTAACAGTTATCTTTCCTTCTGTGCCAATGGCATTTACGCCGTTTTTCAATAAATTTTCGATGATCCAGTCGAATAATGGAATATTGAGCTGTGCCTCAAGATGTCTGTCCCCCTTTAATTCGAAAGTAATTTTATTACTGGTTCGTATTCGAAAATAATCCATGTAATTTTTGATGACATCGTAGAGGTTATGATTGGTCAGTACGGGAGTAGATCCTATTTTTGAAAAACGGTCAGCGACGATTTCGAGCCGCTTAATGTCGTTTTCCATCTCATTTAGGGTATCATCTTCTTCGGCATCAAATTTTATACGAATCAATTCGAGCCAACCCATCAACGATGAAATGGGCGTGCCTAATTGATGGGCCGCTTCTTTGGTTAGCCCTACCCAAACGAGATTTTGTTCAGATTTTCGGATGGAGTTGAAAACTGTATAAGCAATAATGAGAAAGAGTGCAATCAGCGACAACTGTACATAAGGAAACACCCTTAACTGTTGCAAAAACCAAGAATCTTTATAGTAAACATGCCATTTTTGTCCATTTTCCAATTCCAATGTAATGGGCGGATGGCTTTTCTTCATAAACGCAAGTTGTTTTTGAAAATAAGCTGGGTCATAATCCAGATGTTTTGTAACAGAATCATTATGTCCAGGTTTAATATTTGTCTTTGTGGAATCAAGGTTACGCCAGAAAATAATGTCTTCTTTGTCGTCGGTAATAATTGCGGGTAAATTTAAACTGTCTCTTACGGCGTAAATAAATGTAATGAACTCATCATCAACGTCGGGCATGGTCATGATATTTTTAGTGCTCATAGCCCATACCTCAGCTTTTGAACGTTCGGCGTGGGCAAGATTTCGAACGAGGTAATTGGTGTAAACCAAGGAGGCGACAGCAATGACCGCTGCAAAGATAAGTAAGATAAATTTCCAGCGTTGCTGGCTAATCTGATAGGGTTTCATGATTCCGTATTCGTGTCCTTCATTTGCAAATTACTGAATAAATGTCTGTTTTCTGCACTTTTATTTCAATGAAGAAGTTATCGTGCCGCCCAAATCAAAAATTTTGTGGTAATTTTGCGGCATGAGTTCAGATAGAAAAGTAAGAGTGCGTTTTGCACCGAGCCCGACAGGTGGTCTTCACCTTGGTGGGGTACGTACAGCTTTGTTTAATTTTCTCTATGCGCGTCAGCATCAGGGAGATTTTATTTTACGTGTCGAGGATACGGATCAAACTCGTTTTGTCCCTGGTGCTGAGGAATATATCAACGAATGTTTAGCATGGTGTGGCCTGACTCCTGATGAAAGCCCACTAAAAGGAGGCGAATATGGACCTTATCGTCAAAGTGAGCGAAAACCTTCTTACCGGAAATATGCTGAGCAGCTGATCGCTAATGGTTATGCTTATTATGCATTTGACACTGCGGAGGAATTGGATGAACAACGTAAGTTGCAGCCTAATTTCCGCTATAGTCACGAAAACAGACTTCAATTGCGCAATTCATTGAGTCTTTCTGAGACTGAAACTCAACAGTTATTGGATGCGGGCACCCCACATACCATCCGTATAAAAATTCCTACCGATGAAACGGTTACATTCACGGATATGATCCGTGGCAAAGTTGCATTTGATACAAATCTTGTCGATGATAAGGTACTTCTTAAAGCAGATGGTATGCCGACTTATCACCTTGCCGTGGTTGTTGATGATAAAGCGATGGAAATATCGCATGTGTTCCGTGGTGAAGAATGGTTGCCTTCAGCGCCTATCCATATCTTATTGTGGGAATATCTAGGCTGGGCAGATAGCATGCCGGGCTGGGCGCACCTTCCACTCATCCTTAAACCGGATGGAAATGGTAAATTAAGTAAGCGCGATGGTGATCGCCTGGGCTTTCCTGTTTATGCAATGAACTGGACCGATGCGAAATCTGGCGATACAACAAAAGGATTCCGCGAGATGGGCTTCTTACCAGAGGCTTTTGTCAATATGCTTGGGGTGTTGGGCTGGAATGATGGAACTGAACAGGAACTTTTTTCTTTAGATGAATTGATCCAGAAATTTGGTGTTGACCGTATCAGTAAAGCTGGTGCAAAATTTGATTTTGAAAAAGCAAAATGGTTTAACCATGAATGGATCAAACGATCTTCAACAGAGTCGTTGTTACCGCAGATCAAAGCAGTTTTGGAGCATCATCAAGTAGATGCTGATGCCGCTTATGTGAGCAAGGTATTGGATGCGGTGAAAGAACGTTTAACCTTTGTCGAAGACTTTTGGAGCCAGGCGTCGTTCTTCTTCTTGCAGCCTGCAGAGTATGATCTAAACGCAGTGAAGCCTAAATGGTCTGCTGAAAAAACTGCGTTTTTTGAGGGTATAAATCAATCATTCGAAGGATTTGATACATGGAACGCTGCTGATTTGGAACCTTTCTTTAAAGATGCTATTCAGGCGTCGGGAATGAAGATGGGCGAGCTGATGATGCCTTTCCGCATTATGCTAGTCGGGGGGAAATTTGGCCCAGATGTATTTCAGATTGTTGAATTACTTGGTAAAAACGAGGTCATAGTGCGTGTGAAAAAAGCACTTCAAGAATTCGATGCTTAAATAAATTAAGTACGAGATACCAAAAGGGGTTGTTTGCATTGCTGCAAACAACCCCTTTTTCTTGATATTTTAACGTATATCTATACAGGAACTTTTCAAATATCCAATTCTCAGAGCGTCTGTTTTTACTTTTTAGAGCCCCTCTTTTTTCTGAATGAGTCTGCGCTTTGATTCGTACTTTTCCAAAAGGATCAGGGGACTCGCGATACTCGGCTATTGAGAAATTTTTATTTTCATTGGCTTCAATAAACTTGTTGCACTTGGTTGTTGGCCAGAAGAATCTTCAATTCGCCTTCATCGCTTTTGATGCTTACCAAATCATGTCCATTTTATAAGAAGGTGTAACCATCTCATTTACAAGTATGGTATCCGAAGGCGCATGAAAAGTGTTTTGACTGGGCCGAATAAAAAGATTAGTCCGGTGACAAGCATTCCCAACATGCCTAGATAAGTAAATATTTCCATATTACTGATTAGCGATGCTTGCTGACTTAGGTTTCCAGAAAGACTTTTACCTGCAATAATGCTTGCCAGCTGATCGCCATATAGCCCGATATATTTCTCCGTTAATGTATTCCAATAGTTTATTGTCTGCGGATTGCTTGTATTGAGCGTTTGTTCGAGTTGAATATAATGCTTTTGATTGAGGACATAACTGGCATTTTGCATAAGGGAAAATCCGATATTGGTACTCCAAAAACGAACTGTTGTACCCATAAGTCCTGCATTGCCTACATGATGGGACTCGACACCTGTTAAGATATAAATGACCAATGGTGTGAAAAGCCAGCCTTGTCCGATTCCCTGGATGAACAAGGGGAGGCCGATAGTACCGATTGTCGTATCGGGATAAAAGGTGGGTACAAATAGAAAACAGGAAGCCGCCAATATCAAAAAGCCAAAACCAAAGATATATTTAGGGGATACATCGCGTAGGAGCAGGAAACCTGAACTGCCAACACCTAGCATCGTGCCGACGACATTGATGTACTGTACATCTATAATATAATGCCAGGGCCATTTCCATACGGTGGCCATCACGGTATACACATTGTTCAGGCAGCTGCGAATAATGTAAAAGAGAAAGAATAGGATAACTCCGAAGATAACATTTTTATATCTCAAGATCTCAAAGTGAAAAAGAGGTCTTTTGACCATGCTTTGTTTAATCATAAAGAGTGCTCCAAAAATAAGGGCAAGGGCAAGATTGATGGTAATATTGGTGTGTTCAAACCAATAGTATTTACGGCCATAAATTAAGACGTAGGCACCGCAGCTTAATGAGAACAATAGAAATAGACAACTTGCCAGATCTAATTGATAGAGAGGGAATTTTTTACTCAAGCGATTATTGTTAAGTAACAGCAAAGCTATTGCAATCACAATCAAATGCCAATAGAGCACTACGTGGATCATATCTTGCCATCCATAATCCATAATACTTTCTTTGAGCAAAGAGGTTGTTAAGGTTGAACCCGTAAGCATAAAGGTATATAGAAAGAAATAGGCGATGGTCCGGCTCTTGGCATGCTTAATCTGCATCATGAGCAATGGAAGAAAGCAAGCTCCTTCCAGTACACAAAAAATACCTTCAACCACTCGCAGGATGCCAATAAGAAATGGATCTCTTGTCAGCGAAATGCCTAGTAGGATCAGGATGGAGAGGCTGCAGGTCAAGAGGATATATGTCCTTACCTTAAAAAAAGAAAACAGCCGCTGAAATATAAGTAAAGCAACGACAATGGCCCCGTACATCAAGGATAGAAAATACTGGATATCTTCGGCTTCAATATCCAGCGCCGACGCGGTAAATGCCGTATTGGAATGGAAGAGCGACATTAACATGAGATGTGGGAACATCGCTAATATCATTAGCGGGAGTTTTATCCATTCGGGCACCCAGCTATAGTATAAAGATTTGTCTGTACTCATGGGTAATTAGGATTGATGGGCGGCATGGATGACCACATTCATACCGGCACGTAATTTCTTGAGATCCTGTTGTGGGTCAAATACAATTTTAATGGGGATCCGTTGTTCGATCTTCACGAAATTGCCAGTTGCATTGTCTTGTGGTATCACGGCAAATTTAGAACCTGATGCTGGAGAAAAAGAATGGATCTTTCCTTTAAAACGGAGTTTAGGAAAGGCATCGACCTGTATAGTGACTATAGTGCCTTCTGTCAGGTCCTCGAGCTGAGTTTCTCTAAAATTGGCGTTGATCCATTTCTCTTCGCTTATGACATTGGCTAGCGTTTGGCCTTCCTTTACAAATTGCCCCGGTTGGATCGTTCGTTTGCCAACAAAGCCATCGTAGGGAGCGGTTACTACGGTATAGGAGAGAAAAAGCTGTGCATTTGTTTTTGCGGCCCTTTTGATATTGATGTTCGCTCTTGCAGGTAATTCGTTTGCCCTTTCTTTGCTGGTGTTCAGCTGAGCTGAATTATATTCTTCCGTGATGGTATGCAATTGTGCCAATGCTATATCGTATGCTGCTTTGGCATTATCGTACTGTTGTTTGGTCGAAGCCTCTGCTTCAAATAAACTTTTAAATCGATTGTAATCCTGTTGAGTTTGCCATACACTTACTTTTGCAGCTTCTAATCTTGCCTTTTGAACCGAAATGCTATTGGCTGTCGCATGGGCTGTTTTGCTGATTACCTCTGCATTTCTCTGGCTACTTTGGAGTTCGGCATTCGCCATATCCACTTTGGTTTGATACTCGCTCGCATCGATAATAAGCAGCGTGTCGCCTCGATGAACATATTGATTTTCTTCAAATCGTACCTCTTTAATAAAACCGGAAATCCTACTGGCGACAGGAGTCACATATTGATCAATTTGCGCATCATTTGTCGTTACATATTGATTGGTAAAAATGAGGTGTCTGACTAAGACTCCAATACCGATCAATAATAGTAGGCTGGCGAATATGACGAGCACTTTATTAAATCCTTTTGTTTTTTCTCTTTTATCTTCTTTATTCATTATTGTTTAATTGCACGTTTTTCAATTATTTACTTTGTGTGCTTACTAAATGTGCCAAGAGTGGTAGATATGCACTTTAAAATTATCTAAGCTTTCAGCTCAAAAAGTGTCCGGAACCATATCCTCGTTCTGCTTATGATCTGCTTGAAATAGCATCTTTCATTTTACGTAAACTGGATTGCTCGGAGTACCAACAAACTTCGTCTGGGCGCTTGGGAGTAAGGCTGCACAAAGATACTGTAGGATAGAAATGTTTTGTTTTGTATAGTCGGACGGATATTTGTTCATTTGCGCCATATTGTATAAAAAGTGTAATTTTAGATTATGGAAGAGGGTAAGCTTGCAGCCATCGATGCTGACCAATATGATTTTTATGTAGATCATATGTATGTCGATCGTATTGATTCTCGTGAGTATACACATAAAAAGGCGCGCCTGCTTTATGCTGACGGTGGTATTATTCATGTATTTACAGCAACAAAGCACTGGTATTTGCCAGCAAGATTTTTTATGTGGATTCCGGCAAATACAACTTATCATCTGGAAAGCACAAGTTCTCGTATCCCGTTGTACAGTTTTTATTTTAAGGAAAGACAGGGTATGCCGTCCGTGCTGTCAGCGCCGAATATATTTCTAAGCAATGATCTGATGCGTGAAATGTTTTTATTTGCTCAGGATTGGAACGGAGGGATCAGCAAAACGGCTGAATATTCAAAATACTGTCTCTTGCGTGCGATGATGGCTATTATTCCAGATACGAGTCCACCAATAGATGCTTTCCCGATGCAGCATCCTTATCCTAAGAGTGAAAAACTCAGAAGTGTGGCTAGATATCTAAACAGTAACATCGATCAGGCCTTTACCATTGAACAGATTGCGGCGCGCTTTGGAATGAGTAGCCGCTCGTTGTCCAGACTTTTCAAAGAAGATATGGGTATCAGTTATATTCGATTTTTAAGAGCCATACGAATTGCGAAAGCCTTGGAGCTGATGTCCGAAAATACGTATTCCATCCTCGAAATCGCTATGCGCGTAGGGTACAATGAGCTCTCTTCTTTTAGCAATATTTTTACACGCGTAACGGGTATCCGTCCCTCGATATATATGGCGAAGATTAATGAATATAAACAGTAACGTTTTGATTTAGGCCAAAAGTTCCTGCAGATCTTCCTGAGATAGCGACTTGATAAAGCTTTCTTCTGTGGTAATCAGGCTTTGTGCAATTGATTTCTTTTTATTCTGTAAAGCTAATATCTTTTCTTCGACGGTATCTTTACTGATAAATTTATAGATAAACACATTGCGCGTTTGACCGATGCGGTGTGAACGGTCGACGGCCTGTTGTTCCACAGCTGGATTCCACCACGGATCCAGAATAAAGACGTAGTCTGCTTCAATTAGATTGAGTCCCACACCACCTGCTTTTATCGATATGAGGAACAGCTTAGTGTCATTGTTTTTACGAAATTGACTGACTGCCTCATCCCGATTCTTTGTGCCACCATCCAGGTAGGCATAATTTATCCCTTTATGATCAAAATACTGACGGAAGATATTAAGCTGTTTTACGAACTGGGAGAAAATCAGTACTTTGTTGCCTCTTCGCATGACCATTTCAAGCGTTTCAATGACCGCTTCGAACTTACCGGAATCACCCAGGAATTTCTCATCCACCATTCTGGGGTGGTTGGCTAATTGTCGGAGTTTGGTCAATCCCTGCAATAGCGCAATTTGGGTAGATTTTGGCTTGTTGTCCAATTGTCCGTCAAGGATTGCATTGCGATATTCAGATTTGACTTTTTCGTAAAGTTCGGATTGTTTTTCCGTCATTTCACAGTAGAGCACCTGTTCTGTCTTTGGTGGTAATTCTGTTGCCACCTGATCTTTTGTACGTCTTAATATAAATGGTTTGACAATCGCTTGTAGGCGCTGTGCTTTTTCTTCGTCTTTTTTCTTTTCTATGGGCTGTACAAACTCTTTCTGGAAATAGGTGTAGCTGCCCAGTAGTCCTGGGTTGGTGAAGTGCATCTGTGCCCAAAGATCCGAAACGGAATTTTCGACAGGGGTTCCACTTAAGGCCAACTTGTTTTTACTTTTTAAGCTTTTGATCGCTTTGAACGATTTGGATGTCGGATTTTTGATATTCTGGCTTTCATCTAGGATGATGTAATTGAAATAAAAGCTGCTCAAGGTCTCTTCATCAATACGGGCAATGCCATAGGTGGTAATGACCAAATCATATTTGGCGAAAAGTGAAGCATCTTTAATCCGGTTATTACCCGTATGCAGGTGAATATTGAGCTGTGGCGCAAATTGTTGTGCTTCTTTCTGCCAATTGTATACGAGTGATGTCGGCAGGACCAGAAGTGATGTGCGGACATCCTGTTCATTTTGAAGCTGTTCTTTTTGCTGTTGTAATAGCGCTAATGTCTGTATGGTTTTACCCAGTCCCATATCGTCAGCAAGACAGCCTCCAAATTTATATTGCTTCAAAAAATTAAACCAATTGTATCCTGCTTTTTGGTATGGACGTAGATTTCCTTTGAAATGTTTTGGTTCAGGAATATCAGCGATCTCTTCAAAGTTAGCCAGGTTCTGCAATTTCCGTGTGAATACCAATTTTGTATGTTCACTGATTTCAAAGAGTAGGCCGATATGTACTTTATTGAGTTTAAGCTCATGCCGATCTGCAGAAAATTGAAAGAGATGATTGTATTGCGCGAACCATTCTTCCGGAATCATGGCTATTTCACCATTCGGTAAGGTAAATTCTTTGATGTTATTAAGAATATGATTGCGTAACTGAATAAATGGAATCTCATAAGGACCAAATTTTGCAATTGCACTGATATCAAACCAATCATTATCTTCATCGATGGAAATATCCAGGGAGGTGTGCCCTATGAAAAAGCGCTTTTCTTCACTGTTTTGTACAATTTGGAATCCCATTGTATCAAGCTGTTCTTGATGGTTGTTCATCCAGTCAAATACAGAAAGCCGTTTCCCAGCGTAGATAGCAGGTGTTAATAAACCTAATTGGGGGTCAACATCCTGTAATCCTAATTTTTTTAAGCTGTCGTGTTGCTGTTCTTCCCATTGGAGGGATCGTTTAACGCGGTGAAAGATATAATGATCATCTTCCTTATTATATTCCATGCGTACGGTAACTTTGTTCTCAGCTCCCGCTGTAAAAGTATGTGGGCCATACCTGAATTGTAGCTGCAATTGCGAAGCTCCATCTTCGACATAAATTAGATGAAGGAGTGGAATTGCCTGATGCTGGTGGGTCTGAATCTCAAACCCCTCCGCATAAACATGATAGCGCTCAATCAGTCCGCATACAAAGGTCTCGAAATATTTTTTTTCAGTGCTTCTGCCAACAGAAATATAGCGTTTATTCAGAAAAGGGCTAAGCTTTTTTCCTTCAAGTGCCTGATCGAAATAATAGAGGGTATTGTTTAAAAGTAACCATGCCTGTACATTGGTCAGGACAATAGCATTTTTGAACATAAACTCCAGGCGCTGGTTTTCGTATTTGATGGTCGGGAAATAACGCGTTTCTTCTTCGTTCCGCCGGAAGTGAAATAAGATTGACGCTGCAGATGTTGCTAATTTAATTTCCTGATCTGCCGGATAACCATCTTTGCTCATCATAAAAAGAGGTTTATCACCAACAGCCTCAAAAAATTGAATCATTTTTTCATCAATCTTTGGACGAAGAAGCTCATGAAGTTTTTTATCGAAAACTTTGGAAAAGAAATCTACAGGTCTAATCGCTTTTTTATAGTATTTTTTAATGAGGTTTGTCTGTTCGATTTCATCAAGTAATCGAATGAGTTTGTAATCTACGTCATCTAATTCAGCGGCGTAGGCATCCACAGTATTACTAAATATGCGTTGATATCGGAGTGAGTAGGTCCCATTGGGATTGAGTTTGACCATGTGTGGCTCAATGAGATAGCCAAGATAGGGGTGCTCACATATAGAATAAACGATTTTATAGACTGGAAATGACTTTGACTGTTGCATTAAAAATAGCGGACCTTATAAATAAAGGTATCTAATATACAATAAAATATACCATTAATCGCAATTTGCCCGACGAAATTTTAAAAATTGATTAGAATAGGGTGCTTCAAGTTTGAATAAAATCTAATCGCAACCTGTAAGAAGGGATAGAGCTCAGTTATAGTAAAATATCAAGGAGATCAGGCCTCAGTTCAAGACTTGATTTGCTTGGATTAAAGATCTTGGCTGCGCTTAGTTTTGTTCGTTAATGGGTGTACAAACTTAATAGTTTCCTTCGAAGACAAACTGTGCAGGTCCTTTTAAGAAAACCTCTGTGAAATGATGACCTTTCTTATGGAAGGAGATATAAAGCTGACCTCCCAATACGCGGATAGGAATATGAATATCACCTTCTAAATTTTGCTGTAGAGCAACAGCCATGGCCGCCGCGGTTGCTCCGGTGCCACAGGCATAAGTTTCATCTTCGACCCCACGTTCAAATGTGCGGAGGAAATAACCTTGTCCTTCAGCTTCAATGAAATTCACATTGATGCCTTCTTTTCCATAAGTAGCGTTATTACGAATGGCGTAGCCATCCTGGAAGACATTTTTATGCTGAAGATCTTTAACAAATTCAACATAATGTGGAGAACCTGTTTGTAACAGGAAGGCTTCTCCATCACGGGCAAAATCTTGCACGTCGATCATTTGGAGATTGATAAGATCCTCCGATAAAGACGCGTGGTGTATGCCGTCTACTGCCAAAAAGACAGTTTTGTCAGTGATAATGCCTAAATCGCGTGCAAATGCGACGATACAACGGCCTCCATTGCCACACATGCTCCCCTCTCTGCCATCGGCATTGTAATAAATCATCTCAAAATCGTAATTTTCTTTGGTTTGCAAGAGCATTAAACCATCGGCACCGATGCCAAACCGGCGATCACAGAGCTTTTCTACCAATACTTCATCTGCGCGGTCAAATGAGTTGTCGCGGTTGTCTACTAAAATGAAGTCATTGCCTGCTCCCTGATATTTTGAAAATCTTACTTTTGGTGCCATTATGTTGATTTGTAGTAACAAAAGTACGTTTTTTTGTTACAAAAAAACCGAGAAAAGTTAAGATTTGTTAAAATGATTGCATTTGTCTAGTAATTAACATTTTTTAACGTGTCGGATTTTCCGAAGGCCTTGAAATGGTATTACATTTGAACATATCCGAATAAAATCGGTAATTTTAAGAGCAAAAGTTATCAGCTTATATTAAGACATTTTAAAATAGAAATAAGTTTATGAATAAGGTCGGTTTAACGCTATTAACAGCTGTTTTCGGTGGAGCGGTAGCATTAGGAGGTTACAAGCTTATTGAGAATAAGAAGTTTGATGGTATGTCTTTCGAAGACAAACAAAAGGTTTATTTTGCAAACAATCCAACAGGGGTAATATCGTCGACAGGTAATCCGGATTTTACCCAAGCTGCGGCGGCGGTCTCACCTGGTGTCGTACATATTAAGACAACATATAGCCGTAAAGGGTCGCAGCAATCGCAAGGTTCTCCATTCGATATGTTTGAAGAGTTTTTTGGCATGCCGCAGGGCGGAGGACGTCGTCAAATGCAGTCGCAGCCTGTACAGGCTTCCGGATCAGGTGTGATTATCTCCGATGATGGTTATATTGTAACCAACAATCACGTTGTGGAAGATGCAGATAAAATAGAGGTGGTGCTTACTGACAAGCGTACGTTTGAAGCTAAATTGATTGGACGTGATCCGAATACAGATTTAGCCCTGTTGAAAGTATCGGGTAAAGGACTTCCTGTTGTCAAAATGGGAAACTCCGATAATGTCAATGTCGGCGAATGGGTATTGGCTTTTGGATATCCACTTGGATTGCAATCTACAGTGACCGCAGGTATCATTAGTGCAAAAGGTCGTCAGATCGGTATTTTGAGTGAAGGTCAACAACAACGTGGTAACCCATTTGGTGGTGGACAGGACCAAATCCCTGTAAGTTCAGCGATTGAATCCTTTATCCAAACAGATGCTGTTATCAATAAAGGAAATAGTGGGGGTGCATTGACAAATGCTTCCGGAGAATTGATCGGTATTAACTCTGCTATCGCTTCTCCAACAGGAACATATGCCGGTTATGGTTTTGCGATTCCAGTCAATTTGGTGAAAAAGATTGTTGATGATTTTGTAGAATACGGTAATGTAAAACGCGGTTATATAGGTGTCACTTATACTGAAATCACACCTGAACTGGCCAAGGAAAAAGGTTTTGCAGATGTTGACGGTTTGTATGTTCAAGATGTTGTAGCTGGTGGTGCTGCAGAGGCTGCAGGTGTCAAAAAAGGAGATATCTTGACCAAAATTAATGGAAAAGTGATCACAGGTTCACCTGTCTTAAGCGAAACGATAGGCCGTGCACGTCCTGGAGATAAGGTAAATGTTACTTATAAACGTGATGGTAAGGAAAAACAAGTAACCATGACATTAAAAGGTGAAGAATCCTTAAAATCTGCAAATACTGGTGGAAAAGCCTCGAAGAGTGCAACTGAGATCTATAATAAATTAGGGGCAAGCTTTATACCGGCTTCTGCTCAGAAGAAAAAAGAGCTTGGTGTCAACTCTGGAGTTGTGGTGACCCAAGTGAACCGCGGTGGTATCTTTGATTACTTTGGTGTTGAGCGTGGATTGGTTATTACTGAGGTTAACGGAAAAGCTGTAAATACAGTAGATGATGTTGAAGCAGCACTTGGTGCGACACAACGTAATATTGTACGATTGAAAGGGGTATCTCCTCAAGGCGGTGCTGTTCAATTGAGCTTCCCGGTAGAATATTAAGCGTTGAATTAAGAATTGGTTGATTAATATAGTTTAGGTGGTTCTAATCGTAAGGTTAGGCCACCTTTTTTATGGAAAAGCTACGGCACTTGGTAAGAAGTAAGTCAATTTTAAGAGGGTTGTTTCCTTAATCATTTTAGTTTAGTTATTTTGCGGAGTGAAGTGCCAAAATAGTTCCAGTACTTTTTATGCTGGCCTTTCTGGCCTTATGATTTATTACATATCTTGCTATTGACAAGCATGGAAGCCTAGTGATGTCGGCTAATCGCGTTCTTTGCGTCGTTTGGTCGGATCGCAGCGCGGTATTGTTTGATAGCTTTTAAAAATTATAGAGATGAAGATTTTAATGGTTTGTTTGGGAAATATCTGTCGTTCTCCACTTGCGCATGGTATATTGAAACAAAAAGCAGCAGATAATCAATTAAACTGGGTCGTTGAATCGGCGGGTACAGGTGACTGGCATATTGGTGAAGCACCAGACCGTCGAGCTATAGCCATTGCAAAGAAATACGGCGTCGATATTTCCGGTCAGCGGGCCCGGCATTTCAAACCGCAATTTTTTTCCGAATACGATCTTATCTTTGTGATGGATAGACAAAATTATGCGGATGTATGCGCTCAAGTGATCGATAAGGAAGACCTGCACAAAGTTAAATTGTTTTTAGGAGATGATGTTGTCCCTGATCCGTATTTTGATGATAATTTGTTCGATCCAGTTTTTCAGATGATAGATCAACGTTGTACGGAGGTTATTGCCGAAGGAGGGAATCCAACAGCATAGGTGTATTTATCGGTGCGTTAATTTGCTTGCAAAGCAACGTAAATTTATCTTAGTTTGTTTAAAACAAAAAAATGAAGGCAGCAGAAGTAAACAAGAAGTGGAATATCCTACAGGGAGAAATTGCTTCTCTATTCGATATGGAAAAGCCAGACATCAAGGTCTGTTTATTCCTTATTGGTGTTCAGGAATTGGGCAAAGGTGCCCAGAAATTCTCAAAACGTGAAAAGGAAGAATTGATGCACATTGCGACATGTCGTCTTTTCAGTGCGATGGGTTTTTATAACCTTAAAGGCCTTGATGAGGAAGGTTGGCCACATTGGGAATTGGTGAAACCTATTCCTAATTATACCCTCTTAGAACAGGAACTGATCATGAAGTCTTTGATCATAGATTATTTTGAGGAATTAAACGTTATCTAGGCGATCAAACAATTAGGGAAACATGTGCATTTAAAATGCAACATATAATTTTTAACAGATGAAATTTTTAAAGGCTAGTTTAATAGCAGTATTTTGTTTTTTGCAGGTATTGGCATTTGCCGCCAAACCCGAGTTTAAATATGTACAGATTGTCACTGACAAGGGCACCTGTGTACTGCGGTTGTACAATGAAACTCCAAAACATCGGGATAACTTTGTCAAATTGGCAAAAAGTAAGTACTACGACGGAACCTTGTTCCATCGCGTCATCCAGAACTTTATGATTCAGGGGGGGGACCCTGACTCAAGAAATGCGGTTGGAGGTGCCCAGTTAGGCGAAGGAGGCCCCGGCTACACGATTCCCGCCGAGATTCAGGATGGTTTATTCCATAAAAAAGGTACTATTGGAGCGGCCAGAGATAATAATCCGGCAAAGGCTTCTTCGGGGTCTCAATTTTATCTTGTTCAGGGAAAAGTATTCACCCCTGAGGACCTCAATCGTTTGGAACAAACACGAATGAATGGTAAGAAATTTTCTGAAGCACAGCGTCAGGCTTACACGACTATCGGTGGTGCGCCTCATTTGGATTGGAATTATACCGTATTTGGCGAGTTAGTAAAAGGAATAGACGTCATTGATCAGATAGCCGCTGTAAAAACAGATAAACATGATCGACCAGAGGTCGACCAAAAGATGACCATGCACGTGTTGACAAGACGGGAAGCATTAAACTTGGAGCGAGAACTAAAAGGATTAAAACCGCAGACGGGGTTCTTTTCTAAAATCGGTGATCTGTTCTCTTCAAAGGATTATTAAAGAAGTCAAAAGTCAACATAAAAAAGTCAAAAATGGCTGTACCTGAAAGCCGCGGGCTTGTATAAGCAAAATCTCATATCTAAAAAAAATGAAAATAGTAACCTATAATGTGAATGGTTTACGTGCAGCCTTAAAGAAGGATTGGCTGGGCTGGTTAAAAACTGTAAATGCAGATGTCATCTGTCTTCAGGAGATTAAAGCGACACCTGATCAAATACCCGAAATAGCCTTATTGGAGGAAATGGGTTATGAACATTATTGGTATCCGGCTCAAAAGAAGGGCTATAGCGGCGTTGCTTTGTTTACCAAAATAACGCCTAAACATGTTGAGTATGGCTGTGGTCATGAGGATTATGATTTTGAAGGACGTATTATACGTGCTGACTTTGATCAGGTTTCGGTCATGAGTACCTATTTTCCTTCGGGTACCACCGGAGATGTAAGACAGGATTTTAAATACCGTTTTCTGGAGGATTTTCAGTTATATAGCGATAAGCTTTTGGTCGAAAAACCAAATTTAGTCGTTTGCGGTGACTATAATATCTGTCATCGCGCCATCGATATTCATAATCCAAAATCAAATGCAAACTCTTCGGGATTTCTTCCGGAAGAGCGCGAATGGATGGAGAATTTTATTAATTCGGGTTATATTGACTCTTTTCGTCATTTAAATCCGGATCCGCACCATTACAGTTGGTGGAGTTACCGTGCTGGGGCACGTGCGAAAAACCTGGGTTGGCGTATTGATTATAATATGGTTTCAAAACCTTTGACAGAACAAATCAAATCTTCCAGTATAATGCCGGATGCTGTCCATTCCGATCATTGTCCAGTATTGCTGGAGCTTGCTATCTAACGAGATTGCATTCCAAAAAAAGGCTTTCATGCAAATGAAAGCCTTTTTTATGATGAAGCGCAAAAGCACATTATTCACGAACTATTTCCCCTGGCTATGAATAATGGAAAGCTGTTGTGCAACTTTCTCCGCAATCGTTAAAAATGATTTTGTTACTGGATCTTCAGTATCTATGGCAACCGGGAAACCATTATCTCCGGCATCAGAAATGCCTTTTAATAAAGGGATTTCACCCAGGAAAGGAACTTTATATTCTTCTGCCAGACGTTTTCCACCATCTTTACCAAAAATATAATATTTATTGTCTGGTAATTCTGCAGGTGTAAAATAGGCCATATTTTCCACGACGCCCAATAATGGAATATTGATACTATCCATTAAGAACATCCCAATTCCTTTAACAGCATCAGCCAGGGCAACGTGCTGAGGTGTTGTGACAATCACAGCTCCAGCAATAGGGAAGGTTTGTGACACGGTAATGTGGATGTCACCGGTGCCTGGAGGCATATCAACGACCAAGTAATCCAGTTCACCCCAATGTGCATCGTTAAAAAGCTGCTTGATTGCGGAGGTCGTCATTGGGCCACGCCATGGAATAGGCTGGTTTGGATCGGTAAAAAATCCTATAGAAAGTAATTTCAGTCCAAATTTTTCAAGCGGTTTGATTTTAACCTGACCGTCTGGCGTTTCTACCGAACCTGGTTTAGCACCCTCCAGTCCAAACATAATCGGAAGGGATGGTCCATAGATGTCGGCATCTAAAAGTCCTGTTTTAGCACCTTTGGCATGGAGAGCAAGAGCCAGATTGGCTGCAACCGTAGATTTACCAACTCCACCTTTGCCTGAAGAAACCAAAATGATGTTTTTAATGCCTGACACTTGTGCCCCTTGTTTTCCGATCACATTGGAAGTCATATTGATCTCGACTTCGAGATTTTTGTCGATGAAATGCGCTATGGCATTCCGACAAGCATGCTCAATATGATCCTTAAGCGGACAAGCTGGAGTAGTTAAAATGACATCGAAAGAAATTTTTTGACCTTCGATCTCGATATTTTGAATCATATTCAATGTTACAAGATCCTTCTTCAAATCAGGCTCTTCAACATAGGATAATGCATTTAATATTTGTTCTTTGGTAACCATCTATTATTCATTTGTAATCATGGATTACAAAACTACTCATTGCAGATCAATTTCATGTCATTTCTTTGTTTTTAATGGGATTAAGAAAGCTGTACTTCTTCAAAAGAGAGGGTATCCTAATTTTGGTGGTTCAAGTCTAAAACGTTAAGTAAATATCCCTATCATTTAAACGGACTTAACAGGGACTTGATAGGGACCTCATTCGGATAAACCCCTATGAAATACCTATTAAGTCCCTATAAAATTAGTTGAAAATACCTGTTGGAAGATAAACGTGTTCGAAACTGTAGCGCCATTGGTCAGCGTGGTTTCTATCATTTTTATCCGCCTATGTGTGCTTAGAAAAACTTCCTGTATATTTGACTGTTGATATGCACGAATTTGCATTACGTAATAATTATGTCCAATCGATTTATAACATCTTTTAAGTCCCGCAAGTGGCGGTGGCTCTATATTGTTCTAGCTACAATCCTCGTTTTGGCTATTGCAGCTGGTACCTATGCTTATCAGAAAAGAGATGCCATGCTCATGGGAGCAATCAACAAAGCGAAAGCAAAGTTGCTTGAAAAGTATGATATGGAGCTGAAGATCCAATATTATGCCTTCCAGGGAATTAATGCAGTACAGTTTAAGAATATACAATTGTTGCCCAAACATCGAGATCAACTGGCACAGATCAACGATCTGACGGTATCTGTAAAATTGTGGCCTCTGTTATTTGGAGATGTGAAATTGGGGCAGGTTATTTTGGATAATGGGACAGTTTCTCTTGTTAAAAAAGACTCGATCAGTAACTACGATTTCTTGTTCAAGAAACAGAAAAAAGATACTGTGGAAAATGATAATCCAAAACAGAATCTCGCCGCACTGGCAGATCGATTGTTGAAGAATGTGTTTTTTAAGGTCCCGAATGATCTTGATCTCAAGAATCTTGAGCTTTCTTATCGCGATGACAGTACTTCACAGCGCATTGTCATTCCTTCCGCTGTGATCGACGGTGGAGATATGGAAACCAAGTTCCTGTTAAATGACCATGAGGCGGCCTGGAATCTGACTGGAACGATAGATTCGGATAATCAAGAATGCGACCTTCGCCTTTTTTCTGATAAAAAGGAGGTAAATCTTCCCTTGTTGCAACGTAAATTTGGCCTTGCAGTAAGTTTTGATGAAATATCATTCCGCTTGGATAAGGCTCACAGGAGGAATAAGGAATTACTGGAATTGCACGGGCAATGGGGCTTTAAAAATCTGAAAGTAAATCACTGGCGCGTTTCTAGTAAAGATGTTATCTTTCCGGAGGCCATCATGCAGGGGGCATTGAATATTGGAGCTTCGTCAATTGAAATAAGCAAAGAAAGTACCGTACAGGTTAAAGATTTTGTGTTTTCTCCTTATCTCAAATATGTACATAAACCTGAGAAAGAGCTCTTCCTCGCTATTCATACCGATAAGATCGAGGCACAGCACTTTTTTGATGCCATGCCAGTTGGATTATTTCCAGGGTTAGATGGTATTCAGGTGGAGGGGCATATTCAGTACGATCTGAACTTTGCTCTTGAATTAAAAAAGCCCGAAAAGCTTCTTTTCTCCTCCAAAATGGATGATAAGGATTTAAGAGTTGTTAAATGGGGGGAGGCCAATATTGCGATGCTAAATACGCCTTTCACGTATACGGCCTATGAAGATGGAAAACCGATGCGGGAGATTGTGGTGGGGCCTCAGAATCTTAATTTTACACCTATCGATCAAATATCCCGTTATATGCAGATAAGTTTGATCAATACAGAAGATCCATTTTTCTTTAAGCACAAGGGTTTTGAGGAGAAGGCTTTTAAGCTCTCCATTGCTACAAATATCAAGGAGAAAGGATTTAAGCGCGGAGCGAGTACGATATCGATGCAGCTGGTAAAAAATGTATTTCTAAATCGGAATAAGACCGTTGTGCGGAAGCTGGAAGAAATTTTGCTGGTATGGCTCATGGAACACTCGCAGCAAGTCAGCAAAAAACGCATGTATGAGGTTTATCTGAATGTCATCGAATGGGGAAATAATGTATATGGCATTACCGAAGCGGCGCGCTATTATTTTGGGAAAACACCGGCACAGCTAGGGCTTGGTGAAAGTATATTTTTGTCCAGCATTGTTCCGCGACCAAAAAAAGGGCTGAACTTTTTTGACTGGACAGGACACCTGAAGGGAAATATGTTGCGCTATTTTAACACCTATGGTCATATTATGACCAAAACAGGACAGATTAGCGTAGATTCAACAACTTCAAATTATGGTTTTTATGAAGTTGTTCTGCAACCGCATCTGCGTGCCGCAAGGCCAGCTGTTGTGGATTCTGTGGATATATTCGATATGGGAGACGATCCATTGTTGTTCGATAATCTGGAGAGTACTTCTCCTGCCGATAATCTTGAAAGCGTGTCGGTACCGAAGAAACTTAAAAAGGTAGATCTTACCGAAAAGAAGGAAGAGGGAGCTGTTGAACAGGAGAAACCAAAACGATCGCTGTTTGACAAGATCTTGGGACGTAAAAAAGAGGAAAAAGATAACGACGCACACAAATAGTGTTGTAACGAAAGAATAATATTAGGATGAAAAAGATAGAAATTGACGGATTGCTTTTCGAACCTTTATTTGAAGAGGAACAAATTCAGAAACGTGTTCGCCTGATGGGGATTGATATAAGCCTGCGTTATGAGCACAAACAGCCTGTTTTTATAGGTGTTTTGAATGGATGTTTTATGTTTATGGCAGATTTGCTTAAGCAAATTGAAGTTCCTTGTGAAATGTCATTTATTAAGCTGGCTTCTTATATCGGAACGGGCCAATCTGAACTAAACGAGCTTTTGGGACTCGGTATCGATCTGGAGGGACGCGATGTGATTATTGTAGAAGATATTGTCGACTCAGGACATTCACTTAAGCATACCTTAGATGCGGTAAAAAAATTAAATCCAGCTAGTGTTATAGCCTGTGCACTTTTGGTGAAACCGGAGGCGCTGCAGTATCATTTCGAGGAATTGACCTATGTGGGTTTTGAAATAAGTAAAGAATTTGTGGTGGGGTATGGCATGGATTATAACGGTCTTTGTCGCAATCTCCCTGATATTTATAAAAACATAGCAATTTAATGTGCCGTCAAGTGATAATTAGATTTTAACTATGGAATTTTGATCTATTCAAGTGTTTGATGGCTGTATAATTCTTTCAGTGTGATGACCAAAGTTTCCAAGTCAGCTAATGGTAATTTAGAGACAGTTTCAAACATCTCCTTTTCATCAAATTTAATGACTAAGTTACCTTTATGATCTTCCTCATAGCCCGCTTTTTGTATCGTAAAGTCTATCTTATCGAAATCAAATTCTTTTAAATTGCCCTTAAACCATCGGTAGTCTGCAGTGTAATTTATTTTTTTTGTTTGAAAATGAATAATCTCAGCGCCATAGGTATTCCATAGTGAAACACGAAGCATATAGAATGCTATTACTCCGAATATTGCATCAATAGCAATACTTATAATTGTCATCTCGCCATGGAGTACATGGGCAATGAGGCCGCCTAATGGCAGAATTATTGAAAACGCGGTAAGTAAATAGATGAATAGTCTGGCAATTAGAGCCCCCCTTTTTTCTTTTAATATCAACTGGTTTTGTTTTAAGTCGATTTGATTCATATGTTGTATTTTTTTAGAATCGTTTGTTTTGACGAGTATAAATTGGTCTTTGCGAAAGGTCTTTGTGGTCTAAAGTGGCTACTCGTATTTAAATGAACAGGTATCGATATGATCATTGACCATTCCAACGGCTTGCATATAGGCATAGCAAATGGTAGATCCAAAAAACTTGAACCCTCTTTTCTTCATGTCCTTTGCTATTTTGTCTGAAATCTCCGTAGTAGCAGGTACATGCTGTAAACTTGGCCAATGGTTTACGATGGGCTGCTGTTCAGGTAGGAAGCCATAAAGGTAGTTATAAAAACTGCCATATTCAACCTGGACTTTTTTGAAAAGCTGTGCGTTGGCAATGGTGGATTCAATTTTATTGCGATGTTTGATAATCCCGGATTCCTTGAGCAACTCTTCGACATTTTCGTTGGTGTAGGCCGCTACTTGATCGACATCAAAGTTGGCAAAAGCTTCTTGGTAGGCGCTTCTGCGACGAAGAATTGTGATCCAGCTTAAGCCCGCCTGAGCAGATTCCAGTACTAAAAATTCGAATAAGGTTCTGTCGTCTTTGACTTGCCGGCCCCATTCTTTATCGTGATAGGCAACGTATTGCTCGTCAGATCCACACCATTGGCAACGTGTAATTTCTTTGTGCATGTTCTATAAGATTTTTTGGATGCAATATAACTTTTTATCCTAACTTTACGACCACAATTAAAGAGTTTCGAATGTAGACGGTTGTTGAGTATCTCATTGCCGTTAAGAGACAATTCATTTTAATGAGCGTGACAATCTTCAAATATCATATTCTATTTGTACTATTTCTGCTGTTTTCAATATCGGGATTGAAAGCACAGCGGCGGCAGCAGCGGGCTGTTATTCAGAGCAACATAGTTGCGACTGATAGTCTAAATGCTGTAAAAGATTCTGTTATTTCACCCAACCAGAAAGTGTTGGAATCCCTGAATCCGGCACTACAAAATCAATATCGAATTGTAACCGTGGAAGGGAAAGGACTAATGGTTCATAACATGAATAATTTTGATGTACAGCAGTATTTTCAGGGGGAAATGAGGCGTAGCAATTTGGATCGGCAATATGGGACGCTCAAGGCCCATCGTGAAAACTGGATTCTATTTACGGTTCTTGCGTTAATTTTTGGTGTTGGGATGATTCGGGTATTTTTTCCTTCAGACATCAAATTGGTTTTTCAGGGCTATTGGGATGATCGGGTTTTATTGTCTGTGAGCAAGGAGGATACGATCCTGACATCTTGGCCATTTATATTTTTATTTATATTATTTTCGGGAGCGATTGGTTTATTTGTAAGTCTATTTTATGCGTATGAATTAAATAGATTTGATTTTATTACTTTCCCTAATTATATGAAGACTGTCGGGATGGTTGGGGGATTGTTCGCATTAAAAATCGGATTTATCAGATTCTTATCCTTTGTTTTTGAAATTAGAAAGTTAGTAAAAGAGTATGTGACGGTATTGTATCTGATCTATTTCAATACACTTTTTTTGATGCTTCCTGTGTTATTAATTTTGAGTCTTGTTCCCCTGACATCGGTCGGCGTTGTGCTGCATTTGGCTATCGTTGGAGCCGGTTTGCTCTTTTTCTATCGGTTTCTTAAGACAGCGGCTCATATTATGTCCATGTATAAATTTTCAATTTCCTATTTAATTTTGTACCTTTGTTGCCTAGAAATAGCACCAATATTAATACTGTTAAGATTATTGAGCTAAAACTGGTTAATATGCAAACTTCAGACGTAGAAAGAGCAAAGAAGGTAAAAAGTGTACTGGTGACTTTACCAAAGCCTGAAAACGATAAGTCCCCTTATTATGATTTAGCAAAGAAATACGGGTTGAAATTAGACTTTCGAGGTTTTATACACGTAGAAGGAGTTCCTGCCAAAGATGTGCGTAGGGATAAGGTTAATTTAGCGGATTATTCTGCGGTAATATTTACAAGCAGAAATGCGGTAGATCATTATTTTAGAATTTGTGAAGAGATGCGATTTGAAGTGTCTGCAGAAATGAAATATTTCTGTATTTCAGAAACGATTGCCCTTTATCTTCAAAAGTATATTCAATATAGGAAACGGAAAATTTTCTTTGGTAAACAGACGGCAAAAGATCTTGAGGAGGTGTTGAAAAAACACAAAGGAGAGAATTTTTTATTCCCGTGCTCGGATGTTGCCAATGAGGAAACAAGCAATTGGTTACAGCAAAACGGCTATAAGTTTACCCCAGCTGTTCTTTTTCGAACCGTTGTAAGTGATTTGACTGATCTAAAGGATGTTTTCTACGATGTTATCGTGTTCTTTAGTCCTTCCAGTGTGCAGTCTTTATACGATAACTTTCCGGACTTTAAACAGAACAATACCAGGATTGCTGCATTTGGTGCATCAACCCAGCAGGCACTTTTGGATCATGGATTGATTTTAGATATCCCGGCTCCGACACCAAAAGCCCCTAGTATGACAATGGCTGTTGAAGAATATATCAAAAAAGTAAATAAGTAATAACCTAGTATAAGGTAAATAACAAAAAAGGGTTTTTAAGACCCTTTTTTTGTTATTTAATCCGTTGGGAAGCCTGTAAAGTTCTATGTAGTTTTCTATTGGTGCAGTCGCAGACTTTATCCTTTTGTATTGGATCGGCAAGATTGTTATCTTCTGGATCGATTTGAATGTTTACCCCGTTGATATGCTTCTATTTATATGCTGCAAAGGATAAGAAAAGAGGTGGTCTATTTTTTGTCCGTTGGGGTATGGTAATGATGGCGGTCTGAATCGGTTGTGTTAAAATGTAATAAAAGTGACGAAGGTCATTGAGATTTTAAGTATATTTCTATTAAATTGCTTGGGGTAACTTATTCCAATTAAAAATAAGGTATAGGCCGTATTTTTAAAATTTGATAGAAATATTTTTTTTATGTTTGTAATTAAGCAAAATTAGTCAGTCGTGAAGTTAAAGCAAGTTGATAAAATTTCGGGCATTCGATCAGAGGACTTCTTAAAAAACTATCTGAAGCCAGGTTTTCCTGTAATTATATCAGATTTTATCAGTGCAGAAAGTCCAGCGTGGAAGAAATGGAGTTATGATTACTTTAAGGAAATTGCAGGAGATATAAAAATAGATGTCTACGGAAAAGAGGAGGAGTCGATGGACCGTGCTGCCAGTGCTCCTGTTGGCCATATGACATTTGCAGAATATTTGGATCTGATCACAAAAGAACCTACAGAGTTACGGTTGTTTTTGTTCAATTTGCTTAAAATACGTCCTGAACTGAAAAACGATGTCATTTATAACGATGTCACAGGAGGTAAGGTATTGCAATGGTTGCCATTTATGTTTTTTGGTGGAGAGGGCTCAAGCACCCGTAATCATTTCGATATTGACATGTCGCATGTGTTTATTTCTCAATTCCAGGGATTAAAACGTATTTGGCTTTTCCCGAATGATCAATCTGATTTGATGTATAAATTGCCATACAACTTTCATAGTATTGCCAATCCAAAATATAGCAGCGAAGAAGAATATCCGGGAATTAAGTACCTTGACGGCTACGAAGCGGTCATCCATCCTGGAGAGACCTTATACATGCCAGCTGGATGGTGGCATTATATTCAATATGAGACTGAGGGTTATTCGATTTCTGTCAGGGCATTAGCAAATTCGATCAGCGAGAAATTGAAAGGCGCGCGTAATCTGTTTATCACAAGGCATTTTGATAATACAATGCGAAAGATCTTCAAAGACCATTGGTTTCACTATAAAATTAATACAGCAAAACGTCGCGCCAATAATGCGATTAAAAGAAATAAACGTTAATATAGAAAGGGGACTGTAAAATGTCCCCTTTTGTTTTTAAATATATTTTATGTAAAGCATTTAGTTTGACCTCTCCTTAAGGCGTTTGCTGTACTCATTCTTCTACATTAGCCCATTTGCTAGCTTCTCGATAAAATAGCGTGTAAGGGTCGCTTGGGTAAACTACGGTGTCCGGATTATGTCGAAATGGAATAGCTGGATTGAAGATTTCCTGAAGAATATCTCGCAAGAATCTGACAAAGTTCTCTTTCTGGAATGCGAGAAATTCATCGGTCATTATTCCCTCTTTACCACTGAATAATGTCCCTTCTTCCCGCATCTTACGTGCAACATAGAGATGAGGCTCGAGTTGTTTTCTTCCTGTTTTCTGTTCGAATACATAGGCATAGAATAGCGTTTGGACCATCGCTTTATTTTCGGTATTTGGAGCAAATACCTGATCGATTTCTTTAAATATGATCGAATCCCCTCCTGTTTTGTAATCGACAATTCTACTAATGATGCGGTCGTCGTGTGTTACGACCTCATCTACACGGTCGATGATGCCGTATAGCGAGACTTGTCGTTCCTCTCCATTGATTTGAATGGGGAAAGGCAATATATAGTCGTTATCATTCTCGAGTTCAATAATCCGAAATGCTTTGTAGTTGTTGATGTCATATTCGAGATACATCTTGACGTATTCGCAGGCAATCTTCAGCATGATCCGCTGCAAACTGTTTAAATCATTTGCTGCCTTTAATTCGACCTGATATTGAATGCCTATTTCACGAATGACATGTGCCTCTATCTTGTCGATCTGTCCTTGCAGGATACGCGTCGGTGTAAAGTCCTGTTGCCCCTTGAATGGTAGAAATATACGCTCCATTACATTATGAATGACCGTTCCCAGCTTATTCATCTCAAATTCCTGAGAGATCGAAGGCGGTTCTTTGATGTTGGCAATATGTTTCAGGAAAAACTGCAACGGAGATTGCAGGTATGTCGTAAGTGCTGTTGCCGATATTCTTTTCTGGTTAACGATAAAGTCCTGGTACATCTTTTCCCAGACTTCGCCACGTTTCTCGATAACAATTTCTTGGGCTTTATCTGCAAATTGGATGGTCTGTTGCTGAATTCTTCGGTCAAATTTAAAGTTGCTTTCAAATTCCAGCTGTTTGATAAAGCGACTTTCTTCACCCGTTGAGCTCTCGTCAACCAAGCCATTGTAGAAAATATGAATTCCTTCACTGTATTGAAAATGGCGATAAAATAAATAGGCTGACAGGGCATCTTGATTCTCCAATATAGGGAGTCCATAAGCACTTCTTAGGCTATTGGGTATGAAGGTAGGTGAGTTGGAAGTTTTGGGAAGAATACCTTCGTTTGCTCCTAGGATATAGACGTTGTCAAAATTTAAACAACGGCTTTCCAAAAGTCCCATAATTTGGATGCCTTCGAGCGGATCTCCTTCTATGGCCGAATTTATTGGAGCAATGGCTTTTTTAATCAAGCCGATCTGGAAGCTGATGCTTAAAGGAGCTACGGTTTCAAAACCTAAAAGTAGTTGGTTTAGCGTTTTCTTTGTCTCGATCAGGAGGTTGTTGTCAATTTGGCGAATTCGCTCCTGAGAAGAAATGCTGTGGAGCAGATTTTCGACGAGCTGAATAAGTGATGGTATCAAATGGGCCGAATTATCTATGGGAACAAAAAATTGAGGCAAAGCGCTCTCGAAATGAAGTTCTTCCAAAGCGATCTCAAATAACTGTTTGTCGGCGATTTCCCGTTGAATCTGCAGCTTATCTGCCAAGGGCACCATTGTCAGCGGATGATTGATGAAAGTCTCGATAACCTGATAGGAGATCTTTCGCCGTTTGAACTGTGATATTTCCAAATGGACTTCCATCCATAAGTCCAGTATGCCATAAATCGGAGATTGCGTCAGGGGATAACCCGTCGTGATATTGGGTTTTACGTCCGGTAGGCTTTGCAGTAAAGGAACAAGTAGGTTTTCGTCGGCCAGCAGGATAGCGGAAGTCTGTTCCGTGTTGCTGTGCTGCTCGAGGATATCATACAGCAATTTTGTTTGGCTTATTTTCCCCGTACTCGCATATAGATTGACGGTGGACGTTCTGTTTCCAATTATATTAGGGCTATCACCCAATGCATTGACCAAGCCTGTCTGAAAGATGTTGCGACGAATAAAGAGGCCTGCTTCCTGCATGTTGTCTTCTAGGTAATAGGCATCAGCATCGAAGTAGAATAATGCGCGGCCCTGATCCTGCCATTGTCTGAATAACTTCGCTTCGGCTTTATTCAATGCATTAAACCCGACAAACAGGATGTGCTGAAAAGAAGATGCGAAGTGCTGATTCGTAGCCTTGCCTTCAACCAGGTCGCGGTAAATTGTTGGATAATTGGTTTGTCCTTCTGCTTTAAGTTTTTCTTTGAAACGGTCATACAGTAAGGGCAGTCTCTTCCAGAGTTGAAGGAAACGTTCTTGTACCCCACTATGCCCGGCAATAGAAAAGGATTGCCAAAACTGACGGATAAACCCTTGCTGTTCTTGCGTGAGATGTTGAAAAGCAATATCAATTTTGGTGTTGTCATAAAGTTCTAAATAGATCTGTTCTATGGGGACGAGATCATAATCCAGCTGGCCGAAGTCGCTTAATATAATTTCTGCGATTGGATAAAATTCTTCCAATGTTTCAGGCTGTTTGCCTTCTGCCATCAATAGCTCATTATGAATATTAAAAAGATGGAAAAATTGTGCTAGAGGACTTGCTTCAGTGTCATCGGTCGAAAGTCTGAAAAATTCCTGAATTGTAAAAAACTGAGGTGACCAGATCGCCTGTCCATACACTTCAGAAAGATGTTTTTTGAGGTAGGTAATCGGACGTTTGTTATTAAACACGATGGCAATCTCACTCAGATCGTTCCCAAAACGTTGTTGAATGTCTGCTGCTACTAATTTTAGAAAGGCTGTCTGCATCGTGCTTTTATTTTACTTCAGTTAATTGATTTGATTTCGCGTAATAGAGAAAGGCTTTCACATTGTTGTAACCAAGGTTCTCTAAATTCTTTTTATAGTTGTCGACTTGATACTTATGTCCGATATAGTCTGTTTGTGTAAACTTGAAATCCAGGACGATTGTTTCTTCCGCTGAGGTGAACACTTTATCAGGACGGATGGTCTCGCCCTTGGCGGTAATGATACTGGCCTCATTCCAGATCTTATAGTTTCCGGTGAGCCATTTGTTGATCATAGGGTGTTTCCAGATCTGATTGATCTCCTGCATGAGAAAGGGTTCTTCCTCTTTGGAGAGAATACCTTCCTGGATCAGTTGGCGGACCAGTTTATGGATGTCTTCTTCCTTTGAAATCTGAGCCATAATATCATGGGCCAATATACCGTACTGTGCCGCTTTTTCTAGCATCATGATATCATTGATGCTGCGCGAGCTCGATTTTTCTAAGGCCATTTCCAATTCTTTGGAAATGGGATAGTGGCTCAGCGAAATAATATTGTCTTTTTGAACCTGATGTTTTTTGTTTTCGATCATCTGATCGAGATATATGCCTTTGTCTTCCAGTTTAAACGGAGATACTGGAGTGTCTAAAATTTGATAAAGTACATCACTGATATATTCGTCTTTCATCTCATAGCCTATAATCTCGCCCGTCTTTTTGTCAACGGACTCTTTAAAGGACGGGGCTGTAATATAGAGGTGTTCGACTGCGCGGGTTGTTGCCACATAGAATGTATTGAGCGCATCCATGTAGTTGAACAGCATCTCTTCAAAATATTGTTTGAAAAAAACAGATTTTCCGACGGTGGAAGTATATTTTATTGGAATTTTTCCCAATTGAGCAAAGGGTGTATTTGATGTCTCGATCCAAAAATCGCCATTGATCATGCCGTCGAGATCCCAGGAACAAAAAGGAATCATCACCACATCATAAGCCAGCCCTTTTGATTTGTGGATTGTGGTTACTTCGATCGCATTAATTTCTCCGTTGGAAGGGAGCACGGCCCGATTGCCATCTTCTTCCCAGAATTCTAGAAACTGAATAATGCCACGTTCGCCATTGGTGGAGAAGGTTGAGATCATATCTTTGAATGCGAGGAGGTAAGGGAGATGAATGTTGCCCATTGTTGTAAAGCCGTAGATTTCAATAAGCTTTTCAATCAGATGGACCAAAGGCTGTTTCTGTGCCATTTCCCAGGAGTCAATCAGCGCCTCAGGGAGATACGCCTTAAGTGCCCGAATATCATTGGCTGCAAATTTTAACCACGCATCCTGATCGATTGTGCTATTCTGTATATGTTGATAGAGATAGACCATCTTTGCTTTATGGATGGTATGCTTATCCGAATTATACACCAATGCTTTCAACGTTTCGATCAGCAATAATACGGCATCATTGCCCGCCAGCGACAGCGCATCACCGGATATGACTTCAAATGCAAGCTGCTGTTCTTTTTTGAAGTCCATGAGTTTCTGGATGACCAATTTGGCTTGCGCATTGCTCCGCACCAGAATCCCGATCTGCTGGGCCTGATAACGTCCGCTACGTAGCCAGTCGCCTATTTTTTGACATAATTGTACGAGCGATTCTTCAATAACCTGATTTCTTCTGTAACGCCCATCAGTAACGGGGATGTAGGAGATCTCAATGGATCCTAATTGGTCAAGGTTTCCTTTTTTATGTTCAGGAACTTCCTGTTGGCTGTTTTCATAAGCCTTGACAAGCATCTGATCATTGCCAGAAGAAACCCACCACTGTTTCCCTTCTTCATCGAGGCTTTCGGATACTTTTTCATTCAGTACCTGTTGCAGGTGCTGTGGAATACTGCTAAACAGGTAATTGTTTAATTGAATGATATTTGGAAGGCTTCTAAAATTGGTGTCGAGGCTTCCGTTTTCGATAAAAGTTGTTTTGCCATGCTCGTCCAGGTGAAAGGCCTGGCCGATCTGTTGCTCTACCTGTTGCAGGAGGATACGCCAGTCCCCATTCCGCCAGCGGTAGATACTTTGTTTGACATCACCTACAATCAGGTGTTCGCTGACTGTGCCTTTGGCATCTGCTAATGCATTGATCAATAGCGGGCTGTAGTTTTTCCATTGGATCCGCGAGGTATCCTGAAATTCGTCGAACAAAAAGTAGTTGAAGCGATTGCCGATTTTCTCCCAGATAAATGTGGGATCGCTATTTTCATCCAATCCGAGTTTATTCAAGAGAATCTGCGAATCGGAAATTAATTGAGCCCCATTGTCCCGTCGCCACTGTGTCAGTAAGTCGCTCATTTCCTTGAGTAAGCGTAGGTAATAGAGATTGTTCTGTACTGCTTGATAGGCAATATAAGCCGAAAGGTTATCGTGTAGCTTTTGGAAAGATGCCAGGATGGGGCTGAGTGCGGCGATAAGATCATGACGTATATTTTTGTCACTATCCGTAAATGCATCTTCATTGTCGATTAACTGGAGGTATTTTTCTAATATCTTGGCAATTTCGGAAGCACTTAGCTTTTCCGTTCTTTTGTTTGTTTTGCTGGCGGATATTATTTTATTGCGCGATTTACCCTTCAGTTCACTTTCGGAGATGTTGAATTTCTTAAAGGTTTCACTAAATGCTTCAATCGTCATGGAGAGCGCTTCGGTGAAGGAGTTGATCTTCTGTTCAACTTCCTGATTCAGGAGATTAAAGACTTCTTTTGGATTGGCAGAGTTGATGTAACCATCAAATTCTTGGAAATTTTCAGAAAAAATAAGGCTTGCTAGTCCCATTAATTGCTGGCGATAGTTCCAATTTTCATTTTTTGCTATTTTCTTTTCCGCATAGGCAATAATCCAGTCAAGGAGATCGGGACGTTCATCCAGCAATTGATTCAGCATGACTGTGAGGTCATTTTTCACTTTATTGACATTCATTTCAATCTTATAAGCTGCATCAAGGTTGAGCTCATAAGTAAATGCACGAATGACTTTTTGGGAAAAACCATCGATTGTACTGATCGTAAAATGACTGTAGTCGTGTAGGATACGACGATAGACCCGATAAGCTTTCTCCTGGACGAGATGCGGATTCCAATCGGGCTGCTGCTCGAGTAAAAGCTTTCTGAAATCTTCAATTTTAGCACTGGTATTGCCCGTTGCCAAACCATGGAGCACCGAGAGGATACGTTCTTTCATCTCTGCGGTTGCTTTATTGGTGAATGTTACAGCCAAAATCTCTTTATAGCTATTCTCGTTGGAAAGCAGGAGAGTGAGATAGTGTAAAGTCAAGCTAAAGGTTTTTCCCGAACCGGCCGAAGCTTTAAGTATTTTTAATGGCGCAACAGATTTCATAGAATGAAGGTATAAAGTAAAAAGTGAATTGGCAAAAATGTCGAAGACAATTTCGCCGGCAAAATACACAAGGGGCATCCTGTTTACATTTCGTAAAATAGCCCTTTTTTTCTGAAAGTGTCTGATCTTATTGGTCAGAAAGAACCTTCAGTTTGCTTTCATTGCTGTTGGTGTCTGCGAAGTCATGACGGGTTTGGAGAGAAGGACTATTTGTATACTGATTTTTTGAAAGACTTTTCTAGCTGAATGGCAAGAGCAAAACATTGGAAAGCATGGGAGGTGTTTAGCCTAAATAGGTTGCTGAAAGAAGCTAACCTTGTCGTTTTCAGTGAAGTTTTATTAAATAATAACGATGATTAAAAAAAAATAACTATCTTTGCATCCCCTCTAGCATGAAGCTCGGGGGATATGTTGAATACATAAAATAAAATTAAAAAATGGCAACTAAAATCAGATTGCAAAGACACGGTAAAAAAGGACGTCCTTTTTACCACGTAGTCGTAGCGGATTCTCGCGCTCCACGTGACGGTAAATTCATCGAACGTATTGGTTCTTACAACCCAAACACAAATCCAGCAACTATCGTTTTGGATTTTGAAAAAGCTTTGGATTGGATGAATAAAGGTGCTCAACCAACTGACACAGCTCGTGCTATCCTTTCTTACAAAGGTGTTCTTTACAAGAAACACTTGCAAGGTGGTGTGAAAAAAGGTGCTTTTGATGAAGCTGCTGCTGAAGCTAAATTTACAGCTTGGACTGAAGCTAATGATGCAAGAATCTCTGGTAAAAAAGATGGTTTAGCACAAACTAAAGCTGAAGCTAAAAAAGCTGCTTTAGTCGCTGAAGCTAAGAAAAAAGAAGAAAAAGCTGCTGCTGTAGCTGCTAAGAATGCTCCTGTAGCGGAAGAAACTGCTGCTGAAGAGACTGAAGCTCCTGCATCAGAAGAAACTGAAGGTTAATTCTTTCATAAAGTATTCGAGAAAGCCGACTCAATCTTGAGCCGGCTTTTTTTGAAACAGCCAATAGGCAAATGGTTTGCCAACTCATGTCTCACATCTAATTGCTAAATACGAAAATATGACTATTGATCAAAGCTTTTACATCGGTTATGTCAGTAAAACAAGAGGTCTTAAAGGAGAGGTACAATTGTTTTTTGAATTCGAGGAATACGAGAGTCTGGATATGGATGTTGTCTTCGTAGAAGTGAACAAAAAGCTTGTTCCCTATTTTGTTGATACGATTAAATTTCAAAAAAATAGTACAGCTTATGTGACATTTGAGGATGTTGATCATATCGATAAGGCTCAGGTGCTCGTTCGTAAAAAATTATATCTATCCAATGATAAAATGCCTGAGCGCGATCCAGATGATTTTAGGTATACTGATTTAATCGGTTTTTTAGTGATCGATGAAAAACATGGTGAATTGGGTGAGATAACGGATGTTCAAGAATTTCCGCAACAATTTGTCGCGACAGTCGATATGGATGGCAAAGAGTTGATGTTCCCTTTGTCCGACGATTTGATCTTAGGAATAGATGGCGAAGAGCAGATCATTGAAGTTGAACTGCCAGAGGGCTTAGTGGATCTCTATAAAGAATAAGCTATCCCCCCGAGCTTAATTCAAATGAATAGCGGTATACTATAACTATTGCAGTAATTTCTTATCTTGGTCCGTGTATTATTATTGGCCATAATTATTAATTTGATATTGAAACCGTTATTACTGCTGCTATTCGCATTTTCGTTATCTTCTTGTGCTTTCTTTGGGAAGAAAAAGGAGTTTCCTGAAGGCAATAACCAAATGATATTTGGTTATTCAAATGAGGAGTATCGTAAATTAAAAAGCGAATCTTTCCAAAATGTGGAGGCAGATGTTTATGGTAATGACCCAACTATATACCGATCTTTTCTCTCCCTCCATGATAAAGACCAATTTGTCCTAGCGATCGATGATATTTTACTTTTCGGTAAGTATAGATTCAATGGCGATCGATTAGAATTGACTGATGAGAAAAAAGGCAGCGTCGCATTGGATATTATTAAGGTAAAAGACAGTTTTGTTCAGCTGCGAGGTGATTTTTCACAGTTTAACTCAGCACGTGTCCCTACTACCGAAAGACTTTATATCAATTTTGCGTTAGATAAAACCCCTATTCGGGAGACGCCCAGCAAATTTGATAGCCAGGTAAATCTCTGGCGGAATGCTCCTGTAAAATCAGAAAATGAAAAGGAAATAAAAACCAGGGCATTGAATTTTGTCGATTATTCTATTGCTTATTTTCAGCATATATCGAGTTCCGGTACACATCATGATTATCGAATGGATGGAGTTGAATCGCCAATTATCTATGCTGAGAACGGTATTGTGCTAAAGCAGTGGGCAGATGTTCCTGAATCTTGGAAAGAATTGTTTTACAACGAACAGAACGCATTGCTGGCTTATCAATATTTATTTTATGGTTTTAAATATGGGTCCAAAGAGGAGTACCATGTTACAGGACTCTTATTGATCACATTTTATCTCAAAAATCTACGGAATTCCCTAGCGGCTAATCTTTAGTCACTTGTTATGGCGCAGTCAATATCTTCCTAGTCAATGAACTTCAATCGTCAGTTTTATCCATTTTTTAAGTCTTTTACTTTTGGTGGAACGTAAATTCCTGGTGTTATCTGGGAATAAGCCTGAAGTCGTATTTGGTGCAGTCTTTTTGCTACTATTTTTGCCTTTTCGAAAAAATATTTTTGTCTTTTGATTTTTTAAAACGATATTAGCAACGCTTATAGAGAAAGGCCGAGGGACTAGACCCAGTGAAGCCTTAGCAACCTGTATTGTTCAAGGTGCTAAATTCTACCCTGCTCCATGTGGGAAAGATAAGTTACATGTAGATAAACATTTCCTCGACTTGTGCGTTTCGATGTAAGCCAACCAAACTAAAAACATTTTTTTAATGAAGATTATCGATCATATCCAGAATGCCAAAGGAAAGACATTGTTTTCTTTTGAGCTATTGCCGCCGGCGAAAGGACAGGGCATCCAAAGTATTTTTAAAACTATGGATGAACTGATGGAGTTTAAGCCCCCTTTTATCGACGTAACCTACCATCGGGAAGATTATATCTACAAGGAGCATGCGAGTGGCTTACTGGAACGCGTATCCTATCGTAAACGTCCGGGGACAGTGGCGATATGTGCTGCAATCATGAATAAATATAAAGTGGATGCAGTCCCTCATCTGATATGTGGGGGCTTTACGAAAGAGGAAACTGAAAATGCATTGATCGATTTGAACTTCCTGGGAATAGATAATGTCCTTGTATTGCGGGGCGATGCACGCAAGGGAGATGCCGATTTTATACCAACTGATGGCGGACATGCTTTTGCAACAGACCTATTGGAGCAGGTAACGGATATGAATAAAGGGAAGTATCTGCATGAAGATATTGTCACATCGGAGAAGACTGATTTTTGCATCGGAGTAGCAGGTTATCCCGAAAAACATTTTGAATCGCCAAATTTCAATACGGACTTTAAATACCTTAAACAAAAAGTGGATATGGGAGCAGAATTTATTGTGACCCAGATGTTCTTTAATGTCGATAAATACAAGGAATTTGTGACAAAATGTAGAGATAACGGAATTCATGTACCTATTATCCCGGGGCTAAAACCGTTGACAACGAAAAAACAATTGGTGACCCTGCCTCGCATCTTCCATTTAGATATTCCCGAAGAACTGAGTGATGCTGTCGCGGCATGTAAAACGAATGGCGAAGTCAGACAAGTGGGCGAGGAGTGGCTGGTACAGCAATGTCAGGAGCTGATCAAATTTGGCGCTCCGGTATTACATTTCTATACGATGAGTAATCCTGGCCCTACAAAGAAGATTGTTGAAAAACTAGCATAATATAAGAAAGGGAGCCTATTTGCTCCCTTTTCTGCTCGTATACCCCTATGAGAACCTGTCATCTGATCTGACTTTACGGATTTTTAATAAACCGACTTATATAACCTGAGTAGCATGTTTATCGCCAGCTATTTGTGTTAAATAGTGTTAATTAACATATTGGAGTCAAGATAACTTTTTAACTTAAAGTGCTAAAAAAGGATTTTAACAATAGACCAATTGACCTTATGACGTACAACAGAATAAATTCTCTACTCGGTTTTGCTTGCGGAATGATAGCCACATGTGTATATATAGCTACGGTAGAAAAGACCGTAAGCTGGTGGGATTGCGGTGAATTTATCGCCTGTGCCTATAAATTGGAGGTGGCACATCAACCGGGAGCACCCTTGTTTCTTCTTATTCAGAATATATTTTCTAATCTCGCTTTAGGGAATACCGGTCAGATTGCCTATTGGATGAATATAGGTTCAGCGGTTTGCAGCGGACTTACCGTGACCTTTTTATTTTGGACAATAACCGCCATTGCCAAAAAGATACTCAACAAAGACAGACAGGCATCTTTATCAAACTACTTACAGATCTTCGGCGCAGGAATTGTCGGGGCGATGGCATTTAGTTTCAGCGATTCATTTTGGTATTCGGCAGTAGAATCTGAAGTATATGCGATGTCTTCCTTGTGTACAGCAGTCGTGTTTTGGGCAATCTTAAAGTGGGAAGCCCGTGCAGATGAAGAAGGCAGCGATCGTTGGTTGGTCTTTATTGCTTTTGTTATGGGGCTTTCCATCGGAGTCCATCTACTAAACCTTTTGGCTATCCCTGCTATCGCGATGGTTGTCTATTTCAGAAGGGCAAGCCAGATTAGTGCGAAGGGTACATTAAAAGCTTTTGTCGTAGGTGTACTGATTTTGGGTGCAGTTCTGTGGGGCATTATTCAATGGATGGTTGGTCTGGCCGCTAAAGTAGATCTTTTATTTGTAAACTCACTAGGGATGGGATTTGGTACCGGAATTTTCTTCTCGTGCCTATTATTGGGGGGATTGATAATTTATGGTCTATATTATTCCTATAAAAAGCAGAAATATACACTCAATACAGCCTTGCTGGTTCTTTGTTTTGTTTTATTTGGATACAGTTCCTACACCATGGTCATGATCCGGGGAAAAGCAAATCCATCCTTGAACAATAATGCACCGGATAACGTATTTTCTTTTTTAGGATATTTGAGCCGGGAACAATATATCCGGGAACCCTTACTCAAAGGACCTTATTATGACTCGCAAGTGGTTGGCGTCGATAGTAAGACGAGCTATCGGAAAGATAAATCGGAGTATGTTCCCTTCACACAGGTAGACAAATATCAATTTGATAAGGAAACCTTTTTCCCGCGTATCTATAGCCAAGATGGAAGCCATCAAGCCTATTATAGAAGTTACCTCAATTTGAAAGAAGGGCAACAGCCAACGTTTTCCGATAATTTTAAGTTCTTTTTCAATTTTCAGTTGGGCGATATGTATACCCGTTATTTCTTATGGAATTTTGTCGGTAGACAGAATGATAAGCAAGGGTATGGAACGTATAGTGACGGGAACTGGCTGTCAGGAATCAAAACATTGGACAATTGGCGCCTTGGGGCCCAAGATAAACTATCCCAAGCTCAAGAACATGATCCGAGCCGGAATACCTATTTCTTTCTTCCACTGCTTTTGGGGATCGCCGGTGCGATCTGGTTGTATAAAAACAACAAGCCCTATACACTTGTCATCACTTTACTGTTTGTATTCACAGGTATTGCGATTGTTGTTTACCTCAACCAAACTCCTATGCAACCTCGCGAACGGGATTATGCTTATGTCGGATCCTTTTATGCTTTTGCGATTTGGATCGGATTGGGACTGATCGCACTTGTTCGTTTTTTCAAACGTTTTGTACAAACGCGCTATGCATTGGCGACAGGTTTATCTTTTGCATTGCTGGGAGGGCCCATTATTTTGGTTCATCAAAACTGGGACGATCACAATAGATCGGAGAAATCGTTTGCAAGAGACATGGCACGTAATTATCTTGAGTCTTGTGCCCCAAATGCGATCCTATTTACCTATGGCGATCATGATACATTTCCGGTATGGTACTTACAGGAAGTCGAAGGCGTCCGCCGTGATGTACGGGTTGTCGTGTTAAGTTATCTCACCGGTGATTGGTACATGCAGCAAGCAAAACAACCAACGTATCGGGCTGCGGGTCTTCCGGTAACGATCTCTGCGGAGAAAACAAAAAAAGGAGTTCGTGATTATATTCCTTTTGTGGATCGGCAACTTGACAAAGCTGTTGACATTGGTCAGTTATTGCAATTTGTGACTTCGGATGATCCAGATTATAAGGTTCAGCTGAATTCGGGAAGTATGGAGAATTATTTTCCTTCCAAAAAGGTTCAATTAAGCGTTGACAGAGCGGAAGTCGTCAAGAAGAATGCGGTTCCATCTTATTTGCAGAACGCCATTGTATCTACCATGGAATGGGAGATACCGAATGACCATCTGACCAGAGCGGATCTGACCCTGTTGTCGGTGCTCGAAAACAACCATTGGGATCGACCGATATACTTTTCAAATATGCTGCCTGGCGATATCAAGTTGGGGCTGGATAAATATTTGGTCAATGAAGGCTTTACTTCGAGGCTGATGCCTGTTGCTGCGGCAGAAAAATCGCAGGGAAAATCGAGCGAGCCAACAGCATTGGTCAATATCGAAGCGTTGTATAATAATATTATGCATACCTATACTTGGGGTAATATAAAAAATGCGCAATATGTGGATACAGATTCGTTCCGCTTTGCAAGCATGTATGCAAGAGATATTTTTGGAAAAGCAGCTCGTCTGTTGCTGGTCAATGGTCAGGTCAAACAAGCCGGGGAAATCGCTAAAAAGGCATACGATCAATTACCGGACCGGGTATATGCTATGTCTGATGCAATTAACTATGCCGATATTATCGACAGTCTCTATCGTTCGGGGCAACCTCAGCTTGCGAATAACATGTTGGATCGCAATCTAAATTATGTGGCTGAAAATATGGAATATCTGCATCAGCTCGCAGCGGAAAAGAAAAATCTAAGTTTCGAATGGAATGATATTCAGATTGGATTGGACTCTGTCGACCGCTATCGCGAGATTTTATTGGATGCGAAAGATGCTAAGCGGCTGGCGCGCGTTGAGGGCTTGAGAAAACAATACCAGAACTGGTATGGAATAGAGTAGACAATTCTCCTGTCAAAGGGCTGTTGCTTAGGTGATTTTGACGAAAGAAATCCGATCAAGGAGTTTTCGGTAAAGAGACCAGATGAGGCCCCTTTCACATGCTGGAGGGGCCTCGATACATATAGGATAGGGAAATGAGCCAATTTATTAGAACTTCATACCTACTCCAAAGCCAAGGAGGAAGGGATTGATGTCAACTTTTGCCGGTATGGTTAAGTTGGGCGCCAAGTTTGACCCATCTACATTAACATCGGTCTTTAAAAGAATATACTTGGCATCTAAATTCACGAAATACTTGTCAGATAGCTTAAAGTCAACCCCGAGCTGAGTTGCAAAACCGAACGCATTATCGTATTTCACATTCTTCACCGTTGGTCCAGCGTTGACGCTATAGAATATCGTATAATTTATTCCTGCACCCACATAGGGCTTTATGGCTCCCTCGGGAAAGAAATGATACTGCGCTGTAAGTGTGGGAGGAAGAAGCCATACACTGCCTAGATCGACATTGGTGGACGAACTACCTCCGATTGCTGTTAAATCTGAGCCTGTGGTATGGACTTTATGCTTTGTCGTCCCTAAGATTAGCTCCGCTGCAATGTTTTTTGTAAAAAAATAAGTAAAGTCCAGTTCAGGGATAAATTTTGTGTTGATGTCTATATCGCCGCCTATTGTATTGATATTGGCCGATTCTGTTGGCACGACTGCCACTCCTCTGAGTCTCATCTGCCAGCGTTGATTGGGGGGTGTTTGTGCCTGTAAGCTTAGCGCTCCTAAAGTAAGGGTCAGTGCAATTAAAAATAACTTTTTCATATCATTAAGGGTATTTGTTTGCTGTAAAACTATTGCTAAAACCACAGCAAAAGAGTGACGATAATCAGGTTGAAAAATGAATGATGAAACGCTTTGTCTATTGTAAATGACCTATCTTTATAAATTGCTTGCATTAAAAAAATGAAGGCATGCGCATACGTTCATTTTTTGTCAGGCGAGAGAAAAAGCTTGAAGTTTGGGGGGGATATATGCAATGCAAGAAGAAGGAAAAAAATGCTGGGCGAGTATCGCCAGTGCATGAGCGAGAAGTTATCTGTTCTAGCAAACGTATTATAGGGCGATGTGTGGTTTACGTGTTGTAAGGAGATGTGATTTAAATATCTGCAGTTTAGAGATGCTAAAGACTATTTAGATATGATAATAACCAACGGTTACAGATTAATTTAAACGGAATGAGCCCGGTGGAATACCGAGCTCATTATACCAAAAAAACTGCATAAATTAGTCCAACTTTTTGAGGTCGGTCCTAAATAATACCGGCCTTCTATTTAAAGAAAACCATGTTTAAGCGTTTTTCTTTACCTCTTTACCCCAGGAATCTTTTAGCGTAACCGTACGGTTAAAGACTAAATGTGCTGGAGTTGAATGTGTATCTAATGTAAAATAGCCTAATCGGATAAATTGATACCCTTTTCCAGGATTAGCATTTGCTAAGTCTGGTTCAATGTAAGCGCGTTCAATGATGTGTAGACTTTCTGGATTGATCGATGCTTTAAAGTCTTCTGCTGCAGCTGGATTTTCATCGTTGAACAATCGGTCATACAACCTCACCTCAGCTTCTTTGGCATGTGGGACTGAGATCCAGTGAATTGTTCCTTTTACTTTTAATCCGGAAGTGTCTTCGCCTGATTTTGAATTTGGAACATAGGTACAATGCACTTCTGTTACTTTTCCATTTTCATCTTTCACAAAATCATGACAGGTGACGATGTAAGCATGTTTCAAACGTACAGAAAGGCCTGGCCCCAAGCGGAAGAATTTCTTTGGAGCATCCTCCATAAAGTCATCGCGCTCTATCCAAAGCTCTTTTGAAAATGGAATAGTGCGTGAGCCTTCACCACCTTCCACTTCAGGGTTGTTTTCACCGACAAGGTCCTCAACCTGGCCTTCAGGATAGTTTGTAATCACCAATTTGATTGGGTCAAGTACAGCCATTCTGCGCCATGCTGTTTTGTTGAGATCCTCACGGATACAGAACTCCAACAGGCTGACATCAATCATGTTTTCGCGTTTTTGAACACCAATCTTCTCACAGAAGTTGCGGATACTTGCTGGCGTGTAGCCTCTTCTCCTCAATCCTGAAATCGTTGGCATGCGCGGATCATCCCAGCTTTCGACAAACTTGTCATTAACCAGTTGCAACAACTTACGTTTACTCATGACTGTATAGGTCATATTTAAACGGGCAAACTCGTATTGTTTAGATGGGAAAATCTCCAATTTATCAATACACCAATCATAAAGTGGACGGTGTGGAATAAATTCCAATGTACAGATCGAATGTGTAATTTTCTCAATGGAATCAGATTGTCCATGTGCAAAATCATACATTGGATAGATACACCATTGATTGCCTGTTCTATGGTGATGAGCGTGTTTGATGCGGTATAACAAAGGGTCGCGCATGTGCATATTCGGACTGGCCAAATCTATCTTTGCACGGAGTACTTTTTCACCATCTTTGTATTTTCCGGCACGCATGTCAGCGAATAACGTCAGGTTTTCTTCAATAGTTCTGTCGCGGTACGGTGTTGGAACTCCCGGTTCTGTAGGGGTACCTTTCGCTGCCGCTATTTCTTCAGCTGTGCTATCGTCGACATAAGCTAAACCTTTTTTGATTAGCTCAACTGCATAACCATATAATGTCTCAAAATAATCTGAAGTATATAATTCCTCTGCCCACTGGAATCCAAGCCATTGAATATCTTTTTTGATGCTTTCAACATACTCCGTATCCTCAGTGACAGGGTTAGTGTCATCAAAACGTAGATTAGTCGTGCCATTATACTGCTGTGCTAATCCAAAATTCAAGCAGATGGATTTGGCGTGACCAATGTGGAGGTAACCATTTGGCTCAGGAGGAAAACGTGTCAATACACGTCCGCCATGCTTTCCTGTACGAAGATCCTCTTCGACAATTTCCTCGATAAAATTTAATGATTTTTCTTCACTCATAGTACAAAGTTAATTATTCGCAACGAGATATTAGCTAGGAGATCGTAGATATTCGGCTTAGTATGAGCGGTTGAATGTGCCCGCTGTATAGGCTAGTATCAGGATAGCTAATAACCTTTGGAACCAGCATAAAAAAGGGACGAAATTTCGTCCCTTTTTACCGATTTTTATTACTGTCTATTTATAAGCGAAGACTTCACCTAGCTCATCATTATTGGTAAAAGTACAGTGTTGGTCGATCAATTCTCCGGTACCGATATTGATCATCATACCATGTACTGCTAGATCATCACGTTCTTTCCACGCATTTTGAATAATGGACGTCGCACACAGATTAAAAACTTGCTCTTTCACATTGAGTTCACTTAAGCGATTTACTTTTTTTTCATGATCTTGGATCGCATCGATCTCTGCACTGTGTAAGCGATATACATCTTTGATATGACCCAGCCAGTTGTCAATAATACCGTACTGTTTGCGGCTTAAAGAAGCAGCTACACCTCCACAGCCATAGTGGCCAGCAATAATGACATGTTTTACTTTCAAAACATTGACCGCATAGTCTAACACGGAAAGCATACTCATATCAGAGTGAATGACCATATTGGCAATATTACGGTGTACGAATACCTCTCCAGGCTTTGTACCTGTCAATTCATTTGCGGGTACCCGGCTATCTGCACAACCGATCCAAAGAATTTCAGGATTTTGACCTTTGGAAAGCTGCTGGAACCGCCCTGTAGCATCATTCTTTACAAATTCCATCCACTCTTTATTTCCCTTAATGATATTGTCAAATCCTATTTTTAAATCTTTATTTTCCATGTTCTTGTTATTTCACTCTCGCCCGAAGGCGTCGTTTTTATTTTATAATAATACAAATGTCTAAATTCATTGTTTACTTCAAACAATTTATTTTTATTGAAAATCTGTTCTTGATGTTCAATGGTCGTCCTCCCTGTTTTGACACAGCTTGCGGGGAGGACGGTGTAGGACAATGGGCCAAGATATACGTTAAAGGCCTTTATCCTAGGAAGGTTTTTTATAGACCACCTGCAAAAGTTCGATGTCTTTGCCCTTACTTCTTGCATTCTGCTCAAAATCTTTGATGACTTCGATGACATCCTTGTCTATAAATTTACTGAATGTTCCATCGATGCGGATTTTACTAATCGATTTTGGTAAGCTGTACAATTTCTGCTGGATAGGAACTTTATTCAAAAATGATACTTCCTCAGCTAATGTAATGACAGCTTTATCTTCTTCATTGTCTTTTTCAATATTATATTTAAAAGCATTTTTCATATTTGCTCTTAAGATATAGAATGTCGCCACGACAATACCTATTCCCACACCCATAAGAAGGTCGGTAAATACAATCGCAACAATAGTGACAAAAAATGGGATAAATTGATCCAGACCTTTTCTATACATCGAGGTAAACAAACTAGGTTTAGCCAATTTATACCCCGTATGAAGGAGGATAGCCGCCAGACAGGCCAAAGGAATCATATTCAGCATTGTCGGGATGGCAAGCATCGCGACTAGCAGCCAAATGCCGTGCATGATCGCTGATTGTCTGGTTTTTCCACCGGCATTTACGTTTGCCGATGAGCGTACAATGACTGATGTTAGTGGCAGACCTCCCAGAAGTCCGCTTGTCATATTGCCGATCCCTTGTGCAACAAGTTCGCGGTTGGTTGGCGTATTCCTTTTGTAGGGGTCTATTTTATCAACCGCTTCGATGCTTAATAAGGTCTCAAGGCTAGCGATAATCGCAATGGTAAATGCCACTACCCACACCTCTTTATTGACAATCTGTGTGAAATCTGGAAGCGTAAATAAACCGGTGAATTCGGAAAATGATCCTACAATAGGTACCAGAACAAATTGTTTGTCATGCAACTGGAATGCTGAGCCGTTGAAAAGATAAGCTAAGCTTACGCCTAGAATCACAACAACTAACGGTGCCGGAACTTTATTCAACTTTGGAATTGCTGGCCAAAAGATTAGGATCGCCAGTGACAGGGCACATATAATCAAAGCGCCAAAATTGATCGCGGAGGCAATTGTATCAAAATACGCACCAATGCCATGTCCATTGTCCATTTCGAAGGCATGTGTTTCTATCAAGCCTAAAGCCAAGGGAATCTGCTTCATGATAATTGTAATACCGATGGCAGCCAGCATTCCTACAATGACCGCAGAGGGAAAATAATTACCGATCATCCCAGCTTTTAATATGCCAAGAATAACTTGCACTACGCCGGCGATGACAACGGCAAGTAGAAAGGTTTCATATGCACCTAGGTTTTGAATTGCACCTAGCACAATTACTGTAAGACCAGCAGCTGGTCCGCTTACACTGAGTGGTGATTTACTGATTGAAGCGACAACGATTCCACCAATTACACCAGTCAATAATCCTGCAAACAATGGCGCACCGGAGGCCATTGCAATTCCCAAACATAATGGAAGTGCCACCAAAAACACCACAACACTAGCAGGGAAGTCATATTTTAAGTCTCTTTTCGATAATTTTAGAAAAGCCGACGTACGAGTTCCAAACATAAAATTTGTGTTTATCTGTAAAAAAAGTTTTCATCAGGCAACCTTTACTTACTGCAGCATTGTGTCGTGTATATCGTTTGATATGCAGCATTGGAAAATGGGTCGTGCCGCGTAAAAGTCAACGATAGAATTCGATCATGCCAGAACAGACAGATTACCTCAGAAAAATCAAGGATACCACACATGCTTTCTCTTTCGCATGCAGGTCGATGGGAGTACACCCCTTAAGGATGCCTTTATGAATAGTTAGGAGGCGGTGTTGGAACCGTAGGATGGAAAGCTAAAATGCTTTTCTCATTTTTAAGATAATTCTTCTGTTTTCCTTGGTTCTCAACGATAATGGTTTCAAATACAATAGGTTCTTCTGTTTTTGTATTGAAAAATTTTGAGGCGGTTTCAAGTGTATCATTACTTGCGCCGTTATTGTTTTCTATTTCCAGTTGTAAAACGACCTGTAAGATAGTGCTTTGATCTAAACTGTTGGAAAAAATAGGCGAAATAGAGATGGCCATCTTTGTGAAAAAGATGATAGCACAAAGGAATGCTGCCACAAATCTAAACCGCTTATTTAACATTTTTTATTACCTTTAATCTTACTGTTTTACATCGTAAAAATAGTAATTCTATGTTAAATTCAAATTAATAGTGCACTAAAAATAAAATTTGGCACGAAATTGTGACGAAGAGATTATTTTTTGAAAAGTTTTCAATTTTTATTGATTTATAAACATTAAGCCTTTCGTATGGCAAATAAAGAACAATTTATTGAGAAGGTCCAGGCTTCCTATAATCCCAAAGGAGCATTTATCTATCTGGGAGCGGGAATGCTTAATGGCGAAATTTTGGCAGAGGCAAAAGTGAATTTAGCCTTGAAGATGATGAACCGTCATGGGCTTATTGCCGGGGCGACAGGAACTGGTAAAACCCGTACGCTGCAATTGATCGCTGAGCAGTTGTCAGATGCCTCCGTGCCTGTATTTATGCTTGATGTCAAAGGAGACCTGTCAGGTCTGGCAGTGCCGGGTGTGACCAATCAAGCACTTATTGATCGGGGAAATGCAGTGGGGGTACCATTTGAGCCGTCGTCGTTTCCGGTAGAACTATATTCATTGTCTGGCAATAAGGGAATTCCGATGCGGATTACCGTAGAAGATTTTGGACCGGTGTTGCTGGGCCGAATCCTTGAACTCAATGAAACTCAAACCGGGGTATTGGCTGCGATGTTCAAATATGCACAGGACCATCAGATGCCGCTGATCGATTTTTCAGATACCAAAAAATTGCTTACCTACCTTTCCGAAGGACCCGGAAGTGAAGAAATCAAAGCTGATTATGGTAAGATTAGTTCGGCGAGCTCGGGGACCATCCTGCGTAAGATCGTCGCATTGGAACAGCAAGGTCTGGCGCATATCTTTGGCGAGAAAGAGTTTGATATTAACGATCTGTTTCAGAAGGTCGATGGCAGGGGAGTGATTAGCCTATTGAATATTTCCGATGTGCAAGACCAGCCGGTACTTTATTCTACATTCTTATTGAGCTTATTGGCACAGCTGTTTAAAAATATGCCTGAGGTGGGTGACTTGGATAAACCTAAGCTGGTGTTTTTCTTCGATGAAGCCCATCTTCTGTTCAATGGGGCGCCTAAAGCCTTTTTGACACAAGTGGATCAGATCATTCGCCTTATTCGATCGAAAGGGATCGGTGTTTTCTTTTGTACACAGTCTCCAACCGATGTACCGGAGTCTGTATTGGCCCAATTGGGGAATCGTGTGCAACATGCGTTGCGGGCTTTTACGCCCAACGATGCTGAAAACCTGAAGAAGACCGTAAAAACCTATCCAAAATCCGATTTCTATGAAATTGATCAAGTCTTGACTTCTTTGGGTACAGGACAGGCATTAATTACGGTATTGAATGATAAAGGTATTCCTACAGAGGTTGTTGCGACACATCTGGTGCCAGCACGTGCCGTGATGGGGCCGGCTGACGATGCAACGGTGAGTCAAATTATCAACCAGTCTGATTTGCGGGCAAAATACCAAGAGCGGCAAGAAAATCGCTCTGCGGCTGAGATCATAGATGAAAGAATGCAGACTGTAGCGCAGGAACAACAACGCGCGGCCCAGGAAAAAGAAGCGGAAAAAGCAAACCGGCCTAGCTCGAGGAGACAGACACCTTTGGAAGCTGCACAACGAACGGCTACAACGACTTTAGCAAGAGAAGGTGTTAAGTTTTTGGGCAAATTGGCAACAGGCTTATTAAACGCATTCTTAAAAAAGAAATAACAATAATTTTTTGATTCTTTTCGTTTCAATACTATACCTTTGGAGGTAAGGCTGAACTTAGCTAAATTTGCTTTTAAGGGCAAATTTAGCTAAGTTTGCGGACGAAAAGAAAATTCTATTAACGCAATTTAAATATGAGTAAACCAACCCTTTTGATTTTGGCAGCAGGAATGGCTAGCCGGTATGGTTCTTTAAAACAAGTAGATGGTTTTGGCCCACACGGCGAGACAATTATTGACTATTCAATTTACGATGCCATTCGCGCAGGATTTGGAAAAGTTGTATTCATTATCCGGGAAGAATTTCTGGAAAAAATGAAAGCAGTATTTGATGAAAAATTGAAAGGTAAAATAGAAGTAGATTACGCTTTTCAAGATTTTGACCTGACGAAATTCGGTGTCAGCCACGTTATCGAAAGAACGAAACCTTGGGGTACGGCACATGCGGTGATGAGCGCTAAGGATAAAGTATATGAACCTTTTTGTGTGATCAATGCAGACGATTTCTACGGATCAGATTCTTTTCAAAAAATGGCCGAATTCTTAACTACGGAGGTTTCTGACCAACAAATGTCGTTAATGGGCTTCCAGGTTGGAAATACCATGTCTGATTATGGCTACGTTTCACGCGGCGTATGTGAAGTTACCCCTTCCGGGCATATGGAAAGTGTAACGGAACGTACAAATATATACTACAAAGGCGAAGGTGATGATCGTAAAATCGTTTATGAAGAAAACGGGGTGGAGACAGATCTAGATCCTAAAACCCGTGTTTCAATGAACTTTTGGGGTTTTACTCCAAAGATTTTCGAAGTAGCTCAAGCGATGTTCCCTGCATTTGTTGAGGAAAATAAAGAAAATTTGAAAGCGGAATTCTTTATTCCTTCGGTACCTGATTATATGGTAAAACATAAATTGGCAGATTTCAAAGTAATCCCAACTTCGTCGAAATGGTTTGGTGTAACTTATAAAGAAGATAAACCTATCGTCCAAGAATCGATTTCGAAATTAGTAGCTGATGGAATATATCCAGAAAAGTTATTTTAAGAGCTAAAAGAAATACCTTATATTGAACCTGTATTGTCAAGCGATACAGGTTTTTTTTTTGCCCTGTATGCTAGATGAATGAGTGGAAATAGATCTTAGATGAAAAAAATTCTTAAAGTGTTAGGTTATCTTATTTTAGGATTATTGTCTTTTTGCGTGCTCTATATTGTTGCAGAATACAGCCTGTCGAGAATTTCGGCTCCAAGAAAAAATATAGACGAAGAGAAGACTGTTCAGGTTTTTGTTCAGTCCAACGGTATTCATACCGATATTGTATTGCCTGTCGTTAACGAAGAAATGGATTGGTCCGTGCTATTTCCTTATGCAAATACGGTTGGAAAACATAGTGGATATCGTTATGTAGGTGTCGGTTGGGGTGATAAGGGGTTCTATTTGGATACGCCGGAATGGAAGGACCTGAAAGCATCGACTGCCTTTGTTGCGGCTTTTGGATTGGGCGAGTCTGCCGTTCACGTGACCTATTACAATACGGTTCAGCAAGATGAATTATGTTTTGCTTATCAGATCAGCAGGTCACAGTATCGTGATCTTGTACAGTATATAGAAGAATCGTTGGATCGAAATCAACATGAAGCTATCTTGGTGAAAACAGATGCTCAATATGGTGACTCGGACGCCTTTTATGAAGCAAAAGGAGCTTATAGTATGTTTTATTCCTGTAATACCTGGACAAATAATGCCCTCAAGAAGGCATCTATGCCAGCGGGAATATGGGCAACATTGGACAAGGGAATATTAAGCCATTATAAGAAGTAGCTAGCGGCTGACTGTTACTGCATGCCTAAACGAGGCTATCTGATAATGGTAGACATAAAAAAAGCTCCAGGATTGATCCTGGAGCTTTTTTTATGAGGAGGAGTGATTACTTCACTTCTTCGTAATCTACGTCAGTTACGTCGTCACCACCTTGGTTTCCACCTTGAGCCTGACCTGCATCACCTTGAGGTTGTTGTGCACCACCTTGAGAAGCAGCGTACATTTCTTCAGAAGCAGCATTCCAAGCATTTTGCAATTCTTCAGAAGCAGCATCGATATCAGCAAAGTTTTTCGCTTCGTAAGCAGCTTTTAATTTTGTTAAGCCAGCTTCAATTGGTGCTTTTTTGTCTGCTGAAATTTTATCGCCATATTCTTTCAATTGTTTTTCAGTTGAGAAGATCAGGGCGTCAGCTGCATTCACTTTGTCAGCTTCTTCTTTCATTTTTTTGTCGGCATCAGCATTTGCTTCAGCTTCTTCTTTCATGCGTTTGATTTCGTCGTCAGACAAACCTGAAGATGCTTCAATGCGGATATTTTGTTCTTTTCCAGTAGCTTTATCTTTCGCAGATACTTTGATGATACCATTGGCATCAATATCAAAAGTAACTTCGATTTGAGGAACGCCACGAGGAGCAGGTGGAATATCGTTCAAATGGAAACGGCCGATTGTACGGTTTTGGTTTGCCATAGGACGCTCACCTTGTAAGATGTGGATTTCTACAGATGGCTGATTGTCTGAAGCAGTAGAGAACGTTTCCGATTTTTTAGTTGGAATTGTTGTATTTGCTTCGATCAATTTAGTCATCACACCACCCATTGTTTCAATACCCAATGAAAGTGGAGTAACATCTAATAATAAAACGTCTTTTACTTCACCTGTCAATACACCACCTTGGATCGCAGCACCTAGCGCAACAACTTCATCAGGGTTTACACCTTTAGAAGGCTCTTTTCCGAAGAATGCTTTTACAGCATCAACAATTGCAGGGATACGGGTAGAACCACCTACTAAGATAATTTCGTCGATATCGGATTTGCTGAAACCAGCATTTTTCAATGCAGACTCACAAGGAGCAATTGTTCTCTTGATTAAGTCAGCTGCCAAAGCTTCAAATTTAGCACGTGATAATGTACGAACTAAGTGTTTTGGACCAGTTGCATCTGCAGTGATATAGGGTAAGTTGATTTCAGTAGAAGTCGCACTTGATAATTCGATTTTCGCTTTCTCAGCAGCTTCTTTCAAACGTTGCAATGCCATTGGATCTTTTTTCAAGTCAAAGCCATTGTTTTCGCTTTTGAATTCTTCATTCAACCAGTTGATGATTACGTTATCAAAGTCATCACCACCTAAGTGAGTATCACCATCAGTAGATTTAACCTCAAATACACCGTCACCTAATTCCAATACGGAAACGTCATGTGTACCACCACCACAGTCAAACACAACAATTTTCATGTCTTTGTGTGCTTTGTCCAAACCGTAAGCTAAAGCTGCAGCTGTAGGTTCGTTGATGATACGTTTTACAGATAAACCAGCGATTTCACCAGCTTCTTTTGTTGCTTGACGTTGTGCGTCATTGAAGTATGCAGGAACTGTAATAACAGCTTCAGTTACTTCTTGACCTAAGAAATCCTCAGCTGTTTTCTTCATTTTTTGAAGAATCATTGCAGAGATCTCCTGTGGAGTATATTTGCGGTCATCAATTTCTACACGTGGTGTATTATTGTCACCTTTAACGATATTATAAGGTACGTGTTCAGCTTCTTTTACAGCTTCATCGTATGAAAGTCCCATAAAACGTTTGATGGAATAAATAGTTTTATGTGGGTTAGTAATTGCTTGACGCTTTGCTGGATCCCCAACTTTGCGCTCGCCACCTTCTACGAAAGCTACGATTGAAGGAGTCGTACGTTTACCTTCGTTGTTCGTAATTACTACAGGCTCGTTACCTTCCATTACGGCAACACATGAGTTTGTAGTACCTAAGTCAATTCCTATAATTTTAGACATATCTTGTGTTTTAATTTTTTACTTAAATAAATTCTATCAGTCTATTATCAACCCTTATGCCAATCCAAAAGTTTTGTAAAAAAAACACTATTTGTCACCAATTTGTCTTTAGGTACTGCCAAACTGACATTTTCAATACACAAGTTGCTCCAATATCCTTTTTTTTGCTGACTCGTTTTGACGATTGCGTGGCATATATCTGCCAAAGAGCTCCGAGAATTCAGTGAGTTTCATTTTTTTTGATTTTTTGTCCCGCCAGTCTGCAGGAACAAGCTTATTGGTATACGCAATATTTGTCGCCCAATATTGAATATGCATTTCCGGAATGACAAGACCCAATATCATGCCTGGGAGACCATGACTCAACGCAGGTCCCGCCGAAACAGGGATTTCTTCCGAATAGTAAGCGATCAGATAGAGCGAGTCTTTGGTGGCGCCATTGACTCGACGGCAATTTAAGCCGGCAATAGTGCGGAATTCCTCTGTAAAACGCCAGGTAATACTGTCCAAGGTTTCGGAAAGAATGTATTTTTCGTCGATATCAAGCTGAATGTCTGCTGTACCAGCTTTCAGATCCTGATAGAGGACTTTACCGTTCTTGTTGGCGCCACCCCTAAATTGTCCTCTTTGATTTCCCCCGGTTCGGGCTGCTCCCTGAGATCTCCCAGCCCTTCCATTGGATGAAGTTACCGTAGGTGCAGCCATTTTTATTTGAGCATTTTGCTTTTCACTTCCCGTATTCTCCTCTGGCATCAATACGGTAGCATTCTCATCAAAGTAGAAGTTTAATTTTTCTGTATGCGAATCTGGCATTTTATCGAGATATTCCGACATTCCCATACCTCTGTCCATTCTTTTCGAGCTCATCTCGTTAGAGAGTTGACGCATGCGGGCTTTCGTGTAGGTGACTTTGTCAAAACTGATCGTACCCCTGCTTCCAAAATAAGCATATTGCGCCTGAAGCGATAAACCAAATAGGCAGCAGATGATAAACGTTAAATATATTTTTTTAATCATTTCCTTTTCCTAAATATTTATTAAAATCCCATTTTACACCCACCAAAAAATACTGTGTCAATACCTGTTGAACAGATTCAGAGTAATTGGTATCGTTCGCACTACGACGCGTGTTATTAAACGTGTTGAAAAGGTCAAAGGCTTTTACACTAAGCGTCATGCTCTCATCTTTCAGCACCTTTTTCTCCAGCTCGATATTGGTATAAAATTGATTGATTGATTTCTTATAGAGTTTCGTGGGGCCTGCATAGCTATAGAATATGTTTGCCATGATATTAAACTTCTTTGGTAGAAAGTATTTGACATAGGCCGATGTCCCACCTTGAAAACTTGTTGCGTTGTATTGTGTGTTGATCGAATTTTGCTGGATATTAAAACCGGCGTTCGCGGAAAGATCAAAATCGAATCCCTCTGAATCTTGCTCATTTAAGCTTGAGCCCAGGCCAAAGTTGGTGTTTTTTGCATTGTTAAGCAGAAACTCCCCTCCCGATTGCCCTCCTTCAAATTTAGTGTAGCTATAGCTATTGTTAAACCTGACGTTTGCACTTTTGTTAAAATTGATGCGACGATTGGCCAATGGCTGCATATGATTGATGTTCAAACCGCCATTCCAGTTGGATTTACCGGATAGGTTTTCATAAGAGCTGATCTGAGCAGAATTGTCAAGTATAGTTGTTTTGTTGACAATCGGATTGTTGACGAAAGACAAGTTTCCGTTGATATTGATGTTCGTTCCTTTCAATAAACTGAACGCATTATAATTGGCCGAAATATTATTGTTCACCGCGCGCTTTAGATCGGGATTACCAATTTGTTGAAACAAAGGATTGGTCTGGGGCTGTAGCGGTTGAAGCTGATCAAACGATGGAATCATATTGGAACTCTGATAAGCCAAACGTATGTTTCTGCTATTTGAAATGCGATAATTGGCATCAACATTTAAATTGTTGTCCCAAAAATTACGGGCAAGATCAATCGATCGATAGCTATCATTCAGCTTTTGATTCTTATAGAATGTGCGGTTGGAAAAATTGATCTCTAACTTTTCTCTGCGATAAGAAAAGTGAATATTAATACCCTGATTGGTATTGTTGTCAATCTGGTTTTGAGAATAAAGGGAATCAAACTTTTGAGTAATATTGTCTATCGAATTTTGGGTATTTGTATTCTTCGAGTGATTGAAACTATAGCCTAGAGCGAGATTGATATAATCGTTGATCCGGTTATTGAAGTTGATCGAAGAACTGAAATCATTCCCTTTATTACGGCCATGTCGAGTTTGGTCGATAATGGTGCTATCACCCGTTTTGTAAAAATAAGTTCGTGAATTGACTTTACTTTCTGAATCTGATTCTTTGTGATTGTTGCCGACCATCAGGTTTAAAGAACGCCCAGCTTTTAGCCGTTTTCTATAATTTAAGCGAAAATTATTGTTAGCGCTTGAGGAGTTCGATTGATTGTTTTCCCTAAAGTCACTGATCGGATCCCCCAGTCCATCGCCTGTTTTGCTGTCTGTATACGTTTGACTCGTGTTGCTTGCCCAGTTGGCATTCGATTGGAGTTCCATGTTCTGCGTGGAATCCAGCCGCATGCTAAGGTTTGATCTGAAACCATTGCTTCGGCTATGTCTCTCACTATCATTTTTACTGTTTTTTTCCTGAATGGATTGGTCGGGAAGCACGTTTTTATTGTAAGTCTCCGAATGGTTCTTGTTGCTGTTGTTGTCGTAACCATAGTTGGCGTTTACCTTTAGGGCTTTTTTGAAGAACTGATTTTCATAGTTAGCGCCTAGGTTTGTATTCAACGGTTCACCAGTAATTTGGTTATTCATGCGTAAAGAGCCCTCGCGGCCACTTGAACTGCCCATATTATTGTGACTGCCCGTGATGCCAATCCGCTCAGTCTTATTGAATTTGGCTGCAAAGAGATTGCCAGCATACAATCCTTTGGATCCTGCCAACGCTTCCATGTTTCCAAAGATGCCCTTTCTCGCTTTTTCCTTGAGTACAACGTTAACGGTTTGGATCCTTACACCATCATCGATACCTGATAGCTCAGCTTCTTCGGATTTTTTTTCATACAGCTGCACCTTGTCGACAGCATCTGCCCGTACATTTCGAATGGCTATTTTGGGATCATAACCAAAGAACTCTTCCCCATCAATAAACACTTTCTGTACAGATTTCCCTTGGGCCGTGATACTTCCATCGCCGGTAACCGTGAACCCAGGCAGACGACGTAATAAATCTTCTAACTTGGCATTCTTTTCTGTTGCAAAACTCGCTGCATCATATTCTATGGTGTCGCCTTTCAGTGTAATTGGAAGACGACGGGTAACAATTACTTCCTGCAAGACATTTTTTTGGGAATTGATTTTGATATCATGCAAGTCAAGGTCTTTGTCTGCAATTTGGATGGTATCACTATAAAGTTCAAACTTGGGATAAGTGGCCAAAATAATGTAGCTTCCGGGTTTGATATTTTTTACTTGGAACTTTCCCTCTTCGTTGGCTCTGTTAAAATAACGGAGAACTGAATCGCGATTCAATAAAATAACTGAAGCATTGGTAAGCGGTTTATCATCTGCTTTATCTAGAATTCTCCCTTTGATGTTTATTTGGGAGTAAGCACTGTTGATGACGATAAATAGTAAAAGTATTAATTGAACTAATCTTTTCATGTACGGGTTGTATCCTTCAAATATAATTTACTTAATCGTTAATAAATGTAAAATATCTTTTCTGAATGTAAAATCTTTGGTATATGAGGTAGGGGAGAGGACATTTTTTGTTGCTATAAATGTGCTTTTCGAAAATCATATTTTTTATTGCATTCAATACAGATTGTTGACCTTGGGTTTTTTGAGAAAGTTGGAAGTAAAATTTACCTTTGCACAAATTTGATGTTATGACGTTTGAAAATTATTTGCAACAATTCGAAGATATCTTAAACCATCCTGAGAATCACCCAGCCTATCAAGATGATGAATATTATCAGTACACCAAGATGAACTGGACAAGAATGGGGCGCTGGTTAAAACGCTTTGAGCCAACGGCGACTTTTGAACAGTTTGTTGAGTCAATTGCTGAGAAGCAACAATGGATCATTATCACTGAGCCTTGGTGCGGGGATGCGGCACATTCGGTGCCGATGCTCGTCAAGATGGCCTCTAAAAATCCCAATATCACGGTAGATATCCAACTGCGTGACAGTGCTCCCTTTCTGATCGATTCTTATCTGACCAACGGTGGGAAATCTATTCCGATTTTAGTGATACGTAATGAAGCTGGACAAGATCTGGCTGTCTGGGGGCCAAGACCAAAAGCATGTCAGCAACTGTTTTTGAACCTGAAAGAACAGGGAGTAGATTTCTCTGAAATCAAAGAGAAGATTCAAAAATGGTATAATACTGACAAGGGAACCGAAATCCAACAGGAAATCCAGGCACTGCTGGAAAAATAGAATAAATATGTACTGGAAGCATTTGGCGGGATTTGTCTATTCTGATGAATTGTTTCCTATGGGATAAATTGGCAAAAATTGTAATGAATAACCGCTAATTTCGACCACTTTACAAGTGTAAGACATTAGGATCAAATTCGGAGATTACTCGGTGCTTCTTCGGTGCTTGTTCGGTACTTGTTCGGAGCTCCTTCGGTTGTAAGCGAAGAAGCTCCATTGAATCTACGTCGAAGCTCCGATGATAAACCGGCTGAACAGCGAATTCATACTCCTTATTATATCATCCAATTGTGTCTCTTCTCCTTATTCATCCGCCAATTGATCTTTGAGGTTCTTCTCTTTTTTCTGAAAGTGTCTGTTTTCAAAGGCCATCAAGAACTTTCATGCCTGTTGTTGATCCAAAGGAATCATGAAAGTTTTTTTGGGCGTACATTCATTAAAGAAATAAACTAAAACGACCGCTGTTTTTTTGTTAGCTTTATATAGATTATTGTCCAGTTTATGGTGGTCATTGCGCTTTGTCTAGAAGATAATTAAAAAAGAAAAATATGAATATTGAAGATCTGAGAGAATATTGTTTATCTATTGGGCCTGTCATGGAAGAAACACCATTTGGTCCGGATACACTGGTATTTAAGGTTGGCGGTAAGATTTTTTTATTGGTCGGGCTGGATCAGATTGATGAATTACGGTTTAATGTGAAATGTGATCCGGAGCGAGCGGTTGAGCTGCGTGAAAGGTATGAACATACGGTACTTCCCGGGTATCATATGAATAAAAAACATTGGAATACCGTTATTGCCAATCGGGAACTTGATGATCGAAAACTGGAAGAATTGATTTTGCATAGTTATCAACTTATTGTTGAAAGCCTGCCCGGTAAGATCAAGCAAGAACTCCGCGGACTCTAGGATGCGTTATGTGTAAAGAATTAGTTGCCTGACAAGAAAAAGCCTTTAAAATGACTCTTTTTGAGGCTAGGAATGGTAGCTTTGCCAAATCAATGTATTGCTCAATAACATTGATCATTAAATTTACACTAAATATTATTTTTATGAAACGGACACGAAATTACTCGTGGGTAATTTGTTTTATGCTTCTTTTCAGTTTGGGAAGTTGTATAAAGGAAGAAGCGCTCAATATGGAAGCAGATATTGTTGGGGTTCATGCAGATGAAGATGTCTTTTTGCTGAATCCGGTCATCTCAAATACGCAAGTTACACTTTATCTTCAACCCAACATTGATGACCTGACCAAGTTGAATATGACTTTTGATCTGACTCCTGGAGCCTCCATTGAACTTTTAAAGGATTCTTTGAAAATGCCTGCCGGAACGCAGAATATTGATAAGGCACTTGTCGAACAATTACTAAAAAATGGGGTGTATTATAAGGTTACGTCCGAAGATCGTCAGTTTACAAAGAACTATCTGATTAAAATTGTCAAAACTGATGGTGGATTTGTGCCAACGGAGTATGGTTTTGAGGATACGGCGATCGATAAAGACAATAAATACACCATTTTTTATAATAAGATTGATGGTCAGGATTTCTACAATTGGGCCTCCGGAAATCCAAGTTTCTCCTTGACACTGAGCTTAGGAGGCGGGGCAAAGGAACCTGAATCATATCCTACCAAAACCACTTCAGATGCACATTCAGGAACGAAAGCAGCTTTATTGGAAACAAAGCTGACTGGTGCTTTTGGAGCAATGTTCAAAAAACCTATTGCAGCGGGAAACCTGTTTATAGGGGCATTTGATACCGGTCCAGTATTGACAGACCCGCTGTCGGCAACGCAATTTGGTCTTCCTTTCAACCAGATACCCTTAGCGCTGGAAGGTTACTATAAGTATAGTCCCGGGGCAAACGTGACGGATGAAAACATGAAACCTGTGAATACCAAAGATTCCTGCGATATCTATGCGGTATTTTACAATCGCAAGCAGCTGATGGATTCCGAACCTGATCCGAAGAAGAAAGTTTCCTACTTGACCGGACACAATATTTTAAAAGATCCAAGCATTGTAGCTATTGCTCGATTGGAAAATGGTGGCGCGACAGCAGCAGATGGCTTTGTCAAGTTTACATTGCCATTTAAATACACAGCTAAAGTAGATGATGCTGATGTGGCTAACTTGGATTACAGCATCGCTATTGTGATGTCTTCGAGTAAATATGGTGATAATTTTATTGGGGCCGTCGGAAGTAAATTAACGGTAGATGATCTCAAAATTGTAACGAAGAAATAATGAAAATGATAAAATATACAATCGCACTTACTGCGATGGTTTTGGTCGGATCTATTGCAAATGCGCAAGAAAATACTGCGGATGAAGGTAAATTAGGTTTCGATGTGATGGTGGGCGGTAAGATTGGCGGATCAGCACCACTATCGTTACCCCGTGAAATCAGAAAAATTAAGAGTTATAATCCTAATGTTCCTTTTTTTGTCGGAGCAAGAGCAAATTATCATATTGATCCCAAATGGGGCGTATCGTTGGGGCTAACCTTTGAAGGAAAGGGGATGGATACCAAGGCGAGTGTCAAAGGGTACAAAACGACCTTCAACGCGGTGAACGATTCCAAAGAGGAACTGAGAGGGTATTATACAGGAGATATTACCACTAAAGTGCATAATCTGTATCTGTCTGTTCCTATTCAGGCGACCTATCGACTTTCAGATCGCTGGAATGTACAGGCAGGTCCCTATATCGCCTTTGCAGTGAAAAAAGAATTCTATGGGGAGGCCTATAATGGGTACCTTAGACATGAACAGCCTACAGGGAATAAAATTGTTGTGGATAATGCAGATTATGACTTCGCAGAAAGTGTCAGGAGCATTGATGTAGGCATGAGCTTGGGAGCACATTATGCGATCGATAAAAAGTTTTTTGCCTTAGCACAGTTTGACTATGGCTTCAATAATATCATGAAGACCGGATTTGAAAGCATCAGTTTTGGCTTACATAATATTTTTATGAATGTAGGCGTCGGGTATCGATTGAAATAGTTTAATGATCCTAAAAAGTAGAGGCCGATCCCAAGAATCGGCCTCTACTTTTTTATACTGTTATAATCATTTAAACCAAATTAGATGATGGCAGGTGTTACATTTTTAATCCGATTTCTCTTAAGCGTTCATCCAGATACTGACCAGCAGTATAGTCTTCGTAGACTTTTGGATGCTCAGCGTCAATGCAAGAGTCTAGGGAAGCCAGGCTCATGGAAGATTTTGGATGTAAAAAGAATGGAATAGAAAAACGGGAAGTGCCCATTTTTTCACGTGGGGGATTTACAACGCGGTGTGTCGTCGATTTCAGCTTATTATTGGTCAAACGTTGCAGCATATCACCTACATTAATAACGATATCCTCACCTTTGGCTTTAATAGGGAACCATTCGCCATCTTTTGTCAATACTTCGAGTCCATCTGCGCTAGCACCGATCAATAAGGTAATGAGGTTGATATCTTCGTGGGCGCCTGCACGTACAGCGTCAGGAGCTAAAGCATCAGGATCATTGATTGGGAAGTAATGGATCGCACGCAGAATAGAATTGCCATTGATGACAAATTTTTCAAAGTAATTTTCTTCCAGATCAAGGTAGGTCGCAATTGCTTTCAACAAGTCGCGGCCTGTATCTTCTAACTTTTTATAAACCTCAGCGGTTACACCGTTAAAGCGAGGAATTTCAGCTACTTCAGGATTATCCGGAAAATCAGCTTTGGAATATTCTTCACCAACGATCGTTTGACCACGTTGCCAAAATTCTTTTAAGTCTGGTGTCTTCGAATCTTTGGCTTTTTCTCTTCCCTTTGCTGTATAGCCACGTTGACCTGCGAGTTCCGGAAATTCATATTTTTCCTTTGTCTCCGTCGGCAAACCAAAAAATTCAGGAACTACTTGATATAATTCCTCGATCAGTTCTTTTGATAAACCATGATTTGCAATCGTTACAAAGCCTGTTTCGTTAAAAGCTCTGCCAATATCTTGAATAAATTGATTTCGTTGTTCTTGGGTTCCTTGTGTGTAATGTAGCAAGTCCAAGCGAGGTATGTTTACTAAAGCCATACGATGTTGATGTTTGTTCGGGACAAAGTTAACGGAATTAATTTTGATTATTAAACAGGGCTTGTTAATAAAAGTTTTGTGTTTTGTTTTATTGTGCTGTATTTCAGTGTTTAAAAGTTTTCCACATTTCGCGTTTCTGGTAGGTGAGACAGAAAGGTAGGGGCAGATCCATACTGACGAATAAATGACAAAATTTATATTTTCGAGCTTGTTATTCTAATTACTAACTAGTATATTTGTTATGCAAGCATAATAAATAGCTTGTGAGTACGCTTATGAACCAAAATCAAACAATCGACTATTTTTTAAAAACAGGCTGGCAGACAATTGCCAATAAATATAATCAAATTGCTTCACAGTACGGTTTTACCCAGGCTGCTGGTTATATTTTGATTAATATTCATAAAGAAGGTACGCCTGTTTCTCAGATTGCAAATTTGACAGGAGTTAAAACAACTAGTTTGTCTCGGGTGTTGAATAATTTGGAATCATTGGGATTTATTTACCGCGAAACTAGTGAAACGGATAAAAGATCTGTAAAAGTGTACTTGACTGAACTAGGTCGGGAGAAAAGAAGAATTGCCAAAGATGTGGTCCGTAATTTCAATCAATATCTAGCGGATAATTTTTCAGAAAATGAACGTGATCAATTGATTGCTTCTTTAGCGAAACTCAACGAGCTCGCAACTAGCTACAAAGAAGAAGTAATCGTATAGAAGTTAAACCAAATGTACAGAAGTGCATGCTAAATATGTTATGATGAACAGAAATATTAGAAAAGTGGCAGTTCTCGGTTCGGGTGTTATGGGCTCGCGAATTGCTTGTCATTTTGCTAACATTGGTGTTGAAGTTTTACTGTTGGATATTGTTCCGCGTGAACTGCTCCCAGCGGAAGAAGCCAAAGGCCTAACGTTGGAAAGTAAGATCGTCCGGGATCGTATTGTCAACAGCTCCTTAGAAACGGCTCTAAAAACAAACCCGTCACCAATTTATAGCAAGTCCTTTGTCAGACGTATCAAAACAGGAAATTTTGATGATAATCTAAAAGATATTGCTCAGGTGGATTGGATTATCGAGGTTGTTGTAGAGCGGCTTGATGTTAAAAAATCTGTTTTCGAGCGTGTTGAGCAATTCCGCAAATCCGGAACATTGATTACTTCCAATACTTCCGGTATTCCTATTCATTTGATGACAGAGGGCAGAAGTGATGATTTTAAAGATCATTTTTGTGGTACGCACTTCTTTAATCCACCGCGTTATCTTCCTTTATTGGAGGTTATTCCAACACCGCATACCAAGGCTGAGGTGGTTGATTTTATTCTTCACTTCGGCGATAAAATGTTAGGTAAATCCGTTGTATTGTGTAAAGATACACCGGCGTTTATTGGAAATCGCATTGGTGTTTATTCTATGCTGGCGGTTACTCATCTGGTGGAACCACTTGGTTTGACCGTTGAAGAGGTCGACAAATATACAGGTCCTGCAATGGGACACCCCAAATCTGCAACATTTCGTACAGCCGATGTAGTAGGCCTTGATACCTTAGTCAATGTGGCCAATGGCCTGGCGCAAAATGCGCCTGATGACGAAGCTAAAGGCGTATTCCAGCTTCCTGCATTTATCAGTAAGATGGTGGAAAATAAATGGCTGGGAGAGAAGACCAAAAAAGGGTTTTATGAGAAAGTAAAAGCCGCTGATGGCAATTCGGAGATTTTATCTTTAAATCTGAAAACACTTGAATTTGGCTCGCAGCAAAAGGTGAAATCTTCGACGTTGGAAGCAACCAAGCCAATTGAGGATATCCGGAAGCGGATGAAAGTATATGAGCAGGGGACCGATAAGGCGGCGGAGCTTTTCCGTGCCATGCATTACCCATTGTTTGAGTATGTATCACGTCGTGTGCCCGAGATTACGGACGACTTCTTCAGGATCGACGATGCCATGCGTGCTGGATTTGGCTGGGAGCTAGGACCATTTGAAGTATGGGATGCCTTGGGCGTTCGCGAGACTTTAGCAAAAATTAAGGCGGAGGAAAAGAGACTGCCAGGTCAAGATGGGGAGGTTGCTTCCTGGGTACATGAAATGCTGGATGCAGGACATGAGTCTTTCTATAAAATTGAAAATGGTGTGCGCCATTATTATGATATCGCTTCCAAGTCGTATAAACCTATTCCAGGAACGGAAGATCTGATCGTATTGGATCATATCCGGGAAAGTAAAACAATCTGGAAAAACACAGGAGTCTCCATTATTGATCTGGGTGATGGTATTATCAATTGTGAATTCCATACCAAGATGAATACCATCGGGGGTGATGTTATTCAAGGTTTGAATAAAGCGATTGATCTGGCCGAAAAAGAATACCGTGGATTGGTAGTTTCCAATGATGGAAAAAATTTCTCTGCTGGAGCTAACATCGGGATGATTTTCATGATGGCGGTCGAACAAGATTTTGACGAATTGAATATGGCAGTCCGTGCATTTCAAAATACATCCATGCGGTTGCGGTACTCGTCAATTCCGGTAGTTGTCGCTCCTTTTCAGATGACACTTGGAGGTGGTTGTGAATTTTCTATGCATGCTGATTTTGTGCAGGCTCACGCCGAAACTTATATGGGGCTGGTCGAATTGGGAGTTGGTGTTATTCCAGGTGGTGGCGGCACGAAGGAATTTACGCTTCGGGCTTCGGAGGAATTTAAAGAGGATCAGATTGTTCAAAATACCCTGAAAGATAAATTCCTGACCATTGGGCAGGCCAAAGTTTCGACTTCTGCTTATGAAGCCTATGAATTGGGTTATCTGCAGAAAGATAAGTTTGGTATTACAATGAACCGTGCCCGCCTCTTGGCAGACGCCAAAGCAAAGGCATTGGAACTGGCCGATGAGGGATATGTACAGCCGGCTCCACGCAATGATATTAAGGTTTTGGGCAATCAGGGATTGGGAATTGTGTATGTGGGAGCGTCGTCCATGCGAGAGGGTAATTATATATCAGATTATGATCGCAAGATCTCAGAAAAATTAGGTTGGGTGATGTGTGGTGGAAACTTATCCTCTCCAACAGAAGTGTCTGAACAATATCTATTGGATCTCGAACGTAAAACATTCCTTGAGCTCTGTGCAGAACGCAAAACGCTCGAAAGGATTCAATTTATGTTGACAAAGGGTAAACCTTTGCGAAACTAGAACTCACTACTCACGACTAAAATTAAAAATAATGGAAGCATACATAGTAGCAGGATTTCGTACAGCAGTGGGCAAAGCACCGCGAGGAGGATTTCGCTTTATGCGGGCGGATGATTTAGCGTCGGATGTTATCAAACATCTTGTATCCACTGTGCCGAATTTAAATAAAGAAGATATAGATGATGTCATCGTTGGAAATGCAATGCCAGAAGCTGAACAAGGGCTCAATATGGCGCGTTTTATTTCCTTGATGGGACTAGATACCGACAAAGTGCCCGGAGTAACTGTGAATAGATATTGTGCGTCTGGGCTGGAGACTATCGCAACGGCGGTAGCAAAGATCAAGACCGGTATGGCAGATGTCATTATTGCCGGTGGGGTAGAAGTCATGTCCGGAATGCCGTTTGGTGGCTGGAAAATTGTACCTAATCCTGTGGTGGCAAAAGAGCACCCCGACTGGTACTGGGGCATGGGATTGACCGCTGAGGCGGTGGCCAAAGACTACAATGTCTCGCGCGAAGACCAAGATGCTTTTGCGCTTAAATCGAATCAAAAGGCAGTTGCGGCGATTCAGAATGGCCATCTTAAAGACGGTATTGTGCCGATCACTGTAAAAGAAAATTATTTGAAAGACGGTAAGATCGCAACGCGTGAATATGTAGTCGATACAGACGAAGGACCGCGTGCTGATACATCTTTGGATGCCCTGGCAAAATTGAAGCCCGTTTTTGCAGCAAATGGTTCAGTCACCGCAGGGAACTCTTCGCAGACATCCGATGGTGCTGCCTTTGTGTTGGTGATGTCCGAAGCTAAAGTGAAGGAGCTTGGTGTAAAGCCTATAGCAAAACTTGTGAGCTTTGCGGTAGCAGGGGTGCCACCCCGTATTATGGGAATCGGTCCTATCTATGCAATCCCCAAGGCTTTGAAAAGAGCAGGACTTAAAAAAGAAGATATTGATCTTTTTGAATTAAATGAAGCGTTTGCTTCCCAATCCCTCGCTGTTATTCGGGAGCTTGGATTAGACGAAGAAAAAGTCAATGTCAATGGTGGCGCTATAGCATTAGGGCATCCGCTCGGTTGTACCGGGGCTAAGTTGACTGTTCAGATCCTACATGAGCTAAAACGCAGAGGGAAAAAATACGGCATGGTTACCATGTGTGTGGGAACGGGTCAGGGGGCAGCTGGTATTTTTGAGTTGCTTTGATCTTAGGAGTAAGGAACAAGGAGCAAAGATAAAAGATGCATAATTTTAGGAATTTAGAAATTTGGAAAGGAGCAATGGATTTGGCTCAAATTCTATTAGAAACAACTAGATTATTTCCTGTTGATGAAAAATTTGGTTTAACCAGCCAATTGCGACGTTGTGCTGTTTCCGTTCCATCAAATATTGCGGAAGGATCTTCTCGTAGTTCAAATAAGGAATTTGCCCATTTCTTAAAAATATCTTTGGGATCCTGCTTTGAAATAGAGACGCAACTGGTTCTTGCAGGGAGATTCGGATACATTCCATCAGATCATAATGTCAAAATAATTGAACAAGTAGTTACACTGCAAAAACGAATAACAACATTTTTAAAAACAATAGAAGTAAAGCAATAGAGTATTGAAAGTTAATCTTTACTCTTTATTCCTTGCTCCTTAATCTTAAACAAAATGGACAATAAAGCAATTAAAGGCGGAGAGTTCGTTATTAGAGAGACTCCCTACACTGCAGTTTTTATTCCAGAGGAATTCGATGAAGAAGCGAAAATGATTCGTCAGACTTGCTTGGATTTTCTGGATACAGAAGTGCTGAATAAGCTTGACCGTATTGATGCGCAAGAAGAAGGGCTTATGCCCAGCTTGATGGATAAAGCTGGCGAACTGGGGATGCTGGGTGTTTCTATCCCTGAAGAATATGGTGGTTTTGGCAAGAATTTTAATACCTCTATGCTTGTTGCCGATGCCGTAGGGGGCGGTTTTTCCTTTGCAGTCGCACTGTCGGCCCACACGGGAATAGGTACCCTGCCTATTCTATATTATGGCAATGATGCCCAAAAGGCAAAGTATATTCCGAAGCTCGCTACTGGCGAATGGAAGGCATCGTATTGTTTGACTGAGCCCAATGCTGGATCGGATGCAAACTCAGGTCGTACCTCGGCAAAATTAAATGCAGAGGGGACACATTATTTGATCAATGGACAAAAAATGTGGATTACGAATGGTGGATTTGCAGATATCTTTATCGTATTTGCAAAAATCGATGATGATAAAAATCTGACCGCATTTATCGTTGAAAAAGATTTTGGTGGAATTACGATGAACCCCGAAGAACATAAATTGGGCATCAAGGGATCATCTACACGCCAAATTTTCTTTAATGATTGTCCTGTTCCTGTAGAAAATATGCTTTCTGATCGTGAAAATGGATTTAAGATCGCTGTAAATATTCTCAATATAGGCCGTATTAAACTTGGGGCTGCTACAATTGGTTCAGCACGTATGGTGATCAATCATGCCGTGCAGTATGCCAATGAACGTATACAGTTTAATCTGCCGATTTCTAAATTCGGTGCTATCCGATATAAGCTGGCCGAGATGGCAACACGTTTGTTTGCCGTTGAGTCGGCATCCTATCGCGCGGGTCAAAATATCGACGATGCCTATGATGCGCTGATTGCCGGTGGTATGGATGAGGCAAAAGCAAAACTAAAATCTGTTGAGCAGTTTGCAATTGAGTGTGCTATTATCAAAGTGTGGTGTTCAGAAATGTTGGATTATGTCGTCGATGAGGGGGTACAGATTTATGGCGGAATGGGATACTCGGCAGACGCACCGATGGAACGTGCTTACCGTGATTCGCGGATCAACCGAATTTTTGAGGGAACCAATGAAGTCAATAGGTTACTTGTCGTGGACATGCTATTAAAACGGGCCATGAAAGGTGAATTGGATCTAATGGGACCTGCGCAGGCTGTAGCCGGAGAGCTTTTGGCTATCCCGGATTTCGGTGAAGAAGATGATGCACCTTTTGCTGCTGAAAAGAAAATTGTTGCAAATCTGAAAAAAGCAGGATTATTGATCGCAGGGGCAGCGGTGCAGAAATTAATGATGTCGCTTTCAAAAGAAGAGGAGATCCTCATGAATATAGCCGATATTATCGGCTATGTATATATCACAGAATCGGTGTTGTTGCGTGCGGAGAAATTGGTACATACAGGTTCTGAGAAAGCTGAATACGCAACAGATATGGCGAAAATCTACCTGTATGGAGCAATTGATAAAATCAATGCTGCTGGTAAAGAAGCGCTTTATTCGTTTGGTGAAGGTGATGAACTGAATATGATGTTGGTTGGCTTACGCAGATTTACAAAAGCACAGCCATTTAACGTGAAAGATGCACGTCAGCGGATCGCAAAAAGATTGATAGATGAGAATAAATATTGTTTTTGATTGATAATAGATTATTGGTTTTGGTTGATGGCCGGAGAGAGATCTTCGGCCATTTTTGTGTTACAATCCTTAAAAGTCGAGGTAATTATATTACATTTAACCTTTTAAACCCTAACCATTATATGACATCTTCAAGACCGTTTGCATTTACAGAAGACTGGGTAGTCGTCATTTTGGGGATTGCTACCATCTTTCTCGCGCTTTCAGGAATCGTTGCGCCAGTACCTCAATTTTCGTGGGGCAGTGCTGCTGAACTCCGTTCAACAATTTTAGAGCCGACAAACTTAATCAAGCTTTTTGAGCAGTTTATTTTTGTGTTTGTTACGGCAATAATGGGCGCTTTCCTTTTGAGGAAATCTGTAAAACATTTATTAGTTGTATTTCCTATTGTATTTATTCTGACCGTATTTGCCTTGGTTTTGGCAGGCAATGCAACGGTTAAAGAATATAATCTAGAAGCTGTAATTTTTAGTTTGATCATTGGTCTGGTGATCAGCAACTGCTTTAAACTGCCTGATTGGTTCAAGGAAGCGTTAAGCACAGAGCTTTATGTCAAAGTCGGCCTAATTCTGCTCGGAACTACGGTGATCTTCGGAGATATTCTCAAAGCGGGATCCTTGGGGCTTATTCAAGCACTGGCAGTTGTACTGTCTGTTTGGTATTTCGCTTTCTGGATCTGTAAAAAGCTAAAGATCGATAAAGAGATGTCCTTGATGCTGTCGAGTGCAGTTTCTATTTGTGGCGTCTCCGCTGCAATAGCGACGTCGGGAGCGATTAAGGGGGACAGTAAAAAACTATCTTATGTAATTTCTCTGGTCCTGATTACAGCGATTCCAATGATGATTTTTATGCCTTATATGGCCGAATGGATGGGCTTATCACAGGAAGTTACCGGCGCTTGGCTTGGAGGAAGTATTGATACGACCGGAGCTGTTGTTGCATCAGGCTCCTTGGTAGGCGAAAAGGCTTTGGAGATCAGCACCATTGTGAAGTTTTCACAAAATGTACTGCTCGGGCTAGCTGCTTTTGCCATTAGTATTTACTGGACTTATGCCAAGTCTGTTGATGAAGATACCAAGCGCGATAAACCTACCCTGAAAATTATCTGGGAGCGTTTTCCAAAATTTGTGCTGGGTTTTGTATTGGCCTCTTTGTTATTTTCTTTTGTTGTCTCTCCGGAAAAGATTGATGCTATCAAAGGGAGCCTGAAAAATTTACAGGGACTTTGGTTTACGCTGGCGTTTACATCAATCGGCCTTGAAACGAACTTTAAAGATCTCTTTGTACAAGATAACAAGAAGCCACTATATGCTTTCCTGATTGCTCAGACCTTTAATGTCATCATTACCTTATTGATCGCATTGGTGCTATTTCGCTAGTGAAATAGCCTCGTAACGGTTCCTTCGATAAGCCCTTTATGGGGCAGCCCTATCGAAGGAACCGTTGCCTTTTTATGTGAGACAGCATACTGTCTGTCTTCCTTCTTTTCATATCCCTTTCACTTAGTTTAAGCCGACAAAAGATAGCAGTTTACTTCTGTTCGCATAAGGTTTTCTTTATGCGGCTGTTCTCACTTCAAAGTTACTAAGTTGTATCTTATGGCTTCTAACGCTTGCATTGTTCTTTCGTTGTTTTTCATCGGATAGCAGGATAAGCTGGCTCTTCCAATTCGTGGTGCAGATCATCGATTCCTATAGAGGGCTGTGATATACTTATAATTTCCGATGGAGTGCTGGGATCTAACGATTGGATTCTGCTGTTTTTTTCATGCCGAGGGAAACTCATTATTATTTGTTTTTGGTGTAAATCGCTTTAAATGAGTGTTTAATGGGGGTGGTTAAAAAAATATTATAAAATCTATCAAATTAGTAGTCTTTTGAAAAATATTTATATATTTGTATCGTCATCTGATTTACAGGCTAATAGATATGGGCGTAAAGATGAATTTATACAAGACAAAAAAAATAACAAGATAAAAAGAATGAAACAAAATTACTCCTCAAAAACTAGTTTATTGGCTGCATCGGCAGAAGTATCTTTAGTAGCCCTGATAATTTGCAGGGAACGAATGTGTTGTTAAAATTTCTCTCTTACACTCTCTTATATTAGAAAAGGGAAGCCGAGGCTTCCCTTTTACAAAGTTTTAACAATGAAGCAAGTATCGATTGGCGTTGGCACTTGTTTAGATTCACCATTAAACTGAATAAATTTATGAAAAAAAATGCTATTTTTCGAATTAGCGTCATTTTTAGCTTGCTTTTAACTGGTTCCTACCATACTTATGCGCAAGTAGAAAATCCAAAACCTATTATAAATGCCTCATTAACAGGGACCGTAATTGACGCTGTAACAAAAGAACCTTTGCAGGGTGTAACGGTTCAGCTGGAGGCCGTGACCCACCAGGTGAAAACTGATAGTAAAGGGGTTTTTCAGTTTGTCACAGGACAAAAATTACCATTTTCATTGATCGTGTCTATTGTCGGTTATCAAACCCGGCATATCGTCGTAGATCATTCTCCCGCTGTAATTGAACTTACACCACGCTTGGAAGCGTTGGATCAAGTGGTGGTCACAGCACGCCGCCGCAAAGAGCAGTTACAGGATGTGCCTATTCCGATATCTATTATTCGTGGAGCAGCATTGGAAGATGCAGGTGCATTTAATGTTAATCGGTTGAAAGAACTGGTACCAACTGTTCAGCTTTATGCTTCGAACGCACGCAATACAACACTTAACATCCGCGGACTGGGCTCTACTTATGGTCTGACCAATGACGGAATCGATCCGGGAGTCGGATTTTACCTTGATGGTGTATACATTGCCCGTCCTGCGGCAACTTGGTTAGACTTTATTGATATCGACCAAATCGAAGTACTGCGTGGTCCCCAAGGTACACTCTTTGGAAAAAATACAACTGCAGGTGCTTTTAATATCACTTCACGTCTGCCTCAATTTACACCGGAGGCTAATGTAGAAGTGAGTTACGGAAACCAGGGTTTTATTCAGGCGAAAACTTCCATATCCGGACCTCTGGCCAAAAACTTAGCCGCAAGAGCTTCTTTTTCTGGAACACAGCGCGATGGCAATTTGTTCAATGTACATACCAATAGAAAGATTAATGATATCAACAATCTTGGTTTTAGAGGGCAATTGCTTTTTACCCCAACTGAAAATATCAAACTGGTGCTTTCCGGTGACGTATCTTCACAGAAACCGGATGGTTATGGTTGGGCCGTTGCAGGAGTCGTAAAGACACAGCGTGCGGATTATAGACAGTTTGATGCGATTATTAAGGATCTTGGTTACGAGCTCCCGTATAAAAGTGCCTTTGAACGTAAAATCGACCTGGATACACAATCCAAAGCTGATAATAAACTGGGCGGGGTAGCATTGAATGCCGACATCAAAATTGGCGAAGGGACGCTGACCTCAACTTCAGCATGGCGGACATGGACCTGGGTTCCACTCAATGACCGCGACTACTTAGGGCTACCTGTATACACGGTTTCTGCTGGTAACTCCGTCCATAATCAATGGTCACAGGAATTTAGATACTCTGGAAAGATCAGTGAAAAAGTCAGCGGTGTTGTTGGGTTATTTGGTCTGTGGCAGGATCTCAGCACAGATCCCGTGCATACCGAAGAAACAGGATCTGCATTCTGGCGTTTTCAAAAAAGCTCGACGAGTGCTTTGTGGCAGACACCGGGATTATTTGATAATTTTGGAATTAAGACCGTTTATGGGATTAAAAGCACAAGCTTAGCTGCCTACACACAGATCGATTGGGCAGTGACCCCAAAATTACATATCCTGCCAGGTCTTCGCTACAACTATGATAAAAAGGTAGCTAACTATGATAGACAGACCTATGGGGGCTTGCAAACATCCGACCCGGCATTGCTAGCACTTAAAAATGGTGTATATACCAATCAGACATTTGATGTCAATGCCGATGCAGACAATTTCTCAGGTCAGCTTTCTGCAAGATATCGTTTCAATCCGAAGATAAACGCATATGCAACCTATTCCATAAGCTATAAACCCGTAGGTATCAACGTGGGTGGATTGCCTACAGCCAACGGAGCTGTGCTTCTGGATCTTGCTGAGGTCAAACCCGAAGCTGTCCGTCACAAGGAAATCGGTGTAAAAACAAATCCGACACGCAATTCATTGCTCAATCTGACCGTTTACCAAACGGATATAAAAGACTATCAGACCCAGGTGCAGACGCCTGAACCAGGAGTGAACCGCGGTTATCTGGCCAATGCCGAAAAAGTGCGTGTAAAAGGTGTTGAATTGGACGGAAATATCAATATTGGACATTTTCTACGATTGAATGGGGCACTTGCTTACACAGATGCCAAATATGTCAAATTTACCAATGCTCCTGTCCCCTTAGAAGAGGTAGGCGGAGCTCAGGCTTTTAAAGACATTTCTGGTGGTGTGCTTCCAGGTGTTTCCAAGTGGTCTTGGTCGTTGGGTGGCGAAGCGAATAAAAGTGGAAAGCTGATCGGAATCAATGGATCTTACTTTTTTGGCGCCGACCTATTCCATCGTTCTAAATTCTCATCCAGTTCCTCGCCATCTCAATACCTAAACATTGATGCCTATTCGGTTTTGAACGCAAGACTTGGCTTTAGAGGATCAAATGGTATTTCGGTATTTGTGTGGAGCAGAAATCTAACTAATAAAGATTATTACGAACAGCTATTGGCAGCGCCTGGAAGCTATGGGCAATACGCCGGAGTGGTTGCCGATCCGCGAACCTATGGCGTTACCCTCCGATACAATTGGAAACAAGGAAATTAGATCCGTAATTCATAATATATTTTTATTGACCGTCTCCATTTCAATATGGGGACGGTTTTTTGTTTATCGATAATTTGTGGCATCTTCTTTTTTTATTTGTGGAAATCCGTATCTTAAAACATCATTAAGGTGAATGATTTGCGCATGAACGAAAAAGAGCTTTTACAACACTATAAAACAAGCGGTGACTTGTCTACACTGGGGAAATTGTATTCGCCCTATATGTCTTTGCTTTATGGTGTGTGCTTCAAATATCTGCAAGATCCCGATCGTAGTCAGGATGCGGTCATGCAGATATTTGAAGAACTGATTCAGAAGCTACGTCAATATGAAGTCGATAATTTTAAGAGCTGGTTGCACGTTTACAGCAAAAATTATTGCCTGATGCAGTTGCGTAAAGATAAGCGGACAATGCAGGTTGATATTGAAGACAATTTGTTTGAAAGCGAACAAAAGCTCAATGATACCAGTGAAGCCAAATGGGAAGAAAGAGATTTTGAAAAACTGGAAGGCTGTATGCAAACGTTAAACCGCGAGCAACAAGAATGTGTACGTTTGTTTTATCTAGAGCAAAAATGTTATAAAGATATTGCAGATTTGACCGGATATGATTTGAATAAGGTCAAGAGTGCTATTCAGAATGGAAAGCGCAATTTAAAAATCTGCATGGAAAGGAAAGAAAATGGAAAATAATTATCAATTATCACGGATCCATAATTATATCCATGGTTTGATGAGTAAAGAGGAGATGTTTCAACTGGAGCGTGAGGCATTGGACGATCCTTTTTTACAAGATGCTATCGATGGTTACCGATTGCAGAATGGCGTAGATGCCCGGCAATTAAGTCTGTTGCAGCAGCGTCTTAATCGACGAGTCGAAGATACAATCGCAACAAGGCATGCACAGTATTTTACTTGGCAGCGTTTGGCGATCGGAGCCACTGCGGGCGTACTTTTTGTGACTTTATTGGCTTTGCTATATTTTAACCACTTTAACGGTAAGGCTGAGCGTACGACAGATGTAGAGTTGAGTGAGCCTGAAAATAGAATATCTGTTGAACCTTTGTTGGACGGAGGTGATGCAACACCCCGTGAAGGCTGGAAGACTTTTGAACAGTATCTCAATAAACAGCTGATGGCCTCCGTTAGAGGAGGGGAGATTATTGTCAATTTTACGATCGATAAGAATGGCGTACCAGCTAATATCCATGCCGAAGGACAGCCAGAATCTTCACTCTTTGATGAAGCGGTTCGACTGCTGCAGACTGGACCAAAATGGCAGGGAACAAAAGGAAGGCTTAAGATCGTTTTCCCGGTCAAAGATGAAAAAAATCAAGCGCAAGCAAATGTGATTAAACCACCGCATTGTTTTGGTATAGCGAAAAAATAGATGACATCCGATAAAAGCAGCGAGCCATTTCCTATGAAAGAAATGGCTCGCTGCTTTTTATATGGCCTGAATTACTTAAAATGCATATCTCAGGCCCAACTGTACTTGATAAGGATTACCATTTAAATTTGATACCCCGACACCTGAACTCATATTATAAATATATTGTTGATTGGCCGCATCAAAACTCTTGATGGCATATAGATTCTGCTTACCCAGGTTGTGCCCTACACCCCAAGTTTTTTTCAAAAGGTTAGCAACATTGAAAATGTCTATCGAAGCTTCAATGCCATGTTTCTTGTAAACTTTTAAATTTTTGGCCAGATGCAGGTCAAATACACCATAGAAACCATTGATACCACCATTTCGTTCGGCGATGCGGTTGAGGTTTCCATTGATGTATTTTTTAATGCTCTGCTCCGCATTCGGATCATCCAAAATTGCTTGAATACCAGTTTTGATGTAATCGGGCGTGTTTTTGTTATTTGGGTCATACACAAAAGCCAGATCATTGGAGTTTACAAAATCACCATTGACATTTCCATTAACAGCTAAAGAATAGCGTGTTCCGGCAATTCCGCTAAAACGTAAACCCATAGATACTCCCCATAAAGATGGCATGGTACCATAGAATACAACCTTGTGACGGAATTGATTGTCCGAATAGGCCATCGTGCTCAAGTCGCGTGGATCATCTTTGACCATCAGGGAAAGGGTGGCAGAGTTGGCAACGTTGCCATTATAGGAGGTATTATCCTTTGTATCGTTCCAGGTGTAAGACATCGTGATCTGCCCATCTTTGTAATACCGATAAGTTCCGTCCAGCACAACCGTGTAGGAATTGTTTTTTCCCTCGCTGTTCATTTCCAGTACGCGGCCTATTTGTTTGGTTTTGCGACTATTGGTCCAGTTGGCGGCACCGTTTGCCGTATTGATACTTGACGCCGGAACATACACCCCACGGTTACCCTCGGCAGTCAACCTAAAATAAGGGTCCTCCACCATATTACGGTCTACATACATATAATTGTTGCGTCCCCAAGTTCCGTAAGCGCTTAAACCGATGCGTAGTGAAGGTGTAAAAAAGTGATTGATGGAAATATTGGCTTTATATACAGTCGGCACTTTCACATCTTTACTATTGGTATTGATTGTGACCAATTTTTCGATCTTTGGATTGTCCAGCAGCTCGCGTCCTGGAGCAGTATCGGGGTCCTTGCGATAGCTTGCGAAATTTGGCTTAGGAATTAATGTCGGGTCTGTGATATCGACACCAGCTATGCGTGAACCATCAAACAACATATTGTTTAGCATTGAATACGGGTTGAGAGCCGAGCCAAATATACCAGCTCCAAAACGGATGATATTTTTCTTCTCCTCATTGATATCCCAGTTAAATTGTACCCGAGGCTGTATCTGGAAAGTATTGATCCCATTGTCGGTAGAAAGACCTAACTCGTCATAAACCGTCTGGTTGAAGGTGGCCTTCTTGAGGTATTTCGTGTTGTCCAGACGTAAACCGCCGACAACATCAAGTCCTCTTGCGATTTTCGCTTCCATCTGTCCATAGACACCCACAGCAAGGTTGTTGACCAATGTATTTTCCTTGTCAGTCATATAAACATCCCGTGCATAACGATAGGGAGTCAGATTATCGAAATTTTGTAAACCTGTAAAATAGAAACGACCATTCATTTCGCTACCGTAGCGAAAGTCCATGTTCGTATACATGATATCGGCACCGAAGGTATATTTGATTTTATCGGTATTATAGTATAGATTGTTGACCAATTGTAACATATTCCCGTTAAACCATTCTGGTGCATAACGCTGACCACCAAGCTGGATCGAATTGGTATATTTATTTGTGCCGTCCACGGATTGAATGGATTCAACGATTGCACGTGGAATACTGTGAGATTGATCAAATCCTGCAACATTGTGCTGTGCTTCAGAACGCTCATAGAAATGTTGTATTTTCAAATCGTTGGTCAGTTTGGAACTGATAGACGTCCGCAAGGAGGCCATTAGGCTGTTGTTGATGTATCTTCGGTTGGTATAAGATTCAAAAGCATTGATACCTGTATTGTCTCCCTCTTGTTGGTTGTCCATGTCGTAGACAAAGTTGTTACGAATAGTCAACAAGTTTTTATCATTCAATTGCCAATCAATACGGGCAAAGACCGCATCTGTCTTTTTCTTTTTGTCGAATGAACCAAACAGGCGATCGGCACTGGCGCCATATTTATCTACAGCAATACGGCTAAACTCATCCAAAGTCGCCTGTGTTACTTTGTAACGTGCAATATCTTCAGTCGTTTGAATATCGGCAATCTGAAGTGGGCGGGTGTCCATTTGACGGTCCCAGGTTATAAAGAAATGGGCTTTGTCCTTGATGATTGGGCCACCAAGGGAGAAACCGTATTGATAGGTGGAGAATTTCTGTTTTCGCGCTGTTCCATTGAGGTTATACTTGCTCGAAAGCCAGCCAGCACGGGCAAAAGTAAATGCACTTCCGGTTAAGGTATTTGTGCCCGATTTAGTTACTGTTGTAATACTTCCTCCACCGCTACGGCCGAACGTGACATCGTAGTCATTGGTCACCACCTTGAATTCCCGAATAGCTTCCATGGAGATTGAATAAGCTCCACCGCTATTTCCTCCAGCTACTGTGCTGCGTGAATTCATACCGTCTACCGTGAAATTGGTTGAGGAGGCACGTTGTCCAGCTAGGTTTGTACCACTGCTGACAGGCGATAGATCAATTAGAGACGAGAAATTACGCCCATTTACAGGCATTTTTTTAAGATCATTAGCTGTAATCGCTGTGGATGCACCCAAGGTCTTGATCTTGTTTTTTAAATCAGCGGCTGTCCCCTGTACGATGACTTCATTCAATTTATTTTCAGCTGACGATAAGGTAAAATCCACATTGAGTTCATCACCATAGCTCAATTTATAGTCGGTCTTTTTTTGTTCTGCATAACCAACGTGGTTTACTGTAATGCTATATGGCGAGCCTAAAGGCAATTGTTGAAAGGTATAGACACCGTTTTGGTTGGTCAGTGTCGTTTGTTTAAATCCCGTCGATTCATTTCTTACCGATACAGAAGTTCCTTTTACGGGCCCATTGTTGTCCATGATACGGCCTGTAATAGTCGCTTCGGTACCTTGGGCCCAGCTGTAGGTTGGAATCTGGGAAAATGTGATAATGGTTAATACCATTATCCAAATAATGTTTCTTTGCATGATAATTTCACTTTTTAGTTGATTAGTGTCTGTCACAAGTATGTTGCGAAATTATCCCAGCAAGATTGTTAAATGGTTAAGGTCTCATTATTAAATTTTTAATAAAAATAGGTTTTTGGGGGCCATCGAGCATAATTAATTAACCTATAAACAGCAAGCGGCTCGGATTTCTCCGAGCCGCTTGCTGTTTATTATGAAGTTGGAGAGATTTACTCTTCCCAGCGAATTTTATCTTCGATAGGTGTACGTATAGGCTCACGCGCTTCGGATTGGTGGTGTCCTAAGTAAAATAGACCAATGCATTTTTGATTTTCCTCAAGATTCAAGAAACCTCTCAAATGATTGATTAAACCTGGTGTCGCCCAGTATCCGCCAATGTTTAGCGAGTGTGCAGCCAACCACATGTTTTCAACGGCAGCAGCGGTACAGGCCAATTCTTCCCATTCAGGAACTTCACCTGTATAATTAACAACAATCGCGATAGCAACGTTCGATTGTGTTGCTTTTTTGCCCATTGTTATTTCTGTTGCTTCAGTATATTTCTCTGCGGGTGTTACCGATTTGTAAATACGTGACAACTCAGTGCCCAAACGTTCCAATCCCTCTTTACGGAAGATCACAAAACGCCAAGGCTGTGTTCTTTTATGTGTCGGTGCGGCATTGGCAGCTTCCAAGATGCTCAAGATATCTTCTTTGCTAACTTCCTCTTCGGTAAAAGAAGCTTGAAATACTGACCTTCTGTAATGTATTGCTTTTAATACGTCGTTTTTCATTATAATTTATTTTTCCTTTATGCTTTTTCTTCCCATAAAGATACAACATGTAAAATTGTTTTGACGGCTTTTTCCATATCTTGCACAGATACCCACTCTTGTTTTCCGTGGAAAGCATGGCCCCCGGCAAAAATATTCGGACAAGGTAAGCCCATGAAAGAAAGACGGGATCCATCTGTTCCGCCGCGGATGCTTCTTCGCTCAGCAACCATACCTGCACGGTTGATCGCTTCCATGCCGATCTCCATAATTTCAGGATGTTGATCCAGCACCTCTTTCATATTGCGGTATTGTTCTTTTACAGCGAAAGTATAGGTACAGTTGGGATATTGTTCGACGACCGATTTTGCTATAGCCTCCAATTCATCTTCGTGTTTTTTGAGATTGGCTGTGACGTGATCACGCACGATAAACTGAATCTCCGCTTTTTCTACGGAACCGCTGATGTGAACAGGGTGTACAAAGCCGTCTTTTTTGGTAGTGCTTTCTGGTGACAACCTATCTTTTGGCAATGCATCAATTACAGCACTGGCAATCTTGATGGCACTCTGCATCTTCCCCTTTGCAAAACCTGGATGTACGGATACCCCATGGATAGTCAATGTTGCTCCATCCGCAGAAAATGTCTCATCTTCGATCGTACCGGCTCTTTCACCATCCATTGTATAGGCAAAATCTGCGGCTAGGCGTTTTAAATCTGCTTTATCGACACCTCTGCCAATTTCTTCGTCTGGTGTAAAAAGGATTTTGATATCGCCATGTTTGATTTCAGGATGTTTCATCAACAAACGGGCAGCATCCATAATTTCAGCTACACCAGCTTTGTCATCTGCACCCAGTAAGGTGGTGCCGCTTGCGGTAATAATATCATTGCCAATTTGGTTGGCTAAGTCAGGATGCTCTGTGTATTTGATGATAATGCTATTATCATCAGGAAGTACCAAGTCTTGTCCCTGATAATTAGCGTGTACCAATGTTTTAACATCTTTTCCCGAAGAATCCGGCGATGTATCCATATGGGAACAAAAGCAGATAACAGGAACTTTCTTAGTGGTGTTAGATGGAATGGTTGCATAGATGTAGCCATTTTCGTCCATTGCAGCGTCTGCAATTCCCAATGCCAGTAATTCCGTTACAAGTAACTTTCCAAGGTTTTTTTGCTTTTCTGTGGAAGGGCATGTCGGTGAATTTGCATCAGATTGCGTGTCAATCTGTACATAATTTTGAAATCTTTCGGATACCGAAAAATCACTTATGTTATTGATCTCAAATGTGCTCATTTTTTAATAGCCTTAATGTGATAAGGGTGGTCAAACTTAGATAAATTGCTTTTTATTTGCAATTTAATTTGGTTGCATTTACAAACAATTTGTCCTTGCGAAATACGGATAGCTCTATTTGCCAACATATAGGCTAGAACTAATAGGGGGAATAGGATACGAGCCTCTGCTGAAAAAAATATATTGTTATATATCCTATGCTGGACAACTTTCGGCCGGTAAAACTTGCCCCATTCTATAGGAAAAGAAATTATGGATGATCGTGCATCCATCAGAACCTTTATGGCTTCGCAGGCACCAACAGCAATGAAAGCGAAAGAAGGTTCTTTCGGGACAATCACATCAGACACTTTCAAAAAAAGGACCTGTCAAATCAAGACAGGTCCTTTGTCAATCTTAACTATTTTTTCTATTTTTTTTCGTCGGCATAACCAAATACCTTCTGTAAAATATTGGTATTTCTACTGCCACCGATATTATGTCTAATTTTTGATTCCTGGTCAGCGACTTTGATAAATAAACCGTCTATCGCTTTCTGGGTAACGTATGCTGTAAGATTTGTCTCCACTTTATTGCCTAAAGGAAGGTTGTTATAAGCTGTCGTCAATTGGGTCCAGTACTGATCCACATTGTTTGTACCCATGGCAGATTTAATGACAGGACTAAACTTGTTTGTTAATTCTGTCGATGTACTTGTTTTAAAAAAGGTTGTCGCAGCATCCTCTTTGCTGCCTAACAGGATATTTGTCGCATCTGTAATCGTCATCTTCGAAAGAGCATTCACAAATACAGGAGCGGCCTCTTTAACGGCTCCCTCTGCGGCTCTGTTCATACTCTGTATAAATTGATCGCACAATTTCCCCATCCCAACTGCACGAAGTGTTTTTTCTACTTTTTGCGCTTCTGCAGGCATCAAAATTTTTACTGCTGCATCCCCCAAGAAACCATCTTTTTTAGCCAAGGATTCGATACTCAGATTCAAACCATTGCTTAAAGCCTGTTTGATCCCTAATGAGGCGTCTTTGTTGGATAAAGATGTTAAACTGTTGGATTTAGACGAAGATGCGGCTGTGTTTGATGAGGTCGCTGTTTTAGTACTGTCTGTCTGGCTCTGATTTGCTTTTGTCAATGTCTCGCTGATCTTCTTAAAAATCTGTGCTTCGCTCGCATTGGAATAAAGCAATCCCGAGACAAATAACGTACAATATAATAGTGGAAATTTCATCATGATTTGTTTTGCTGTCAAAATTAAACATATCGACTGTTAATTTATGTGAAAGTTTAAACCAATAGTGGCTAAGCGTCATTATTGTCCGGAATAGTAGCAGATGCGCTACAGCATCCCGCAAAGATGCTACGAATGTAGTATCTTTTAAATGTATTAAAGCATCCTGCGAAGAGGTGGGGGAGTAATACTCGGAATATGTACGTAGGATATGGGAAAACTTCGATGATGCGGTACTATCAGTTAATTTGTTGAAGAATAACGCATATAGACATAAATTAAAAGCGATAAAATAAAAAAACAGCAAGATTCTAAGAGAACCTGCTGTTTGTGTTATAAGGTTGTTGTTATTAACAAGATATTATTTCCAGGAGAGTGTTGTTGCTACTGGAAAGTGATCCGAAGGGAATTTATTCATGTAGGTATCGGTCAGAATACCATATTTTTTTACCTGAAAAGGTTTCGTAATGAAAATATGGTCAATACGGCCTGTTGGTCTAATGCTTTTGCCCCAGCCATTGAAAGAAGAATTGGGTTCATATTTAAATGTCGCCAATTCATGTACATCAGTCACTACTTTGCTATTGGCCAAAGTGAAATAAGCATCATCTTTTTCATCCACGTTGAAGTCACCTGTTAATATTAATGGAAGATCTTTGGCAAATTCTTTTGCTTTTGCCAGAATCAATTTGGCGCTCTCTGTACGTGCCGTACGGCCGATATGGTCAAAATGCGTATTCATAAAGATGAAGCGTTTTTTGTTGGCCTTATCTTCAAAAATACCCCAGGTACAGATCCGTGGCAAGGCTGCATCCCAGCCCTTGTTTGGGTGCTCGGTATCGGTTGCTGAGAGCCAAAAAGTGCCACTTTTTATCGCTTTGAACCGATTAGTATTGTAATAAATCGCAGAATGCTCGCCCTCTTGCGCGCCATCATCACGTCCTACACCCACATAATCGAATCCGGGCAGAAGCTTTTTGAGATCTTGGACCTGATCAAAGAAACCTTCCTGGATACCAAAAATATCAAAGCCGTGGTATTTGATCAGATTGGTAAGCGGAACTTTCCGGTCATTCCACATGTTATCGACATCCACGGTATTTCTTTGACGAATATTATAGCTAGCGGCGATAAATTCCTGTCCATAGGACAAGAAGGATAAACACAGTGCGATAACTAGAAAAAGACTTTTTTTCATCTATTTAAATTATTGTTGATCATTTATTCTTTATTAAAGGCATTCACGCGGCCTTCGGCGGTATAAGTGTTGAGTCCCATCGATATCGATAGGCTCGGTTCACCCAGTTTGTCTTTATTTCTTTAACACGTTGAGCAGCAATTCAGGTTCGTCAGTGGTAATAAAATCAATTTTCTGATCGATTAGATTTGTCATCTCTTCTTCTGTGTTTACTGTCCATGCGTTTACTTTCATGCCAAGTTGATGCGCATCTTTCAGCCATGTAGCGTTCTTTTTAAAGACCGAAAAGTGGTAATCTACCCCATTGATTCCAGCAGCTTTCACATCAGCAGGGGATTTATCTCCTGTAAGGTATTGGATATTGGCCTTAGGAGCCAGTTCGTGGATCTTTTGACAAGCTTCAAAGCTGAAAGAAATGTAATCAGTGATTTTCTCTGCCTTTAAGCTTTTGACCATTTCAACCGTTTTTGTGGTCGCTTCAAGTGTACGCTCGACGCCGAGTTTATTGATCTTCAATTCAAGGATGAGACGCAGGCCTTTCAATTTTTTCCCAGCGTTAAGATATTCTTCCAACGTAGGAATAGATTCGCCGTTAGGATGCTTTTTTTCTAAAAGCTCTTTGTATGTTGCCGTTGCGATATCGATGCCATAGAAATCATTGTCGTGGTTGACCACAAGAATATTGTCTTTAGTCAAATGTACATCAAACTCGGATCCGAAGAGCTTAAGGTCGTGGGCTGCTTTTAAAGAAGCAATAGAATTTTGGGGAAGATGGCTGTTTTTCCATACGCCACGATGTGCAATGGCTTTTGTCTGCGCGAACAATGCCGAAGATGAGATCACCATCGCTAGCGTAAGACAGCTAAAAATATGTTTTTTCATACTATAATTTATGTTTGAGTGTTTGTTTTCAACGGCATAATAATGTGCACGTTCCACTCCGTGATTTATTCCTGTTCTACTTCTCTTTTTCGACATTGATATTATCTATGACGATGTTACCCATAAAAATTGAACCTGATAACAGGTTCATTTCTTACAAATGCGTTTAAAAGTTGATTTTACATAGGACAAAAAACTTTCATGATTCCTTTGGATCAACAACAGGCATGAAAGTTCTTGATGGCCTTTGAAAACAGACACTTTCATAAAAAAAGTGGTACTTTTTATCTCGATGTACAAGATCTAAAGTACCACTTTTATATTTAGGAATTGTTAAGTGTAATTTATTTTTTACCATTCCATTCGGCCATGAACTCATCCAGGAAGCCGAGCATATAGTCATGACGATGCGCAGCGATTTTTTTCGCCGCTTCTGTATTCATCTTATTCTTTAACAATAAGAGCTTTTCGTAGAAGTGATTGATTGTAGGGGCCTCTGAATGTTTATACGCTTCCTTGTCCTTATATTCCTGCACAGGAATGCTGGGATTATACATCTCACGACCTTTGTTGCCGCCAAAACTAAATGCGCGGGCAATACCTATTGCGCCGATGGCATCAAGACGATCAGCATCTTGGACAATCTCCATTTCTTTTGAATGGAACGAAACTTCACCTAAACTTGCTTTGAAAGACATGTTGAAGATGATTTTCTTGACATGATCAATGACTTCAGGCGAAATTTCTAGACTTGCCAAGAATTCTCCGGCAACACGAGGGCCTATTGTTTCGTCGCCATCATGGAATTTACTGTCAGCGATATCATGTAATAACGCCGCCAATTCACAAACCATGACATCTGCTTCTTCATCTTCTAAAATTAACTTCGTATTGTTCCATACGCGTTGAATATGCGACCAATCGTGGCCTGCTTCTGCAAATTTCAATCGATCTTGCACAAATGCTACTGTGCGCTCAATAATGTTATTCATACAATACTTTTGTTTTTTCGCGAGTACCCTCGTATAATTCGTATTCTAATAATCTACAATCTAATTTACCATTATAAAATTCTATACGTCGGGACGCACGCAGCCCGATTTTCTTTGCCAGATCTGGATTTCCTGTAAATATATAGCCTCTATAACCTTTGCACTCCTGTTTCATGAAATCTCCCATTCGCTTGTAGGTAATTTCCAGTTTGCTGTGCGTGCCTAGACGTTCACCATATTCAGGATTGAATAAAATGACACCACCTTGTTCTTTAGGAACGTGTGTTTCGGCAAAATCGCATACTTCAAATGAAATTAATTGCTCTACACCAGCAGTTCTGGCATTCATCTTGGAAACATTGATCGCCTCTTCCGAAATATCACTTGCGATAATTTGTGGAGCCGCTTTTTTATTGATCTGATCTTTAAGTAATCTGCGTTCCTGGAAGAAAACAGTTTCATCATAACCAATGAAATGCATAAAAGAGTAGTTCATGCGTAGTAACCCCGGTTTTCTGTTTGTTGCAATCAGAGCGGCCTCAATAGCCAAAGTTCCGGAACCGCACATCGGGTTCACAAATGGAGAATTGCCATCCCATTTGGATGCGATAATTGTTGAAGCAGCAAGAGCTTCCAGCATCGGTGCTTTTCCGGGGATCTTCCGGTAGCCGTGTTTCGCTAGCGTCTCACCCGAGGTATCTAGAAAAATTTCAGCACGATCATCTTTCCAGTACAAATGTACCACTGCTTTATTATTCTCAGGACCTGAATTAGGGCGCATGCCCTTTTTTTCTTTGATACGATCCACGATCGCATCTTTAACCTTTACGTTCGCAAATAGAGGTGTACTGATTGTTTCATTGTCCACATTGGAGCTGACAGAGAAGTATCCGTCAAACTGAATGAGTTCTTCCCATGCGATCTTACTTAATTCTTCATAGAGTTCCGTCGGATTATTGGCTGTAAACTCTTTTAATGAGTACAGAATCTGAGAGGCTGTACGTAGGTTCAGATTGAGTTTGATCGTATCATTTATACTGACCTTTAATTCTACTCCAGTGGGAAATGCTCTGACAATGTCAAAACCTAACTCTTTAACTTCCTGTTGCAAATAAGGAGATAAGCGCTTATTGCACGTTATAATAACTTTATTGGGGGTGTTGAAAACTTCCATCATATTTTGTACAAAGTTAATTAAACTCTTCCTCAAAAATTGCTTAATTTTACGCTTTAATATTTATTTTTTTGATTATGGAAATTAGAGGAAAAGTACACGAGATAGGAGCGACACAACAAGTGACAGAATCATTCAAAAAACGCGATATGATTGTAGCTTATGCCGAAAACCCACAATTTGTTGAATATATCCGTTTTGAAGCAACACAAGACAGAACTTCAATTTTTGATAACTTAGCAATTGGTGAAGAGGTAGAAGTATCTTTTAATCTTCGTGGTCGTCCTTGGACTAATAAAGATGGCGTAACAACTTATTTTAATTCATTGGTCGCATGGCGTGTAACAAAATTAGGTAATGCTGCTCCGGCACCATCTTCCCCAGGTTACGCAGATATGCCTGCTCCTGTAGATTTGGCGGGTTCATCAGATGATGATGATCTACCATTCTAATCTGAATAGGATTTTATGCCCTATCGCATATGCGGTAGCAAATAGCTTATTTGAACTGTAAGCATACAGTTATCTACGATAGAAAGGCTTCCTCAGGAAGCCTTTTTTATTTCCCCCAATAAGACAAGTTCCAGCAATTGGCTTTTATTGGCGCTGAAATTGCTTGCTATAGGATGTTTAACATCAAAAAGTAAAAGATATGAAACGACCCGTATTATTTTCTTGCTTAGTAGCGATTTCGCTAAGCGCATGCAATCAAACCTCAAAAAATAATCAGCATACAGCTGCAGATTCTTCAGCGCATGAAACTGTGGCAGTGGATACTGTCCATACATCGCAGAATTCGCTGGATTGGGCAGGTACCTATGAAGCTACCATTCCCTGTGCCGATTGTGAGGGTATCAAAACAAATATTACCTTAAAAAATGACAATACCTTCGCTATTGTTAGTGAGTATATTAATAAAAATACCAAGGTCGAAGATAGTGGTAAAATCATGTGGCACGACAACGGATCCGTTGTTCATCTCACAGGAAAGGAAACAAATATGAAACTGAAAGTGGGCGAAAACAAATTGATCGGACTAGACCAGGAAGGCCATGAGATTGAAGGCCCCAATGCACATCTCTATGTGTACAATAAAGTTGAAGGAGAGAAATTGTAAATAAAACAAGACTCCATTGGCTGAATTAGCCACTGACGTATTTACCGTACGTGACTTTCCGTAATAAATAAGTCAATAGGGCGCTTGCCAACAGCGTGAGTCCCGTTGCAGCCGGTATTTTCCACAAAGTGGATAAAGGAAGCAAGGGATGGATATAATTCAGTAATAAAATATGGCATAGGTAAATGCCAAAACTGTGAATGTCGATAAATTCCCAGAAGGCGTTGAGCTTTTCTGGGAGTTTAAGGCTTTGAACGAAGATAAATAAAAAACCTGCGCTCAATGCGATATTCGGCGAAAGATAATTGTAAAGTGTCGGATCAAATTCCCCTCTTGACACACTTAAATAATAAGTCCCCGAAGCTGTAATTAAACAGCAGATTAGAAAAAATGTAGAACTCGGCAATTTTCCCATCGGGATGGGATAGTTACGCAAGTAATGGCCCAAAACTAGGTAGCCAGCATACCCCGAAAAAAAGGTCAGGTCAAAATTAGGTAGGTAACTATTGAACCATTTATTCGTAAAAAATAACGCTGCAAACCACAAACCCAAAAAGATCTCAAGCTCTCTTTTACTGCAGTTGCCTACAATTTTGCGTATGAAAGGGACTGCGAGGTAGAGCCCAAGTATCATATATAGATACCAGAGATGTGCATTCGTTCCTGACTTTAAGCGAATTAACACAATGTTGATAACTTGTGGAAAACCAATATAGTCAAAATCAATGTAGCGGATAAAATAATAAATAAGATAGACGATACTCCAAAAAAGAAAGGGCGGGACAATTTTTAACAGACGTTTTCGATAAAACTGTCCCGTGCTTTCGTCTTTCTGTAGTAACAGAGCCCCTGAAATAATGACAAACAGAGGCACTGCAAAACGTGAAAAGCTGTTGAGCCAATTGGCGTAATTCCAGTCGAATGACTCAAATTCATTGTTGTTCAGATAACCCGAAGAGGAATGGATCAAGATAACGAGCAGTATCGCAACAATACGTAGTACACTGATATAACTGGTTCGTGCCATTGGGGTATTCTATTTTTATTGACTTTTATTGTCGTAGACTCTCAAATATAGTAAGGTGAGTAGTGCTCCAATGCTCGCCATGCCCACGCCAACGAGCGATGGTGTATTATAAGCCAACCCCCATGTTATTGGAATCCCGCCAAGAAATGCACCTAAGGTATTCCCGAGGTTAAAGGCGGCCTGCCCGCCTGCTGCGGCTAATGTAGCCGCTTCTTTTGAAGCGCGGATCAACATCAGTTGTGTCGGTGAACCAATAGTGAAAGATACCAGTCCCGTAATAAAGGCCAGAGGATAGGCTGTCCAGCCTAGTGGTGATATAAAGTAAACCATCACAAGGCATATTGCCATGGCCGAGAAACTGGCGATAGCTGCTTTGGTCGGGGAGATTGTATCGGCCAACTTTCCACCGATAAGATTCCCAAAAAACATACCAACACCGATCAGGATCATAATTAGCGGTACGCGATCAGGGGCGATGCCCGATACATTGGTCACTAACGGTGCGATGTAACTGATCCAGGCGAAAAGGCCTCCGGTACCAATGGCAATGATTGCCATTAATAACCAGGCAATTTTTTTATTGAAAAAGTTCAGCTGGCTAAAGATATTATTCCCTTTGGAGGCTTCAATTTTTGGCATCCAGGCATAAATTGCTGCAAAAGTAATTAATCCCAGTATGCTGATGATACCATATGTCAAACGCCAGGAATAATGATGACCAAGGTATGTGCCCAATGGTACTCCGGCTAGATTGGCAATCGTCATTCCCGTAAACATAATGGAAATAGCCTGTGCTTCCTTTCCTTTTGGAGCCAGCCGAGCTGCAACAACAGACCCAACACCAAAAAATGCACCATGTGGAAGTCCAGCCATAAAGCGTGAAAGGCTGATTAAAAACTGTCCTGGCGCAATACTGAATAGACCATTGAAGATAAAAAAGAGCAGCATTAAAAAGAGCAATACCTTCTTCGGGGGATATTTTCCCGTAAATAGCACTAATGTTGGCGCACCGACAACAACACCTAGTGCATAGAGTGCAATCAGGTGGGCAGCGGTAGGGATCTCGATATGAAGATCTTTGGCAATATCAGGTAAAATACCCATCATCGTGAATTCGGTCATTCCGATGGCAAGTCCGCCAAATGCCAAAGCGATAATTCCTTTGTTCATTGTATTTTAAGGTTGAGGTTGTACGATAATGGTACGAAGATAATAAATAGATTGTACTAAAAATTATTGATACCTTTTTTGGGGGACACAAGTAATATCTTTAGTCTTTCTTAAGATGATCTGACGCTGATCCAATCTGCTTTCCAGTACCACCGAATCAGCAGCATGATAAACGACTTTAAAGCGGGGGATGTATTGACCGGAAAGATAGCAGCCTGAAATCTTCTGCTTGCCATTCTCCTTGGTATAAATACCATCGACAATGATGGAGTCGCCGCGCAGCACATAAATACCCTTTGCATGTTCTGTCCACGAACCGTTTTTGTAACAGCTATCTGGGATTGTCTGTACTTTATTGTTGACGTGCATGGTCGCGTAAACGGAATCACAAGTGAACTTGAAATCAGTCAAGGTATATTGCATCATTTGTTGCTGTCCCGGAATACTGTCCTGGACCCATTCGCCCTGTAAAAAGGGGGCACCTTCGCTCTGCATATCCGAGTTGAATTTGCAGGCGGTAAAAAAGAAAAACATACCTATGGCAAGTGCCAATAGGTATGTTTTTGTTCGTGTATTTTTTATTGAAATAATAGTCACAGCCTATTTTAAACTTCCAACCATATCTTCTGGTTTTACCCAGGCATCGAAATCTTCAGGAGTCACATAACCTAAACGTACCGCTTCTTCTTTAAGCGTAGTCCCATTTTTATGTGCTGTTTGCGCGATTTCTGCTGATTTGTAATAACCAATTTTTGTGTTTAGTGCCGTTACCAACATCAATGAGTTGTCTACCAATTCTTTGATGCGTTTGTAGTTCGGCTCGATACCAGCCGCACAGTGCTCTTCAAATGAAACACAGGCATCACCCAATAGGCGCGCTGATTGCAAGAAGTTTGCCGCCATCAATGGTTTGAATACGTTCAGTTCATAGTGGCCCTGCGTTCCACCAATGGTAATCGCAACGTCATTACCCATCACTTGAGCCGCAACCATAGTCAATGCTTCACATTGTGTTGGATTCACTTTACCTGGCATAATTGACGATCCTGGTTCGTTTTCAGGGATCAGGATTTCGCCAATACCTGAACGTGGGCCAGAAGCCAACATACGGATATCATTTGCAATTTTATTTAAAGCTACAGCCAATTGTTTTAATGCACCGTGCGTTTCAACGATCGCGTCGTGAGCAGCCAATGCCTCAAATTTATTTTCAGCAGTTACAAAAGGAAGGCCTGTAAATTCAGCGATATATTTAGCAACCACAACGTCATAGCCGTTTGGCGTATTTAATCCTGTACCTACGGCAGTACCGCCTAAAGCAAGTTCTGATAAATGAGAAAGTGTGTTTCTCAATGCTTTTAAACCATGGTTCAATTGAGCAACATAACCTGAGATCTCTTGACCTAAAGTTAATGGAGTAGCATCCATTAAGTGTGTACGGCCAATTTTTACTACGTTTTTGAACTCCTCAGCTTTTTTAGCCAATGTGTCACGCAATTTTTCGACACCCGGAATGGTAATTTCAGCAACAGCTTTATAAGCTGCGATATGCATTCCTGTAGGGAAAGTATCATTTGATGATTGCGATTTGTTTACATCATCATTTGCTTTTAACACAGGTTCACCCTCACCAATTTTATGTCCAGCCAATACTTGTGCACGGTTTGCGACAACCTCATTCACATTCATATTGGATTGTGTACCCGAACCTGTTTGCCAGATAACCAGTGGAAATTGATCATCCAATTTGCCCGCCAAGATCTCATCACATACGGTAGCGATCGCATCACGTTTCTCTACAGGTAATACCCCCAACTCGTGGTTAGCGTAAGCAGCTGCTTTTTTCAAATAAGCAAAGCCTGCGACGATTTCGTGTGGCATCGAAGCTGCCGGTCCGATTTTAAAGTTGTTGCGTGAACGCTCTGTCTGTGCACCCCAGTATTTGTCTGCAGGTACTTGAACTTCACCCATCGTGTCTTTTTCAATTCTGAATGACATAGTATGTAAGTATAAGTAAAACGTAAAAATTAAAAGTATATGTGCTTAGCACATAATACATCAATTACAAAGTTACAGGATAATACAGTAAAGAGCAAGGATTAAAGAATAAGGATTTAGAATAAAACCCAATAATCACATCTTAAAAACCGAGACGTTTTGTCAAAGATTCATTCACATGATGGAAAACCTGTTTCGGTTTTAATGTCCGCCAGGGAAGCTCGTTCAATGCGCCACCAAAATTAATGTAATAGTCTATATTCTGCTGTTGAAATTCTTCAATGACATGCTCACGGAAACCAATGCCTGCTATCCATCCGTCATCGATATCCTGAAACCATTCCTCATAGTAAGAATCATCTGAAGCATGAAAATTGAGCACATTCTCTCCAATCAGCATAAAATACTTGATGCCCTGACTGATCAGTACATCAATAATCTCTCGCTTGAGCAACATAATATCATTGTAGATCGCATCATTCCATTCACCAATGAGTTCGATAATACAGTACTGTTTCTCGTAGTCCACAAATAGTATTTTTAGGTATAAGGTCAGCGAACCGAATTCATCCCATTGTGGGTGCAATAGGAAATTATAGATCTGTTTATCAAAATCAAATTCGCTGTAGACCGTACCATAAAATGGGGATTGTTCATCTTCAGCGGCAATGTAGTAGTCCCGCCAATTGTAATAAGGTTCGATCTCGTGCATACAATGGAATCTTTTTCAATTCAAACTAAGATAAATTTACGCGCATTTGCAAGTTAATTTATAGTCATCATCGTCATGAGGTTAAATTTACTTTTTCATAATCCTATCAGCTTTCGAGTGCGATGGGCTACGCGGTGCTTCGCTCAAAACAAGATCAGGGAGCTTTTTGTTTTTAAATGTAAAAATATGCGCTCAAATACTCGTTTAACCGAATAAACTTATTATTTTTGATCAAGTAATTAATGTTGAACAGTTTGTCTCTTCTTCGATAATTCATGAAGATTCCCCATGCAGAAAAGTATTAAACGAAATATCTTTGTAGCCGCGACATATGCTGCAGTACTGTTTCTTGGCTTGCTGTTGGGACAAAATTATGCCGAGGAACAAGGAAGTAACCAGAAAACAACCTTTTCAAGTTTACGTTCCAATGGCAATTCGGATAAACTGCAATATCTCATTCAATTAATTGCTGAGAATTATGTAGACAACGTCAGTATAGACACGGTTCAGGATGAAGCCATTGAACATGTTGTTTCCCGCCTCGATCCTTTTTCTACCTTTTTGAGACCAAATCAAGTCCTAGCAAAGCAGGAAACTCTTGAAGGAACATTTGACGGTATCGGAGTCGAATACTTTCGTCTGAAAGATACGCTGCTTGTTGTTGGGATGGTGGCTGCTGGTCCTGCAGAAAAAGCAGGTATGCGTATTGGTGACCGGATTTTAAAGATCGGAAATAAAGATCTTATCGGAAGAAAGGTGACTGAACCCGAAATAGAAAAACTTATCCGTGGTAAGAAAGGGACAGCGGTATTGATTTCCATTCAACGCAACGGGGAGGTATTGAGCAATCCAATAAAAGTCATTCGTGATCAGGTAAATGTTTCGAGCCTTGATGCGTCCTATATGATCGCTCCAAAGACAGCTTATGTGAAGATTCGGAGATTTGGACATAAAACAGCCGACGAATTCAGACAGTCACTCATTGATTTACGAAAAAGCGGTGCTCAAGATCTTATTTTGGATCTACGTAATAATGGCGGCGGATTTGTACATACAGCAATCGATCTGGCAGGTCAGTTTTTCAAGGAAAAAAGACTATTGATGTATACCGAAGGTGCCAATGAACCTCGTCAGGACTTCTATTCCGAGAAAGCCGGTGATTTTGGCGATGGCCGTGTCATTGTGCTGATCAACGAAAGTACAGCCTCAGCAAGCGAAATTTTGAGTGGTGCGCTTCAGGATCTGGACCGGGCAACGATTGTCGGCCGCAGGTCTTATGGTAAAGGTTTAGTGCAGGAACAATTTGACTTTTCAGACGGATCGGCCATTAATCTGACTGTCGCTCGCTATTATACGCCTCTTGGAAGATGCATTCAGCGAAAATATACACGTGCCAATTTTGATGCGGCAAAATACATGACAGGCTTCGATCTATGGACAATGGATACCGAATTCAGCCAAAAAGAGATGTTTACAACCAGCAAGGGAAAACTTGTTTTTGGGGGCGGGGGTATTCTTCCGGACGTAACTATCCCGATTGATACCAATGAAACCAGTGCCAAATACCGCGAGATATTTCATTCCAATGCGATCGAAGAGTTTGTGTATGATCGGTTCACAAAACATTTGCCCGCCTATTCTATTGAAAATTTTATCAGTGGCTACCATCTGCCAGCGACAGAGTTTGATTTATTCATTTCATACCTCAATCGACAAAAGGCGATTCATGTAACAGCCAATGAAGCGAAAAACCTACATGACTTGATTCAGTCTGATATCGAAGCCTTGGTTGGTCGGTATTATTTTGGCCGTGAAGCATACTATAAAATCAAGAATCGCCGCGATAAATTTATTGAAATTGGCCTTAAAACATTGGGCTATCAGATGCCTAAGGTTTAAGCCTAAGGTCCGACCATACAGGATAGTGGTCTGATAATTTCTGTTTGACAATCTGATAATTCATTATCTGGAATTTCTGGCTGGCAAAAATGTAGTCGATCTGAAAGATCGGCAGGAGCGCATGATGGGTCACCCCCCAGCCATTACCTTTCTCTTTAAAGGCATTGTAAAGACCGTCTCCAATCAAATTGACCGAGTAGCTCATTGGCGTGTCATTGAAATCGCCTACAGCAATATAAGGATATTGACATTCATTCATGTGCTTCTTTAATGAATGCGCCTGTTCGCTACGTAGCTCGAAAGCATTCTTGAGTTTTCGGCTCAACCTGCGGGTGGTTGAATTATCGGATTCGGTTTTATTGGATAGATTCTGGATAAATTCCTTGTCCTCATTTTGAAGCGCAAACGAACGTAAATGTATATTGTATATCCGAATCAGTGTATCCTGTTTTTTGATATCTACGTAACTGATCCGATTGATGCCGTAGTCGTTATCCCTTATGGTGCCGGAATCATAGATCGGAAAGCGGGAAAGAACAGCCATCCCGTACGCCTCATAATCATTTTTAGAGCTGGGTTCAAAGAAAAAATAATCATAGCCCAGTTTATCTTTGAATTCCTCTGAGAAAACATGTTTTCCTTTAATCTTGCTGATATATTCCTGAAAGCAGATTACATCAGGAGATATGCTGTCAATAATGCGGACAACATCGGCTTTAAAGTTTTTTTTCTCATCATTTACCTTTTTGAACAAATGAGCATTGAAAGTCATGATGCGAAGCGTGCGTATCTCGGACGATACAGGTGCGTTCTCTTTACGGATGTTCCAATGTTTAGTTAAAAAAGGCCATCCAATGAGGATGGTGACGAGCGAATAAAGTGCAATTTTCCGTTTACGGAGTAGCCAATAAAAGATAAAACCAATATTAATAAGGAGGATCGGCAGGTAGCCTAAGCCCATAAATGCAATGGGCCAAAAAGATTTAGGATTAATGAAGGTCGCCGAATAACTCATCAGCAAGGCAATGATCGCAAGCATATTTGCCAGGAACATCGTTTTACTTATAAAGCCCAGTTTTCTTCTTAAAAATGTCCTTCTATCCATCAACCTTGTCACCACTATTGCTTGCCCTAAAGAGCGTTTCTTTTTCGGGGTTCGTTAGACTGTCGTAGCCAGAAATGGAAATTTTATCTAAGATAGTATCGATTTCATCCTGATTGGGTAAGTCATAACGATGTTTCCGATTTGTAGGTATATTGTTGCCTACAACGACTTTCATTTTTGCAGGCTTCTTTTGTTTTTTCTGAAAAACTGTGGACCAGTCCATCCCTGATTTTAGGGCATAAGTGAATCCCATTCCGAAAAGTACAACAGCAAAGTAGGAAATGGCCGCAGGCCGGTTTGTCATGGTCAGAGCAAGGAATTCAAGCGCAAAATAAATAATCGCGACTAATTTTAACTTAACGGTACCGATCAGCAGAAACCGTAACTCATACTTGGGTACCAAGGTAACAATTGCTGCCAGTACTGCTGCCAGGGGAAGAGAGCCACCCATGAGCTGCAAGCTAGTAGGCATAGGAATAAGTGACCCAAAACCAACATAGAGCACACTGCCTAGCAGCCAAGAGGCGATATAGACAAACAGAAATTGCCTTTTGTTTAAAAAAGTGAAAAAGATCTGACCGACCCAATAGAGCCAAAGGCTATCAAAAAGTATGGTCAGCAGCTTAACGTATACAAAATTCGATGTGATCAACGACCAAGGCTGTTCAATAAAGCTTGAAAAATTACTCGGTAAACTCAATCGACGTACAATAGGCTCTAAAAAGCTTTGGGGCACAATCTTTAATTCAAAGAGCAGATCTAAAAAATAAATGAGGACAAATAAACATACCTGAATACTGATCACCAAGGGAACCGGTGAACCTGTCTTATAGGTTTGTCTCCAAAAATCTTTTAAGCCGATATTATTCATTGTGCACGATATTAATAAATTCCTTTTCTAATCTTCCACAGTTTAAGCAGTAGATAGCCAAATAGTGCACCACCGACGTGAGCCAGGTGAGCCACCGAATCTCCTGGTCTAGACAAACTCATATAAATCTCGATAAGGATAAAACCACCGATCATATATTTCGCTTTGACTGGTACAGGAATAAACAAAAATTGAAGCGGTATGTTTGGGAAAAGGTAGGCAAATGCCAATAAAACGCCATAAATGGCTCCCGAGGCACCTAACATAGGAATAAGGTAGCTTAATGCTTCATTATTTCCGGTATTTGCCATCGCAATAAGTTCGCTTCCACTTATGCCGTGAAGTGGCGCAAAAGAACCTGTTGCATTGTAAAGTTGTAGACCATTTACTGCAGTATAAAGAAACCAGGCTCCGATCCCCGAAACTAGGTAGAAATTTAAAAAACGCTTTGATCCAAGTACCTGCTCAATCATAGGGCCGAACATGACTAGGGAAAACATATTGAAGAAAATATGGGTAATGTTGTTCTTGTCATGCATAAACATATGCGTGATCACCTGCCAGATTTTAAAATAAGGTGAGTCTGGATAATAGACCGCAAGATAATCATATGCTACAGGAAAAAGTTGTGATCCAATATAAAATACAATATTGATGATCAATAAATTCTTGATAACAGGTGTTAATTGTGGAAACATATATTTTATCTTCTAGTTTTTACCAAATTTTTCCGCTAATTCTTGCAATGTAAATGTTACAATTACAGGATTCCCATAGATGGAGATATTGGGCGAGTGACAGGCGAAAAGTCTATCTACAAGCTCAGCCATAGCTGTATTATCCAGTGTAGTACCGGGTTTAATCGCTGCATTGCGGGCTAGGCTCTTGGCTAGGTTTTCCCGCTTAGCGAGCTTATACTCAGACTGATTGTTTTTGTAATCCTCCAATATTTTCTCAATCATTTTTATTTCGTCAAATCCCGTCCCTAAGTCTGCGGGGATTCCATCAATAATATAGGAATTTTTTCCAAATTCACGAATTTGAAAGCCTAAACCATTGATGTCTTCCAGAAGATCCTTCATTAACTCATTATCTGCAGCATTCAGATCCAACGTCTGTGGAAATAAACTTTGTTGACTCAGTCCTTTATGTTGATCCAGCTGCGTAAGAAATTGCTCGAAGAGAATGCGTTCATGTGCCGCTTGCTGATCGATCAGAATAAATCCAGAGTGAATCTGTGAAACAATATATTTGTTATGCAGCTGGAAAAAGAGTTTCGAGGATGATTTATCTTCAACTTGAATGACTTGTGGGCCATCGCTACTCAATTCGGGTTCCCCATGCAGTGGCAACTGAACAGACTCTTCTTTTTCGACGATTTGATACAGGGAATCCCAATTGCTGGGTATACCGCCCGTTTTCTTGTTAAGTCCTTCCGCATAGCTTTCTGATCGCGTGTAGCTCGAACTGGACTTTGATTTGTCTGTATCAAATGGATTGAAGTCCGGATTAAAGGTCACTGTTGGAACGATAATTTCATCCAATGCTTTTTTTGTAATCAGATTGGTGAAGCTTGTTTCCTGTTCAAAATCAAGAGAAGGCATGATATTGTATCGTCCCAATGATCTTTTTACTGCTGAGCGGATAATGGCATAAATGGCCTTATCGTCTTCATACTTAATTTCGGTCTTGGTGGGATGTACGTTGATATCGATGCGTGCAGGATCTATGTCGATAAATAAGACATAGAAAGGAAATGTTTCTGCCTGCAAAATATCCTCATAAGCATTCATAACAGCATGGTGCAGGTATGGATCACGTACAAAGCGTTTGTTGACAAAGAAAAACTGTTCTCCCCGAGTTTTCTTTGCAAATTCGGGTTTTCCAACAAAGCCTTCCACCTTGATGATGGAAGTATCTTCTTCCACAGGGACAAGCCGCTGATTGTAATTATTGCCAAAGATATGGACAATACGTTGTTTGAGCGTTTCTGCCGGCAAATGGTAGATCTCATTTCCGTCACTATGTAAGGTCAGGAAAATTTGCGGATTCGATAAGGCGATACGCTGAAATTCATCAATGATATGACGCATTTCTACGGAGTTGCTCTTTAGGAAGTTTCTCCGTGCAGGAATATTGTAAAAAAGATTTTTAACTAAAATATTTGTCCCGGCAGCAACGCCTTCGGGATATTGATTGACAACTTTTGATCCCTCTATTTCGACCACCGTACCCAGTTCATCTTCGATACGGCGTGTTTTGAGTTCTACCTGTGCAATCGCTGCAATGGATGCCATCGCTTCCCCGCGGAAACCCATGGTGCGGATAGCAAATAAGTCTTCAGCCTTACGGATTTTTGATGTCGCATGGCGTTCAAAACAAAGGCGTGCATCTGTCACACTCATGCCACAGCCATTGTCAATGACCTGGATCAATGACTTGCCTGCATCTTTAACAATAAGTTTTATTTTGTCAGCTCCAGCATCAATAGCATTCTCAATCAATTCTTTAATCGCAGACGCTGGTCGCTGCACCACTTCTCCCGCCGCAATCTGATTAGCAACATTATCTGGAAGTAATTGAATAATATCCGACATATAATACAAAGTTACGAAATATCCATATTTACAGCGTATAAACACGGATGAAAATCAATTGGATATTCCACATGTTCTTTAAAAAACAAAAGTCCGTAACGCTTTCAATCGCCCTGTTTTCTGGCTGTCAAAGTCAGTGTGCCTTGTCCATTTCCGGTGCAAAACAAATTACCAAGCCATCTAGCGTCCGTTTCGATGGCATTACATTTCCAATTTTAAGAAACGTGCCGTTTCGCTTTTGTTATTTTTAATTAAGTTTTCAGGTGTTCCCTCAAACAGGACTTGCCCGCCCTCTTTACCACCTTCGGGGCCGATATCAATGACCCAATCTGCCGATTTAACGACATCAAGATTGTGCTCGATGATCAGTACCGTATTTCCTCGGTCAACGAGACGATTAATCACCCCCATAAGGACATTGACATCTTCAAAGTGAAGACCTGTAGTCGGTTCGTCAAGGATATAAAATGTATTTCCGGTATCTTTTTTAGAAAGCTCCGTGGCCAATTTTACCCGTTGTGCCTCACCTCCCGATAAAGTTGTCGAGGACTGACCTAAGGTGATATAGCCCAAACCGACATCTTGCAGTGTTTTGATCTTTCGGTAGATACTTGGTACATTTTCGAAGAAGTCCACCGCATCGTTGATGCTCATATCGAGTACATCAGAGATGGATTTCCCTTTATAGCGCACCTCTAAAGTTTCTCGGTTGTAGCGTTTTCCGTGGCATGTTTCACAAGGAACCTGTACATCGGGTAGGAAATTCATTTCAATGACTTTCAATCCGGCTCCTTGGCAGGTTTCACAACGCCCCCCTTTGACATTAAAGGAGAATCGTCCAGGTTTATACCCCCTGATCTTCGCTTCTGGCAATTGAACAAACAAGGTTCTGATATCCGAAAATACACCCGTATAGGTCGATGGATTGGATCGCGGTGTACGTCCGATAGGACTTTGGTCGATCTCGATGACTTTGTCAATATGTTCTAAGCCTTCAATTTTTTTGAAAGGAAGCGGAATTGCTTTGGCCCTGAAAAAATGTTTATTTAAAATAGGATATAAAGTACCGGTGATTAAGCTGGATTTGCCCGAACCCGAAACACCGGATACGACAATGAGTTTCCCCAAAGGAAAGGAGACCGACAGATTTTTTAAGTTATGTCCGGTTGCGCCATGTAATGATAATGTTTTTCCATTGCCCTTACGGCGTTTTTCAGGGATCTTAACCTCTTTTGTGCCATTGAGGTAAGCTGCCGTCAATGAGTCTGATTTGAGGATTTCTTGTGGAGTTCCTTCCGCAACAACAGTCCCGCCATGAACCCCTGCAGCAGGGCCCATATCGATAACATGGTCGGCATGTAGGATCATGTCTTTATCATGTTCCACGACAAGAACCGAATTGCCAATATCGCGTAGGTTTTTGAGCGCATTGATCAATCGTTCATTGTCACGCTGATGAAGCCCGATACTCGGCTCATCGAGTATGTAAAGCACATTGACCAGTTGCGAGCCAATCTGTGTCGCCAGACGGATCCGTTGTGCCTCCCCGCCGGAAAGTGTTTTAGCGGTACGGTCTAGGGTGAGGTAATTTAAGCCTACATCCAGCAAGAAGCCTAAACGTGCACGGATTTCCTTTAAGATCTCTGTTGCAATAACAAGTTGACGTTCATCAAGTTTGCTTTCTACCTGATCAAACCATTCTTTAATGGATGTAATATCCATCGTAGAAAGTTCATGGATGTTTTTATCGGCAATTTTAAAATGTAAAGACTCTTTTTTCAGACGAGCGCCTGCACAGGTCGGACAGGTGACTTTCGTCCTAAAATCATCCAAAGAAGGTGCTTCATCCGATGATTTTCCAGAAAATTCTTCCAGCATCTTAAAGATACCTTCAAATTCAACACGATATTCACGCGTACCATAACTTCCATACGATACTGTGACAACGATAGGTTCTTCTTTATTACCGAATAAAAGCTGATCAATCTGTTCTTCATTGAGTTTTTCAAGCGGCGTTGTAATGGTAAAGTCCAATTTTTTTGCGACAGCTTTCAAGACTTCCGAAGTCCAGTTTTCACGCGTAGGCCCTAGGGGGGCTAACCCGCCTTTTTGAATACTCAGTTTTTTGTCTGGAATAACTGCATTCTTGTCAATTTCAAAAATATAGCCTAAACCATCACATGTGGGACAAGCGCCATATGGCGAGTTGAAGGAGAAGGTATTGGGTTGTGGCTCGTCATAAGAAATACCTGATTCGGCGTCCATAAGATAACGGCTATAGAATTGCTCCTGATTATCCTTTGTAGACACTTTGATGATACCTTTGGCTGTTTTCATCGCCTGCATAACCGAAGTCTGTAGGCGCTTTTTATCTTCACGCTCGACTTTCAAGCGATCCACTACGATTTCGATATCGTGTATTTTGTAGCGGTCTACCTGCATTTTTGGAACAAGATCCAATATCTCTCCATCCACGCGTACCTTCACATAACCTTGCTTGCGGATTTGTTCAAACAATTCACGGTAGTGACCTTTACGGCCTTTAACCACAGGGGCCAAAATATTTAAAGCCTGTCCCTCGAATTCAGTCAAAATACGTTCGATAACCTGATCGTCCGACATGCGTTCCATTTTTTTTCCAGTCACATAAGAGAAAGCTTCTCCAGCTCGGGCAAACAATAGACGCATAAAGTCATAGACTTCAGTAATGGTTCCAACAGTAGATCGGGGATTTTTGCTTGTTGTTTTCTGCTCAATGGAGATCACTGGACTTAATCCCGATATCTTGTCAACATCCGGACGTTCCATTCCACCCAAAAATTGACGGCTATAGGCACTGAATGTCTCCATATAGCGACGCTGTCCCTCGGCATAAATGGTGTCAAAAGCCAAAGAAGACTTTCCGCTACCACTCAGACCTGTGATAACAACCAATTCATTTCTAGGAAAAGAAACATCTATATTTTTTAGATTATGCGCGCGCGCTCCAAATACCTGAACTTCACTTTGTTCGCCCAAATCTGGGCTTTTTTTTACTGCCATGAAAACTCCTTAAAGTCCCTGTTAAGGGATAAAATGCAAAACATGCAAAATTACAGATTTTAAAGGAATTATGCGAGCCAATCTGACTTTTGGAATAAAATGTGATATACAAGTGATTTAAAAAAATAATGTACCTTGCAACGTAAATCTAAATTTATGCGAAAATACGACGTCAGCAAACAAGAGAAGCAATCGATCGAAGATATTGTCCGATTTTGGAAGAAAGAAAACCTATTGGATGAACAGAAAGCGGACGAATTGATGGAGAGTTTGGACGTCAAAAGTTTTGACTGGGGGCAGTTGGCGAGATATGCTTTCTGGATTGCCTTGGCTTCTTTGGTATTTGCTGTTTTCTCATTGTTTACAGACGCATCATTCCTGGCCTTTGTGGATACGCTCTACGAAGCACCCAATATCCTGTTCTGCTTCTTTTTTGCGGCCGTAGCTGTGTTGTTCTATACGCTGGGTTTTCGATATAAGAAACGATATCCTTATAAAAATCTATCTACCGAGACCATGATGCTGATTGGGGTTTTCGGAACAGCTGCCTGTATCGGATTTATGGGTAAAGTATTGGATAAAGATACGATGCACTATTCCCTCCTGTTTTTACTGTCCGTTGGGATTTATGGTTTTCTCGCTGTTAAGCTTGATAGTAAGCTCATCTGGACTTTTATGCTACTGGCCCTGGGGGTATGGTTTGCAACGGAAACTGCCTACCATAGCAATTGGGGTTTTAAGTTTTGGGGAATGAACTACCCGCTGCGTTTTACCATCTTTGGAGCACTTATAACCGCTTTGGCCGTTTGGGTTCAGCCTAAGTTCGAGCGCCTGCAAATCTTTCAGCCTATCAGTTATATTGTGGGATTGATCTATCTGATGGTATCCTTGTGGACATTGTCCATTTTTGGAAATTATGCCGATTTCTATGAGTGGACGACCGTGCGCCAATACCATATGTTTTACTGGGGTATTTTATCCACAGCGGTATCTGTATTTCTGGTTGTATACGGCCTAAAAGCCAAAGATAATGTGAGCAGGGAAGTGGGATTTGTTTTTTTAGTGCTCAATATCTACACCCGTTATGTGGAGTATCTCTGGGATAATATCAATAGAGCTGTGTTCTTTTTGATTCTTGCAGTTTCTTTTTGGTTTGTCGGCCGCTGGGCAGAGAAATTATGGAACAAGAGGAAAGAAGAGATTGCAGGATGATCCTTAAAATTGAACAATAAATCCGACACCTCTATTTGAGCTGATGCTCAGGTTGGGATCCAGGCTTAGGTATTTTCGGATTCGGGTAATAAAGACATCCATACTCCTTCCCGTAAAGAAATCCACATTTCCCCATACCTTTTCAAGAATTTCTTCACGCGTAACAAGCTGACCGTTATGCTGCCACAGAAATAGAAGGAGCTGTGTTTCACGTTCGGTGAGCTTGTATTGTTCCGAAGTGTGGCTTAATAAGAGCTGCTCAGGATGGAATAAATACGTGCCGATGGCGATCGATTTTGGCGAGCTATTTTTCTGATTCCGTTTTAATATATTCTGTATACGAAGTAATAGTTCTTCAGGATCGCATGGTTTAGTGACATAATCATCTGCACCGATTTTTAGTCCCGTAAGCTTGTCGATTTTTTGCTCTTTAGCGGTTAAAAAGATAAATGGTAATGCAGGGTATAAAACATTGATTTCTTTGGCCAGACTAAAACCGCTGATTTGAGGAAGCATAACATCCAGTATTACTAGATCATAATCGGCTAGCTGCTGAAAATTTTCCGTAAGATCCTTAGGCTGCGCTATCCAATTTATGGTAAATTTAGATAGCTCAAGGTATTGCTTGAGCATAAAGCCAAAATCAGGGTCATCTTCTACAAGTAGTAATTTGTTCATTTTTTATATTCAGTCGTTAATCTAAACTAATAGTCTATGGCTAAAGCCCATCCCTCTTGCTGATTACAATATCTCATGATGGAATGGTAGCCAGCGGCAATTGAATTTTAAACGTAGTCCCTGCACCAAGCTCACTGGTCACTGTAAGCTGTCCCTGATAACGATCCACAATTTTTTTAACAAGGAAAAGGCCGATTCCTAAGCCTTTGGTATCATGGACATTGTTTTTTTGGATGCGGTAAAACTTGTCAAAAATATAAGGTAATTCTGACTCCTCCATACCGTCACCATTGTCTTTTATATAAATAGAAAGCTTGTTTTTCTGTTCCTCGAAATGGATATTAAGCCAAGTCGCACCATATTTTATGGCATTGTTCATCAGGTTCTGAAATAATGTTGTTGCATCATTAGGGTTCAGGCACAATTTATTTTCCGGGCATGGGCCGATTTGAAATGCGGTGGCCGGATTGGTCAATTGAAAGTCTTCGAAAATAGCTTGTAGTTCCGTGCTGGAAATAAGACGCTGATCAGTTGTTTGAAGGTTTTCGCTCAGTGGATTGAGGGTTTGTTCGAGACGGTTTGCCTGACGTTCAATGACCGTTATGATATTTTCGTCTGTTGATTTTCGGAGAGTTTTAGCTGCAATCTTCAAGGTCGCGATGGGCGTTTTGAGCTCATGTGAAATATTGTCAACGACATCGTGCAGTACGCTGATCTGTTTTTGCTGTTTTCTGAGATTCTGTATAGTCCTATAAAAAAGCCAAAGAAAGGCGACCAGAATAAAGAGGGTGCTCAACAGAAGCGAAGTGAGTTCTTTAAATAATATCCACTTGAGATTCGTCACCTCAAAGGATGTCTTCCTATGTACAAAAAAGGTATATAAGACTTCTTTGCTTTGGATGCTGTTTTCGATTTTCTGTGTTTCTGTTTTTTCTGTTATCCATTCGCTTGAGGAAAGTTCCACGGGCTGTCGAAAAGTTCCAGACGTTGTGTAGACGGTAATGGGCCCCGCTGCGATCTGCTTTTCTAAGCTCTTGAAATAGATGCCCAAAATTTCCTTTTTCAGGATGACATTCATTCCAAGTGGCTGAAATAGACTGTCGACATATCGCGTTAGCTTCTGGGATGTTTTATGCGCATTTGCGCTGTAAAGTCCTTTCAGTTTTTCAGCCGTTATCTCATTTTTAACCAATTTGATATAATAGTCTCTGGCAATGTCCTTGCTCATTAAATCATCATCAAAAAGCTTGTCATTATCATGAAGCTTACTTAGCTTATTTTTCACGGTGGCAAAAATATCACGCTGTTTGAGCTGATAGGTATTGTACAATTGATACCCCTGTATGCCGATAAGTACGGCAAAAAATAGCGTAAAGAGAGCGATATAACTTTTGGGTTTCAATTCCATACACAAATATAACTGCTGGGGACCAAGATAATATATCTTAACTCTGTATTAACCCTTTATTAACCGTCATTTGTCGCAATGATGGAGACCTTTGGAACATTAAATAGCTCATGTGGAATAGCCGCGATAGCCAGGCACGGATGGCGATATACATGCATGTCGGCGCGAAAGTATAGCTGACAGGTATGATGATCGCGATATGCTGTACAGCGTTAAAAACTAATTATTATAGAGATGAAATTGATCTTATTTTTTCTAGCTTTCCCCTTAGTGCTTTCAGCACAGACCAAACAGATCGGGGGACGAGTACAGGATACAAACAAAGTTGCATTAGCGGGAGCGACCGTTATGCTATTGGATAGTAGTTACCAAGAGATCCGTGAGGTGAAGACAGATCATGATGGAAAGTTTATACTTCCTTTAGAGCCTCATAATGGATATTACGTGAGAACGACTTATCTGAACTTCCGGCCACAGGAGTATTTTTTTAATAGCGATACTATTTCTCGACCCTTGGTATTTGAACTTGCTCCCGAGGCAAAGATGCTGGAGGAGGCGCAGGTAATAGGTCGGCCACCCCGATTGATCCGCAAATTAGACCGGCTGGAATTCAATGTTCAAAATTCCAATCTTTCAGCACTCAACAGCTGGGACATTTTGAAACGTACGCCATTGGTTATGGCAAGCGGTTCAGATTTAATGGTCCGCGGGAGTAAAAAGATTGTCGTCCTTATCAATGAACGAAAAATCATGCTTAGCGGCGATGAACTGAAAACCTATTTGGAGAATACAGCCGGCAGCGATGTTCAATCGATAGAGGTCATTACCAATCCCCCGGCAAAATATGAGGCGGAGGGAAGTACAATCATTAATATTAAACTTTCCAGATCTAACCTATATGGATATCGAGGGACGATGGTTGCGCTGGCCGAAAAAAGCAGCACCTGGAAACAGCTGTTTGGGCTGACCCAATATTATAAAAATGAAAAATTCAACCTGCGTGGTACCTATAATTTTGGAAGGGGAACCTACGCACGCTATGAAACGAATTATGTCTATTATCCCAACGAGCAAACTTCATGGGAAGGCGTGATGGATCGATTTGATACCAATAATAGCCAGCATAGTTATGTGTTTTCCATGGAATATACGCCCGATACAACCTGGACTGTCAACGCCGGATTAAATGGATACTATGGACCTAAAACTTATGGTATCTACGAGGTGCCAACCGTTATTTACGATAAAAACCATGTCCAGGAATCAAGTTATCTGACAACGAATGATCACGAGCGGTCGTCAAAGACAAATAACCTTTATTTACAGGTGACAAAGAAACTTAATCCCAAATGGAGCATTAACTGGTCATCCTATTTTACGGATAACCATTCTAGCAATGACCAGGATGTTTTGACGGCGTTGAGATTTAAGGGAGAAGAACCGACAGACACCCGCTTTATCAGTAATAATGGAAATAAAAACCAGCTTTTTTCATCACAGATAGATTTTACAGGGAAAATAAAGGAACTCGGCATAGAGTTCGGTGGAAAATTTAGCGATGTGAAAACGACGAGTACCCTTGCCTTCTCTGATGATGAATCCGGCACTCTTCAGTATCGGCCCGAAAAGAGCAGCGTGTTTGATTACAAAGAACGGAATATAGCGTTGTATACCTCCTTTGACTATGCCTGGAAGAAATGGAGCTGGAAAGCGGGCTTAAGGGGAGAATATACCGATTTGGAAGGTATTGTGTCCGAACCAGCTGATATCAATAAGCGTGATTATTTTGTGCTCTTCCCTACATTTTACATGCAATATGCCTTGACTGACGATCAACAGTTCGGTTTTTCTTATGGAAAGCGTATTAGTCGCCCGGCGTACTCCTGGCTCAATCCGGCTAAATCCTACTATAATCGTTTTTCCTATTTTCAGGGTGATCCACGTTTAAGGGCTACAATCGTTCATAATCTGAATCTGACCTGGACCAAAAACAACTGGAATATTGATCTATTCTACCGATTTGAGAAGTGGCCCAATATGGAAATTTCCCGTCAAGATAACAACAATCACCAGTTGATTTTCGAATATACCAATATAAAGAAAGGACAGGGGGCGGGGATAGACTTAGGAAAGAGTTTTCAGCTGACAGGCCGTTGGGGGGTAAATCTGCAACTGGAGGGAATGTATAACGAGAATTACTTTATGGGCACGGATGATGTACTACACAGGAACGATGTGTATATCGGCAATGGAAATGTAAGCACCAACTATGTATTGAATAAGGATGCTGGCTGGAACCTTGAACTGGGTAATACGTTTACATCACCTACCATACAAGGGCCATTTAAAATTACGGGATACTCGAGTACCTATGTGATGACAAATCGGAAATTTTTCAAAAAGAAATTTGAGGTGAATCTCTCTTTCATGGATATTTTCAAAACAGAAAAAATGACCATATCATCCAAGTACGGTGATCAGAATAACTTTTATAAAGATTACCGCGATACCAGAAAGGTTAATCTGACGCTGCGGTATCATTTTGGAAATCAGAAAGTCAAGAGCAGCAATCAGCCCAAAAGAACAGAAGAGCAGGATCGTTTGTAAATTAGTTATTCTTTGCAAAGTCAAATCCTTCAAATTCTCTTATAATATATCGATAAAGAGAACGAATATAGCACGGATTAAAGACAATACCCCTCCACATCCTATGTGGAGGGGTATCAGATTGCTAAAAAAGTATTTTCTTAGTTTATTTTCAGCGAATACGTGATATTGATACCGCCAGCGGCAAGCATATCATGTACTGAGCAATATTTTTTAACGGCCAGTTCAGCCGCTTTGGCCGCTTTTACCTCATCAATTTCACCTTTTAAGAAGAAATTGATGTGTATATCTGTAAATACCTGTGGTATTTCTTCCCGGCGTTTACCTTCCACTTCGACCTGGATATCGTCAATTTGCTGGCGTTGTTTTACCAGTATGCTATGGAGATCAAAGACGCTACAAGAACCCAGTGCCATTAAAACCAATTCCATTGGACGAACGCCTTTTCCTTCACCGCCGATAGCTTCCGAACCATCGATGTTGACTTTGACAGGGGATAATTCACTGCTGGCTTCGAAATGCACAGCCTGGTTGACACGGTTTAATTTGATTTTCATCTTAAAATATTTTATTCATTTTTTTGCAAACCAATTTTAGCGAATAGCCCATCATTGGTATTAACAGATCTAATTGGAATCTGCGCAACACAAATATACAAAAAAGGCAGACGAATATTCGTCTGCCTTATGTCAGTATGTTGGTCACTGTTTATTTTGTGACGGTATCTGGCAGTTTAACACCGCGATATTTCGCGACGTCAACTTGCGGAATTTTCGAACCGTATTTAGAATTGATGGCGCTGATAAAGATATTGGCCATCAATGCATTTCCAATTGGTGTAAGGTGTATTCCATCCAGCGAGAAAGCATTTCCAGTAATGTATTTTGCACTAACGGCTAATCCATTAATGCGGACACCACCTTTTACATTGTTCAGAAATTCATGTACGTCAGCTAAAGCCAGGCCTTTTGAATCCGCAGCAGCTTTAATGGCCGCATTATATTCATTAATACGTTGTACGACTGTTGCCGTCTCGTTGACATCCAATACATATTTGTCTTCTACGGGGTTCAATGGATGCAAGCCATAGGGAATTTGCGCCGCATTTGGTTTTCCTAATAGGCCCGTAGAGGAGAAAGGAAGTACAAAATAATCTTGGTCGGTAGCCGCACGGGGACCCGATTTAGTGGCGATATAAATATTAGTTACCGGAGTTGGCGGGTTTGTTGCATTCACGGCTGCTAATAAGGCTGCACGGGTAACTGTTGTAAAATAAGGCGTTGCTGTTACATCAGGAATTGTTGCCAGTACACCTTTCTGACCTCCTGCCGTTAATGTCGTTACATAGTTGCCCAATAAGGAGGTGAAAAGCGCTGTGGAGGTCAATTTTGATGTTGGTCCATCTTCTACACCACCGTTTGTAGCCCAACCTAAAGCGTCGTTATTGCCTAAAGCAAAACTAAAGAAGGTATGGTTTTGTGTTGTCGAATACGCAAAATATGTTTTCATTGCATCTGCGTCAGGGAGTAAGCGTTCGAAATACATGTTTCCTGCTTGAGAGCCAACTCCAGCAGCAAAGGCCATATCCATCCGCATACCAGGCACACCAAGGTTGTTGATCGGATCTGTATATTTTGTCAACAATTTTGGTGAAGCCGAGCGGTAGGCCAATTTATCCGTTACCTGTGCCGTTACAGGCTGTCCATTGACGAGCGCTGTAAGCGTAATATAGCCAGAACCATTCGCTTGATCTTCACTGAAAAATGGAGATTTGAATTCACCGCCACCAACCTGTTTTAACTGTTCTGCAATTAAATTAGGATAGGCCACTTTTTGGCCTTCGAGGTAAAGTCCTCCATCGGCATAACCTGCCGTCAATGAATTTCCAATGGCAACATATTTTGAAAAATTAAGCGATCCTGCCGAAGGTGTATACTCATCCAACGAAGGCTTGCACGAGGCGATAGCCAAAAGCGCTAATGCCGCCCCTATATAAAGTTTGTTTTTTTTCATCTTAGTCAAATTTGGCTGTTACTTACCATTTATAGCTTACACCGACACCAGGGGCAAAAATATTTGTCGCATAGGTACCCGAAAGGCGGCTTTCCACATTGGTAGATGGGCGAGCCACAATGCGTTGGTACGCAAAGGAACCTGTGACGTCAATTTTTGGCGATGGTTTTATGGTGAAACCTCCCGATATCAAGTATCTGGTGTTGTCTGGTGTCTCGGGATAGACATAAGCACTCTGTTGCACTGGTGTTGCGATCACACCGCCACCTATACGTAATTGCAGGCAGTCTGAAGCAATATATTCCAATCCTGCTTTAATAGATCCTGCTTTATCGTATTTCTTTGGTGAATGCGTATCTTGCAGTACAGGCGTGTTTTCTTTGTAATCGAAATCAAGGGCTTTATAGATGTCGTAGTTGATGAGCGTTGCATCCAGAGCCATCTTCAATTTTTCTGAAAGCGGGAAAGCCATTCCCACGGCAAAAGTGGAGGGCAGTGGTAATTCAGCACTGAATTTGTTGCCTGCAGGAAAATTGCTTGCCACCGATTCAGGTACGTCAAAAGTTGCATCACCATTTTTAAGTTTGGTGACAACTTTGGAACGGTAACTGACAGATATAGCAAATTCGTCTTCAAGGTTATAGTGTATACCGACGTTATAGCCTGTTCCCGTTCCCGTTCCCTTTAAGGTTGCGAGTCCGGCGTGACCATCCGGATAGAATACCGGTACAGAATTTTCTAAATCAACGGTACCAATGTTATAGACAAAACCACCTCCAACACTAAAGTTTTCAGTCAGTTTGAAACTTAGCGTAGGTTGAATATAAATTGCACGCAGCGAAAGGCTGACCAAACTGAATTTGCCTACCCAATCTTTCCCCCAGTCTACTGCTCCGCCATAAGGTGTATAAACTCCAATACCGGCTTTCCACCAGGAGTTTTTAGGTCCAAATGCGGCAAATAAGGAAAAAGGAGTTGAAATCTGATTTCTAGTATGATAAACAACTGTACTCCCAACCTCTTGAAATGCAGATTTGTACATGACGGCATTTCCAGCAACTGAAATGGCATTATGGTCCATTTTCGCTAAGGCACCCGGACTATAGAAAATGGAGGATTCATCTAAAAAGTAAGCAGAGCCTGCTCCTCCCATTCCCACAGCCTTGGGACTTTGTAGATTCACTTGTGATCCTTGTGCAAATAGGAGTGACGGACTTGCACAAAGTATTGAGAATAGTAGTTTCTTCATACTAGTGTTTATTGTTTGGTTAACATTCCTCTATCAAATACAATGCTAACATAATAAATGTTTGACTAAAATTAATAAATGTTGTGTAATATTTTTTTTGCTCGTACCTTTAAGTGCAAGGATACTAAAAATTAAACGATCATATTATATGGCTACAATCACTTTTAAAGGCAATCCAGTAAACACGAAAGGCAGTTTACCACAGGTTGGTTCGCAAGCTCCTGATTTTAAATTAACTGCAGGTGATCTTTCCGATAAAACTCTAGCAGACTTCAAAGGAAAAAAAATTGTATTAAATATTTTTCCTAGTGTAGATACTGGAACTTGTGCCGCTTCCGTACGTGCATTTAACAAAGAAGCTTCTCAGTTGGATAATACTGTTGTGTTATGTATATCGAAAGATCTGCCTTTTGCACAAGGCCGCTTCTGTGCAGCAGAAGGTCTAACTAACGTAGTGACATTATCAGAGTATAAAGATTCAAACTTTTCGGATGCTTATCAATTAGCTATCGCCGATGGACCTTTGGCAGGTTTGTTAAGCCGTGTTGTTATCACATTGGATGAAAATGGAAGAGTATTATACGAAGAGCAGGTAGCAGAAATTGCTGATGAGCCAAATTATGCTGCGGCGATTGCATCTTTGAATTAAGAAGGATGTGAGGAAATAAGAAAAGCCTTTGCATAAGCAAAGGCTTTTTTAGTTGATGTATATTCGCTAACTATAACAAAGCGAACGTTTATTTTGTTTTTTCTAATGCTTGCAAGATATCGTTGATGATATCTTGTTGATCTTCCAGACCGACAGATAATCGGATGCTTCCTGGTTTGATGCCCAAATTCAAACGCTCTTCTTCAGAAAGTTTTGAGTGTGTAGTCGAAGCGGGGTGCGTTGCGATTGATCTTGAATCTCCCAGGTTGGACGTATATAAGATCATTTCCAGATGATCTACAAAAGCTTTAGCCCGTTCGAAGCCACCTTTGACAACAAAGGTAACGATACCACCACCAGCTTTCATTTGTTTCTTGGCCAGTTCATATTGTGGGTGGCTTGGTAGAAATGGATATTTAACATCTTCAATTTCTGGATGATTTTCCAAGGCTTCGGCCAAAGCCAAAGCGTTAGAACAATGGCGATCCATGCGAATGCCCAAAGTATCTAAACTTTTCGATATGATCCAGGCATTGAATGGGGATAGCGCGGGACCAGTATGGCGGATAAAGAACATCAGTTTATCAATGAGTTCTTGTTTTCCGACAACAATTCCTCCCAAAACACGGCCCTGTCCATCCATATATTTTGTTGCCGAATGGATAACCAGATCAAATCCATATTGAATTGGCTTTTGAAGATAAGGCGTCGCAAAGCAGTTATCGATTGATAGAATGATATGGGGATATTTCTCCTTGAATTTACCCAGCCATCCCAAATCAACCAATTCCAGACCAGGATTGGATGGTGATTCCAAAAAGATGATTTTCGTATTTGGCTGGATTGCTTTTTCCCATTCTTCGGGATTCGCTGCATCAACATAAGTCGTGGTCACACCCCAGCGAGGGAATAATTCCGTAAATAACTGATGTGTAGAACCGAATATTGCGCGTGAAGAAACGATATGGTCTCCGCTTTCGATAATACCTGCAAAAGACGCAAATACGGCCGCCATACCTGATGCAAATGACAAGCCTGCCTCAGCGCCTTCCAGAATACAGACCTTGTTGATGAACTCCGAGGTATTTGGATTGGCATAACGGGAATAAATCATTGCATCCTCTTCGCCCGCAAAGACCGCCCGACCTTGTTCAGCGCTGTCGAAGATAAAACTTGATGTAAGGTATAAAGGAGTCGAATGTTCGCGAAGTGCTGAACGATCGACCTGTTCACGTATGATTTTAGATTGATCTTGTTTCATGATGTGTAAAGGTACGAGATGAAAATTTTATATCCACATTTTTAGGTAATGAAATCACTGAATTTTATAATGTTATTTCATTGTCTTGTAGAAGAGTTTGATTTTGGGATACAATTCTTGACTTTTTCATGCAATAGATCGATTCTTAAGAAACAAAACGAGGGGGCTAGCGTGGCAAGTCAGATCCTTTGAAAGTTGAATAAGGGAAATGCTGCTGTGGAATAGTACATATAAAATCGCATAAAAACGGGGCTAACCAACATTTTTTGGATAGCCCCGTTTTATCTCGTTAGATTAACTTATTTTTTGACGAACTGCATCACAACGATGTCACCGGAGATGAACGTTAATTCATTGTCCCGAACATCAAAGTTTGTCGTAGACTTTAAACCATTCATAAATTCGTTGTATGCTGCATTTTCGCAGTGCATCATCGTTGAAACCAATTTGTCTCCAATTTTGATCGAATTGCCTTTTTCGCTTTCGTAAGTTCCACCAATACCATTACAACCGTTGTTACCATCTACTTTGTGCTCTTTGGAGTTGAAGGTCAAGGTTGGGATTTTGTCTTTAAATAAATCCTTAAGTTGTTTTCCGGCAGTCTCTGCTGTGGTCAGAGATTTAAGTTCCCAAGTGCCTTCCAAAGATGCGTTGTCTACTGTGCTCGGTTTTTGAACGGTAGTAGCCGTGTCGCCCGTACCTATTGCCTCAGCTTTTTTTCCAGTTGTGTTACATGCGATTGTTGAAAACGCCAATGCAACCGCTAAAATCATTAAATTTCCTCTCATAATCATTTTTAATAATATAAAACATTCATTATTTCCTAAGCGTCAACAACCAAGAAAGCAACCCGAAGATTCTTTCTGGCTGATAACCGAGTGAAACGAGTTCATTGAAGCCAATGAAACTAAACAATGCTCAATAAACCGAGCGTAGTCAGCTCATTGATGCTTTAATGAAAAATGCGAATCAATAAAACAGACGCTTTCAGAAAAAACATTCCTTTTTCTGACCTTTACTTATAATTATCATGCCAATCCTAAGTATAGTCCAATCCAGCACCTGCTCGAATGCCGTTAACTACTTTATTCCCTATTAATAACGAACTGCTGATTTTTGTTTGGCCCTAAAGCAAAGAATCTGATTTTTCGTCAAATTATAGCAGAAAATGTAGATTGTAAGGTACAGTATCGCTCGCCGATCGACTGAATGATTGCTTTTCTTTAGCATTAGAAAATGAATAGTAGCTAAAAAATGGTTGTGACTGTACAGGATAAACTAAATTCTTGGCAAAAAATAGCACAATGAATAAATAAGCTTACTTATTTTAAACAATCGATTGATCTGATCTAAAAATACTATTTAGAGGGAGAATATAGTATAACTAAACTGAGCTTCGGCTACTAAAGTACGCAAATGTTACATACAGCATTTTGTAAAACTTCTTATCTTAGAGCTTTACAACCTAATTTTCTAGAACATAAATAAAGACTATGTTGACAATCTTGTTATCCTCCATTTTACTTTCCAGCGGGCCTGTAGCCAAATCAGATACTTTAAAAGCTTATGGGGCTTTGCCGACTGAGCGTCAATTAAAGTGGCAGGAGATGGAAACGTATTGTTTGATTCATTATACGCCGACAACTTTCCAAAATAAGGAATGGGGTTATGGTGATGCACAGCCCTCTTTGTTTAACCCTTCGGCTTTTGATGCGAATCAGATTGCGAAAGCCGCCGCTGCCGGTGGTTTCAGAGGTTTGATTAGCGTAGCAAAACACCACGATGGATTTTGTTTATGGCCGACCAAGACAACCTCTTACAGTATCGCTTCGTCACCCTGGGAAAACGGAAAGGGAGATATGGTCAAAGATTTTATGCAAGCGACCCATCGCAATGGGATGAAATTTGGTGTATACCTGTCCGCTTGGGACCGTCACGACGAACGTTATGGTACGCCGGCTTATGCTGAAGCCTACAGGCAGCAACTGACCGAATTGATGAGCAACTATGGCCCTTTGTTTACGTCTTGGCATGATGGCGCAAATGGTGGTGATGGCTTTTACGGTGGACATGAAGGAAAACGTATTATAGATCGTACAACTTATTATGAGTGGCATGAGAAAACATGGCCTATCGTGCGTAAACTACAGCCCGAAGCGGTTATTTTTTCAGATATCGGTCCTGATATGCGTTGGGTGGGCAATGAAAAAGGATTTGCTGCCGAAACATCATGGGCAACATTTACACCGATTGGCTTAAACGGAAAAGTCGCTGTACCTGGAGCAACAGAGTCCCACAATGCCGAGTCGGGCGACCGAAATGGTAAATATTGGATACCTGCTGAATGTGATGTACCACAGCGTCCGGGATGGTTTTACCATGAGGAGCAAAATAGCCGGGTAAAAACACCAAATCAGCTCTTTGAAATCTATTTAAAATCTGTCGGTAGAGGAGCATGTATGAATCTAGGTTTGGCACCGATGCCTTCCGGTACTTTACATGAAAATGATGTGAAATCGTTGCAGGCCTTTGGAAAAAAAGTAAAGGAAACTTTCCGTACAAACCTGGCCAAGGGAGCAACCATTACAGCATCCAATACGCGTAATGGCGATTCCAAAACCTACGGTACCTCGTTTATTACCGACAACGATCGTTATAGTTATTGGGCAACAGATGATTCCAAAACTTCGGCAACACTGGAGATCAAATTAAAGTCCGCAGCTAAGTTCGACCTTATTCAATTGAGGGAGAATATTAAATTAGGACAGCGGATTGATAGTGTTTCCATTGAACGTTGGGAAAATAACAGCTGGAAGCCTTTGGCCAAAGCAACAAGTATCGGCGCAAACCGCCTTATCAAACTCGACCAACCTCAAACCGCAAGTCGACTACGTCTGCATGTCTATGCCACCGTAGCGATTACGCTCAGCGACTTTGGTCTGTTCAAAGAGTATAACGAGCCCTTTGCATTCAATACCAAACGGAGTGAAAAAGCTGACAGGGTTTAAGATTTCGACGGGTACATCTAATAACAATGCCTTTATCTCTGATGGAAAACCAGGTACTTTTGCTACCGTAGGTGATCAGGGAGTAATTATTGTCGCTACTGACCAACCTGTTTCTGGTATCGGCTTCCTTCCTCGTCAGGATGGAAAAACGGTAGGTACGCCAACGCATTATAAGATTTCAACAAGCGTCGACGGCAAAACATGGGCGCTTGCCAAAGAAGGAGAGTTCTCCAATATTAAGGCAAATCCAATATTGCAACAGGTATTTTTTGATACAGACAATACGACCAAGTTTATCAAATTCGAACCAAAACAATTTATTGATGGCAATGAATTAGCGATTGCAGAATTTGAATTGTATGGTAAATAGATTTCTAATATTCATTGTGGTGTGCCTTTGTCATACCACAATGCTTTTTGCCCAGCAAAACCCGCTTGTACTTTGGTATAATAAGCCAGCTAAAATCTGGGAAGAAACGTTGCCATTGGGCAATGGACTTATTGGGATGATGCCAGATGGGAATCCCCGTCAGGAAAAAATAGTTCTCAACGAGATCAGTATGTGGTCTGGTAGCCCCGAAGATCCCAATAATTATGAGGCCTATAAAAATGTCGAAGCAATTCAGGCGCTGCTTAAAGCTGGTAAAAATGATGAAGCCGAAAAGTTGGTCAATGAAACTTTTGTGACCAAAGGCAAGGGCTCTGGCTTTGGTAATGGGGCAACGGTTCCCTATGGCTGTTATCAGCTGTTCGGCGACCTTTTCCTGGATTATAAATTGCCTGCCGGAACAGTCGAAGATTATAGACGTTCCTTGGACCTGGCTACAGCTTCGGCACAGACATCATTCAGGATCAACGGACAGCAAATCCAACGCCGCTATTATACTTCTTTTGACAAAAATGTCGGTGTTATCCAATTGAACCAAAATAAGGATGCCTTGCAAACGCTTGATTTATCGTTCCAGCGAAAAGAAAATATTGACCGTTATACACTTTTGAATGATGGAATTCTGATAGAAGGGTCATTGCCTGATGGAAAAGGCGGCAAAAACCTCAAGTTCGTTGGATTAATTCAGGTAAAAGGCAAGAATTTGCAGATCAGTAAGAAAGATCAAACCTTAGAAGTGTCTGCAAAAGGAGATCTTTCAATCTATTTTTCAGCAAGTACTTCTTATTATGGAAAGGATCCATTACCGGTCGTGAAAGCTGCAGTTGCTGCGGCAAAAGCCGCTGACGAGCAGAAATTATATCGTAACCATCTTGCTGCGTATCAGAAGATCTTCAATCGCGTAAATCTTAACTTATTTGGCAATGTGGCAAACGCCGCTATTCCAACCAATGAAAGGATTGCCAATTTCTACAAAAATCCGGCACAGGACCCAGATTTGGCAGCGATCTATTATCAATATGGGAGATATTTGAATATTTCAAGTTCAGCGCCGAAAAATGCAAATGCGCTCCCTCCAAACCTGCAGGGACTATGGGCTAATCAGATAAACACGCCTTGGAATGGGGACTATCATCTCAATATCAATGCACAGATGAACCATTGGGGGGTAGAGGTCAACAATCTGAGCGAATATCACCGGCCTTTTATCGAAATGATAAAGCGGATTGCAAAGGCGGGCGAGCAGACGGCAAAAGCATATTACAATGCGCCGGGTTGGGTGGTCTATATGATGACCAATATCTGGGGCTACTCCGCACCGGGCGAACAGGCTTCCTGGGGAGCGAGTACAGCGTCGGGCTGGCTATGTAACCATCTTTGGGAACATTATCTGTTTACCGGCGATAGAAATTACCTCAAAGAGATTTATCCGATATTGAAAGGTGCAGCTGTGTTTTACGATCATACACTCGTACAGGATCCTAAAACTGGATGGTGGGTAACCTCCCCATCGGTCTCACCAGAAAATGCCTTCCGGATGCCAAATGGGAAAGTTGCAGCGGTTGTGATGGGACCTACGATCGATAACCAGATTGTAAGGGAGCTATACCAGGCACTAATCCAGGCTGATTCTATCCTCGCAATGAAAGATAGTTTTGTCGGGACCCTGAAAACGAAATTAAAAGATATTCCGCCTCCTGTTGTAATCAGCACATCGGGGCGTGTAATGGAATGGCTCGAAGATTATCAGGAAGTTGAACCGAAACATAGACATGTGTCGCATTTGTACGGTCTGTACCCTGCAGCATTTATATCGCCACAGACGACCCCCGAATGGGCTGAGGCTGCACGCAAGACGCTCGCTGTACGTGGTGATGAAGGTACGGGCTGGTCGAGAGCCTGGAAGATATTGTTTTGGGCAAGACTGCAGGATGGGGATCATGCACTCGAGATTTTACGACAGCTGCTCAAGCCGGCATTTACCAATGAAACAACTTACCAAGGAGTTGGAGCAGGCACTTACCCCAATTTGTTCTGTGCACACCCACCTTTCCAGATCGACGGAAACTTTGGCGGAGCGGCAGGTATTGCGGAAATGTTGATCCAGAGCCATAATGGTTATATCCATCTATTGCCAGCTTTGCCTAAAGCCTGGTCAAAAGGAGAGGTTAAAGGACTCAAGACCCGTGGCAATTACACGGTAGACATCACATGGGAAAATGGTAAAGTCTCTGCACTGTATATTAAAGGTAAAAAGGGAAAGATCCGCCTATTTGAAAATGGAAAATACAGGGATTATGAAGTTCGTTAACTATTTGTGTTTAATCTCCGTGCTAGCATTGTGGACAACAAGCTGTTCCCAAAAGGCAGAATCAGCAAAGACAGCCGCCTTGTTGAAGAGTTTCGGCTATAAGATAACTGGGAAAACCACTGCCGCAGACGGGACTCAGGTGAGCCTCGTGGACCACGACAATAAAATGCAGCAATTTGTAAAAACACAGGTCGCTAATGGGCAATTTGTTCTGGAGGGCGAATTGGCTATGGCCGGATTTTATGATATCCAGATAAAGGGAATGGAACCCTATACTTTAGTTATCGAAGGTGGCAGTGATTACGATCTGAACGAAGAGCAAGGAAAATTTACGTTGACAACATCCTCTCAGAATGCCAAGGATTTTGTGCAGTTCAATGCAAACTACCAACAGCGGGAACAGGAAGAAAAAAGTAAAACGGCAAATTAAAGCCAACGGGTAAGGCAGTTGGAGAGCCAGTTGCCTTCGATGGCTGCAAGAAATGATGGTTCCTATGAAAAAGCAGTAGATGAAATACAACGCTTAGGCAGCAATGCCGCATTTAATCCACGCACGCTATATGCTGATTTTATTCTCGATAGTACACACAGATCATCCTTGATATTGCCCTATTTTTTTAAATACATCTCCCTGGATCAGACGAATTATAAAAAATTCGATGTTGCATTGCAGGGTTTTGATACAGATTTACAAAAACATCCCTATTTCAAGTTCGCCCGCGAGAAAGTCGATAGGGTGAAAGATTTTTATGAAAATATGCCTGTATTTCCTTCGATTACACCGATGAATGTACAAAGGGATACCTTGGACCTGAAGGATATGTCAAAAGCGAAAATGCTAATTGTCGCATTTTGGAAAGCATCGAATACCAATAGTAAGGCTGATATCAGGATGTTACGGACAAAGGAATCCCAACTGAATGCTTTGGGGGTACGTGTGATCTACTTTTCGCTGGATAAGGATCTGGACAAATGGACGAAAGCAAGCAAAGATCTTGCATTGGGAAAACAAAGCTACTTTTTGAACTATAATGATCAGGCAGCGATGGAAAACAATTTCGGAATAGACCGTACGCCAAGCTATCTCTGGATAAATCCACAGACGTTACAGATTTTATCCTTGAGTGCTGAAGATCCGGCTATGCCGCAGTTTTTAGGAAAGATAAAGAAATTTCTTGCTAAAAATTAACGTTTATTGTCTTAAAAAAACCTTACATTTGAATTAACTGTTTAATATTCGTTAGTTCAATACGTGATGAAAGTTGTTCAATTTACAGTTCCGGTTGTTTATCAAGGATCTATTTGTGTGCAGGAAGACATTCTGCCTTCATTCTATAGTAATTACCACCGACACAAGGAAATCCAGCTGACCTACATTTTGAAAGGTCGGGGAACCTTTATGATCGGCAACTTTACACACAGTTTTGAAGAGGACGAAATCTATATCGTTGATGCAGATGAACCGCATATGTTCAAAACAGGAGAGGATATAAAGGATGGTATTCATGCCATCCATATTTTTTTCGACTATGAACATTTTAAATCCTTTTTGGATTTCCCAGAGTTTGATGATGTCAAATATTTCTTGGAGCACATCAATGTCAGTAAGAAATTAGATGCGGAGCATTCTGTCGCTTTAAAAGAAAAATTTATACAGATCAATACTAGCGCCGGTATCGATCGCCTGCTGTCGTTGGTGAAGCTGATTAATTTTTTAAGTAAAAAAGTAGATCAGTGGACTTCATTATACACAGGTATTCCACAGAAAAAATTCTCAGATGCCGAAGGATTGCGGATTAACGAAATATTCCAATATACTTTTCAGCATTTTGGAGACAAGATTTCCCTAGAAGATATTGCTGCGGTAGCGCATATGACGCCGCATGCATTTTGCAAGTATTTTAAGAAGCATACGCGGAAAACTTATGTTACCTTTCTTAATGAAATCCGCATTGAACGCGCCTGTAAAATGTTGATTGACGAATCTTCAGAAAGTGTTTCCAATATCGCTTTTAAAACAGGTTTTAATAATGTGGTCAATTTCAATCGGGTGTTCAAAAAAATAACTAAACTTTCGCCAAGTGAATATGTACAGGAACATCGCATGCGCGATTAGATAGTTTGCATCGAAAGTCTCCGGATCGGCATATAACTTAAGCAAGTTTATTTTTTATGTTATTTTCAGGGACATCACGATCGAGTGCTGTTGTTGACAATATCGGAGAAAGACTCGTCAATAAAGTTTAAAAATTCCAGATGCTAAAATGTTATTTTTGAGACCTAACGATAACCACTCCGATGAATAAAAATCTATTTTTTGTATTTATAGTCTTATTTGTATCGCTGATGCAAGTGCGGGCTCAAAGTTCTCTTTTTAAGATCGATACACTGCAATACCAAGGAACGGATAAACATATTGTCAATCTGGTCATTTTGGGGGACGGTTATACCAAGGCACAGTTGGATGATTACGCAGCGGATGCCAAGCAGTTTACCAACTATTTTTTCTCGATCGAACCTTTTAAACAATACAGCAATTTTTTTAATGTGTTTGCTATTCGGACGATTTCCGAAGAATCCGGTGCAACGCACGATTGCAAAGCAGGTGACTGCGTGCATGGGGAAACCGATTTGAGTAAATACCCGCCACGCTATAACAAGTTTACACGCGATCATGCTGTTCCGGTAGCTCATCCGAATACGATCTTTGGAAGCAGCTTTGACAATGGTGGTCTACACCGTCTGGTTGTACCACAGAAAAATGATCGTATTGAAGAGATCCTGAAAACGCATATCCCCAATTATACACAGGTCGTTGTGTTGGTCAATTCCCCATTTTATGGTGGTTCAGGAGGGAAGTGGGCGACTTCCACGGTTAATTTTAAGAGTAATGATATCGCGGTACATGAGATTGGACATTCCTTTGCTCAGTTGGCCGACGAATATTGGGCCGGCAATCAATATGCTATTGAGTCTGCGAACCGCTCACAGTCAGCAAATGCAGATCATGTGCCCTGGAAATACTGGCTTGGAAAAGACGGGGTCGGTATTTACTCGTATGGAGGTAAAGGTTCGCCTTCTAACTGGTTTAGACCCCATGAATATTGTAAAATGCAATATCTAGTCGCTCCATTTTGTCCTGTTTGTCAGGAACAATTTGTGGCTTCGATCAAGAAAAAGTCAAGTCCATTTATTCAGGTGAAGCCTGGATTGGACCAAACACTTACTTTGGATAGTGTTCAGAAGTTTTCGCTAAGACTCGCCAAACCTTCCCCGAACACCTTTAAATTGTCCTGGTTGTTGAACGATGAAACTATTGCGACAGACATTGATTCTATTTATCTCGATCCGGGAATGCTAAGTGTTGGTGCGAATACGCTAAAGGTGATGATTCAAGATACGACAAATTTATTGCGTAATCCATCCTATGTCAACTATAGGGATTCGGTGGTATGGACATTTAATCAGATCAAAATGATAGATTTAACTAAACCATCGACCACATGGGGCGATACATTAGAGACCTGTTACGGCGGAGCTCAGGTGCTTAGCATAAAGCATCCCGTTGCCGGACTTGAATATCGCTGGTATGATGCCGCTACTGGATTTTGGGAAGAGACGGGCAGTAATATTTTTCTACAAGATATTGTAGCGTCGAAAGTGTACCTCGTCCGTGGAATTTGGGATAACCAGGTCTCCGAAAAAGCAAAAGTTCACATCAACACATTGCATAAAATCGAAAAGCCAAAGAATATTCAGGTTAAAATAGACAAGAAGAAAAATACAGTAAAGTTGACGGTAAAGGATAAAGTCGATGTACGTTATAACTACATCTGGTTGAATGAAGATGGCAGCCCGATCTATGAATGGGATGAATTTAATGGCGAGTATGTGCGTCCTACGGGAGCAAATAACGTGCTTACCTTAAAATTAGCAACCTCTTCGAGAAAGATATACGTCCAAAAAATCGACAAAGAGACCACCTGCAAAAGTGAAAAAACAATTGTAACTTTTTAGTTATGCTGTTGTAGTGAAATGATTTATAAGTTAATTTTAATCTGCCGGTTAATTAACTTATAAATCATTTATATTTATGAAGAAAAAATCCAAGTCTACTTGGGGCATTTTTTCATGTGTATTCATCCTGGTTTTAGCCGCAGTGCCTTCGTGCAAAAAACACGCAAAACTTCCCGATGAAAACGATGAAACAATTCATGCAGTAAAATTCAAAATCAAGGATTTTGAAGCGATTGTTACTCCCCTAAAAAAACAATCATCCACGGCAAAACGAGCCGCCCTAAATGGCACTGCTGCTGAAGATCAACTGCTGTATCACTGGACTTTTGACAACAGCAATACTATTCCCGAAGTTGCACTCGATGACGCTGTTTTGATCGACTATGACAATGGAAAGACGAACTATGATTTTCTGGGCGGTTGGCCCTCATCGGGAAAAGCCATTAGCTTTAAAGGAGTGAAAGAAATCATGGTCAAAATCCCTACAACAGGTATTCACTCGCTGGGTAACTGGGCCTTTGATGGCAATAGTTCGAGTACAGGGCCAAGGGCACTGCTCTTGAGTTATTCTCTGGATAAGGGAAATAGTTTTTCCGTGCTTTCAGACACGATTAAGTACCCTTCGGGACTGTCGCTTTCAGCTAAAGTCCCCGTAAGCGCATCGTTGGGAGATATTTCTCTTGGTAATAGCAAGGAGCTTTGGTTGAAAATTTCATTATTTGCGGGTAGCAGGGATGGGGGAGTAGGTTACAGCCCAACGACGGGCACGTTTAAGATGGATAACCTGATGATTTACGGACAAGTCAACCCTGCCGCTTTGCCTAGCAAGTTTTACTATCATGTATTCGATGCGAAATCGAAGGCGATGGTTAAATCTGGGGTACTTAATTCGCAGGAAACTTTTGATGTCGAGTTGCCAAATGGAACCTATTATCTGAGTCTGATTGCTAAAAATTCGACATTACCGCTGATCATGGCGGAGAATGTGGATTTTGAACACTTTTATGCTACGAATGCTTTTTCTGAACAATCTGCAGAATTATTTGCTGGTCGGGATACCTTTGAGGTCAAGGGCTCGATAGAGCGGGTCCTCAACTTAAACCGGATCTACAGCGAGGTTAAGTTGAACTTTACAGATAGTGAAGACCTAAGTATGATAGACAGTATTCAGGTGAAGCAGCTTCATCCCGCATTTCATTATTATCCTTTTATGACGCATAATAACGATCAGGTTGATGAAAGTGTGCTGACTATTGTTCCCCATTTTACGACAGCAGATAAAAGCTTTGCTTTTAATCAATTTATGGGCTACTATCTTAACAATACCGCTATTAAATATCAGTTTCGTGTTTTTAAAGAAGGTCAGCTACTACGTACATTTGAACTGGGAAACGAAATTCGAAATAATGTTCAAATACAGTTTAAAGGCAAACTGTTGGAGGCGATCAATGGAGATTTGGGTTTTCAGGTCGTGAAGAACGAAGACTGGGACGATCATATTCTGATCGAATATTAGCACAGTTATTACATTTAGTATCTAGCTACCCTACATCTATTAACACAAAAAGGTGTCCAGCAATGGACACCTTTTCTGTGGTAGCGGATAAGCTAGATTAATTTCTTCAGTAGGGTATTCCAGCCTACCAAGTCATTCAATATTTTCTCCAGATCGGCAATGGCTACACGTTCTTGCGCCATCGTGTCGCGGTGACGGATAGTAACAGTATTATCTTCCAATGAGTCATAATCGACGGTGATACAGATTGGTGTTCCGATGGCATCCTGACGACGGTAACGTTTTCCGATCGCATCTTTTTCGTCATATTGAACATTGTAGTCCAATTTCAGCGTATTTAAGATCTCGCGTGCTTTTTCTGGTAAACCATCTTTTTTGGTCAATGGTAAAATTGCAGCTTTTACCGGTGCCAATGCTGGTGGGAATTTCAATACAACACGAGAATCTTGTTTTTCTTCTGTAGACAGATCTTCCGTTACCAGGGAGTTGCACAATACAGTCAAGAAAAGACGGTCCAATCCGATTGAAGTTTCAATCACATACGGAATGTAGTTTTGATTGATTTCAGGATCAAAATACTGCATTTTCTTTTTTGAATACTCCTGGTGTTGTTTCAAGTCGAAATCTGTTCGGGAGTGGATACCTTCAACCTCTTTAAACCCAAATGGGAAATTGAATTCAATATCAACAGCAGCATTTGCATAATGCGCTAATTTATCATGGTCGTGGTAACGGTAGTTGGAAGGGTCGAAACCTAATGCTAAATGCCATCTTAAACGCGTCTCTTTCCATTTATTATACCATTCCAATTCAGTACCCGGGCGGCAGAAAAATTGCATTTCCATTTGCTCGAATTCACGCATACGCATGATAAACTGACGTGCGATTACTTCATTACGGAAAGCTTTACCAATTTGGGCGATACCGAAAGGAATTTTCATACGTCCTGTCTTTTGTACGTTCAGGAAGTTGACAAAAATACCTTGCGCTGTTTCGGGACGCAGGTAAACCTGGTCTGCTCCATCTGCCATGGCGCCCATCTGCGTCGCAAACATCAAATTAAATTGACGTACTTCAGTCCAGTTTTTGGTGCCTGAAACCGGACATACGATATTATGTTCTTCAATGATGGTTTTCAGTCCTGCTAGATCGTCTGCATTCAACGCGGTATTCAACGCATCTAATAGTGCAGCAGCTTCAGCTGTCTTGCCATCCGCTTCATAGCGCGCAATCTTATCTTCGATTAATTGGTCGGCGCGGTAACGTTTTTTTGAATCCTTATTGTCGATCATCGGATCGTTGAATCCATCAACGTGACCAGATGCTTTCCATGTCGTCGGGTGCATGAAAATTGCGGCATCAATACCAACAATGTTTTCGTGCAATTGCACCATGGATTTCCACCAATACGTCTTTAGGTTGTTTTTTAGTTCGGAACCTAATTGACCATAATCGTAGACGGCACTTAATCCGTCATATATTTCGCTCGATTGAAATACAAAACCGTATTCCTTCGCGTGTGATACTACACTTTTGAAAAAGTCGTCTGTCTGTTTGCTCATAAGTGGCAAATATAGATATTAGTATTTAGATTTTAAACGCCTAAATCACGGATCTGTTGTGATGCATTTTTGTTATCTACTTTTTTGATAATATGCTGGATAATACCGTCTGCATCAATTACAAAAGTAGTACGTGCTGTGCCCATATACTTTTTGCCATACATGTTCTTCTCAACCCATACACCATAGGCCTCGACAAGGCTCTTGTCTTCATCGACAAGCAACTGAAAAGGAAGTTCATATTTACTGATGAATTTTTGGTGCGATGCCTCTCCGTCTACACTTACACCGATGATTTCAAACCCATCTTTTTTCAAAGACTGATAATTGTCCCTGAAATTGCAAGCTTCTGTTGTGCAGCCTGGTGTATTGTCTTTGGGATAAAAGTATAGAATAACTTTTTTTCCTTTAAAATCGGAAAGATGGACTGTTTCACCATTTTGATTTTTTGCACTGAAATCCGGTGCTTTCTGTCCTATTTCTAGTGTTGCCATATTACGTAATATTTAGCCTATTAAGATACGATTAATCTCTTGAAACCACTGATTTATTATCCAAAATCATGCGGCTATCTCACAAAAGAGACTTCGTATGTTTTTACATTTCCCTTATTGTCTTTTACTTCGAGTTTAAATTCATGCCTTCCACTGTTTAAATCGGGTTCAAAGTCGTGCCAGATATGTCGCGTTTTGGGGTCATATTTCATTAATGTCCATTTCCCGTCGATATAGGCATCAAAAGTATCTATTCCAGAGAGATTGTCGCTAATGGTAAAGTCTATTGATCGCTGTGCAGCAACATTCTTGCCGTCCGTTAGATTGCGTGCCACAATGGTTGGAGCGATCGTGTCAACTGCAACATAAAAGCCGCCAAATTCGCGAACATTGGCGACTACCCAGCCATTCTCATATTTGCCACCCTGTGCCCCACCATCGGAAGAAACAATCAAAGCCTTGTCATAGAGATTTTCAGACAAGGTATAGTCCGGTTTGATCATAAGTTTATAATATCCGAAGACCGGTGTATAAGCATTGTGAATATAGTGCATCGCCGAGTAGCCTCTTGCTGGTTTTGCTCCTTGCGAATAATTGAAGTAAAGGTCGTCGTACAAGATATTTTTGCCCATGTAAACACGGGCATTTTCCGCTTCATATTTGTTTTCGTCTGCATAATGGAACATTTTGAGGCCCGAAGCACTTGCGCGGCTGATGGAAAGTGAAGGATTGTTCTGTACCTTAAAATTCAGCTCGCTCATATTCCCTTGCACATCTTTGACAATATATTTTACGTCATGAACCTCATTGTCCTTCAATTCGATTTTACCCAAGTTGTCTAGATGTTTGTAGATATTGATCGGATTGTTTGGGTCCTTGAAACTTTTTTGAACGCGTACGCCAGACTTTTTTAAGTAGGGATAGTCGACGTAGGACTGGATTGCACGTGTCTGATCAAAGGGAATGGATTCGAATAGAACAGTACTGATGTTCTTGTTGTCCAAAAAGAGTTCAATGGAATAGACACCATAAGTAAATGAAATACCGCTACGTTTGTCGACAGTGTTGATCCCCAGTCCAAAAGTGCCATTCACCGGTATCGGAGCAGTGCTCGCTAAGCTATAGGTGCCATTGCCAACAGATTTGATGGTTTGATGCCTGCGGGGAGTATTTTCATCAAATAATTCGGAGCCCAAGTCATAGACTGTGACGCCGCGGATGATGGGTTTGACGCCGTCCGGAAAGAGTAATCCGAACAATTGTGGATTGAGTGGAAGCTGTGCCTTGGTATCGCGGATTTCAAAATGCAGGTGTGGGCCTGCGGAGCCACCTGTATTACCTGAGTTAGCGATAAATTCCCCTTTTCTTACCGGAACTTGATTCGGCTTGAGAAATACATCCACATCAAAACGTTTCTGTTTGTACTGTTCGTCCTTGATAATTTTGGCCAGCTCCGAATTGAAACTTTCCAAATGCATGTATACTGAAGTATAGCCATTTGGATGGTCGATATAAACATAATTGCCGCCACCGCCTATTTGTACCCGCACGCGTGATACAAATCCTTCTGCTGCTGCATGCACGGGTATATTGATGCGTTGTTGGGTCCGATAGTCGTCCCCACCATGAAAATGGGTTGCCCGCAGTTCGCCGAATGATCCTGAGGCCTGCGGAGCGATATCCATGGGGCGTACAAAATAGTTCTGCGGATAATTACGGCTTTTAATAATATCTTGTCCCTGACTTAAGCCTGTCGTGCAAGCCAGCAGGACGAGTAATGCTGTGGTGTTTTTTATCATATTATTTCCCTGCTATTTAATTTTGCAGCTAAACATCTTCTGTTCACCAATGAAACCTTCCAATAAATCGCCTATAGCTACAGAGCCGACACCGACGGGAGTACCTGTGTAAATCAAGTCCCCTTTGCGGAGTGTGATAAACTTGGAGGTATAGACAATCAGATCTTCGTAGGAAAAAATCATATCCTTAGTATTTCCTTGTTGTACCGTTTGTCCATTTTGTTGCAGGGAGAAATCAATCGAATTCACGTCTGCCAGTTCCTCCTTTGGAATCAAGTTGCTGATTACTGCGGAATGGTCAAATGCTTTTGCCAATTCCCAAGGAAGACTTTTAGCTTTTAGTTCTTGCTGTACATCTCTTGCGGTGAAATCAATTCCCAAGCCGACGGCATCGAAGTAAGTTGAAGCAAATTTTGGCGTGACATGTTTTCCTTCTTTACAGATCCGGAGGACGACCTCGGTTTCAAACTGAATATTTTTGGAAAACTCTGGATAATAGAAATCTTTGTTATCCTTTAACACCGCAGTATCGGGTTTTAAAAATATAATGGGATTCTCAGGGACTGGATTATTGAGTTCTTTAGCGTGGTCGATGTAATTGCGACCGATTGCAATTATTTTCATGATATAAATTTTTAAGGCGATTGAGCTTTCAGATTTCTTGGCAAGCGATTTAGCTCGACGTTCATCGCATATATCTTTTAAGCGGTATTCCTTCTTTTTAGCTTGCTCCAACAAACTTAATAAATGTTCAAAGCTTATCCAAAAATGAAGAGAAGCAACAGCAATTTCAGGATAAGATAACGCATTATCAAAGTAACCTTTTACATAGGGTTTAGTTAGGGTTAGTTTAGGGTTTAGTTAGGGTTTGTTTAGGTAAAAGCTAATAAAACCCTAACTAAAATCTAACTTAATTCTAATTTATAGCTAAACTAATAGGAACATTAATACCTATTATTTGTTAAGAGTAAAATAATCATTGAATTAAAATAAAAAGCTTAAAAAATGGGAATATTAGAAGATGGTCCGAATGGTGGTTTTCGAGGGAAAGTAGGTTCAGTATATGGCTATAATCTCAATGGAAAATGTGTTATACGCGGTGCGCGTAGAAAGAGTACGAAGCCACCAACAGCGGCCCAATTGGCACATCGCGAGAAAATAAAACTGAGTAGCGAGTTCTGTCGCTGGATAAAGCCCATTGTGGACTTCGGGTATCAATTTGAAGAGACAAAAAATTCTGGGCGAGGAAAATTTCAACTTGCACAACAGCGTATTTTCAAAAATGCGATTGATGTGGATGCTACAAATAAACCATTTATTAATTTAGAAAAAGTGCAGGTGTTTGTTGGGGAGCTGATGTCGCCCGAAGGTGTTCAGGCCCGTTGGGAAGAAGGTCTGCTGAAGTTATCCTGGATACCGAATCCAAAATACAAGGATAGCATGTTTAAGTTAAATTTAGCCATGGTCAGTCTGGATAGGGAGGTGGATCTCCAGATGGCAATTGCGGATGTAGCGCAGGGGGAATGTACGGTCAATATCCCGGTCTTTGAACGTGAAAAGTTTGATTATCATGTATACATCGGTTTTTGGGATACTTATCATGGTGCATTCTCAAATTCGACCTATTGTGGTGTCATTTAATAGGATTTTTCAGCCTACTTGTGTATCTTTAACACTATGAATAAAATACAGGCGGTATTGTTCGATCTGGACGGTACGTTAATTGATTCGGAATATTTCTATTTCAAAAACTGGGCTCCAATATTAAAACAGGAATTTAACTTATTGATCAGTTATGAAGATTGGATTCGCGATTTTGCAGGACATACTTTAGCACATAATGTCAAGCGTCTTACCGAGGACTATGGCTATGACGTAACGGAAGAACATATGTGGAAGCGAACACGTGCGGCTTATGCCGATTCTAATATGAGCGATATCGAATTGATGCCTGGAGCACGAGAAATTTTAGCTTTTTTGAAAGCCCAAGGTATCCGTGTCGGACTTGTCACATCGAGTTATCGCAGTACGGTAGACACGGTTTTGGGAAAACATGGGCTCTTGGATTATTTTGAATTTTTTGTTACCCGCGAACGTGTGGAAGTTCCAAAACCCGACCCCGAACCCTATCGTCTGGCTTTGACAATGCTGGATTTGCCAGCTAAAGACTGTGTGGCTATCGAGGACACTATCACTGGTAGTAAATCAGCTTTGGGCGCAGGTATGCAGTTGATTGCAGTTACGAAACAGGAAGTGGAACGCGCTAGACTAACAGCTGTTGATAACATTGTGGAAAACTTATCTGAGGCAAAAGCCCTGTTGGCGCAGTGGATTTGAGGGTTGTAAAACAATTTAATCGTTTTAGCATTTGTATTTTTATTCGGATATATGTAATATTACCGAATTGTTAAGGGAACTCTGATTATGAACCGTAGAACCGCAATAAAGCAATTTTTCATTATAGCTGGGGGACTGACTATTTTATCGTCCTGTCTGAATGATGGAGGTGCATCAATTGTATTGAATAAGCTGAAGATTTCGGCGGAGGATGAGCAATTTTTGGGCGATCTGGCCAACATCCTGATTCCGAAATCGGATACACCGGGAGGAAAGGATCTGAACTTGCATCTTTTCGTCATCAAAATGGTCGATGACTGTGAGTCGCCAGAGAATCAGGCTAAATTTGTTGCTGGTTTCAACAAGTTGAGAAAACAGCTGAATTTAGCAAATAGTAAAGAGACGGAGACCGCATTGGCTGGATTGAAAGACCAAACCGACGAGAAAGCTTTTTTTGAGATTTTCAAATCGCGTGCGATTCAGGGTTATATGAACTCAGAATATGTGATGAAGAATAAGGTGATTTATAAACTTATTCCAGGTCCGTACAATGGTGCGGTAAAAGTAAAGGCATAAATAGCAGATGGCGAATCTAAATATTGACAGTGAAAAAAACAGAACCTACGACGCGATCGTGATCGGTTCGGGAATTAGTGGCGGTTGGTCCGCAAAAGAGTTGTGCGAGAAGGGTTTGAAAACATTGGTTTTGGAACGTGGACGCGATGTACAGCATATCAAGGATTACCCAACCACTAATATGATGCCTTGGGAGTTTGAACATCGGAACGAAATGCCTTTTAAAGTGAAGGAGGAAAATCCGATTGTCAGCAAATGTTATGCATTTCACGAAGATGCAGCGCATTTTTTTGTGAAGGATAAGGAGCACCCTTATATTCAGGAAAAACCTTTCGACTGGATCAGAGGATATCAGGTTGGCGGTAAGTCACTGTTGTGGGCGAGACAGACACAACGTTGGTCCGACTTTGATTTCGAAGGGCCGGCTAGAGATGGTTTTGCAGTTGATTGGCCGATACGTTATGCTGATTTAGCACCTTGGTACGCCTATGTCGAGAAATTTGCCGGTATTGCTGGAAACCATGATGGACTTCCCGAATTGCCGGATGGCGAGTTTCTGCCAGGGTACCCCTTAAATATTGTCGAGAAGTATTTTAAAGAAAGCGTCCAGAAGAAATTTCCGGAGCGCAAAGTGATTTCAGCACGCTGTGCACACTTATCCAAACCAAATCAGATTCATATCGAACAAGGACGTGTGCAATGCCAGAATCGGGTACTTTGTCAGCGAGGATGTCCTTTTGGTGGATATTTTAGTTCGAATGCAACGACAATTCCTTGGGCAGCCAAGACTGGAAATATGACCCTGCGTCCATTTTCAGTTGTCCATTCAATCTTATACGATGAACAAAAAGGGAAAGCAGTCGGTGTACGTGTTATCGATACCAACACAAAAGAGGAAATTGATTTCTATGCCAAGCTGATTTTTGTCAATGCGGCGGCAATCAATACCAATTTGATTTTATTGAATTCTAAATCCAACCGTTTTCCAAACGGTTTGGGCAATGATAGCGGTGTATTAGGGAAATATGTAGCCTTCCATAACTATAGTGCGCGTATCTATGCCGAGTATGAAGGATTGTTGGATTTTACGGCCGAAGGACGGAATCCAGCAGGAGGAGGATATATTCCACGCTTCAGAAACTTGCATAAGCAGGAGACAGACTTTTTAAGGGGCTATGCTGCCGGTTTCGGTGCTTCCCGTAGCAAAGAGTCTGATCGTTCGGGTTTAGGGCTAGATCTGAAAAACAATTTGTTAAATCCTAAATTAGGCGTTTGGCAGGTTGGCTCACACATGATGGGTGAAACCATACCAAAAGAGTCGGGGATGGTTTCATTGGACAGCAGTAAAAAAGACGATTGGGGGATTCCGTTGTTAAAAATCGCTGTCGATTATGATGAGAATGATGAAAAAATGAAAAAAGATTACATTTCCGTTATGACGGAGATGTTTACCGATGCAGGTTTTACAAACATTCGTCCAGATACACATTGGCAGGCTCCAGGTTTGGATATCCATGAAATGGGCGGCGCACGTATGGGCCACGATCCGAAGACTTCGGTATTGAATAAATGGAACCAGATGCATGCGGTGAAAAATGTTTTTGTCACAGATGGTGCATGTATGACATCAACATCAACACAAAATCCTTCATTGACCTATATGGCATTCTCGGCACGATCAGTCGATTATGCGATCAGCGAAATGAAGAAAGGAAATATCTAATTTTACAGGGGAAAGGTTTTGAAAATAAATCTTTCCCCTGTAAAATTAAAGTGCTATCTTTCCAACTAAATAGCACGCTAAAACCAAAAAATAATAACCAAAAGGGAAAGATAAAAAGTAACTAAACAATATAAAACCAAGATAGGGAAACCAAAAAATTTTACAAGAAAAGCAAAAGCGATTTAGCTCGTTTTAATATAAGTTGTATGTAGAAATACCTCATAGGTATGCTAAACCCTGCTGTTTTGTCTTTTATGTTAAATGAAAGAATGAGGCAGGAAGGGGAAAACGGTAAATTTTATGGGAGCAGGTCGCTAAAAAAACATCAATTAAGGGAAACTAAATTAAACTAAACGTTCTATGCATCTTTTGCTAAAACGTTTTTATAAACCAAATCACTATTAATATGAGCAAAGTTGACGTAAAATCATTTGCGCAGCTTGGGAAAAAAACAAAGTTATTTTTCTCATTGGCTGTCATTGCTGGTACTTTTCAACAAGTCAATGCCGCGGTCGGAACTTCGGTCAATTACGAAGCCAAATCCTTCGTAAAAGAAGTAAACCGCTTGCAGCAACAAGTTAAAGGAAAAGTATTGGATGCTGCTGGAAAACCAATTTCAGGAGTTAACATCGCTGTGAAAGGAACTTCAAAAGGTACACAATCGGATGCCTTGGGTAATTTCACCTTGGATGCTAAATCAGGCGATGTATTGGTAATTTCATCCATTGGCTACAAGGCTAAAGAAGTCACTGTTTCCGGTTCAACGGTTTCCGTACAGTTGGACGATGACCAGAGCCAGTTGGACGAAGTTGTTGTTGTTGGTTATGGAACCATGCGTAAATCGGATGTAACCGGTTCTATTGCGATGGTCAAAGGGGCCGACATGATCAAAGATCAGAACTTTAGCCCCTTGGATAACTTGAGAGGAAAAGCTTCGGGGGTTAACATCTTTTCTAACTCGAGCCAACCGGGTGCCTATGCCAACCGTGTGGTCATTCGAGGTGTTTCTACGATCAATTCTTCTTCCAACCCTTTATATGTTGTTGATGGGGTGGTCATGGAAGACTTTCAGTTGGCAAATGCCAATGATATTGAGAATATCGAGGTGTTGAAAGATGCATCTTCGGCAGCAATCTATGGTGCACGTGGTGCAAATGGGGTTATCTTAGTAACAACAAAACGCGGAAACAAAGATGGAAGCCGTTCGATTAGTTATCAAGGATCTGCTGGAGTAAGTTCGCCACAACGGTATATGGATGTACTAAATGCCCAGGAATGGGTTGACGCCTTTATGATCGGCTTGGAAAATGAAAATAAATATCAGGGAAAGTCTTGGTCTTTAGATAAAAAGACCTGGTTTAATGATCCGAACTATTTTGATGCAAGTGGAAATCCTTTGTACGATACAAATTGGCAAAAAGAGGCTACTCGAACAGCAATTTCACACAACCATCAACTGAATGTACAACAAGGAGATGAGAAATCATCTGTTGGTGCATTTTTGAATTACACCGATCAACAAGGGATTGTAAATGATACGTATAGTAAGCGTGTTAACGGAAAATTGGCTTATGATGCTAAACCGACTTCTTGGTTATCTACCGCTGTAAATTTAACTGTCAATCATACCTGGGGCCGTTATACACCGGAAGATGGTGGTGGACAGGATGCAAGAAGAACAATGATCGAAATGTTACCATGGTATCCCGTCTATGATAAAAACGGCAAATACACAGAGTCATCGTCGTCTACAATAGCCGAGACATTGGGGTTTGAAGGGATGTCTAATCCGGTTGCGATCTTAGATCTTCAAAAACGCATGCGTTATAATACGCAGATTTTTGGAAATGCAGCATTAACTTTCCATTTGGCTGATGGTTTGGATCTCAAGACACAATTTGGTGTCGACAACCATCAAAAAACCTATAAAGGTTATTCATCCATTTTACTCAATAATATTTCCAAACCGAATGGTTGGGCTGAGCGAAATCATACCAATACTTTTTATTGGCAAGAAGAAACTTATCTGACATATAATAAGCAGTTTGACAAACATCGAATTAATGCGATGGCAGGTCTTTCTTGGCAGGAAAGAACATACGACTATGATAATTCAAGGACGGAAGGTTTCTTTGATGATTTCTACGAATATAACAACATGGGGATAGGTATCACGCCTTCTACTCCGGGTTCTTCTTGGAATAAATGGGCGATGAATTCTTATTTCCTGCGAGCAGCCTATTCTTATGACGATCGTTATTCCGCAACAATAACCAGCCGTTATGATGGTTCATCCAAATTTGGTAAAAACAATAAATATGCGTTTTTCCCTTCATTGGGTCTTGCATGGAATGTGTCCAATGAGGAATTCTTGAAAGGCAATCAGACAATTAGCAACTTAAAGGTCCATTCGAGCTTTGGTTTGACAGGTAACTCTGAAATTGATCCCTATAAATCTTTAGCGATTGTAGATGCAGGGACAATATTGTTGAACAATTCTAGAGCTCCATATTCCTTTGTCAATACAATTTCGAACCCAGATCTAAAATGGGAAAAAACGGCGCAATTTGATTTTGGAGTAGAATTAGGATTATTACAAAACCGATTGAATTTTGACGTTTCCTATTACCACAAAAAAACAACAGATCTTTTGTTAGATGCACCACTGCCTACGGCATCGGGTTTCAGTACGGTAATGAAAAATATCGGAGCTGTAAAGAACCAAGGTTTGGATGTGATGGTTACAGGAACAATTGTTAACAATGAAAACTTCAATTGGAAATCGTCACTTAATATGAACTATAATAAAAATGAGGTCTTACAATTGGGTGAAAACAATGCTGATATCTTGTTGAATAGTTGGGTAGGCGGAGCCAACAGTGTGATTCGTGTCGGCGAAAATCTAAACAGTTTTTATGGTTATAGAAGGCTTGGTGTCTATACACAGGCAGATGTCGATGCGGGTAATGCGACATTGAGCCAAATCGGTCGTGCGAAACGTACAACTGAAAAGGAAATCATCGGAAAAGGTCTGCCAGATTGGACAGGTAGTTTTATCAACAACTTGCGTTATAAAAATTTCGATTTTACTTTAGATCTACAGTTTGTTAAAGGTGTTGATGTGATGCAGCAATTCTTCCATTCGACATACGATCGTTTTGGAATTACAAATGGTCTGAAGGAAATTTTAACTGATGCATATAATGGATCTAACCCAAATACCATGCAGCAAGCAATTTATTTGACAAATGGTGGGCATGCCGGACAAGATACAAACGTAGATGATGCTTGGGTAGCAGATGGATCTTATCTTCGTGTGAACTTAATTCAATTCGGATATACTTTTAATGCTGATGCATTAAAAAGCATCGGATTATCTAAATTAAGAATTTATGCGAATGCGAATAATCCATTTTTATTCACATCAAAAGATTTCAAGGGCTACGATCCTGAAAGTACCTCTCAAGGAACTAGTCAATTTGGACAAAATATGACCTTCTTTGCCTATCCAAGAGCGAAAACTTTCTCATTAGGCGTAAATGTTACATTTTAATCCTTAGAACTTATCAAAATGAAAAATAAATTATTTCTGTTGTTATTGGCTGGAATGGCATTGACAACATCTTGTAATAAATTTTTGGAGGAAGAACCCAAATCTAACTTATCTTTAGAGAGCTACTATAAAACGGAAGGACAGGCCGAGGCAACTGTAAATTCATTGTATCGTCGAGGAGCACCTCAGCGTTATGCATTGGCGCCGAGTGCTTATGTGGGACCTACAGCTTCGATCAATACCATGTTGACGGGCTATTTTACGAATAGCTATGAAGGACAAGAACGTATTTGTTTGTTCTCACGAGAGTTGACCCGTCAGCAAAACACCAATTTGATCTCCTCTACAATGAATACAATTTGGGATGAAAGCTACAAAGCGATCAATATTGCCAATGCTGGTTTGAAATACATACCTCAAATTAGTTTCACCAATGATTCAAAAAAGAACAGTTTAGTTGGAGAAGCAAAATTCTTTAGAGCTTATAACTATTTTTATTTGGTGAAGACCTTCGGTGCAATTCCACTTCCAACGACGCCAAACGAAACACTAGCAGACGATCTTTATCTGGAGCGGACAGATCCTGCTAAAGTATACGCGTTGATCGAATCGGATTTAAAAGAAGCTGTAGCCGCTTTGCCAGCAACCAAGTTTGCAACAAATGGACATCGTGTTACAAAATATGTGGCGGCCATGACATTGGCAGATGTATATTTACAACAAGGAAAATATGCTGACGCAGCGGCAGCAGCAAAGATTGTGGTCGAATCTGCTCATAATATGACTGCAAATGGTGATTTACAGATGAACAGTGCCTACAATCAACTTCGGAAAACAGATGATTTGGATGAGGTAATCTATGCACAAGAGTATGATGCAACAGTTAATAATAGTGGATGGTGGACTACCTATGGATTTAACTCGTCTGCGGTATCTGTATTTGGAACTTATTCAATATTTGAACGTGTATTTGGACCTACTAAGCAATTCTTGAATGTTTATGATAAAAAAGATTTGCGTATCCAGCCTAATCAATTTTTTCATTGGTCTTATACAAATACCGTGAATGGTAAGAAGTGGACTTCTGAGGATGCTGGTATCTGGTATTATGTGGATGAGCAGGCTTTGTTGACAACAGGAAGAGGTACCAAAGACTGGAATTTTTACCGTTATCCGGAGGCGTTGTTAACTGCAGCTGAAGGGCTTGCCAAATCGACGGGCGTGAGTGCTGAAGCAGCAGGCTATCTAGCTAGAGTAAAAGCGCGCGCGAATACAGAAGGGAAATCTGTTGCTGATTTTACGACAGAGCTTCAAGGTTTATCTGCAGAAAATTTTGTGAAAGAATGCTGGAAAGAACGTCTGCGTGAGTTTCCATTGGAATTCAAGATGTGGGACGATATTGTTAGAACTAAAATGTTTCCTGTAATCTCCACAACAGAAGCTGGTAAAGTAGATTTTGTTCCATTGATCGGCGCTAAAAATGCTTCCGGTGCAACATTCAAAGAAACAGATTTATTATGGCCAATTTCTCCTGATGAAATTCAGCGCAACAAAAAATTGACGCAGAATGCGGGATATCAATAGAAAATAAATAGATAAGATAAAGAGTATATCATGTACTCTTTATCTTATTAGCTAATGAAAGTACAAATCTTAGATCTTGATGATCTCCATATCATTTTTAAGACTGTTTTTATAGCTATACAATATGCAGTCTTTTAAATATTGACTGATTTTTATGGAAAAATGAAAAGCTCGGTAATTAAAACAACTTTTTTTTCTTATTTAGAATTAAAATACTTACATTGATTCCATAATCATACACTTAAACTATAATTAAACCAAAGAAGAAGAAACACAGTTAAATATTGAGCGGTCCCTTTTTTTTATTTGAATTGCAAAACCGATTTTGCTATTCTCAAAACTTATTCTAGTTGTATTAATAAATATTTATTTAAAAAATAACGACTGATTGCACTAACCGGATACTTATATATATTTTCCGGCCGTTGTCTTCCATCTAAGAGTTATGAAAAAGATACTAATTAATATAAGCGTTTTACAATATAGCTAAATCGTTTTATAAACTAAATCACTACTATATATGAGCAAAATTGATTTTAAAACAGTTGTGCAATCAAAGGGAAAATCCAAATTGTGTTTTGCTTTGATTGTCCTTGCAGGAGCAATGCAACATGCACAAGCTAGCCTTTTATCGGAAAGCGTATTGACAAACCAATCTATCAAGGCAGTTAAAGATCTACAACAGGAGGTTCATGGGCGAATACTAGATGCTGGAAGTCAGCCAATTTCGGGCGTTAACATTACCGTAAAGGGTACTTCAAAAGGTACACAGTCGGATGCAGTCGGTAATTTTTCCTTAGATGCTAAGCCTGGGGATATATTGGTTATTTCTTCCATCGGTTATAAAACTAAAGAGGTCGTTGTATCTGGTACGACTATCTCCATTCGACTTGAGGATGACCAAAGCCAATTGGATGAAGTTGTCGTTGTTGGATATGGTACGTTGAAATCGAAAGAGGTTACATCTGCTGTTGCTCACGTCGATTCTACACAATTTAATCAGGGCGGAGCAAGAAATCCTTTAGACTTAATTTCAGGAAAAGTAGCTGGTTTGCAAGTGACACGAACAGGAGGATCCAATCCCAATTCCAGCCCAGCAGTGCAATTAAGGGGTGTGGTATCGGTAACAGGATCACAATCTCCACTTTATGTTATTGATGGGATTCCGGGTGGAAATATGGATCTTCTTCAACAGGATGATATTGAGTCCATAGATGTATTAAAAGATGGTTCGGGAGCAGCAATTTACGGTTCAAGTGCCAATGCTGGCGTTATCTTAATTACGACTAAAAAAGGAAAACGTGGTGTGTCACAATTTTCTTATAATAGTTATTTCAGAAAGGAATTTTTAGCAAGGAAACCCGATGTAATGTCTCCACAGGAATTTAGGGATAAAATTGCCAGTGGTGAAATTGATCAAACTGATTTTGGATCCAGTACTGATTTTTTTGGTGATTTGGTTAATGAAAACAATATATCAAACTATCAGAATTTTTCGATGATGGGCGGCGGAGAAAATAGTAGTTATCGGGCAAGTGCATTTTATCGCAACCTACAAGGGATTGCGTTAGAAAATGGTCGTAAAGAATATGGAGGCCGACTTAATGTTAATCAAAGAGGGCTTAACAATCGTTTGAATGTTCAATTAAATTTGGCAACTAATATTAATAATGCCAATTTGCTGGGTGGCGGAGGATGGGAGAGCGAAGCTTATAAAAATCCTACTTTATCAAATTTTAATCCAGATGGAAGTTATAGATTTGATCTTACAAGCACTAATGAATATGCCCGTTTACAACAGGAAACTTCAAAACGTAAACAACAAACTTCTTCGGGGGATATTAAGGCGGATATCGATATAATTTCGGGATTGCGGGGAAGTATTTTTGGTTCTTTTCAGCGTAATTCATATACTGATAGTCAGTATGCAAGCCAATTAAGCGAAAACTCGTTAGAAAATACAGATTTCCCTGGAGGGGCGTGGGCGGCTAAAAGTGATTTCTTATCTCAGTCTTTTGCATTTGAACCAACCTTGCAATATAATAAACTTGTCAGTACAAATCATAATATTACGGCAATAGCGGGATATAGTTATCGCTATTATATTGAAGAAGGCATGGGTGGTGATAATAGAGGATTTATTAATGATATCTTTCATGAAGATAATCTAGGTGAAGGAACTGCATTGCTAACTGGTAAATCTGGTCTATCTAGTTTTAAAAATGATAATAAGTCTATTGCTTTTTTTGGTCGATTAAATTATAGTTACTCGGATAAATATCTGTTTCAGTTTATTTTGAGGAGAGAAGGTTCTTCCCGATTTGGCGATAACAATAAATGGGGAAGTTTTCCTGCTGTCTCTGCAGGATGGAATATTTCCAATGAAGATTTTATGAAAAATCTTTCTTTTGTCAACTTTTTAAAGTTGAGAGTGGGCTATGGTGTTACCGGAAATTCTGGTTTTGCCAATAATGCTTCCCGTGTGACTTTGGGTGGAGGAGGACGATATCTATATCCTGATGGTCAATATCGTGAAACTTACGGGCCAACAAGGAATCCAAATCCAAACTTGAGATGGGAGACAAAGAGAGAAACAAATATTGGTTTAGACTTTACACTGTTCAATAATAAATTGACTGGTGCATTAGATTTATATAACCGGACGACAAAAGATTTGTTGGATACTTACACAACGCCGCAACCACCTTATATACAAAGTTCCATATACGCGAATGTTGGTCAGATAACTTCTAAAGGAATAGAATTAGCTTTTAATTACAAAGCGGTTACTGGTCCTGATTTTAGATGGAATTTTGATATTGCAGCAAGTACAAATAAGAATACTTTGGATACCTATTCCAATGATATTTACAAAGTGAAGTATAAAACTTTTGGCGGAATTGGCGGAGCAGGGGATCTAGGAGATGCCTTTACAACTTACGAAGGGCACAAAATAGGAGAGTTTTTTGGGAAAAAGTTTGCAGGTTTCAATGACGAGGGCAAATGGCTGTTTTTCGATAAAGACGGCAATAAAGTGCTGAACGCGGATATCAATGTTTCTCGGAATGATCTCACTCAATCTGATTATCAGGTATTGGGTAATGCTGTCCCAAAATATTATTTAAGTTTTACAAATAATTTTCAATATAAGGCCTTTGATTTACGTGTATTTATGCGCGGAAAATTTGATTATAAAGTGTTAAATACAGCTGCTTTAACTTATGGTAACAAAACTTGGAGCGGTAATCTTCTGAAGGATACTTTTACAAAATATGCAGGAATTAATGATACCTACATGTATTCAGATTATTATCTGGAAAATGGTAGTCATTGGAAAATAGATGAAGTAACATTAGGTTATAACTTCCGATTTGCCAATAAAGCAATTAGAAATCTTCGCGTTTATTTCACTGGACAGAATCTAGTCACAATCACCAAATATAGAGGTAGTGATCCCGACTTTATTTCTGACACTGGTTTAGGAAATACCGACAGCAACGGGAGAGCTTTGGGGATTGACAACAGAGGAGCTTATCCCAGTACAAGATCATTCTTGTTGGGACTTAATTTTAATTTTTAATACTTAAGGGATAGAAAAAAATGAAAATAAAATTGCTAAAATATACTAAGGTTATTGTCGCTTTGGCTGCAATTTCTTTGTCTGGGTGTACTGATCTTAAAGAAAATGCCTATGATGAAATGTTAACTGATGATTTTTACAATAATAAGAATGAAGTACTTTCTGCTGTATTGCGGCCTTATACACACGCTAATGCTTGGGTCACTCCTTCTGGTCAAGATGGATGGTGGAGAGCCGCTGAATTATCGGGAGATCAACTTGCTTGGCCAACAAAAGGTAGGCATGGTGAAGATGGAGGGAAATGGAAAAGGTTTCATTACCATACTTGGACAGTAGATGAAGGTGGTTTAAATAATGCATGGTCACTTATGTATTGGGGCATGGGGTTGTGTACAGATCCAATAGAAAATATTGAAAAACGAGAAGCTTCTAAAATGGGAATTTCAGAAGGAGAGAAGGCATCTTTTATTGCCGAATTGAAGCTTTTGCGTGCATTTCATTATCTCAAACTAATGGATCTTTTTGGAAATATTCCAGTGGTGACAAAAGTTGGAGAACCATTGCAACCTGAAACAGTGTCTAGGATAGAAGTTTTTAACTTTATTGAAAAGGAAATTTTAGATAATATCAATAACGCTCCTAAATTATCAAGAGCAATGATGGGTAGAATGTCCCAAGCTGGTGCATATGCTATGCTAGTAGAACTTTATTTGAATGCTGAAGTGTGGACGGGAAAAGCACGCTGGGACGATTGTATCAATGCTGCAAATAAACTAATTAATGGTGAGGCAGGTGCACAAAATGGTACAATGGCACTTGATGCAAACATCAATGATCAATTTATTACTACAAACGATCTTTCTAAAGAAGTTATTTTTTCTATTGCATACGATTACACAACTGCAAAATTTGAACCATCTTGGACCGGTGAGTTTTATCACTTCAAGCAACGTGAAATCTACGGTGGTGGGCGTAATGGAAACGATGGTATTGTGTTAATTCCTGGCGTATTTACTAAATATAGCAATGCCGATTTACGTAAAAAACAATGGTTTTGGGAGGGACCCATGGTTAATTTTGAAACAAATTCTCCTGTTACTGGATCAGAAGAATATGCTGGTAAGCAATTAATATTTGTAGATAATATCCAACGTAATTCTAAAGGTTCAACGGTTTCTAATATGAGCGAGGGAGAAGAGAATAGTGGTGTGCGATTTAATAAGTATAAACTTGGAAACCAAGTAAAAGGATTTGATGGGACAGCGGTAGATCCTAATTATAATAATACGGATTGGAATATTTATAGATTAACATGGATTTATTTTGCAAAAGCTGAATCGCTTATCCGAAAAAATGGTGGGACAGCGACGCAGGAGGCGGTTGACTTAATTAATAGCTGTAAAAAAAGAGCATTTTCTGAATCAGAATGGCCCGCCTTTAAATATACCACTGCAACATTGAACTTGACAGAACTGTTAGCTGAAAGGGGAAGAGAATTTATATTTGAAGGTTTTAGAAGAAACGATTTAATTCGATTTGGAAAGTTTTATACGGAATCATGGTGGGATCATAAACCTTCCGATGTAAGTAAGGTTCTTTATCCGATTCCACAAAGGCAGTTGGATCTGAACCCAAATTTGAAACAAAATCCTGGTTATTAATGTTCAAGGATAGTAGATGCCCGCAGGGGTATCTACTATTCTTCTTTACCTAAAATATATGAAAAGATATTTTACCTTGTTTCTTTTGAACTTTATCGGTGCAGCGTTATTCGCACAGAAAGGTAATTTTCAGAACTTTGCGACCCAAACCTTGGACAGTGTCTATGCCAAGTTTGGCAATGCTAAAAATCAGCTCTTGGCTGAAAAATATCCCTTTGATGAAAACTTTAAAGCGGATTACCTGAATAATAATCAACAGGCAGAGCAGCAAAAGAAATATGCTTACCTCTGGCCTTTCTCGGGGAGCTTCTCGGCAGTTAATGCTTTAATGGAATTACCAAAGAGAAAAAAGGCTTTTCAATTCATACTTGACAAAAAAGTCCTAGTGGGGTTACAGGAATACAGGGACGAAAGCAGATTGCCTGTTGGCTATGCCTCTTATTTAAATACCGCTCCTCCTTCGGACCGTTTTTATGACGATAATATCTGGCTTGGTATTGATTTTACAGATAGCTTTATCCATACAAAAAAAGCAAACTACCTGATGTCAGCGAAAGAGATCTGGCGTTTTGTAATGAGCGGAGAGGATGATAAATTAGGAGGGGGTGTATATTGGTGTGAACAAAAAAAGGAATCTAAAAATACTTGTTCGAATGCTCCCGCAAGTGTGTTTGCACTTAAATTGTTTATGGCGACCAACGATAAATTCTATCTGCAGGAAGGGGAACGCCTTTATGCGTGGACAAAAAGAAATCTTCAGGATCCTGAAGACAAATTATACTGGGACAATATTAAGCTCAATGGAAAGATTGGAAAAGCTAAGTTTTCGTACAACTCCGGACAAATGTTGCAAGCAGCAGCCTTACTCTATAAGTTAACAAAAAATAAGCAATACCTCGAGGATGCGCAGCAGCTAGCTGAGGCTTGCCTAGGATATTTTTTTGAGAAAAGTGGAGATCTAGATTTTCCAAAACTGAAAAATAGCAATTTATGGTTTCATGCGGTGATGATGCGTGGTTACGTGGAGCTTGCCGTGGTCAACGGCGATAAAAAGTACTTATCTATTTTTGCTAAAAATCTTGAATTTGCCTGGAAGCATATGCGCGACCGAGCGGGCCTTTTCAGCCCAGATTGGACCTTGAAGGATCAGCATCAATCGAAGTGGCTCCTTGATCAGTGTGCTTTTGTCGAAATGTATGCAAGGCTGGCAAAAGCCGGATACTAGGACAACTTTAGAACACCTCATCGTAGGATTCTAAAAATCTGCTAAACGTATTTTTAGCAGATTTTTTTGTTCTTGTAACATGTTGGTTAGAGAGATTAAATAATGTTTACTTAACATAATAGATGCTGTAAAATTTCTATTTTTGAGATGATCAACTTCCAATTTTGAGTGATCTGTAAAAATGATCTGTAGATAAGGGGCTAATAATATGCTGAGCGATTTTGTTGAGCATTTATGGGCTAGAATTACCTGTCCAGATAGGTCAAAATTTGAAAGGAGGTTGCATTTTGATTAGATACCAAGTTATTTTTATTATGAAAATTAAAAATCTATTATTGCCATTGATTTTGCTGGGACTTTCCACGAGTACCGTATTGGCGCAAAGTAAAAAAATCAAACATGTTGTTCTCGTTGGCTTTGACGGTTTTGGTGCTTATGCTTTACCAAAGGCGGAAATGCCAAATCTTAAAAAAATGATGCAGGAGGGAACCTATAGTACCCATGTGCGCACAGTCCTGCCTTCTTCAAGTGCGGTGAATTGGGCTTCTATGATTATGGGGGCCGGTCCTACAGCTCATGGATATACCGAGTGGGATAGCAAAGTCCCCGAGATCCCGTCTACGACCAAAACAGCCAATGGAATGTTCCCTTCGTTGTTTAATGCCGTGGCAAGCAAAAATCCTAAAGCACAGTTTGCCGTGGTACATAGCTGGCCTGGTATAGGTTATTTGATCGATAACAAAGTTGTCCAGAAAGTCATTAATACCAAAGATGATGACGAAGCCGCTTTAAATACGACTGTGGATATCATAATGAAAGAGAAACCGACGATTATGTTTGTACACTTTGACCAACCTGATGGTGTAGGGCATAATATTGGACACAATACACCGGAATACTATGCTGAGTTAAAGCAGGTTGACAGACGCATAGGTACCTTACAGCAGGCTGTAAAAGATGCGGGAATCGCGGATGAAACGATTTTCGTTATTGCTGCCGATCATGGTGGTACAGGAAAAGGACATGGTGGTAAATCGCTGGCTGAGGTAGAGATCCCCTGGGTAATGACTGGACCGGGCGTACCTAGAGGAAAAGAAATTAAGGAGACGTTGATGATTTATGATATCGCACCTACATTAACCTGGTTACTTGGTGCTCCGCTTGATGCCGCATGGCGCGGACAGGCGATTAAAGCATTTCAACAATAGTAGCTATCGGTCAAAGAAAAAGCCCCAAAGAAATTTTCTTTGGGGCTTTTTCTTTGACCGGATCGTCAATATTATATATCTACGACCGCATCCATTTTGAAGTCATCATCTTTTAGATGGACAATCTCAGTTGCTTTTTCGTAGTTGGTTGATTTCTTGGAGAAGAAGTCGTGTTGTGTCGTTTCGGTATTCAAACCATTCAATACGATTGGATTGACTTGTTTTACTTCGAAGATCGGATCAAAGCCCAGGTTCATTAACGCTTTGTTTGCATTATAGCGAACATATTCTTTTACTTCAGCTGTTAAACCAACTTCAGTATAGATCTCTTCTGTATATTTCAGTTCATTTTCATATAAATTATAAAGCAAGGCCAAGAAACGAGCTTTTACCTGATCCTGATTTTTTAATTTTTTGAATTGATCTTGCGCTATTAATCCAACGAATACCCCGTGAATGGATTCGTCAGCAATAATTTTCTTAATGATATCGGCAGAAGCAACCATTTCACCTTGTCCGCATAACCACAATGGTAAGAAGAATCCAGAATAGAATAGGAATGACTCCAATAATACGGAAGCAGCCATCGCCATATAAATCTCTTCATCGGAAGCATCTTCTTTATCAATCGCGCGATAATAACCATCGATTGTTTCGGCTTTGTATTGAAGATATTTATTTTGCTGAACCCATTCGAAAATGTCGTTTATTTCGGCGGTTGTAGAAACTGTCGTGAAAATAGTGGAATACGATTTTGCATGAATAGCTTCCATCATACACATATACGACAATACAGCTTTATTCTGTAAGGTGTCGATATGATCGATGATTTTAGGCATCCCTGTATGGCTTTGAAGGGTATCCAATAAGGTCAATCCGCCTAAAGCTTTCTTATACGCATCTTTCATTTCTGGGCTAATACGTTTCCAGCTATCGATATCTTTTGATGGAATGTATTCCGTATCGATCCAGAATTGACGGATATTTTGTTCCCAGAACATCAATACATAATCGTTCTCGGGGGTATTCCAGTTGACAGCTTTATATGTTTTACTCATTTTTAGTTTAAAGTGTTAGGCATTTATTATCATGTATTTGGATTACTGTTTTTAGAAAAGCCAAAAGCTACCAATGGCGTAGGCAACTTTTGACTTTCTTCCATTATATATCCAAATACTAAAATCTCAAAATTAAGCTGAACAAGAAACACATTCGTCGATGGTCGATTTTCTTGTCCGTGTATAATAAAGGGATTTCAATCCCAATTTGTGTGCATAGATATAATATCTAGACAAATCTCTTGTCGAATCTTTTGAGTTGGTATGTAAGATCGTAGATACACCCTGATCGATATGACGTTGGATAACGGAGATCAATTTCAAAACTTTGAATTGATCCATGTCATAAGCGGATTTGAAATAGAAATAATTATCGTTTGTCAAGTATGGCATTGGATAGTAAGTTGTACTATCTCCATATTCACGTACTTCAATGATATCGACGATTGGCATAACCGATGCTGTCGCATTCATAATGTATGAAGTAGACTGATTTGGCGCGATCGCCAAACGGTAAGCATGGTAAATACCATGTTCTTTGATTTTAGCTTTTAATTCTAACCAATCTTCAACCGTTGGAATATGTATACCTTCGAATAGTTCTGTTACCTTCGCTGTTTTAGGAATGTAATCGCGGTTGATATAATTGTTGAAATAACTGCCATCCGCATAGGCTGATTTTTCAAAGCCAACAAATGTTTTGCCACGTTCTTTTGCAATTTCCATGGATGCTTCCAATGAATAGTAGTTCATCATCATAAAGAAGGTATTGGCAAAATCCAATGCTTCGGTCGATTCGTACATGATGAAGCTCTTTGCAAGATAGCCGTGTAGGTTCATTGCGCCGAGTCCTACAGAATGCAATTCGCGGTTTGCTTTTGCAATGGATGGAACCATGTCGATGTTGGTCACGTCTGTAACTACTGTCAAAGCACGCATCGCTGTTTTTACGGTTTCTTTGATACGTTTGTTGTCCATCACTGTGGCAATGTTCAACGAACCGAGGTTACATGAAATTCCGTAACGAATGGTGTCTTGTTTGCCATAGATCTCAATATCCGATACTTGAGATACCTGCATGATTTCGGTACACAAGTTAGAGAATTTCACCTGACCGATTTCATTCAACGCATGGACACGGTTGGTATTCTCTTTAAAGAAGATATACGGATAACCTGATTCTTTTTGTGTCTGTGCAATCTTAACCAAGAGGTGACGGGCATTGATCTTTTTCTTTTTCACGTTTGGATTCGTGATCAATTCGTCGTACATCTTGTCCATATCCATTTCATCCAAGAACTGGCCATATTCCTGCATGACAGTATGTGGATAAATTAAGTAACAAGGTTCATCTTTTTCCGCTAATTCCATGAATTTATCAGGTACAATGATACCGATAGATAAGGATTTGATCCGTACCTTTTCGTCAACATTGATCTTTTTACAATCCAAAAACTCTTCAATATCGGAGTGGAAAATATTAAGGTACACTGCACCTGCACCTGGGCGTTGGCCCAATTGATTGGCGTAGGAAAAAGTATCTTCCATAATTTTCATAATTGGAAGTACACCGCCGGCGCGACCTTCCACGCCTTTGATAGCCTCGCCGCGAGCACGGATTTTGGAAATATTGAAGGATACACCACCACCGATCGAAGATAACTTCATCGCGGAATCAACAGCGTAACCAATACCATTTAAGTTGTCTCCGATTTCATCCAAGAAACAAGATACCAATTCGCCAGAACGTTTCTTTCCTGCATTCAAGAATGTAGGTGTCGCTGGTTGGTATTCTTGATTGATCATGATTTCTGCGTATTCAATTGCCTTTTTAACACCTTCTTCTCTTGCCAAGAATAGGGAAACAGCAACGACACGGTCTTCATAGCGTTCCAAGAACTTTTCACCAGAGTCGTCACGTAAAGCGTAGCTCTGGAAGAACTTAAAGGCTGCCATAAAAGATTCGAAACGGAATTTTTTAGCGTATACATAGTTGAATACCTCTTCCATTTCTTCAAATGTAAACCATTGGTAAAAGTCAATATAATAATTGTTTTCTACCAAATAGTCTATTTTTTCTTTCAATGTATAAAAGAACACGGTGTTCTTGTTTACATATTCCAAGAAATATGCACGAACTGCTTCCTTATCTTTATGTAAGCTGAATTCGTCATCATGCTTAATCATGATTTCATTATTAAGCAATATCCAGTTTTTTGCTACTTCGTTTGCTACCATCGCAAAAGTTCTTTAAGATGTCAATAAATTGATTAATATCTTCCATTGTTCCGGACAGTTCAAATTTGAACGCCAGTGGAATGTCGAAATCCTGTGAAATGCGATCAGCTGCTAGACCAAAATTCGGTCCCCAGTTGCGGTTGCCGCTGGAAGTAACAGAATAGATATTTTTAGCTTCGCGTTTCATGAATTCTTGTGTGTTTTCGGGCACCTGTCCAAAATTTGTGGTGAAAGTGACCAAATGGCCGGGCTCTTTGACCGTTAAATCGGCGGTGATCTTATGGATTTGCCAACCCGTTATCTGAGCTACTTTATCCATAAAACGTTGTACGTTCCCCGTTCTGGAGTCATAATAAATGTGTATCATGTTGCTGTTTAATTTTAATGATACGCTGAATTTATTAAAGTGCAATGGCCGCCAATTCTTCTGGTTTAAAGCCAATGATACGGTGTTGAATCTCTTCATTTTCCAACACAATTACCGTTGGTACCGTGCGGATTTTGAATTTTGCGGCCAAGTCTGGTTCATCAAAAGGATTAACCGTTTCATATTGGATACCTTTTTGATCCAAATAAGCCGATACTTGTGCACAAGGAGCACAATCGTTTTTCTCAAATTTGATAATTCTTGCCATGTTTACTTGTTTATTTTTTTTATTCCAATCTTTATAGAAAACCCCGGACGAAGTTAATGGTATCAATTTTAATAGGGGAGCCAGATGTCAGGTTAGTCTGGCCGTTTAAAATAGACAATTCACTAAAAGAAAGGTCTGTATTTCGATACTTAAAAACTTCGTTGAGTTGCCAATTCTTTCATTAGCTTAACAAATATCTTATATTTTCTTTCGATGCGGTAGTTTGACTTTTCCACATTTTGGGCAAAAGTTTGTCAGAGAATGCGTTTGCTGATGATTCGTGTTTGTAAGTTGTTGTTTTTCTTTGATTTATAAATGTGGATAACTTTAAATTAGTAATTTTTACCACGATTTTACAAATGATTTAAGTTTAATTTTAGTGTCATAAAAAAGCTACAAAACTTGCTTTTTTATGAAAATTTTATTACCTTATTTTGCCCTAATTTGAAAAATAAATTTATGAAGAAACTATTCTATGGTCTCTTGCTTTTAGCTTCACTACAGACGCAGGCGCAAGAAAACATTACCTTTCAAAAACCCTCTACAGAAATTTTGGCTTTAGCCGACTACGTACGTCCACCGCAGATAAAAATTTCTAGCGATAAAAATTGGATGCTGTTCACGTTCAGGCCTACGTATAAAAGTCTAGCTGAACTGGGGCAGGAAGAAATGAAACTGGCTGGATTACGGATCAATCCAAAGACCAACATGGAAAGTTCAACTATCTTTTACGATAAGATAGCCCTAAAGAGAATAGGTCAAAATATTGAATATACTGACTTTGTGGGGATGCCGGAGCAACCTGCACTGTCCAATTTTTTATTCTCTCCAGATAATAAATATTTGGCATTTAGCAATACAAATGATGGGGGTACAGCCTTATTTGTCGTTGATCTCGCTACGCGGAAGGCCAAACAACTGACTCCTTATAATTTGAATGGAACATTGACGGCTCCTTTTCAATGGTTAAGAAATTCTTCGAGTTTACTAATCACAAGCCTACCAAAGGATAGGGCTGCGCTATTGGATCCGTCCAAAGATTTACCAACTGGGCCCGTTGTTTCAACAAGTGACGGGAAAGTTTCTCAATTAAGAACTTATCAGGACTTGCTGAAAACTCCGCAGGATGAGACTAATTTTGAAACATTGGTACAATCAAATCTGGAGCTTGTAGACCTCGATGGCAAGATTACATCCTTTAAAGATAAAGCGATTTATACGGGGGTCAGCTTCTCACCGGATGGAGAATATGTGATGGTTACGACGATCACAAAACCTTACTCGTATGTGGTTCCGGTCTACTCTTTTCCACAAAAAGTCCGTATTTATGACCGCTCAGGTAAGGAAATCGCACTCGTAAACGAGGTGCCGTTAAATGAAGTCATGCCAAAAGGATTTTCGTCGACACGCTCAGGTAAACGGGCCTGGCATTGGCGCAGTGATCAACCTGCGACATTGGCTTATGTGGAAGCCTTGGATGGTGGCGATGCAAATAAGCCTGCAGAATTTCGTGATGCCTTGTATACCCTGTCATATCCTTATACAGGTGCGGGCAAACTTATTTTTAAAACCAAAGACCGTTATGCAGGCGTAACATGGGGGAATGATAAGTATGCTTTAATCAATTCGCAATGGTATGATACAAGAAATACAAAGACTTTTGTGGTAAATCCGTCTACCGGAGAATCCAAACTGTTACATGATCGGAACAGTCAGGATGTGTACAATGATCCGGGAGACGTGTATACGGAAAAAAATAGCCTGGGCACATATTCGATGTATGTGGATAAGGATAAAGCGTTGTTTGTGGGTAAGGGATTTACTAAAAATGGTGAGTTCCCTTTTGTGGATGAGCTCGATCTACATTCATTGAAGAAAAAACGTATTTACACGGCAACAGCATCGGAACTGCAGGAACGGATCACGCAAATTGTAAACCCTAAAACAGGTGATCTTCTTATTTCGCTTCAATCCGCATCGGTCTATCCGAATTATTTTATGAAAAATATGAAGTCTGGGAAACAGATCACATTAACCGCTTTGGAAAACCCTTTTAAATCTTTGGAAAAGGTTCATAAGGAGATTTTAAACTACAAGCGCAAGGATGGAGTCGAACTTTCAGGAACATTATATTTGCCTGCCGGTTACGATTTTAATAAGAAGGAAAAGTTGCCTTTGCTGATGTGGGCTTATCCAAGGGAGTATAAGGATAAAAATACCGCAGGACAAAGCACTGCCAACCCTAAAGAGTTTACCTTCCCGAGTTATGGCTCGTTTATATACTGGGTCTCTAAGGGGTATGCTGTACTGGATAATGCTGCCTTCCCAATTGTTGGAGAGGGGAAAAAAGAACCGAATGATACCTTTATTGAGCAGCTTGTGTCGAATGCCGAAGCAGCAATCGATGCAGTAGACCAGCTAGGCTATATCGATCGAAAAAAAGTTGCTGTGGGCGGACATTCATATGGGGCTTTTATGACAGCGCATTTATTGTCCAATTCGAAATTGTTTGCGGCAGGAATAGCGCGATCGGGGGCATACAATCGGACATTAACACCATTCGGGTTTCAGAGCGAGCAGCGTAATTTCTGGGACGATCCGGCATTGTATATGACTATGTCACCTTTTGTAAGTGCTGACCGCATGAAAACCCCACTGTTGCTGATCCATGGCGGAGCCGATAATAATCCCGGAACATTCACCCTGCAGACGGAACGTTATTTTCAGGCGTTGAAAAACTTGGGAGCTCCTGTACGGATGGTGATTTTACCACGTGAAGCACATGGGTATGTTGCCAAAGAAAATATCTTCCATTTACTTTGGGAACAGGATCAGTTTTTAGAAAAATACCTAAAAAAATAGGGTGAAAATTAATAAGGATATAAAGAGGTTGCAAAAATGAATTGCAGCCAAAAAGTTGGACAAAGTTAGAAATTAATTGTTCAGGTGATGAGCTCGATATTTTATCGGGCTCATTCCTTTTTGATGGGCAGCAGCCCTGATTGGATCTGCATTAACTTGATGCGGGAATTACGAAGTAAGGGCTCACCTCTGCAAAGCTTCTGCTTGGCCGTGCGCAAATGTTATGAAGTAGCCATAGATTATACATAATATTTTTTAAGTTTGGGTAATTTACCAAAGGGAAAGATCCGATTATGAGACCTGATATATTTAGAGAGAAATCGCCATTATCTTCCGATGACTGTTTTGTAGTCTTCGATCGGAGAAAATCATCTTTTACTTTTCCTGTACATATTCATCCTGAATATGAGCTCAATTATGTGGAGGGGGCCGAGGGGGCACAACGTATCATTGGCAACTCGGTAGAGTCCATTGGCGAGCGGGACCTTGTGCTCATAGCAAGTCCTGAACTTGAGCATGCATGGAAAGATGGCGATTGCCAATCAAATGACATTCATGAGATCACGATTCAATTTCATCCTTCCTTAATTGAACAGTATCTGGATAAAAAGCAGTTTGCGAGTATACAGCAATTATTATCGAAAGCCGCCCGCGGTGTGGTCTTCGGAAAGGATACGGTAGACCGGGTGTTGCCTTTGCTAAGGATACTGACCTTGGAAAGAGACGGATTTTATTCGGTTATGAAACTCCTGGTATTATTGTATGAATTGTCCAAAGGGGAGGATATCCGGGTGTTATCGACTGCGACCAATACGGTGCTGAGTAATAGCGAATTGATGATGGGACGACTGCAGGAATATATCGTTACCCATGTAAATCGGGAACTGAGTCTTCCGATGGTTGCTGCGGTGATGAACATGAGCAAGTCAACATTTTCCCGTTTTCTGAAATCGTCTACGGGGATGAACTTTACGGATTATCTGCTCGATTTTCGGATCAATATGGCGGTGCGGTTACTCAAAGAAGAGACTTTGATTGCCGATATCGTCGAACAGTGTGGTTTTAACAGTGTCTCGTATTTTTACCGCGTATTTAAAAAGAAAAAAGACCTTACTCCTGTCGAGTTTAGAAATAGCCTGCGCAAACAGCAAATGATTATCTAGTTTTTTCTTTTCCATTTCTTAATTTGCTTTTTCACAAAGCGAAAAGATCTCTTATGTCTATTTTTTCAGGATACAAAAAGATGTCCGATAAAATAAGGTAGATTCTGCCTTTTCCCTACTTGATAATTCAATATATGTGAATCCAAAGTTCAATAAAATGACTTTTTTGTTCGCTTAACGCATTGTATTTCAGTATTTTGATCTTTTGTTCCAATACGCCATTGCCTCACCTATTCTGTTCTCATTTCTATTTTGCGCAATCGTTTGTGTTGACTTTTTTTCGATTTTTCCAATATAAATATGAATGAAAAGTACAATACAATTGAGTTGATCTTGCTATTTATGGCTCCTCCTTTTCTCTAATTTCGTCAGATAAACCAATGTAAGAATACCAATTAAGTATAGACATATTATACAAATCATCTATTTATTGTAAACCTTTAATACACAAAATATGAGAAAAACAGCTTTACTACTCTTACTTTCCACTTATGGGAGTTTAGCTTTTGCACAGCAATCCCAAAAGGTGAGGGGCAAAGTCCTCGATGCGGATAATAAGCCAGTGGCAGGAGCTACGGTCAATATCAAGGGCAGCGCCAACGGCACGAAAACGGATGCCGATGGTTCTTTTACACTTGACGTTGCGAAAGGCAAAACCTTAAAAATTACTTACGTGGGCATGAAGGAGCAAGAAATTCTTGTCAATGATGCATCCACCTATAGTATCGTGCTTCAATCGGGCACGGAATTAGACGAGGTCGTTGTGATCGGATATGGTACGGTGAAGAAAAGTGACTTAACGGGAGCAGTAGCCTCTGTAACAGGTAAAGATTTGCAGTCAAACCTAGCTAAAAGTGCTGCGGGTGCTTTACAGGGACGTGTTGCCGGGGTCAGTGTGTCAAATGCTGGTGGATCGCCTGGTGCTGGGATGAACATCAATATACGTGGTATAGGTTCGATGGGCAGTACGAACCCTTTGTATGTAATTGACGGTGTGTTTGGAGATATCAATACAGTGGATCCAAACGATATCGCCTCATTAGAAGTGTTAAAGGATGCATCAGCAGCAGCTATTTATGGTTCTCGTGCGGCTAATGGTGTGGTGATTATTACGACTAAGGGTGGTAAAAGGGCGAGCCCAGCCACTTTGAGTTTAAATGCCTATACTGGGGTGCAAAGTCTGCCTAAAAAAATGAAATTGATGGATGGACCGCAATGGAAACAATTTATGCGGGATCAGAAAGAGCTGCCACCACAGGCGGAAAGCTTTAATGCCAACACCAATTGGCAGGACGAAGTCTTTGAAACAGCTCCAGTGAACAAAGTCAATTTGGATATTGCCGGGGGAGGAGAAAGATCTACCTATAGCATTTCAGGAGGCTATCTGAAGCAGAAAGGTATTCTGAAATCAACGGGTTATGAATCATTTAATGTGCGTTCTAAAAATACATTTAATTTTTTCAATGATCATCTTCGTCTTGGAAATACTTTTTTAATCAAATCTGGTGACCGTAAATACGCCAATTTGGTCATTACGGATATCCTACGTCAAAATCCGCTGCTACCTATTTATGATGACAAGGTTGTTGGGGGATATTCCACGTATGCTCCTTGGATGAAAAATTTAGATAATCCCGTTGGAAATTTAAATTTATATAATAATCACGTTTATCAGACGGATATTATGCTGAACGGGTACGCAGAAGTAGATTTATTTGTGAAAGGGTTGAAATATAAGTTAAATGTTGGTATTAATCGCACCAATGGAAGAAATTATAATAAAGCGGATCGACGTCCAGATGGAACCGCTCAATTGCAATCTTATCTAAATGAGAGTGCTTTCTTCAATAACCAGTGGTTGATTGAAAATACCTTACACTACGACAATACCTTTGATAAACATACCATTTCCTTATTAGCTGGTTACTCTTCACAAGAAAATTCGAATAGAGGGTTTGGTGCGAAAAGGCTTGATATTCCACCAGGAACGGATGCAATTGACGCTGCTTCACCAGCGGAGCAATCCACTTCTGGAAGTTTGCAGGAAGCCGCGATGATCTCACAATTCGGCCGAGCGATGTATAGTTATGATAACCGTTATCTTTTTACCGCAACAATACGTCGAGACGGATCGTCTAAATTTGGTAATGGACATCGTTATGGGGTTTTCCCATCGGTAGCTTTAGGCTGGAACGTAATGAATGAAGGCTTCTTTGAAAAGGCAAAAAATACAGTCAATGAATTCAAAATTCGAGCAACTTATGGTCGATTGGGTAATCAGGAGATTGCTAATTATACAACTCAGAACATCACGACTTATGGAATTAATTATATCCAAGGAGGAGCATGGTGGCAAGGAGCAATCCCTGGAAACAGCTGGGTGTCGCCTTCTAACCTAACTTGGGAAGAGACCGAGACAAGCAATGTCGGTGTTGATCTGGCTTTCTTACAAAGTAAGTTAAGAATTAGTGCAGATTATTATGTTCGAAATACAAAAGATATCCTTTTATCAATCAATCAACCTCCTTCGGCAGGTAAATCGGGGGCGCCTGTAATGAATGCAGGAACGATTAGCAATAAGGGGTTTGAGTTTTTAGCGAGTTACCGCGATGCGATTGGTGAGGTAAATTATAATATCGGTGTCAATGCTTCGGCCGTTAAAAATAAGATGAAAGCGATTACCGTAGGAAATACACAGGAGTTTGGTGGCTATAATCCACAAGGAGAGGGAACTGTCACCTGGGCTAAAGTGGGTTATCCAATAGGTGGTTTTTGGCTTATTCAGACGGATGGATTGTTTCAGTCAGATGCCGAAGTACAGGCCTATAAATCTACGAACGGTACGGTGATCCAACCTACGGCCAAAGCTGGAGATATTAAGTTTGTCGACTACAATGGCGACGGAAAGATTGATAATAACGATCGTCAATATATGGGCAGTCCTTTTCCTTCGCTTGCTTACGGTATTCGCGGTGGGGTGGATTATAAAGGAGTCGATTTTGGATTTTTCTTTGATGGTATGTATGGTAATAAAATTTACAATTATACGCGTGCTCGGATGGAGACTACGGGTGATATCAATAATTATTCGATCGATCTTTTAAATTCCTGGACAGCAACAAATACCAACACCGAGATTCCTCGTTATACACGAACAGATCCAAATAGTAATGGACGCCGGGTTAGTGACCGTTGGTTGGAAAGTGGTGCATTTTTCCGTTTAAAAACAATAGAGTTGGGGTATACCTTGCCAAATGCTTGGTTGAATAAAGTGACTTTGAAAAACGCACGAATCTATTTGGCCGCTGACAACCTGTTTACCGTAACCAAATACAAAGGCTATAGCCCAGATTTAGGCCCGGCCAATAATGATAATGGGGTTGGCCAAACAGGAGTAATGACCGCCGGTGCAGATCATGGTCGTTATCCGCTGGCGCGCACAGTAATGTTTGGTGTGCAGGCTAATTTCTAGTGGATTGTAGGAGGTTTTACACTTAAATTTAAAATGACAATGATGAAGATTTCAATTAAAAAATATACAGCCGCCGCAGCAGTTCTTTTGTTAATGGGAAGCTGCAGCAAGGATTTTCTCAATCGTATCAATCCTAATAAGCCGGTAGCGGAGATATTTTGGTCGAACGAAGGGGAAGTACAGTCGGCAATGGCTACCGTCTATTCGCCTATTCGTGGACAAATGTACGGTTATTATGGTGCTTATACTGGATACCAAACGATGAATCGTGCTGATGATGTGTGGTTTCTGATCGGTGAAGAAAGACATACTTGGGAGTATGTTACATTTCTTAATACTGCGGGAACGGCTGAATCTGACTTTGGAAGTTTGTACAATGGGATCAATCGGGCAAATGTGCTTCTGTACAATATTGGAAAAGTTCCAATGGATGAAAACAAAAAGAAAGAATTGATTGCTGAGGCAAGTTTCTTACGGGGGGTGTACTACTTTTTGCTTGCCACTAATTATGGTGATGTGCCACTACTGTTGATTCCCGCTGATGTTGATCCTGAAAACAAGCCATCAACTCCTGAAGCAGATATATGGAAGCAAGTAATTACGGACTTTAAAGCTGCTAAGGAAAACTTGCCGGTGACGCGGCCTGCAGCAGAGGCTGGGCGTGTTACCAAAGGGGCGGCAATTGCCCTTTTAGGAAAAGCATTGGTGTACACAAAACAATATGGGGAAGCCGAAACTGAACTAAAAGCGCTGCTAACAGCACCTTATAACTATGATTTGGTAGAAAACTTCGAGGATAATTTTAAGGATAACACAAAGTTAAATAAGGAGTCCGTTTGGGAATTAGTATACGATGGTAAATATGGTTCTGACGGTATCTGGGGATCGGAGGGCCCCAATAGTCGACAAGGATTTATCATTCCTAATTTTGCTGGGCCCGCAGGCACAGGGGCTTGGTTTAAGTTGGTACCGGGTATTTCTGTTGTTCGCGATTTTATCGCAGAGGAACGCCCTGCGGGCTCAGATACCCGATTTGACAAGCGGATGTATACTAGTTTTTACTGGAAATATTCAGATTATGAAACGGGGCTGACCGATGGGGCCTGGTATGGTAATCTTTCCTTCGATAAGTTGTGGACAGAATCCCTGGCTAAAATTTCCGTAAACCCAGGGCTTGTATACCCAACCGTTAACGGTAAAGAAGGCCGTTTCCTAATAAAGAAATATACCAACTTCTTTAGAAATGTATCCGGTGGTAACAGTATGTACGATGCCGCAAATACAAATAATAACTTTCGTCTCCTGCGTTTCGCAGAAGTATTATTATTGCACGCTGAAGCTTGTGCTAAAAATGGCAATACCGCCGGAGCTGCAGCTAGTTTAAAACGTGTCAGGGATCGTGCCGGCTTAGCCAACAAAACTTGGGCTAATGCGGATGAATTGATGAAAGAAATTATTCATCAAAATGAATTGGAATTTTTCTTTGAAGGACACCGTTTCTTTGATTTAAAACGCTGGTATACCTACCAGGATATGAAGCAGATTTTTGTGAATAATAAAAAGCAAGGCGCGGAAAATTTCCAACCTAAACATTATTATTTGCCAATTCCAGAAAGTGAAATCAATACCAATACAAAGATTCAGCAAAATCCGTTGTGGAGGTAATTAATCATTATCGATAAAAATTTATTCTCGATTCCACAGTTGAGTGTTAGTTTTTTCCGGTAGGGGAGTAGATGCCTCTGCCGGAATATTTTTTGAAAATTTCTTTTAAACAATAATAAGTATGATTGCAGTACAACGAATGTATAGTATGCGCTTCACTGCGATTTTTTCCACTATGTGCTGCTTGTTTCTAATGTTGTTTTCTTGTAAAAAGGACAGGGAAACAACGAAGGAATTGTCTTCCAAGCTGGTCTTGATATCCAAAATCGATGCAGGGGAATTATTACTTGATGTCAATCAGCATGCGCAAGAGTATATCTTCAACTTTGAGAAGGGAACCGTAAACGTGCCGGCAATGGATATCTTAAAGATGAATACCGATCTTGCCCATTGGCGTACAAACCTTTCCTTTAGCGATGGTTCGGAATTAGTAGTACCTACCAAGGGTACTGCGCTCGATTTTATTGTTGAAAATATTAAACTGGATCCTTCGGGGTATAATCCGTTGGCAGCAATGGTGAACGTCGAGCTGCCCACTTATGGACGTGTGCGGGTAACGGTACATGGTAAACATGGTCCATTAGGGACGATCACCCATCTGTGCCATGAGGAGACGCCTCATCAAAACGTACCTATATTAGGCTTGTATGCCGACTACGATAATGTAGTCGATCTTGCATTTACTGATCGGGAAGGCAATGAACGTGGAAGTACAACTATCCATATCACCACACAGCCTGTAACATTGCAAGATTTTCCCAAATGGAAGATTGTCAAAGGCCAAACAGAGAAAATGGAACCCGGAATCAATTTGGTGAGTTATCCTGGCCAAAGCGAGCTAGATACTTCTTTACCGTATATGATTGATAATGAAGGCGAATTGCGCTGGCTGCTGTTGTTGAAAAAATCACCCGATTTGCAAAAGTTTGCCGGATCGATAGGGCTTAAGCGAACAAAAAAAGGGACTTTTATTTCCGGTGATCAGTCGCAGCAGCGTGTCGTTGAAATTGATATATTTGGAAACCTGGTCAATCAATGGGATCTCGCCAAATTAGGTTACGGATTCCACCATGAAATTACCGAAGCTGCAAATGGGAATTTCCTGATCAATGTAACCAAAGCGAGTGCCCGTTTAAATAATGGAGAACCTCGTATTAATGACTTTATCATCGAATTGAATCCGCAAACAGGCGTGTTGGTCAACGAATGGGATCTCGCAAAACAGCTGGATACGACGCGTTATATCAAGCCTGACGGTGTTACGCCACCAGCATTTTCTCAGAGTCCCAATAATTGGGCACATAACAACTCCATTACAGAAATTGGAGAAGATTTACTGGCTACAGCACGTTATCAGGGGATCTTCAGCTTTAATCATTTGGGAACGACACAATGGATTATATCGCCGCATAAAAATTGGGGAACCAGATATCAGAACTTGTTGTTAAAACCAATTGCCGAAGATGGTACTATGATTACCGATCAGGCAGTAATCAACGGGGATGCTGCGGTTGCTGGTTTTGATTGGCCTTGGGGGCCACATACTCCTGTAGCCCTAAGCAAGGATCGCATCTTAGTTTTTGATAATGGGTATAATCGGCAATGGAAATCCAATTTTGCTCCAGGGGTGAACAGCTATAGCCGGGTCGTGGAATACAAAGTTGACCCGGGGAATAGAACCGTGCAGCAGGTATGGTCTTATGGAAAGGATCGCGGAGCGCAAGGCTTTTCACAGGCCATATCCGGCGTACAATATTTGGGGCAAACCGGACACATTTTATTTTGTCCCGGTATGGGCGTAGCCACTTCTATTGGTTCGGGCGGACGTGTTGTGGAGATTGATCCGAAAACAAAGGAAGTGATATTTGATCTTGAGATCGCCACAGGCAGTGGCACAGCATTTCATCGTGTGACGCGTATGCCACTTTATCCGGAAAACTTGTAAAGTAACTTTTTTGAACTGAACTAAATTTATGGCCGAATCATTTGAACGTCAGCAAGCTTATATTATCGAATCACAACGCTTATTTTTAGAAAGAGCCAATGTCGAACTGTCCAATCCTGGAAAAATTGTTAAGCGTTATTTATATCCTGTTGTTACCAAAGAACATATCCCGTTGACCTGGCGTTATGATTTTAATCCCTTGACAAATCCTCTTTTTTTAGAACGGATCGCTTTCAACTCAACAATGAATGCCGGGGCACTCTATTGGCAAGGCAAGTACCTTTTATTTGTTCGAGTTGAAGGAGCTGATCGGAAATCATTTTTCGCAATAGCAGAGAGCGAAAATGGGGTGGATAATTTCCGGTTTTGGGATCAGCCATTGGCTCTTCCGGAATTAGATGATGAGGAAACAAATGTATATGATATCCGTCTAACTGCTCATGAAGACGGTTGGGTGTATGGTATTTTTTGCAGTGAAAAACGCGATATTGCAGCTGCTCCCGGCGACCTTTCCAGTGCTGTTGCTTCAGCAGGAATCATTCGGTCTAAGGACCTCGTGCATTGGGAGCGTTTGCCCAATTTGAAAGCGGGTAGTCAACAGCGGAATGTTGTGCTGCATCCTGAATTTGTACAAGGAAAATACGCGCTATATACACGTCCGCAGGATGACTTTATCCTGGCAAAAAGAGGTGGTGGAATTGGATGGTCATTGATTGATGATATTAAAAATGCTGTTGTTGTTGACGAACAGATTATCAACAAACGTTTTTATCATACGATTAAAGAACTGAAAAATGGGGAAGGCCCCGCCCCTTTAAAAACAGCAAAGGGATGGCTACATCTCGCCCATGGCGTGCGTGGAACAGCTGCAGGCTTACGTTATGTGCTGTATATTTATCTTACCAGTCTGGATGATCCGAGTCAATTGATCGCTGAACCGGCAGGTTATCTAATGGCCCCGGAGGGGGAGGAGCGGATAGGTGATGTCTCCAATGTACTGTTCTCCAACGGATGGATCATGGATGCGAACGGTATAGTTCATATCTACTATGCATCGAGTGATACGCGTATGCATGTTGCCGTATCTTCGGTTGACCGGCTTTTGGATTACTGCTTAAACACGGCATCCGACGGTCTTCGCTCGGCAGCCTCCGTTGACAATGTCCTACAGCTTATTGGCCGAAATGCTTTATATGCGATGGAATCTCGAGCCTATTCCCAAAACGATGTGAAACGGGCCCAATAATAGTTTGAGAAAATGGAACGCCGGTCTTCTATTTTAGATTGCATAGAACGGCTTGTTGTTAGTTATTAAATCGATATTTAGGAATACACAAATGAGAAATTTGATCAAGTTTTATTGGATTATTGCTTTGCTTTTTCTATGTTTTACAGCGAAATCGCAGGTGAATTATCGGATGAAGATAATTTCCTATAATATCTGGAACGGATTTGAACATACGAAGGCAAAGGCAGATAAATTTGTCCATTGGATCGGGCAGCAACAGCCAGATATTGTCGCTTTGGAGGAACTGGTTGATTTTAAAGAAGCCGATGTTCAGCAGCTGGCCGGATCCTATGGACATCAATACAGTATCTTGCTTAAGGAGAAAGGTTATCCTGTAGGGATTACATCCCGCTATCCGATTACGTTGATCAAAGCACAGGTAGATTCGTTTTGGCATGGTATGCTACATGTGAAAATTAAAGATATTGACTTTATAGTCACACATCTCAGTCCCTTTTCCTGGAAGTATCGATTAAAGGAAGCGCAACAGATTGTGGATTATATAAAAAATAATCACCTCAACAACTGTATGATTATGGGCGATCTCAATGCTTATTCTCCATTAGATGCAATTTGGCTGGAACGTAAAGACCACTTGAGGAAAAACTTACTGAATTGGGATCAGGCACATCCGGAATATGGTAATATGCGTGGACAGCGTTTCGATTATAGTGTACTGTCGACTTTTATGGCAGCGGGTTTTGATGATTGTATTGGACGTATGGTATTTCCAGAAAATAAGCGGGTCAGTTTTCCGACAGCAACACTTTATGGCTGGAATTGGGGCGACAGTCGATTAACAGCGGTGGCAGAAAGACTTGATTATATCTTGTTGTCGGAATCGTTGTCACCCTTGGTCAAGGAGGTCGAGGTACATAATGGTCCCGATCTTGAAGGAATATCAGATCATTATCCAGTTTCAGTCGTGATCGGCCAATTGGAGAAATAGAAATATAATTGTAGATTGCGGTTGACCACGAGAAGAATATTCATGGAACTTTCCGTAATAGATATAATTATCATCGTCAGCTATTTGCTGACGATGATTGTCATTGGCCTGATTCTTAAAAAGCGAGCTTCTAAGGATCTCGATTCCTATTTCTTAGGAGGGAAATCCCTTCCTTACTATATGTTGGGTATTTCGGATGCATCGGGGATGTTCGATATTTCGGGCACGATGTGGATGGTTTATCTTGCCTTTGTCTATGGCCTCAAGAGTATGTGGATTCCTTGGTTATGGCCGGTCTTTAATCAGATTTTCCTGATGGTTTACCTGTCGGTATGGTTGCGGCGTTCGAATGTGCTGACAGGTGCTGAATGGATTCGCACCCGTTTTGGACATGGTAAGGGGGCAGATGGGGCTTATACCATCGTGATTTTATATGCCATTGTAGCGGTAATGGGTTTCCTATGTTATGGGTTTATCGGAATCGGTAAATTTATGGAGGTGTTTTTCCCCTGGGAACAGCTGTCGCGCTTTGTTCCATTGAACATTGACCCTATGCATGTTCCCCAGCTTTATGGCATATTTTTCACGGCAATCACGACTTTTTATGTGATGCTTGGCGGTATGCATAGCATTGTTTGGGCGGATATGGTGAAGTTTGGAATTATGATCATATCCGGTATTGCTATTGCCGTGATTGCCATGCGGCAGGTAAGCCCTGAATTATTGGCTGCCAATACGCCTGAGGGATGGGATTCTCCCTTCTTCGGATGGCACCTGGATATGGACTGGAGCAACTTACTCCCTTCCATTATGGACCGAATAGCCGATGATCAATATAACCTGTTTACGGTATTTGTGATGATGATGCTTTTCAAAGGTATTTTTATGAGTATGGCCGGGCCTGCGGCCAACTATGATATGCAAAAGATTCTGGCCTGTAAGTCACCAAAAGAAGCCGCATTAATGAGCGGATCGGTATCTGTTATCTTGCTGATCCCACGTTATCTGATGATCATGGGCTTTACGGTATTGGCGCTTGTCTTCTTTCGGGATGAGTTTAGCGCGATGGGAAGCCATATGGATTTTGAGATCATCTTGCCTAAAGCGATCAGCCGTTTTGGAAAGGTTGGCTTGACCGGTTTACTATTGGCGGGACTTCTTGCTGCTTTTATGTCGTCTTTTGCTTCAACGATAAATGCTGCGCAAGCGTACTTGGTCAATGATGTTCTACTCAAATTTTTTTATCGTTCGGCTTCGCCAAAAAAACAGATTCGTTTGAGTTATATTGTTTCTGTTTCTGTGGTTGTCTGCAGCACGATCATCGGATTATATGTCCAAAACATCAATTCGGTACTGCAATGGATCGTTTCAGCACTCTATGGTGGATATATTGCTGCGAATGTGCTCAAATGGCATTGGTGGCGATTTAACGGGGCAGGATTTTTTTTGGGGATGTTGACCGGTATATTCGGGGCGATTATTTTGCCCCAGTTTTTCCCTCATACTTTGCCGCTTTATTATTTCCCCTTTTTGTTTGTCCTATCGTTGCTGGGCTGTCTGATGGGGACCTGGTTATCCAAACCTACTGAAGACGATGTCCTTGTCGATTTTTATGTCCGCGTTCGCCCATGGGGATTTTGGGGGCCAATCCATCAAAAAGCGTTGGAAAAATATCCTGATCTTAAAAGGAACAGTCATTTTAAGCGCGATCTATTTAATGTAGGTGTGGGAATCATATGGCAGTGCTGTTTGACTTTGATACCCATGTACATTGTCATTCAACAAGGGCAGGGTTTATTGACCAGCATACTGATTTTGGGTATTACCACACTCATTCTTAAAAAGAACTGGTATGATAAGATGTGCCGCGATGAGGCTGAATACGATGCTTTTATGTCAAAATATGGAATGAATAAAACGGATCAAAAATTTGTAAAATAGGAAAGGCGAAGAAAGGAATCATGTAATCGGCCGGCCGTTAATCTAAATATACCATCGTTAGACCGTATCATCTTACCGTGCCGATTACATAGACATGTGTTTGAATTTAGTTGCTCGCTTTAACCGTAAAAGGAATCACATATTGTCCCCACTCTAAAGAGACGGTTCCTTGTGGAGTCGCATTGATCTTAAATTGTTCCTGCGACGTGCTTGCGGTAGTATTGCTGACAGAAACACGTAAGGCATCTTCGTTGGCATCATACTTCGTTCCCCACTGATTCCACACTTTATTGAACATGATCGTCGTTTCATGTTCTCCAGGAATGCTGTATAGACCATATTTTCCGGCAGCTAATTTCTTGCCTTCAACCAATACATCTTTATTGAATTCGATGGTGGTCGCTTCATTTGCACCTGTGCGCCATACAATGCCGATAGGGGCAATATCAACACCGAGCTGGCGGCCTTTTAGTGAAGGGCGGCTGTAATTGATATCGATTGTGACACCGTCAGTAGTGGTTACCTTGGTGTTGTCTGGAGGACTTGGGCGTTTGCTTTTGTCCGTCTGTGCAAAGGTAAGTTGGCCTATTAAGGTCAGAATTGTTAAAATTAGTACTCTCATTTTTCGCATATTATTGATTAAACAATTAAATATAAGATTTTTAAGTGATGGAATTGTTAGTTTTTTTTGAATAATTGGGAATGGCTATCGTGTTCTTATAAACAGAAAAAGCCCGTGATTTGTGCACGAGCTTTTTTCTGTTTATACGCTTTTACTTATACAAGGTATTCAAACAGCGTTTGATCTTTGTTGATTTCAATCACATCAAACTTATACTCTTTCATGCGTTCGATCAAGGTCTCGTAATCCTCAGGTTTGTTGAGCTCGATACCGACTAGGGCAGGACCTCTTTCGCGCTCTGTCTTTTTGATAAATTCAAAACGGGTAATATCATCCTTAGGGCCCAGTACTTCAGAAACGAAGAGTTTTAGTGCACCTGGGCGTTGTGGGAAACGGACGATAAAATAATGTTTGTAGCCTTCGTAAAGTAAAGACAGTTCTTTGATTTCACTCATGCGGTCGATATCGTTGTTTCCACCCGATATGATACAGACGACTTTTTTACCTTTAATCTCCTCCTTGTGAAATTCAAGGGCTGCTACCGATAAGGCACCTGCAGGTTCAACGACGATTGCATCCTTATTGTAAAGTTCTAAGATGCAGGTACAGATCTTTCCTTCTGGAATCGAGCGTGTGTCATCCAGCAATTGTTTTGCGATTTCGAAGGTCGTTGCACCGATTTTTTTTACTGCAGCCCCATCAACAAATTTGTTGATATGCTCGAGTTCGAACGGTGCACCATGTGTCAAAGCGGCTTGCATGGAAGGTGCGCCCTCAGGCTCTACACCATAACATTTGATTGCTTTGTTTTTACTTTTCAGGTAATAACTTGCGCCGGCAGCTAGACCGCCACCGCCGATAGGGATAAATATCGCATCCATATCTGGGAGATCCTGCAATGCTTCAACCGCTACGGTGCCTTGTCCTTCCACAACTTTGAGATCATCAAATGGCGGGATAAAAGTCATGCCATGTTCTTCTGTGTAAGCTAAGGCTGCTTTTTGACAGTCATCAAAGGTATCGCCGGTCAAGATGATTTCGACGTTACCGTTGCCCCACATCTCTGTTTGTGAAATCTTTTGACGTGGTGTCGGGCCGGGCATGAATATCACACCTTTAATATCGAGTTTATTGCAGGAGAAAGCGACACCCTGTGCGTGGTTGCCTGCACTTGCACATACAACACCACGTTGTCTCTCTTGTTCTGTGAGCGAAATAATTTTATTATAGGCACCGCGCAATTTGTAGGAACGTACGACTTGCAGATCTTCTCTTTTGAGATAGACTTCAGCGCCGTATTTTTCGGACAGATGCCGATTATATTGGAGCGGTGTTCTGTTGACCACAGATTTGATGCGGTCAAGCGTTGCTTCTGAGTTGATGTTTAAGGTTGATAGATTCATTGTTAGATGATTGCCTAGTTAAGGTAGTAAATGGATTCTTTCAAAAAATGTGCTTTTGATAAAAAAAGGCTGCATCTGCAGCCTTCCTTTTTTATATCTTTTCCCGGATGAGGCTTTTTAGGTCATCATCACAAATATTTTTCTTTTCGTCGGCTAAAACTAGGAAGCGTTGATAACAATCTGCTAAATCATCTTTTTCTAGATGGAAGCCTAAACGTTCCAAATGATGCTTAAGTGCATGCCTTCCCGAACGGGCCGTTAAGATGATATCAGCTTCAACTAGACCAACATCTTCTGGTCTGATGATCTCATAGTTTTCACGGTGTTTTAAGAAGCCGTCTTGATGTATACCTGAGCTATGCGCAAAGGCATTACGGCCTACGATAGCTTTATTTGGCTGTACAGGCATATTCATCATGTCACTTACCTTGCGGGATAAGTATGTAAACATACGGCTATCAATATTTGATGTTAAGCTTCCGAACGACTGATTGTGCACTTTAAGAATCATGGCCACTTCTTCGAGCGATGTGTTTCCTGCACGTTCACCGATACCGTTGATGGTACATTCTACTTGACGGGCACCATTTTGTATCGCAGCAATAGAATTTGCAGTTGCAAGTCCTAAGTCATTGTGGCAATGTGCCGAAATGATTGCCTGATCGATATTGCGTACATTTTCCTTTAAATACTTGATTTTTGAACCATATTGGTCCGGTAAACAATAACCATTTGTATCAGGAATATTGACTACGGTAGCGCCGGCAGCAATGACAGATTCAACCATTTTGGCTAGAAACTCCAGGTCTGCGCGACCAGCATCTTCCGCATAAAACTCCACATCTTCTACATAAGATTTGGCATGTTTTACAGCAGCAACGGCACGTTCTAAGATTTCTTCTCTGGTGCTGTTGAACTTATATTTGATATGCATGTCCGAAGAGCCGATACCAGTGTGGATACGTGGGCGTTTGGCATATTTTAAGGCTTCAGCAGCGACATCAATATCATTTTGATTAGCACGGGTCAACGCACATATGATGACATCGTTTACCGCTTTGGATAATTCTACAACAGATTGAAAATCACCAGGGCTTGATACTGGAAAACCGGCCTCGATGATATCTACCCCCAGTTTTTCCAGGTCTTTGGCAATCTCAATTTTTTCCGGAGTGGTTAATTGGCAGCCTGGTACCTGTTCGCCATCACGTAATGTGGTGTCGAAAATGTAAAGATGATTAGGATCGTGTAACATAATTTCTTAATTCAAAAAGATTTACAAATTAAAAAGGGTATACTATTTAATAAACTCCAATACTTTTTCACCCATTTCCTGAGTTCCTAAGATTTTTGAAGCTTCTGTGCTACTATTGGCAATATCACCGGTTCTCCAGCCCGCTTTTAATGTTTCAGCTACAGCATTTGTAACGGCTTTTGCTTCTTCTTGAAGACCAAAGCTAATATCAAGCATAAGTGCTGCGGATAAAATTGAAGCAAGTGGATTGGCTTTATTTTGGCCAGCGATATCGTGAGCGGAACCATGGATTGGTTCGAAGAAGCCTGTGCCATCCCCTACAGATGCAGATGCCAACATACCCATTGAGCCTGCGATCTGTGATGCTTCGTCGGTTAGGATATCTCCAAAAAGGTTGGCTGTTAATACGACATCGAATTTTTTCGGATTTTTAACCAATTGCATGGCCGCATTATCGATAAACATGTGCTCGGTTTCAACATCCGGATATTCTTTTGCGATTTCCTGGACAACTTCTCTCCACAGGCGGGATGTTTCCAATACATTGGCTTTATCAACAGAGCATAGTCTTTTGTTACGCGTGCGTGCTGCATCATAAGCTTTACGTGCGATACGCTCAACCTCGTAACGGTGATAATTCATCAAGTCTGAAGCAAAGGTATTATCCTCATTGCGATTTTTCTCACCAAAATAGACGTCTCCTGTCAATTCGCGGAAGAAAAGAATATCTGTTCCTTGAAGAATTTCAGGCTTTAAGCTCGAAGCATCCAATAATTCATCAAACAATAAAATTGGACGAAGATTGGCATAAAGACCCAACTCCTTACGAATTTTCAACAAGCCTTGTTCAGGTCTTACTTTCGCCGAAGGATCATTATCATACTTGATATGGCCAATGGCACCAAAAAGGATCGCATCAGAAGCTTTCGCTTTTGCCAATGTTTCATCAGGAAGTGGGTTGCCTGTAGCTTCGATCGCCGTATGGCCCATAATAGCTTCATCGAAGCTAAACTCATGTCCATAATTCTCACCGATTCTTTCTAAAACCTTTTTACCCCAAGTCGTTACTTCTTGGCCGATGCCATCTCCAGGTATGATTAAAATATTTTTCTTCATTGTATTTTTAGTATTGAGCTATCTGATATGTATATGGAAACTTTGGACTATACGTCTTAGACCTATTTCATTGTCTCTATTTTTAACGTTTAATTTCTCGTGTTTCTGCCGACATCTTGATGCTCTTTTTATTTTTTAGTTCTTATTTTCAAATTTTATTGAGGTTTTCCACATTTTTTATGTTGATAACGCTTCATTTTTGTGGATAACTTCAGTTACTGCCTTTACTTCTCCCTTTTCCAGCACAATTTTATTGTCAATACAAGTTGGCAACTGGGTTTGGAAGTGGCCTACATAGATGAGGGTTTGGCCGCTTTTACTGAGGTCATCTATGACGTCATTGAAATACTGGGTTTGCTCTTTGTCCAGACCTTGACAGGGTTCGTCCAAAATCAGCAATTCAGGATGTTTCACAATCGTGCGGGCCAATAAAACCAAACGTTGTTGGCCTAAAGGTAAAGATCCCAATGTTTTGTGTTTAACCTCCTTGAGATCAAAAAAATGAAGAATTTGCTCCAGTTTTTGCTGTTGTTCAAATCCTAAACGTTGGTACAGGCTCATGGAATCAAAGAATCCCGAAGCGATAGTCTGACCAACGTTGGCATTCATATCGTAATACCAATGCAATTCCGGAGATATGATCCCCAAGTGTTCTTTGATGTCCCAGATACTTTCTCCAGATCCTCTTTTTTTACCAAAAAGATGGATATCATTGGCATAAGCCTGTGGATGGTCTCCGTTAATGAGACTAAGCAAAGTTGATTTTCCAGATCCATTGTGACCTTGCAATAACCATTTTTCGCCTGCTTTAACTTCCCAATCAATATTTTTTAAAACCTGTTTTTCGCCATAAGAGATATTGATCTTGTTCATTTTTACCATAACCTGAGAAGATACTTCTGGGGCCCGTTGCAGAAAATAAGGCAAAGCCTTTCGGGTACGGGGCAATCCTCTGGATAGTTCTTCGCTACTTTGGCGAATAACTATCTGACCATCCTGAATCTCCGCAAAACGATTGATGCAGTTGGGCTGTTCGTCATCATTACTAATGAGCAACAACGAAACGCCTTGATCGGCGAGCTGATCAAAGATCTGATTGAGATCTTTTCGGGATTGTGCATCCAAACCGGTATAAGGTTGGTCGATGATGAGTACCTGAGGTTGAAGCCAGAGGGCTTTGATCAATTGGAGCCTTTTGTGTTCGCCACTGGAAAGTTCGATCAATTGTTGGTCTTTGAAGTTTTCAAATCCAAAAATTGTCAAATAGGAACGTACGTTGTCAAAAGAGAGCTGTTCTTCCTGTGCGAAATGTTTTAATTCGGCAAAGACAGTTAACGTGTCGTTTTTTGCGAATTTGTTGTAGCGCTGTTGATAGTAGAAGTTACGATCTCCTTCGAGGTTTGTAAACTGAAACCAATTGGAAACGTAATGAATTTTGGCTGGAAGTGGGCTATTGGGATCAAGGTGAAATGCAATCGTACCTTCATATTTCAATTGTCCAGCGATGGCTTTTGCAAGTGTTGTTTTTCCGGTGCCACTAGGACCGCCTAAGATCCACTGTTCACCAGGAAAAATTTGCCAATTTAAACCCTGCAGTACGGTATCTTTACCGTACTGAATAGTTAAATTGGCAATATGGACGACAGGATCTACCATTGTCTGTTCGCTTCAAATGATTCGATTGAATCTTTTTGATTAAGGATAAAATCGATGTCATCGTATCCATTGATCAAGCATGATTTTTTGTATGGATTGATTTCAAATTCAAATTGATCACCTGTTTCTGTCAACATGACTGTTTGTTTTTCAAGATCGACGATGATTTCTGTTTTAGGATTTTGGGTTACCAATTCGAAAATTTTTCCTAGAAATTCTTCGGGTACCTGTATTGGCAATACACCATTGTTCAGGGCATTTCCTTTGAAGATATCGGCAAAGAAAGAGCTGATGACTACATCAAAACCGTAATCTTGAATAGCCCAGGCAGCGTGTTCACGGCTCGAGCCGCAACCAAAGTTTTTACCTGCAACCAATATTTTTCCCGAGTAGGTGGGGTTGTTCAATACGAAATCAGTTTTTGGCTGATTGTCTGTATCAAAGCGCCAGTCACGGAATAAATTATCTCCAAAGCCTTCGCGTGTTGTTGCCTTTAGAAAGCGTGCTGGGATAATCTGATCGGTATCAATATTTTCGATAGGCAGAGGGACTACCTGTGAAGTTAAAGTTTCAAATTTTTTCATTTTTTTCTGCTTAGATCAACTCTCTTACATCTGTTACTTTACCTGTTACTGCTGCTGCTGCTGCTGTCAAAGGTGATACCAGCATGGTGCGGGCATTAGGCCCTTGGCGTCCTTCGAAATTTCTATTTGAGGTGGAAACACAATATTTGCCAGCGGGGATCTTATCCTCATTCATACCCAAACATGCCGAACAGCCTGGTTCACGCAGCTGGAATCCTGCTGCTTCAAATATTTTATCCAGTCCTTCTTCTTTGGCTTGTTTCTCTACCTGCTTAGATCCAGGTACAATCCATACCTCAACGTCTTGTGCTTTTTGTTTGCCTTGGACGAACGAAGCTACTTCACGTAAATCTTCGATCCGTGAGTTGGTACAGCTTCCGATGAAAACATAATCAACACGGTTACCTAATACGACAGAATCATCTTTAAAGCCCATATAATCTAATGCTTTCTGATAAGATGGTCTTTCTGATTCCGGTTGTGCGTTAGTTGCAGGGATATGCTCTGCGATACCCATACCCATACCTGGGTTGGTACCATAAGTAATCATTGGAGCAATGTCAGCAGCGTCAAAAGTCAATACTTTATCAAAGATGGCATCTTCGTCAGAATACAATGTTTTCCAGTAGGCAAGAGCCTTATCCCATTCTTCACCTTTCGGTGCGAATTCGCGGCCTTCCACATAGTCAAAAGTGGTTTGATCTGGTGCAATTAAGCCTCCGCGAGCTCCCATCTCTATACTCATGTTACAGATAGTCATACGCGCTTCCATGCTTAATGAGCGGATTGCTGAACCAGCATATTCTATAAAATAACCTGTACCACCGGCAGCAGAAATTTTGGAGATGATATATAGGATGATATCTTTTGCTCCAACACCTTTTTGAAGAGTACCGTTAACTTCGATTTTCATTGTTTTCGGCTTCGACTGCAATAGACATTGTGTGGCGAAGACCTGTTCTACCTGAGAGGTTCCGATACCAAAAGCAATAGCTCCAAAAGCACCATGCGTGGAGGTATGGCTATCGCCACACACCATTGTTTTACCCGGTAAGGTAATACCCAGCTCTGGACCGATAACGTGTACAATTCCCTGGTATGGATGTCCCAAACCATATAATTCAATACCAAATTCAGCACAATTTTTGGTCAGCATATCTACTTGATAGCGCGATAGCTCTTCTTTGATCGGTAAATGTTGGTTGAGTGTCGGTACGTTGTGGTCGGCAGTAGCTACCGTTTGCTTTGGACGAAAAACTGGGATTCCTCTTTTGCGCAAGCCATCAAAAGCTTGAGGTGAAGTAACCTCATGAATCAAGTGGGTATCGATATATATAATATCCGGAAACCCTTCTTCACGTTTGACGACGTGAGCATCCCAAATCTTTTCTACTAATGTTTTTGACATTTTTTATTCTCTCTTATGTTATTTTTATATTAATCAAGGTGATATTGTAAATGTCTCAATATCACCTTGATTTCAATATACTAAATTACGAAATATTCATGATTTTTGGCGCATGTATAATTTCGTATGAACTTTCTAAACAGTTTTGATTGCTTTCATAGCCGTCATCGCTTTACGCAATTTACGGCCAACGATTTCTACGGGGTGATCACGTAAAATTTCATTGATAACAACCAATTGTGCATTGTCAACTGCTGCGTCTCTACCTTCATTGAAGTTCTTGCCTACTAGGTCCGTATCAACAGTTTTCATGAAGTCTGCCAATAATGGTTTACAAGCCTGATCGAACAAATAACAACCGTATTCTGCTGTATCAGAGATAACACGGTTCATTTCGAACAATTTCTTACGTGCGATTGTGTTGGCGATCAATGGTGTTTCGTGCAATGATTCGTAGTATGCTGACTCAGGTTTGATACCTGCTTCAACCATCGTTTCGAATGCCAATTCAACACCTGCACGGATGAAAGCAACCATCAGTGTATAGTTGTCGAAGTACTCTTGTTCGTTGATTTTAACATCACCAGCTGGCGTTTTTTCAAATGCAGTTTCGCCAGTTTCAGCTCTCCATTTCAATAGGTTTGCATCACCGTTTGCCCAGTCTTCCATCATCGTCTTGCTAAAGTGACCTGACATGATATCATCTTGGTGTTTTTGGAATAAAGGACGCATGATATCTTTCAATTCTTCGGAGATCTCAAAAGCTTTCACTTTCGCAGGGTTGCTTAAACGGTCCATCATGCCGCTTACGCCACCATGTTTCAACGCTTCAGTGATAACTTCTACGCCATATTGTACCAATTTGGATGCGTAACCAGCTTCAATTCCTTTTTCGATCATTTTGTCGAAAGATAAAATTGAACCTGTTTGCAACAGTCCACAAAGGATAGTTTGCTCACCCATCAAATCTGATTTTACTTCGGCTACGAATGAAGATTTCAATACACCAGCTTTGTGTCCACCGGTTCCTACACAGTACGCTTTTGCCTCAGCCCAGCCTTTTCCTTGTGGGTCATTCTCCGGGTGGACAGCGATCAACGTAGGCACACCAAAACCACGTAGGTATTCTGCACGTACTTCAGAACCTGGACATTTTGGCGCAACCATGATTACGGTAATATCCTTACGGATTTGCATACCCTCTTCAACGATGTTGAAACCGTGAGAATACGATAATGTAGCTCCTTCTTTCATCAAAGGCATTACCGCGTTGATTACTGAAGTATGTTGTTTATCTGGTGTCAAGTTGATGACCAAATCCGCAGTAGGGATCAATTCTTCGTAAGTTCCTACGTTAAAATTGTTGTCCGTAGCATTTTTCCAAGAATCTCTTTTTTGTTCAATAGCTTCTTTACGTAAAGCATAAGAAACGTCCAGTCCGCTATCTCTTAAGTTTAAACCTTGGTTCAAGCCTTGTGCACCACATCCTACGATTACGATTTTTTTACCTTTTAAAGCATTTACACCATCCGTGAATTCAGTGTTATCCATGAATTCAGCGTGACTTAATTGTTCTAACTGCTCTCTAAGCGGTAAGGTGTTGAAATAATTTGCCATTGTTTTACTTTCTTTCTGTTATTGGTTGTTGATTATTTATTTTAATTCTTGTACTAATCTGCGTTGCGCCATGGCGTAACCGAAATGAACGTTGTCGTGTCCTGATGTCAGGGCTATGACCTCTTCGATCGTGTGCATCGGATAACCGTAGGTCGCTGTTGAAAAAGAAGTGATTTCTTTGAAAATACCACTTTCATAATCTGCGGCAATTTGCTCGATACTGCGTATAGCGATTTCTTTCAATTCATCAATCTCTGCTTGTTCAACAAAACGAGTTGGTTTGGTATCCTTCTTATAGTCTTCGTTGTATTTTACCCAAGTGGTGTCTGCCTTGATGCCGGTACGCACATAGACTAGAGTCTGTGTGCTGACGACAATATGCGCAAAGTTCCAGATGATATTGTTGTTAAAACCTACTGGAATCTGGTTGAGCTGCTCCACGGAAAGACCGTCAATTAATTCAATGAATTTTTGACGTGACTTTAAGATAAATTTAAATGTCTCTTGCATAATACCATTAAAGATTACATCGTAAATACATCATCTCGTTTGTCGAGATATTCGTTCTCCACAATTTCCATCGATGGTTCCTTGGCTTCAAACTGAACCAATTTGGAATGGAAACCTGCACTATCTTTAATGATGGCGATACGTGCGCCACGGACAAATTCGATCAAACCGTACTTTGTTAGTTCCTCGGTCAATTTATCAATTTCTTCGCGATGGCCAGCAGTTTCGAACACGATATAATCGTTACGGATAACCACTACATTGGCACCATATTGACGTAAAAGGCGTTCGACATATACTTTCTCATTGACCACATCTGCAGGAACTTTGTATAAGGCCTGTTCTTGCCAGATCACTTCATCATTGGTGTTGTAATAGGCCTTAAGGATATCAATCTGTTTTTCCAGTTGACGACAAAGCTTACGTAGAACATCTTCAGCCTCCGTGATTACGATGGTAAAACGATGTATTCCTTCTACTTCAGAAGGGGAAGTATTCAAGCTTTCAATATTGATTTTTCTTCTTGAAAAAATTGTTGAGATCCGACCGATAAGACCGATTGAATTCTCTGTATATAAGGTGATGGTATATTCTTGTTTTTCCATGTTAAATTCTACTTTAAACGTATCTCAGATACCGATGTTCCTTGTGCAACCATTGGGAATACATTGTTTTCCTTACCTACCATCACTTCCAATAGATATGCTCCGTCGTGATCAATCATGGTTTTCAGGGCATTACGTAAGTCTTTACGTTCCGAAATCTTCTGACCGTCGATGTAATAGCCTTTCGCTACAGCAACAAAGTCAGGACTCGTGATATTCACGAATGAATAACGTCTGTCATGGAACAATTGCTGCCACTGGCGTACCATGCCCAAGAATTCATTGTTGAGGATCATGATTTTGACTTTTGCGCCAAATTGCATAATCGTTCCGAGCTCTTGGATCGTCATTTGTATACCACCATCACCGATGATTGCTACGACAGTTTTTTCTGGCGCGCCATACCAGGCACCGATTGCTGCTGGAAGACCAAAGCCCATTGTACCTAAGCCTCCTGAGGTTACATTCGATTTGCTGTTGTTGAATTTAGCATAGCGACAGGTTACCATTTGGTGTTGACCGACGTCCGTTGTAATGATCGCATCACCACCCGTCAATTCATTCAACACATTGATGACCTCACCCATGGTCATAATATCGGTTTGTGGGTGGAGTTCATTTTGGATGACTTCCTTGATTTCTTCTTTTTCAAGTTCACGGAATTGTTCCAACCAAGCTGAGTGATCTGTAGCGTTAACCAATTCCGTCAGCATTGGAAGTGACTCCTTACAGTCGCCCCATACAGGTACGGTTGTCTGTACGTTTTTGTCAATCTCTGCCGGGTCTATATCCAAATGGATTACTTTTGCCTGTTTGGCATATTTGTCCAAACGACCTGTTACACGGTCATCGAAACGCATACCGATGGCTATTAAAACATCACATTCATTGGTCATGACATTCGGCGCATAGTTACCATGCATCCCTAACATGCCCACGTGAAGTTTATGATCCGTTGGAAGTGCACTTAAGCCCATGACAGTGGATGCTGAAGGAATGCCAGTTTTCTCGATAAAAGCTTTGAATTCTTCCTCTGCTTTTCCAAGTATAATTCCTTGTCCAAAAAGAACAAACGGTTTTTTTGCCTTGTTGATTAACTCGGCTGCTTGCTCAACATATTCTTTACGAACTTGTGGTGCAGGTCTGTAGCTACGTACGTGGTTGCATTTTTCATAACCGAAGTAATCGAACAATTGTAGCTGTGCATTTTTTGTAATATCGATCAATACCGGCCCTGGACGACCAGTGCTAGCGATATAAAATGCTTTTGCGAGTGCAGCTGGAATTTCAGTTGCGTCGGTGACTTGGTAGTTCCATTTGGTGACCGGTGCCGTGATATTGATGACATCTGTTTCCTGAAAAGCATCTGTTCCCAATAGTGAAGCAAAGACCTGACCGGTAACACAGACGATAGGGTTACTATCGATCATGGCATCAGCCAGTCCAGTAACTAAGTTTGTTGCTCCAGGACCACTTGTCGCAAAAACGACGCCTGTACGACCTGAAGTTCTTGCATAACCTTGCGCCGCGTGGATTCCACCTTGTTCATGGCGCACTAAAATATGCTTCAGACGATCCGTATAATCATAAAGGGCATCATAGATTGGCATAATTGCGCCTCCGGGATAACCAAATACGGTATCAACTCCTTCGCTCAATAAGGCCTCCAATACAGCTTTCGATCCCGAAATTTGTGTCGGAGTTTTCTGCGCTGTAGCGGCCTTATTTTCTGTTATTTCCAGTGTACTCATTACGTTGATTTTTTTATTGTTGATTATTCAGTCTTTTTAGTATTTAGATATTAGATCTGAGACATTAAGCCTCGCTTGTTTAGGTCTCTATTTGCTTAATGTCTCTGTTTTTTATTTTCTATTGATCCGTTACACAGCCTTCTGAGGCATCGGCAACAGTTTTAGCGTATTTGTATAAAACTCCTTTGTTAACTTTTAATGCCGGTTGTACCCAAGCTGCACGGCGTTGTGCGATCTCTTCGTCAGAAAGAAGCACATTGATGCTGTTATTGACGGCATCGATCTCGATAATATCATCATCATTTACAAGACCGATCAATCCGCCTTTGTAAGATTCTGGCGTAATGTGTCCTACGACGAAACCATGGGTTCCACCTGAGAAACGGCCATCAGTAATTAAAGCGACAGATTTACCTAGGCCTGCGCCGATAATCAATGATGTGGGTTTAAGCATTTCTGGCATTCCAGGTGCCCCTACAGGGCCTTCATTTTTGATGACAACAACATCTCCGGGTTTGATTCTACCGGAGGCAATACCAGCCACTAAATCATGCTCTCCATCGAATACGCGTGCAGGACCTGTGAATTTTTCTCCTTCTTTACCAGAGATCTTGGCAACAGAACCTTTCTCTGCTAGGTTCCCGTAAAGAATCTGTAAGTGTCCTGTAGCTTTGATTGGATCGCTCAATGGCTTGATGATCGGTTGGTCGTATTCCATGATCGACTTCACATCGGCTAAGTTTTCGGCAACTGTTTTTCCGGTTACAGTGATACAATCGCCATGAAGTAAACCTTCATTCAGAAGATATTTCATGACAGCCGGAGTTCCACCATATTGTTGAAGATCTTGCATCAAGTATTTGCCGGATGGTTTAAAGTCGGCCAATACAGGCGTTTCGTCGCTCATACGTTGAAAGTCGTCTTGCGTGATATCTACACCTACAGCTTTACCGATCGCAATGAAGTGAAGTACAGCATTGGTACTACCACCCAAGATAACAATGGTACGTAGCGCATTTTCAAATGCTTTACGTGTCATGATATCAGATGGTTTGATATCTTTCTCAAGAAGAGTACGGATATGCTTCCCTGCTTCTAAACATTCATTTTTCTTTTCTTCGGAGATCGCTGGGTTAGAAGATGAGTAAGGAAGACTCATTCCCAAAGCTTCGATGGCAGAAGCCATGGTGTTGGCTGTATACATACCGCCACACGCGCCAGCACCCGGACAGGTATGTTTGATAATGCCTTCATAGTCTTCGTCAGAAAGGTTTCCGCAGATGCGTTGTCCCAATGCCTCAAAAGCAGAAACAATGTTTAATTCTTCACCTTTGTAATGCCCCGGAGCAATAGTTCCACCGTATACCATTAAAGAAGGACGGTCCAAACGGGCCATTGCCATGATGGCGCCGGGCATGTTTTTGTCGCATCCAGGAATAGAAATCAAACCATCATAATATTGACCGCCACAGATTGTTTCGATACTGTCAGCGATCACATCACGACTTACCAATGAATAACGCATCCCGTCTGTACCATTGCTCATACCGTCACTGACGCCAATGGTTCCAAAGGTCAAACCCACTAAATCATTGTTCCAAACGCCCTTTTTGACGATTTGTGCCAAATCATTTAAGTGCATATTACACGTATTACCATCATATCCCATGCTGGCAATACCGACCTGTGCTTTCTCCATATCGGCATCCGTAAGACCGATACCGTAAAGCATTGCTTTTGCAGCAGGTTGCGTTTCGTCTTGTGTAAATGTACGGCTGTATTTGTTCATTGTGTTTTCGCCGTTAGATGATGACTTCATAATTTTCGTTCTCTAATACTAAATTTTTATATCTTCTTTGGATTGATGCACCGATGCTATGTTCCCACGCTTCTTTATAGATGACATCATCGACTTGTTTGATTCCAATTATTTCTGCGGCAGTCCCACATAGGAAGGCGCTATCTGCAGTATAAATATCTTCTACAGTCAGTTGCTTTTCAACGACTTCGAAATTCAATTTTTTGCAGATGTTTTTTACGGTCTGGCGTGTAATGCCCGGGAAGATATTCTTCGTGGGCGGCGTATAGATTTTGAAATCCTTTTCGATGAAAATATTTTCACTGGACGCTTGGGCAACGTAACCTTCATGGTCGAGCATTAATGCTTCGTCATAACCTTTTCTGATTGCTTCTGTTGTAGCAAGAATAGAGTTAACGTACTGCCCAGAGATCTTCGAATCAATTTTAAACGACTTTGGATTAGGTCTTTTGATGTCGGAAATACATACGCGTAATAAGTTTTGGCCAAGATATGGGCCCCATTCCCAAGCGGCAATCATGATGTTTGCTTCGGTTGATGAGGTGAGGTGCATATTTGAACCGGTCAATACCAATGGACGTATGTATGCTTCTCTTAGGTTGTTGATGGCCAAGAGCTCATAACAAGTGTCGATTAGCTCCCGGTTACTCCAGCGATAGGGGATATTAACCGCTTCACATGATTTCTTTAAGCGATCGAAATGCTTGTCTGCTTTAAAAATACGAGGACCATTGTGGGTGTTGTACGCGCGTAAACCATCGAATACAGCATATCCATAATGCAGCGATTGTGCAAAGGGATCCAATGCAACCTCTGAAGCTTTTTGGAAAGCTCCATCCAAATAAATCAATGTGTTTTTGTCGTAATATTTCATAACCCAAAATTTACCTTAGTATAATAGTTCCCTTTGTTCTGGTTTTGGTGGTAAATCATGCTATCTCAAGCTTCTATAAAAACTTTCGATTTTCATTTCCTCAAGGTAGCAGGAATTACAATAATTGGCAATAGGTAAAGTGCTAATTTTGCATTTAGAATAAAATTTTATTATTTATTTTTATTCAAAATTTTATTTTCAATTGTAGTATTGTTTTCGGTTTTATATTTTGTTAGTCATATACCGTATTTAAAATTGGTCTACAGGGTCAGAGAATTATTTTTTGTTACAATGGCCAATTTTCTTCCTAAAATGAAGAAAATGTCAAAAAAACTTTAAAAAAAAAGCTTCCGATATTTCTATCGGAAGCTTTTTAAATTTTATAAAATCGATTTGATTTAATCTCCGATAATTCCTTCAGCAAGCACGGTAATGACATTGTCTTTTGCTTCCACAACACCACCTTTAATGAACACTTCTTGTTCACCTTTACCTTGTTGAATAATTACTTTTCCATCTTCCAAAGTAGAAACAATGGCAGCGTGGTCTTTCAAAATCTGGAAAGAGCCCGCAGAGCCAGGTACAGTAACAGATGTTACTTCGCCTTCGAATGCTAATTTGTCTGGAGTGATAATTGTTAATTTCATTATTCTTAGATATAATCTAAATTAAACTGCTTCTGCTAATAATTTTTTACCTTTTTCGATAGCATCATCAATGTTACCTACTAAGTTGAAGGCAGCTTCTGGGTATTCATCTACTTCACCGTCAATGATCATATTGAAACCTTTGATGGTATCTTTGATGTCTACCAATACACCTTTTAAACCTGTAAATTGCTCTGCGACGTGGAAAGGTTGAGATAAGAAACGTTGTACACGACGTGCGCGGTGTACAGTTAATTTATCTTCTTCCGACAACTCATCCATACCTAAGATGGCGATGATATCTTGTAGTTCTTTGTAACGTTGAAGAATTTCTTTTACACGTTGTGCAGTATTATAGTGTTCGGCACCTAAAACGGCAGGAGAAAGGATACGTGATGTAGAATCCAACGGATCTACAGCTGGGTAAATACCTAACTCAGCAATTTTACGAGACAATACTGTTGTTGCATCCAAGTGAGCGAATGTCGTCGCTGGAGCAGGGTCAGTTAAGTCATCGGCAGGTACATATACAGCCTGTACTGAAGTGATAGATCCGTTTTTAGTTGAAGTAATACGTTCTTGCATTAAACCCATCTCCGTTGCCAATGTTGGTTGGTAACCTACCGCTGAAGGCATACGACCTAAAAGGGCTGATACTTCAGAACCCGCTTGTGTAAAACGGAAGATGTTATCGATGAAGAATAATACGTCACGGCCCTGACCTTCGCCATCACCGTCACGGAAATATTCCGCTACTGTCAAACCTGATAAGGCAACACGTGCACGTGCACCAGGAGGCTCATTCATCTGACCGAAAACGAATGTACATTTTGAATCTTTCATTAATTCGTGGTCAACAGTATCCAAAGGCCATTCACCTTTTTCCATGCCTTCCATAAAATGCTCACCATATTTGATGATACCAGATTCCAACATCTCACGTAGTAAGTCATTACCTTCACGTGTACGCTCACCTACACCGGCGAATACAGAAAGACCACCGTGACCTTTTGCGATATTGTTGATTAATTCTTGGATTAATACAGTTTTACCTACACCGGCACCACCGAATAAACCAATTTTACCACCTTTAGCATATGGCTCTAAAAGGTCAATAACTTTGATACCAGTAAAAAGTACTTCGGACTCAGTTGACAAATCTTCGAATTTAGGAGGAACGTTGTGGATAGGACGACCATTCTCTTTATTCAAATTTTGGATCCCATCAATGGCATCACCAACTACATTGAATACACGACCTTTGATTTCTTCACCAACAGGCATTTTGATAGGAGCACCAGTATCGACAACTTCCATTCCGCGAACCAAACCTTCAGTTGCGTCCATGGCAATTGTACGTACACGATCCTGACCTAAGTGTTGTTGAACTTCTAATACAACACGTTGTCCATTTTCTTTTTGAATGTACAATGCATCGTAAATTTTAGGTAGATTTTCACTGTCGGCGAAGTTGACGTCAACAACTGGGCCGATAATCTGCGCTATTTTACCAATCTTGGGCATATTATAGGGACTAAATATTTATTAATCAATTTTATATAAGAGACATAAAAGGCCTCTTTTTTGGTCAGCAAAAATAAGGTTATTCGTTTTTAAAAACAAATAGAATTTGCAATTAAATTACAATTTTATTAATGTAGGTCAAAATGTTATCGATTGTAATTCTGTCTGTTCCGATTCTTCTACCTGCAAATATAGTTTTTCTCTTTTATCTTGCTATAGATTTTTCAAGATTACCCCTTTGTTTCGGTGAATCTTTTGTCCTTTTTTCTGGATGGGAAGATGCTAAATGAAATCGACCTGTAACGAAATGCTTTGATCCTTCGTTACAGGTCGATCTAGACACGTCTGCTATCTTGTCGGAATGGCGCGCTATATTTTTTTGTTTAGTTCATCTTGTAATTGGCGTTTGAGCAGTTGCTCTTTCTCCATCGACTTTTTGCGGAATGTAGCAAATTCTTCTTGGGATTGCTCTGCAGTTTTTTGAAACTCCACCGTGTCCACTTTTGCTTTCCGATAAGAAAATAAAAAGATAAACGCTGCTACTGCCAATACCGCAATGATCGTCCAGACAACAGTACTATAAAATGTTTTTGATGTGTTTATTCCTAAGAACGAGAAACTTTCTGTTTTTTCCTTCTCCTGTGCCAGCTGGTCTTTTAAAACCTGAATAGAATCCTGTAAAGTTTTAGTATTTGACGTATAGTTACTGGAAGAGGATTTCAAGGAGCTGATCTCTTTGTGAAGTTTTGCTACGGTATCAATTACATTTCTTTTAACAATATCAAGATTGGTTTTGCGCACCATCTTGAAGTCATAGTTATTTTTTGAGATATAATTGAGGTGGTCAAATTGATTTGCCAAACTTCCTTTTTTTAATCCATCTGGACTGTATTTGAAGGCATTATCCTGTTGTGTCGCCGTAGAAGAGGGGGCTGCCGTAGGAGTCTGTGCCTGTAATTGTGTATAGGATGAAATAAATAAAATTGTAAAGAATATAAATGCTAATCTCAATTTGCTCATAGTTGTTTATTTTTATAGAATACGTTTATTCAGCATATCCTCATTGTAAAAATAGGATATGGCTGTGATAAATATAAGGAATTATTGAAAAAACGAAAATGGAAAGTGAAATATATTCCTTTTCCTTTGTCTGATTCCTGGTCGTGTTCTTATGATTCGATTGACCAGCTGGGCAAATAACGTAAGAAGGACATAATCTTTTCTTTATAGATAGCTGTATTCAGTTTGAAATAGTAGGCTCCTTTTTTAGAATTTTCTTTATCTTTTTCCTGCAGTTTAATAATGAGATCAGATGCAAGCAGTTTTCGGCTAAAATTGCGTTTATCCAATTCGATATTGTATACGCCCTCATAGAGCGCAGCAATTTGAGGGATTGTGAATTTTTCAGGGAGCAACTCGAACAAAATCGGATACAAGGCTGCTTTCATACGTAAACGATGCTGTGCTGAAGAAATCATTTGGTCATGATCGAAGATCAACGCTGGATGCTGCTGTAAGGGAAACCATCGGGCTTCGTAATCGTCACTTAGGATATGTTTGTATTGTTGCGTATCAATTAATGCAAAATAACAGATGCTGACAACCCGATCGTTGGGTTCACGGTTAGGTTCCCCAAATACACTACACTGCTCCATGTATACATTTTCAAGTCCGGTTAATTGTCTGAGTACTCTGCTCGCGGCCTCTTCGGGACTTTCGTCAGATTGAACGAAGCCGCCCATTAGACTCCATTTATTTCTTTCTGGTTCGAAATCTCGTTTAATTAAAAGCACTTCCAGGGATTCGCCGTTAAATCCAAATATGATACAGTCTACCGCCAAAAGGATCCCTGAATCTTTTTTATAATATTCCATCGTCTATCGTTTTATCTTTTTATCTGACTTCATCCCGTTTATTCACTCAGCAAAACTATGTAAAAAAGTAAATAGCTAAAAATAAGTATAATAATTGTCTGATATGTCCCGCAAAAATGCTTTTGTATGCCAATAACAAGGGTTCGGGTTCATCATAATTCGCTGCCATGAAGTTAGCTCAATTTTTTAAATATGAAAATTTTCTTTCATATTTAAAAAATTAAATGTTTATTTGACACTAATTATTTTTAAAGTGCTAACTTTACAAGAGGGGTATTGAAAAATAAGGCGTTAGAAACAATTATAAGTTATAAACCAAATTCAGCAAAAATGTATAAATCGTATGTCATTGGCGTGGACTATGGAAGTGATTCAGTCCGTTCGGTATTGGTCGATGCTAACAATGGCGAGGAAATAGCTTCTTCCGTATTTTATTATCCTCGGTGGAAAAGAGGTGAGTATTGTGATGCCGCTTCTAGTCAGTTCAGGCAACATCCTTTGGATTACATTGAAGGACTGGAGGCGACGATAAAGGATTGTTTGCTCAAATCGGGCTTGGATAATATTGGTGCTGCTGTAAAAGCAATTTCCATTGATACAACAGGATCGACTCCAGTTGCTGTCAATGCACAAGGGGTTCCCTTGGCTCTGCTTGAAGAGTTTAAAGATAACCCCAATGCGATGTTTGTCTTATGGAAAGATCATACAGCTGTTCAGGAGGCTAAAGAGATCAATCTTCATAATCAAAATAGCGCAGTGGATTATCTGAAATATGTGGGCGGTGTCTATTCTTCAGAGTGGTTCTGGGCCAAATTGCTTCATGTTTTTAGAGTAGATGAGCAGGTAAGGAAGGCAACATTCAGTTGGGTTGAACACTGCGATTATATTCCCTTTTTATTAACAGGTGGTGTAGACGCTTCCGCGATCAAACGTGGTGTGTGCGCGGCCGGGCATAAGTCGCTGTGGGCCGAAGAATTCGGTGGATTACCATCGAACGCATTTTTTTCTGCCCTTGACCCTTTGCTGGATGGTTTTGTGGATCGCTTGTTTTCTGAGACCCATACTTCAGATAAGCCAGCAGGTCAGCTTTCAGAAGAATGGGCGCAACGGTTGGGTCTTACAACATCGGTGGTTGTTGGGATAGGTGCATTTGACTGTCATATGGGAGCGGTCGGAGGTCAAATTGAGCCTTATTATCTGAGCAAGGTTATGGGAACATCAACCTGTGATATGTTGGTGGCACCTAGGGCAGAGGTACAGCATACCTTGGTTAAAGGTATCTGCGGTCAGGTGGACGGCTCGATCATCCCTGGTATGATCGGCATGGAGGCTGGTCAGTCCGCATTTGGAGACGCTTATGCCTGGTTGAAACAAATTTTATTGTGGCCAACGAAAAACCTGATTCAAGGAGTTGATGGAATCACAGCGACTATGGGAGAACAAATTCTAGCGACTTTGGAAGAAAAGCTACTGGTTAGTTTAAGTGAGCAGGCAGCACTTTTGCCTGTAACAGCAAGTTCGGAATTAGCCCTAGACTGGCTTAATGGGCGTCGGACTCCCGATGCAGACCAATCCTTGAAAGGTGCGGTTACGGGCTTGCATCTTGGAACAGATGCTCCCCGAATCTTCCGTGCGATTGTTGAAGCGACATGCTTTGGCGCAAAGGCTATTGTGGATCGATTTGTAGAGCAGGGTATTCCCGTCAAAGGTTTGATTGGTTTAGGGGGAGTGGCAAAAAAATCACCATTTATTATGCAGATGATGGCCAATGTGATGAATATGCCTATTCGTATTCATAAGAGTGAACAGACTTGTGCTATTGGCGCAGCGATGTTCGCCGCGACTGCAGCAGGGCTGTATGACCGTGTTGAGGATGCCATGGAAGCCATGGGGCAAGGCTTTGAACGAACCTATGTCCCAGAGGATAAATGGGTGTCTATGTATGCTGAGCGTTATGAACGTTACAAGGCTCTGGGCGCTTTCATCGAAGGAAAAGAGTTATTGTCCATTACCGTTTAATCATCGAAATTTTAACCATGTATAATTCAATTAAAGAGGAAGCCTACCATTGCAATATGCAATTGCCCCAGTTGGGTCTTGTGCTTTTTACATTTGGAAATGTCAGTGTTGTCGATCGTCAGCACGGAGTTTTTGCCATAAAACCGAGCGGCGTTCCCTATGAGGAGCTTTCACCGGATCATATGGTGATTGTTGACTTCGAAGGGAATGTAGTTGAAGGTCACCTTAGGCCTTCGTCAGATACAAAAACGCATGCGGTATTGTATAAACATTGGAAAGAAATTGGTGGGATCACCCACACGCACTCTACCTATGCAACTGCTTGGGCACAGAGTCAACGTGATATTCCGATTTTCGGAACAACTCATGCAGATCATTTGACGGTAGATATTCCTTGTGCGCCCCCAATGCGTGATGAAATGATTGCAGGGAACTATGAACATGAAACGGGCTTCCAGATTATCAATCATTTCGCTGAAAATAAACTGAATCATAAAGAGGTGGAAATGATCTTAGTGGGTAATCATGCACCCTTTGTGTGGGGTAAAACCGGAATAAAGTCTGTTTATAACAGTGCCGTACTGGAACAAGTGGCTAAAATGGCCTGGTTGACGGAACAGATCAATCCCGAAGCACCTCGATTAAAACCTGCGTTGATCAAAAAGCATTATGAACGGAAGCATGGGACAAATGCCTATTATGGTCAATAATTCTGAACAATAAAAAAACTATAGCAAAAACTACAATTTAAAATGAATATCAATTTAAGAGAACTTGAGGTCTGGTTTGTTGTTGGGAGCCAGGATCTTTATGGAGAAGAAACATTAAGACAGGTTGCTGTTCACGCCGAAGAAATCGCAAATTATTTACATGCGCAAGGGACGATTCCTGTGGCGGTAAAATACAAACCGATCGTCAAAAATACAGATGAGATTTATGCGACGTTGACTGCTGCTAACAATGAGCAGAATTGTATTGGAGTCATTACCTGGATGCATACGTTTTCACCTGCAAAGATGTGGATCAGAGGTTTAAAAGCGTTACAAAAACCGTTGTTGCATCTACATACGCAGTATAACCAAGATATTCCATGGAATAGTATCGACATGGATTTTATGAACCTAAACCAAAGTGCACATGGTGATCGTGAATTTGGACATATCGTCAGCCGTTTAAAAATAGGCCGTAAAGTTGTAACCGGGCATTGGCAGGATGCGGAAGTGCTGGAACGGATCAATGTTTGGGCACGTGCAGCTGCGGGATGGCATGACTGGCAGAGTGCTAAATTTGCACGATTCGGCGATAACATGCGTTATGTGGCCGTCACAGATGGCGATAAGGTGGAAGCTGAGTCGCAATTTGGCTTTTCCGTAAATACGTATGCCATTGGCGATTTGGTCGAGATAATCAATGCAAGCACTGAAGCAGAAATAGCGGCATTAGTGGCGGAGTACGAGGCAACTTATGAACTAGCCGAAAATGTGCAAGCGGGTGGTGTATTTCGCCATAACTTAATCGAAGCGGCCAAAATAGAAATTGGTCTGCGGAAGTTTTTGGAGCAAGGCAACTTTAAAGGTTTTACAGATACTTTTGAGGATTTGCATGGCATGGTACAACTCCCTGGTTTGGCGGTACAACGTCTAATGGCTGAGGGCTATGGTTTTGCCGGTGAAGGGGATTGGAAGACTCCGGCTTTGGTGCGTGCTTGCAAAGTGATGGGGGCAGGATTAGCGGGAACAACAGCATTTATGGAAGATTATACCTACCATTTTGATCCGCAGAATCCCATGGTCCTTGGCTCACATATGTTGGAAGTGGATCCAGCTTTAGCGACAGGAAAACCACGTATAGAAGTACATCCTCTAGGAATTGGCGGCAAGGCAGATCCTGCGCGTTTGGTTTTCAATGGCCAGAGCGGAGATGCATTGAATGCCTCCTTGGTCGATATGGGAACGCGCTTTCGCTTGATCGTTAATAAAGTACAAGGTATTTCTGTGGAAGAGGAATTACCCAAACTTCCTGTTGCGCGTGTGTTATGGAAACCGCTTCCTGATATGAAAACAGGCTGCAGTGCCTGGATTGTAGCGGGGGGGGCACACCATACCGCATACAGCTTGAGCTTAACACCCGAATATCTGGAGGACTTTGCTCGTATTGCGGGACTAGAATATGTGTTGATCGACGAGGAGACTACGGTTGCGAAACTCGAAGATCAATTAAAATGGAATGAACTTTATTATTTACTCAGTAAATAATAACCTAAGCCATTTATACTTCATCTTCGGGGTATAAATGGCTTAAGATAATAACCAATTTGGGAAATATGGAAAAATTTGCAACGGTAGATTACATCATCTTCGTAATTTACTTCTTTATTGTAGCCGGCTATGGCTACTGGATTTATCGTAAAAAGACGAATAGTTTAAGCAGCAGCAAGGACTACTTTTTGGCGGAAGGATCACTGACCTGGTGGGCCATAGGCTCTTCGTTGATCGCATCGAATATTTCTGCTGAGCAGTTTATTGGGATGAGCGGTAATGGATTTGAGGTCGGTATTGCTGTAGCCGCTTATGAGCTTATTGCTGCAGTAGCGTTAATTATTGTTGCGGTTTGGTTTATACCAGTCTATCTGAAAAATAAGATTTTCACCATGCCTCAATTTTTGAACAACCGATATAATGAAACGACGAGTCTCATTATGGCAATTTTCTGGTTGTTTTTATATGTGTTTGTTAACCTGACATCGATTTTGTATCTAGGGGCAATCGCTATTTCGAGTATGGCAGGTGGCGGAGACAGCTTTCATACCATAACAGTTGCTTTAGCCGTTTTTGCCGTCATCATTACCTTAGGCGGAATGCGTGTCATTGGTTTTACAGATGTTATTCAGGTGGTTGTATTGATTATTGGCGGTATAGCGACAACCTATGTGGCATTGACTTTAGTCAGTGAACATTTTGGTTTGGGACAAGATGCTTTGGCTGGATTCAATAAGCTGATGGAAGATTCTCCGGAACATTTTAACCTATTTGTCGATAAACCTGGACCGGGGGCCAGTCAGGAAGATATCAATAAGTATCTGATGCTGCCTGGGATAGGGATGTACCTTGCCGGAATCTGGATTGTCAATCTAAATTATTGGGGCTGTAATCAATACATCACACAACGTGCATTAGGAGCTGATCTAAAAACTGCACGTACAGGAATTCTCTTTGCGGGATTTCTAAAACTGTTTATGCCAATTATCGTTATGCTTCCCGGAATTGCTGCTTATGTGCTCTATAAAAATGGCGCGCTGCAACAAGAAATGGCTCCTGGAGGGGTATTTCATGCCGATAATGCGTATTCGGCGATATTGGGCTATCTACCAAATGGTATGAAAGGGCTTGCGCTGGCAGCACTTACAGCAGCAATTGTAGCCGGGTTGGCCGGAAAAGCAAATAGTATCGCAACGATTTTTACACTGGATATTTTTAAGAAATACCTCAACAAAGATGCGAGTGAAGCTAAAATGGTATGGGTGGGAAAAATAACGATTGTTGTATCTATTTTACTGTCGGTATTATTTACCTGGAATGATGCCTTAGGAATTGGTGGGGCTGGTGGCTTTACCTTTATCCAAAAATATACAGGTTTTATCAGTCCGGGTGTTTTTGCGATGTTTTTGTTGGGCATGTTTTGGAAAAGGACCACGGGAGCTGCTGCGATCACTGGACTCGTTACCGGTTTTGCGTTATCCGTATTTTTCAACGAATTTGCTACAAAAGTGCTTGGTCCAGAAACATGGCTGTATACTGCCTATCCAAATAAAGCGGGCGTTTATGAGATTCCATTTCAAATATGTATGGGATTAGCATTTGTATTTACTATGCTGGCCATGATTGCTGTGAGCTTATTTGGACCAAAGGTCAATCCAAAAGCTTTTGTATTGGATCGATCGATGTTTAAAGTAGAACCATCTGTATTAGCATTAATTGTTGTGACTTTACTGATGGTGACTGCTATTTATGTGCGTTTCTGGTAGAAATGCCATCGGAAGAATTAACTAATTATGAACCATTCCTATTGAATTAGGAAGCCTCCATCAGACCGATGGAACAAAACTTAATTGCAGATGAATAAGAAAATTATTATTGGTTTGTTGACTTGTGCTTCATTAGCTTACGGCTGCCAGTCTTCATCAACTCAAAATAAGCAGGCGGCAGCGTTGGCTGATTCTGCTTCCGGCCAAGCTTTCGATAGCCAGATCGATGGTAAAGACGTTAAACTGTTCCAGCTCAGAAATGACAAACTTGCCATAACTCTGACAAACTATGGTGCCCGCCTGGTAAGTTTAAAAGTCCCCAATAAGGACGGGAAAGTAACTGATGTGATTTTGGGTTATGATTCAGCCAAAGAATATAAGGATAACTATAATAATTTTTACGGCGCAATTGTGGGGCGTTATGGTAATCGGATTGGTAAAGCTTCTTTCAAACTGAATGGCGAAGTGTATGTGCTAGAAAAGAATGATGGAGAGAATTCACTTCATGGCGGTACCAATGGGGTATACAACAAGGTATGGGATGTGGTTAGCAGTGCTGAAACATCGATCACATTGGCCTATACTTCACCTGATAAAGAAGCAGGCTATCCTGGTACGGTTAAGATGGAGGTTACATATACGTTAGAAGATAATGGTGGTTTGGCTATTGCTTATCAGGCAACAACGGATAAGGAGACTGTCTTAAATCTGACCAATCACGCTTATTTCAATCTGAATGGAGCGGGAGATGCTTCGATTTTAGATCATGAGCTTCAGATCGATGCAAAAGCAATTACCGAAGTGGACAATACCTTGATCCCAACAGGAAAGAGCTTGCCTGTAGCGGGTACAGCATTCGACTTTACAAAGCCCATACTCGTTGGTGCCCATATAGAAGATGAAAATGCACAATTGAAGATCGGAAAAGGTTATGATCATAATTTTGAACTTAACAAGAAGGATGGCTTTCAAAAAGTGGCATGGGTGTATGCTGCAAAGACGGGTATCCAAATGGAGGTTTTTACGACTGAGCCAGGCCTACAATTTTACAGCGGTAATTTTATGAAGGACTCAGATCCAAAAGGAAAAGAAGGGAAAGTTTATCCATTTCGTTCAGCATTTTGCCTGGAAACACAGCATTTTCCTGATGCGCCAAACCATCCCAATTTTGCATCAACGGTCTTGAAGCCCGGAGAAAAATATAGTTCAAAAACAACTTATCGATTTAGTGTCAAATAATAAAGTCTATATCATGAAATTAAGATTAAAACTAGGCGTTGCTTTTACGCTAATCAATGGATTGTTGTATGGACAGAGTAGCGTAAGATTGGAAACCGCACCGCAGGAACAGATTATCAGTCGGCATATCTATGGGCACTTTGCAGAGCATTTGGGGCGCTGTATATATGATGGTTTCTATGTCGGTGAGAAAAATGACTCGATTCCACATGCTGATGGCGTTCGTAAGGATGTGATTGAAGCACTTAAGAATTTGAATATTCCCAATTTACGATGGCCAGGGGGCTGTTTTGCCGATACTTATCATTGGAAGGATGGAGTCGGACCTAAAGCAAAACGTCCTGCTATCGTAAACAACTGGTGGGGAGGCGTGACGGAAGATAATTCTTTTGGTACACACGATTTTCTTAATATGTGTGAATTACTGGGGGCAGAACCTTATCTGGCTGGTAATGTGGGGAGCGGTGAAGTGCAGGAGCTTGCCGACTGGGTTCAATACGTGAATTTTAAGGGAGAAAGTCCCATGTCGGATTGGCGACGAAAAAATGGTAGGCAGGAACCTTGGAAAGTGAAATTCTGGGGTGTGGGAAATGAAGCCTGGGGCTGTGGCGGCAATATGACCGCTGATTATTATACAGACATTTACCGTAAATACGCCACGTTTATGTCGGATTGGACCAATGGGAGTGGCTTATATCGAATCGCTTCTGGAGCCAATAGTGCTGATTACAATTGGACGGAGACCTTGATGAAGAAAATTCCGGCTGGTTTGATGAAAGGTATGGGGCTTCACCATTATGCCGTGATCAACTGGGATAAAAAGGGCTCTGCAACGGCCTATTCTGAAGAGGAGTATTTCAAAACCATGAAATCAGCTTGGTTTATGAATGAGCTGGTGGAAAAGAATATTGCCATTATGGACAAATACGATCCCAAAGGGCTTGTGGATCTGATTGTAGATGAATGGGGAGGCTGGTATGAAGTGGAGCCTGGTACGAATCCGGGTTTTCTCTATCAACAAAATACCATGCGTGATGCCATGATTGCTGGAATGACCCTGAATATTTTTAACAACCATGCCCGTCGCGTGAAGATGGCCAATCTGGCACAAGCAGTCAATGTATTGCAGGCTGTTATTTTGACAAAGGGGAAGAGTATGATTTTAACGCCAACTTATCATGTGATGGAAATGTATAAGGTACATCAGGATGCGAAATTAATTCCGATCTCTCTTCAATCAACCGATCTGGAATTTAAAAATGAGAAAATTCCTGCTGTGTCTGTTTCCGCATCACAAGATAAACAAGGACGTACACATATTTCCTTGGTGAATATTGATCCAAAAAAGAAGAATAAGATACAAGTAGATTTGGGGGCATTGAAGGCTGGAAAAGTAACAGGTAGAATACTCACGGCTGAGCATCTGCGCGATTATAATTCGTTCGAGAAACCCACCACAATTACACCGGTTGTGTACAATAAAGCAAAGCTTGTGAATGGTACAATTGAAGTCGAAATTCCGGCATTTTCAGTTATTGTATTGGAATTAATATAAGGTAATGTGAATACCCTGATTGATTTAAAATTCAGGATCATATAACCGAGTGTACCGAGTTTATTTATACCATCGAAAATATGGGGTGACATACCGCTAAATGCGGCATGAATACCTATGTGATTCAAAATTAATGAACAGATAATTAAAGATGAAGAAAGTTGTATCGTTGATGCTAGTGCTAGCGAGTTTAGGCTTTTCAGCTGTGGCGCAGTCACCAATTGAGTTAAATATACAGTTAGATAAACCTACAGGCAACGTATCGCCACACATGTGGGGAGTTTTTTTTGAGGACATCAATCTTGGCGCAGACGGAGGAATCTACGCTGAATTGGTGAAGAATAGATCATTTGAGTTTGATCAACCCTGGATGGGCTGGAAAAAGCTCGAAAATGGTGCTGAGGGTACCTATCTCTTGCTAAACGATAGTAAGCGTAAAGGCAACAACCGTTATTTGAGGCTAAACAACGCTGCTAATCTGAAGTTAGGGCTACAAAACGAAGGATTTAGAGGAATGGGTGTGAAAGCGGGCGCAGCATATGAGTTTTCTTTACAGTACCAAAGTGCAGCTCCGGGAATGAAAATCCATGTTGAACTACTCGATGAACAGAATAAGGTTATTGGGGCCGCTGAACTTCCTCTTGCTCCAGTCTCCTCTTGGTCGGAAGCGGCTGTCAAATTTCCTGTAACGCAAACAACTGACAAGGCGAAATTAAATGTTTGGTTTACGGGAGTAGGTACGTTAGATGTCGATATGCTGTCGTTATTTCCAGTGGATACTTGGAAAGGAAGGCCAAAGGGTTTACGAAAAGATATGGTTCAGATGCTAGCCGATATGAAGCCTGGATTTATCCGTTTTCCGGGAGGCTGTATTGTTGAAGGAAAAGATTTGGCCAATCGGTTTCAGTGGAAAAAAACAGTAGGACCAATAACAGAACGGGAGTTGATTATCAACCGATGGAATACCGAGTTTAGTCATCGTTTGACACCAGATTATTTTCAGACCTTTGGTTTAGGATTTTATGAATACTTTTTGCTGGCAGAGGATATTGGCGCATCTCCGGTTCCCATTCTTAATTGCGGCATGGCCTGTCAATTTAATACGGCAGAACTTGTGCCCTTGGACGAACTTGAAACGTATGTTCAAGATGCGCTGGATCTGATTGAGTTTGCCAATGGCTCAACAGCTACAAAATGGGGGAAATTACGTGCGGATATGGGACACCCAGAACCTTTTAATCTCAAAATGCTGGGGGTTGGAAATGAAAATTGGGGGCCTCAATATATCGAAAGGTTGGCTGTCTTCAAGAAAGCGCTGAACGAAAAGTATCCAGAAATCAAAATTATTGCCAGTTCGGGAACGGATCCCGAAGGAGATCGCTTTGATTTCTTAAATGATAAGCTACGGGCGATGAATATCAATATCATTGATGAACATTATTACCGTCCACCATCCTGGTTTCTTTCGAGTGCCAGCCGTTATGACAATTACGACAGAAATGGGGCGAAAATTTTCGCAGGGGAATATGCCTCGCATACCACGCGGCCAAACGGTCCCGGGAAAAGTACTTGGGAGGCGGCGCTTTCCGAGGCAGCTTTCATGACTGGTCTAGAACGAAATGGCGACGTAGTTGAGATGGCATCTTATGCGCCCTTGTTCGGTCATGTCGATGGATGGCAATGGTCACCGGATTTAATTTGGGTTGATAATTTACAAGTATATGGAACACCCAGCTACCAAGTACAAAAATTATATGCGACCAATAAAGGGACAAGTATTGTTCCGATCAAACGGGCTGGCGAATCCGTAGCTGGAAAAGATAGCCTATATGCTTCAGCGGTATATGATGTGGCATCCCAGCAGCTCATTGTGAAAGTTGTCAATTACAATAGTAAGCCTATGAAACTGAATCTCAATGTGGATTCGAAGAAGAAATTGGCTACGATGGCAGAGAAAATCACTTTGGCCAATGCCGACCTAAACGTAAGTAACAGTCTCGAAGAACCATTGAATATTCGACCAAAACAAAGCACGGTAACGTATAAGGGGAAAAGGATTGTTGAAACATTTGAACCTTATTCCTTGACTTTGATAAAATTGACCGTGAAATAAGATGAATATCCGCATACTCTTTTTCATTACCGTGATTTTATTGGTGAATAATTTGTCTGCACAGGTAAAGGAATCGGATCTGGCCGCTTATCTAATGGTTTATTTTAAGGATGAAAGCCATGGTCTATATATTGCCGTCAGTCAGGATGGCTATTCTTTCACCGATGTCAATAAGGGTAAGCCGATTATTGCCGGTGATAGTATTGCACAGCAGAAAGGCATTCGAGATCCCTATATCATGCGTGGAAAGGATGGTTATTTTTATATGGTCATGACGGATTTACACATCTACGGACAAAAACGTGGTTATAGAAATACGGAATGGGAGCGAGACGGTGCCGCATTTGGTTGGGGCAACAACCGTGGTATTGTCTTAATGAAATCGACTGATTTAATTCAGTGGACCCATAAGGAGCTCTACTTAGAGAAGGCCTTTACAGGCTGGGGAAATGTAGGCTCCTTTTGGGCACCCGAACTCATCTATGATGATCGGAATGATAAAATGATGATTTATTTTACGATGCGGTTTGGCAATGGGCTGAATCAGCTTTATTATGCCTATCTGAACAAAGAATTTACGGCTTTTGCATCTGAACCACAGCTCTTGTTTCAATACCCCAAAGCAAATAAAAATTACATCGATGGGGATATCGCGAAAGTGGGTAATAAGTATCATCTTTTTTATGTTGCCCACGATGGTGTGCCGGGCATTAAACAAGCGATTTCAGACCACCCAAATGGCCCCTATCAATATGATGATCGTTTTTATGATCCGGAGCCAGCGGCTTGCGAAGCTCCGAATGTCTGGAAAAGGATAGGGGAAAATAAATGGGTGTTAATGTATGATATCTATGGGATATCGCCGCATAATTTTGGTTTCAGTGAAACCACAGATTTTAAAAATTTTGTCGATTTGGGACGTTTTAATGAGGGGAAAATGAAATCTACCAATTTCAGTTCGCCTAAGCACGGTGCAGTCATCCCAATCACAAAGCAAGAGTTGGAGCGACTTGCAAATCATTGGGGATTGAACTTATCTTCCATAAAAAAATAAATGCCTTTCTGTATGCGGGGCATTTATTTTTGGAGGAATAGTACGCTATCTTCCGTTTCTGGGGTAGAGACTGAAGCGATCAGAAAGTTCCGGTGGTATTCGGTCTTTAGCCAAATAAATTACTGGTAAATTTCAGTTTAATACCCAATTGGAAATTATTGATTGTCTTAAATATTTCTTTGATCGTTGCCTTTTCGATGTTTGTTAAACTATCGATTGGCACATAGTTATTTGGACTTAATTTAGCGATACGGATCTGATTAGCCTGATTTTTTAAACGGATCGACATCAAATAATAATAGGATTGGTTTAATTCCTCATACTGTTCCTGTGTGAAGATGCCCAGTTCAAGCAGCTGTTTCAACCTCCCACCGGTATTTTCTTCATAAATTCTGTTTTTAAGGGCATACACCCTGACTAAGTCAACAATGGGTGTCATTGCTTTTTTTATATTGAATACTTCAGATGAACCTATTGTCTGGGTTTTTATTGCTTTGAAAAATGTGAGCGGTGGTTCATATTGCAGCGCATTTTTTGCAATGAAAGTAAAAAAACGCTCATTTGGCTTTTGTAATTCGACATTGAGAAATTCTTTGAGTTGATCGATAATGCCCTGATCTCCATATAATCTTCTGCAATCGAAGAAGGTTGAAAATTTAATGGCATTTTCCGGAATACTTTCTTCAATCCACTTTTTATAGTTGTTTTTCCAATGGGAGAGCGAATGTGTCCATTCGGGATTACTGGCCATATATCCGCCGGTGCAGTAACTGAAGCCAATGGTATTGAGGTGATCCGACACGCGACTGGCAAAATTTAAAAAATATTCCCTGACGAGCTCACGGTGTTCATTTGCTTTGTCTTCATAGATAATTGCATTATCCTGATCCGTCATCAAAGTTTGTTCTTTCCGCCCTTCGCTTCCTGTTACCATAAACACAAATTTTGCTGGTGGTTCGCCCATTTCCCCGATCACTTTTTCAATGACTTTAAGAGCAATACTGTCGGCAACGGTCGTAATAACCTGGTTTGCAATCTCTGCATTTACCCCTCTTCCCAGCAATTGATGAATAATCTCAGGGACGTTATTCCATTTTTCTCGCAATTCATCCAATGTTTCCGCTAGTTTGACCGATTGGATAAATACAAGGGGAGATTGTCCCTGTTCACTTAAAAGCCTATTGCGACTTAAAAATCCAAGATAATTACCTTTTTTCTCGACAAGGAGATAGCGTGACTTTGTTCTGAACATCATCAATACCGCTTCATAGAGGTAAGCTTGATCGGAAATACTTACGATCGGATTGTCCATTACCTGAGCGATAGCTTGTGACGCCGGGATTTGTTTTGCTACAACATTGTCTCTTAGCGTAATATCGGTCGCGTAACCGATGATGTTACCTTTGTCTTTGATAAAAATGCAGCTAACCTTGTGCTTGGCCATGGTTTGTGCGACCTCGAAAATAGGCGTTTCGGGGGGACAAGAAACAATATCTTTGTAGGTGATATGTTCGATTTTTCGCGAATAAAGCTGGTCTGCAGCAAAATAGCTTTCTTCAAAAGATGCCGGTGATTTGACGAAATGGGAAAATTCCTCATCCAACATTCTTTTTCCAAACGAGCTGGTGAAAAAATGGAAAAACTCTTCATTCGCATTGCAGAGTTCAATAAAGTCTTTTCGAGGTAAACGATAAATAACTGTACCTTTTTTGGCAAGGACCGACTTTAGAGCCTTGGTTCGGTTCAATAAAACTGATATGCCGCCAAAGCAATAGGGTTTATGGTGGATTTCTACTAATCTTTTATTGTCTGAAACGTCGAGAAAGAATGTTTCATATTCACCTTCGAAGATTAAATCAACACCATCCATGTCGGTTATGTTCTGCCGGTAGACTAAGGTATCTTTGGAAAAACGATGTTCATTGAATCTGTCGACAATACTCAACTGTAGCGTTTCGGGTAGTATTTGAAATGGTTGAGTAGATTTCAGTAGGGATAGAATAGCGGCTGGATTTTTCATGAAAGTCGCGTTAAAAGATGTTATCGAATTGAGATTGTTGATTTCGTATATCCTGTTCAGATAATTCATTCTTTCGCATCATTTCAAAATAGCATTTCGCGGTAATTTCGGCATCTTTTTCAGCATTATGCATGTCTGTCGCCTGGCTCGCGAACAATGTTTCATGTAGTGACGAAAGGGGAAGATGCACCATATTCGGATTTCTAACGTATTTTTTGCTATGTAACAAGGTGCAAAAATAAGCTAAGTTATGAAATGGAATAGCCAAATTGGATCGATAGAATTCGGCTGCTAAAACCTGCAGGTCAAATGAAAGAAAATGCCCGATAAGCTGTGGCTTATATTTTTTGAGGTCATGACTGAATTTCCGTAATACGTCTTTTTTCTTTTCACCATATTTCATTAGAAAAGGTGGCGTCAATCCATGAATCTGTTCTGATGCAGGACTGATTGGTATTAACGGCTCGTAAATATATTTATTGGTTCGTTTAACTTCATTTTGTTCTTCGTCAAAAATAATCCAAGCCAATTGCAAGATATGGGGCCAGTTATCACTGTCCCTATAACTCTTGTTCCATTTTTTCGGTAAGCCAGATGTTTCTGTATCCAGGAATAGCAAATATTTTTTCAATGAATTGTAGTTGAATGAATTCTAAAATACTAAAATAATCTAGTTAATAATAGATAAATCTCTACTTGTAGAAGGATAACCTTTGTAAAAAACGAGATACTTTTTAAATTTTTAAAATTTTATATGTAAAATTGACATTTATTAGTGAATTAAAATAACCAATTATGTACAGAAGGCTATTATGCACGTTACTCTGTGTCTGTTCCCTTGTTGTTGAGATCAACGCAAGAGATAAAACATCCTCGGTTTCCTATACAATGGATGGGATTATAAATCGTGATAGATTTCAGTATGCAATTGAACTTCTCCAACATGAGTTGGAGATCTCGTCATTAACCACGAAGATAGAAATCAGTACAGTGGTCCAACATAATTCTTTGCCCGATTCTTTGAAAGAAAAGCTAGTTAATCGGGAACATTTTATTATATATAGAAAATCCAGCAAAGGAGCAATATCCTTGATTGGTATGGACGAATCTGGTGTGCTTTACGGATGTATGACATTGCTTGCACACAGACAATGGTTGAAAGAGGAACCATTCTTTTTTGCCGACGGTCCAAAAATGGTTATGCGCGGGACAAGTGTTGGACTTCAGAAAACAACCTATTTGCCCGGGCATGATATTTACGAGTATCCTTACACACCAGAATCGTTTCCTTGGTTTTACGATAAGAAGTTATGGTTAAACTATCTGGATATGATGGCCGAAAATAGATATAATGCCCTGTATCTATGGAATGGACATCCTTTTTCTTCGTTAGTAAAATTAAAGGATTATCCATATGCGCTAGAGGTGGATGAGGAAACATTTGGAAAAAACGAGGAGATTTATACATTTCTGACCAAAGAAGCCAATAAGAGAGGGATCTGGATTATCCAGATGTTTTATAACATTATCTTGCCAAAACCATTCGCCGATCGCCATGGTTTAAAGACCCAGGAACGAAATCGGGTTATTACGCCCTTAATTTCCGATTATACCCGAAAAAGTGTTTCCGCTTTCGTGTCTAAATATCCTAATGTAGGTTTACTAATTACGTTGGGAGAGGCCATGGAGGGTGTTGGCCAGGACGATATCAACTGGTTTACGAAGACAATTATCCCGGGGGTACAGGACGGGTTACATGCTTCAGGTATCAGCATTGAACCGCCTATTATTTTAAGAGCACACGATACCGATGCACCTGCCGTAATGAAGGCCGCTTTACCTTTTTATAAGAACTTGTATACCATGGCAAAGTATAATGGTGAGGCGTTGACTACTTATACACCAAGAGGGAAGTGGGCTGAATTACACCGCTCTCTAAGTGCTATTGGTACGGTCCATATTCAAAACGTGCATATTTTGGCGAACTTGGAGCCTTTTAGATATGGCTCACCTGATTTTATTCAAAAATCAATGAAAGCAATGCACGAAATTCATCATTCCAATGGTATCCATATTTATCCACAAGCTTCGTATTGGGATTGGCCATATGCTGCCGACAAGGTCGATAATAGATTGCTGCAACTGGATCGGGATTGGATGTGGTACAAAGCGTGGGCACGGTATGCCTGGGATGAAAATAGAAATTTACCACAAGAGCGATCTTATTGGTCAAATGAACTTGCACAATATTATGGGATTTCTGAGAAAGATGCACAGAAATTACTATTAGCGATTGAAGAAATTGGTGAGATATCGCCTAAAATTCTGCGACGATTTGGTATTACAGATGGCAACAGACAAACATCTTCTTTGGGAATGTTGATGACGCAATTTATTAATCCTTATCGCTATGGATTATTTACTCTTCTTTATGAATCCGAGGCTCCAGAAGGGGAGATGATCATTGAGTATGTAGAGAAGGATTATCACAATAAAGGCCATATTGGAGAAACGCCTGCCCAAGTGGCAAGAGAAATTGTGCAGCATGGAGAACGTGCGGCAACGCTGATTAAGGAATTGGGACAACCGACTAAAAATGTAGCTGAATTTAATCGCTGGCTTAATGATATCCAGATTCATCAATTGTTGGCCAATCATTATAGTTATAAGGTTAAAGCTGCTATTCAGCTGCTTCGATATAAATATTCACATAATCTGAATGCTCTTCGAAATGCTGTGCCGGATTTGGAACAAAGTGTTTCGGAATATCGAAAACTTACGGATATCACAAATAAGACCTATTTATATGCAAACAGTATGCAGACTAAACAACGTAAGATACCGATGCGTGGAGCCGATGCTACGTTCGTTCACTGGAAAGAGATGCTCCCGGTCTTCGAAACCGAGTTAAATAACTTTAAACATGCAATAGATTCTTTATCAAAGATGGGGGGTAATGCTGCTCATTCAAAAGTGGTAATAAAGTCCCAACAGGTCACGTTTTTGGATCATCAGCAATTGATTCCATTGAAAAAGGGAGCAAAATTGTACGCAGATCAGGAGTTGGTGGTGACACATATTGCGAATGAATTAGAAGGACTACAAGGCATAGAGATTGATGCTGAAAAGCAAAAACTGCAAGGAACACACCTTCGGTTTAAAAATGAAAAACCCGTAAAGATATTGGTTGGCTATTTCAATGGCACAGACAAAGTTTTTGCACCAAAGCCTGTGCTGGAAATTGACGCAAGTGCGAACGATTTTGGGCAAGCGGAGGCGAAAATACGTAATGCTATCCGTATACAATACATGCCTATGGTTGATATTCATACATATTCTTTTCCGATAGGGACAAATGAACTAAAAATTCCAAAAGGAGAAGTGCTGATTTTGGGTATTGTGGATGACAAGGAACTTCCTAATCCATATAATGCTGATGTGGACAATCAGGGGGACGATCTGGACGATCTATTTGGCTATTATCATGGAACTAAACTGTAAATGTAACAATGCTCAGGATAGTACAGGACAAACAACATAAACAAAATAAGTATTTTACGAGAAACGTCTACTAACTTTTTGATATTAAATAAGGAATGAAAATTAAAAAATCTATTCTTGCGCTTCTTTTTTGTACGCTTTCCTATGTAAAGGCACAGGAAAAATTAGTGGATAAAGTACAAGCCTATGTTCAAGAGTTTAATAATAACGATAGCGAAGCAGTGATCAATAAGATTCCAAACAAGGATGCCTACGTCTGGATGATGGCGAATATTCCTTTATTGGATTGTCCAGATAGGGAAATTGAGCAAACTTATTATTTCCGATGGTGGTCCTATCGAAAGCATATTAAGTCGAGCCCTGAAGGTACCTTGGTGACAGAATTTATAGAACCGGTAAAACATGCCGGCAAATACAATTCGATCAGTTGCGCACTGGGTCATCATTTGTATGAAGGGAGATGGATTCGCGACAATGCGTTTTTAAAAGAATACATTGATTTTTGGCTTTATCATGCCGATAAAGGTCAGTCCAAGCGCAGGTTCCATCAGTTTAGCTCTTGGCTACCCGATGCTTTATTAGCTTATTATAAAGTCAATCCGGACAAGCAATACTTAAAAGACCGACTATCTGATCTGGATCTAGATTTTGAAAAATGGGAGCAGGAAAGGAAAGGTAAGAATGGTCTCTTTTGGCAATTTGATGTTCAGGATGGAATGGAAGAGTCTGTCTCTGGTGGACGCAAAGTCCATAATATGCGACCTTCGATCAATAGCTATATGTATGGAAATGCTGTAGCGATAGCAGCAATTGCCGAATTGGTGTCTAATCCAATATTAGAGAAAAAGTACAGCATGTATGCGCAGTCTTTGCGCCAATTGGTGCTGGATTCACTCTGGGACAAAGAGAATCAGTTCTTTAAAACAAAACTGGAGAAAGGTTCTTTACATCCCACCCGTGAGGCAATTGGTTTTGTTCCTTGGTACTTTCATTTACCGCCAGACAAAGCGACTTATGGAAAAGCTTGGCTCCAGTTGCCGGATACAGCAGGGTTTAATGCTCCGTGGGGAATAACGACGGCTGAGCGGCGAGAACCTACATTTAGGACGCGTGGCACTGGGCATAGTTGCGAATGGGATGGTGCCATTTGGCCATTTACGAGTTCACAGACGATTCGGGGAATGGCTAATTACTTAAGTGACTATAAAAAAAATAAGGGGATAAATGCTAACGACCTATACGAACAAGTTCATAAATATGCCAAGTCCCATGTGATGAATGGTAGACCTTATATAGGTGAATATCAGGATGAAAAGACGGGAGAATGGTTGAAAGGCGACAATCCGAGAAGTAAATTTTATAACCATTCGACATTTGCAGATATCATTATTCAGGATTTAATCGGAGTAAAGCCGCAAACTAATTCTTTGCTTGAGATAAAACCATTGATTTCGAAAGATAAGTGGGATTACTTTGCACTAACCCAATTGACGTATCACCATAAGAACATTGCTATTTATTGGGATGTTACAGGTGAAAGATATCACAAAGGAAAAGGATTGACCATCTATGTAGATGGGAAGATGTCCTTACAACAAAAGGATTTAAAAAATTGTAAGATTAACTTAAATTAATATGATCAGAAAGCGCTATCATTGCGGAATAGTAATTGTTTTTCTTTGTTTATCCATGTTGGGTTTGCAAGCCCAAACTTGGCTAAATGTCACGGATTTTGGCGCGAGGAAAGACAGTACCGGAAGCAATACATTGGTAATCAAAAAAGCTATTGCAGCAGCTGCAAATAGAGGTGGGGGAACGATTTATTTCCCAGCAGGAAAATATATCACAGGACCAATTCATCTGAAAAGTAATATTACGATTCATATTGATGCTGGTGCTGAGTTACATTTTAGCGATAATTTTGATGATTATTTACCTATGGTAGAATCCAGGTGGGAAGGAACTGCTGTTACGAACTTTTCGCCATTATTTTACGGGAATAACCTTGAGAATATTAGTATTCAAGGACGTGGGATCATTGACGGACACGGTAAAAAATGGTGGGGCTATTCGGAGGTTGAAGTTAAGAAACAGACTGAAGACAGTAAATGGCAAAAAGAATTTAAACGCCTCAATAAGGATGTTTTGGCTCCAGATCTTCCCGGATGGATCGAAAGAGGATTTTTACGTCCACCGTTTATACAGTTCTTAAACTGTAAAAATATACAGATCAAAGATATTAAAATTCAGAATTCACCTTTTTGGACAATTAATCCACAATATTGTGATAACGTAACCGTGGATGGTGTGACTATAGACAACCCGCCGTCCCCTAACACCGATGGCATTAATCCAGAATCATGTTCCAATGTTCGCATCGCCAATTGCCACATTAGTGTGGGGGATGACTGCATCACCATAAAATCTGGTAAGGATCGATCGGGAAGAAAGATCAATATCCCAGCAGAGAATTATACCATTACAAACTGTACAATGCTTCGCGGGCATGGCGGGGTCGTTATCGGAAGTGAGATGTCGGGCGGAGTAAAAAATATTGTGATTTCCAACTGTATTTTCGATGGAACCGATCGCGGTATACGTCTAAAAACCGCCAGAGGTAGAGGCGGTGTGGTTGAAAATATTCAAGTATCTAATATTGTCATGCGCGACATTAGGGACCAAGCAGTCGTCATGGATATGGAGTACGCTAAAAGTGAACAGGAGTCTATTAGTGAACGCACGCCTAAGTTCAGGAATATCTATATTAACAATTTATCTGGAACAACAAACCGTATTGGTTATATAAGGGGCTTGGAAGAGATGCCTATAGAGAATGTGGTATTTTCGGATATTAATATGCAGGGAGTTACTGGTTTTTCAGCACTGAATGTGAATGGGTTAACATTGAGTAACGTGAACGTATCGATCAAGCAAGGTGGCCTATTATCCGTCAATAATGGCAAAGAACTGAATCTATTAAATTTAAAAAACACGACGCCAATAGCAGAAAAAGCGCTTATCGAGCTAGAAAACTGTAAAGAAGTTAATGTGCAGAGCTGTTTTCCTACTATAGGCACAGCACTATTTTTGGACTTAGTTGGTTCTGCGAATGAATATATTTATGTTCATAGTAATAATCTAGCAAGAGTAAAACAAATTCTCCGTGGTACCTACAAAAGTGGTCAGCTCACATCAAATATAAATCCTTTGGAAACTAAATAATGCGTTTATACCTGTATCTCATTGCCTCGGTTTTATCGATGTGCCCCTTCAGTTCCGCTTTGGCACAAACACGTGTGTGGTTTGATCATCCTGCCCATCAGTGGGAGGAGGCTTTACCGATTGGTAATGGGCGGTTGGGAGCGATGGTTTATGGAGGAGTCGAGAAAGAAGAATTACAATTTAATGAAGAGTCGTTATGGACGGATGGGCCGCGAAATTATAATAAAAAGGGTGCATCGAAGTATCTTTCACTTATACGGGACTTGCTTGATCGCGGACAGCAGAAAGAAGCAGAATCTTTGGCGATGCGGGAATTTATGGGCCTTAAAAGTGAATCAGAAGATCCTATTACTTGGTTGGAGAAGATTGGACACATTCGGGAGCAAGCACATGGGCCTTTTGAGTTCGCTTTTGATGATAGCAAATGGCCCCTTATAACAGTTCCGCATTATGAAGGTTGGGAGAGTCAGGGGCTGGAAGGACTGGACGGGGCTGTTTGGTTTCGTTATGAATTTAACCTTTCAAAAAATGAGCTATCAGAGCGCTGGTCGTTGGATTTAAATAAGATCCGAACTAATGATTATACTTACATTAATGGTAAACTCGTAGGTCATTCGACAGGAGATGAAACCAGAAGATTGTATCAAATCCCGTTGAATTTATTGCGGGAAGGAAAGAATAGTATAGCAATTCAGGTGATCAATCTTGAAGGAAAAGGTGGTGTAGCAGGGTATAAAGATTCTAAACAATCCATAGGGTTAAAAAGTAACAGGGGGAAATTTGTCTCGTTAAATGGACAGTGGAAATACCATATTCAAGATCAAAACAGTCCCAAAATAGGGAATTATCAGGCATCCTATCAGCCTTTTGGTACGTTAAATTTACAATTCGATCATAAAGTTGCAAAGAACTATAGGCGAATCCTCGATTTGGATAAAGGCGAGGTTCGCGTCAACTATGATGCTAATGGAATTCATTATAAAAGAACTTACTTTGCAAGTTATCCCCAGAATTTTATTGGTATACTGTTAGGTGCTGATCAGAAGAAAAAAATTACTTTTAGGCTTAGCCTGAACACCAAACACCAGCGATCAAAACTTGAACGCCTTGATAATTCTTCAATCCGTTTGGAGGTATGGGTGAAAAATGGATCCATGCGAGGAACAGCTTTCCTACAGCTTAAATTGAAGGGGGGGCAGATGTCATATAATGGTAACGAGCTTATCGTGCAACAAGCGGATGAAGCTCAAATTTATCTGACTGCCGCAACAAATTTTAAATCTTATCGCGAGCTGACCGATCAGTATGCTGCTGTCGCATTGGAGAGATTTAAAAATGTATGTACCTTGGACTTTAATCAATTGTATCAAATTCATCAACGAGATTATCAGCTTTTGTATCATCGCTTTGCAATAGATTTTGGTGCTGGAAAACAGCTTGATACGATCCCAATAGATAGGCGGTTACAAAAGTCAGCAATGCTTGATGATCCAGGTCTGCTCGCACTTTATGTACAATTTGCCCGTTATTTACAGATTGCTGCGTCTCGGCCAGGTAGCCAACCCATGAATCTTCAAGGTATTTGGAATCCACTTTTGGAACCATCCTGGGGGAGCAAATATACTACCAACATTAATTTGGAGATGAACTATTGGCCCACGGAAGCCTTAAATCTATCGGAATTACAGCACCCCTTATTTCAAATGATTAAAGATCTTCATCTGGCGGGTTCAGAAACCGCTAAAGAATATTATGCTGCTCGTGGTTGGGTTTTACATCATAATACAGATTTATGGCGAGGTACAGCTCCCATCAATAATTCCAATCATGGTATATGGCCCACGGGTGGTGCTTGGTTGGTGAGACATCTTTGGGAACATTATCAATATACACAAGACCGACAATTTTTAAAGGAATATTATCCAATCATTAAGGACGCAACCTTATTTTTTAAAGATTTTCTCGTCAAAGATAAGGCAACTGGATGGTTGGTAAGTTCGCCTTCCAACTCACCAGAAAATGGAGGTTTGGTCAAAGGACCTACCATGGATCATCAGATTATTCGTTCATTGTTTGATATTTTCAATAGATGCTCAATGTTATTGGACAAGGATATTATCTTGCGGGATTCAATTATTGCCATGCGGGATCAGATTGCACCGAACCAAATTGGTCAATATGGTCAACTCCAGGAGTGGTTGACAGATTTGGACGATCCAGAGAATAAACATCGGCATGTGTCCCATTTGTGGGGTTTATTTCCAGGGGATGAAATCAACAGGGTTCAATCCCCGAAATTGGTTGAAGCGGCAAAGCGCTCTTTGGTATTAAGAGGAGATGAAGGAACAGGTTGGAGTCTGGCTTGGAAAATTAACTTTTGGGCTAGATTAAAAGATGCCCAGCATGCCTATCATATGGTAAAAATGCTATTGCGGCCCGCGGGTAAAGACGGAGGTTCTTATCCTAATTTATTTGATGCCCATCCACCATTTCAAATCGATGGAAATTTCGGTGGAGCATCGGGAATTATCGAGATGTTGCTTCAGAGCCATGTCGATGGGATTGAACTATTACCAGCATTACCAGCTGAAATCGGCACAGGCAACGTCAAGGGACTCAAAGCGCGAGGGGCATTTCAGATCAATATGGAATGGAAAGATAATCAATTATTAGGATTGACTGTTGAATCGCTTTCAGGTGAAGAACTGCATCTGCGTTATGGCAGTCGTGACGTAAAGATGAAAACAAAAAGAGGCAAATCTTATGCTTTTGATAAAGAATTGAAGTTAAAGAAATAATAAAGATTGGATTGATGTTGTTGAGAAAACTGTTTTGCTGTGTCTGTATGTTATGGTATGGACTATTTTCATTTGGTCAGAACGTTCGTAAAACGATCGCGTTAGATTCTGGATGGGAAACCATAATGGATCAGAAAGATTCTGCAAGGTACAATGGATTTCACAATGTGTCTTTTAAGACAGATAAGGACTGGCGGAAAGTAGATGTTCCTCATAATTGGGATGGCTACGAGGGTTATCGTAGATTGCTTCATGGCAATTTACATGGTTATTCCTGGTATCGAAAAAATTTCTCGATCAAACAGCAAAAGAACAAAAATCGGTTCTATTTATTCTTCGAAGGGGTAGGCTCCTATGCGACAGTTTGGTTAAATGGTATATGCGTGGGATATCACGCTGGGGGAAGAACTACATTTACATTGGATGTTACTGATGCAATTAAATTGGATGGTACCCCCAATCTTTTAGCTGTTCGAGCAGACCATCCGGCACATATTATGGATTTACCCTGGGTAGATGGGGGCTGTTCGACAGAAAGGGGATTTTCTGAAGGATCGCAGCCCATGGGAATCTTTAGGCCAGTGAGTCTATTGATTAAGAATGAAGTTTCTGTTACGCCCTTTGGCGAGCATTATTGGAATGATGAGACTGCTGATCATAAAAAGGCGATTCTACATCAAATCGTCGAAGTGAGTAATAAAAGCCGAGAAAGTAAAGATTTGGAGATTGTAACCGAAGTTTTGGATCAGAATGGTAAATCAGTTATTCGATCAACATCGAACGATCAAATAAAGGAGAACGTAATAAAGGAAATTCGGCTGAAAGATCTTATCTTAAAAAATCCGGAATTATGGTCTGTGGAGTCGCCCTATTTGTATCGTATAAAAATGCAGATCAAAATTGGTGGTCAGGTTATTGACGAGGTAGAAACACCTTATGGAATTAGGTCTGTTCGTTGGTCAAAAGGTTTAAAACCTTCTGGTGATCCACGCCTCCTGGTTAATGGGAAGCCTATATTTATTAATGGCATTGCTGAATATGAACATAAATTGGGGCAATCGCATGCCCTTGATAAGGAGGAGATTGATGCTCGAACTAGACAGATCAGGACGCTTGGATTCAACTCCTTTCGCGATGCCCACCAGCCACATAATCTGCGTTATCAACAAGCTTGGGATCGACATGGTATTTTATTATGGACACAGCTGGCAGCTCATATTTGGTTTGATACCCCCGTATTTCGGGAGAATTTCAAAAAATTATTGACAGAATGGGTCCGCGAACGTAGAAATAGTCCATCGGTAATTTTGTGGGGTCTTGAAAATGAAAGTACGCTACCAGAAGATTTTGCACATGAGTGTACGGTATTGATTCGGAAATTAGACCCGACTGCTTCTATACAACGATTAGTGACTACTTGTAACGGTGGCAGTGGAACCGATTGGGATGTTCCGCAAAATTGGACAGGTACTTATGGGGGGGATCAGAAAACTTATGGCGATGACCTAATAAAGCAACAGCTTGTAGGCGAGTACGGCGCTTGGCGAAGCTTGGGTTTACATGCCGAACCACCTTATCTTCCTAATGAAAATAACTATAACGAGGAGCGTTTCGCTGATATTTTACAAACGAAAGTGCGTTTGGCAGACTCTGTTAAAAATAGCGCTATTGGACATTATTTATGGCTTTGGAACTCACATGATAATCCGGGGCGTATTCAGGGGGGAGAAGGAAATCGGGATATCGACCGGATTGGTCCAGTGAATTATAAAGGCCTATTGACGCCTTGGGGGGAACTAACAGATGCTTATTATATGTATCTATCCCATTATGGTAGGAAGGAACAGCCCATGGTATATATTGCCATGCATTCTTGGCCAAATCGTTGGTTGGCTCCCGGAGTAAAAGACAATATTCGTATTTTCTCCAATTGTGATGAAGTTGAACTTTTTAATGATTTAGGATCCCTATCATTAGGGAAAAAACGACATCCTGGGTTTGGGCATCATATTGAATTTGATGGTGTTAATGTGAAGTATAATATATTATATGCTGAGGGACGAATAGGTGGAGTAGTTGCTAGTCGTGATACCATCATACTACAGAACCTTCCAGAAAGTCCACATTTTGATGACTTGTATAGCACTCCATCGGAAATTCTAAAACCAGATTTGGGATATCACTATCTCTACCGTGTTAATTGTGGTGGTGATAATTATACAGATGAATTCGGGGGAGAGTGGAAAGCTGACCAACCTTATCGGTCCAAATTGTGCTGGGGCAGTAAATCTTGGGCGGATCATTTTGAGGGGATGAACACTAATTTTGCCAGTCAACGGATAATTTTCGACCCAATTAAAGGAACAAGGGATTGGCTGCTTTTTCAGACCTTCCGCTATGGGCTGGATAAGTTGGGCTATCAATTTGACTTACCTAATGGAGATTATTTCGTCGAACTCTATTTTGCCGAGCCCTGGTATGGGAAGTTCTCATCCGGAAAAGGGGATCGTATTTTTGACATTGCTATTAATGGTCAAATTGTAGAACATAAGTTTGATATTTATAAAGAAGCAGGGTTCCAGCGTGCAGTCAGAAAAAGGTATTCTGTCAAGGTAGTTGACGGAAAGATTTTTATTGATTTCCCACGTGTTTATGCTGGACAAGCAGTGTTACAAGCGATTTCCATCGCCACAAAAGAGCATGTTCACCTAGTTTCAGAATCAGGCGATCAAGATTATTATAATCTAGATTCATTGCGTCAAAATATAAAACTTCATGGTTGGCTGGATATCGGCAGTGTATTGAAAAAGGAAGGGACTAAGGTAGTGTCATTTTTTTCGTTGCCATCGCCCTTGTTTGGTTCGGAATATTTTGAGCTTGATATCAATAAAACCTATAAGCTACGTTTTAAAGAAGCCACCAACGTTTTCTATCTAGGAAATAGGAAGCCTGATGATTTTGAAAGTACAAAAGACAGTGTTCAATTGAACACGGGAAAATATTTTGCCGTATTCCGTAAGGTATTGAAGGCCGGGGAGGAAATTTTTATAAAGACAGCGCGCCGTGGAGAAATTGTGGCTTTTCAGCAGCAAAGTGGTCTTCTGCCAGTGTATGACTTGAAAGAAGTTAAAAACTATAAAGCTTATCAAACCGCTTGGCGGGGAGGTGTTTCCGAAATCGAATTTGCGGGACAAAAACGTTTGGCTTTTAACAGTAATGAAGGGTATATCGCTTGGCAGTTTCAGGTCGGTGCGGCAGATGTATATGCATTATCAATGAAGTATCATAATCCATTTAAGGAGGTGCGTCGTGCTTACTATGAAATTTTAGACAAAGAAAAGCATGTGTTAGTAGCCAGAACTCCCATACAATTAGAACCTACGCGCTCAGGAAAATGGAATTATATCAATACTGATACAAAGACAATGATTAACGCAGGTATCTATTTTGTTAAGTTGTATTCTGTTGATTCAGAAGGTGTTATTCTTGATAATCTAGAGGTTAAATAGTCACTAGGTCAGGATAGTACATGATGGTTGTCCGTGAAATTTTCAGTTATATTGGATACTCAAAATTTTTTATGTCGTTTTGACGTTTATTTTGAGGAATTATAAAAAGAAATAAAGTTAAGGGACTTTATTTAATGTTTAATAACCAAAAAAGGGATAAACCATTTCATGCCTATGAAACGTTTTGCACTATTCACATTTTTATTTTTAAGTGTGTCTATGACATTTAGTCAAACAGAAGACACCTATTGGAAAACTATTACAGATCGGTCTGCAAAAATTGTAGCTAAACTAGGGTTAGCGGATCTGACCAAACAAGAAACAGTAGTTCACATTATTCGTGATCAGTATTATCTTTTAAATGCTTGTTATACACTTCGTGATTTAAAAATCAAGGAGAATACGGATAAGAGCTTAAAAGAGCAGATCACACGGGAGACGCTTCAAGAAACAACCAATTTAAATCAAGCTTTTGTAAAACGACTAAAAGAAGTTTTAACAGATTCAGAAGTCGAAGCGGTTAAAAACGGTATGACTTATAATGTTTATCCGAATACCGTAAAGGCCTATCAAGATATGATTCCTCGCCTTACAAAAGACGAAGTGCATATGATTGACAGTTTGCTTTATGAGGCGCGCGATTTTGCGATGCAAGCTGAATCGTCGGAAAAAAAACACGCTTGGTTCGGTAAATACAAAGGCAAAATCAATAACTATTTAGCGTCTCATGGCTATAACCTAAAAGAAGAAGGCGATAAATGGGCTGCGAGATTAAAAAAATAACCCAGTAAATCAAATGAATACCCAAATTATGAATCAGCTCATATTCCCGAGTAAATCCTCTAAAAGGTTGGCACAACTGCTGGCTATTGGAATAATGACTGGCGGGATTATTCCGTCATACTCCTATGGAGTAAATTTAAGTGAACACAATTTAAATTTTTTTAAAAATATAACAGGAAAGGTCGTTGATCAAAATGGAAAACCGCTTGCCGGGGTAACGATTTCCATTAAAGGATCAAAAACTGCGACTTCAACGGATGCAGATGGTACGTTTAGGCTAAACTTGCCCGCTGGAAATGAGATTTTAGTGCTCAATTTTGTTGGGTATAAAAAGTTGGAAGTTCCGGTTGGAAACCAAAATGTCTTAAATATACGGATGGAAGCCGAGAGCCAGGAACTTGAAGAAGTTATTACTGTTGGTTATACCACGCAGAAAAAAGCACATTTAACAGGCTCTGTTGTGGCAATAAAAGCGGAGGAGATAGAAGATTTACCGACGACGAATATTGGTGCTGCGTTAGCGGGGCGTGTTACTGGATTAAGTGTCAGTGGCGGCAATACTCGACCTGGAACGAAAGCGGCTTTAACTATACGAAAACCGATGGGGCCAAGTAAAGACGGAGGAACAACAGATCCTTTGTACGTTATTGACGGGATGGTACAAGTTGATGGACAAAATCAACCCGATGCAACATTGTTTGGAAATTTAGACCCTTCCGAAATTGAGAGTATATCTTTTTTGAAAGATGGAGCAGCTGCAGTTTATGGCGTACGAGGGGCAAATGGAGTCGTTTTGGTTACGACGAAAAGGGGAAAAGTAGGCACTCCTAAAATTAGCTACAATGGTTCCTATGCTATTAATGATGAAGCTTACCGAACAAAAATGATGGATGCTTATCAATATGGCATGTACTTCAATATCATGAATGGGCCAAATGGGAGCAATAGTGATCCAACAAAACCAGGCTTTGATAAATGGTTTTTTTCACAGGATGAGCTCGATTATTTTAAAAATCATTCCTACAACTGGTTGGACGATGCTTGGAAATCGAGTTATTTGACCAGACATTCCTTGAATATTTCAGGAGGAGCTGATAAAGCAACTTATTTTGCGAATGTTGCATACAGCAAACAAGACGGAAATTTAGGTACGCTCGACTATGATCGTTGGAACTTTAGGGCAGGTAGCGATATCCAAGTAGCAAGTAACTTTAAAGTTGGGATACAGGTGTCTGGGAACACGGGAAACCTACAAAAAACATTTAACAAAATTGGTGGCGAAAATGATGATAACGATTATCGTAATTTGTTGTTGGCTTCTCCCTATGTGCCAGCCTATGTGAATGGTTTGCCAGTTCGACTACCAGGGACATCAGGAGATCTATCAGCCTATCATTATTTTGAATTGCAAAAGCTTGGTAATCTGGCAACGTCAGACACCCGTCAATTCAGTATCAACTTAAATGGAGAATATCGTGCTCCATGGCTTGATGGGTTGGTTTTACGCGGATCTTACAATCGAAATTTGAAAAATGATAGAGGTACCCAAATAGGTACAAAATACCAAACTTATACCTTTACGAGAGCGGGTGACAATGGACATATCTATGATCTTGCTACAGATCCGAAAGCAGTTACTTTTAGTAATGGTAACAGAGTTTATTTTTCGAATGCGGCAGGCAGCAACTATCAGGTAAATTTTACCGCTACCTATGATAAACAATGGAAAAAACATAATTTCTCTGGATTATTTTCTGTTGAAAAAGCCGAGGCTAATAGTTCACAAGAAGATGTTTGGAAAGACGATCCTTTGGCAACAACGAATGGCCAATTTAACACCGCTTTTGGAGCGGTGAGTGGTCGTACGGCAGCTTATGAATCAGGAACACTAGGTTATGTGGGACGTTTGAACTATCGTTATGGTAATAAATATCTTGGGGAGATTTTGTTTCGTTCAGATGCGTCAACAAAATTTGCTCCGGAGAATTACTGGGGAAATTTTTACAATATTTCTGCAGGTTGGGTGATCAGTGAAGAAAGCTTTTTTCATTCAAAGGCGATTGATTATTTGAAGTTACGCTTGTCTCATGGTAAGCTAGGTAATGACCAGACTGCTGCCTGGGGATGGTTACAACGCTACACTTATCAGCAGGGAAAAGGTGGTGTTTTTGGTGAAAATAATAATTCCATCGATGCGAGTACTGGCTTAAAAATGGAAAAATCTCCGAATAGAAATGCGACTTGGGCCAATGAATATAAAAATAATATTGGTATTGATGCGCGGTTTCTAGATAGTCGATTATCTGCAACAGTCGATGGCTATTACAACAAAGGCTATGATCTTTTAGTAATAAGAACAGGGAATATTCCTGTTTCAGTTGGGGGATCTGTAGCGGCAGAAAATTATGGACGTAAAAATACCTTCGGCTATGAGTTTGAATTAGGTTGGCAAGATAAAGTTAATGAGTTTAACTATGGCATTAGCACTCGCTTTTCTTGGTCTAATGATAAGGTTATATTGGGCGATTTTAATGATATTGACGCTCTATCCCCATGGAAAGCACATCCGAATGGGCCGTCTGACAATGGTGCCTGGGGATATGATTATTTAGGAATGTTTAAAACGCAACAGGATATTGATAATTATATAAGTCAATACAATATTACACAAGTATTTGAGGAGACTGTTGATAAGCTTAGACCAGGTATGCTTTATTACCGAGATGTCCGTGGTGCACTCCAGGCGGACGGTACATTTGCGGGGCCAGATGGGATTATCAATGAAAATGACCAAATACAATTAGCCAAAAATAGTACAAACCATTACGCATTAGGCATGACTTTTAAAGCGGGTTATAAAGGATTTAGTGCCGAGGCTGTATTGACTGGATCCTTTGGTGGATATGCTGAAATTACTGAACGGAATAAACTGAATAACGATATTTCGCGTGTTTATACCAATCTTCCAGTTATTTGGGGAAATATCTACGATCCAGATCTTAATCCTACGGGTACAATGCCGAACCCACAATGGTCTGATATTTATAACCGAGTATCTAATTTTTGGTCGGTTCCAGCTTTTCAGATGCGTATGAGTAGTTTCAATATAGGTTATAGATTACCTGAAAAACTGGTGAAATATCTGAAAGTAGCCAATGCTCGTGTGTATGCCAGCGCAATGAATCCTTTAACTATCTATAATCCATTTAAATATAAGGATGGTAATGGAGCTGCTTGGGATACATATCCAAACTTGCGCACGTATTCTTTTGGTGTAAATGTAACATTATAACGGAAAATAAACTGTCCAAGACAAACTAAAGATAATTTGATTGTATGGTCAGCTCCATCGAATGATGGAATAAAATTATATACAAATGAAAAAAATATCAATATTGAATATAGCATTAGTATGCCTACTCTTGACAAATCAAGCTTGTAAGGATAATTTTCTAGAAGAGAAAACGGACTTAGCCGCTGTCAAAGAGGATGATGTATTCAAAGATCCCATTTTGGCGCGTGCATATGTGGATTATGTTTACGGTTTGTTTTTGCCGCCAAATAATGCGCAAACATTTGTGGCGACGCAAGATGCGTCTGAAAATGGAGGGTATAGCAATACATTTACCCAAACTACAGATGAATTGGCGGGAGAAACGGATTATAACAAAAAATGGAATACAATCTCTTATATTAATAATCATGCTAATAAATATTTTGGTCAACGAATGTCAGCAAGCGTAGGAAATAACGTTTGGACCAGAATGAAGGAGATCAATGTTTTTTTAGAAAAAATCGATCAAGGGGGAATTGACGAGGCAACGCGAAACCAAATGAAAGGTCAACTATATTTCTGGCGCGCATTTCAGTACTTTCAACTGGTTCGGATGTATGGCGGTGTGCCTTTAGTATTAAGTTCACAGACGCCCGTTGTCGGAAATAATGAAGAGAATTCTATTCAAAGGAGCAGCACTGCGGAGTGTATCGCCCAAATTGTAAAAGACTTAGACATGGCAAAGAGCCTTTTGCCAGGAAAATGGGATGCCGCAAATTGGGGTCGTATTACAAGTGGGGCGGCAGCTGCATTAAAGGGACGCGTTTTGTTAACCTATGCTAGTCCGCAATTTAATCCAAACGATTCCCGTGATCGGTGGCAAGCTGCATATACGGCCAATTTGGAGGCGAAAAATTTGTTGGAGCAAAATGGCTTTGGTTTATTTCAGAATGGTGGCACAGCGAATGGTAAAGCTTGGGCTGACTTGTTTTTAACCGAAGGCAGTGCAAATCCGGAGGCGGTAATAGTTTATGGATTTAACAATTTAACTTCAACAAGTGGAGCTGTTAAAAATAACGGTTGGGAACAAGTGGTTAGACCTCGTGCCCTTTCCGGCTCGGGGTCTATTTCCCCTACTAAACAAATGCTGGATGCATTTCCAATGCTAGATGGGAGAAGTATAGATGATCCATCATCTGCTTATAGTTACGATAAACAAAAGTTCTATAAAAATAGGGATCCACGATTTTCAAAGACATTTGTATTTAACGGCGCGCTTTTTCCATATGGGAGTGGTAGCGAATATCGCCAGTGGACTTATTATTGGAAGAATAAAAAAGGAGCCTATATTTCTACCGAAACCCAAGGTGCTAATGCCAGCGGTATTTATTTGAAAAAAGGTGCTGATCCAAAAGCTTCTGGAACATCAAATGGTGCAGCAGGTTTCCAACAAAGTGGAACTGATTTTATTGAATTACGCTTTGCGGAAGTGATATTGAATTTAGCTGAATCGGCTATTGGTTCAGATAAATTAACAGAGGGGCTTGCTGGAATTATTGAGATTCGTAAGCGTGCTGGGCTTGAGGATAAGGATGGATCGTACGGTTTAAGTGCTGCGGTAGGGAACAGAAATAAGTTATTTGGGGCGGTGATTAATGAGCGTAGATTAGAGTTCGCTTATGAAGGGAAACGGTTCTACGATCTAAGGAGATGGAAGCTTTTCGAGGCAGACTCTCCTACTGCGCAAAGGATAGGGGTAAAACCATTGAATGGCACAAGGCGCACAGGGCTATTAATTACTGTGAAAAGCAATGGAATGGACTATGTTGGTGATCTAGATCCGTTATTAAGAGATAGTAAAAACGGTGTGCCAGTAATCGAGCGCCAGCCTGCATCATATCCACCTGGAATTGCAAATCAAGATGAATATTTGGATTATTTATACGACAATTACTTCACTATTGCAGAAAAAGATGATTTGGATCCTACAAATGGAGCATGGACCTTCACCTGGTATCCACAATATTATTTCTTTGGACTAAACCAGACGATCTTATCTACCTCACCTTATTTACAACAAACTACAGGTTGGGATAGCATGAATGGAGCAGGAACTTTTGATCCACTAAAATAAATCCATTTGTAAAAAATATTAAAGCAATGTATGTGAATTGTGACATGCATTGCTTTTAATAAATGTGCAACCGACATATATTTGAATAAGAAATTATAAATCCTACTAACTAGATAAACATGTTACACAAAATAACGCTGACAGCATTGCTAAGTCTCATTACATCAATCGCATTTTGTCAGTATCCCAAAATTCCAGAAGACGTTAAGAAGTCCACAGATGACCTAATGAAGAAAGCATATCAGCAATCTGACGATGCATGGCAAAAAGCACTGCCTGTGATAGAAGAATATGCAAAACAAGGAAAACCTTATATTCCGTGGGCTGGACGGCCTGACGATCTGCCACAAGCTAAGATTTTGGCTTTTCCAGAAGCGGAAGGCGGCGGTAAATTCACTTTCGGTGGACGTGGTGGGAAGGTTTACGTTGTGACGAGCCTGGAAGATAACGGTCCCGGTTCATTGCGGGAAGCTTGCGAAAAAGGCGGTCCTCGCATTATCGTATTTAATGTTTCAGGTATCATACGCCTTAAAACCCCATTAATTATCCGGGCTCCTTATGTAACGATTGCAGGGCAGTCTGCTCCTGGAGATGGTGTCTGCGTGGCCGGAGAATCTGTTTGGATTAATACACACGATGTTTTGATCCGACATATGCGTTTTAGACGTGGGGAAACCTATGTCGGCCGTCGCGATGATGCCATTGGTGGTAATCCGGTTGGAAATATCATGATTGATCACGTTTCTGCTAGCTGGGGCCTAGATGAAAATATGTCTATGTACCGTCATATGTATAATGATAGCACCGGTAAAGCAGAAGAGAAACGTGGTACCGTCAATATTACCATTCAGAATTCTATTTTCTCTGAGGCCCTGGATACCTGGAACCACGCCTTCGGTAGCACCTTAGGGGGAGAAAATTGTACGTTTATGCGTAACCTCTGGGCAAATAATGCGGCCCGTAACCCGTCTATTGGTTGGAATGGTTTGTTCAATTTCTATAATAACGTTGTTTACAACTGGGTGCATCGATCAATTGATGGCGGTGATTATCAGGCAACTTATAATATTGTGAATAATTACTTTAAACCAGGTCCTGCGACCCCGTTGGATCAGCCTGTAAGTTACCGCATCTTAAAACCTGAATCGGGTAGAAGTAAATTGCCCTATGTGGTATTTGGCCGTGCGCATGTGAAAGGAAATGTTGTTGAGGGCAACGCGAAGGTAACAGCCAATAACTGGGATGGTGGTGTGCAGTTGGAAAATAAAAAAGGCGATGCAATGACTTTTTCAGAAGCACAACCTTACTTTGCAGCGATGAGTGTAAAGGAAGCATTTCCGCACGCTAATTTCCCGGTAATGACTGCGCAGGAAACTTATGGTTTTGTTCTTGATCATGCCGGAGCGACTCTGCCTAAACGGGATCCTGTAGATACGCGGGTGATAGGCGATGTTAAAAATGGTAAGCCAGTGAGACTATTAAGCAACGTGAAATTACCTGAAAAGGATTTTGAACACAGAAGATTGTCAAAAGATTCGTATAAGATTGGCATTATCACCGACATATCCCAAGTGGGCGGATACCCAGTATATAAAGGGACACCTTACAAAGATTCCGACAATGATGGAATTCCGGATGCAGTTGAAAAAGAAATGGGACTGAATCCAAATGATCCTAGTGATTCCGCGAAGATTACAGCGTCAGGTTATGCAAACATCGAACTCTATCTGAATAAATTAGCTGCTAAATAATTGCTTTGGAATACTCCTGTTTAGGCGATAGATACAGATTCAAATAGGTTGGGGTATTGCAGATCGCTGATAAATTAAACTGAGCTTATGGACTTAGGTTAATCATGTACATATGAAATCATTATTTAATCGAAATACCATGTTACTATTGGGTTTAATAAGCCCAATAGTAACACTGGCCCAATATCCAGTTATTCCAGATTCGCTGAAGAAATTGGCAACTGAGCAGGAAAATACGGAAAACATACGTTTAGAAAAAGTCTGGGCGGAAGCACAGGAAATTATAAAGAAAGAAGGGAAGCCCTATATTCCTTGGGCTGCCAAACCTAATGACTTACCACAGGCGAAAATTAAGGCATTTCCTGGGGCTGAAGGTGGAGGTGCTTACACTGCCGGTGGCCGGGGTGGAAAAGTTTTTGTTGTGACGAGTCTTGCGGACAGTGGACCGGGAACGTTAAGAGAAGCCTGTGAAGCCGGTGGTGCCCGTATTGTTGTATTTAATGTTGCTGGCATTATTCGACTTGAGAAACCGATTGTCGTAAAAGCACCCTATATTACGATTGCTGGACAGACAGCACCAGGAGACGGAGTGTGTGTTGCTGGTGAATCTTTTCTAATTGATACACACGATGTTATTTTACGCTTTTTACGTTTACGTCGCGGTGAAACTGACGTGACGCGTCGTGATGATGCTGTAGGAGGAAATGTAGTCGGCAATATTATGATTGATCACGTATCTGCAAGCTGGGGATTGGATGAAAATATGTCTATCTACAGGCATGTATACGACCGGGAAGGCAAAAATCTCAAATTACCTACCGTCAATATTACAATCCAGAATTCTATTTTTTCTGAAGCATTAGATGCTTACAACCACGCGTTCGGAAGTACAATAGGCGGATTGAATAGTACCTTTATGCGTAATCTATGGGCTTCAAATATTAGCCGGAATCCATCTATCGGAATGTATGGCGACTTTGGATTTGTCAACAATGTCATTTGGAACTGGTGGAATCGAAGTGCTGATGGCGGAGACAATAAATCCTTATTCAACTTTATCAATAATTACTATAAACCCGGGCCGATTACCCCCAAAGATAAGCCAATTGCCTATCGGATCTTAAAGCCAGAGTCTGGAAGAGATAAAGCGTTTAAAGATCAGTATGGAAAGGTATATGCACATGGTAATGTAGTAGAAGGTTTTCCAAAGGTTACTGAAAATAACTGGGCTGGCGGAATTCAGATCGAAGACCTAGCGAATGTAGGTAGCCGTGAAAAAGAAATCCGCGTGGATAAAGCTTTTCCAATGGCACCCGTGACCACACTATCCGCACAGGATGCCTACAGCTATGTACTTAAAAATGTTGGTGCATTTTTGCCAAAGCAGGATGCCGTTGATCAACGGATCATTAAGCAAGTGTCGGAGAATAAAGTCTATTATGATACGACGAAAGCGCAACATGGATTTGTATCGCCATATGTTAAGCGACGCCTCCCAGAAGATTCTTACAAACAAGGAATTATATCGGATATCGCGCAGGTGGGCGGTTATCCAACTTATGTGGGGGAACCTTATCAAGATTCAGACAAAGACGGCATTCCTGACAATGCGGAGAAGAGCATGGGTTTAAATCCCAATGATCCCGGCGATTCGAGAAAAATTGCTAAAAATGGCTATGCCAATATTGAGAATTATTTAAATGGGGTTGTTGCATTAGATGCCGTCGTGCCCAAAAAATAAAAAATAACCATGAGTAAAAGAATACTGTTCTTTTCTTGTCTCGGACTATATGCCTTCATCTGTACTGCACATGCACAACAAATGAAGGCATATAGTCCTTTGGTATGGGATGAGGGAAAGTTTGTTTACCATGCGGATTCGCTTGGAAACCAAATTCCTGATTTTTCCTATGCAGGATATAAAGGAGGCAACGAAGCTATTCCTACAGGACAGATTGCTGTCGTTGTTCCTGTAAAATCAGGTGATGCGACGCAACGAATACAAGCTGCCATTAACTATGTGTCAATGCTACCGTTGGGTAAAGATGGATTACGAGGAGTGGTGCTTTTACAAGCGGGAGTTTATTCTGTTTCCGGTTCTCTTAAAATAAGTGCCTCAGGTGTTATTCTGCGTGGTAGTGGTTTCACAACAAATGGAACTGTCATCATTGGTGAAGGAACAACAAGAGAAACACTCATCCGTATTCTCGGAAAAGACAATATCACGTTTGCAAAAAAGACAAACGTAACAAGTGCTTACGTCCCTGTCAACGCGCGGGTATTGGATATTGATCATGCAGCTTCCTATAAAGCTGGAGATAAAATTAGGATTACAAGACCTTCCACGCAAGATTGGATTAATCAGCTTGGCACCGGTCATTTCGGCGGCGGGATCACTTCTTTGGGTTGGAAGCCTGGGCAACGTGATGTTCATTGGGATAGAACGATTGTCGCTGTGAAAGGCAATCGTATCGAGATCGACGCCCCAATCACAACGGCCTTGGATAAACATTACGGTCAGGCGACCGTCGAACGATATACTTGGAAAGGAAGAATCGAAAATGTCGGTATAGAAAATATTGCACTTAAATCTGCTTTCGATGCTAATAACCCGAAAGACGAAGACCATCGCTGGATGGCGATTACTATTGAAAATGCGGAAAACGTATGGGTGCGCCGCATGCAGTTTCAGCATTTCGCAGGATCAGCCGTTTACGCTTTAGCAAGTACCCAAAAATTAACTGTTGAGGATTGTATTTCTCGGGACCCGGTGTCAGAAATCGGTGGCCAAAGAAGATATACTTTTTTCACAAAGGGGCAACAGACCTTATTTCAGCGGCTTTATTCTGAGCAGGGATATCATGATTTTGCAGTGGGCTACCTGGCAGCAGGGCCAAATGCTTTTGTCCAATGCCAAGCAGTAGAGCCTTTCAGTTTCAGTGGTGGAATAGACAGCTGGGCGTCGGGAGTTCTTTTTGACAATGCAGATATAGATGCGCAGGCACTAAGCTATAAAAACAGAGGTCAAGATGGTCAGGGAGCTGGCTGGTCGGCAGCAAATTCTGTATTTTGGCAATCGACAGCTGGACTTGTGGAGTGTTACCAACCGCCAACCGCGCAGAACTGGGCCTTTGGCATTTGGTCTCAATTTCAGGGAAATGGTTATTGGGAGCAATCTAATGAATACATTAAGCCCAAAAGTTTGTATTATGCCCAGTTGCGCGAAAGGATTGGCCCGGCTGCTGATGAGCGGGCGGTACTGTTGCCGGTGCTGACTGAAGCGTCCAGTAGTCCGCCCGTCAGTGTTGCCATGGAGTTGACGAAACAATCGATAAACCCAATGATGGAGCTGGTTGATTTTATTACTGAGGCGAACAAGCGTTATACCTTAAATACCACGGCAACTAAGGTAAAAACCATTGATCAGATTGATTATAAAGAGCTCATTCCTCCGAAAAAACAAGCTGATATGCGTGTCGTGAACGGTTGGTTGGTACGAGGCGATGAAGTACTCGTGGGAGCGAAATCGGATGTGCCCTGGTGGAATGGTAGCGCTCGCCCATATGGCGCCGAGAAAGCAAAACCACATATCACCCGCTATGTCCCTGGAGAAATTGGCAATGGGCTCACCGATGACCTGGATGCCATGACCGATAGCATGCTTCAAAACAATGTATTGGCTATTGATCACAACTACGGACTGTGGTATGACCGCCGCAGGGACGACCACGAGCGTATCCGTCGGATAAATGGGGAGGTGTGGCCTCCGTTTTATGAATTGCCATTTGCACGTAGTGGTCAGGGGTTAGCCTATGACGGCCTGTCTAAGTATGATTTGACAAAGTACAACAAATTTTACTGGGGACGCTTGAAACAATATGCAGATCTAGCAGACCAAAGAGGTTTGGTATTGCTGCATCAAAATTATTTTCAACATAATATTATCGAAGCTGGTGCACATTATGCGGACTTCCCATGGCGTGCAGCTAATAATATCAATAATGTCGGATTTCCAGAACCGGTTCCTTATGCTGGTAATAAACGAATTTTCATGGCAGAACAGTTCTACGATATCGATAACCCTGTTCGTCGTTCATTACATCGCGCTTATATCCGTCAATGCTTGGATAACTTTAAAGATAACTCGGGAGTCATTCAGATGATCAGCGCGGAATATACGGGACCCTTACATTTCGTTCAGTTTTGGGTCGACGTAATCAAAGAATGGAAAGCGGAGACAGGTAAAAATCCAATTATTGGTTTGAGTGCAACAAAAGATGTACAAGATGCTATTTTAGCCGATAAAGAACGTGCTAAAGAAATTCAGGTCATTGATATCCGCTACTGGCATTATCAAGCCGATGGAAAGAGCTATGCTCCCCAAGGTGGGCAAAATCTGGCGCCGCGTCAGCATGCACGATTGTTGAAACCAAAGAAAACATCGATGGAGGCCGTTTATAAAGCCGTATCCGAATACCGCACAAAATATCCGGATAAAGCAGTATTATACTTTGCTGACAACTACCCAACGATGGCTTGGGCATCTTTTATGGCAGGTGGTTCTATGGCAAACCTACCTAAGATAGGAAACAACGATTTCTACCGTGCAGCATCGGCGATGAAAGCGACAGAAATCAATGGCGCCTGGTTGCTAAAAGGTAGCCAAGGTCTGATCATTTATAAGGAAAAATCTGATGCAGAAGATATTGATCTATCCGATTATAAAGGTGGTTTTGAAATGACACGCATTAATCCGAAAAACGGAACGATTATCAAAATAGAGAAGATCAATCTCGGGAAGCATATTCATTTGAGCAATTATACAAAAGAGCCAGAAATTATTTGGCTAAATAAGAAATAACAACATGTCTATTCGTAAGAAACTTATACTATTTACAGTTGCAGGAGCACTTTTTTCGTGTACGTCCAATAAAGAGGCGAAGCACCCCACACTTTTGAAAATTTCGGAAAACGGTAGGTATATCATGACCGAAGATGGGAAACCTTTCTTTTGGCTTGGCGATACGGGCTGGTTGCTTTTCAACAAGATGAACCGGGCGGAAGCGGAGCAATACCTGGAGGATCGGAAACAAAAAGGTTTCAATGTCATCCAGGCCATGGTCCTGCATACCGTTCCTTCCGTAAATAGTTATGGTGATTCTTCGCTTGTCAACAAAGATATTTCGAGACCGCTTGTGACCGAAGGGAACAATCCGGATAATGCAACAGCGTATGATTATTGGGATCATGTCGATTACATTATTGATAAGGCAGCTGAAAAGGGACTCTATGTTGCTTTGGTCCCGGTTTGGGGATCACCGGTGAAGGATGGAAAAGTATCAGCTGAGCAAGCAGAAAAATATGCCACATTTCTTGCGGAAAGGTGGAAAGACCGTCCGAATATCATTTGGTTAAATGGTGGTGATATTAAGGGATCAGATAAGATGGAAGTGTGGGAGAAAATCGGCCAAACAATAAAATCCATCGATCATAACCATTTAATGACTTTTCATCCTAGAGGACGAACGGCTTCTTCGGATTGGTTCCACGATAGACCCTGGCTGGATTTCAATATGGTGCAATCTGGACACCGTACCTACGCTCAGGACACTTCCGCGAATGAACAGAAACATTATGGCGAGGATAACTGGAAGTTTATGGCAGCCGACTGGGATATAAAACCCATTAAACCAACGATCGACGGGGAACCTTCTTATGAAGGCATCCCACAGGGATTACACGATATCACCCAACCGCGCTGGAAAGATGCTGACGTCAGAAGATATGGCTATTGGTCTGTATTTGCTGGTGCATTTGGTTATACCTATGGGCAAAACTCGGTCATGCAGATGCATGGGAAGCAAGATTCCACCTCGGCCTATGGTTCGGATGAGCTATGGAGTTCGGCAATCAATGCGCCGGGTGCGTCCCAAATGAAATTTTTGAAGGAGCTTATGCTGTCAAGAGACAATTATTTTGATCGTGTTCCCGATCAGTCTTTAATTGCGGATAATGGTGATAAATACAATCGTTTACTAGCGACAAGAACTGGGAATTACGCATTTATCTACAATTACAACGGTAGGGAAATGAAAATTAATATGGGAAAAATCAATGGGGACAAAGTAAAAGCGTCCTGGTTTGATCCCCGAAATGGGTCGACCAAAGTGATCGGAGAGTTTGAAAATAAAGGTGTACAAACTTTTGTACCTGAGGGAGGACAAAAAGATGGAAACGACTGGGTATTGATCTTAGATAGCATTTAATGAGGAATTTGGTCAAATTGTTTATTTTATTTAGTGTGGCATCGATCTTGGCTTCCTGTCAGCGGGATGTTTACCTATTTACCTCGTTCCACGAACCCGCCAATGAAGGTTTGCGCTATCTGTATAGCAAAGATGGCTACCATTGGAGTGCGATTAATGGGGTTTATTTAAAACCAAAATTAGGAAAACAGAAAATCATGCGCGATCCGTCGATGATACGGGATAAACAAGGTATTTATCATTTGGTATGGACCATTGGTTGGCAGGGAAATGAAGGAATCGGCTACGCACGTTCAAAAGACTTGATCCATTGGGAAAATCAACAGATCGTTCCAGTGATGCAACAAGAAGCAACCACCGTCAATGTTTGGGCGCCAGAGTTATTTTATGATGATATAGAAGACCGGTTTATTATTATTTGGGCTTCCACCATTCCTTATCGCTTCGCAAAAGGCGTAGAAGAAGAGAAAAACAATCACCGCATGTACTATACGACAACAAAGGATTTTAAATCCTTTACGGAGACGAAATTATTTAGCGATCCGGGCTTTAGTATCATTGATGCGGTCATTGTTAAAAAAGAGCAAAAGGATTATGTGCTTGTATTAAAGGATAATACGCGGCCCAATCGAAATCTAAAGGTGGCCTTTGCGAAAAATCCGTTGGGGCCATTTCAGCAGATTTCTGAGCCTTTCTCGCCGTATTTAAGTGAGGGACCTGCGGTGCTTAAAGTCAAGGATCAATGGTTAATCTATTTCGATTCATATGGTAGCAAAAGCTATGAGGCTGTGTCCACCAAAGATTTTAAAGTCTTCGAAAAAATCAACGACAAGATTTCCGTTCCAGAAGGGCATAAACATGGCACTATCTTTAAAGCGTCCAATAAAGATTTAAAAAATTTGCTTCGGGATGAAGCCAAAAAGAAATAATATGACGATCAAATCAGTATTAGTCAGTCTATCGCTTGCTGCTACCGTGCAACAGGTGGTAGCACAGCAAGATACGGTACGGTATATAGGAAAGACATTATCCAATGTGGATTATCACCATGGACAGCTGACACCTGCTGTGGGTACGCACAATATCCAGGTATTTCGAGCAAACAGAGAATTTCCTGAATTGGCCGGCGGACATCACTTTACCTATAACCATCAGCCTTTCTTAGCGTATTGGAATGATACTTATTATTTACAGTTTCTGAGCAATCCTGTGGGGGAGCATATCGCGGAAGGAAAAACCTTGTTGTTAACATCAAAAGATGGTCGCAATTGGTCCAGCCCTATAGATCTATTCCCTACTTATCTGGTTCCAGAAGGCTTTACCAAGCCGGGACGAACTGATAAGGCCGAAAAAAACCTGTATGCAATCATGCACCAGCGTATGGGCTTTTATCATGCAAAGAATGATAAATTGCTGACGCTAGCTTATTACGGTGTAGCCCTGGATGCCAAGGACGATCCAAATGATGGGAATGGTCTCGGACGTGTCGTCCGGGAGATCCACAAAGATGGTAGCTTTGGACCAATCTATTTTATTCACTTCAATGCCTCTTTCGATGAGAAGGGTGCCAAATATCCTTTTTATAAAAAGAGCAAGGATAAGGCCTTTATACAAGCTTGTGACGAATTGCTGGGCACGCCACTTATGATGCAGCAATGGGTAGAGGAGTCCGATCGAAACGATCCATTAATTCCTTTGCAGCGTCCGGTAAAAGCGTTTTCCTTTTATCATCTCAATGATGGAAGGGTCGTCGGTTTATGGAAGCATGCATTGACATCGATGAGCAAGGACAATGGAAAAACCTGGCAATACTCACCGTTGCGCGCCCCCGGATTTGTGAACAGCAATGCAAAAATCTGGGGACAAAAAACATCCGATGGGCGCTACGCAACAGTGTATAACCCATCGGAATTCAGATGGCCCCTAGCCGTATCAACCAGCAATGATGGTTTGAACTATACCGATTTGTTATTGGTTAACGGTGAGATCACCACAATGCGTTATGGCGGTAACTATAAGTCTTATGGACCGCAATATGTTCGTGGTATCGTCGAAGGAAATGGCATGGTTCCCGATCGTAACATGTGGTTGACGTACAGTATGAACAAAGAAGATATTTGGACTGCTGTTGTACCTGTTCCGATCAAGTCTACCGTAGAAGAGGCCGTGAACGATGATTTTGCGAAAAATGCGGGACAAGCCTATAACAACTGGAATATTTATAGTCCATTGTGGGCAAGTGCCAAGGTTGAAGGAAAAGCTTTGGTCTTGCGTGATAAAGATCCTTTTGACTATGCGAAGGCAGATCGTGTGATTCAATCGGCACAAAAAGGCACCATTGAATTTACCGTAACGCCACAACAAAATGATCACGGCTCTTTACAGATTGAGTTGGTAAATGATAGTGGCTTAGCAGCTGCGAGAATTATTATGGATAAAGATGGCATTATAAAAAATAAAGCCGGGTACCGAAATGCTTCGTTGACGAAATATGAGGAGGGAAAAACGTATCACTTTGCATTGACTTTCGATGTGAGCACCCGCTCTTATCAAGTTGCCATTAACGGAGAGGATAAAGGGACAAAGTTATTTTTCCAACCGGTAAGTAATGTGAGCAAAGTGTCGTTCCGTACGGGTGATGTCAGAAGGTTTCCCAATGCGGATACGGAAACAGATCAGGACTTTGATGTCGAAAATGCGGGAGCTTCGGTAAAAGAAGCCACTTATCAGATTACTTCGTTGAAAGCTCAAAAGCTGAAATAAATGAGACGGTTTATTGTACATATAGCTTTATTGGTAGCCGGTTTTTCGGCAAAGGCGAATGTCATATTGCCGAATATTTTTGCGAATCACATGGTTTTGCAGCGCAACCAACCGGTCGCCATTTTTGGTTCAGCGAGCCCTGGCGAGCAGGTAAGCGTAGCTTTTCAAAACCAGTTGAAGACGACAGAAGCCGATCAAAATGGTCGTTGGAAAGTTGAACTAAAAGCCATGCCGGCTAATGCGGTTGGACAGACGTTGACCATCAGGGGAAACAATACGATCGAGCTTAAAGATGTTTTGGTCGGTGAGGTATGGTTGTGCTCGGGCCAATCGAATATGGAATACCAAATGCGTAAAATTGAGAAAGTTAAAGCTCCGTTGAGAGGTACCTATTTCCCTAAAAACGAAGTTTCCGAAGCAAACAATCCCAATATTCGAATTTTTTTAGTACGCCGAAAATTTCTGGCCAAGCCGGATGGCCAATATGAGGGCTGGGCTGTAGCCCGGGATTCGGCACTGCGTCAATTTTCTGCACCGGCCTATTTCTTCGGTAAAACGCTACAGCAAGAATTAGGTGTTCCTGTAGGCATTATTTCATCAGCTGTGAGCGGCAGCAGAATCGAGCCCTGGTTCTCCGAAGAATATTGGACAAGTTCACCTTATCTGAAAGATAAAAAGAAAGAAGGCGATCCCGGTAAATTCTTTCATACAATGATTGAACCTTTGGCGCCTTATACCTTAAAGGGATTTATTTGGTACCAGGGGGAATCCAATACCTTCCTAAAAGAGAATATTAGTTACAGTTATAAAATGAAGGCACTGATCGAAAATTGGCGGACCATTTGGGGAAATTCCAAATTACCGTTTTATTTTACAGAGATTGCGCCATTCTATTATTCATTGGACGAAAAAGGTCATGTCCGAATGCCGAGAACAGTGTTGCCGGAGTTTAGAGAAGCCCAGGATCTGGTTCTCCAACTACCGCATACAGCCCGTATCATTACGACAGATCTGGTCGATGATCCACACGATCTCCATCCAAACTATAAGTGGGAAATCGGCCGTCGCCATGCCTTCCAAGCTTTAAAATATGTCTATCATAAAAATATTGTAGCCGACGGTCCTGAACTAGAGGCCGTAAAATATCAAGGCAAACAAGCGAGGGTAAAATTGAGACATGCTGCCGGATTAAAGTCCGTAGACGGCAAGCCCTTAACATCATTTGAGGTTGCAGGTGAGGATGGCATCTTTTATCCAGCACAGGCTGCTATCAACGGACAGACAGTCGTACTTGAAAGTGACCAGGTACAACAGGTTCGTCAGGTACGTTTTGGTTGGGACGAAGCCGCCCAGCCCAACCTGGTGAATACCGCTGATCTGCCGGCCGCACCTTTTAGAACAAATAATCCATTACAACATATTAAATTGAAATAGTCTTTAGCGATCATGAACTTGAAAACAAAAATAGCGTTATCCTTACTTTTTTTTGGGACTATGGGATTGCAAGTATCTGCCCAGAAAACAGCGAGCCAATACCTCTCTGGAACAGGAAAGGATGATGGTGTATTATGGGATTTTTATGTGACCGAAGGCATGAATGCCGGGAAATGGACGAAAATACCGGTTCCCTCCAATTGGGAACAGCAAGGCTTCGGGAAATATAATTACGGCTTCAATAAAGAGGCTGATAAAGGCAAAGAGGTCGGCCAATATAAATATAGATTTAAAGTATCCGATGCCTGGAAAGATAAGCAGGTTCGGATAGTTTTTGAAGGTTCGATGACCGATACCGAAGTCAAGATCAATGGTAAGCTGGCCGGCGCTAACCATCAAGGATCATATTATGTTTTCAAATACGATATTACGAAGCTATTGAAATTTGGCGAAGAAAATCTATTGGAGGTCCATGTTGCTAAGCATTCGGCAAACAAGTCGGTGAATGCGGCGGAACGGGAAGGTGACTTCTGGATTTTCGGCGGCATTTTTAGACCGGTCTATTTGGAGGCCCTGCCCCAGCATCATATTGAACGTGTTTCATTGGATGCAAAGGCCGATGGTACATTCCGGGCAAAAATAGCGACAGCGGGAGAGGCGGACGAAATTACGGTTCAACTGCTTGATGCAAAAGGAAAGAAATTTGGAAAACAGCTGAAAGCAAAGCTGTCAGACAAAAACAATTGGCTCGAGGGACAATTTTCAGCTCCGCAATTATGGTCTGCAGAATTTCCGAACTTATATACAGCGCAATTTACCTTGTCGAAAAATGGTAAGGTACAGCACCAGCTGGAGCAAAAATTTGGTTTTCGAACCATAGAAGTCAAAGAACGTGATGGCGTTTATGTCAATGGCGTAAAGGTCCGATTTAAAGGGGGCAATCGGCATGCGTTCGTTCCGGAATCCGGACGGACGACGAGTAAAGAAGTTAGCATTGCCGATGTGAAGCTCATGAAGGAAATGAATATGAACGCTGTCCGAATGGCCCATTATCCACCAGACAATCATTTTCTGGCTGTCTGTGATTCATTGGGTTTATATGTCATGAACGAGATAGCGGGCTGGCACGGACACTACGATAAGGAAGTCGGTACTAAATTATT